>JAESGF010000003.1_pt1:0-720000 | contig 1050917 bp, 1025 predicted proteins | sample 9269621 | NCBI WGS metagenome assembly JAESGF01 (sample SAMN14515066, study PRJNA621663) | algae metagenome | isolation source: Tolypothrix carrinoi HA7290-LM1 and co-occurring heterotrophs from dry rock... | place: USA: Makauwahi cave, Kauai, Hawaii | collected 2011-01-06 | reverse complement strand
CGGCGCGCCGCTCGCCGCAGCCTATTATGGCCAGCCGATGGTCGCCGACCTGCTTCGCGTGCAGGCGCTGCTCTTTCTCGCCACGCCGTTCATCGCGCTTCCCGAGGTGATGCTGGGCCGCGCGCTCGATTTCCGGCGCCAGGCGATCGTCAACCTGCTCGCGGCGTTCGCGGGCGCGGGCACCGCGCTCGGCTGCGCGCTCGCGGGCTATGGTGTGTGGACGCTCGTCTATGCGCCGATCGCAATGTTCTGGACGCGCGCGATCGGGCTGACGATCGTCGCGCGGCTGCTCGTCTGGCCGAGCTTCAACTTCAAGGGATGCGGTCAGATCGTCGGATTCGGATCGGCAGTACTGTTCAGCCAGCTCTTCTGGCTGGTGCAAAGCCAGTCGGACATTTTCATCGCCGGCGCGCGATTCGATGCGCACGCGCTCGGCCTTTATGCCGAGGCGCTCTTCCTCGCGCAGATCTTCATGGCGAAGTTCGTGCCGCCACTGAACGAGGTGGCCTTCCCCGCCTATGCGCGAATCAAGAAGGATGCCGCCGCGGTGCGCTGGTCCTTTCTGAAGACGGTGCGAATCCTGATGCTCGTCGCCGCGCCCTTCTATTGCGGGCTCGCCGTGGTGGCCGCGCCGATGATCGAAACGCTGTTCGGCACCAAGTGGCTGGGGATGGCGCCCTATATCCAGCTCATCTCGCTCGCGCTAATTCTGATGACGGTGCAGATCCTCTTCGCCCCGGTCACCAATGCGCTCGGCAAGCCGTCGATTTCGATGTTCACCTCGATGAGCGGCGCAGCCCTCTTTCCGGTCTCGTTTCTCGTCGGTGCCGAATGGGGGCTGATCGGCATGGCGTGGGCGTGGCTGATCGCGGCCCCCCTGCTCCTTATCGTCACCGCGCGGCTGTCGGCGCCGCTGATCGGCATTTCGCTGTGGGATGTAGCCCGCGCGATGCTGCCAGGGCTGGCACCCGCGCTGGTGATGGCGATCGGGGTCGGCTTAGCAGGTCAGGCGCTCGAATCGTTCGGCCTGACGGCGCCCGCCCAGCTCGCCTTGCTCGTCGGGCTCGGCGTGGCGCTATACGGCGCGCTCCTGTGGCTGCTCGAACGCGAGGCGCTCGCCGAGGTGATTCGCCTCGTGCTTCGCCGCCGCGCGCCGGCCGCCGAGGCGCCGACTCAGGACGCGATATAGTCGCGCATCGCCGCGGCTTCGGCCTCGATCTTGTCGATGCGATATTTGACGAGGTCGCCGATCGACACGAAACCCACCATCTTGCCGTCATGGACGACGGGCAGGTGGCGGATGCGCTTTTGCGTCATCTGCGACAGCGCACCGATCACCGCCATGTCCGAATCGCAAGTCACCGGCGATTTGGTCATCACCTCGTCGAGGCTGCGATCGAGCGCGTCGGGACCATAGGAGGAGAGGAGGCGAACGATGTCGCGTTCGGAAAAGATGCCGACCACCATGTCGCCCTCGATCACCGGAACCGCGCCGATTCGATTCTGCGCCAGCAGGTCGATCACGGCGCGGACCGCGTCGCCCGGCCGCGCCGAAATCACCGCCCCGGTCCGTTCACGAAGAATCGCTCCGATCGTCATAGCTGCCGCTCCCATATTTGGTTCTGTTGCCCGGCAAGCCTATCATGATTCGCATGTGGGACGAAACGTCCCACCTCCCGCGATGACGCTTGGCCGCGGCGGCGGCTTGGTCCATGGAGGCGCGCATGGTCAAACGCTCCCCGCTCGACAATCGCGACGCATCGAACGTCGCCTGGGCGCGCTATCGCCGGCTGATGAAGGGCATGGCGCTTGTGTCGCTGCTCGCGGTCCTCGGTGCGCTCGGCTGGCTGCGCTTCACGATGGGCGACGCGCTGACGATCCATATGATCATCGCGACCGCCGCCGGCGTCGGCCTTTCGGTGATGCTCGGCGCGGCGCTGATGGGACTCGTATTCCTGTCGAGCGGCAGCGGCCATGACGAATCGATCGAAGACCCTTTTGAAAATGACCCGGATTTGAAGCCATGACCGAAACCACGCCCCCCGATTGCCCGCGCGACCCGATCTTGCGCGTCGTCCCCCGCCCCGCCGACATCAATGCCAACGGGCATATCTTTGGCGGCTGGGTGCTGAGCCAGATGGACATCGCGGGGGGCATCGTCGCCGGGCGCGTGGCACAGGGCGCGGTCGCGACGGTGGCGATCGAGACGATGGAGTTCATCGCGCCGATCCTGCTGCGCGACATCATTTCGGTCTATGCGCATCTTGAGCGGCGCGGGCGCACCTCGATGGGCATAAGAATCGAAGTGATCGCGACGCGCGACGGCGGACGGACCGAGGAGCGCGTGACCGAGGGGCTGTTCACATTCGTCGCGCTCGACGAAAATCACCGCCCGCGCGCGCTGCCCCCGGCTTAGAGTCCGGGCCCTACTCCTCCGCCTTCACGCGGTAGTGGAACGTCTTGCTGCCGTTCGCAGGGACGCGGACGACCCAGGTGAGCAGGCCGTCGCGGCGCGGAAGCTTGCGGATGCGCGAATCGAGATCGTCATTGTCGTCGACCTCGAAGCCGAGCTCTACATCCGCCGGATGCGGGTTCGCATTGGTCACGGTGATGCGATAGTCGTGCTGGCGATTCTTCGGCGGCACATAATTTTCGACGTCGATTCGCACTTGGCTGCTCTCGCCGATGACGAGATCGACCTTCTCGCCGACCGCATGGTCGCGCATCCGGCCCTCGCCGACGAGCATCTCGTGACCGCCGGCGGGCTCGAACACCGCCGCCTGTCCGCTCGGCAGCGGAACGCCCAGCCCTTCGGCCTTCTTGTTCTGCATCCGCAGCAGGATTTCGGGCTCCATCGCCACGCCCTCGTCGCCCGGATAGACGCGCAGGCGATAGATGGTGCGAAACGGCACGCCGTCCTTGACGAGCAGCGCGACCTGTTTCTGTCCGTTCGCGGCGACGGTGACCGGGATGGGCACGCGATAGAGTTTAAGGTCGCCCAGATCCTCCTGGCTCGCGACGATCGCGACGGGCGTCGTCATCATCGCGCGCTGCATGCGCGATCCGGTGACCACGATGCTGTCCATGCCGTCCTCCATCGCTGCGGGCGGCGGCGGCGCGGGCGGCGGGGGTGGAGGCGGAGCGCCATAGCGTCCGCTGCCGGTCGGAAAGCAGCTGAGATGGAGCGGCGGCGTGCGGGGGCGGTCGGCGAGTTCCTCGAAATCGCTGACCTTGCTCAGCGTGCCCGCGATCGCCGCGAGCCCGGCGTCCGCAAAACTCTCGCCATTGCTGTTGGCGACCGTCAGCCAGGCGAAGAGGTCGAGCGTCTTTCCATCCTCGCGCACGCGCGCGACATAGTTGCTCGCCCAGTCGAAGCCCGTCGACAAATAGGTGAGCGTCACCGTGGCGCGCTGCGCCGCCGGGCTGCGCGTCGTCACCGACAGCGTCGGCTTCGCGGTCAGCCCTGCGGGCACGCCGTCGTAGAGGATCGTCTCGGGAATGTCGGTGCAGCGCAAGGCTTCATAGCCCGCCGATGTTTGCAGCACGACCGCCCCCGCCGGACCCGAGCGGATGATCGCTTCCTCCTCGGTGACCTTGCCCGTCGCGCCGTCGGTGCGGCGGATATGGACGCGGTTGCCGAGCGAGCCGTCGAGCAGGCTGGCGGGCGACAGCAGCGCCGCGTCGCGATTTTTCTGCACCACCCCGCCGGGCAGGCCGGTGACGATCGCCGATACCGCGATCATGCCCTCGGCAACGCCTTCGAATCGCACCGTCGCCTCGCCCGCCGGAAGGTCGATCGTCCGCGTTTCGGAGATAAGCGCAAAGCCCTCCAACCAGTCCGGTGATATTTCCCCGCCTTCGTCGCGGTCCGGATCGCGAAACACGCTGACCGACACTTTCTCGGGGGCGAGCGAGGTCACCGCCGGCTGCGCCGCTGCCGGGGACGCGGCGAGCATCGACAGCAGGAGCGGCCAGCGACGCATCGCCCGCGAATCAGTATCGTGTTTCGAAAGTGGCGGTGATCGTCGCCTCGCCATTGGCGGGCAATTCGATCCGCCACCGCGTGCCGTCGCTGTCGAGCCGCTCGCTCTTCCGGCTTTCGTCGAGGATGCGTGTGTCGTCCCAATACCAGTCGAGCCCGCGCTGGATGAGGTCGAGCGTCACCGGATTCGCCCGTGCGTTGGTGAGCAGATAGGACATTTGCGTCCGCCAGCGCCGGTCCGAAATGCGTTCGCGCTTCACGACCGTCGCCTGCACCTTGACGTCGAACGCCTGTCCGGTCGCGAGGCCGAGTTCGCTTCCCATCGGGGTATGGCCGATGTTGTTTTCGCCGATGAACTGCGGGTCGCCGCGCATGTCGCGCTGATAGAAGCGCACCGTTCCCGCGGGCAGCGCATCGCCGAGGCCGCCCCCCTTCGCGCTCGTGTTGAACTTGATCACGCTCGCCGCGCTGGCGGGCTCGGTCATCGTCTCGAACCCGCCGACGGTGAATTCATAGATTTTCTGCGCCGGGACGCCGCTGACGTCGAGGAAGCTCACCTGCTTGGTCTGCGCATTGGCGATCGTTGTCCGTTCGGCGAGCGGATAGAGATAATAATCGCCGAGTTGCTCGCGCGGCGCGGTTTCGGTGCCTGCGCGGCGCAGATTGCCCGGCGGCTGCGGGCGCGGGCGATAGGCGGGAGAGACCGCGCCGCGGCTCGACGGCGTCCCCGCGACGAGCAGCGTCTTCGCATTGTCGAAGGTCGTGCCGGTGTTGTTGGAAAGCGTCACCCAGCCCTGGACGTCGATCGTCCCCGCCTTTTCATCATAGAGCGAGACATAGTCGGCCGCCCAGCCGAGCCCGTTCGTGAGGTAAGAGAGCGTGGCGGGCCGCGTCCCCGCGCGGTCGCTGTCGACTGTGATCGACAAGGTCGGCTTGGCGCGCAGGTTCGGCGGAATCTTGTCGAAGATCACGCGCACCGGCAGCCCGTCGTCGCGCAATATCTCGATCCGCGGACCGATCTGCAGCACGACGCCGCCGTTGACCGCGAGTACCTTGGCGCGTTCGCGCGTTTCGGCGCCGGTGGCGGGGTTGGTGCGCAGCAGCGTTACCGTCTCGCCCACCGCCTTTTGCATCAGCGCATTGGGCGAGAGCAGATCATAGTCGAAATTCTGTTCGACAATCGCGGTGTTCGCCGCGGCGAAAGAGACCGTCTGTGGCCGGATCTGGGCCGATACGTCGGGAAATTCCTGCCGTGTCCGGCCGGCGGGGAAGGCGATCTGGCGAATATCCTGAACCAGCGACTGCCCACCATTATAGATGGTGACGGCAAGCTCGCCCTGCGCATTGCCCCTTGTGGGATCCTGCGCCGCCGCGGGGAGTGCCGTCAGGACGAACGGAACGCAAAGCATTGCCAACGCGCGCATAAAAAAGCCTCCCCGCGAATATCCCGCGGGGAGGCTATGTCATGCGAATCGGAAAAACCAGTGCGAAATCGCCGGCTTATTCGGCCGCTTCGACCCCGGTGTCGCGCGGAGCCGCAGCCAGCGTCTTGCGCGTCCGGCGCGGCTTGGGCGCAGGCGCAGCTTCGGCGGCTTCGCCGCCTTCGGCGTTGCGCTCGGTCCGGCCGATCGCCGGCGGCAGAACCGCGGTGTCGATTCCGGCCCTGTCCTTGTCGGCCCCCTTTTCGGCGCTGTCGTCCTGACGCGCGCGGCGGGCGGGACGACGCGACGGGCGCGGCGCGGGCTCCTGCTCGGCGGCTTCGTCGCGATCATTACGATCGTCACGGCCTTCATCCTCGTCGCGATTGCGCGCAGCGCGCCCGCGCGATTGCTGGCGGTTGCCGCGACTGTCGTCGTCGCGATCGCCGCGCGCTTCGCGGTTGCCGCGATTGTCGCGCTGGCCGCGGTCGCCCCGATCGTTGCGGTCGTTGCGGTCGTCGCCGGTTTCGCCGTCGTCGCGGCCGGTGTCGGTGTCGATATCGCCGTCGGTATCGTCATGGCCGTCGAAATCCTCGACGCCGCGAATCTCGCGACCACGATCGTTGCTGCGTTCCTGGCCGTTCGCCGCGGCCTTTTCTTCCTGCCGGGCGCGGAAGTCGCTCACGACGCGGAAATAATGGTCGGCGAACTGCAGATAATATTCGGTCTGGACCCGGTCGCCCGCAAGCTGCGCGTCGCGCGCGAGGTTGCGATATTTTTCGATCATCTGGGCGCCGTTGCCGCGCGCCCGGCTGTCGATGCGGTTGGCCTGGTCGACGCCACCGCGACCGCCCGACTGAGAGCGGTTGTTATTGTTGCTGTTGTTGTTGCGGCCGCGACGGCGACCGCTCTGCCGGTTGTTCATGTTCAACTGAGACATCCTGTCGAATAAGCTAATAAGCTACGCCAACCCCTTTTGGCCGATCGCGCCAATTGCGCGTCGCACCCGCGCCATGCGCGGTTCTTGCCCTTTACCGCTTGCGCCGGGCCCAAGGCCCCGCACCAGCATCGTAAGTGGGAAACAAACCAGCCGGACCGATCAAGGTACCCGTGCCAGGTCTGTAAGCCGCCCCTACCGCGCTTTGCGGCGGAAACCAAGCGAATTCTGTGCGGGTGTCAGGGGCGGGTCAGCAAAAGCGCCCTGTCGCGGCCGCCCAGATCCTGTCTGCAGGCGACCTTGAATCCCGCGGCTTCGGCGAGCTCACCCACCGACATATGTTGTGTGTGCCCGATTTCAAGGATTGCAACGCCGCCGGGCGCCAATATCCGTGGCAAATCAGGGATGATCCGGCGATAATCGTCGAGGCCGTCGGCACCCGCGAACAGCGCCCCCGCGGGCTCGTGACCGGCGACATCGGGCATCAGTGCCTCGTTCTCGGCGATGTAAGGCGGATTGCAGAGGATAAGGTCGAAGCGGCCCGTGACCTCCTCCGCCCAATTTCCCTGTTTCAGTTCGGCACGGCCGGCCAGCCCGAGCGCGGTCGCATTGGCCCGCGCATAGCCGAGCGCCGTTTCGCTGGCATCGACGCCGAGGCCCTGCGCCTCGGGCCACTCGCTCATCGCCGCAAAAAGCAATGTGCCGGGTCCGGTGCCGAGGTCGAGGATATGTTTCGGCCACCCCGCCTTCCGCTCGTGTCGAGCGAAGTCGAGGCACGCCTCGATCAGCGTCTCGCTGTCGGGGCGCGGGATCAGCACGCCGGGCCCGACCTTCAGCCGGATCGTCCAGAAATCGCGATAGCCGATTATATAGGCGACCGGCTCATGGTTCATGCGGCGGGCGAACATCGCGTCGAAATCGCCCGGCACGGCATAGCGTGCTGAATCGAGCAGCAGCGCCTGCCGCTCGACGCCCAGCGCATGTGCCATCAGCAATTCGGCGTCGAGCCGCGGCGTATCGGATACCGCCGCAAGTCGCTGCGCCGCATCGCGCAGCGCGGCGCCTATATCACTCACCCAGCCCCGCCAGCCGCTGCGCCTGATCCTCGGCGATCAGCGCGTCGATCAGCTCGTCCATCTGTCCCTCGATGATCTCGGGCAGGCGGTGGAGCGTCAGGTTGATACGGTGGTCGGTCACGCGCCCCTGCGGGAAATTATAAGTGCGGATGCGTTCGGAGCGGTCGCCCGAGCCGACCATCGACTTGCGCGCCGAGGCCTCGGCGCTGTGGATCTTCTCGCGCTCGAGGTCATAAAGCCGCGCGCGCAGCACCTGCATCGCCTTCGCGCGATTCTTGTGCTGGCTGCGCTGGTCCTGCTGGATCACGACGAGCCCGGTCGGGATATGCGTGATGCGGATCGCCGAATCGGTCGTGTTGACATGCTGGCCGCCGGCTCCGCTCGCGCGATAGATGTCGATCTTGAGGTCGTTGTCGTTGATCGCGACGTCGACTTCTTCGGCCTCCGGCAGCACCGCGACGGTCGCGGCGCTCGTGTGGATGCGCCCCTGGCTTTCGGTCGCGGGGACGCGCTGGACGCGGTGGACACCGCTTTCGAACTTCAGTTTGGCGAACACGCCCTGCCCGCTGACCGACGCGACGACTTCCTTATAGCCGCCGACCTCGGTCTCGTTCGCCGAAATGACTTCGACCTTCCACCCCTGCCTATCGGCGAAGCGGCTGTACATGCGCAGCAGATCGCCCGCGAACAGCGCCGCCTCGTCGCCGCCGGTGCCCGCGCGGATTTCGAGCATCGCGGCGCGTTCGTCGGCGACATCCTTGGGGAGCAGCTTGATCGCGAGATCATGCTCGGCGGCGGGCAGCGCGTTCTCGATCGCGGCGATTTCCTCGGCCGCCATCGCCTTCATTTCGGGGTCGGCGAGCATCTCATTCAGCGAGACGAGCTCGACGCGCAGCCGCGTCACTTCGGCCGCGGCTTTCGCAACGGGCTCGAGCTCGGCAAACTCCTTCGACGCCGCGACGAAATCGGCGGGCGCCATATCGCCCGTCGCCATGCGCGCCTGCAACGCGGCGTGGCGTTCGATGATGGCGTCGATCTGCTTGGAGGAAACGGAGGTCATCAGAGTGCCCGGACAAGCCCCTCGGCCGCCTTCGCGCGATCGCCGTCGCCGCGGACGTTGAGGTGAAGCGCACCGTCGCGCGTGCCGACCGAAATCAGCGCGTGCGCGGGAATCTTCGCCGCCTTGTCGAAGCGTTTGCGCGGCGACCCGCTCGCCACGATCTCGGCCGCGAAGCCGCCATTGCGCAGCGCGGCGAGCGCTCTCATCGCGAACGCGATCTGGCTGTCGTCCTCGACCGCGATCACCGCGTCGAGCCGGGTGTCGATGACGTCGTCGGCGAGCAGCATCGCCAGCCGCTCGATTCCCGCCGCCCAGCCGACCGCCGGCGTCGGCGGGCCGCCGAGATTTTCAATCAGCCCGTCATAGCGCCCGCCGCCGAGCACCGTGCCCTGCGCGCCGAGCCGGTCGGTGACGAATTCGAACGCGGTGTGGCGATAATAGTCGAGCCCGCGCACGAGCCGAGCGTTACGCTCCCACGCGACGCCCGCAGCATCGAGCCCCGCGGTCACGGCGCCGAAGAAATCCTGCGCTTCGCTGGTCAGAAACGCGTCGATGTCGGGAGCGCTGTCAGCGATCGGGCGGTCCTTGGGATCCTTGCTGTCGAGGATGCGCAACGGATTCTTGTCGAGCCGCGCGAGGCTGTCTTCCGACAAATCGCCGCGGTGCGCTTCGAAATGCTCGACCAGCGCCGCGCGCCAAGCGTCGCGGCTCGTCGCATCGCCGAGCGTGTTGAGAGTCAGCGTCACGCCTTCGGCGATCCCCAGTTCCTTGAGCAGTTGGTCGGCGAACACCAGCAATTCGGCATCGGCGAGCGGACTATCGCTGCCGAGCACTTCGGCGTCGAGCTGATGAAACTGACGATAGCGGCCCTTCTGCGGGCGTTCGTAGCGGAACAGCGGGCCATGCATCGCCACTTTAAGCGGCGCGAACTGCTGCCAGCCGTTGGTGATATAGGCGCGCGCGACCCCCGCGGTGAATTCGGGACGCAGCGTGATCGATTCGCCGCCACGATCCTCGAACGAATACATTTCCTTCGACACGACGTCGGTCGTCTCGCCCAGCGAACGCGCGAACACCGCGGTCGGCTCGATCACCGGCACTTCGATCCGCTTGAAGCCATAAAGACGGCGCACGCGCTCGAACGTCTCAACGACATAGGCGAAACGGTCGGCGAAATCGCCGAGCATATCCTGCGTGCCGCGCACGGCCTGCGGGGTCGCGATTTTGGCGGATTTGTCCTTGCTCATGGCGGCGGCGTCTAATGCTTTTTCGTCGAAACGCAAAGCGCGCTTGCAGACCCGCCGCTGGACCTGAGCGCTATTTGGCGGCAGAGACGTTCCCCATGAAAAAAGCACTGTTCGTCGCAGCGGCCGTCATCGCCGCCCCCGTCGCCTTTTCCCCCATCCACGCGCAGGAAGCGGTCAGCCGCCCCCAGCCGGTCGTCCAGCCGCTGACCATCCCGCTGCCCGCCGACAAGCCTTATCCGGGGACGATGCAGCTGCGCGTCGATGCGACCGACGTGGCGCGCGGCATCTTTCACGTCCGGCAGACGATCCCTGTGACCAAGGCCGGAAAGTTCACCCTGCTCTATCCCGAATGGCTGCCCGGCAAGCACGCGCCGCGCGGTGCGATTGCCGAAATGGCAGGCTTCAAGGCCAGCGCGGGCGGCAAGCCGCTCGCCTGGACGCGCCAGCCGACCGACGTCTATGCCTTTGACATCGACGTGCCGGCGGGCGCGAAGAGCATCGACGTCGCCTTCGACTTTCTGTCGCCGACGCGGACGAGCGAAGGCCGCGTCGTCGTGACGCCGGCGATGATGAACCTGCAATGGGAACAGGTCAGCCTCTATCCCGCGGGCTATTTCACGCGGAATATTCCGGTGCAGCTCGACGTGACGCTGCCCGAAGGCTGGACCGGCGTGGCGGCGCTCGACGGGCTCAAGCTGTCGGGCAACCGCTACAGCTTTGCCGCCACCAATTACGAGACCCTCGTCGACAGCCCGATGTTCGCGGGGCGTTATTTCCGCAAATGGGACCTCGGCAACAAGGTGACGCTGAACGTCGTCGCCGACGAGGCGAAATATCTGGAGGCGAGCCCCGACCATATCGCGCGCCACGCCGCCTTGGTGTCCGAAGCCGTCGCGCTGTTCGGCGTCCGCCATTTCGACCGCTATGAATTTCTGCTCGCGCTCAGCGACGAACTCGGCGGGATCGGACTCGAACATCATCGCAGCAGCGAGAACAGCCGCAACCCCGACTATTTCACCAAATGGAACGACAATGACAGCGAGCGCGGGCTGCTCCCGCACGAACTCGTCCATAGCTGGAACGGCAAATATCGCCGGCCGGACAAGCTGTGGACTCCCGACTATCGCACCCCGATGCAGGGCAATCTGCTGTGGGTTTACGAAGGCCAGACGAGCTTCTGGGATCTTGTGCTCGCCGCGCGGTCGGGGATGCAGTCGAAGGAGATGGTGCTCGCCGAATGGGCGACCAATGCCGGTTACTATAGTGTGCAGCCGGGGCGCGAGTGGCGCCCGGTCGAGGACACGACGCTCGACCCGGTGATCGCCGCGCGCAAGCCCAAGCCCTTCTCGAGCTGGTCACGGAGCGAGGATTATTACAACGAGGGATCGCTGATGTGGCTCGAGGCCGACATGCTGATCCGCGGCGCGACGAACAACGCCAGGAGCCTCGACGATTTCGCGCGCGCCTTTTTCGGCGGACGCGAAGGCGATTGGGGGCAAGATACATACGACTTCGACGATGTCGCCGCCGCGCTGAATGCGGTTCATCCCTATGACTGGGCGACCTTCCTGCGCGAGCGGATGCAGACGAGCGGGCGCCCCGCGCCCACGGGCGGGATCGAGCGCGCGGGCTATCGGCTCGTCTGGCGCAACACGCCGAACGTCTTCGATCGCGACCGCATGGCGCAGGCGAAGAACGCCGACCTGACCCATTCGCTGGGGATGTCGGTCGACAAGGATGGCGTTGCGACGGGCATCCTGTGGAACGGCCCCGCCTTCAAGGCCGACATCGTCAACGGCACGAAGATCGTCGCGGTCGACGGGCTCGCCTATAGCCGCGAGCGGATCGAGGCCGCGGTTCAGGCCGCGGCCGACGGCAAGACACCGGTGCGGCTGCTGGTCGAGCGCGGCGGGCGCTATCGCAATATCGGGATCGATTATCATGGCGGGCTCCGCTGGCCGCACCTCGAAAAAAGCGGGAGTGGCCCCGACTGGTTCGATCGGCTATTGGCGCCGCGGCGGGCGCTTTAAACCCGCCGCAGCCGTTCGTTTCGAGCGTAGAGGAGACACCGGTCGTCGCCGCGCGACTTCGCTGTGTCTCGACTTCGCGCGATCCGAGCGGCTAAGGGGCGCCCGAATCAAAAAACAAAGGACTGACTTCTCCCATGCGCATCGACCTGATTCCCGCCGGCGACAACCCGCCCGACAGCCTCAACGTCCTGATCGAAGTGCCGATCGGCGGCGAGCCGGTGAAATATGAGTTCGACAAGGCGTCGGGCGCGCTGTTCGTCGACCGCTTCCTTCATACCCCGATGCGCTATCCTGCCAATTACGGTTTCGTCCCGCACACGCTGGGCGAGGATGGCGATCCGCTCGACGCCCTGGTCGTCGCGCGCTCGCCGATCGTCGCGGGCGCGGTGGTCAAGTGCCGCCCGATCGGCGTGCTCAACATGGTCGACGACGCCGGCGGCGACGAGAAGCTGCTGTGCGTTCCCGTCAACAAGACCTTTCCCTATTACGACAAGGTCGCGACCTACAAGGATATGCCCGAAATCGTGCTGCAGCAGATCGAGCATTTCTTCACCCACTATAAGGACCTCGAACCCGGTAAATGGGCCAAGCTCAACGGCTGGGGCGACGTCGACGAGGCGAAGCGTATCATCGTCGAATGCATCGAACGCGCGAAGAAGGTCGGCTTCTGAACGAGGTCGCCGTTCAGTCGCGCTTTCGCGGCGCGCGCTTGGGCGGCGACGGGGACGACACGCCTTCGGGGAGTGACCGAAGGCGCAGGTCGCGTTGCGGAAAGGGAATCTCGATTCCCGCTTCCTTGAACTTGTCCCAGATGCGCAAATAGACGTCGCCCTGGATATTGCCGAGCCCGCCTTCGGGATCGGAGATCCAGATGCGCAGTTCATGATCAACGCTGCTGTCGCCGAAGGCGGTAATCCAGCAGACCGGCGCGGGGCTGTCGAGCACGCGGGGCGCCTCTTCCGCCGCTTCGATCATCAAACGCTGGGCAAGCCGCAGGTCGCTGTCGTAGCTGACCCCCACCTTCATCCGCACGCGAACCTCGCGGCTCGAATAGCTCCAGTTTTCGACCCGCTCGGTCATCAGCAATTCGTTCGGGACGAGATGTTCCTTGCCGTCGCGCGTGATCACCGAAACCGCGCGCACGCCGATCTTGTTCACCCGGCCGACCGCATCGGCGACGACGATCACGTCACCGGGCTTGATCGACCGGTCCATCAACAGGATGATCCCGGCGATCAGATTGCCGAAAGTTTTCTGCAGCCCGAAGCCGACCGCGAGCCCGAGCGCGCCCGAGAAGACGGCAAAGGCCGTAAGGTCGATGCCGAGCAGGTCGATGCCGATGAAAAAGGCCGCGACGACGATCGCAACGCCGGCAAGCTTTTCGACGAGCAGTTGTTGCGTCGCGTCGAGGTCGCCGCCCCCGCGCACGACCCGGCGCACGATGCGGTTTCCGAGTCGGACGAGCAGGAACAGGGCGAGCCCGGTCAGCGCCACATTGACGATCGTGAGGAGCGAGAAACTGCGAGCGCCGACCTCGAAACCCGTGGCCGCGAGGCGCCCGCGCATCATCGCCAGCCCGCCCACCGCGTGCGAGAGGATCGCGCCCAAAGCGATCGACGCGAAGAGGAGCGCCGGAATCGCGCCAAGGCCTGCGCCGATGACGAGGTGCCGGACCGAAGCGGCTGCTGCGATCGCCGCCGCCGCACCGAGGAGCAGCCGCGCATAAGGATCCCAAGGCCAGGCAGCCCAGCCGATGACGATGACGAACAGCGCCCCGATCCAGAAGGTCAGCGACGGGATGCGCTCGGTCAACGGACCGCGCACGCTGACATCGTGACCGTGCAGCCAGTCGGCGGCGCGCGCGCCAAGTCGGCGGCGGGCGATCCAACCGCTCACGGCGGCAACGGCGACCAGGGCAGCGGCGATGGCAAGCTCGGCAAGTTCGGCGTCCGCCAGATGCGGCAGGCCCAGTCTTACGAGCAGCTCGTCCATCATCCCACCATCGCGGCAAAGCCGCGTTCGAGGTCGGCGATCAGGTCGGCGGGATCCTCGAGCCCGATCGACAGGCGGACGAGCGGATCGGGGTCGGTCCAGCGGGTGGCGGTGCGGATGCCTGCCGGGTCGCTCGGCACAACGAGGCTTTCGTAGCCGCCCCAGCTGAAACCGATGCCGAAATGGGAGAGCGAATCGATGAAGCGCGTCCGCGCCGCCTCGTCCACGCCCTTCAGCGTGAAGCCGAAAAGCCCGCTGGCGCCCGAAAGGTCGCGCGACCAGATCGCATGGCCGGGATCGCCGGGCAGCGCGGGGTGCAGCACGCGGCCGACCTCGGCGCGGCGCGCCAGCCAGTTCGCAACGGCAAGGCCATTTTCGCCCTGCCGCTGCATCCGCACTTCGAGCGTCCTGAGGCCGCGCAGGACAGCCGCGCAATCGTCGGGCGAAACCGACTGGCCGAGCTGGTAGGCGGCGCTGCGAAGCTTCGGCCATACGGCCTTCGTCGCGGTGAGCGAGCCCATCATCACGTCGCTGTGCCCGCCGACATATTTGGTGAGGCTCATCATCGCGACATCGACACCGTGCGCGAGCGCAGGGAAAAGCAAGGGCGTCGCCCAGGTGTTGTCGAGCATCGTCAACACACCCCGCTCGCGCGCCACGGCAGCGATCGCCGGAATATCCTGCACCTCGAAGGTCAGGCTGCCGGGCGATTCGAGAAAGATCAGCCTGGTTTCGGGCCGGATGAGGTCGGCGATTCCCGCCCCTGCAAGCGGGTCGTAATAGCTCGTCTCGACACCGAGCCGTGCGAGCATTCCGTTGCAAAACGCCCGCGTCGGTTCATAGGCGCTGTCGACCATCAGCAGGTGATCGCCCGGCGAGAGCAGCGCGAGCAGCCCCGCCGAATTGGCCGCGACCCCCGACGGGTAAAGCAAAGTCCCTTCGGCGCCCGCCTCCATCCCGGTTAACGCATCGGCGAGGGCCCATACGGTCGGCGTTCCGCGCCGGCCGTAATAAAGCTTGTCGTGCGTTGCATGGCCGCGCGCCTTGAGGTCGGCGATATTGTCGTAAAGGATCGTCGAGGCGCGCCAGACCGGCGGATTGACGATCCCGCCGCCGAGCCGCGGATCGCCGGTCCACTCGGGCCGCCGTCCGCCCTGCACGAGTTTGGTCGCAGGGCGGAGGCTGTCATCGTCGCTGTTGCTCATCGCCGCCTTGTTAGCGGAGCACCGGCCAAAATCCACCCTGACGCGAGGAGGACATTCATCCTGCCTGCCTTCAGGCGCCGCCCGTCGCCTTCGGCGTCGCGGGATCGGCACCCCATTCGAGCCAGCTGCCGTCATAGACCGCAACATCATCCTTGCCGAGCAGATGCGCTCCAAAGGCGACGACGGTGGCGGTCATGCCGCTGCCGCAGGTGGTCACAAGCGGCTTGTCGAGATCGACTCCGGCGGCGTCGAACGCGGCCTTCAGCTCGTCGCCACGCTTCCACGTACCGTCGGCGTTGAACAGCTCGCCGTGCGGCAGGCTGCGCGAGTTCGGGATATGGCCCGGCGCGAGGCCCGGACGCGGGTCGCGTTCCTCGCCGGTAAAGCGCGCCGCGGGGCGGGCGTCGACTACCTGCTCGGCGCCGCTGTCGACGTTCGCGATCATCTGGTCCTTGGTGCGCACCGCCTTCGCGTCGCGCCACACGGTGAAGTGACGGTGGCGCAGCGTCTGCTTGCCCATTTCGAGCGCGCGGCCCTCCGCCTTCCACTTGGCGAGACCGCCGTCGAGCAGCGCGACGTCGTGCGCGCCGAACAGCTTCAGAAGCCACCAGCCGCGCGCCGCGCTCTTCAGCGGGCTGTCGTCGTAAAGCACGATGCGGCTGCCGTCGCCGAGCCCGAGCGACTGCATGCGGCTGGCGAATTTTTCGGCCGTCGGGGCCATGTTTTCGACCGCGTTAGAGGCGTCGGTCAGCTCGGCAAGGTCCATGAACACCGCGCCCGGGATGTGGCCCGCCTCATATTCGGCGCGCGCGTCGCGATCGGTGCCCAGAAATTTCGTCGCATCGACGACCCGCAGGTCCGATGCCCCCAGTTCGCGTTCCAGCCAGTCGGTTGAGACCAAGGCGTCCATGTCATGCTCCTGTTACGGCCGGTCGGGAACCTTGTTTGCCTGTCCCTCGCCGGCCATCCTGCTGTGGCTCTTTGTCTTTCCGGGGATAGTCAGCCTATGCCCCCACCTGCGCTTTTTCAAGCGGGGTCCGTCCTGCCGCAGTCGATGCTGCACCGCAACAGAAAAGCGGCGCCGTTTTGAGCCGGACTATTGGCTGCGCTTGATCGCGGTCGCGCGCGCGCCGGGCCGGTCGACGGCATAGGATGCCCGGTCGAGCGGCAGCGGCGCCAGCTTTTCACTACCGCTCGCGCCCTGTTCGCGGCCGATGACGAAGCTGCCCGCATTCTGGCCGAACGCCTCACCCTCGCCGTCCCAGTGATAGGTGACGTCGAACGCGATGACGGGGACGATCATCGGCTTGCCGCCGATCATCAGCGGCTCGATCGAGGCGCGCGGCAGCATCACTTCGGTCGACAATTCCTCGCCCGCGCCGACCGCCAGCGCGATGTCGTCGCGCAGCACGCTGCCCCCCGCGCCGTCGAAGAAGCGGCTGAGCACCGGCTCGGTCATCGCCGAGCCCTGATTGAGCGCGATGCGCACCATCAGGCCGGTCGCCGACACCGTCCCCTGGTTGAGCAGGTTGAGCGCGAAACCGACCGCCACATGATCGGGCGCGAACCGGATGCTGCGGATGTCGAGCGCCATGCCGACCACGGCGCGCTTTTCGCCTGCGGCACGCGTGACGAGCGGATGGGCGGACGCCGCCTCGGGTCGCGGTGCCGGTGCCGGTGGCGGTGGTGATGGCGGAGCGGGCGCCGGGCGCGGAGCCGGCGGAGCGGCAGGCCTCGGCGGCGGCGCGACCGCGCGGGCTGCCGGACGCGGGACTTCGTCGACTTCGTCGACCGCCGGACCGGCCAGCGCGGTGCGGCGACGCCAATACCAGAAAGCGGCACCCGCCGCCGCCAGAACAGCGAGCGCCCAGGCCCAAATCGGCGTGCCCGAGGGCGTATCGGCCGGCGTGGCGGCAGCAGGCGTTTCGTCGGCGGTTGCCGGCGCCGCATCCACGGTCTCGGGCGGCGGCGACGCGACCGTATCGAGGGGCGGCAATGGGGGGGTATCGGTGATCGTGGCGGGCGCCGCCGCTTCGGGCTGGGCCGGACGCGGCGTCGCGGTTGCGGGGGTCTCGCGCCGCGCGGGAGCCGGGGCGGGGGTCGCCGTATCCGGCTGCGTCGGCGTCACGCGTGGCGGCGCAACGGGCTGCGGCGATGTCGGTGCGGGAGTCGGGGTTGGCGTCGGCTGACCCCGCCGCTCGCCCGGCGCCACCGGCGGCAAGCCATTGTCCGACGGCCCCTGCACGCCCGGCGCGCGGCCGTCGTCGGTAGGCGGCGGCAGGCGGAAATCGATCGGGGGAGGGGACGACGTCGTCGTGTCCTGCGCGGCCACAGGAACGCCTGTGGCCAACGTTGCCGCCGCCAGCACGAACGCCGCCGCCTGTTGTCGCCCGAAGTTACGCACCGTCATCTTGTCCGCGATCCCACGCTACCCATATGTCGCCCGCGCCGCTGAATTGGCGCTGAACCTTGCAGCGGTCGATTTCCGGGCACCGGCCCGGATGACATCGGCCGCGCTGCGCACTAGAGCCTTTCCATGACCGATTCCACCCCTACCCCGCTCGCACCGAAACATCTCGGCCAGTCCAGCGAACTTCCTGCCTCGCCCGAGACCGCGGTGCTCGACTATGTACCCAATCCGCGCGCCGGAGAGCTTTATCTCGTCCGCTTCGCCGCGCCCGAATTCACCTCGCTTTGTCCGGTAACCGGCCAGCCCGATTTCGCGCATATCGTCATCGACTACGCCCCCGGCGAAACGATCGTCGAATCGAAGAGCCTCAAGCTCTTCCTTGGCAGTTTCCGCAACCACGCGGGATTTCACGAGGATTGCACCGTCGGCATCGGCCGCCGCCTTTACGACGAGATGCGGCCGCAGTGGCTGCGCATCGGCGGCTATTGGTATCCGCGCGGCGGGATTCCGATCGACGTCTTCTGGCAGTCGGGGCCGCCGCCCGCAGCACTGTGGCTTCCCGATCAGGGCGTCGCCCCCTATCGCGGGCGGGGATGAAGATTCATCTTTCCGTCACAATATATTGACACTAGTGTCAACGATATGAGCTCTGCTGCCCTGCCCCACGACCATGACATCAAAGTCGGACCCGACGTCATCGACTTCATGGGGCATGTGAACAACGCCCATTATCTGAGCTGGGTACAGGAAGCGGTGCTCGCGCACTGGCGCCATATCGCGCCGCCCGAGGCGGTCGCGGCGCATCTGTGGGTCGCGCTGAAGCACGAGATCACCTATCGCCGCCCCGCGTTTCTCGACGATCAGGTCATCGCCACCGTGATCCTTGAAAAGGTTCAGGGCGCGCGCGCCTTTTACGAGACGATCATCAAGCGCGGCGAGGACGTGCTTGCCGAGGTCAAGTCGAGCTGGTGCTGCATAGACGCCGAAACGCTCCGTCCCGCGCGGCTCGCGAGCGAAGTCGTGGCCCGTTTTTTTCCAGGCGAGAAAAGCTAGGGCCTTTCCCGGCCGGAAAAACCCAACACCCGCCCCCCGCTTCGCGAGGACGCGCGCTTGCAGGCGAAGATTTTTACGGGCTAACTGGATCGTCGTTGTCGTCGTCGACCACCAGCCAGATGCCGCCGGCGATGATGGCGAGACCCAGTACGATCGCGACCCAGCTTCCGCCTTCGAGATTATTGCCGCCGCGAACAGCCGAAGTCGCACGGGCCCCATCGATTGCGGGTGCAGCCGAAGCCGCCACCGGCGCAAGCACCATGGACGCTGCGGCGATAGCAATCGCGCCCTTTTTCAATCTTTTCATCATATACTCCTCTAGCTGCCCGTAAACGCAGCCGGGAAGCGATTGTTCCATCGCCGGAAAAGAAGCTCGCGACGTGCCGACCTAGGCGAGCGCGAAGCGGATCGGCAGACGCTTCAGCCCGCCGACGAACACCGATTCGACGCGCGCAGGTTCGCCCGCGAGTTCGATGCTCTCGAGCCGCGGCAGCAGTTCCTCCATCAATATCCGCATTTCCATGCGCGCGAGATGCTGGCCGAGGCAGACGTGCGCGCCGAAGCCGAAGGCGATCTGCTGGTTCTTCTCGCGGTTGGGATCGAAGGCGAAGGGATCGCCGAACACCTCTTCGTCGCGATTGGCCGACACATAGTTCAGCATCAACCAGTCGCCTTCGCGGATCGTCTGGCCGCCGATTTCGACGTCTTCGCGCGCGCTGCGCATGAAATGCTGGACCGGGGTCGTCCAGCGAATCGCTTCCTCGATCAGCCCCGCCTTGTCGCTCTGTGCATCGCGGAATCGTTTGAACAGCGCGGGGTTCTTCGCCAGTTCCATGATCGCGCCGGCGGTCGAGGCGCTCGTCGTGTCGTGGCCCGCGGTCGCGATGATCATATAGTAGCCGGCAAGCTCGCGATCGGGAATCGGCTCGCCGCCGACCATGGCATTGGCGATCACCGTCGCGATATCTTCGCGCGGGCTGGCGCGGCGGTCGGCGGTGAGCGCGCCGAAATATTGTTCGAAATCGGCGATCACATAGTTCAGCATCGCGATCGCCTGCTCGGCGCTGGTGATCGCCTCGCGGCTGCGGTTGAGCTCGGGATCGGTCGACCCGAACAATTGCTGCGTCAACATCAGCATCCGCGGCTCGTCTTCGGGTGGCACACCCAATATGTCCATGATCACGCGCAGCGGATAATGCGCCGCGACGTCGCGCGCGAAATCGCATTCACCGTCCAGCGCGAGCATATGTTCGACCGCGCTGCGCGCGTGGTGGCGGATCCGGTCTTCGACGATCTTCAGATTCTTGGGCATGAACCAGCTCTGGGTGAGCAGCCGGTATTTCATATGATCGGGGGCATCCATCTGCACCAGCGAGCGGATGAGGTGCCCGTCGTTGTCCGGCGTCGCGGCGCGCGCGATCGCCTCGCCGTCGCGGTTGGTGAGCACCGTGGGGCGCAGGCCGTTCGCGAAACGCTGCGGGTCGCGGCTGATCGCCATGATGTCGGCGTGGCGCGTCACCAACCAGAAGGGGTCGAGCTCGGGGTTTTCGGCCACTGCAAGCGGCGCATTCGCCCGCGCCCAGGCGAGCTGTTCGTGCAGCGGATTCCAATTGCCGTATGCGACGGGGTCGACGACGGCGGCGGCTACCTCTCCAGGCAATATAGGTTTTGTCATGAAACCAAACTGCCGCGAATCGCGTCGTCTGTCGATAGGCTATGGCCGCCCGTCGAAGCGGCACCCGCGCGAAGGCCGCGTCGGCGTAGCGGAGTACGAAATAACCGGGGATTTCATCATGAAAACAACTGCACGACGCTTCCTTTTCGCCGCCGTCTCGTCGCTCGGCCTCGCTGCGTGTGCCGCGCAGCAAGGCGTCGCGCCGACCGCGCCCGTCGCGGCGGCGCCCGCGCTCGCCGGTGCGCCGCTCGATGCCAGCATCCCGAGCCAGTTGCCGCGGATCGCGCGGCCGGTACATTACGACATCAGCGTCGTCCCCGACGCGCAGGCGCTGCGCTTTACCGGCGAAGCGGGCATCGACATCGAACTCTATGAGCCCTCGGCGGTGCTGACGCTGAACGCGCTCGACCTCAGCTTCGCGGGCGCCAGCCTCACCGGGGCCGACGGCAGGGAAACTCCGCTGACCGCAGCGACCGATGCCGCGGCGCAGACGGTGAGCTTCACCGCCCCAGCGCCGCTCGCGCCGGGCAAATATCGCCTCGCCACCCGCTACACCGGTACAATCAATACGCAGGCGAACGGGCTTTTCGCGCTCGATTATCCCGACAAGGTCAGCGGCGACGAGGTGCGCGGGCTGTTCACCCAGTTCGAGGCCCCCGATGCGCGGCGCTTCGTCCCGAGCTTCGACGAGCCGAGCTACAAGGCGACATTCACCCTCTCCGCCACCGTCCCCGCGGGCGATCTTGCGGTGAGCAACATGCCTGTGGCGAGCGAAACGCCGGTGGCGGGCGGCAAGAAGAAGGTGACTTTTCAGATCTCGCCCAAAATGTCGTCCTATCTCCTCTTCTTCGCGACCGGAAATTTCGAACGGCTCGCTGCGAAGAGCGAGGGCGGTGTCGAGGTCGGCATCGTGTCCCCCAAGGGATCGGGCGAGCAGGCGCGCTTCGCGCTCGACAGCCTCGGCCCGCTGCTCGGCTATTACAGCGACTATTTCGGCCAGCCCTATCCGCTGCCCAAGCTCGACAATGTCGCGGGGCCCGGCCAGTCGCAATTTTTCGGCGCGATGGAAAATTGGGGCGCGATCTTCACCTTCGAGCGCATCCTGCTCGACGACCCCAGGATCACGAGCGATGCGACGCGGCAGGCGATCTATTCGGTGCAGGCGCACGAGGTCGCGCACCAATGGTTCGGCGACCTCGTCACCATGGCGTGGTGGGACGACCTCTGGCTCAACGAGGGGTTCGCGAGCTGGATGGAAACCAAGGCGAGCGATCATTTCCATCCCGACTGGCAGCCTTTGCTCGACCGCGTCGACGGCCGCGAGCGCGCGATGGGGCTCGACGCCTTTGCGACGACGCACCCGATCGTCCAGACGATCCGCACCGTCGAGGACACCAACCAGGCGTTCGACGCGATCACCTATCAGAAGGGCGAAGCGGTGATCACCATGCTCGAATCCTACGCCGGCGAGAATGTGTGGCGGCAGGGCCTGCGCAGCTATATGGAAAAGCATAAATATGCGAACACGCGCACCGACGACCTGTGGAACGCGGTCGAGGCGGCGGGCGCCGAGGGGCTGACCGCGATCGCGCATGATTTCACCAACCAGCCGGGCATCCCGCTGCTGCGCGTCGGCGGCGTGACCTGCAACGGCAGCAAGACGATTGTCGAGTTGGCGCAGGGCGAATTTTCGCGCGACCGCAAGGACGCGATCGAAGCCGAGGGCCGCCGCTGGAAGGTGCCCGTCCTCGCGCGCGCCGGCAATGGCGCGGTCGCGCGGCAGGTGATCGCGGGCGGGACGGGCACGCTGACCTTGCCCGGCTGCGGCGCGGTGCTGATCAATGCCGGTCAGGCGGGCTATTACCGCACCCTCTATTCGCCCGCCGCGCTCGCGGCGCTGCGCGGCGAATATGCCAGCCTGGCCCCGATCGACCAGCTCGGGCTGCTTGGCGACAATTTCGCGCTCGCCTATGCCGGATACCAGCCGATGGGTGCGGCGCTCGACCTGCTGGCGGCGGTGCCGCACGATGCGAACCAGAAGCTGCTCGGCGACGCCGCCGGGCGTTACGCCGCACTCTACACGCTGTTCGACGGCCAGCCGGCGGTGCAGAAGCAGATCGCGGCACGCGGCACCGCGGCGCTCGGCCGGGCAATAGCGCGGCTCGGCTTCGACCCGCGCGCCGGCGAACCCGCGCTCGACAGCATCCTGCGCTCCGAGTCGCTCGGCGCGCTCGGGACGCTGGGCGATGCCAAGGTGCTCGCCGAAGCGCGGCGGCGCTTCGCACTGCTCGACCGCGATCCCGCCGCGCTCGACGGCCCGCTCAAGGCGCGCTGGCTCGGCATCGTCGCGGCGAACGCGAGCGACGCCGAATGGAACAAGCTGCGCGCCATGGCGAAGGCATCGAAGTCGGCGGTCGAGCGCAGCACTTTTTATGCGCTGCTCGGCTCGGCGAAGGATGAAAAGCTTGCCGAGCGCGCGCTCGCGCTCGCGCTCACCGACGAACCCGGCAAGACGGTCAGCGCCTCGATCATCGGCGCGGTCGCGGCGAATCATGCCGAAATGGCGGTCGATTTCGCACAGACCAATCAGGCGGCGGTCGACCGGCTGATCGACGCTTCGGCGCGCGCGCGCTTCCTCGCGGGGCTCGCCGCATCGTCGAACGACCCCGCGATGATCGCGAAGCTCGAAGCGATCGCGGCGCCGCTGCCCGCCGATGTGCGCAAACCCTATGACAAGGTGCTGGCGAGCCTGAAGGAACGCAGCATCAGCCGCCCGCGCATCACGCGCGAAACTGCGGACTGGCTGAAAGCGAAGTAGGGAAAGTCCGCCGCAGTCGGTCAGCCGGCCGGCTGCGGCGTTCCCACCGGCATCGCGCTTTCCCACTCGGCGCGCGCTTGGCGGATCATCGCCTTTAGCGCCTCGGCCTGGCGCTGCCATGCGGCGGCAGTCGCGGCACTCCATGCCGCGCCCGCCGCGGCGCCCAGTTCCTCAACCGTCATGTCGATGAAGGCGTCATATTCGGCGATCGGCAGCGGCCCATAGGCGCGGTGGGTGAAGACGAGTTCGGCGACGAGCGGCCACACCCACCCCTCGCCCTTCGCCAGCCCGAGCATCATCTGCAACGTCTCGTCGGTCATGCGCCGCGACGAGGCGTCGACGATCATGAAACTCGCGCGACGATCGGGAAAGGCGGCGAAGAAACGGTCGAACAGCGCGTGGCGTATCTCCACCCCCGCGTCGGCGACGGCGACGAGGCTCGCCTCCATCGCCGCGGCGTCGCTCACTTGAACAGGCTGCCCAAAATGCCGCGCATCAGCTGGCCGCCGAACTTGCCCGCGACCTGCCGGCCGAGGCTCGTCGCCGCCGAGCGCGCCGCCGACTGCATCATCTTTTCGGCCATCGAGGGTTTGGCCGCCTCGCGTGCGGCCGCCTTTTCGAGCCGGATGCGCTCGCGCTCCTCGGCCGCCTTGCGCTTCGCCTCTTCCTTCGCGGCGACCGCGGCCTGCTTGTCGGCTTCGACCTGCGCCTTTGCCTCGATCGCTGCCGCCTGCGCCTGCTCGGCCTTGACGGCGAGCAGTTCCTCGGCGCTCTCGCGGTCGACCGCCGTGTCATATTTGCCCTCGACCGGCGAGATCGACTGGATGATCGCGCGTTCCTTGGCCTCCAGAGGCCCGGCGCGCGAGCAGGGCGGCTTGATCAGCGTGCGTTCGACCGGCGACGGGGCGCCGTCGGCCATCAGCAGCGAGACGAGCGCCTCGCCGACCTTCAGCTCGGTGATCTCGCGCGCGACGTCGACCTTGGGGTTGGGACGGAAGGTTTCGGCGGCCGCCTTCACCGCCTTCTGGTCGCGCGGGGTGAAGGCGCGGAGCGCGTGCTGGACGCGGTTGCCGAGCTGGCCCGCGACCTCTTCGGGCACGTCGATCGGATTCTGCGTGACGAAATAGACGCCGACACCCTTCGAGCGGATCAGGCGCACGACCTGCTCGATCTTTTCGGTCAGCGCGGGCGGCGCGTCGTCGAACAGCAGATGCGCCTCGTCGAAGAAGAAGACGAGCTTGGGCTTGTCGGGGTCGCCGACCTCGGGAAGCGTCTCGAACATCTCCGACAAGAGCCAGAGCAGGAAGGTCGCATAGAGCTTCGGGCTCGCCATCAATTTGTCGGCGGCGAGGATGTTGACGTAACCGCGGCCGTTTTCGTCCGAGCGAATCATGTCCTGGATGTCGAGCGCGGGCTCGCCGAAGAAATGGTCGCCGCCCTGGCTTTGGAGCGTGAGCAATTGCCGCTGGATCGTGCCGACGGTCGCCTTCGACACATTGCCATATTTGGTCGTGAGTTCGTCGGCGTTTTCGGCGCACCAGACGAGCATCGCCTGCAAATCGCCCAGATCGAGCAGCAGCAGATTCTGTTCGTCGGCGACCCGGAACGCGATCGCGAGCACGCCCTCCTGCACTTCGTTGAGGCCCATCAGCCGCGCGAGCAGCAGCGGCCCCATTTCGGAGATGGTGGTGCGGATCGGGTGCCCCTGCTCGCCGAACAGGTCCCAGAAGATTACCGGATTGTCACGATAGGCCCATGTCGTATCGCCGATTTCGGCGGCGCGCTTCGAAAAGGGTTCATGGACTTTGGCCGTCGGACTGCCCGCCATCGCCATGCCCGCGAGATCGCCCTTCACGTCGGCGACGAAGACCGGGACACCGACCGCCGAAAAGCCCTCGGCGAGCCCCTGCAAGGTGACCGTCTTGCCGGTGCCGGTCGCGCCGGCGATCAGGCCATGGCGGTTCGCGCGTTTGAGCACCAGCGACTGGCGTAGTCCGTCGGCCGCCCCACCGCCGCCAAGCCCGATATAGATTTCGCTCGCCGTGCTGCCGTCGCTCACCCGCTGTCCTCCGTTCGAAAGTCTTCGCCAAGGTCTAGAGCGGGGGGCGGGGACAGGCAATCGGCAATGGGGCGCAGATGGCGGGGCTGCATTGGGCTGGTTGCGGACATCTCTTGTATCGTGGGTAACATCCGCTCCCCACCCCAAAGCCGCCCAAAGAAAAAGCCCCGCCGAATCGCTCCGGCGGGGCTCATTTCTGTCGGCCAAAGATCGAGGAAGCTTATTCCTCGCCTTCGCCTTCGGGACGCTCTTCGACCATCACGTCGTCCGACGTGAAGTCCTCGCCCTGCACCTTGCCGAGCGGATCGTCGCCCATTGCGGCTTCGGGGCCCTGCGCCAGTTCGGCTTCATGCTCTTCGGCGGCGGTTGCCGGCGCGATCAGATGCTCCTGGTTCGCGGCGCGCATCGCGGCGCGCAGCGCGGCATCCTTCGACGAGGCGGTGACGCGGACGCGGTTCATGGCAGCGCCGGTGCCCGCCGGGATGAGGCGGCCGACGATGACATTTTCCTTGAGGCCCTGCAGCGAGTCGATCTTGCCCTGCACCGACGCTTCGGTGAGGACGCGGGTCGTCTCCTGGAAGGACGCCGCCGAAACGAAGCTGCGGGTCTGCAGCGACGCCTTGGTGATCCCGAGGAGGACCGGACGGCCCTCGGCGGGAACGCCGTTTTTCGGCAGCTTGGCGTTATATTCCATCATCTCCAGATAATCGAGCTGTTCGCCCGGCAGCAACGTGGTGTCGCCGCCCGCGGTGATCTCGACCTTCTGCAGCATCTGGCGAACGATCACCTCGATGTGCTTGTCGTTGATCTTCACGCCCTGCAGTCGATAGACTTCCTGGATTTCCGCGACCAGATATTCAGCCAGCGCCTCGACGCCCATGACGTCCAGGATGTCGTGCGGGTTCGGCGAACCGCTGATCAGCGCGTCGCCACGCTTGACCTGGTCGCCTTCCTGCACTTCCAGCACCTTCGACTTGGGGATCAGATACTCGATCGGATCGCCTTCTTCCGGAACGATCGCGATCTTGCGCTTCGCCTTGTAATCCTTGACGAATTCAATGCGGCCGCTGATCTTCGCGATAACGCTGTTGTCCTTCGGAATGCGCGCTTCGAACAGCTCGGCAACACGCGGCAGACCGCCGGTGATGTCGCGCGTCTTCGACGCTTCGCGGCTGACACGCGCCAGAACGTCGCCCGCCTGCACTTCCTGACCGTCCTCGACCGACAGCATCGTGCCGACCGCGAGCAGGTAGCGCGCGGCTTCGCCCGACTCGTCGTCGAGCAAGGTCAGGCGCGGCTGCAGGTCTTCCTTCTTGGCGCGGCCCGCCGAGCGATATTCGATCACGACGCGCTGGGCGATGCCCGTCGCTTCGTCGACCTGTTCGACCAGCGTCTTGCCGTCGGCCAGATCCTGATACTTCACGACGCCCTGCTTTTCGGTGATCAGCGGCATGGTGAACGGATCCCATTCGGCAATCCGGTCGCCCTTCTTCACCTTCTCGCCGTCCTTGTGCATGATCTGCGCACCATAGGGCAGCTTGTGCGTCGCGCGCTCGCGGCCTTCGCTGTCGATGATCGCGATTTCGCCCGAACGCGACAGCGCCAGACGGCGGCCGCGCTGGTCGACGATCGTCGCCATGTCGCGATATTCAATCGTGCCGTCCGAAATCGCTTCGGCGTTCGACTGCTCGTTGACCTGCGCCGCACCACCGATGTGGAAGGTACGCATGGTCAGCTGCGTGCCGGGTTCACCGATCGACTGCGCGGCGATAACGCCGACAGCTTCACCGATGTTCACCGGCGTACCGCGGGCAAGGTCGCGGCCATAGCATTTGCCGCAGACGCCGAGCGTCGCTTCGCAAACCAGCGGCGAGCGAATCTTGACCGACTGGACTTCGGCGTCCTCGATGCGCTGCGTCGTCGCTTCGTCGAGCAGAGTGCCGACGGGCGCGATGATGTTGCCGTCCTTGTCGGCGACATCTTCGAGCGTCGTGCGGCCGAGGATGCGCTCGCCGAGCGAGGCGATCGTCGAACCGCCCTGCACGATCGCGCGCATTTCCATGCCGCGTTCGGTGCCGCAATCTTCCTCGATCACGACGCAGTCTTGGCTGACGTCGACCAGACGGCGGGTCAGGTAACCCGAGTTCGCCGTCTTGAGCGCCGTATCGGCCAGACCCTTACGCGCACCGTGGGTCGAGTTGAAATACTCGAGAACGGTCAGGCCTTCCTTGAAGTTCGAGATGATCGGGGTTTCGATGATCTCGCCCGACGGCTTGGCCATCAGGCCGCGCATGCCGGCGAGCTGCTTCATCTGCGCCTGCGAACCACGGGCACCCGAGTGCGCCATCATATAGATGGAGTTGATCGGGGCCAGTCGGCCGTCGTCGAGCTTCGGCGTCGCGCGGATTTCGTCCATCATCGCGTTCGCGACCTTGTCGCCGCACTGCGACCAGGCATCGATCGCCTTGTTGTACTTTTCCTGCTGCGTGATCAGGCCGTCCTGATACTGCTGCTCGAAATCCTTCACGAGTGCGCGGGTTTCGTCGACCATCCCTTCCTTCGACGCCGGAATGATCATGTCATCCTTGCCGAACGAGATGCCCGCCTTGAACGCGTTGCGGAAGCCCAGCGCCATGATGGCGTCGGCGAACAGCACGGTCTCTTTCTGGCCGGTGTGGCGATAGACCTGGTCGATCACGTCGCCGATTTCCTTCTTGGTCAGAAGGCGATTGACGACGTCGAAGGGCACGGTGTGCGACTTCGGCAGGCATTCGCCGATCAGCATGCGGCCCGGGGTGGTCTCGAACCGCTTCAGATACTCGTTGCCCTGCTCGTCGGTCTGCGGAACGCGGCTCACTACCTTGGTGTGCAGCGTCACCGCGCCGGTGAACAGCGCCTGGTGCACTTCGGCCATGTCGGCGAGCAGCATGCCTTCGCCCGGCTCGCCTTCGCGTTCGAGCGAGAGATAGTAGAGACCGAGGACCATGTCCTGCGACGGAACGATGATCGGCTTGCCGTTCGCGGGGCTGAGGATGTTGTTGGTCGACATCATCAGCACGCGCGCTTCGAGCTGGGCTTCGAGGCTCAGCGGTACGTGGACGGCCATCTGGTCCCCGTCGAAGTCGGCGTTGAACGCGGCGCAGACCAGCGGGTGCAGCTGGATCGCCTTGCCTTCGATCAGCACGGGCTCGAACGCCTGGATGCCGAGGCGGTGGAGCGTCGGAGCGCGGTTCAGGAGGACCGGGTGCTCGCGAATGACTTCGTCGAGGATGTCCCAGACTTCCTTGCGTTCCTTTTCGACCCACTTCTTCGCCTGCTTCAGGGTCATCGACAGACCCTTGGCGTCGAGGCGCGCGTAGATGAACGGCTTGAACAGTTCGAGCGCCATCTTCTTCGGGAGCCCGCACTGGTGCAGCTTGAGTTCGGGGCCGGTCACGATGACCGAACGGCCTGAATAGTCGACGCGCTTGCCGAGCAGGTTCTGACGGAAGCGGCCCTGCTTGCCCTTGAGCATGTCGGACAGCGACTTGAGGGGCCTCTTGTTCGCGCCGGTGATCGTGCGGCCGCGGCGGCCGTTGTCGAACAGCGCGTCGACGGCTTCCTGCAGCATGCGCTTTTCGTTGCGGACGATGATGTCCGGCGCGCGGAGCTCCATCAGGCGCTTCAGACGGTTGTTACGGTTGATCACGCGGCGGTAAAGATCGTTAAGGTCGCTCGTCGCGAAGCGGCCGCCGTCGAGCGGCACCAGCGGGCGCAGTTCGGGCGGGATGACCGGCACGACTTCGAGGATCATCCATTCGGGACGGTTGCCCGATTCGATGAAGCTCTCGACGACCTTGAGGCGCTTGATGATTTTCTTGGGCTTGAGTTCCGACTTGGTCGTCGCGAGCTCTTCCATCAGGTCGACGCGTTCCTGTTCGAGATCGAGATTTTCGAGCAGCACGCGGATCGCCTCGGCGCCGATGCCCGCCGAGAAGGCGTCTTCGCCATATTCGTCCTGCGCGTCGAGCAGTTCGTCTTCGGTCAGAAGCTGGAACTTTTCGAGCGGCGTCAGGCCGGGCTCAAGGACGATATAGGCTTCGAAATAGAGGACGCGCTCGAGCTGCTTCAGCTGCATGTCGAGCAGCAGGCCGATGCGCGACGGCAGCGACTTCAGGAACCAGATGTGCGCGACGGGCGCGGCGAGCTCGATATGGCCCATGCGCTCGCGGCGGACCTTGGTCACCGTGACTTCGACACCGCACTTCTCGCATACGATGCCCTTGTATTTCATGCGCTTATACTTGCCGCACAGGCATTCATAATCCTTGATCGGACCGAAGATGCGCGCGCAGAACAGGCCGTCACGCTCGGGCTTGAACGTGCGATAGTTGATCGTTTCGGGCTTCTTGATCTCGCCGAACGACCACGAGCGGATACGCTCGGGGCTCGCGATGCCGATCTTGATCATGTCGAAGGTTTCGGGCTTCGCGACCGGGTTCATGAAGTTGGTAAGCTGGTTCATATGTCTGCTCCATCTTCCCCTCTCACGCGGCGCGAGAGGGGTGAGGAAAAATCTTATTCGGCGGCTTCGGGAAGGGCTTCGGGACCTTCGTCATCGTCTTCGTCCGCATAGGACGAAAGCTCGACGTTGAGGCCCAGCGAGCGCATTTCCTTGACGAGCACGTTGAAGCTTTCGGGAATGCCGGCCTCGAAGGTGTCGTCGCCCTTGACGATCGCTTCGTAAACCTTGGTGCGGCCGATCACGTCGTCGGACTTCACCGTCAGCATTTCCTGGAGCGTGTATGCCGCGCCATAGGCCTGGAGCGCCCAGACCTCCATTTCACCGAAGCGCTGGCCACCGAACTGCGCCTTACCGCCCAGCGGCTGCTGGGTGACGAGGCTGTAGGGGCCGATCGAACGCGCGTGGATCTTGTCATCGACGAGGTGGTGGAGCTTCAGCATATAGATGTAGCCCACGGTCACCTTGCGGTCGAACTTGTCGCCGGTGCGCCCGTCGTAGAGGTCCGACTGACCCGAGTCATGCAGCCCCGCGAGGGTCAGCATGTTCGACACGTCGGCTTCCTTCGCGCCGTCGAACACCGGGGTCGCGAACGGCACGCCAACACGCAGGTTGTCGGCCAGTTCGACGATATTGTCGGCGTCGCGCGACTTGATGTCCTCAAGATATTCGGCGCCATAGACGTGCTCGAGCGCGTCACGCACGGCTTCGGGCATCTGCCCGCCGACCGCGTCGGGATTGGCGTCGCGCCATTCGTCGAGCGCCTGCGTGACCTGCCGGCCCAACCCACGCGAAGCCCAACCGAGGTGGGTTTCGAGGATCTGCCCGACGTTCATGCGCGACGGCACGCCCAGCGGGTTGAGCACGATGTCGACATGCGTCCCGTCTTCGAGGAACGGCATGTCCTCGTTCGGCAGGATGCGGCTGATGACGCCCTTGTTGCCGTGACGGCCGGCCATCTTGTCGCCCGGCTGCAGCTTGCGCTTCACCGCGACGAAGACCTTGACCATCTTGAGCACGCCCGGGGCGAGTTCGTCGCCGCGCTGCAGCTTCTCGACGCGATCTTCATACTTCGCGTTGATCCGCTTGATCGCGTCGTCATACTGCGCCTTGATCGCTTCCAGTGCGGTCTGGGCATTGTCTTCGACAACCGCCAGCTTCCACCAGTCGGCGCGGTCGAGGTCGGTCAGCATTTCCTCGGTGACCGTGTCGCCCTTCTTCAGCCCCTTCGGCACCGCGCTGGTCGTCTGGCCGATCAGCAGGTCCTTGAGGCTCGAGAAGGTCGCGCGGTTGAGGATCGCGCGCTCGTCGTCGGCGTCCTGCTTCAGGCGCTCGATCTCTTCGCGTTCGATCGCGATCGCGCGCTCGTCCTTGTCGATACCGTGACGGTTGAAGACGCGGACCTCGACGACCGTGCCCGAGACGCCCGGCGGCAGGCGAAGCGAGGTGTCGCGCACGTCGCTGGCCTTTTCGCCGAAGATCGCGCGCAGCAGCTTTTCTTCCGGCGTCATCGGCGATTCACCCTTGGGAGTGATCTTGCCGGCCAGAATGTCGCCCGGGCCGACTTCGGCGCCGATGTAGACGATGCCCGCTTCGTCGAGGTTGCGAAGCGCTTCCTCGCCGACGTTCGGGATGTCGCGCGTGATGTCTTCAGGGCCAAGGCGCGTGTCGCGCGCGGTGACTTCGAATTCCTCGATGTGGATCGAGGTGAAGACGTCGTCCTTCACGATACGTTCGCTGATGAGGATCGAGTCCTCATAGTTGTAGCCGTTCCACGGCATGAACGCGACGAGCACATTCTTGCCGAGCGCCAGTTCGCCAAGCTCGGTCGACGGACCGTCGGCGATGATGTCGCCGCTCTTGACCACATCGCCCACCTTCACCAGCGGACGCTGATTGATGCAGGTGTTCTGGTTCGAACGCTGGAACTTCTGCAGGCGATAGATGTCGACGCCCGACTTGCCGGGTTCGACCATATCGGTCGCACGGATAACGATACGCGTCGCATCGACCTGGTCGATCACGCCGCCGCGGCGCGCCGCGATCGCAGCGCCCGAGTCGCGTGCAACCGTCTCTTCCATGCCGGTGCCGACGACCGGAGCCTCTGCACGGAGCAGCGGCACAGCCTGACGCTGCATGTTCGAACCCATGAGCGCGCGGTTCGCGTCATCGTTTTCGAGGAAGGGGATCAGCGAGGCTGCGACCGAAACGAGCTGCTTCGGCGACACGTCCATCAGCGTGATCTGGTCGCGCGGCGCCATCAGGAATTCGCCCGCTTCGCGCGCCGAGATCAGCTCGTCGATGAAGCTGCCGTCGGCGTTGAGGTCGGCGTTTGCCTGCGCAACCGTGTGCTTCGACTCTTCCATCGCCGAGAGATAGACGACTTCGTTGGTGACCTTGCCGTCGACGATGCGGCGATACGGCGTTTCGATGAAGCCGTATTTGTTGACGCGCGCAAAGGTCGCGAGGCTGTTGATCAGACCGATGTTCGGGCCTTCGGGCGTTTCGATCGGGCAGATGCGGCCATAGTGGGTCGGGTGAACGTCGCGGACTTCGAAGCCCGCGCGTTCACGGGTCAGACCGCCCGGCCCGAGCGCCGACACGCGGCGCTTGTGCGTGACTTCGGACAGCGGGTTGGTCTGGTCCATGAACTGCGACAGCTGCGACGAGCCGAAGAATTCGCGCACCGCGGCGACCGCGGGCTTCGCGTTGATCAGGTCGTTCGGCATCACGGTCGACACATCGACCGAGCTCATACGCTCCTTGACCGCGCGCTCCATGCGCAGCAGACCGACGCGATACTGGTTTTCGAGCAGCTCGCCGACCGAACGCACACGGCGGTTGCCGAGATTGTCGATGTCGTCGATCTCACCCTTGCCGTCCTTGAGGTTCACCAGCTCCTTGACCACGGCGAGGATGTCCTCGCTGCGCAGCGTCGTCACCGTATCCTCGGCGTCGAGGCCAAGGCGCATGTTGAGCTTGACGCGGCCCACGGCCGACAGGTCATAGCGTTCGGCGTCGAAGAAGAGGCCGCCGAAGAGGGCTTCGGCGGTTTCGCGCGTCGGCGGTTCGCCGGGGCGCATGACGCGGTAGATGTCGCTCAATGCCTGGTCGCGGTCCTCGGCCTTGTCGGCCTTCAGCGTGTTGCGGATCCAGGGACCGGTGTTGTTATGATCGATGTCGAGCAGCACGAGCTTGTCGATGCCCGCGGCGTCGAGCTTCTCGAGATTGTCGGCCGACACTTCGTCGCCGGCTTCGATATAGATCTCGCCGGTCGCTTCGTTGATCAGGTCATAGGCCGAGTAGCGACCGAAGATTTCCTCGGTCGGGATCAGCAGCGTGTCGAGACCGTCCTTCGCCGCCTTGTTGGCGAGGCGCGGGCTGATCTTGTGGCCGGCGGCGAAGACGACTTCGCCGGTCTTGGCATCCACCACGTCGAAAGCGGGCTTCGAACCGCGCCAGTTTTCGACGACGAACGGGACCTTCCAGCCATTTTCGGCGCGCTCGAAGACGAGGCGGTCATAGAAATGGTTGAGGATTTCCTCGCCCGACATGCCCAGCGCATAGAGCAGGCTGGTAACCGGCAGCTTGCGCTTGCGGTCGATACGGACGTTGACGATGTCCTTGGCGTCGAATTCGAAATCGAGCCACGAACCACGATAGGGAATGACGCGGGCGGCGAACAGGAACTTGCCCGACGAGTGGGTCTTGCCGCGGTCATGGTCGAAGAGCACACCCGGCGAACGGTGCATTTGCGACACGATGACGCGCTCGGTGCCATTGACGAAGAAGGTGCCGTTCTCGGTCATGAGCGGCATGTCGCCCATGTAAACGTCCTGCTCCTTGATATCGAGGACCGAACGGGTATCGGTTTCGCTGTCGACTTCAAAGACGATCAGGCGCAGCGTGACCTTCATCGGCGCCGCATAGGTGATGCCGCGCTGACGGCATTCCTCGACGTCATATTTGGGCTCTTCGAGTTCGTAATGGACGAAGTCGAGTTCGGCGGTGCCGGCGAAATCGCGGATCGGGAAAACGCTGCGCAGCGTCTTTTCGAGACCCGAAACATAACCGATCGAGGGATCCGAGCGCAGGAACTGCTCATAGGATTCGCGCTGCACCTCGATGAGGTTGGGCATCTCCACCGCTTCGTGGATATTGCCGAACAGCTTGCGGATTCGCTTGCTTGCGGTTGCTTCGAGGGCCTTGCCCACCGACTTCGCCTTGGTCGCCATAAGTGATTGTCTCGCCTTAAGAAAATAGCTCGCGAGCGCAGGAGAGACGCAAAAAGGCCGCGACGAACCGTTGCCGGTTTACCGCAGCTTTCCAACGCATCTCGAAATCCCCGCCGCCCTATCCGTACAGCCCGTTGCGCAAAGTCAGGCTCTATCTCGGACGAAGGGGTATGGCCGCAATATAGGATTTGGCCCGTCGGGTGTCAACGGCGGCGGGGCGATCGCCAAAGTGCAGCAATTTCGCAACACTGCTGACACGAACGTCAGCGCCGCGTATTTCCGCGATTGATCACGCGCGCGCGCGCAGCCAAAGAGCCTTGGTTTTCCGCTCTCCCATCGTCAACTCTGTTTCAGGAAGCTCGCCCATGCGCCACTTTCCTTCCGCTACTGCTATAAGCCTTGCCCTCGCCGCTGCGGCCTGGGCCGCCCCCGCCGCCGCGCAGGATGCCCCCGTCGATCCCGCGGTCGAGGACAGCGGCCTCGGCGACATCGTCGTCACCGCGCAGCGCCGCGAGGAAAGCTTGCAGGACGTTCCCGTCGCCGTCTCGGTGCTGTCGGGCGACACGCTCGGCGCGATCACCTCGACCGGCGCCGACGTCCGCGTGCTCGCGGGCCGCGTCCCCAGCCTCAACATCGAAAGCTCGTTCGGGCGCACCTTCCCGCGCTTCTATATCCGCGGGCTCGGCAACACCGATTTCGACCTCAACGCCTCGCAGCCGGTCAGCCTCGTCTATGACGATGTCGTGCTCGAAAACCCGATCCTCAAGGGCTTCCCGATCTTCGACCTCGACCGCGTCGAAGTGCTGCGCGGGCCGCAGGGCACGCTGTTCGGCCGCAACACGCCGGCGGGCATCGTCAAGTTCGACACCGTCAAGCCCGGCAAGACCGGCGGCTATGCGCGCGTCAGCTATGGCCGCTATGGCACGAGCCAGGTCGAGGTCGCGGCGGGCGCCGCCGACGACAGCGGCTTCTCGGTCCGCCTCTCGGGCCTCTATCAGCATCGCGACGACTGGGTCGACAATATCGCGACCACGAAGAAGGACGATCTCGGCGGCTATGACGACATCGCCGCGCGCCTTCAGCTCCAATATGAAAGCGGCCCCTTCACCGGCCGCGTGACCGGACAGGTCCGCGTCTACGACGGCTCGGCGATCATCTTCCGCGCCAACACGCAGGTGCCGGGCAGCAACAAACTCGTCGGCCTCGGCGGCGCGGGCACCGAGTTCGAGCGCGACAAGGTGTGGCAGGACGGGATCAACTTCCAGAAGCTCAACACCTATAATGCCGCGCTGAATCTCGAATATGATTTCGGGCCGGTGACCGCTTACTCGATCACTTCCTACTGGAACGGCAATTTCCGCAGCCGCGGCGACATCGACGGCGGCTTCGGCGCATCGTTCCTGCCCGAATCGGGTCCGGGGCTCATCCCGTTCCAGGCGCAGAGCCAGGACAATGTGCCGAGCCTCGACCAGTTCACGCAGGAAATCCGCATCGCGTCGAACAACAGCGGCGGGCTCGGCTATCAGTTCGGCGCCTTTTACTTCGACGAAAAGCTCGACATTTCGAGCTTCGAATTCGGCGGCCCGACCGATGCCACGCCGTCGGCGATCGCGATCCAGCGTCAGGACAGCGAAGCATACGGCATCTTCGGCTCGGTCAATTATGAGTTCGAGGGTGGCTTCAAGCTGCAGGCCGGCGCGCGTTACAACAACGACACGCGCGATTTCGTCGCATCGCGTCCGGTCGAGACGCGCCCCGACTTCGTCGTCAATCCGAACACGCCGGTCCCGCCGCAGGCCGCGCGGGTCAAGGGCAAGCTGCTGACGTGGGACGCGAGCGCGAGCTATGAAGCGTCCGACGCGCTGACGCTCTACGCCCGCGTCGCGCGCGGCTATCGCGCGCCGTCGGTGCAGGGTCGCCTGACCTTTGCGCGGACAATCTCGACCGCCGATCAGGAAGAAACGATGTCGTATGAAGCGGGGATCAAGACCGCCTTCCTCGACGACCGCGTCCGCTTCAACCTGACCGGCTATTATTTCGACACCAAGGATCTTCAGCTCACCGCGGTCGGCGGCACCGCGAACGTCGCGAGCCTGCTCAACGTCGATGCCAAGGGCCATGGCATCGAGGCCGAGCTGCAGGCGGCACCGGCGCGCGGGCTGACCTTCTCGGTCGGCGGCGCGTGGAACGTCGCCGAGATCGACGATGCCAACGCCTTCGTCGCGGGCTGCGGCTCGGCGACGCCGTGCACTATACTCGATCCGCAGCGCCCGGGCAGCCCCGGCATCTTCTCGATCGACGGCAACCAGTTGCCGCAGTCGCCGAAATGGACGCTCAATGCGACCGCGGGTTACGAAATCCCGGTCGGCGATGGCGCCATCTATGCCTTCACCGACTGGTATTATCGTTCGAAGGTGCAGTTCTTCCTCTATCGCTCGGTCGAATTTTCGGACGACAAGATGGTCGAGGGCGGGCTGCGCGTCGGCTACAAGACCGATCGCTTCGACATCGCGGGCTTCGTGCGCAACATCACCAATGATGAATCGCCGACCGGCGGCATCGATTTCAACAATCTGACCAGCTACGTCAACGAACCCCGCATCTGGGGTGTCGAGGCGGGCGTGAAGTTCTGATGATTGCCCCGGCCCGCGCGGTTCCAGCACCGCGCGGGCCGGGCTGCACGTCTTCCGATAAGCAACGCCGCGAAAAGGCGTGGCGCGTGATCAATCGGGCCCATGCCGAACTGCAAGCGCGCCGCGCGGCCGAGGCGGCCGCGGCAAGCCACAGCGTCATGAATTAGGAAGAACGGAAGCTAGGCGACCGGACCGACTCGCTCGTCGGGTTCGAGCCGGATCAGCGGACGCGTGCGGCCGGTTATCCGGGCGAACAGGCGCGGCACCAGCGCATGGGCCTGCGCCCAATCCCAATATTGGGCATAGGCGGGATCGGCGAGAAGATGCTTCTCTTCGGTCTTGGCGCGCCAGTAATAGATGCCGCTGACCAGCCCGAGCAACGCGACATTGCGCGCACCCTCGATCCAGCCGCCCGCGGTGACGAGGAAGGGCAGCGAGCCGATCCACCACGTCATATTCTTGGAAATATAGGCGGGATGCCGCGTGAAGGCATAGGGCCCGTGGGTGATGATGCCGCGATGCGTCAGGTTCGAAAAGCGGATGCCGAACGCCATCGTCGCCCAGCTATAGACGGCGGTGAGCAGCACCAGCAGAGTTCCCCAGACGATCAGCAGTCCCTCGTGCCCCGCGAGCCAATAGCCCCAGTCGGAACCATGGATCTGATAATCGAGCGGACCACCGCTCATCAGGATGAAAGGCGGATAGCAGACGAGCGCCGCGACCCACGCCATGCCATAGGGATTGGCGGTGCGGATATGCGCGTCGAGCGGCTTCAACGTCAATATATAGCCGACCGTCGCGATATGGACGTCGACCAGATAGAGGAGATTGATCGCCCACAGCCCGGCCAGATAGGGATTGGCGGTGACCTCGCTCATCGGCACGGTGACCAGCGCCGAAAAATTGCCCGGAACGATCGAGAGCATGAAGGCGGTGAAAAAGCCCTTTACCGCCCAGGCGCGCAGATGATGCCCGATCGCCTTGCCGTCGACGGGTTGGCCGGGCGCGATCAGCCAGCGCCCGAACTGCCAGCAGCCGTCGCGCGGTTCGATCATCCGCCGGTCGAGCCACAGCATATAGGGGACCGAGACGAGCAGCAGCCATGGCGCGACGGTCTCGAGCAGGTTCATCGAAAAGGCGTAATTGCCCTCCCAATAATAACGCATCGTCGCATAGATCAGCGCGATCAGACCCCATGTCGCCCACAGACCCGCGAGCTTGGTCAGGCTGATGTCGAGCGTTTCGCGCCACGGTCGGCGCTGCGCCCAGTCGATCCCGGTCGACGGATTGCGATGCACCTTGTCGACGAAGACCGACCACAGCACCATCGGCAAACCGCAGGCGAGCACACTCGCGATCGCCGAATTCGGCCCGCTCATCGGCCCATGCGATCCCCAGTCGATGCCAAGGAAAACCGCGATTTCCGGCGCGAAGCGCGCAATGAACAAATAGCTTACCAGCCCCGCGAGTCCGACGATGCCCACCCCCGTGCTGACCGCCGAACGCGGGCGTGCGCCCGTCGGCGCGGACGCGTCACGCGGCGATTCGTGCGGGGCGGAAAAAGCGGATTCGGCCATGATATTCACCCGCTTAGCCTTAGCCAAAAAGGGTAAGCAAGCCGTCAATGTAAAGCGCCGATTCGTCCGCCGAATCCCGCCAAATTGGCAGCATTCGCATAAGTTGACACCGTTCACCGCGCCAGGGTTTCGATTCAACCCGACTCGGGGCGCAAAGATTCGCCTGGGCCCGATCGGCCTGATAAGGCGCGCATCAATCGGGGCGGAGGGCTCCACAAAACAAACAAGATGGGGTCGCCACTTGTCGTCGAAAACAACGGGCCTGCGCGATTTGCGCCAGCGCGTCTCTGCGCTGTTTCAGGACCATGAAATCTTCGTTCGCACGCACGGCCATGTCCGATTCCTGCGTGTCAGCGCCGTCTGGCAGAAACGCGTCGCTCTGATCGCCGGCGTCGTGCTGCTCGCCTGGGCCGGCGCGACGCTTGCCGTGCTGATCAACCAGTTGCTCACCGCCGACGAACGCGCCGCGGTGGCGCATCAGCAAGCCGCCGCCGCCGCGTCGGAAGCGCGCATCGCCAAATATCGCGATCGCGTCGCCGAAACCGCCGCCGATCTCGAGGAGCGCCAGGCGCTGCTCGAAAGCGTCGCCGAAACCCATTTCGGGATCGATCCGGCGGCGATGCCCGCCGAACCGGCGGCGCAGCAGTCCGCCGTTCCGGCCGAACCCGTCAAGACCAGCGCGATCGATCCGAACCTACCCCCCGAAGCGCAAATTCTCGCGCGGCTCGCCACGCGGCAGGAAGCTTTCGCGGCGCGCCTGCTCGCGGCGGTCAAGGGCCGTGCGGCGAAGGCCGAAACCGCGGTTGCGGCGCTCGGCCTCAATCCCGACCGGCTCGTCCGCAACGCCGCGGCCGGCCGCGGTGGTCCCTTCATCCCCTATCGCGACCGCATGGGCAAAGCCAAGACGTTGGGCGCCAGCTTCGCGGCGCTCGACAGCGCGCTATTCCGCATGGAAGTACTCGAACGAACGCTCGTCGCGGTGCCGTCGGGCAACCCCGCCAACGTGCTGATGATGTCGTCGGGCTTCGGTTATCGCAGCGATCCCTTCACCGGCGCGGGCGCAATGCACGCCGGTCTCGACTTCCGCGGGCCGATCGGCACCCCGATCCTTTCCGCCGCACCAGGCCGCGTCAGCTTTGTCGGTCAGAAGTCGGGCTATGGCAATGTCGTCGAAGTCGATCATGGTCAGGGCATTCTGACCCGCTACGCCCACTTGTCGGGCTTCACGACCAAGGTCGGGACGCAGGTCACCGCCGGCCAGCAGATCGCCAAGATGGGCTCGACCGGCCGTTCGACCGGCAGCCACCTGCATTTCGAAGTCCGCCTGAACGGCGAAGCGGTCAATCCACGCAGATTCCTGGAGGCAAAAGCCGATGTTCTCGAAGTCAAAGCCGATGCCCGACAGCGAGTCGGTTCCGTCGCCGCCGCCCGCGGTGCCCGCTAAGATGGCGACCGGCGCGCGTCATACGACCTTTTCGATCCTCGGATCGGACGTCGTCGTCACCGGCAATGTCGCGGCGAGCGTCGACCTGCACGTCGACGGCAAGATCGAGGGCGACCTCAAATGCGCCAACCTCGTCCAGGGCGAGGCGAGCGAGATCAAGGGTGCGGTGACCGCCGAGACCGCGAAGATCGCGGGCCTGCTTGACGGGTCGATCGAAGCCAAGACGCTGATCGTCCACGCGACCGCGCGGATCACCGGCGACGTGGTCTATGAGACCATCACGATCGAGAATGGCGGCAAGGTCGACGGCAAGCTGTCGCATCGCCGCCATGGTGCCGCGGCGGCAAAAGCGCCGCCGCCGCTCGAGGTCGTCGAGAACAAGTCGGCCGCCCTCTGACCCGCGCCGCGCATCGGCGCGGCCCCAATCATTTCACGTCATTTCGACACGGCGATCTCGCGCCCGGATGCACGCCCCGCGTTGTTCTGGTGCCGCTGGACGGCGACCCTGTTCCGGCCGCCGCGCTTGGCGTCGTAGAGCGCTTCGTCGGCGAGCCGGTAGAGTTGCTTGAAATCGCACGCCGGCCGCACCTCGGCGACCCCGACGCTCGCGGTCACCAGCCGCTCGCCCACCGCCTCGCTATGATCGCACGCGGCGATCCCGCGCCGGATGCTTTCGGCGAAGCGGCTAAGGATGATGCCCTCCATCCCGATCGTCAGCAGGCCGAACTCTTCGCCCCCCAGCCGCGCGACCGTACACATCGGACCTTCCCACCGCTCTATCCGGCGGCCGATGCCGCACAGCACCGCGTCGCCCGCCTCGTGACCGAAAATATCGTTGATCGACTTGAACCGGTCGATGTCGACGAGGAGCAGCGCCGCCGGCAAATTGTCGGCGCGCGCGCGTTCGAGCAGCGGCGTCACGCTGTCGATGAAGCCGCGGCGGTTCGGCAGGCCGGTCAGCGGGTCGCGGCGCGCCAGTTGCTGCGCCTGCGCCTCGGCATCGCGCGCATGATCGCGCTCGATCCGCAGATGGGCGAGCCGGCGCGTCGCCGCCGCCGCGAGCCACAGCGCCTGCCACGTCGCGGCAACGAGTATGACGAGCTTTGATCCGCCGCCCCAGAAGCCGTCCTCGATATCGACGATATGGATGAAGGCCAGCACCGCCATGGGCAGCCCCCAGGCGCCGAGGAAATCGCGCGCCTCGATCGAACCGCGCCGCCACGCCCAGCCGAGATAGAGGGCGACCATGACAAGGTCGGCGATGACAAGGAGCCCGAGCAGATCGGCCAGCGCCGCGAGGCTATCGCCGCGGATGAGCGCCAGCGGGACGCCCGCGAGACCGACGCCGGCGCCGAGGAGCAGCGTGGCAGTCCTGAGCCCCTTGGGCACGGTGCCGCGTTCGACGGCGGTTACCGCGCTGGCGGTGGCGACGGCGATGGCGAGGCAGGCGAGGAAGGTGCCGGCCTGCGCCGTGATCGTTCCCGCCGCCCGCGGCACGAGTCCCAGATGCGCCTGCGACCAGAGCGTGCCCCAGAACAGCATCGTCGCCGCCCACGCCGCCTGCCAGGCGAGATATTGGCGGCGCACCGCGACGGCGAGCGAGAGGCTGTAGATGCAGCTGACAAGCAGCAGGGTGAGCGCGGCGCCGACCGCCGCCGCCATGCCCGCCGACTGCATTCCAGCCTCGTCCTTCGTAAGGACCCGCGCCCGCACGAACTGGTGCCCCGAAAGCCCGTCGAAGCGCATCGTCACCGCGGTGAGCGGGATGCCGCGACCCGGCGCCTCGAACAATATCTGTCCGCCGGCGCGCCAGTGCGTCCCGAAATCGCCGCTGCGCACGCGCTGCCAGCGCGTCGCGCCGTCGGCATAGGAAAAACCCACCGCGAGCCGGTCGAAGCGTGAATTATGGACCATCAGCGCCAGATCGCGGCGCGGCGCCGCACCGTCGAGAGGGGCACGGAGCCAGAGACTCCTTTGCTGATAGCCCGCCGGCGCGCCGCGGCATGAAAAGCGAAGCCCGGACAGGGCATCGTCGCCCAGCGCGGTGCCGCTCGCCGCGTGGCAGAGGTCGCGTTCGACATCGAGCGAGCGCGCATGAGCGGGGGCCGCAATCAGGGCGAGAAGCATCGCGGACAAGCCGAGCCAAAGCCGGCCGCGCAACGCCTTCACCAGATCGCCCATCGCAGTCATCGCCGCCATATGACATCAATAGGTTGTGAAATCTTTGCCATCGGGCAAATTCGCTTCAGCGCGCGCCGGGTCGGCCGACCCGCATGGCGACCGCGATCCGGTCGCCAAGGCCGATGCCCTCGGCTTTCTGCACCGCCAGCTTGACCGGCAACAAATAGCTTCCGTCGCGAGGGAAGAGCGAGGTCGCGAATTCCGTCCCGCCGATCGTCGCCACCACCGGCACCACGCCCCAGCCATAGCTTGCCGTCATAGCGGCATAGCGGATCGCACCGATATGCTCGTCGGGAACGGCCGCGAAAAGGAAGGGCGCCGGCCCGCGCCATTCGATGATCTCGGTCTGAAACCGGAACGTCTCCATCAGTTCCTCGGCGCCTGCCGGCGGTAGCTCAATGCCTCGGCGATATGGATGCGCCCGACCGTTTCGGCGCCCGCAAGGTCCGCGATCGTCCGCGCCACCCGCAGGATCCGCGTATAGCCGCGCGCCGACAGCCGCATCGCCTCGGCCGCCTGCGCGAGCAGCCCCTGCCCGGCGTCATCGGGTGTCGCGACCGCCTCCAAAAGTTCGCCGTCGATCTCGGCATTGGTGCGCGCCTTATGTGCCGCATAGCGCGCGGTCTGCGCATCGCGCGCCGCCGCGACGCGCGCCGCGACTTCGGCGCTGCCCTCGGCGGGCGGGGGCAGGACGAGGTCGGCGGCGCTCACCGCCTGCACCTCGACATGCAGGTCGATCCGGTCGAGCAACGGTCCCGACAGCTTCGCCTGATAATCGGCGGCGCAGCGCGGTGCGCGGCTGCACGCGAGCGCCGGGTCGCCGAGATGGCCGCAGCGGCACGGATTCATCGCGGCGACGAGCTGGACGCGCGCGGGAAAGGTGACATGGGCGTTGGCGCGCGCGACGCTGACTTCGCCCGTTTCGAGCGGCTGGCGCAGCGAATCGAGCACGCCGCGCTGGAATTCGGGGAGTTCGTCGAGGAAGAGCACGCCGAGATGCGCGAGGCTGACCTCGCCCGGCCGCACCCGCAAGCCCCCGCCGACGAGCGCGGGCATCGAAGCCGAGTGATGCGGGCTTCGGAACGGTCGCGCGCGGACGAGGCGCCCGCCTTCGAGCGTCCCCGCGACCGAGGCGATTATCGATACTTCAAGCGCTTCGGCGGGTGTAAGGTCGGGAAGGATGCCCGGCATGCACGCCGCCATCAGCGACTTGCCCGCGCCGGGCGGTCCCGACATCATCAGATTGTGTGCGCCCGCTGCGGCGATTTCGAGCGCGCGCTTCGCGGTCTCCTGTCCCTTGACCTGCGACAGGTCGGCGACGCGAACCGGCGCCTCGACTTCGCCCGGGACCGGCGGTGACAGCGGCGCATTGCCCTTGAAATGATTGAGCAGCGACAGGAGGTCGGGGGCGCCGATCACTTCGACATTGCCCGCCCACGCCGCTTCGGGGCCCTGGATCGCGGGACAGATAAGCCCGCGCTCGACGCTGCCCGCATGGATCGCGGCGAGCAGCACGCCGGGCGACGGCGCGACGCGGCCGTCGAGGCCGAGTTCGCCGACCACCACATAAGAAGCGAGCGTCTCCGGATCGATCACCCCCATTGCACCAAGCAGCGCGAGCGCGATCGGGAGGTCGTAGTGCGAGCCTTCCTTGGGCAGGTCGGCGGGCGACAGGTTGACGGTGATGACCTTGGGCGGGAGCGACAGGCCGATCGCGGCGATCGCGGCGCGGACGCGCTCGCGGCTTTCGCCCACCGCCTTGTCGGGCAGGCCGACGACGACGAAGCGCGGGACGCCCGGCGTGACTTGGCACTGCACCTCGACCCCGCGGGCTTCGATGCCGAGATAGGCGGTGGTTGAGACGATCGCGACCATATTCCCCCCGGAACAGCACCGATGTGCCCCCTTTGTTCCGACGCCCTTATTAGGCGAAGTGGCGGGAAGGTCGAGTCTTTTTCGGAAGGTGACGAAGGTGCCGCGGAGCTTGGTGTTGATCGGGTTTGACAACATACCAACTAGTCGGTATGTTGATTCGCATGACGACGACGAATCGCCCTTCCCCCCGCTCTGCAGCGAACCCCGCAGCCGCCGCCCGCGTCCCCTCGGCGGGCGGCGGCACCCCGGGCAAGCGCGCGCCGCGCGGCAGCGCCCGCGCGAAGCTGATCGCGGCGGCGCATGCGATGGTGCGCAAGCAAGGCTATGCGGCGACGACGGTCGACCAGATCTGCGCCGAAGCGGGCGTGACCAAGGGCGCCTTTTTTCATCATTTCGCGTCGAAGGAGGATCTGGCGGTCGCCGCGGCGGAGGGCTGGACCGACCGCGCGCGCCCGATGTTCGAGATGCCGCCGCACGTCCACCTCGACGATCCGCTCGACCGCCTGCTCGGCCATATCGATTTCCGCCTGTCGATGCTCGACGGGCCCACCGAAGATTACACCTGCTTCGTCGGCACGATGGTGCAGGAAGCCTATGCGACGAGCGACCGGATCCGCGCCGCGTGCGAGGCGAGCATCAACGCCTATTGCGAGGCGCTGGCTCCCGACATCCAGGCGACGATCGACCTTTATAGCGCGCCCGAGGACGTCACCGCGATCGGCCTCGCGCAGCACATCCAGTCGGTGCTGCAGGGCAGCTTCGTTCTGGCGAAAACGACGAACGACCCGGCGATTGCGCGCGAGAGCGTCACCCATCTGAAGCGTTATGTCCGGATGCTGTTCGGACGCGGAGGCGCGGCATGATGCGACAGGTAATTGCCCCCGCGCACCGCGCACGCTGACTTCAAACAATACCCCCGAAGGAGAGAGTAAATGCCCCAGATGATTTTCGTGAACCTGCCGGTCTCCGACCTCGACAAGTCGAAAGCCTTTTATGAAGCGGTCGGCGCGGCGAACAACCCCGCCTTCACCGACGAGACCGCCGCCTGCATGGTGGTCGAGGAAGGGTCGATCCACGTCATGCTGCTGACGCATGAGAAATGGGCGACCTTCACGTCGAAGACGATCCCAGACGCGCGCACGACCGCGCAGGTCCTGCTCTGCGTGTCGGCCGACAGCCGCGAAGAGGTCGACGGCCAGGTCGACAAGGCGGTCAAGGCGGGCGGCAAGGCCGACCCGACCCCGACACAGGAATATGGCGACTTCATGTACGGCCGCAGCTTCGAGGACCCCGACGGCCATATCTGGGAAGTGATGTGGATGGACCCCACCGCGATCCCGACCGACGCCCCGGCCGAAGCCACGGCGTAACCAGAGCAAAGGGAGGAGGAAGACAATGACCGACATAACCCCCGGAAAGGGTCAATTGATCGCCGGCCGCGTCCTGAGCGGCCTCGTGATCCTCTTCCTCCTCTTCGACGCCGGGCTCAAGCTGGTGTCGCCCGAAACGGCGATCAAATACAGCCCGCCCGGCCTCGGATGGCCGCTCGAAGTCGGCACGATGTATATGCTCGGCATCCTGCTGCTGATCCCGACCTTGCTTTATATCTGGCCGCGCACCGCCGTGCTCGGCGCGATCCTGATCACCGGTTATCTCGGCGGCGCGATCGCAACGCATCTGCGCATCGACAGCCCGCTGTTCAGCCATACCTTGTTCGGCGTCTACCTGGGCGTGATGCTCTGGGCGGGTCTGTGGCTACGTTCGCCCGCATTGCGCTTGCTGGTCACGCCGCGATGGGCCTGATCGCCCGTCTCAAAGGCAAACGCACCTAGTCTCCGTCTTACACGCAAAGAGGATGGTTCGATGATACGACGCTCTCCCCTCCCCACGCTTGCCTCGGCCTTCGCGATGATCGCGGCCGTGGCGACGCTCGCCGCGCTGCCCCAGCCGGCAGCAGCAGAAGCGCCCGGCACCAGCGCGCGGCCCACCGCCCCGGCCGTCGGCGCCGTTCAGAACGGCCATGTCGATGTCGCCGGCGCCGCGATCCATTATCAGGTGCACGGAGACCTCGCATCGGGCCGCACCCCGCTGCTCGTCCTCCACGGCGCCTTCATGTCGGCCGATGCGATGAAGCCGCTGATCGACCCGCTTGCCGCGTCGCGGCCGGTGATCGCCGTCGACGCGCGCGGCCATGGCCGCTCGGGCGGCGTCGACGGGCCGCTGAGCTATGACCGCATGGCCGACGACACGGCGGCGGTGCTCGACAAGCTCGGCGTCGAAAAGGCCGACGTGCTCGGTTACTCGATGGGCGGTTCGACCGCGGTCGCGCTGGCGGTGGGGCATCCCGACAAGGTCGGCAAGCAGGTGATATTATCGGCGACCTCGCGGCTCGACGGCTGGTATCCCGAAGTGCTGGCGGGCATTTCCAAGCTGACCCCCGACATCTTCGCGGGCAGCCCGATCGACACCGAATATAAGCGCCTGTCGCCCGCGCCCGACAAGTTCCCGAAGCTGGTCGCCAATATCAAGGCGCTCGACGCGACGCCCTTCGGCTGGTCCGACGCCGCGGTGCAGGCGATCCCCGGCAAGACGATGGTGATCATCGGCGACGCCGACGGCGTCACGCTCGACCATGCGATCGCGCTGTTCAAGCTGCGCGGCGGCGGCGACGTGGCGGCCGCGACGCAAGGTTTCCTGACCGCGGCGCCGAAGGCGCGGCTCGCGATCCTGCCCGCGACCTCACACATCGGGATCATGGGCGAAATCCCGGCGATCGCGGCGATGGTTGTGCCCTTTCTCGACGACAAGGCGCCGCCGCCGCCGTCCTTCTGACCCGGCCTTTGCTCCACCGTCCTTCCGGCGGAGGCCGGAATCTCGACGGAGCCGAAGAATTGCAACGATGAGACCCGGCCCTCGCCGGGACGACGAACGAGAGAGAGAAGGAGAGGAGTTTCGCCATGCCCGTGAATCCCGACAGCAACATCGAAGTCACCGCCTTTGACTGGGTCCCCGATTTCGCGCGCGGCTATGTCCGCGACCTTCGCCCGCGCTGGGCGTGCGAGGAAATCGGCCTCGATTATGCCGAGCATCTGATCAGCGCGGTCAACCGTCCCGCCGACCATTTCCTGTTCCAGCCGTGGGGACAGGTGCCCGTGCTCAACGACGGCGGCATCCGTCTGTTCGAAAGCGGCGCGATCCTGCTCCACCTCGCCGAAAAGGACGAACGGCTGATGCCGCGCGACGCGCAGGCGCGCGCCAACACGCTCGCCTGGCTGTTCGCCGCCTATAACAGCGTCGAGCCGATGCTGTTCGAGCTGGGCAATGTCGATATTTTCTCGACCGAGGAAGAGTGGGCGAAACTGCGCCGCCCGAGCCTGATCGAATTCATTCAGGGCCGGCTCGGCCGCCTGAACGACGCGATGGGCGACAAGGATTATCTGGTCGACGACTTCACCGTCGCCGACATCGCGATGGCGACGGTGCTGCGCGAAGGTGTCGACGCCGGGCTGATCGCCGAGCAGCCGCGATTGCAGGCCTATCTCGACCGCTGCCTCGCTCGCCCCGCCTTTCAGCGCGCGATGGACGCGCAGCTTGCCGCCTTCAGCGACGAAGCGGGCCCACCCGCCGCCTGAAACCCCCTCCCACCCCCCTTAAGGAGAGAGACGATGACCTATGTAGAAGGATTTGTGGTCGCGGTGCCGACCGCCAACAAGGAAGCCTATCGCAAGCATGCCGCCGAGGCGGCGCCGCTGTTCAAGGAATTCGGCGTCGCGCGCATGGTCGAATGCTGGGGCGACGATGTGCCCGACGGCAAGGTGAACGACTTCAAGGGCGCGGTGCAGGCGAAGCCCGACGAAACCGTCGTGTTCAGCTGGTTCGAATATCCCGACAAGGCGACGCGCGATGCCGCCAATGAAAAGATGATGAGCGATCCGCGCATGGCGCAAATGGGCGGCGAGATGCCGTTCGACGGCAAGCGGATGATCATCGGCGGGTTCGATTCGATCGTCGATGACCGCGCCGACGGCAAGCTCGGCTATGCCGACGGCTATATTGTCCCCGTCCCCGACGGCAACAAGGAAGCCTATCGCGAGATGGCGCAAAAGGCGTCCGAAGTGTTCCGCGACTATGGCGCGACCCGCGTCGTCGAAGCGTGGGGCGACGATGTGCCCGACGGCAAGGTGACCGATTACAGCCGCGCCGCGCACAAGAAGGACGGCGAGTCGATCGTCTACAGCTGGGTCGAATGGCCCGACAAGGAAACGCGCACCAAGGGCTGGGAAAAGATGATGAGCGACGAACGGATGAAAAATGATCCGGCGACCAACCCGTTCGACGGCGCGCGCATGATTTATGGCGGCTTCGCGCCGATCGTCGAGGCTTAGCGCATAATCCTCCCTGTGGCCGCAGGCCATGGGGAGGTGGCAGCGCGAAGCGCTGACGGAGGGGCTATTGGCGCTACCGTCGCGGCCCCTCCACCATCGCCTGCGGCGCCTCGCGGGAAGCAACGCGCCCCGCGCGTTGCTTTTACCCCGCTCGCTCCCCCTCCCCATGGCTTCGCCACAGGGAGGATCAATGGAAAGACCGAAAAGATGATCAAACTTTATGGCACTCCCCCCACTCGCGCGCTGCGCGCGATGTGGCTGCTCAATGAACTCGATCTCGCACACGAGGTGATCGCGGTCGACCTCGGCGCGGGCGAGCAGCTCACGCCCGAATTCCTCGCGCTCAATCCGGCGGCGAAGCTGCCGGTGCTGGTCGACGGCGATCTGGTGATCAGCGAATCGGCGGCGATCCAGCTCTATCTCGCCGACAAATATGGCGACCGCTTTCCGGGCGGCGGGCTGATCCCCGAGACCGCCGAGGATCGCGCGCGCCTGTATCACTGGCTGTTCTTCCTGATGACCGAGATCGAGGCGCCGCTGTGGCGGGTCGCCCTGCACAGCTTCCTCTATGCCGAGGATGAGAAATCGGAAGACGAGATCGCGCTGGCGAAGCGCGACGGCCGGCGGATGATCGCGGTGCTCGAACAGCATATGCAGGGGCGCGATTTCATCGTCGGCGAGCGGGTCACCGTAGCCGATTTCAACGCCGCCTTCACGCTCGATTGGGCGAAGGAGGAAGGGCTGCTGGACGAAGCCCCCGCGCTCCGCGCCTGGCTGGACGCGATGTATGCGCGCGCAAAGGCGCCGGTGACGATCGCCGCGGCGATGGCCGAGCTCGAAGCATGACCCGCGATACAGGCGAGATGAAGCGCATCGCCGCCTGTTCATGCGGCGCGGTGACGCTCGAGATGACGGGCAAGCCGATCGTCGTGGCGACCTGCTATTGCCATAGCTGCCAGCAGGCGGGCCGTGGTTTCGAGGCGGCACCGGGCGCGCCCGCCGTCGTCGGCGCCGATGGCGGCACGCCCTATGTGCTGATGCGCAAGGACCGCCTCATATGGCTGTCGGGATCGGACCGGTTGGGCGAGCACCGGCTGAAACCCGAGTCGCCGACGCGGCGCTTCGTCGCGCACTGTTGCAACACGCCGATCGCGCTCGAATTCACCAAGGGGCATTGGCTCAGCGTCTATTCGGACCGCATCGCCGCAGAGGAGCGGCCGGCGGCCGAGATGCGGACGATCGTCGGCGACCGGCCCGCGGGTATCGAGCTGCCGGACGACCTGCCCAATTACCGGACGCCGTCGGGCAAGTTCCTATGGCGGCTGCTGACGGCGTGGGCGGCGATGGGCTTTCGCGCCCCGCCGATCGAGGCGACGGCGGGATATCAAGGAGAGAGACGATGAGCAAAGCATCGAACTTCATCTGGTACGAATTGATGACGTCCGACCCGGCGGGCGCGGCGCGCTTTTACGGCGCGGTGGTCGGCTGGACGATCGCCGCGACACGCGATCCCGCGGCGGGCGACGTCGATTATCGCATGATCGTGCGCGGCGACGGCGGCAATGCCGGCGGGGTGCTCGCGCTGAATGCCGACATGCTCGCGGGCGGCGCGCGGCCGGGCTGGATGGGCTATCTCGAGGTCGACGACGTCGACGCCACGCTCGCGGCGATCAAGGCCGACGGCGGCGCGGTCCACATGCCCGCGACCGACCTGCCCGTGGGGCGCATCGCGATGGTGTCAGACCCGCAGGGCGCGCATTTCTATGTCATGGATCCGATCCCGCCCGAAGGGATGGAGACACAAGAGAGCGATGTGTTTTCGGTGACCGAGGCGCAGCATATGCGCTGGAACGAACTGGCGACGAGCGACTCCGACGCGGCGATCGCCTTTTACCGCAAGCATTTCGGTTGGGGACAGGAGGGCGCGATGGATATGGGGCCGCTCGGTTCCTATCGCTTCCTCCAGCGCGGCGAGGTGATGATCGGCGCGGTGATGCCGTTGATGGAGGGCTATCCGGTGCCGGTGTGGAATTTCTACATCGGCGTCGACGACATCGACCGCGCGCGCGATGCCGTCGCCGCGAACGGCGGCACGATCACCAGCGAACCGATGGAAATCCCGGGCGGCGAATATGCGATGAACGGCATCGACCCCGAGGGCGCGGCCATCGGCTTCGTCGGCCCGCGCAAATAATCGGAACCTTCGGGGGGGGGGGGGGGGGGACGGAAAGGAAAGCGACATGACCGACAGTCAGACACTGATCCCCGCCGAAGAGCTGGTACGCCAGAGCGAGCGCCGGGCGCTGCCGAACGAGAGCGCCGAATATCGCGCCGCGCGCGATGCGCTGCTGGTCGAGGAGATCGAGCTGCGCCGCCACCTCGCGCGCGTCGCGGCGCAGCGGCGCGCGCTGCCCCCGGGCGGCGAAGTGACGCACGACTATCGCTTCGTCGGCGCGGCGGGCGAGGTCGGCTTCGCCGAGCTGTTCGGCGGGCACGACACGCTGTTCGTCTATGGCATGATGTACGGGCCCGAGCGCCAGCAGGCGTGCCCGATGTGCACCGCGACGGTGGCCAGCTGGAACCCCGAAGTGCCGCACCTCGAGCGGCGGATCGGCTTCGCGATCGTCGCGCGCTCGCCCTACCCGCGCCTCGCCGCCTTCGCCCGCGAGCAGGGTTGGGATCACCTCAAGCTCTATTCGGACCCGACCGGCGATTTCTGGCAGGATTATATCGGCGAGACGCGCGACGACGATATGGCGGGATATAGCGTCTTCACGCGCAAGGGCGGGACGATCCGCCATTTCTGGAGCGTCGAGGGCGGCCCCGAAATCGCCGATCCGGGGCAGGACCCGCACGGCGCGCCCGACCCCAATCCGCTGTGGAACCTGCTCGACCTGACCCCCGGGGGGCGCGGGACCGACTGGTATCCCAGCCTGCGGTACGACGACTGAACCCACAGGAAGAGGAGAGAGACGATGGCGAACCTCGCGAATACGGCGCCGACCGGCGGCCTGACCCCGCATATCGCGATCCGCGACCGGCGCGCGGCAGAGGCGATCGACTTTTATGCCAAGGCCTTTGGCGCGGAAGAGGTCGCGCGCGTTCCCGCCGACGACGGGGTGCGGCTGATGCACGCGCACCTCCATATCAACGGCGCGTCGCTGATGATGCACGACGAATTTCCCGAATATGTCAGCGAGCCGTCGGGCAAGCCCGAAGGCGTGACGCTGCACCTGCACGTCGACGACACCGACGGCTGGTACGACCGCGCGATCGCCGCGGGGGCAGTGTCGGTGATGGCGCCCGAGAATATGTTCTGGGGGGACCGCTACGCGCAGGTTCGCGACCCGTTCGGCCATCTCTGGTCGATCGGCCACCCGTTGAAAGGAGAAGACGCATGACCAAGACCCCGATGACGCTCTGCCTCTGGTACGAAGGCGACGCCGAAGAGGCCGCCGCCTTTTATGCAAAGACCTTCGCCGACAGCGAAGTCGGCGCGGTGAACCGCTCGCCGGCGGACTCGCCGGGCGGCAAGGAAGGCGATGTGCAGACGGTCGAGTTCACCCTGCTCGGCACGCCGTGCGTTGGGCTCAACGGCCCGCCGATCTTCAAGCATAATGAGGCTTTCTCGTTCCAGATCCACACCGACACGCAGGAAGAGACCGACCGGCTGTGGAACGCGATCGTCGATAATGGCGGTCAGGAAAGCGTGTGCGGCTGGTGCAAGGATAAATGGGGCGTCTCGTGGCAGATCTGCCCGCGCGCCCTCACCGACGCGACCACCGGCAGCGACCGCGAGGCGGCGAAGCGCGCGTTCGAGGCGATGATGACGATGAAGAAGATCGACATCGCGAAGATCGAGGCCGCGGTGCGCGGCGAAGCGGTCGCCTGACGGCCGCGGACAAAGGAGAAGGATGATGAGCGAAGGAAGCGAACCGGTCACGATGTGCCTGTGGTACGATCATGACGCCGAAGCGGCGGCGAAATTCTATGCCGCGACCTTTCCGGACAGCGAGTTCGTCGCGGCGAACCGCTCGCCGAGCGACTTTCCCGACGGCAAGGAAGGCGATGTGCTGACGGTCGAATTCACCGTGATGGGCGTGCCCTTCATCGCGATCAACGGCGGCCCCGCGTTCAAACAGGACGAGGCCTTTTCGATCGTGATCAACACCGACACGCAGGAAGAGACCGACCGTTACTGGAACGCGATCGTGGGCAATGGCGGCGCCGAAAGCATGTGCGGCTGGTGCAAGGACAAATGGGGGGTCAATTGGCAGATCACCCCGCGCGTGCTGACGCGCGCGATGACCGACCCCGACCGCGCCGCGGCGAAGCGCGCGATGGACGCGATGATGACGATGAAGAAGATCGACATCGCGAAGATCAAGGCCGCGCTGAAAGGCGAAACCGTCGGCGCGGCGTAGCGCCCGCCGACGCGCAAGAAAGATAATCGATGCTGATTTTTTACGGACACCCCTTCTCTTCCTACACCTGGAAGGCGCTGATCGCGCTTTACGAGAAGGGGGTCGATTTCGACTATCGCGTGATCGGGCCCGATGCCCCGCAACATGGCGAGGAATTGCAGGCGCACTGGCCGGTCGGGCAGTTCCCGCTGCTCGTCGCGGATGGCGTGCCCTATTTCGAATCGTCGATCATCATCGAATATCTCGACCACCTGGTGCCCGAACCGCGGCTGATCCCTGCGGATTTCGGGGCGGCGCTGAGGGTGCGCTTCTTCGATCGCATCTTCGACAATCATGTGATGGCGCGGACGCAGGCGGTGGTCGCCGACGCGCTGCGCGGACCCGAAAATCATGTGCCGATGATCGTCGAGCAGGCGAAGGCGGCGCTCGGGAGCGTCTATGGCTGGCTCGACAAGGAGCTGGCGGGCGGCGGCTGGGCGACGCCCGACGGCTTCACGCTCGCCGATTGCGCGGCGGCGCCGTCGCTTTTCTATGCCGACTGGGTCCACCCGATTCCCGAGCGGCACGCGAATCTGCGCGCCTATCGCGCGCGGCTGCTCGCGCATCCGTCGGTTTCGCGCTGCGTCGAGGATGCGCGGCCGTACCGCCCCTTTTTCCCGCTCGGCGCGCCCGACCGCGATTGAGCGTCCCGAAACGGGGTTAACGGCGCGCTGACGCTGCCCGTTTGCCAATTGATCATCGCGCCCGCGCGAAAGCGGGGCCATGGGTTCGCCGTCGGCCTTTCTTCGCACGCTGATCGTCGCCGCTTTGGCGGCGGTGCTGGCGTTCGCGCCGGCGCACGCGCAGCAGGTCGTGACGATCACGACGACGGTGACGACATGGACCTATGACGAGAGCGACGACGCGGGCGCGGACTATATCGACGAGGACGCCGCGCTGCTCGATGACGAGGCGCTGGCCGAGGATGGCGATTTTGCGGCGACGCGGCGTTATGCGCCCGCCGCCACGCTCACGACGCTGGGCCATGCGAAGGCGCGGTTCGGGCCGTTTTCGGTCATCGACGCATCGACGGTTCGCATGGCGGGCGACGTCACCTCGGCCAGCCCGCGCCAGTTCGCGGCGATGCTCGCGGCCTTTCCGGGGCTCAGGCGGCTCGAAATGGTCGACTGCCCCGGCAGCCTCGACGAGGAAGCCAATCTGATCCTCGCGCGCGCGATCCGCCGGCAGGGGATGGAAACGGTCGTGCCCGCGGGCGGATCGATCCGTTCGGGCGCGGTCGAGCTGTGGCTTGCCGGCGTCACGCGCCGCGCCGCGCCCGATGCCGAATTCGGCGTGCATAGCTGGGCCGACGAATATGGCCGCGAGGCGAACGACTATCCCGCGAACGACCCGGTTCACGCCGAATATCTGGGCTATTACCGCGAAATGGGAATGGACGCCGCAAAGGCGCGCGCCTTTTACGCGCTGACCAACGCGACGCCGTTCGACGACGTGCGTTACCTGACGCGCGACGATATGGCGCAATTCGTTGCGCTTAACTGAATATCGTCGCTGCGGCGTTCGGGAAGGCTGCTCCCGACCGATTGCGGACGTCCGCCTTACTTAGGCGACACTATCTGCCAGCAGTTATCACGAAAGGCTATGCGTTCACGTTTAGGCAGCCAAGCGGCGAAATCCGAGGAGAAAAAATCCTTGATCCGCGCTTCATAGGCGCAATCAAAAATGTCCTTGCCCTGAAGGTTGCAACGAACATTTCGTGTCTCAACCGTCGGTCCGAACTCGACAAAAGCCCGACCATCCCGGGTGTGACTTACATAGGGTGCGGTTGCGCGGGTAGCTTCGATTGCCTGGATGTCGCTCGGCTGAGGGGCCGCAATTGCGACAATGAGAAACATCGCGAACATCGAACGACGATATCATCTTGCGATGGCAACTGGAAGTCCGCTCCCCACCCCGAAACCGCCGCTCGCGGTCGTCGCAGCCTCGCGCCAAGCTGCTTTAGCCTTGTAACACGCCGCCGCCTTCCCCACATCGCCCCCTATGGCGAAGCGGAGCCTCTATCAGCGGATGCGGTCGAATGCGCAGATGCGCACCGCCTTGTTCGCGCTCGGCATATTGATGATGGTAGCGGGCGTCGCGATCGGGCCGCTGCCCGGCCCCGGATTCCTGATCGTGTTTCCGCTGGGGCTGATGCTTTGCCTGCAGAACAGCGCGTGGGCGAAGCGCGTCTATGTCCGTTTCAAATGGCGCCACCCCAAATATGGCGCTTGGGCCGACCGGATCATGCGTCGCGTCAGCGCCGCGCGGCGGCGCGCGCGCGCCGCGCTGGACTCGCCAGATGGCGATTGACTTTCCACCGACTCTTGCTTATCCGCGCCTCCAACAGTGGCCGCCCACGTTTGGCGGCCCTTTTCTGTTACAGCATTTGACGAGATCTAGGGAAAACCGCGATGAAGCGCACTTATCAACCGAGCCGCCTCGTGCGCAAGCGCCGTCACGGCTTCCGCGCCCGCAAGGCAACCGTCGGTGGCCGCAAGGTTCTGGCCGCTCGCCGCGCCCGTGGCCGCGCGAAGCTGTCGGCCTGATCGCCAACGCTTCGCCGCCAAGCCTGGAGGGATCTGGGCTGGTGCGAACGCTTTCAAAACGTAGCGAATTTCTGGCCGCGAATCGCGGCCTTCGCTTTCCCATGCCCGGCTTTGTCCTGCTCGTTCGCCACCGCGGCGACGATGAGGATGTGCTGGGCATCGGCTATACGGTCAGCAAGAAGGTCGGCAACGCGGTCACGCGCAACCGGATGAAGCGGCGCTTTCGCGAACTCGCGCGCGCCGCGCTGCCGCAGGCGGGGATCGCCGGCGCCGACCATGTGCTGATCGGCCGCCCGGGTGCCAACGACATGGATTTTGCCGAGCTGGGCGAGCATCTCGATTCGGCGCTGAAGCGCGCGGCGAAGAAACTGGCGGCCAAGGCGTCGTGATTACACCCCCTCCCCTTCATCGTCGCCCCGGACTTGATCCGGGGTCCCGCTCAGCAGCGGTGACAAGCGGGACCCCGGATCAAGTCCGGGGTGACGAAGAGGAAGAAACGCCGATCGCCAATGAAGTTCGGCGGATTTTAGGGCTTTCCCGATGATCGCCCGCCTGCTGATCCTGATCGCGCGGGGCTGGCAGCTTGGTCCGTCGCGCATCCTGCCCCCGACCTGCCGCTATGCGCCGTCGTGCAGCGCCTATGCGATCACCGCGCTTCAGAAATATGGTGCGATCAAGGGTGGCTGGCTGGCGACAAAGCGGCTATTGCGCTGCCATCCTTGGGGAGGGCACGGCTACGACCCCGTTCCCTAGGCTGTATCGCCGGTCCGTCCATGGCGGCCCGACGACATGGTCTGAACATATTATCCCGAACATTTTTGAGACGAAGAGAGACCGAAGAGCGTGGACGACAAGCGGAACATGATCGCGGCAATTTTGCTGTCGGTGGCCATCCTGATCGGCTGGAACTTCGTTTCGGAGAAATTCTTTCCGACCCCCGACACGCCCGACGTGACCGAGACGGTCGCGGGTGCGAACGGCGCGGCGCCCACCGCGACGCCCGCGACGCAGGGCCAACCGAGCGCGCTGCCCACGCCGGGCGCCCCCGCCGCGACCGCCGCGAAAGCGATCCGCCCGGTCGACGCGGTGCTCGCCGAAGGCCAGCGCATTCCGATCGAGACCCCCGCGATCAAGGGGTCGATCAACCTCGTCGGCGCGCGCGTCGACGACATCACGCTCAGCAAATATCGCCAGACGATCAAGAAGGATTCGCCCGCGGTGCGCCTGTTCGCGCCGGGCGGGACCGAGGCGGCCTATTTCGCGAGCCTCGGCTGGTCGGCGCAGGGCATCGAGGTGCCGAACGCGAACACCCTGTGGACCGCGAGCGGTGCGAAGCTGACCCCGGCGACGCCGGTAACGCTGAGCTGGTCGAACGCGACCGGGCAGACGTTCCGCATCGAATATAGCATCGACGCCGATTACCTGATCACCGCGAAGCAGACGATCGCCAACACCGGTACGGCCGCCGTCGGCGCGAGCAGCTTTGCGCTGATCGACCGCCTCGGCAAGCCGACCGACCCGCATGAAGTCGACAGCTGGACGATCCACGTCGGCCCGACGGGTTACCTCGACGGCAAGTCGGTGTTCGACACCGATTATGACGATGTCGAGGAAGCGCCGAACCGCACCGTGCGTTACAATTCGGCGGGCTGGCTCGGCTTCACCGACAAATATTGGCTCGCCGCGATCGTCCCGGCGAAGGGCGAGCGCGTGACCGCCGCGATCAGCTCGCCCGCCGCGAACAATTATCAGACCTTGTTCGCGCGCGACTTCCGCCAGATCGCGCCCGGCACGCAGGTGACGACGACGAGCCGCATCTTCGCCGGCGCCAAGGAAGTCAGCATCCTGTCGCAATATCAGGACAAGGACGGCATCACGCGCCTGTCGAACGCGATCGATTGGGGCTGGTTCGAATTTTTCGAGGTGCCGATCTTCAAGCTGCTCGACTGGCTGTTCAAGCAGGTCGGCAATTTCGGTGTCGCGATCATGGCGCTGACTTTGATCATCCGCCTCTTGATGTTCCCGATCGCCAACCGGCAATTCTCGTCGATGGCGCAGATGCGCCTCGTCCAGCCGAAGATGAAGGCGCTGCAGGAACGCCACAAGGACGACAAGCCCAAGATGCAGCAGGAGCTGATGAAGCTCTATAAGGACGAGAAGATCAATCCGCTCGCGGGCTGCCTGCCGATCCTGATCCAGATCCCGATCTTCTATGCGCTCTACAAGGTGCTGATGCTGACGATCGAAATGCGGCACCAGCCGTTCATCCTGTGGATCAAGGATCTGTCGGCGCCCGATCCGCTGCATATCCTCAACCTGTTCGGCCTCCTGCCCTTCACCCCGCCCTCGATCCTCGCGATCGGCGTGCTCGCGGTGATCCTCGGCATCACGATGTGGCTGCAGTTCCGCCTCAACCCGCAGGCGACCGACCCCGTGCAGCAGCAGGTGTTCAAGATCATGCCGTGGCTGTTCATGTTCATCATGGCGCCGTTCGCGGCGGGCCTGCTGCTTTACTGGATCACGAACAATATCCTGTCGATCGGGCAGCAGCAGTGGATGTACCGCAAGTTCCCGGCGCTGCGGGCGGCGCCGGCGCAGTGAGCGAGATCGATCCGGGCGCGGAGGACAGGACCGAGCGGGCGCGCAAGCTGTTTGCGGGTCCGATCGCCTTCCTGAAATCGGCGCCCGCGCTCCAGCATCTGCCGAGCCCGAGCGTGCCCGAGATCGCGTTCGCGGGGCGGTCGAACGTCGGCAAATCGTCGCTGCTCAACGCGCTGACGAACCGGAACGGGCTCGCGCGCACCTCGGTGACGCCGGGGCGGACGCAGGAACTCAACTATTTCGACGTCGGCGCGCCTTTGGTGTTCCGGCTCGTCGACATGCCCGGCTATGGCTTTGCCAAGGCGCCGAAGGATGTCGTCAAGAAATGGCGCTTCCTCGTCAATGATTACCTCCGCGGGCGGCAGGTGCTGAAACGCACGCTCGTGCTGATCGACAGCCGCCACGGGATCAAGGATGTCGACCGCGAGGTCCTCGAGATGCTCGACGTCGCGGCGGTGAGCTACCGGCTCGTGCTGACCAAGGCCGACAAGGTGAAGGCGAGCGCGCTCGCCGAAGTCCATGCCGCGACCGAGGCCGAGGCGCGCAAGCATCCCGCCGCGCACCCCGAGGTGATCGCGACGAGCAGCGAAAAGGGCATGGGCATCGCCGAGCTGCGGACCGCGGTGCTGGAGGCGGTGGAGAGTTGACCTTTGCGTCCTGTCCCCTGAGGAAGGGGGCAAGGAGACCCCATGAAACTGTTCATCGGCAACAAGGCCTACTCAAGCTGGAGCCTGCGCGGCTGGCTCGCGGTCAAGCATAGCGGGCTGCCGTTCGAGGAAGTCACCGTCCCGCTCTATGACGAGGACTGGTCGAACCGGCGCGAGGGCGACGAGTTTGCGCCGTCGGGCGGCAAGGTGCCGATATTGTGGGACGGCGACGACATCGTCGTGTGGGACAGCCTCGCGATCATCGATTATCTCAACGAAAAGACCGGTGGTACCAAGGGTTATTGGCCCGAGGATTTGGCGGCGCGCGCGATGGCGCGGTCGATGGCTGCCGAAATGCACTCGAGTTTCGCCGCGCTCCGCCGCGAGCACAGCATGAACATCCGGCGCATCTATCCGGCGGCCGAACTGCTGCCCGAAGTGCAGGCCGATGTCGTGCGCATCTTCCAGATCTGGGCCGAGGCGCGCGCGCGGTTCGGCGGCGAAGGCGACTTCCTCTTCGGCGACTGGTCGGCGGCCGACATCATGTTTGCGCCGGTGGTGACGCGCTTCGTCACTTATTCGATCCCGCTGCCGCGATTCGTCGCCGCCTATGCGCAGGCGGTGATCAGCCACCCGTGCATGCAGGAATGGATCGGCGGTGCGCAGGCCGAGGATTGGGTGATCGAGCAGTTCGAAGGGCCGGCCGAGGGCTAGAGGCTGCCTATCCGCCCGCCCAGTCGCCGTGCTGCGCCATCCACAGGCTGACGGCAGCGATCGCGGCGGTTTCGGCGCGCAGGATGCGCGGACCGAGCGCGATGCGGCGCACCGCGGCATCAGCGGTCAGTAGCTCGCGCTCGCGGTCGGTGAAGCCGCCTTCGGGGCCGGTGAGGATCGCGGCGGGCGCCGGCGCCGCGACATCGGCGAGCGGGACGCCCCCGGCTTCGTCGGCGAAGAGCAAAGCGCGGCTTCCGGGCCAGTCCTTCAGCATCTGCGGCAGTTTGACCGGCGGCGCCAGTTCGGGAAGCGCGGTGCGGCCGCATTGCTCGCACGCCTCGATGATCTGCGCTTCGATCCGCTCGCTCTTGACGCGCTCGACGATCGTGCGTTCGGTGATCACCGGCTGTAAGCGCGCGACGCCGAGTTCGGTCGCCTTTTCGATGATCCAGTCGAGCCGCGCCTTCTTCACCGGCGCGAAGCAGAGCCAGAGGTCGGGTACGCGCTCGATTTCGCGCGTCTGTCGCTCGACGCGCAGTGTCGCCGAACGTTTCGCGGCGTCGGCGACGACCGCGAGCCATTCGCCGCTCCGGTTGTCGAACAGCAGGACGGGATCGCCTGCCTTCAGCCGCATGACGCCGAGCAGATAATGCGCGGCGGGCCCGTCGATCGCCGGCGCGGCGTCGGGGGCGAGCGGCTGGTCGATGAACAGGCGGGGCGTGCTGGCGGGCGGCCAGGCGGGAGTCGCGGGCATGGCGCGCGCGATAGCAGATGGCGGCCTGTGGTGCATCTTTTGCCGCAAGATGGGACAGCCTGTCCCGATCCGGGGCAAAAGCGCCGATCCGGGCCCGGCCGCGCCGCGCCGATTAGCCATTTGGTAAGCAGTTCCCCCCTAGGTGCGAGGATACCAGCGGCCCATCTGGTGGGGGCGCCGCGGGCCGAAGAGGGGTTTGACCATGCGAGGGACCTGGATCAGCCGGCTGCGCGCCGGCACCAAAGCGCTTCTCCGCGACCAGCGCGGCAACGCCTTCATGCTGACCGCGGCGGCGATCATACCGGTGATCGGCATCGTCGGATCGGCGGTCGACATCGGCCGCGCCTATATGACGCAGCTGCGCCTGCAGCAGGCGTGCGACTCGGGCGTGCTCGCGGGACGGCGCGCAATGGCGGGGGGCACCTATACCGACGGCGCCGAGGCCGAAGCGGACAAGATGTTCAACTTCAACTTTCCCGAAGGCAAATATGGCGCGTCGGGCATCCTCTTTTCCTCCGAAGCCGACGGGGCGTCGGATGTTGTCGGGCAGGCGTCGGCGATCATCCCGACCGAGCTGATGTTCCTGTTCGGCAAGGACCAGTTCCGCCTGACCGCCAATTGCACGGCGAAGCTCGAAATCTCTAACGTCGATGTGATGCTCGTGCTCGACGTCACGGGATCGATGGCGCAGACCAATTCGGGCGACTCGGTCGACCGCATCACCGCGCTCAAAGACGCGACGATGGACTTCTTCGACACGCTGACCACCGCCGATGTCGGCGACGGGCGCCTGCGTTTCGGCGTCGTGCCCTATAGCTCGACGGCGAATGTCGGCGCGATCCTCTATGCCGAGAATCCGGCATGGCTTGCCGATACCGTCACTCTGCCGTCGCGGTCGCCGATATTCCGGTATGGCAACGGTGAAACGGAAGTTGGAGATGAATATACCGACAGCCCGACGACTTATGACAACGGCTGGAACAACGACGGCACCGTATCGGCCGACAGCCGTTCGGAATGCGAAGCGCTGAAGCCGCCCGCAAACACGACCCCGTCGCCGAGCGGTTCGCCCGATTACAATCAGACCGGCCAATATGTCGACGGCGACCAGCGCGTGACTACTTACGATACCGAACAGACATATACGTTTCGTACATATCGATATTCTTGGCAGAGCAGCAGGGACAGGTGCCGCAAGCAGTATCAGAACGGCTATTTCACGCGATCCTATACGACGACGGTCACCGAAACGAAGGACGCCTTCGATAAGAGATATACCTACGAGGATCGCGATTTCGACGTCAGTCAAGCCAAGACCGGCGCGGCGATCGTCACCGATACGGGCGATTCGGGAACCAGCGTCAGCTATACTTGGGGCGGCTGCCTGATCGAGCGCACCACGGCCGAATTCGATTCCGATGAGACCGCGCCCGCGGACGCGCTCGACATGGATATCGACCTGGTGCCGGACGCCGACGCCGATACCCAGTGGCGACTTTTGATCCCCGAGATCGCATTCCCCCGGGCGCGGCATCCCCAATATGCGCCGTCGTCCAACGATCCGATCACCGTCAACGAATTCAACAGCGATGGCAGCCGGAACATCACGCTGGACACCAGTTCGAAAGGCCGGTGGCAGCGCTATTCGAAATATTGGGGCGACGGCTGGGGCGTCTGTCCGGCGCGTGCCATGAAGCTGACGACAATGACCGCCGCCGATCGTGCGACCTTCAATACCTATGTCCAGTCGCTGCAGCCGGTCGGCGGCACCTATCACGACGCCGGGATGATTTGGGGCGCGCGGCTGCTGTCGCCGACAGGCTTGTTCGCTGACGAAAATGCGACGGCGCCGAACGAACGCCCGATCAGCCGTCACATCGTCTTCATGACCGACGGCGCGATGGCGCCGAACATGGGGAATCTGACCTTTCAGGGCTATGAGTTTCTGATGCACCGCGTCGGCGGGACGACCGACGGCGAACTTCGCGACCACCACAACAACCGTTTCGTGCAATTGTGCCGCGCGGCGCGCCAGCGCGGAATCACGATCTGGGTCGTCTCGTTCGGGATCGACAGTAATGCCAACCTCAACAGCTGCGCTTCCTCCGGCGAGGCGTTCGAGGCGGACAATGCTGCCGAGCTCAACGAGCAGTTCCAGGCGATCGCGCGACAGATTTCCAAGCTGAGGCTGTCGCAATGACCGGCGCCCGCACCCTGCTCCGCCGGCTGCGGCGAAGCGAGCGCGGCACGGCGTTCGTCGAGTTCGCGCTGACCGCGCCCGTTTTCCTGCTGATCCTGCTCGGCATCTTCGACTATTGCTGGCAGATGTATGCGCAGCAGGTGTTGCAGGGCGTGGTGGCCAAGGCGGGCCGCGACGCGACGCTCGAAGGCTTCGCCGCCGACCAGCAGGCGCTCGACGACAAGGTCGAAGCGGAAGTACAGAAGGTGTTCAAGAACGCCACGGTCAATTTCAACCGCCGCGTTTTCGACGATTACAGCGATATCAGGCCGCTGCGCTGGGTCGACACGAACGGCAACGGCGTCCAGGACCCCTCGCCCGACGATTGCTGGGAGGATGGCGGCAAGCAGGGCAATGGCGGCGCCGACGACGTCGTCCAATATACGGTGTCGATGCGTTTCGACCGCGTGCTGCCGGTGTGGCAGATGCTGGGGCAGCCGCAATCCAAGACGCTCACCTCGACGACGCTGCTGCGCAACCAGCCCTTTGCCGCCGATGGCGAGGTGCTGGCGGAGACGTGCGGATGACCCGGTTTTCGCGCCTTCGCCGCGGGATGCGGGTCGTATCGTGCCGCCTCGCGCGGAACATCCGCGGCGCGGTTATGCTCGAAATGGCCTTTGCCATTCCCTTCCTGGTGCTCGTCGGCTTCGGCGGGCTTGAGATCGCCAATCTGACGCTCGCGCATACGCGCGTCAGCCAGCTCGGGCTCAATACCGCCGACAATGCCGCGCGGATCGCGGCGGGCAGCAATCTGACCCAGCCGCAGGTGCGCGAGGTCGACATCAACGAGGTGTTCGAAGGCGCCGAACGGCAGGCGGCGGGCCTGAATTTCGAGAATAACGGCCGCATCATCCTGTCGAGCCTCCAGCGCAACAACGACGGCGGGCAGACGATCAAATGGCAGCGCTGCTTCGGCAATATGGAGGTCGCTTCGGCCTATGGCGTCGAAGGCACCGGCGCGACGGGGATCGATTTCCCGGGCATGGGTCCGGTGGGCCGCGAGGTGACCGCGGCGGCGGGCACCGCGATCATGTTCGTCGAAGTCACCTACGAATATCAGCCGCTGCTGTTCGGCGCCTGGCTGGGGCCGCAGACCATCCGGTCGACCGCGGCCTATAATATCCGCGAGGCGCGCGACCTGTCGGGCGTGAAGTCGCCGGGCGACCGGGCCGACTGCGACTGACGACGCGCGGCGGCGAGAGTCGTGCGGCGTCGATCGGGCATTTATTCGCGAGGCTCCGCCTGCTATCGCGCGCGCATCGATGACGGTGACCCATCCTCCCGACAGTCAGCTTCGCGGCTTCGTCGCGCTGCTTCCCGCCGCGGCGCGGCCCTATGCGCTGCTCGCGCGCTTCGACCGGCCGATCGGCTGGTGGCTGCTTTACTGGCCGTGCGCCTGGGGACTTGCGCTCGCAGGTGGTGCGGTCAGCCACTGGCCGCTGTTCCTCTGGTTGCTGCTCGGCGCGATCGCGATGCGCGGCGCGGGGTGCGTCTATAACGACATCGTCGACCGCGACCTCGACGCGAAAGTCGCGCGCACCGCGTCGCGGCCGGTGGCGAGCGGGGCGGTGTCGGTGCGGAATGCGCTGCTGTGGACTGTGATCCTGTCGCTCATCGGCCTGCTGGTGCTGCTCCAATTGCCGCGCCCGGCGCAGATCGTCGCGCTCGCGAGCCTGGTCCTCGTCGCCGGCTATCCGTTCATGAAACGCATCACCTGGTGGCCGCAGGCGTGGCTGGGGCTGGTGTTCAGCTGGGGCGCGCTCGTCGCCTGGGTCGCGGTGGGCGGGCAGCAGGGGCTGGCGCTGCCCTTGCTCTACGCCGGCTGTATCGCGTGGGTGATCGGCTATGACACCATCTATGCGCTGCAGGATATCGAGGACGATATGCTGGTCGGCGTAAAGTCGAGCGCGCGCGCGATGGGCGATCATGTGAAGGGCGGGGTCGCGATGTGCTACGCGGTCGCGCTCGCCTGCTGGGGCGGCGCGCTGTGGGCGGTGCGCCCCGATCCGCTGGTGCTCGCCGCGCTGCTGCCCGCGGCAGTGCATCTGACCGGACAGGTGGTGACCCTCGATCCCGCGAACGGCGAGGATGCGCTGGCGAAATTCCGGAGCAATCGCTTTGCGGGGCTGCTGATCTTTGCGGCGATGCTGGTGGTCGGCAGCGCGCCCTGATCACTCCGCCGCGAGCAGTTCCTCGGCGCCGCCGAGGTCGACCGAGACGAGGCGGCTGACACCGCGTTCGACCATCGTCACCCCGAACAGGCGGTGCATACGCGCCATCGTCACCGCATTGTGGGTGACGATCAGGTAGCGCGTGTTCGTCTCGCGCGCCATGCGGTCGAGCAGATCGCAGAAACGTTCGATATTGGCGTCGTCCAATGGCGCGTCGACTTCGTCGAGCACGCAGATCGGCGCGGGGTTGGTGAGGAAGAGGCCGAAGATCAGCGCCACGGCGGTCAGCGCCTGTTCGCCGCCCGAGAGCAAGGTCAGCGTGCCGAGCCGCTTGCCCGGCGGCTGCGCCATGATTTCGAGCCCCGCTTCCAAGGGATCGTCCGAATCGACGAGTTCGAGATGCGCCTGCCCGCCGTTGAACAGCGTGGTGAAAAGGCGCTGAAAATGGGTGTTCACCGCCTCGAACGCCGCGAGCAGCCGCGCGCGGCCTTCGCGGTTGAGGCTGCCGATCGAGCCGCGGAGGCGGTTCACCGCCTGCGTCAGCTCCTCGATCTCGGCGGCGTTTCTTTCCCGTTCGGTGTCGAGTTCGACGAGTTCGTCGGCCGCGACGAGATTGACCGGCCCCAGTCGCTCGCGATCCGAAACGAGCCGGTCGTGCTGCGCCGATTCGCTGTTGGCGTCGCCGACGCTCGCGCTCTCGAAGCCCGCCTTTTGCGGGAGGAGCGGCGGCGGGCATTCGAAACGCTCGCCCGACAGGCGCCCCATCTCGATGCGGCGGAGTTCGGCATTCTCGGAGCGCGCGACCGCGCCTGCGCGCGTTTCGCGCGCGGCGGCGACGCGTTCGCGGATCGCGTTCAGCGCGGTTTCGGCCTCGCGCAGCGCGGCTTCGGCGGCGCGTTCCTGCGCTTCGGCGGCGGCGACCTTGTCGCGCAGCGCCGTTTGCCGGGTTTCGGCCTCGGCACGCTGTTCGGCGAGCTTCGCGGGCGCGTCGGCGAGCTTGGCGGCCTCGGCGGCGAGCGCCTCGGCGCGCTTGTCCATTTCGGTCACGCGGCGCGCGGCCTCACCGGCGCGCGCCTTCCAGCTCTTGATCTCGGCGCTGACCACCGCCTGGCGTTCGCTGAGCGAAGCGAGCGTGCGTTCGTGCGCGGCTAGCGCATCGCGTGCGGCATTGGCGTCGGCGCGCGCGCGCTCGGTCGCCGCTTCCTCGGCGTCGAGCGCGGCGCGGGCCAGCCGCTCGTCGGGGAGCGCGGCGAGCGCGGCTTCGTTCGCGGCGAGCGTGTCGGCGGCTTCGGTCGCGGCCTCGGCGATCTCGGCGAGGCGGCGGTCGAACAGCGCGGCGGCGTCGCGGTGCCGGTCGAGCGCGGCCTGCGCCTGATCGGCGGCGCGCAGCGCGGTGCGGCGCGTTTCGTCGGCCTGCGCAAGCGCCTTGCGCGCGGTGGCGGCGGCTTCGGCGAGGGTGGCGGCCCTGGCGGCGGCCGCGTCGCGGCGGTCGCGCAATTCCTGCACCCCGAGCTCGACCTGCGGCCGCTGCGCCGCGAGCGCGTCGAGGCGGTTCTGGCGTTGCAAACGCTCGGTCGCGGTGGCGCCATCGCCGCGCGTGACGAAGCCGTCCCAACGGCGCATCACGCCATCTAGGGTGACGAGACGCTGGCCGACCGCGAGCGGCCGACCCGCGTCGGTATCGGTCACCGCGACCTGTGCGAGGCGGCGCGCAAGCGCGGCGGGGGCCTGGACATGGTCGGCGAGCGGGCTGGTGCCGGCGGGCAGCGCGGGATCGGCCTTCGCCGCATCGGCGCCGCCCCAGCTGCGCGCGGCGTCGCGGTCGGTGCCGGCGTCGAGATCGTCGCCGAGCGCGGCGGCGAGCGCGGCTTCGTAACCCGGCGCGACGCGGAGCTGGTCGAGGATACGGTTCGTGTCGCTGCGCGCGGCGGCGAGCGCGCGTTCGAGCGTCGTCGCCTCGCCTTCGAGCGCGGCGAGTGCGGCGCGCGCTTCGGCGAGCCCGGCTTCGGCGCTCGCGAGGTCGGCGGCGGTCGCTTCGCGATCGGCTTCGGCGTTTTGCAAAGCGGTTTCGGCCGCGGCGATCGCGGCTTCGGCGGCTTCGGCGGCCTTGACGCTGTCGGCATGCGTCGCGGCGAGCGCGGCGCTGTCGCCGAGCGCGGCGACCTCGGCCTCGACGCGTGCCTTGTCCTGCCCGACCCGGCGCACCGCGGCTTCGGCGCTATCGCGCGCTGACAGGGCGATGCGGCGGTCGGCCGCTTCGCTCGCGGCCTTGGCGCGCGCCTGCGCGAGCGCGACCTCGGCATCGCGCAGCCGCGCCTGTGCGGCGAGGCTGGCGTCGGCGAGCGCGGCCTTGCCCGCGTCGTGCCCGGCGATCTGCTCCGCCAGCGATTTCGTCTCTGCGTCGAGCGCGGTCAGCGCGGCATGGGCTTCGCGCGCGAGTTCGCCTTCGTGCGCGCGGTCGTCGGCGATGCGCCGCTGCTGCGCCGCGAGATCGTCGAGCCGCTGGAGCGCGGCGCGCTCCTCGCCCTGCAATCTCACCTGGGTTGCGGTCACCTCGGCGAGCGCGTCGCGCTGCGCCTGCGCATCGCTGCGCGCCGCCGCGACGCGGGTTGCGACCTCGGTCTGCGCCTTCGAGACGGTTTCGAGTTCGTCCTGCGCCGCTTTCACCGCCGCCTCGGCGGCGTCGGCGTCGCGGCGCGCCTGATCGGCGGCTTCGGCGGCGTCGCGCCAGCGCGCGTAGATCAGCCGGCCCTCGGCGATGCGGATATCGTCAGAGAGCTTCTTGTATTTCTCCGCCGCGCGCGCCTGCCGCCGGAGCGCGTTGGCGCGCACTTCCATATCGGCAACGATTTCGGAGAGGCGCGTCAAGTTGGTCTCGGTCGCGCGCAATTTCTGCTCGGCGTCCTTGCGGCGGACGTGGAGCCCCGCGATGCCGGCGGCTTCCTCGAGCATCGCGCGGCGGTCGGTCGGCTTGGCGGCGATGACGTTCGCGATCTTGCCCTGGCTGACGAGCGCGGGGCTGTGCGCGCCGGTCGCGGCGTCGGCGAAGATCAGCGCGACGTCCTTGGCGCGCACATCGCGGCCGTTGGCGCGATAGGCGCTTCCCGCGCCGCGCTCGATGCGGCGGATGACCTCGAGATCGTCGCCGTCGCCGCCATCCGACAGGCCGGCAACGAGCGCGCCCTCGGTATCGCAGTGAAGCGCGACCTCGGCAAAGTCGCGTGCGGGACGCGACGAGGTGCCGGCGAAGATGACATCCTCCATCCCGCCGCCGCGCATCGATTTGGGCGAGGATTCGCCCATCACCCAGCGGATCGCCTCGAGCAGGTTCGACTTGCCGCAGCCATTGGGACCGACGACGCCGGTCAGCCCGGGCTCGATGCGGAGTTCGGTGGGTTCGACGAAGCTTTTGAAACCGGTGAGGCGCAGCCGTTTTATCTGCACGGGATACCCCCGGACAGCTCATCGAATCGGAGCTGGTGCAACCTTGGTGTCACAGATCCCCCATGCAGCCGTCATGCCGCGTGGCGGGGGGAGTCGCAAGGGGCTCAAATCCTCCCTGTGCCGAAGGCATGGGGAGGTGGCAGTCCCGCAGGGACTGACGGAGGGGCATTGGCGCCAACGTCGCGGCCCCTCCACCACTCGCTTCGCGAGCGGTCCCCCTCCCCACCGCTTTGCGGCAGGGAGGATATATTGTCAGCGCGCACCCATCGTGCGCAGGCGGTCGCGCAGCGGACCCCAGGCGGCGATGCCTTCGGCGACCTGGCCGTTGATGACGAAGGTCGGGGTGCCGGTGATCTGATATTTCTCGACCCCGGCGTTGGTGCCCTTTTCGATCGCCTCGACATTTTCGACCTTGCTGAGGCACTGCTGGATCGTCGCGGCGGGGACGCCGCGCTGCTGGTAGAATTGGTCGATCCCCCAGCCCTTCGCCAGCGCGGTGAAGCGCTGCGCGGGCGGCAGCTTCATCGCTTCCTCGATCCCCGGCTGCGGCTTCGACGCGCCCGCGATGAAAGCTTCATGCTCGATGAAGGTCGCATCGGCGAGCGGGAAGAAACGCTCGGGTCCGGCGCATTTGACGATCGCGCCGGCGATCGCGTCGACCGGGTGGAGCATGAACGGGGTCAGCTTGTACGACACGCGGCCGGTGTCGACGAAGTCGCGTTTCAGCTCCTCGTGCGAATCCTTGGTGAATTGCGCGCAGTGGCCGCAGGTGAAGGCGCCGAATTCCTCGAGCTTGATCGGGGCTTCGGGATTGCCCATCACGACGCCGTCGCCGTCGACGCGCACGACCTGCGACCAAGTTTTGCCGGCGGGCGGCGCGACCTTCGCAACCACCTCCTGCTCCTTGGCGGGATCGGTCTTGCTTTCGCCGCAGCCGGCGAGCGCGAGCGCGCCGAGCGAGGACAGAAGGGCGATACGAAGCGATGCGTTCATCTTTTTCTTTCTCCACGAAAACGGGAATGCGGGGCTTTTAGGAGGCCTTGAGCGCGAGGTCGAGTTTCGATTTGAGCGCGGGCCAGGCGGTGACTTCGGCATTGCGGCCGTTGATGAAGAAGCTCGGCGTGCCTTCGACATGGTCGGCGCCGCGGCCGATGTTGGTCATGCCGGTGAGTTCGGCCTGCGCGACCTCGCTGTCGAGCGCGGCGTCGAGCTGCGCCTGCGTATAGCCGCGTCCGCGCATCAGCGCTGTGAGGCCGGTGTCGGCAGCGATCTTGCGCGCGCGCTCGGCCGTGCTGCCTTCGAACCAGCTCGTCTTTTGCGCGTCAGTCGCTTTCCGGACCTTTTCGATAAACGCCGGGAAGGCGGCGAAGATCGCCTGATGATTGCCCGCGAAGGCCTTGGCACCGCCGGCGCGCGCAAGCAGCGCGGCGGTCATGTCGACCGGATCGCGGACGAGGTTGCGATATTCGAAGAGCACGAGTCCGCGGTCGATATAGCCCGTCTTGAACGGCACCGCGCTCGCCTTCGCGAAATCGGCGCAGATGTGGCAGGTGTAGCTGAAATATTCGACGAGCCGGACCTTCGCCGCGGGGTTGCCGACGACGAAAGCACCGATCGGGCTGGTCGTGACGCTCTGCGACCATGGGGCGGATTTGGCGGGCGCCGCCGCGATCAAGCCGAGCGCCGCGCCCGAGAGCGCGAGCACCGCCGTGCGGCGGTCGAGAAGCGGGTCGTCGAAAACGGACATGATCGTGGCCCTAACTGATTTTCGGAAGCCTGGGCGGCGCCGCGAGGCCGGCCGCCATGCGTTCGAGCACGGTCCTGAGTTCCGGGTCGCCGATGTCGCGGAGGCTGTCCCCCAGTTCGGCGGGTACGGGTTTGAGCATTGCCGGCGGCTGAACGGGCGCGGCGGGGGTGACCTGCCCATGCGTCATGCGGACGGCGGCGATCGCGGCATAGCCGAAGAAGCGGTTGACCGCGGCGATGATGTCGGGCGCGACATGCTGGAGCATCGGCGCGTGCGCGCCGCTGATCGTCAGGTGGAGCGTGCCGCCCGCTTTCTGTCCGGCGGGAAAGCGGATCATCGCGGGCTGGGTGACGTCGGCGAGCTTGTCGCCGACGATCTCGCGCCAGCGGCTGACCACCGACGACTGAACGAAGCCGAATTTGCGAAAGGCGGTGCGGCCGATTTCGGGGACGAGGTCGGAAATCGCGCGCGCCTCGCCGCCGCGCGGGCGCTCATAGGGACGCGCGGAGGCCTTCGCGGTTTTCGCGCCGCCTTTCGTCCCCCCTTTCGCCTTCGCCTTTTTGGCGGGCGTGCCGTCTCCCGTCTCTTTCGTCATGCCGGAGGCCATGCCATAGGCGGGGGGTGAGCGTCCAGACTTCCGCTATCGTCGATGATTTCGCGGGCCGCCTGCTCGGCTGGTACGACCAGTCGGCGCGCATCCTGCCGTGGCGGATCGCGCCGGGGAGCGCGGAGACGCCCGATCCCTATCGCGTGTGGCTGGCCGAGGTGATGCTGCAGCAGACGACCGTCGCCGCGGTCGCGAGCTATTTCGCGCGCTTCACGGCGCGCTGGCCGACGGTCGCCGATCTTGCCGCCGCCGATGACGCCGACGTCATGGCGGCGTGGGCGGGGCTCGGCTATTATGCCCGCGCACGAAATTTGCTCGCCTGCGCGCGCGCGGTCGTCGCCGATCATGGCGGGATTTTTCCCGACAGTGAGGCGGGGCTGCGCGCGCTGCCCGGCGTCGGCGACTATACCGCCGCGGCGGTCGCGGCGATCGCCTTCGGGCGCGCGGCGGTGGTCGTCGATGCCAATATCGAACGCGTGATCGCGCGCCACCGGCTGATCGAAACCCCGCTGCCAATGGCGAAGCGCGAGATTCGCGCCGCGCTGTCCCCGCTGGTTCCCGCAGACCGCCCGGGCGATTTTGCGCAGGCGCTGATGGATTTGGGCGCGACCATCTGTACACCGCGCTCGCCTGCCTGCGCGATCTGCCCGGTGATGGCCGACTGCCGCGCACGCGGCCGGCCCGATATCGAGCGCCTGCCGGTCAAGCCGCCGAAGAAGGCGAAGCCGCACCGGCACGGGGTCGCCTGGTGGATCGAGCGCGATGGCGCGATCTGGCTCGTTCGGCGGCCCGACAAGGGGATGCTCGGCGGGATGCGCGCGCTGCCCGGCGGCGACTGGTCGGACGAGCCGCCGCCCGAGTCGGGAATCCTCCGCGTCGACCATGGTTTCACCCATTTCGACCTGACGCTGGCGCTGGTGCGCCGCGACGCGCCCCCCGAAGCCTCCGCCGAAGCGCCGGATGCCGCAGCGGAAGGCATATGGTGGCCGATCGCGGAGCTTGACGCCGCCGGACTGCCGACGCTCTATCGCAAGCTGACCGACAAGATGCTGGAGAGAGATGCATGAACATGATGGTTTCGCGCCGCGCGTTGATGGGCGGGATGGCGCTGGCCGGCGCGGGCGCGCTGCTGCCGCGCGCCGCGCTCGCGTGGCGCACCGACGGCGCCGCGCTTTATCCCGCGACCAGCGCGTTCATCCAAGGCTTCGTCGACCGCCGCGAACTCGCGGGCACGCTCGCCGCGATCGGCAAGGGACAGGAGGCGCCGGTGTTCATCGGCGCGGGGGTGCAATCGAACGGGTCGCCGACGCCCGTCGGTCCCGACACGCTGTGGCGGCTTTATTCGATGACCAAGCCGGTCACCGGGATCGCCGCGATGCTGCTGATCGAGGACGGCAAGATGACGCTCGACCAGCCGATCGCCGATTTCCTGCCCGCCTTCGCCAATATGAAGGTGCAGAACACCCCCGACGGATCGCTGACCGACGTGCGCCCGGCGAAAGGCCCGATCACGGTGCGCCAGCTGCTCACTCACACCGCCGGGCTCGGCTACAACATCATCCAGAAGGGGCCGATCAAGGCGGCCTATGACCGCGCGGGTATCGTCGGCGGTCAGGCGAGCCGCCTGCCGATTCCCGGTTTTGCCGAGGTGACGCCGGCGCCGAGCCTGGCGGTGATGGCCGACCGGCTCGCCGAATTGCCGCTGGTTTACGAGCCGGGGACGAAATGGAGCTATTCGATCAGCCTCGACCTGATGGGGCGACTGATCGAGGTCGTATCGGGGCAGGCGTTCGACGCCTTTCTGAAAGCGCGGCTGTTCGATCCGCTTGGCATGACGAGCACGGGTTTCATGGTGAAGCCCGCGGACGTCGGCCGCTTCACGAGCAATTATGCGCCGTTCGGCGGTGCGCTCATCCCCTTCGACCCCGCCGCGAGTTCGATCTATCTCGATCCCCCGCCCTATCCGTTCGGCGGCGGCGGGCTCGTGTCGAGCGCGCGCGATTACGACCGCTTCCTCGCGATGCTGCTCGGTGAAGGTTCGACAAGCGGCGTGCGGATCATGAAACGCGAAACCGCACGCCTCGCGATGTCGAACCTGATCGCCGACAGTGTCGATCGCAAGGGGACCTTCATCGACGGCGAGGGTTTCGGCGCCGGCGGGCGCGTGTCGCTGCCGACCTCGCCCGGCGGCGAAGGCATTTTCGGCTGGGCGGGCGCCGCGGGGACGATCGGCTTCGTCCACCGGGGGCTCGGCTATCGCGCCGCGGGCTATACGCAGATCATGCCGCCCGACGCCGTGTCGTTCCAGGGCAAGTTCGGCGAGACCTTCTTCAAGGATGTGACCGCCTGATGCCGCTCGGTTTTACCGGCGCGCGGCTCGATCGCGCCGACCAGTTGCGAACGAACGAGGCGGCATTTGCCGCGGCGGCCGCCGATCCGCGCGCGACCTGCCTGACACTCAACGGGATCGATTTCGTCCCGGGGGCGAGCGGCGGGCTGCTCTGGGAGCCGCTCGATCCTGCCGACGATCGCGCGCTGATGCTGCTCGGGATCGACGATGCCGGCGCGCCGCGCTTTGTGCGCGAAGCCGCGGGGGGACGTATCGATGCGCGCTCGCGCACGGTGATGCGGCTGCTGCCGTTGCTGTCGGCCGAGGAAGCCGCGCTCTATGGCGGCGCGCGCAGCCTCGTCGACTGGCACGCGCGACATCGCTTCTGCGCAGCGTGCGGATCGCCGACCGAGCTGTTCCGCGGCGGCTGGGGGCGTAAATGCGGCGGCTGCAACGCCGAACATTTCCCGCGCGTCGACCCGGTGGTGATCATGCTTGCCGAATTCGAGGACCGCGTTCTCGTCGGGCGGCAGGGCGGCTTCCCGCCGGGCTTTTTCTCGGCGCTCGCGGGCTTCGTCGAACCCGGCGAATCGCTGGAGGAGGCGGTCGCGCGCGAATTGTTCGAGGAAGCGGGCATCCATGTTTCGGACGTCTCTTATGTGGCGAGCCAGCCCTGGCCCTTCCCTTCGTCGCTGATGATCGGATGCCGCGCGGTGGCGAAAGATCCCGCGCTGACGCTCGACACGACCGAGATCGAGGCGGCGATGTGGGTCGACCGCGCCGAGGTGCGCGCGGCGCTTGGCGGAGACATGGGCGCGCCCTTCATGGCGCCGCCGTCGCTGGCGATCGCGCGCTATCTGCTCGAGGATTGGGCGGCCTAGAGTCTGTCCTGACTCTATATGAAAAGGGCCCACCGGTCCGGCCGGTGAGCCCTTGGTCTTTTGGGAATGTGCGGGCCGGTGCGACTGTGCGCTTCGAAAGCGTCCGGCCCGGGCTGTCCTATGGCGCGAGGATCGCGACGGCGAGGTACAGCAGCAGAGGCAGGCCGAAGCCCAAGAGCGTCAGGGCGACAAAGGCGATGCGCGTCCACAAGACATCGATGCCGAACTGGTCCGCCATCCCGGCGCAGACGCCGAAGATCATCCCGTTACGGCGATTCTTGCGAAAACCCTGGTTCATTTCTTTCCTTTCAATCCCGGCCTTCGGGCCGGCGTTTTGGGAGTGGGGCGGCTGGTCAGGCGACCAGCCCGCCGAAATGCGCAGCGTTCGGGCCGACAGCGGCGAGGAACATCAGCGAGCAGTAGAGCGAGGCAACACCAGCGATCGCGTAGCTCTTGAACGATTCGACGTTGAAATGGGCCATGATATTTTCCTTCCTTGAACCTTCCATCCGGACCATCCGGTGGATGCCGGAAGTATTGCAGGGACCGTGCCAATTTCATTCATTGGCGGTTAAGCGCGGTTTTTTGGTTCCCGAAATTTTATTTCAGCGCGAAAAATACGCCAAGGTGGTGAAAATTCCCGTTCGTCGGAAAAATTTCAACAGGCACCTGAGGCGCGACGGGCTGGCGTCGTCCGATGCGCTGCGGTAGGCGCGGCAAAGGATGACGCTGACCCGCCTATCGCTGACCGATTTTCGCAATCATGCCGCCGCGGACATGGCGGCCGGGCCGGGGCTCGTCGCGCTGCACGGCGATAATGGCGCGGGCAAGACCAATATATTGGAGGCGGTCTCGCTGCTCGCGCCGGGGCGCGGACTGCGCCGCGCGCCGTTGGCGGACATGGTGCGCGACGGGGCGGGCGGGGGCTTCGCCGTCTTTGCCGAGGTTCAGGCAGGCGCCGACCTGCCCCCGGTCGCGCTGGGGACGGGAATGGAACCCGCACAGCCGGGGCGGCGGATCGTGCGCATCAACGGCGCGGCGGCCGCGGCGACGGCGCTCGGCGAATGGCTGGCGGTGCTGTGGCTGACCCCCGCGATGGACCGGCTGTTCGTCGAGACCGCGGGGAACCGGCGGCGCTTCCTCGACCGGCTCGTGCTCGCGCTCGACCCGCGCCACGCGCAGCACGGCAATCGTTATGAAGCCGCGCTCCGCGCGCGCGGAAAATTGCTCGCCGACCCCGCCGGTGCCGACCCCCATTGGCTCGCCAGCCTCGAGGCGCAGCTCGCCGAGCATGGCGCCGCGATCGATGCCGCGCGGCAGGCGATGCTCGCGGGGCTGTCGGCCGAACTCGCGGGCCAGCCCGACGCGCCCTTTGCCCGCCCGCTGCTGACGCTCGTCGACAGCGACGGCAAGGCGCGCAGCGCGCCGCACACGGCCGACGAACTGAAGGTGCTGTTCGCCGCGCGCCGCCGGATCGACGCCGCGGCCGGGCGCGCGACCGCCGGGCCGCACCGCGACGACCTCGACGCCGTCCATGCCGCGACGGGCCGCGCGGCGGCGCGCTGCTCGACCGGCGAGCAAAAGGCGATGCTGCTCTCGCTCGTCCTCGCGCACAGCGACTGCGTCGCGCGCGCCAGAGAGAGGCGTCCGATACTGTTGCTGGACGAGGTCGCCGCGCATCTCGACCCCTCACGCCGCGCTGCACTCTACGACCGGCTTGCGGGGCAAGGCGGCCAGGCGTGGCTCACGGGGACCGAGGCGGCGCTGTTCGACGATATGCCGGGACCGGTGACGCGCTTTCGCGTCGCCGGCGGGCGGATCGCGGCGGGCTAGAGAATTTCGTGCACGCGGTCCTGCGGGCGGCACAGGCGCACGCCCTTGCCGGTTTCGACGATCGGGCGTTCGACATAGGCGGGGTTTGCGGCCATCGCGGCGATGATATCGTCCTCGCTCGCATCCTTCAGGCCGCGCTCTTCGGCGTCGGTGCCGCGCAGGCGCAGCGCGTCGCGCGCGGTGAGGCCGGCGTCGGCGAAGAGCTGGCGCAGCTTGTCGGCGCTGTAGGGATTTTTGAGATATTCGACGACGGTGAGTTCGACGCCCGGCGTCTCTTCGAGAATCGCCAGCGTCTTGCGCGAGGTGCCGCATGCGGGGTTGTGCCAGATGGTCGCTTTCATGGAATGGCGTCCTAACGCAGCCTTACCGCGGCGTAAACGCGCTATTCATGGCATATATGGCACATCTTCCCGCATGAAGGGGAACCACCAGCTTGCCTTTCGCGGCCGACACACGACTTATGCGAAGTCGAGGGATCGCCAAAGGCGGCCAATGCGGGGTTGGGTTGCAAGTGAATGAATTGATCGATCGCAGAAGGCTGCTCGCCGGGATCGCGGGAGCGGGGGCGCTGGCCGCCGTTCCGACGCGCGCGCAGCTTCCGAACTGGGTCCAGCAACCGGTGGCGCCCTTGCCGCCGCCGGTCGACTATCTCGCCGTCGCGAAGAAGCAGCTGGCGATGCAGGCGCGCAACATCCCGCAGACCGACCGCGTCGGGGTCGTCGATTTCGGCCTGCCCTCGTCGCGCCCGCGTTTCGCGCTCGTCGACATGGTCGCGGGCAAGATCGACATGTTCCCGGTGACGCACGGGCGTGGATCCGATCCGCAGCACGACGGCTGGCTCAAGAGCTTTTCGAGCCGCGTCGGCAGCCTTGCAACTTCGCGCGGCGCCTATCGCACCAGCGACTATTATTGGGGCGCGAACGGATCGTCGATGCGCCTCGCGGGGCTGGAACCCGACAATTATACCGCCGACCAGCGCGCGATCGTCGTGCACGGCGCCTGGTATGCCGAACCGGCGCTGATCGCGACGCAGGGCAAGCTCGGGCGCAGCGAAGGCTGCTTCGTCTTCGGCGAGGAACTGCTGCCGATGATCCTCTACAAGCTCGGGCCCGGCCGGCTGCTATTCGCCGACCGGCTGAGCGCGCATCCGCCGATGCCGACGCCGTTCCAGCTGCCGCCCACCGACCCGCTGCCGGGAACCGAGAATTTGCGGCGTGCGAGCAGTTTCAGCGGGACGCTGCCGACGACGGCGGATTAAGCGGCGAAAGGGTGAGGAACTGCCCCAAGCTCCTCCCTGTCGCGAAGCGATGGGGAGGTGGCAGTGCGAAGCACTGACGGAGGGGCTATGGCGCTACCGTCGCGGCCCCTCCACCACGCCCTGCGGGCGCGGTCCCCCTCCCCACGGCTTCGCCGCAGGGAGGATCTAATGGCCGCAACCGGTCGCTAGCTTACGCTCAATAAATCCCGCTCGTCGAGGGCGTCGTCACGCGCGCAGCGGTCGGGATCGTCGGCACGACCGGCGGCGGCTCGGGCGCGATGATCGTCGCGGTGGGGCGGCCGGGCTTGGCGAAGCTCGCCACCACCGGCGCGTCGCGGCCGTAGATGTCGGCGAGCTTTTTCACGCCGCCCTTGCCGTCGGGAACCATCGTCCAATAGGCGACATAGACGGGAAAGGGCTGGTCGAAGCCGAAGCGCGTCGTCTTGCCGCTCGCGATCGCCTCGCCAAATTCCTCGGGGCTTCTCCCCGCGAACATCACCGCCATCAGGCCCGAGAAGTGCAGCGCGCGCTCGGTGCGGATGCAGCCGTGGCTGAACGCGCGCGCGGCGGCGTTGAACGCGCCCTTCGAGGGCGTGTCGTGGAGATAGATCGCATGCTCGTTGAGCATTTCCATCTTCATCACGCCGAGCGCATTGTTCGCCCCCGGCTGCTGCACCACCGACAGCGTCTTGCCTTTGCCCGTCCAGGTATAGCCCTGCGCGCGCGCCGAGGCCGGATTGCGCGCAATCGTCGCGCCGATGCCTTCGTTGATGATGCTGCGCGGCAGCGTCCAGGTCGGGTTGACGATGATCCCGGTCGCCATCGGGTTCAATTGCGGCGTCGGGGTCGAATTCTTGCCGACGACGGCCTTGTGCGTCGCGATGGTCGTGCCGCCATGGACGACGCGCGTCACATATTCGGGGACGTTGCTGACGACATAGCGCTCGCCGAGGCTGCGCGGCATCCAGCGCCAGCGTTCCATATTGACGCGGATCGCATCGGCCGCGGCGGGCGTCTTCGCCGTCTTGAGCGACGCCTTGAGTATGGCGAAATCGGGATGCACCGGATCGAGGCTGGCGAGCGTTTCGGGCACCGTTCCGGCGCCGAGCGCGGCGGTGAGCAGCGACAGCAGGGGTTCGCTGTCGCCGTCGCTGTCGGTCATGAACCATTGCTTGCGCGCGGCATTCGGCGTCCGGCCGTCGCGCAGATGCGTGGCGAGCAGCAGGAAGCGGTCGGTCGCGGCCTTGTCGAGCGCCGCCTGATCGTCGGCGAGGATCGCGGCGGCGAGGCCGTCGGGATAATAATCCTTGGCGAACAGGCCCTCGTCGCCGACCTTTTCGATGAAGCTCAGCAGCGCGGTCGCATTGTCCTCGGTCCAGCTCGGCATGTCGATTTGCACGGCGACGACGGGCGCGTCATCCTTCACCTTGTCGGGCTGAAGGATCACCGAATCCTCCTTCACCTCGGTTTGCGCGAAGGCAGGGCCCGCGAGCAGGGTCAGCGGGAGAAGGAGAGACGCCGCGGGACGCGCGGAAAAGGGAGCGTTTTTGGCCATGGTCAAAGCCCATAGCCAAAAAGCGCAGCCAGCGAAAGTGAGCCGAAGCACACTCCGTCGCAGATCAAAACTTTCTTCCCCGGGGCGGCGTGCCGCTGTTAAGCGGCGCTTTCCTCATCCTGCCGCGCCAGCCATTCCTCGAGCCACTTGATCGTATAGTCGCCGTGGATCACGTCGGGGTCGGCGAGCAAGGCCTGATGGAGCGGGATGTTCGTCTTGACCCCGCCGATCACCATTTCCTCGAGCGCGCGGCGCATCCGCATCATGCAGCTTTCGCGGCTGCGGCCATAGACGATCAGCTTGCCGATCATGCTGTCGTAATAGGGCGGGATCGAATAGCCGGCGTAGAGCCCGCTATCGACGCGGACGTGCATGCCGCCCGCGGCGTGATAGCTCGTCACCTTGCCCGGCGAGGGCAGGAAGGTGCGCGGATCCTCGGCATTGATGCGGCATTCGATCGAATGGCCGCGGAATTCGAGGTCTTCCTGTTTGACCGACAGCCCCGCGCCGCCCGCGATGCGGATCTGTTCGCGCACGAGGTCGAAGCCGGTGATCATCTCGGTCACCGGATGTTCGACCTGGATGCGGGTGTTCATCTCGATGAAGAAGAATTCGCCATTTTCCCAAAGGAATTCGATCGTGCCCGCGCCGCGATAGCCCATCGCGGCCATCGCATCGGCGCAAACCTTGCCCATGCGCGCGCGTTCGTCGGCCGAGATGATCGGCGAAGGCGCTTCCTCGAGCACTTTCTGGTGGCGGCGCTGGAGCGAGCAGTCGCGTTCGCCGAGGTGGATCGCATGGCCGTTGCCGTCGCCGAACACCTGAAATTCGATGTGGCGCGGGTTGCCGAGATATTTTTCCATGTAAACGGTCGGATCGCCGAAGGCGGCCGCCGCTTCGGACGAGGCCTGCCCCATCAGGCTTTCGAGGCTGTCCTCGTCGGGAACGACCTTCATGCCGCGCCCGCCGCCGCCCGAGGCGGCCTTGATCAGCACCGGATAGCCGATTTCCTTCGCGAGCTTTTTGGTTTCCTCGCTGAAGGTGACGGCGCCCGGCGAGCCCGGAACGACCGGAAGGCCGAGCGCCACCGCGGTGCGCTTCGCCTCGACCTTGTCGCCCATCGTGCGGATATGCTCGGGCTTTGGCCCGACGAAGACCATATTATGCGCTTCGATGATCTCGGCGAACCGCTCGTTTTCCGACAGGAAGCCGTAACCCGGGTGGATCGCGTCGGCGCCGGTTATTTCGGCCGCCGCGATGATCGCGGGGATGTTGAGATAGCTGTCCTTCGCGGCGGGCGGGCCGATGCAGACGGCTTCGTCGGCGAGGCGGACGTGCATCGCATCGGTGTCGGCGGTCGAATGGACCGCAACCGTCTTGATGCCCATTTCATGGCACGCACGGTGGATGCGCAGCGCGATCTCGCCGCGGTTGGCGATCAGGAGCTTTTCAATGGCCATGGGCTGAATTTACCCGATGGTGAACAGCGGCTGGTCGAACTCGACCGGCTGGCTGTTCTCGACATGCACGGCCTTGAGCGTGCCTGACGCGGTCGCGGTGATCGGGTTCATGACTTTCATCGCCTCGATGATCAGGATCGTGTCGCCGGGCTTCACCGCCGAACCGACGGCCGCGAAATTGGGCGCGCCGGGTTCGGGCGCGAGATAGACGGTGCCGACCATCGGCGATTTCACCGCGTCGGCGAAATTGTCGGCAGCGGGGGCCGCTGCCGCGGGAGCGGCCCCCGGAGCGGCGGGGGCTGCGGCGGCGGGCGCGGCGACCGGCGCCGGCGCGAAGGCCACAGGTGCGGCGGCGGCGGTCAGCGTGCGCGCGACGCGCACCTTGCGGTCGCCGTCCTCGACCTCGATTTCCGAAAGCTGCGTGTCGTCGAGCAGCTCGGCGAGCGCGCGAACGAACGCCGGATCGATGTTGATGCCATTGTCTTTATGGTCACCCATGAGAATTTTCCTGTTGTTGCGGCGTGCCGAAGGGACGAACCCTTCCAACGCCCGGACCCCGATTTTTGATGCGCCCTATTGTCAGAGACGCGCGGCGGCGTCCAGCGCCAGCGTATAGCTGTCCGCGCCATGCCCCGCAAAATGCGCCGCCGCCGCCATGCCGACATAGCTGATATGGCGAAACTCTTCGCGCTGCATCGGGTCCGACAGATGGACCTCGATCACCGGCACCTTGATCGACTTGATCGCGTCGTGGATCGCGATCGAGGTGTGGGTGTACCCCCCCGCGTTGAGCAGCACCGCCTTGGCGCCCGCCACATAGGCTTCGTGCAGCCAGTCGATCAGCACGCCCTCATGGTTCGTCTGGCGGCATTCGAGCCTGATCCCCAACCCCTCCGCCTGCGCCTCCAGCCGCGCGTGAATGTCGTTGAGCGTGTCGTGGCCATAGATTTCGGGCTCGCGCGTGCCGAGCAGGTTGAGATTGGGGCCGGAGAGGACAAAGACGGTGGGAAGTTCAGCCAAGGCACGGCCTTTCGGTTGCGGCGTTGCGGGCTCCCCCTATATGGGCTGCTCGGCAAAAGGCAAAGCGAGGCGAATTGACGTGATTTCGGTCATCCTCAACGGCGAACCCCGGCAGGTGCGCGAAGGCAGCATCGCCGACCTCGTCGCGTCGCTCGGCCTCGACGTCAAGAAGGTCGCGGTCGAGCGCAACCGCGACATCGTGCCGCGCTCGACGCTCGCCGACGTCGCGCTTGCCGAGGGCGATGCGCTGGAGATCGTTCATTTCGTGGGAGGCGGCTGATGCCGGTCGCGCGGATAGTCGCCAATCGCTACGCGGACGATCCGCAGACCGGGCACGGCTTTTTTAACGATGTGCTCGGGCTGGAAACGGCGATGACGATGGACTTCATCACGATCTATCGCTCGGCCACGCAGCCGATGGCGCAGATCAGCGTCATCGCCGAAGACCCGTCGGGATTGCGCCCCGCCTATTCGGTCGGCGTGGACGATGTCGACGGCGTGCATGCGCGCGCGGTCGCGGCGGGGCACGAGATCGTCTACGCCCTGCGCGACGAACCATGGGGCGTCCGTCGCTTTTTCGTTCGCGATCCGCTCGGCGACATTGCGAACATCGTACAAAACAAGGATTGAATGTGGACAAGATTGACAGCTGGAGCGTTGCCGGGCGGACCTTCACGTCGCGGCTGATCGTCGGCACCGGCAAATACAAGGATTTCGAGCAGAACGCCGCGGCCCTCGAAGCGTCGGGGGCCGAGATCGTCACCGTCGCGGTGCGCCGCGTCAATGTGTCCGACCCCACGGCGCCGATGCTCACCGACTATATCGACCCCAAGAAGGTCACCTACCTCCCCAACACCGCGGGCTGCTTCAACGCCGACGACGCGATCCGCACCTTGCGGCTGGCGCGCGAGGCGGGGGGCTGGGACCTCGTCAAGCTCGAGGTGCTCGGCGAGGCGAAGACGCTTTATCCGAACATGCGCGAAACGCTCGAGGCGACCGAGGTGCTCGCGAAGGAAGGCTTTCTGCCGATGGTCTATTGCGTCGACGATCCGATCGCGGCGAAGCAGCTCGAGGATGCGGGCGCGGTCGCGATCATGCCGCTGGGCGCACCGATCGGGTCGGGGCTGGGCATCCAGAACCGCGTGACGATCCGCCTGATCGTCGAGGGCGCATCGGTGCCGGTGCTCGTCGATGCCGGGGTCGGGACGGCGAGCGACGCCGCGGTCGCGATGGAGCTCGGCTGCGACGGGGTGCTGATGAACACCGCGATCGCCGAGGCGAAGGATCCCATTCTTATGGCGCGCGCGATGAAGCGCGCGGTCGAGGCGGGGCGCGACGCCTATCTGGCGGGGCGCATGGGACTTCGCAAATATGCCGATCCGTCGAGCCCGCTCGCGGGATTGATCTAGCCGGTTTCCAACAAGCTTGAGCCCTTCCCCCGTCGCTGGCATATCGGCGCACAGGCACCGGGTCGCACGGCGCCGATATAATGGAGGGGGAACTGCCATGGACAAGTTTTTCGGAAATCTGCACGCCGTGCTCGGCACGGGCCTGGTGCTCGCGATCATTCTCATGCTCTGCCTCAACGGCCAGAATTTCGAGGACGGCGTCGCCGCGGGCAACGCGATCATGCGCTGGCTGCACACCTTTTTCGGCGTGCTGTGGATCGGCCTGCTTTATTATTTCAACTTCGTCCAGATGCCGACGATGCCCAAGATTCCGGCCGAACTGAAACCCGCCGTCGGCAAGCATATCGCGCCCGCCGCGCTCTTCTGGTTCCGCTGGGCGGCGCTGCTCACCGTGCTGCTGGGGATCGGCATTGCCGGCCACGCCAAATATCTGGCGCCCGCGCTGGGGCTGCAGGAACCTTACAGGCTGATCGGCGTCGGCATGTGGCTGGGGCTGATCATGGCGTTCAACGTCTGGTTCCTGATCTGGCCGAACCAGAAGAAGGCGCTGGGGATCGTCGAGGCCGATGACGCGGCCAAGGCCAAGGCCGCGCGGACCGCGATGATCTTTTCGCGGACCAATACCTTGCTGTCGATCCCGATGCTCTATGCGATGGTGAACTTCAGCTAAGCCGCGACAACAGCAAATCGAAAAGGGGCGCTTCGGGAAACCGCGGCGTCCCTTTTTTTTCAGCCCTCGATCGCCGCCTTGTGCATGCGGCCGTTCATCACATAATGCGCGACGCCCAGCTGCATCCCCGCCGCCTGCGCATCGCCGATCTCGCGCACGCGCCGCGCGGGCGATCCGGCCCAGAGTTCGCGGTCGGGGATTTCCTTATTCTCGGTGAGCAGCGCGCCCGCGGCGAGCATCGCGTCGCTGCCGATGCGGCACCCGTTCATCACCGTCGCTTTCAGTCCGACGAACGCGCGGTCGGCGAGCGTGCAGCCGTGCACCATCGCGAGATGACCGATCAGCACATCCTCGCCGATGATCGTCGGAAAGCCTTCGGGGTGATGCGGCATCGGGCCGTCGCAATGGACGACGCTGCCGTCCTGGATGTTCGATCGCGCGCCGACGACGATATGGCTGACGTCGGCGCGCAGCACGCAATTATACCAGATGCTGACGTCGGGACCGATCGTCACGTCGCCGATGATGCGGCAGCCGGGCGCGATGAAGGCGCTGGGGTCGATCTGCGGCGTCTTGCCATTGACGCTGATGATGCTGACGTCCTGATATGTCATTCGTCGCGGCCTCCGATGATATTCTTCCAGAAGAGAACCGGCAGCGTCGAGGCATAATCGTCGGTCCAGCGGGTGAAACCGTTGCGCGCTTCGAGCGGGACCCAGGCGCCGTCGTCACGGCTATCCTTGCGCGGCCGGATGCCGCCGGTCAATTGCCGCATCCGTTCGGGCGTCGCGGTCAGCGCGACCCAGTTCGAGCCCGTGAGGTCGCCATATTCGTCGCCAACCGGGCCAGGATCCATGCGGATCGCCGCCGTCCAACCGCGCGCCTTCGCCTCCGCCGCGAGCACGGGTTCGAGCCCGAAGAAGCGGTTGGAGATATGGATGAGCAGGATGCCGTCGGGTTTCAACGCGCGCGCATAGATGCCGATCGCTTCCTTCGTCAGCAGATGGAGCGGGATCGCGTCCGATGAAAATGCGTCGATGACGATGATGTCGAAATGGCCGGCGGGTTGCTCGGCGATCCGGAGCCGCGCGTCGCCGATGACGATCGGCGTGTCGGGCGCGCAGTCCGACAGGAAGGTGAATTTGGCGGGATCGCGCGCGATGTCGACCATCACCGGATCGATCTCGAAGATCGTCCAGTCCTGTCCGGGCTTCCGGTAGCAGGCGAGCGTTCCCGCCCCCAGCCCGACGATGCCGACCGACGCGCCGGGCCCCGCGAGCGCTTCGGCCTTGTCCAGCGTCAGCCCGACCCCCGACTGCGGCCCATAATAGGTCGTCGGGTCGCGCCGGTGTTCGGCGTCGGTGCGCTGGAGCCCGTGGAGCGTCGTCCCGTGCGCGAGGCGGCGCTGGTTCGTTTCAGGATAGTCGGTGACGGTATAGACGCCGAAATAGCTGCGCACGCGCGCGCCGGTGAAGCTTTCCTGGATCGTGTCCCAGCCCCCGACGCCGATCATCAACAGCGCGAGCACGGAGACGTAGGCCCAGCGCCAGCCGATCACGAGCATGCCGATGACGAAGATCGCGATGCCCCAGACGGTCACGGCCTCGTCGAGCCGTCCGGTCCAGTCTTCGACCATATGCCACGCGGCAAAGGCGGCGATCGCGACGAGCAGCACTGCGAGGGCGCGCGCGGTCTTGTCCTCGAGTCCCAGCCATTTGTCCCACGGGAGAAGCGCGGGCAGCGGGATCAGCATCGCGGCGGCGAGGATCAGGAGCGGATGTTCATAGACCCAGTCGAAGATCAGCGGCGCGAACAGCGCCGCGAACAGCCCGCCGAGCACCCCGCCCGCCGACATGATCAGATAGAACAGCGTCAGATGCCGCGCGCCCGGCCGGAGATGATAGAGATAGCCGTGGAGCGCGACCGCGACGGTGAAGAGCATCGCGAGGCTGGCGAGCGCGACCATCATCGACCCGCCGCCCGAGCTCAAGAGCCCGAGCCCGCCGACCGCGAGCAGCACCACCGGCGCGAGCAAAGTGATGATCTGGGTCAAGCGGGCGAAGGTCGAAAAGGCGATGACGAAGCTCAGCAGATAGAGGCCGAGCGGCAGCACCCAGAGCAAGGGCATCGCGACGATATCGGTGGTGAGATGCGTCGTCGTTGACAGCATCAGCCCCGACGGGACCGCGGCGATCAGCAGCCAGTGGAGCTGGCGCCGCAGCGTCGGGCGCGGTTCGTCAGTGACCGCGGCGTGCGCCTCGATCCCAGCGTGCCGGCGCGCCGCCGCCGCGCCCGCGACGAGCAGGACGAGCAACGCATAGCCCGCGGTCCAGCCCCAGCTTTGCACGGCGAGTGGCATCGTGGGTTCGACGAGCGCCGGATAGCTGATGAGCCCGGCAAAGCTGCCGAGGTTGGAGGCCGCGTAGAGATAATAGGGGTCGCCGGCGCGGGGATCGGCCGCGAACCAGCGTTGCATCAACGGAGCCTGCGCTGAAACGATGAAGAAGACCGGACCGATCGACGCAAGCAGGAGCAGAGGCACCCACAGCGCTTCTTGCCCCGGGCCGGGCGGTGCGATCTGCGCGATTCCGATCGGAAGCCAAAGCGCGGCAACGAGGAAAAGCGCGAGATGGACGATCGCCTGTCGCCGCACGGTGAAGCGGCCGAGCCAGTGCGCATAGGCGTAGCCGCCGAGCAGCAGCGCCTGATAGACGAGCATCGCGCTGTTCCACACCGCGGGCGCGCCGCCGAGCTTGGGCAGCACCATCCGCGCGACCATCGGCTGGACGAGGAACAGGAGGAAGCTGCCGACGAGGATCGTCAACACGAACAGCCAACGGCGCGGCGATGGGGCGGCGGTCATGCAGTTTTCCATGTCGAGCGCGGCAGCGAATAGGTGACGTGCGGCCGCAAGCGGTCGCCTTCGGCCAGTTTGGGATGGTCGAAATCGAGGTCGGCGCGATATTGCATGCCGAGCCGTTCCATCACCGCGCGGCTGCGGACATTGCCCCGCCATGTGATCGCCCGGATTTCATCGTCGCGCAGATTGGCGAAGCTCCACGCCGCCGCGCCGCGGGCCGCCTCGCTCGCGAAACCGGCGCCCCAGCAATCGCGCGCGAGCCGCCAGCCGATCTCGACCTTGTCCGCCACCGGACCCACGTCGCCGCGGATCACGCCGCACCAACCGATCAGCCGCGCATCTTCGCGGCGCTCGAGCGCCCAGAAGCAATGACCATGCTTGGTTTCGTGCCCACGCATCCAGTCGATCCGCGCGGCGGTCGCATCCCTATCGAGTGGCGGGCCGAGCGTCGCCATGACCTCGGGATCGCTGCAAATCCGCTGGAAAGGCGCGATGTCTTCGTCGCGCCACGGCCGCATGACGAGCCGATCGGTCTCGATCATGCGCCGAGCAGCCGCGCGGCGTGGAGCGCGTGATAGCTGAGTACACCCGATGCGCCCGCGCGGCGGAAGGCGAGCAGGGTTTCGAGGACGAGCGCGTCGCGGTCGCCCGCGCCGGCCGCCGCCGCGGCCTCGATCATCGCATATTCGCCCGACACCTGATAGGCGTAGACGGGCACCGCGAAATTGTCCTTCACCGCGCGTATGATGTCGAGATAGGGCAGCCCGGGCTTGACCATCACGCTGTCGGCGCCCTCGGCGAGGTCCTGCGCGACCTCGCGCAGCGCTTCCTCGGCGTTCGCGGGGTCCATCTGGTACGTCTTCTTGTCGCCCTTCAAGAGCCCGCGCGAACCGACCGCGTCGCGGAACGGACCGTAAAAGGCCGAGGCATATTTGGCAGCATAGCTCATGATCTGGACATGGCCGAAGCCTTCGGCCTCGAGCGCCTGCCGGATCGCGCCGATACGCCCGTCCATCATGTCCGAAGGCGCGATGATGTCGGCGCCGGCGCGCGCCTGATTGAGCGCCTGCCCGACCAGCACTTCGACCGTCTCGTCGTTGAGGACATAGCCCGCATCGTCGATCAGCCCGTCCTGCCCATGACTGGTATAGGGGTCGAGCGCGACGTCGGTGAGGATGCCGATGTCGTCGCCGAGCGCCTGCTTGATCGCCGCGGTGGCGCGGCACATCAGGTTATCGGGATTGAGCGCCTCGCCGCCATCCGCGCTGCGTCGGTCGGCCTGCGTATAGGGAAAGAGCGCGAGGCACGGGATGCCGGCGGCGACCGCCTCCCTGGCGCGCTCGACGAGCAGGTCGACCGACCAGCGCGACACGCCGGGCAGGCTCGCAACCGGTTCCTCGCTGCCCGCGCCGTCGCAGACGAAGAGCGGCCAGATGAGGTTCGCGGGCGAAAGATGCGTTTCGCGCACCATCGCGCGGCTCCAGCCGGTGCGGCGGGTGCGGCGCAGGCGCAGGTCGGGGAAAGCGGCTTGGGTCATGCGGGGTGCATAGCCGGGTGCGGGCGCGGGGCAAATGGATATTGGTGCTCAGATCTCCCCTCCCGCCTGCGGGAGGGAGGGGCTTATATTCCGTCCCCAACTCGCTTCGACGCCACATCGGCGAGGCTGCCGAGCTTGGGTCCCTCGACCTGCTTCGGCGCGATCGGGGTCAGCGCGGCGCCCGGGGCGACCGAGGTCAGTTCGCGGATGCGCGCGCGGAAGGCGGCGAGCGCCTTGCCTTCGAGCAGCGCGCGGGTCACGAAGGTCACCGACGACGGATTGACCGCGCGGCCATTGCGATACAGCTCGTAATGGAGGTGCGGGCCGGTCGACAGGCCGGTCGAGCCGATATAGCCGATCACCTGCCCGCGCTTGACGCGCTGGCCCGACCGGACGGCGATGCGGCTCATGTGCCCGTAACCGGTGCCGAGCCCCTTGCCGTGGTTGAGCTTCACATAATTGCCGAAACCGCCGTGGCGCCCGGCGATCGTCACGACGCCGTCGGTCACCGCATAGATGGGCGCGCCATAGCCGCCGCCGAAGTCCATGCCGCTGTGCATGCGCTTGTACCCGAGGATCGGGTGGCGCCGCATTCCGAAGTTCGAAGTGACGCGTCCGCGCGTCGGGCGCGTCATGCCGCCGCGCTGTTCGCCGACGCCTGAGGCCTCGAACCATTGCGTCCGGCCGTCGGCCGTCCATTCGAGCATCGAGAGTTTGGGTTTCCCGCCGCGGATCAGCCCGGCGTAGAGCAGCTTGCCCGTCTCGCTCTCGCCCGTTTCGGCGCGGCGATAGTCGACGATGATATCGAACTCGTCGCCCGCGCGGATATCGCGGCTGACCGAGATCTGGCGGCCGATGACGCGCAGATAGGACTGGATCGCCTCCGGCGGCGCGCCCGCGGCACGCGCGGAGCGATAAAGGCTGTCGCCGACTTTGCCGCGGATACGCAGCGGGGTCGCGTCGACCGCGATCGGGATGCGGCGCATCACGAGCTGGCCACCGACCCGCTCCATTTCGATGCGCAGGTCGAAGCGCGCGCGCATCGCGAGCGCCTCGACCGGGCGCGGCATGGTGCGCGCGGCGCGGCGGCCGAGGATCAGGTCGATGCGCGTGCCCGGCGCGATGTCGGCGAGCGGAACCGCGTCCGATACGCGGCTTGCCAGCGCCTGCGCCTCGCTGCTCCCGACGCCCGAGCGTTCGAGCAGGCGCGCGAAGCTGTCGCCGCGCCCCAAGGTGGCGGTGAGTTCGATCTGCGGCCGCTCGGGGGTCTGGGTCAGCGGGCGGACGGCGTCGGTCGCCGCCATGTGGCGCCCGGTGTCGCCGCCGAAGGCCAGCGGCACGATCATCTGGCCGCGCGCTTCGTTGAAATCGGCGGCGTCGAGCGCGGGCGCGCCGACCGCGAGCGGCTGGACGCCCGGGAAGGTCGCGATCGCGGCTCCGCAAAGCAGGGTTAATGTCGCGAGCCCGCGCCACCATTCGGCCGAGCCGATGTTGCTGCCAAGGTCGGGGACCAGGTCGAGCTGCGCCAGCCGGTCGCGCCAGCCGAGCTGCGGTTCGGCTCCCGAATCGGCCCGCCGCAGCGGGATCGCTTGCGACATCGTGAGGGCGGCCGCGTTGCCCGACATCCCCGCAATGGGTTCGTGACGCTGAAACAAAGTGCAACCCCCGCTCGGCGGACCTCCCTATGCCCGGCCACCGAATGATGTTTTCGAGGGCTTGTCTGTAAAGAAAGACCGTTAAAGTCAATTTAATGGCGGATTTGCGCTGGCGCATTGCGGCGAGGCGTGGCGGGGTCGGGATATTTTGCGGGACGCTGCGGGAAAAATCGGCCGCCGCCCCGCTATTCGACGATCGGCTGTTGCGCGGGGCCCGCGCCCATGCCAGCTTGGCTTCCAAGAAAATGACCTCTTCCTCTTCCCAGCCGGTCAAGGCTGTCCTTGGCCCAACCAACACCGGCAAAACCCATTTGGCGGTCGAGCGCCTGACCGCCCATTCAAGCGGCATGATCGGCTTTCCGCTGCGCCTGCTCGCGCGCGAGGTTTATGACCGGGTGGTCGCGATCAAGGGCGCGGCGCAGGTCGGGCTGATCACCGGCGAGGAGCGCATCCTGCCGCCCGACGCGCGCTACCTGCTCGGCACGATGGAGGCGCTGCCGGTCACCCGCGACGTCGCCTTCGTCGGCATCGACGAAGCGCAGCTCGGCGCCGATCCCGAACGCGGCCATGTCTTCACCGACCGGCTGCTGCGCGCGCGCGGGCGCGAGGAAACGATGATCCTCGGCTCGGCGAGCATCAAGGGTCTCGTCCGCGGTTTGGTTCCCGAAGCCGAGATCATCACGCGTCCGCGTTTCTCGACGCTGAGCTACGCCGGATCATCGAAGCTGTCGCGCCTGCCCAAACGTTCGGCGGTCGTCGCCTTCTCGGCCGAGGAGGTTTACGCGATCGCCGAAATGCTGCGCCGCTTTTCGGGCGGTGCCGCGGTGGTGATGGGCGCGCTCAGCCCCAAGACGCGCAACGCGCAAGTCGCGATGTTCGAGGCGGGCGAGGTCGATTATCTGGTCGCCACCGACGCGATCGGCATGGGGCTCAACCTCGACGTCCAGCATGTCGCCTTTGCAAGCCTGCAGAAGTTCGACGGACGGCGCCTTCGCCGCCTGACGATTTCGGAGATGGCGCAGATCGCCGGGCGCGCCGGGCGCCACCAGCAGGACGGCAGCTTCGGCACCGTCGGCCTGCCGCAAGGTGGCTTCACGCCCGAGGAAATCCACGCGATCGAGGGCCATCATTTCCCGCCGCTCGCCAGCCTGTTCTGGCGCAATCCGACGCCGCGCTTCGGCTCGCTCGACCAGCTTCTGGCCGATCTGGCGCAGCCGCCGGGCCAGCCGATGCTGCGCGCTGCGCCCGAGGCGGTCGACATCGCGGTCCTCAAGCATCTGGCGGGCGACATGGAAGTGCGCGCGCGCGGCGGCGATTTCGATGCCGTCGAACGGCTGTGGGACGTCTGCGGTCTGCCCGATTTCGAGCAATTGGGCGCCGAGCATCACAGCCGCACCGTGTTCAAGCTGTGGCAGTGGCGCACGAGCGGCGACGGGATGATCGATCCCGACTGGTTCGCGCGGCGCCTCGCGCGGCTCGACGATGTCGAGGGCGACATCGACCAGCTCGCGAGCCGGATCGCCGCCGTCCGCACGCTCTGTTTCATCGCGCAGCGCGGCGACTGGATCGCCGGCGCGGCGGGCTGGACCGAGCAGGCGCAGGCGCTCGAATCGCGATTGTCCGACGCGCTCCATGCGGCGCTCGCGCAGCGCTTCGTCGACCGGCGGCTGGCGCTGCTGCTGCGCGACGCGGGGCAGCGCGGCACCGCGCTGCCGGTCGCGGTCGGCGCCGACGGCACCGTTGCGGTCGACGGCGAGGCGATCGGCACGCTCAAGGGTTTTCAGTTCAAGGTCGACCCGGTCGCCAAGGCGAGCGACCACCGGTTGCTGCTCGCGGCGGCCGAAAAACATCTGCGCGCCGAACTCGCGCGCCGCGCGACCGCGCTCGCCGAGGGCGACGACGCCGCGCTTTCGCTGATCGCCGATTCCGGCACCGCGCCGCGCCTCGCCTGGCACGGCCATGTGATCGCAACGCTCGCGCGCGGGCCGACGCTGGTCCAGCCCGCGATCCAGATCGACCCCTCGCTCCGCCGCCTCGAGCCCGCGCAGGTGCAGGCGATCGCCGAGCGGCTCCAGCGCTTCGTCGCCGCGCAGCTCGCGCGCCACGCCGGCCCGCTCGCCGCGATGGGCGAGGCTGCGGGCGACCTGTTCACCCCGCCGCGCGTCCGCGCGCTGCTCGCCGCGCTCACCGACAACAGCGGCACGATCGGCCGCGCCGCAGTCGAGGAGCAGCTGGGCGCGCTGACGCCCGACGAGCGGCCGCAATTGCGCAAGCTTGGTTTCACGATCGGCTCGCTCGATATCTTCCATCCCTTGTTGCTCAAGCCCGAAGCGGTGCGCTGGCGCGCCGCGCTGACCGCCGCGCAGCAAGGGTCACCCGTGCCCGCACTGCCGCCGCACGGCGCGGTGCTGCAAAAGACGGGCAGCCAGGCGGGGCTCGTCATCGCGGGCTTCCGCCGCTGCGCATCGGGCTGGCTGCGCATCGACATGGCCGAAAAGCTGGCAAGGCAGGCGCATGCCGCGCGCATGCAGGCGGCGGCGCCGCCGACCTCGCCGGTCGCGGGCGGTGTCGAGCATCATCACGACGAGCATGATGGCGAGGAAGCGCACAGCGCCGCACCGCCGGGCTTCGTGATCGACCCCGCGCTCGCGACCTCGCTCGGGCTCGACGAGGAAACGCGCCGCGCGCTGCTCGGCAGCTTCGGCTTCCGCGGCGTCGGCGATCCGGCGCTGCAACGCTGGCGCTGGTCGGGGCTGCGCAAGGCCGCCGACAAGCGCCCGCGCCGCAAGAAGGACCGCAAGGGCAGCGACAGTGCACCGCGCGCCGCCGCCAATGGCGCCACACGCCGCGCGCCCGCCGATCAGGCGAAGGGCAAGCGCGGCAAGCCGGGCAAGCCTCGCGCTGATAGTGGGCGGCCGCCGCGCCCGGATCGGCCCGACCGATCGCCGCGCCGCGGCCCCTCGCCCAACAGCCCGTTCGCGGGCCTCGCCGCGCTGCTCGCGGACGCGCGCAAGGACTGACGCGCTGATGGCGAGCCCCGGCGCGGCAGGAAGCATCCGGCTCGACAAGCTGCTCTGGTTCCTGCGTTTCGCGCGCTCGCGCAGCGTCGCGCAAGCGATGGTCGAGACGGGGCATATCCGGCTCGACGGGCGGCGCGTCACGCGTTCGTCCTCTGCGGTCCACGCCGGGGCGACATTGGTGCTGCCGGTCGGCGAGCGCATCGAGGTGATCCGCCTCCTGACCCTGCCCTTGCGCCGCGGCCCCGCGCCCGAGGCGCAGGCCTGCTATGTCCGGCTCGATTCGCCGGACCCCGCCCCCTCCAGCTGAACTATCGGCGGGCGAGGAAAAGCTGTCGCCCGGAACCGCGCGCTTTTCCCTATCGAGTGAGAGTGATTCGCAACTGTCGCTTTGCGTTGACGCGTAACATTCGCGCGGCTTAGAGGCAGGGGCATTCATTGTCCGGACGGCAAGGGCGCCGCCGACCAAGGGAGCGAATACCCATGACCTATGTCGTCACCGATGCCTGCGTCCGGTGCAAATATATGGACTGCGTCGAGGTGTGCCCCGTCGACTGTTTCTATGAGGGCGAGAATATGCTCGTCATCAACCCGAACGAGTGCATCGACTGCGGCGTGTGCGAACCCGAATGCCCCGCCGAGGCGATCCTGCCCGACACCGAGAGCGGCCTTGAAAAGTGGCTCGAGGTGAACAGCAAGTTCAGCGCCGAATGGCCGAACATCACGGTCAAGAAAGACACGCCCCCTGACGCCGACGAGTTCAAGGGCGTCGAAGACAAGTTCGACAAATTTTTCTCGCCCGAACCGGGCGAAGGCGACTGATCGCTTCGATACGAGACAATGGGGCGGGACTTTCCCGCCCCTTCTTTTTGCCCTCTTGAAACAGGCCCGTTTGGCGACGATGTAAAAGCCGGAGGGGCCAGCCCGCCGGTTCTCGGCAGGGCGCTCCCGATAGTGAAGGACGAATTCCCAATGATCGACCCGCTCGCCGCCCTTGTTCCCGTCGTCGTCGAGCAGACGAGCCGCGGTGAACGCAGCTTCGACATTTTCTCGCGCCTGCTGCGCGAACGGATCGTCTTCGTCACCGGCGAGGTCGAGGACAATATGGCCTCGCTGATCGTCGCTCAGCTCCTGTTCCTCGAATCGGAAAATCCGAAGAAGGACATCTATATGTACATCAACTCGCCGGGCGGCGTCGTCACGGCGGGCATGGCGATCCACGACACGATGCAATATATCCGCCCGCGCGTCGGCACCGTCTGCATCGGCCAGGCCGCGTCGATGGGCAGCTTCCTGCTCGCGGCGGGCGAGCCCGGGATGCGCGTCGCGCTGACCAACGCGCGCGTGATGGTCCACCAGCCGTCGGGCGGCGCGCGCGGCATGGCGTCGGACATCGAGATCCAGGCCAAGGAAATCCTGCGCATCAAGAAGCGGATGAACGACCTCTACGTCAAATATACCGGCAAGCCGCTGAAAGAGATCGAGAAGGCGATGGACCGCGACACCTTCCTCGAAGCCGACGAAGCGAAGGAATTCGGCATCGTCGACCATGTCTACGACCGCCGCCCGGGCCTTCCCGGCGACGACGCGCCGAAGGATGTGAGCGAGGGGCCGACGCCTTGATTCGGTAGTGTTACGGCGCCGGCCCGCTCCCCCTCCCGGCCTCCCGACATGGTATCCTATGGGAGGCTGGGAGGGGCAGCGAGACTGCGCCGCCTACCAACGAAAGACAAGCGGTAACCCTGTTTCTTGACGCTCGCTTGGTGCCTTGGTGCTAGGCGGAACATTGAACCGATGTCACCCAATTGCCATATTGTAATTGGGTGACCCGGGGTTAGGATAAGGACGGCGGCGCCCCTTTTGGGCCCGCCATAGGAAGATTTATGACGAAATTGAGTGGCTCGGACAGCAAGAGCACCCTCTATTGCTCCTTCTGCGGCAAGTCGCAGCACGAAGTCCGCAAGCTGATTGCCGGGCCGACCGTGTTCATCTGCGACGAGTGCGTCGAGCTGTGCAACGACATCATCCGCGAAGAGATCAAGGGCGGCGTCGCCGCGCGCAAGGACGGCGCGGTGCCGACCCCGCTCGAAATCTGCCAGCATCTCGACGCCTATGTCATCGGCCAGAACACCGCCAAGCGCGTACTGTCGGTCGCGGTGCACAATCACTACAAGCGCCTCGCGAACAGCGGCCGCGGCGACGATGTCGAACTGGCGAAGTCAAACATCCTGCTCGTCGGCCCGACCGGCAGCGGCAAGACCCTGCTCGCGCAGACGCTCGCGCGCTTCCTCGACGTGCCTTTCACCATGGCCGACGCGACGACGCTGACCGAGGCGGGCTATGTCGGTGAGGATGTCGAGAATATCATCCTCAAGCTGCTGCAGGCCAGCGACTATAATGTCGAAAAGGCACAGCGCGGCATCGTCTATATCGACGAGATCGACAAGATCAGCCGCAAGGCCGAAAATCCCTCGATCACGCGCGACGTATCGGGCGAGGGCGTGCAGCAGGCCTTGCTCAAGCTGATGGAAGGCACGACCGCGAGCGTTCCGCCGCAGGGCGGGCGCAAGCATCCGCAGCAGGAGTTCCTGCAGGTCGACACGACGAACATCCTGTTCATCGCGGGCGGCGCGTTCAGCGGGCTCGAAAAGATCATCGGCGACCGCCTGCAGGGCAAGTCGATCGGTTTCGGCGCGCATGTCGCCGGCCCCGACGAGCGGCGCAGCGGCGAAGTGCTCAAGCAGATCGAGCCCGAGGATCTCCTCAAATTCGGCCTGATCCCCGAATTCGTCGGCCGCCTGCCGGTCATCGCGACGCTCGAGGACCTCGACGTCGACGCGCTGGTCAAGATCCTGGGCGAACCCAAGAACGCGCTGGTCAAACAGTATAAGAAGCTGTTCGATCTGGAGGAGGTCGCGCTGACCTTCACCGACGACGCGCTCGTCGCGGTCGCCAAGAAGGCGATCGAACGCAAGACCGGCGCGCGCGGGCTGCGCTCGATCGTCGAGGCGATCCTGCTCGACACGATGTTCGACCTGCCCGACCTCACCGATGTGGTCGAGATCGTCGTCGACAAGGATGTCGTCGAAGGCCGCAAGGATCCCGTCCGCGTCTATGCCGACAAAACGAAGGAAGCGGCCGGCGACGCCGCCTGATCCGAGTCGCGCGCTGAATGCGCGCGACTTTTATGTTGCATTGCAGCAACAGTAGCCCGGAAAAACACAGGCAGGTCTGTGGATAATTTCGTGCGCGTCACGGAAATTCGGGCTTTTTCGAGTCCTCTTTGAACGGCGCACGGCTCGCCGCTTGCACTGTCACAATTGCTGTCACAATCGTGCCACATGCGGGCTTCAGGGGCGCTCGCAGGTCATGGCGCGCCCCGATTGCGTGCCTGCCGAACGCACCAATAGGGGACATCCTGACATGAAACTTCGTTATTCGATCGCGGCTAGCCTGATGGCTATCGGCGTCGCGACCGTCGTCGCGGCGCCCGCCCAGGCGCAGCAGATCACGACCGGCATCCAGGGCCAGGTCAACGACGACAGCGGCGCCGCGATCGGCGGCGCGACGGTCGTCATCACCGACACCCGCACCGGCGCCGCGCGCACGATCACCACGGGCGCCGACGGCCGCTTCTCGACCACCGGCCTCACCACCGGCGGCCCCTACACGGTCAGCGTCAACGCCGACAGCTATGAAGGCCAGTCGCTTCAGGACGTCTACACCACGCTGCAGGGCAGCACCGACCTGACCTTCGCGCTCACCTCGGGCGGCGGCGAGATCGTCGTCACCGGCAGCCGCGTGCGCGTGACCCAGCTCGAAGTCGGCCCCGGCACCAGCTTTTCGACCGAAGTGCTTGAAAGCGCGCCCTCGTTCAACCGCGACGTCCGCGACATCATCCGCCTCGACCCGCGCGTCAGCCTCGATCGCGACGACGCCGGCGGCGGCCAGGATCGCATCTCGTGCCTTGGTGGCAACGACCGCGGCAACGCTTTCACCGTCGACGGCATCAGCCAGGGCGACATCTATGGCCTCAACGACACCGGCTTCTCGTCGCGCAGCTCGACGCCGATCCCCTATGACGCGGTTCGCGAAACGCAGGTCCAGTTCGCGCCGTTCGACGTCGATTACGGCGCCTTCACCGGCTGCGCGATCAACGTCGTCACCAAATCGGGCACCAACGATTATCGTTTCGGCGGCTTCTTCGAATATTCGGACAATGGCCTCCGCGGCGACACGGTCGCGGGCGAACCGGTCCCGCCGATCGAAGCCGAAAAGCGCTGGGGCGTGTGGGCGGGCGGCCCGATCATCAAGGATCGCCTCTTCTTCTTCGGCGCTTATGAACATCAGGAAGCCGGCCAGGCGCAGGACGACGGTCCGGCGGGTGCCGGCTATGCCAACGAAATTCCCGGCATTCCTGTCGAAGCGTTCAACGAAATCTCCGACGTGCTCAGCAGCGTCTATGGCATCGAAACCGGCCCGCTCGTCCGCAGCCGCCCCTTCTCGAACGATCGCTATTTCGGCCGCCTCGACTGGCAGGTTAACGACGACCATCGCCTCGAGCTGACCTATCAGCGGCTCGACGAAGGCTCGACCAGCCCCGACGATTTCAGCAGCAGCAGCAGCAGCCCGCGCGTCACCGGGCTCAACACCTTCTTCACCAGCGGCACCAAGTCGGACTATTATTCGGGACGTCTCTATTCGCAATGGACCGACGAATTCTCGACCGAGCTGCGTTATTCGCGCTCGAAAATCACCGACCGCCAGGATCCGATCGGCGGCGGCGAAGCCCAGTCGGACAATCCGATCCCGCGCATCATCGTCGGCGTCACCACCGGCGATCCCGGTGAAGAGATTTACGGCCAGGTTCTCGCCGGGCCGGGCTTCTCGCGCGCCGCGAACGACCTGCGCACCCGCGTCGATTCCTATCGTGCCGTCGCGAAGCTCGACAAGGGCGCGCACCAGTTCAAGGCGGGGATCGAGGTGAACCACGTCGACCTGTTCAACCTGTTCGTCCAGAATGCCACCGGCACGCTCTATTTCCAGGACATCGACGCGCTGCGCGAAGGCCTGTTGTCGGGCGGCGAAGAAACCAACCCGTCGGCGGAGGAACTCGCCACGGGTGAGGCGGTCGGCGCCGAGGGCAATTTCACCGCCACCGGCGACGTCAACGACGCCGCGGCCGCGTTCAAGCGCACGACCTGGTCGATCTTCGCACAGGACGATTGGGAGGTCACCGACCGACTGAACGCCGTGGTCGGCGTCCGCGCCGACTGGTATTCGGGCGGCCAGCCCAATTACAATCCGGTGTTCCAGGCGCGTTACGGCATTCCCAACACGACGGCGTTTAGCAACCTCGACCCGATCGTCATGCCGCGCCTCGCACTGACCTATGACATGGACGATTTCGCGGTGTTCGGCCGGCCCAAGATCACCGCCGGCGTCGGTATCTTCTCGGGCGGCGATCCGCTCGTCTGGTTCGGCAACGCGTTCCAGAACGACGGTCGCGGGTTCGCCACCGGCGACACCACCGACGCCGCCTGCCCCGCCAATATCGACGTCGTCGTGGGCGGCCAGTTCACCGGCATTCCGGGCTGCTTCCAGCAGGCGGCCTCGGACCGGGCGGCCGCGGGTCAGGGCGATACCCAGTCGATCAGCCCGAATATCAAGATGCCGTCGGTGCTGCGCGCCAACATCGGCTTCACGTCGGAGCTGAATTTCGCGCCGTCGGGCTTCTTCAGCGGCTGGAACCTCAACCTCGACTATATCTACAGCAAATATCGCGATCCGTTCACGATCGTCGATCTGTCGCAAACCCCCGACATCCGCGAGGGGCTCGACGGCTTCACGGCCGACGGACGCCCGATCTATGCGGCGATCGACCCGACCCGCGCGGGCTGCGACGCGCAGCTCGTCGGGCTCAATCCGGGTCCGGTCTTCGAAGGCGTCACCGCAGCCTGTTTCGGCACCGGCCGCGACGACGAACTGCAGCTGACCAACGGCCCGGGCTATGAAAGCCACATCGCCTCGTTCATCCTGTCGAAGCGTTTCGAGGGCGGGCTGTTCACCGAGAACGGCAATGTCGATTTCAATATCGGCTATAGCTACACCGACGCGCAGGACCGGCGGAACATGTATAATTCGACCGCCGGGTCGAACTATGACCGGACCGCGGCCTTCGACCGCCAGAATCCGGCGGCGTCGCGCGGCTTCTTCAGCAGCAAGCATAATATCACGACGCGCCTCGGCTTCCGCGAGGAATTCTTCGACGATCTGTCGACGCGTTTCGCGATCAGCTTCGTCGCGCGCTCGGGCCGCCCGTACAGCCTGACCTTCACCGGCGGCGGGGTGTTCAACGACACCGCGTCGGGCTTCGAAAATGCGCTGATCTATCTGCCGACCGGCGTGAACGACCCCAATATCTCGCCCGATTCGGACATGACGGCGGTGCAAGACTTGGTGGCTTTCGCCAGCGGCCTCGGCTGCGCCAAGAAATATCTCGGCCGTTCGATCCCGCGCAACACCTGCTCGAACGACTGGTATTTCGACATGGACCTGTCCTTCTCGCAGGAAATTCCGGGTCCGGGACGCCTGTTCGGACGCAACGACAAGCTGAAGCTCTATGCGACGATGGACAATTTCCTGAACTTCCTCGACCAGGATTGGAACGTCCAGCGCCGCCGCAATTTCGTGGGGCTCCAGGATATCGCGACGCTCGACGGGATCGACAATCAGGGCCGCTATATCATCGACGGCTTCAACGGCATCGACGCCTTCAACGACGACAACCAGATCAACACCAGCTCGTCGGTGTGGCGTCTGAAGGTCGGCGTCTCCTACGAATTCTGATCGTAGACCGAACCAGGGAAATCGGGGCGCGGGAGGAAACTCCCGCGCCCTTTTTCTTTGTCCGGAATTCGGCCGAAGGCCGACCTTTATTGCGTCGTCACCCCGGACTTGATCCGGGGTCCATGACTTCGGCGCGGCTATGGATCCGGATCAAGTCCGGGATGAAAGGTTGGGGTAGCAACGTCCGCTCTCACCCCTAAGCGGTCAGTATCGCCCTCGCCCGGCGTCAGTCCGCGGCGATGCGGCGAGCAGTGTCCTGGACGAGCGCGATCATGTTGGGGACGCCCTGCGTGCGGTTCGACGACAACTGGCGCGTGAGGTCGAAGGGGGCGAGCGCGGCGGCGACGTCCATCGCCGCGACCTCGCTCGCCGGTTTGTCCTGCACCGCCGAAAGCACGAGCGCGACGATCCCCTTGGTGATCGCGGCATTGCTGTCGGCGAGGAAATGGAGGCGGCCGTCGCCCTGCGGCACCGGATAGACCCAGACGCTCGCCGAACAGCCGCGCACCAGCGTCGCGTCGGTCTTGAGCGCATCGGGCATCGGCTCCAGCTCGCGGCCGAGTTCGATCAACAGGCGATAGCGATCGTCGCCGTCGAGAAAATCATATTCTTCGAAGATGTCGTCGAGGCTGCGCATGGCGGGGCACTGGCAGATTTTGGAGATGGTTGGAAGGGCAACCCGTCGCCCCTGCGAAGGCAGGGGCCGCTGTCGGTTTACGCTGCGAGCTAGTCCAATGCCTCCAGCGGCCCCCGCCTGCGCGGGGGCGACGTTCATTTTTGTTGAAGATTAGAGGTCGACCCCCGCCGCGATCGCTTCCAATTTGCGCAGCCGTTCCTTGAGGTCGGCGATCTCGATCCGCGACCCGGCATTGGGAACGCCCGGATCGTTCGGCGCCGCGACGTGCGCCGCCGCCAGTTCCTCGCGCTTGAGCTGGATCCAGTCGCGCCAGCCGCGCAGCGCGACGAGGCTGACGATGCTCAGCGCGCTGAGTGCGACCGCTGCGGCGGTGAAGTCGGGAGTGATGAAAGCCATGAGCGTTGCTCCTTTGCCGGCATTCAGATTTTGCTGCTGTCGCGCAGCTTCTCGATTTCCTGATCGAGCGTGACCGCGCGGTTGTTGTCGGTGGCGATGCGTTCGAGCACCTGGATCCGCTCCTTGAGCGAACGGATCTCGGCCTGCAGCGCCTTGGTCTCGCTATTGTCCTGGGCGACATAATATTCGCCCCCCTTATGATCGCGGCGGATGCCGTGTTTGGCGCGGACGATGCTGCCGATCGTCACGATGAGGACGATGCCGATGACCATTTCAAACGGGCCCATGGGGAGGTTCCTTTCCTGTCTCTTTTTCTTATCAGTTGAGCGGAGCGTCGCGCAGCTTTTCGATCTCGTCGGCGACATCAATTCCCTTGTCGGTAACGATGCGCTCGAGAACGCGGACGCGCGCCTCCAGCCGTTCGGTGTGCGCCGCATATTGGGCGGCCTTTTCGGCGGTCTCGTTGGTGATCGCCTTGAACTGCCGTTCCTTGAACTTCAGGTGGCGCTCATAGGCGGCGTAGCCGATGCCGAGGGTGACGGGCAGTCCGACGACGATCAGGAGGATGACGATGGCTTCCATGGTTGTTCTCCTCAGTTCGCCGGGCGCCGCAGCGCCTCAATCTCGTGGCTCAGCCGGTGCCCCTCATCGGTGACGATGCGTTCGATTACAGCGAGGCGATCCTTCACCGAACCGAGTTCGGCGCGCAGCTGGGCATTTTCCTGACTGATCAGCTTGACGCGCTCCATCGCCTCGTCGCTCGTCTTGGGATAGACCGCCTTGCCCCAGCTGTTTTCGAGCGGGTAGCCGTTCTTGACGCGGAGCCAGGTGGTGAAGACCCATCCGGCGACCCCGGCCAGGCCGACGATCGCGGCGACGGGGGCAACGGCGTTCAGCACATCCAAATTCATTGTCTTATCCTCTCAGCGCAGGCGGTCGATCTGGTCGGCGAGCTGCGCCGCCTTTCCGCCCTCTTCGGTCGCGATGCGTTCGAGCACCGAAATCCGCTCTTCCAGCCGGCTGACCTGCCCCGCCAGCTTGGCGTTGTCGTCGGTCAGCAGGGCGATTTTTCGATCAGCGTCGGGGTCGGTTCGATGAACCGTGCCGCCCCATTCATTCTCAACGGGATAGCCGTGCTTGGCGCGGATCCAGGTGGTGAACATCCAGCCGCCGATCGACAGTGCGATAATGGCGAGGACGAAAGTGGTACCACCGAAATTCATAGTTAGTCTCCCTGTTTGCCCCAGTTCGATCGGCGTCCCGGATTAGCGGAGGGCCTCGATCTCGTCGGCAAGGCGGCGATTATGACTGGTGTAATATTGTTCGATGTCGGCGAGCCGGCGGTCGATGTCGCGAAAGCGCGACTTGATATCGCGGGTCGATGCTCCCGGATTGCTCCGGACACCCTGCCAGAATTTCGCTTCCTCATTCGAGCCATAGAGCGCGAAGGGTTTCGGCGTGCCCATCCAAGCGACCATCCAATATGCGATCAGCGTCCAGGGGAAGCCGCCCATCAGGGTGAGCAGCACCGCGCCGACGCGGACCCAGAGCACGTCGATCCCGCTATAGTCCGCGATCCCCGCGCACACGCCGCTCCATTTGGCGTTCTGCTTGTCGAGATAGAATTTGGTGCGGCTGGCAGACATCTCAGTTCCTCCGGTTTGTCATGTTTTCGAGCTGCGCCAGGTCTTCATCGCTGCGTACCGCGGGGCGGAAGTCGGGATGGTCGGCGCTGATGATGCGTTCGACGGTATGTAGACGATTCTCGAGCCGACGAGCCGTATCGTAAAGTTCGTCGAGCAGCTGTTCATCCTCTCCGGTCAGCGTCTTGGCCTGCTTCCACTTGGTGATGTAGTGGAGGATCAGCCAGGGCAGACCGAGGAAGAGCGTTCCGATGACGATCGGGACAATGATGACTTCTTCCATCGGTCCGGCTCCTTAATTCTTGCCCTGCGCGGCCTTCAGCGCGGCGAGTTCGTCGGCGACCTTGTCGGCGGACTGCAGCTCGGCAATTTCCTCGTCGAGCGACTTCTTGTAGCCGAGGCCCAGCGCATCGGCACGGCCTTCGGCCTCGTCGACGCGGCGTTCGAGGATTTCGAAGCGCGAGAAGGCGTCTTCGACGCGGTCGCCGTTGGTCATCTCGCGCAGCTTGAAGCGGTTCTCGGCGCTTTCGAGGCGGTTGACGACGCTCGACTGGCGCGCGCGGGCTTCCGAAAGCTTCTTCTGCAGCTTGGCGATGTCGGCCTCATAGCCGGTCAGCGCGTCGTCGAGGACGGCGATCTCGGCCTTGAGACGTTCGGCCATGTCGCCGGCCTTCTGCTTTTCCACGAGCGCGGCGGTGGCGAGGTCCTCGCGGTCCTTCGACAGCGCGAGTTCGGCCTTTTCCTTCCAGCCGTCCTGCAGGCTTTCGAGCTTGGCGATGTGGCGGCGCATCTCCTTCTGGTCCGCGATCGTGCGGGCGGCGGAGGCGCGGACTTCGACGAGCGTTTCGTTCATCTCGAAGATGATCTGGCGGATCATCTTTTCGGGGTCCTCGGCCCGGTCGAGCAGGTCGGTGACGTTGGCGGCGATGATGTCGCGGGTTCGTGAGAAAATACCCATTTGAAACTCCTGTCGAAAACTTGAGACCTTATGTCTTTTTGAGGGTGTCTGTTCTTAAAAAAGGCTGGTGCCGGGGCGGGGCAAGGGGGGAGAGTGCCCCGGCACCAGTGCCGGTCAGGCCAAAGCGCTGACCGCCGGGAACATGACAGCGGCAACCAGCGGGCCGGCAGGGGTGCCGGTGACGCTGGCGGCGACCTGAGGCTGGTCGATCACGCCGACGAGAATGGCCAGTGCTCCGGCCGCGCTGAGCGCGAAGGTGGCGGTTTGGGCAAACATCGTCTTCATGGTTCAACTTTCCCTGGTTTTCGCTGCACCGGTGCGATGTGCGCCGGTTCGTTGAAATCTCTGCAGGAGGCGTGCCAATTGAGCGAAATGCCGGAAAACCGCCGAACTTTACGCCGGAATCGGCGAGCGGATCGATTTGACTTGCCAATCAGCGGGAAAATTTGCCAATGATTGGGAATGGAGCGCGAAACGCAATTCATCGGCCAGTCAGCGGCGTTTCAGGACGCGGTCGAGCGCGCGAGCCTCGCGGCGTCGCTCGACCGCCCGGTGCTCGTGATCGGCGAGCGCGGCACGGGCAAGGAACTGATCGCCGAGCGTCTCCACCGCCTGTCGACGCGGTGGGATCGCCCCTATGTCATCATGAACTGCGCCGCGATGCCCGAGACGCTGATCGAAAGCGAACTTTTCGGGCACGAGGCAGGCGCCTTTACCGGCGCAACGCGTAGCCGCGCGGGGCGTTTCGAGGAGGCCGACGGCGGCACGCTCTTTCTCGACGAGCTCGCGACGATGTCGATGGGCGCGCAGGAGCGGCTGCTGCGCGCGGTCGAATATGGCGAGGTCACGCGCGTCGGCGCGTCGCGCCCGATCCGCGTCGACGTCCGCATCGTCGCGGCGACCAACGAGCATCTGCCCGCGCTGGTCGACGACAATCGCTTCCGGGCCGATCTGCTCGACCGGCTTTCGTTCGAGGTCATCACCCTGCCCCCGCTGCGCGCGCGCGAGGGCGATATCGAGGTGCTCGCCGAATATTTCGGGACGCGCATGGCGGCGGTGATCGGCTGGGACGAATGGCCCGGCTTCGGCCCGCGCGCGCTCGCGGCGATGGAAGGGCACGATTGGCCAGGCAATGTCCGCGAACTGAGGAACGTCATCGAGCGCGCCATCTATCGCTGGGCCGACCCCGAAAAACCGGTCGACGCGCTGAGTTTCGATCCGTTCGCAAGCCCGTGGCAGCCCGCGGTGCGCAAGGCGGCGGCGAAAGCCGAGGTGCCCGCCGTAGCGAATGCCGATCCGGCGCCGGCCGCCGCAGCGCCCATCGGCCCGGTCAGCGACCTGCGCGCCGCGGTCGACGGCTATGAACGGACGATCCTCGCCGATACGATGGCGCGCTGCCGCTTCAACCAGAAGGTCGCGGCCGAGGCGCTAGGGCTGAGTTACGACCAGATCCGCCACGCGCTGAAGAAGCATGGGCTGAATCAGTAATCGTCGCCCCCGCGAAGGCGGGAGCCGCCATCGGCCTTGCGCTACATCTCCAGCGGCCCCCGCCTACGCGGGGGCGACGGTTTTACCCCTTCGGTAGCCCTGCGCTCAGCGCCTCGATCACCGCATCCTGCGTCGAAACCATGTCTGCAAGCCGGTCGCGCAGCGCATAGATGTCAGGAAGGCCGTCGATCTCTTCCTCGACGCTGCGATCGAGATAGAGGCGGTCGATATCGGCGAGCGCCGCCGTCAGCGGCGCGCGCGCGGCGATGAGGCGCGAGATCGCCTGCTGCGCGACGACCCAGCGCTCGCCGGCGACCGGCGCGCCCGCCGCGGCCGCCACGAGCGAGGCGGCGGCGGTGCGTTCGGCGGCGAACGCCTGTTGCCCCGCGGCGGCATCGGCCTCCCAGCGATCGAGCCGTCCGGCGAGGTCGGTGGGCAGCGGCCCGGGCGGCGCCACGACGACCGCGGGCGGCGCGACGTCGAATCGTCCCTCGACCGCGCGCTTCGCCAGCGAGGGGCCGTCACTGGACTGCGTCGCGGCGCAGGCGGGCAGCGACAGGAACAACGGGGTAAAAAGAAGGACGCGCTTCATCGCCGCCCCTGATATGGTCGCGCCGGTGGCGCAGCAAGTGCCGAATCGGGCGCGCGCGCAATAATCGGCACCGCCGCCGCGCTTTCGGATAAAAAGCGCGGAAATATGCGGTTGACAGCTTGGAGCTAGCTCGCTAGTGGCGCTGACTTTCCCGCATGCCGGAAAAATCGCCTGCTCTGGCGGGTGACTGGTAGCGCGGGTGTTCTAGTTTCTGATTGGATGGAAGACCATGTTCGCAATCGTGCGCACGGGCGGAAAGCAGTATCGCGTTGCCGCCGGAGACAAGATCGCCGTCGAGAAGATCGAGGGTGAAGCCGGTGACACCGTGTCGCTGGGCGACATCCTGCTGGCCGGCGACGGCGGCGAGGTGAAGGATGCGAAGGGTCTCGTCGTTTCGGCCGAGATCATCGCCCAGACGCGCGGCGAAAAGGTCATTGTCTTCAAGAAGCGCCGCCGGCACAATTATCGCCGCCGCAACGGCCACCGCCAGTCGCTGACGCTGCTGCGCATCCTCGCCGTCGGCGATGCCAAGAAGGCCGCGCCGAAGAAGGAAGCCGCTCCGAAGGCCGAAGCCGCTCCCGCCGCCGAAGCCAAGGCTGCTCCCACCCAGGAAGCCCCCAAGAAGGAAGCTGCGCCGAAGAAGGCCGCTGCTCCCAAGAAGGAAGCCGCGCCCAAGGCCGAAGCCGCTGAAAAGAAGCCCGCTGCCAAGAAGGCAGCCCCCAAGAAGGACGCCTGAGCGCGATTTCGCGGCTCGGCCTCCCCGAACGAATTAAGGAGCATCAGTCATGGCACATAAGAAAGCAGGCGGTTCTTCGCGCAACGGTCGCGACTCAGCCGGCCGCCGCCTTGGCGTGAAGAAGTTCGGCGGTCAGGAAGTGATCGGCGGCAACATTATCGTGCGCCAGCGCGGTACCAAAGTGTACCCGGGCGCCAATGTCGGCATGGGCAAGGACCACACGCTGTTCGCAACCGCCGACGGCCGCGTCCGATTCCACGACGGCAAGCTCGGCCGCAAATATGTATCGGTCGACATGATGGCCGAAGCCGCCGAATAAGGACGATCGCTGACGGGTCGTCCACCAAGGGATGACCCGGAGCTGTCCTTTCCGCGAACGCGGAAACAAGGTTCGAAAAGAGGGAGACGGGTCACCCCGGACTCCCTTTTTTCTTGCCTGAAATCCGCAGTCTGGCGGGGCCGTTGTTGGCAATGGGCGCGAAAACGGGGCCATCCATCTCCCTCCATATCGAATGTCGTCAAAGCGTCACCATCTGGCGCCAAGGCGACAGGCATTGGGAGTTTGAGACTATGTTCGCGCGTACCGAAAGACTGTTGCTGCGGCCCGGCTGGCAGGAAGATGCCCCCGCGCTCGCCCGTGCGATCGGCGAAGAAGCGGTGGTCCGCAATCTTGCGACCGCGCCCTGGCCTTATGGCGAGGCGCAGGCGCAGGAGTTTCTGGCGAAGCCGATCGACCCCGACCAGCCGCGTTTCCTGATCTTCGCGCGCACCGGCGGCGCGCCGCGCCTCGTCGGCGGTTGCAGCATTTCGCCGAGCCCGGAAGGCGAACTCGAAATGGGTTACTGGATCGGGCGGCCCTATTGGGGTCTCGGTTTCGCGACCGAGGCGGGGCGCCAGCTGCTCCACATCGCGCGCGCGATGAACCTGCCCAGGCTGTCGGCGGGCCATTTCCTCGACAATCCCGCGTCGGGCGCGGTGCTGCGCAAGCTGGGTTTTCGTCCGACCGGCAAGGTCGCGCAGCGTTACAGCCTCGCGCGCGGCGGCGATGCGCCGTGCGCGCTGTTCGAGGAAGGCGACGCCGACGCCGATGGCACCGTCACCCCGATGCGAAGCCGCATCGGGGTGGACGAGGATTTCCGCGAGGATATCAGGCTGATGGCGGCGTAACCAATCCCCTCCCGCTTGCGGGAGGGGATCAGGGATCAGCCGCGCATCTTGTTCACCATGCCCATGATGTCGTCGAGCGGATTGCCGTCGCCGTCCATGTCGAGCATCTTGCCGATGCCGCCCAGACCGCCGGCGGAAGGCGCCGCGCCGCCGCCCATCGCGCCACCGAGGACATTGCCGAGCATGCCGCCCAGACCGCCGCTCGCGGCGCCCCCACCGCTTGCGCCGCCCTGCTTCGCCATATAGCCCGCCGCCATCATCGCGAGCATCGGCAGCATCTGTTTGAGGATGCCCGTGTCGATCCCGGTCTGCGCCGCGGCCTGTCCCGCGACGGTGCGGCTGACGTCCTTCGACCCGAAAATCTGGCCGAGCACCTCATTGCCCTGGCTCACCGGGGTCGGCTGCGGCGCGAGCACCGAATCGAGCAGACCACCGCCGCCGAGCTGGCCGAGCAGTCCGCCGAGTCCCCCGAGGCCGTCGCCCCCGCCGCCCGACTGCGCCTGTTTCTTGAACCCGCCGAGGATCGCGGGGAGCAGCGCGTCGGCGCCCTGTTTCGCCATCGCGGGCGGAATTCCGAGTTCTTTCGCCATCGATTCGATGCCGCCGGCCTGGGCCAAAATATCGGTCAGATTCATGGATCATACTCCCGCTACGGCGCCGATCGGACAGCGCCGATACGAACCAGTATAGCAGCCGCGGCGATCAGGAGGAGTCGTCATTTGGCTGTCATTCTCAATTGCATAGTCCTAGCCTGCACCTGTGCGACTCGCCTTTCCGGGGAGCGCCGTGGTTTCTAGTGGGAGCTACACAATGAGCATTTTCGGCAAGATCAAGGACGCCATTTTCGGCAAGAAGGCTGTCGCCGCAGAACCCCCCGCCCCGGCTGCGCCCAGCCCCGTCGGCACCGCGCTCGACGCCGCGACGCAGGCGATGGCGTCGGCCGCCGCCGCGCCGGTCGACGTCGATGCGATCCTCACCGCCGAGGCGGCGAAGGCCGGGCAGGATCTCAACTGGCGCACGTCGATCGTCGACCTGATGAAGCTGCTCGGCATCGATTCGAGCCTCGCCAACCGCAAGGAGCTAGCGCAGGAACTCGGCTATACCGGCGCGCTCGACGGCAGCGCCGAAATGAACATCTGGCTGCACAAGGCGGTGATGCGCGAGCTCGCGGCGAACGGCGGCAAGGTGCCCGCCGACCTTACCGACTGATAGACGGCCGATAATTTTCGACCGGGGGCGGGCGAGCATCGGCTTTCCCGCCCCCTTTTCGTTGACCGCGCTGCGCCCCACTCCCTAGACAGGTTTCACAAGAAACAAAGTCGCAGGGAGCCCGTAGTGCAACATCCGCTTTCTACCCCCGTCAGCCGCCGCCGCACGCTCGCCACACTCGGCGCGGGCACCGCAGGGCTCGCGATCGCGGGCCCCGCCGCGGCGCTGCAGGACGCGCCCAAGAGCGACGCGCAGCAGCTACTCGATTCGATCGCCGACAATCTGCTCGCGCAGTCGCCCGAGGGCGCGACCTCGCTTGGCATCGACACCGGCGCGCGCGCGGCGATGCGCGGGCAGCTTGGTGATCGCTCGGCGGCGGGGGTGCAGGCGCTCGCCAACACGTTGAAGGCCGATGTCGCGCGCGTCCGCGCCTTCGACAAGGCGGGGCTCGACCATGCGACGCGCACCAGCCTCGCGGTCGTCGAAAGCGCCTATGACGTCGCGCTCGCGGGCTTCGCCCTCCCCTATGGCGACGTCGCGGTCGGCGGCTGGCGCAATACGCCTTACGTGGTGATCCAGAATGTCGGCGCCTATCTCGATGTGCCGAAATTCCTCGACAGCGACCATCCGGTCAAGAGCTCGGCCGACGCCGAAGCCTATCTCTCGCGCCTCAATGCCTTTTCCGGCGTTCTCGACGGCGAGACCGACCGGTTGAAGGCGGCGGGCGGCCAGGGTTTGATCGCCCCCGCCTTCCTGATCGACAAGGCGGTCAAGCAGATGGAAGCGACGATCGCCGACGCCAAGGCGGGCGGGTCGATGGTCGAAAGCCTCGTCCGCCGCACCGGCGAAGCGAAGATCGCCGGCGACTGGTCGGCGCGCGCCGCGAAGATCGTCCAGGGGCCCGTCGCCGCGGCGCTTGAGCGCCAGCTCGCCGAGCTGAAGGCGCAGCAGCCCAAGGCGACGATGGATGCCGGCATGTGGGCGCGCCCCGGCGGCGACGAATGGTATGCGTGGGGTCTCCGCGCCTCAACGACGACGCGCATGACTCCCGACGAGATTCACGCGATGGGCCGCGAGGAACTCGCCGAACTCCACGGCCGGATGGACCCGATCCTCAAGAAGCTCGGATATACGCAGGGCTCGGTCGGCGACCGGATGAACGCGCTCGCCAAGGATCCCAAATATAAATTCCCCGACAATGATCAGGGCCGCGCCGAGATCACTGCCTATATCCAGACCTGGCTCGGCAAGATCCGCGCCGAACTGCCGCGCGCTTTCCGCACTTTGGTAAAGGGCAACGTCGAGGTGAAGCGCCTCCCGCTCGCCGAGGAACCCGGCGCGCCCGCGGCCTATGGCGGCGCGGGGTCGATCGACGGCAGCATTCCGGGGCGCTTCTGGATCAACCTGCGCACGACCGAGCTGCACAGCAAATATTCGCTGCCCGATTTGACGATGCACGAGGCGATCCCGGGTCATGCCTGGCAGGGCGAATATGCACATGCGATGCCGCTCATCCGCACGATGCTGGCGTTCAATGCCTATTCGGAAGGCTGGGCGCTCTATGCCGAACAGCTTGCCGACGAACTCGGCCTCTACGACGATTTCGAGGTCGGGCGCCTCGGCTATCTCCAGTCGCTCGCCTTCCGCGCCTGCCGCCTCGTCGTCGACACCGGCCTCCACGCCAAACGCTGGACGCGCGAGCAAGGGGTCGATTTCTTCGTCAAGGAGAATGGCTCGAACCCGCTCGAGGTCGCGAGCGAGGTCGACCGCTATTGCAGCTGGGCAGGGCAGGCGTGCGGCTACAAGGTCGGGCACAGCGAAATCGTGCGCCAACGCGGCCTCGCGCAAAAGGCGCTGGGCGCGAAATACGACCTCCGCGATTTCAACGATGTCGTGGTCAAGGGCGGCAACGTCCCGCTCGACGTGCTCGCGAAGAATGTCGACGAATATGTGAAGGGAGCGAAGGCATGAGGTTCCGCACCATGATAACGGGCCTGTTCGGCGCCGCGCTGCTCGCCGCGATTCCGGCTTACGCGCATGAAACGGCGGACGCGCCCGGGGCGGGGCGTGTCACCATCGCGACGAGCGACGTCGATCGCTTTTACGCGCTCTATGACGACCCCGCGCTCGCTGCGCAGCCCGAAGTCGTGGCGGCGCGCTATCTCGCCACCCCTTCGCCGGGGCTCGCCGAATTCATGGTGATGCGCCGGATCACGCCCGAAAAGCTCGCCGCCGCGCTGGGCAAGAAGCCGCAGGTCTTTGCCGACGCGCGCAGTTGCGCGGCGAATCTTCCCGCGGTGCGCACGCGCCTTGTCGCCGCGACCGACCGCCTCGCGCAAATCTATCCTGCCGCGAAATTCCCGCCGATCACTATCGCGATCGGCCGCGCGACGACCGCGGGAACCGCCAATGCGAAGGGGCTCTACATCGGCCTCGAAGCCTTGTGCGCCGCCAAATTCATCGAAGCCGACGACGAGGACCGCTTCGTTCATGTCATCGCGCATGAATATATCCATGTGCAGCAGCCGCTGGCGCAGGTCGAGGACCGCGAGGAATCGGTGCTGCGCGCGGCGCTGGTCGAAGGCGCGGCCGAATTCGTCGCCGAGCGGATGACGGGGTCGGTCGCCTATCCGCTGCTGCACCAATGGGCGAAAGGGCGCGAGAAGGAGCTCGAGACGATCTTCCTCGCCGAAAAGGACCAGAAGGCGATCGGCTCGCGCTGGCTCTACAACCAGAAGGGCGCCGATGGCTGGCCCGGCGACCTCGGCTATTGGGTCGGCTACCGCGTCGCCAAGGCCTATTACGACCGCACGTCCGACAAGGCGGCCGCAATCAAGGCGATCGTCGAGATGAAGGATCCCGCGGCCTTTCTTGCGGAAAGCGGGTGGGCCCCGGGGATCGCGCTCTAGGGGAGCGGCGCGAGGTCGGGTGCGACGAAGCCGCGCCGCGCGGGCACCGAAAAGAGCAGTTCGCGGCTGTAGAAGCGCAGCGGCCAGTCGCGGCCGCCGATCTCGGACAGCAACAGCGCGTTGACGCGCGCCGCCAGCCCCTCCTCCGTCGTTTCCGAGAGGAACAGCCGCACGCCGGCGACATAGGCGCGCGTGATACTGTCGTGATAGCCGCCATGGTCATCGTTCACCCCGCCGACGCGTTCGTTGAAGCGGCGGATCAGGCCTGCGATCTCGGCATCGACGTCGATGTCGGGGCGCTCGCTGAGCAGCCAGAGGCATGCGGCGAGATGCGCTTCGTGCGTCCAGGCTTCGCGCGGCAACGCGCACGCCAGCAAGCCTTCGCCAAGCGCGCGGATGTCTCCGTCGTCCGCGAACAGGCGCGGTTTATACTCGGTAGTCATTTGTCCGGTCCTTCCGGGTGAATGAGCACCCGGAAGTTTCCGGGTCAATCAGGCTGCGACGGCCGCCTGCGGCGCCGCCTGACGGACGCCTTCGTCGACATGCTCCGCAAATTGCGCAAAATTGTCGATGAATTGGCCGACGAGCGTTTGCGCCGTGCGGTCATAGGCCGACTTGTCCGCCCAGGCTTCGCGCGGGTCGAGCAGCGCCGAATCGACGCCCGGCACCGCGACGGGGACCATGAAGCCGAAATTCGGATCCTTGCGGAATTCGGCGTCGTTCAGGCTGCCGTCGAGCGCGGCGTTGAGGAGCGCGCGGGTCGCCTTGATCGGCATGCGCTTGATGCCGTCCATCGTCGCCATGCCGCCGGTCCAGCCGGTGTTGACGAGCCAGCACTGGACGCCGCCCTTGGCGATACGCTCCTTGAGCAGATTGCCATAGACCGACGGATGGCGCGGCATGAAGGGCGCGCCGAAGCAGGTCGAGAAGGTCGCCTCGGGCTCGGTCACGCCGATTTCGGTCCCCGCAACGCGCGCGGTATAGCCCGAAAGGAAGTGGTACATCGCCTGATCGGGGGTAAGCTTCGCGATCGGGGGCAGCACGCCATAGGCATCGGCGGTCAGCATGATCACCGTCTGCGGCACCGGGCCCATATTATGCTCCGACGTGTTCGGAATGAAGTCGATAGGATAGGAGCCGCGGCTGTTCTCGGCGAGACTCGCGTCGTCGAAATCGAGGGTACGCGTTTCGGGGTCCATCACGACATTTTCGAGGATCGTGCCGAAGCGTTTGGTGGTCGCGAAAATCTCGGGCTCGGCCTCCGGCGAGAGGCGGATCATCTTGGCATAGCAGCCGCCCTCGAAGTTGAAGACCGCGGTGTCCGACCAGCCATGCTCGTCGTCGCCGATCAGCGTGCGCGAGGCATCGGCCGACAGCGTCGTCTTGCCCGTGCCCGACAGGCCGAAGAAGACCGCGGTGTCGCCGTTCGCGCCGATGTTCGCCGAACAGTGCATCGGCATCACGCCCTTTACCGGGAGCAGATAGTTGAGGATGCCGAACACCGACTTCTTCATCTCGCCCGCGTACTGCGTGCCGCCGATCAGGATCAGCTTTTCGGTGAAATTGACCGCGATCACCGTTTCGGTGCGCGAACCATGCTTCGCCGGATCGGCCCGGAAGCTCGGCAGGTCGATGATCGTATATTCGGTCGCGAAGTTCGCCAGTTCCTCGGCCGTCGGGCGGCACAGGAGCGTGCGGATGAACTGGCTGTGCCACGCGAATTCGGTGACGACCTGCACCGCGACCCGATGTTCGGGCTGCGAACCGCCGAAGAGCTGCTGGCGATAGAGGCGCGGACGCTCGGCGAGGTGCGCGAGGAAATCGGCCTTCAGCGCCGCGAAATGCTCGGGCGTCATCGGCACATTGGTCTTGCCCCACCAGATGGTGCCCTGCGTCTCGTCGTCCTGGACGATGAACTTGTCCTTGGCGCTGCGGCCGGTGTGCTTGCCCGTCTGGACGACGAGCGGGCCGTCCTTGGCGAGCCGGCCTTCATTGTGGCGCACCGCGTCCTCGATCAGCGCCGACGTGCCCCAGTTTTCGGCGACGTCCGCTTTAGTCTCGACGGTGTCGCTGCCGATCACAACCTTGGTCATTTGCTTCGCCTTTCCTTGTCCGGCTCCGCCGTCTGCATACCTATGCAATGCTTAGCGCGCTAATGGGCTGGCCCGCATCTGCATGGGTGCCGACGTGTCCGCCGATTCCGAAATCCCGGCCGCGTTAGCCCGCTTGGATGGGGAGGTCAAAAGATTAAAGCGGAGCTGCGCGGCGCTTGCGACGAGCGCATAAGCGAGGGAACCGGTGCCATGCGCGCGCGGTTGTCGCTGAACGCCGGATAGGCTAATCGCTCCCTCAGGCCCGGCCAATGGAAAGAGCATGACGGCAACCATCGCGCTGGTCGACGACGACCGCAATATCCTGCAATCGCTGTCGATCGCGCTGCAAGCCGAAGGATTCGTCACGCGCGTCTATTCGGACGGCGAGGCGGCGCTGAAGCCGCTGATCGACAATCCGCCCGACCTCGCCGTTTTCGATATCAAGATGCCGCGGATGGACGGGCTCGAACTGCTGCGCCGGCTGCGCGAGAAAAGCCAGCTTCCCGTCATCTTCCTGACCAGCAAGGACGACGAGATCGACGAGGCGCTGGGCCTCGCGATGGGCGCCGACGACTATATCGCCAAACCCTTTTCGCAGCGGCTGGTGATCGCGCGCATCCGCGCCATCCTGCGCCGCGTCGAGCTCAACCGGAGCGCGCCGAGCGACGACGACGAGCCCGTCGCCGAGCCGATCACGCGCGGGCGGCTGAGTATGGACCCGGCGCGGCACAAGGTCGCATGGGACGGCAAGGATGTGACGCTGACCGTCACCGAATTCCTGATCCTCGAAACGCTCGCGAGCCGCCCCGGCGTCGTGCGCAGCCGCAACCAGCTGATGGACGCCGCCTATCAGGACGACGTCTATATCGACGACCGCACGATCGACAGCCACATCAAGCGCCTGCGCCGCAAGTTCCGCGAGGTCGATCCCGAATTCGACGCGATCGCGACCCTCTATGGCGCGGGTTACCGCTTTGCCGATGAAAGCTGACGTCTTGAAAGCCGACGCGAGCATCGCCGAACAGGAGGAATCGCCACTCGTCTGGTCGGCGCGCTGGTCGCTGACGACGCGCATCCTCGCGGTCAACATCCTCGCCATCGCGCTGCTCGCGGGCGGCTTCTATTATCTCGACACCTATCGCAGCCGGCTGGTCGACACGCGTATCGAGGTGATGAAGGACCAGCTCGCGATGCTCGACGGCGCGCTCGAAGCCGCGCGCCCCGACCAGCGCGCCACCCTGATCCGCGAATTCACCAAGGCCACCGAATCGCGGCTGCGCTTCTATGGCGCCGATGGAAGACGCGTCTCCGACAGCTTCGCGAGCGGACCGCCGACCTATACGCTGCGCGATCCCGAGTTGCAGCCGTGGAAACGCGATGCCGCGCGCGCGATGGACCGCGGCATCGACTGGGTGGTCGGCGCGCCGAGCTATCCCGATTTCGAGGAGCCGCGCATCGACCGCGCACAGTCGTGGCCTGAAGTCGTCGAGGCGCAGGCGAGCGGCCTCGCGGCGAGCCGCTTCCGCTATGCGCCCGAGCGCACGCCGCTGCTCAGCGCCGCGCGCGTCGTCGAACTCGAAACGCCGCAAACGGTGCTGATGACGCTCAACGCGCGCGACATCACGCGGACGGTGCGCGCCGAGCGCTTCCGCCTCGCGGTGGTCATCCTCGTCGTGCTGATGGCGTCGGTGCTGCTCTCGCTCTTCCTCGCGCGCACGATCGTCCGTCCCCTGCGCCGCCTCGCGCGCGCCGCCGTCCGCGTCCGGCTCGGCCGCGCGCGCGAAGTCGTCGTCCCGCGCCTGCCGAGCCGCCGCGACGAGATCGGCACGCTCGCGCGCGCGCTTTCGGACATGACGCAAGCCCTTCGCGAGCGCATCGACGCGGGCGAACATTTCGCCGCCGACGTGACGCACGAGCTCAAGAATCCGATCGCCTCGGTTCGCTCGGCGATCGAGGGGCTGGGCCGCGTCAAGAGCGACGAGCAGCGCGCGCAATTGCTGCGCATCGCCGACGAGGATGTCCGCCGGCTCGACCGGCTGGTGAGCGACATCAGCGAGGCGAGCCGCGTCGATGCGCAATTGTCGCGCACGCTGTTCGAGCCGGTCGACGTCGGCATCATGATCGAATCGATGCTCGCCGCCCGCGCCGCGCGGGTCGAGCCGGGCGCGCCGCACCCGCGCGTCGCCTTCGCGCGCCCGCGCAAGGGGACGACCGTCGTGATGGGCGACGGCCACCGGCTCGAGCGCGCGATCGACAATGTCATCGACAACGCGATCAGCTTCTCGCCCGCGGGCGGCCTCGTCTGCGTGTCAGCGACCCGCCTCGGCGACGAGGTGCATGTGAAGGTCGACGACGACGGGCCGGGGATCGAGCCGGCGCAGCGCGACGCGATTTTCCGCCGCTTTCACAGCGAGCGCCCCGCGACCGAGGCGTTCGGGCGCCACAGCGGGCTCGGCCTCGCGATCGCGCGGACGATCGTCGAAGGTCACAGCGGAACGATCAGCGCCAGGGATCGCGACGACGGCAATCCGGGCGCCAGCCTGCTGATCACGCTGCCGGCGCGCGAGGGCGGACAGGAGGCGGGCTGACCCCGCGCATCCTATCGCCTTGCGGCCCCGCTTCGGCGCCGGTAAGCCTTGCGCCATGCTTCCGAGCCGGACCAGAACCGAAATCGTCAATATCCATGCGAGCTGCGTCGCGGCTGGCAATGGCGGCGTCCTGATTCTCGGCAATTCGGGGCAAGGCAAGTCGGACCTTGCGCTGCGGCTGATCGATCGCGGCGCCAGGCTCGTCGCCGACGATCGCTGCGATATTTGGTTCGAACGCGGCCGCCTGTGGTGCCGCCCGCCCGAGACGCTGGCCGGCAAGCTCGAGGTGCGCGGCATCGGGATCATCGAACGGCCATGGACGGCGCCGGTGCCGCTGGCGCTCGCGGTGCGCCTCTCCGACCGTTACGACCGCATGCCCGCGGTGGGTCAGGTCGAGACGGTCGCGGGTCACCCGCTTCCCGCGCTCTTGCTGTCGGCGTTCGAGGCGTCGGCGCCGATCAAGATCCTGCTGGCGCTCGAACAGCTGGCGCCCGCAGCATGAGCCAGGATGCCGAATCGCGGCTGTTGCTCGTCACCGGCCTGTCGGGCGCGGGCAAGTCGACCGTGCTCAAGGTGCTCGAGGATCTGGGCTGGGAGGTCGTCGACAACCTGCCCCTCGCGCTGCTCGAAACGCTGATCGACGCCCCCGTCAAGCCCGGCGAGGCGGGGCGCCCGCTCGCGATCGGCATCGACAGCCGGAGTCGCGGTTTTCGTCCCGCCTTGCTCGTCCGGCGGATCAAGGAATTGCGCGAAAGCGGCCGCCGCGACATCCAGACCCTGTTCCTCGATTGCGCGGGCGCCGAGCTCGAGCGCCGCTTTTCCGAAACGCGCCGCCGCCACCCGATGGCCGAGGACCGCCCCGCCGCCGACGGCATCGCGCGCGAGCGCGAGATGATGGAGCCGCTCCGCCGCTGGGCCGAGCATGTCGTCGACACGACCAATTACAGCAGCAACGATTTGCAGCAGGAAATCCGCCAGCGCTTCGCCGCCGCGGACGACGGCGAGCCGGTGCTCAACATATTGAGCTTCGGCTTCGCGCGCGGCCTGCCGCGCAACGCCGACCTGGTGTTCGACATGCGCTATCTGCGCAACCCGCATTGGGACCCGAAGCTCAAGCCCGGCACCGGGCTCGACGCCGACGTCGCCGCCTATGTGGTCGCCGACCCCGCTTATGAGGACAGCGTCGCGCAGATCGAGCGGCTGATCCTGACATTGCTGCCGCGCTACCGCGCCGAGGGCAAAAGCTATGTCACCATTGCCTTTGGCTGCACCGGTGGGCGGCACCGCTCAGTCCATGTCGCGGCGCGTGTGGCCCGAACGCTACGCGAGTCCGGATATGAGCCAGTGCTGACCCACCGCAATCTTGACTCCGCCCCGCAAGATGGGCTTGAGGGCAGGCCCCCGCCCGCGTCTCCCGCATCCGGCGGCAACATATAAGGGTCGACGACTGCATGGCGCACGATAAGGCTTTGCCGCTTCTGGGAATGGTGCTCGTCACCCACGGCCGTCTCGCCGAGGAAATGGTGCGCGCGATGGAGCATGTCGTCGGTCCGCAACGCGCGATCGCGACCGTGTGCATCGGCCCCAACGACAATATGGAAATGCGCCGCAAGGAAATCGCCGATGCGATTCGCAAGGTCGACGAAGGCCGCGGCGTCGTGATGCTGACCGACCTGTTCGGCGGCACCCCGTCGAACCTCGCGATCAGCCTGCTCGAAGCGGGGCGCACCGAAGTGATCGCCGGCGTCAACCTGCCGATGCTGATCCGCCTCGAAAGCGCGCGCAAGACGATGGAACTCCGCGCCGCGGTGATCGCGGCGAAAGAAGCCGGCCAGAAATATATTTCGGTCGCGTCGGAGATGCTGGGAGTAGGCCCTTGAACGAAAATAGCGAGACGGTCGAAATCACCAACCAGCGCGGCCTGCACGCGCGCGCCAGCGCCAAATTCGTGACCTTCGTCAGCCGCCTGCCCGAAAGCGTATCGGTCGAGGTCGAAAAGGGCGGCAGCCGCGTCAACGGCACCTCGATCATGGGATTGATGATGCTCGGCGCCGCGAAGGGCGATTCGATCACCATCCATACGAAGGGCGACGGCGCCGACGCGGCGCTGCTCAAGCTGGTCGGGCTGGTCAAGGACAGCTTCGGCGAAGACTAGGCCCCAAACTCGGCTACTGCACCGCCGAGGTTTGAAGCAAAATGGCCCAGTGCGAGGAAAGAAGGCGCCGGAATATGTCGATATTTCCAGACTTCTTGACGACGCAATGGGCCATTTTGATCAAATCCCGAAGGGACGCTCAAATGGCTTCCATCTCGACCCGAAAGCCACTTGGAAAGGCAACCAGCCTTCCCTGCGCGTCTTTCGGCCCGACCTGTTCGCCATTTGGGTGCCCCGGCGGTGCAGTAGCCGAGTTTGGGGCCTCAGCCGCATGACCGGTCGCCGTTCCACCATCGAAAGCCTCTCCAATCCGCTGGTCAAGCGGATGCGGTTGCTGCGCGAGAAGCGCCATCGCCGCGCCGAGCGGCTGTTCCTCGCCGAGGGGCTGCGCATCGCGACCGAAGCGCGCGAGGCGGGCATACTGCCTTTATGGCTGTTCCTCGGCCCCGACGGCGCGGCGCATCCGCTGGCGAAGGCGCTGGCCGACGCGACTTTGGCTGCAGGGGGCGAGGTGATCGACACCACGCCGGCGATCCTCTCCAAATTGTCGGGCAAGGATAATCCGCAGACCGTCGTCGGCATCTATGCCGAGCCCGAAACCGCGCTCGCCGATCTCGACCGCGACGCGGCGCCGATCTGGCTCGTCGCCGAGCGCCTCCGCGATCCGGGCAATCTCGGCACGATGCTGCGCACCGGCGACGCGGTCGGCGCGGGCGGGCTGATCCTGCTCGATGACAGCACCGATCCCTATGCGGTCGAGGCGGTGCGCGCGAGCATGGGGGCGATCTTCACGCAGAAGCTGGTGGTCGCGCGCTGGGAGGAGTTCCTGCCCTGGCTGCGGCAGGGCGCCGGTCAGCTCGTCGCGACCTGGCTCGGCGACGATACCGAGGATTATCAGGCGGTGCGCTATGCCGCGCCGACCTTCATCCTGACCGGCAATGAATCGCAGGGCATGCCGCCCGAATATGCCGCCGCGGCCGACGTGCGCGTCAAGATGCCGATGCTCGGCAAGGCCGACAGCCTCAACGCCGCGGTCGCGACCGCGGTGATGGCCTATGAGGTGCTGAACCAGCGGCGGAACCGATAGCCACCGCCCCTCGTTCATCGGTCGATCAGTCCCGCCGCGATAGGAGACGCCGCATGATCAGGATTGCCCCGCCCGCCCTCATGTCCGCGCTCGCCCTCGCCGCCTGCGCCCCCGCGGTCGACATGCCGCGCGGCCCCGGCGAACCGCCCGCCGCCTATATGGCGCTCGGCACCGAACCCGGCTGGACGCTCGAGATCACGCGGTCGCGGCTCAATTACGACGGCGATTATGGCGAGACCAAGATCATGGTGCCGAACCCCGGCGCGCGCGCCGTCACGAACGGCGAAGAATATGTGACCGACCGGCTGAAGGTCGCGGTCACGCGCGGCGAATGCAGCGACGGGATGAGCGACCGCCGCTATCGCGACACGGTGACGGTCGTCGCCGACGGCAAGACGGTGAAAGGCTGCGGCGGCGGGATCTTGCCGCCGACCGAGCTGGCGGGAACCAACTGGACCTTCGTGTCGATCGGCGGGGTGCCCGTCGCGGCCGATCGCCCGACCGCGCTCGTCTTCGAAGCCGACCGGCTGAGCGGCAGCGCGGGCTGCAACCGCTTCTCGGGCGGCTATTCGGTTGCCGACCGCACGCTGACCGCCGAACCGTTGATGGCGACCAAGATGGCGTGCCCCGGCGCGGGCATGACGCAGGAAAGCGCCTTCTTCGCGCTGATACGCGGCCCGGTAAGCCTGACCTTCCCGACCGACGGGACGTTGATTCTGACGGGGAGCGGCGGGCAGACCGCGGTGCTGAAGCGGGTGATATAACAACCGTCGCCTCCGCGGGGGCGACGATTATCCACCTTCATTCGCCGTCGTTGACCGCCGCGGGCGCCGGGGCCAGCTTCGCGAGCGGGCGCGCCGCCTGTTCGGCGACGGGAAGCGTCGGGATGTCCTTGCCGCCGGTCTCGACGTCGAGCGCCTCGAACCGCTTCGCCTGCGTCAATACCTGCGATTCGAAGCTGCCGACAAAGGCATTGTACGCACCCGTCGCCTGATCGAGATTCTTGCCGACGCGCGCGATGTGCGAGCCCATCACCGACATGCGCGCATAAAGCTCCTTGCCCAGCGCCGCGATCTCGCGCGCCTGCCCCGCCAGCTTTTCCTGCCGCCACACCGCCGCGACGGTGCGCGCGATCGCGATCAAATTGGTCGGGGTCGCGAGCAGCACCTTGCGCTCGAACGCATAATCCCAAAGCTCGTGATCCTGATCGAGCGCGGCAGCGAGGAAATGTTCGCCGGGGACGAACATCACGACGAAGTCGGGCGTGTCGTCGAACTGGTTCCAATAGCTTTTGGCGCCGAGCGTGTTGACGTGCGCGCGCATCGCCGCGGCATGCGCGGCGAGATGCGTGACCTTCTCGCTTTCGTCGACCGCGCCGAACGCGTCCTGATAGGCGTTGAGCGAGACTTTGGCGTCGATGACGAGGCTCTGCCCGCCGGGCACCTTGACGACGACGTCGGGGCGCAGCCGGCCGCCGTCACCATCCTGGACGCTGACCTCGGTCTGGAAATCGGCATGCTCGGAAAGCCCGCAGCTTTCGAGCACGTTCCTGAGCTGCTGCTCGCCCCAGCGCCCGCGCGCCTTGGGTGCATTGCGAAGCGCGTTGACGAGCTTCGCCGCCTCGCTCGACACGCGTTCGGTGCCTTCGCGCATCGCGGCGATCTGACCGTGGAGCAGCCCGAAGGCGTCGCGGCGCTCGGCCTCGACCTTGCCGACGGCTTCCTCATATTTCTGCAGCCGCTCGTGGACGGGCGACAGCAGCGCCTTCAGATTCTGTCCTGCGCTCTCCTCGCTTTGCCGAAAACGCGCGTCGGCGCGTTCGAGGAACGCCTTTTGCGCCTCGCCGAGCATCGTCTGCCCGACCTCGCGGAATTGCGCGGTGAGCGCCGCCTGCGCGTCCTTCAATTGCGCGATCTGCGCGTCGTGCGCGGCGTCGCGCGCCTTTTGCTCGCTCAGCACTTCCGCGAGCCGGATATCGGCCGCCTTGCGCGCCTCGGCCTCGGCCGCGAGGTCGGTCACCGCGCTTTTGAAGCGCTCGGCGAGGCCGTCGCGCTCGGCCTTGAGCCCGCCCGCTTGCCGGCCGGCGAAAAGCCAGCCGATCAGCGCGCCGATGACGAGGGCAATAAGGGCGACGACGAGCGAGCTTCCATCCATAAGCAGAACATAGGACGAACGCAGCCCGTCTGGCTAGCCGCTATTTATGGCGGGCCATCACGCCGCGCGCCACGAAGCGGGCAAGATCGCGCGATAGGCTTCGACGCCCGGCGCACCGCCGACCACCATGCCCTGCGTCAGCAGCCAGTAATGGCGCACGATCTCGGCCTGCTGTTCGAGCCCGTAGCGCGCAAGCGGCCAGCCGGGTTTGAGGCTGTAGCTGTAGGTCGCGAACGGGTGGCGCATCAGCACCAGATACCAGCGCCCGCGCGTCTGCGCCTGCCACACATGCGTCATTTCATGGATGAACAAGCCCTGCAGCCGCTGCGATGCCGCGCTGAAATCCTCGCAATAGAGATCGCCGTGCGGGTTGAAGTGCAGGCTGCCCATCGGCGCCATGACGATGTGGCGCGGCTGGAAGAAGATCCATTTATGGTGGTTTACCCGGACGCGGTCATAGGCGATCGCGTCGCCGAACACCGTCCGGGCGAGCGCGATTTCGCCGGTCGTCAGCGGTCGCGACGGGCGCGGCACCCGCTTATTTCTTGGCCGCGTCCGGCGCCGCCGTTTCGACGCCCTTCTCCATCGCGCCATGGTCCATCGCGCCATGATCGGCCGCGTCGGCGCCGCCTTCGGCGGGCTTGATCACCATATCGAAGAGGATGCGTTCATTATTGTTGTTGGTGAAGACGAACGCCATCGGCAGCTTGCCCGCGCGCACCGCGGCGCCGTTGATGCCCCAGATCATCAGATGCTTGCCGCCCTGCTTGAACACCAGCTCGCCCTTGGCGGGAACCGGCGCGCGGAGCAGCGGCTTCATCGTCGTCATTCCATTCTCGCGCACGCTTTCGTGCATCTCGACCCGCTGCGCGAGGTCGCTGGTCACCGCGACCAGTTCGACGTCGCGCGGGCCGCCTTCGACGCGGAAATAGCCGACCGCCGGGCGGTCCGCCGTCGCCCCCATCACGATATGGCCGCTCACCACATTGAGCGGCTGTCCGGCGCCGAGATTTTCGCCGCAGCCGGTCAGGCTGAGCGCGGCGGCGGCAAAAGCGGCAAGTGCGAAGGGTTTCATTTCGGGAGGACTCCGTAAAAACGCGACAAATTCGCACCCTCGATAAGCCGTCAAAGCCCTTGTGCCAAGGATTAGCGCACCTATATCGCGCCCATGTAACCCATGGACGGCGTGCCTTTTCAGGGCGCCGGAAGAAGCAACAAGGACGAATTATCAATGGCCAAAGTGATCGGGATCGACCTCGGCACCACGAACAGCTGTGTCGCGGTGATGGAAGGCGGGAAACCCAAGGTTATCGAAAATGTCGAAGGCACGCGCACGACCCCGTCGATCGTCGCCTTTGCGAAGGATGGCGAGCGCCTGATCGGCCAGCCGGCGAAGCGCCAGGCCGTCACCAACCCCGAAAACACGATTTTTGCGGTGAAGCGCCTGATCGGCCGCCGCTTCGACGATCCGATGACCAAGAAGGACATGGAGCTCGTCCCCTATTCGATCGTCAAGGGCGCCAACGGCGACGCGTGGGTCAAGGCGGGCGGCGAGGATTATTCGCCGTCGCAGATCAGCGCGTTCATCCTTCAGAAGATGAAGGAAACCGCCGAAGCCTATCTGGGCGAAAAGGTCGAGCAGGCGGTCATCACCGTCCCCGCCTATTTCAACGACGCGCAGCGTCAGGCGACCAAGGACGCCGGCAAGATCGCGGGCCTCGAAGTGCTGCGCATCATCAACGAGCCGACCGCGGCCGCGCTCGCCTATGGCCTCGACAAGACCGAGAACAAGACGATCGCGGTCTATGACCTTGGCGGCGGCACCTTCGACATTTCGATCCTCGAAGTCGGCGACGGCGTGTTCGAGGTGAAGTCGACCAACGGCGACACCTTCCTCGGCGGCGAAGATTTCGACAGCAAGATCGTCGAATATCTCGCCGACGGCTTCAAGAAGGACGAAGGCATTGATCTCCGCGGTGACAAGCTCGCGCTCCAGCGCCTGAAGGAAGCCGCCGAAAAGGCGAAGATCGAACTGTCGTCGGCCGCGACGACCGAGGTCAATCTGCCCTTCATCACCGCCGACGCCAACGGGCCGAAGCACCTCGTCAAGACGATCACGCGTTCGGATCTCGAGAAGCTGGTCGAAGAGCTGATCAAGCGCACGCTCGAACCGTGCAAGAAGGCGATCAAGGACGCTGGCGTCAGCGCGAGCGAGATCGACGAAGTCGTGCTCGTCGGCGGCATGACACGCATGCCGCGTGTCCGCGAAGTCGTGAAGGATTTCTTCGGCAAGGAACCGCACACCGGCGTGAACCCCGACGAAGTCGTCGCGATCGGCGCCGCGATCCAGGCGGGCGTGCTGCAGGGCGACGTCAAGGACGTGCTGCTGCTCGACGTGACCCCGCTCTCGCTCGGCATCGAGACGCTGGGCGGCATCATGACCAAGATGATCGACCGCAACACGACGATCCCGACCAAGAAGTCGCAGGTTTACTCGACCGCCGACGACAATCAGTCGGCGGTGACGATCCGCGTGTTCCAGGGCGAGCGTGAAATGGCGCAGGACAACAAGATCCTCGGCCAGTTCGACCTCGTCGGCATTCCGCCCGCGCCGCGCGGCGTTCCGCAGATCGAGGTGACCTTCGACATCGACGCCAACGGCATCGTGTCGGTCCACGCCAAGGACAAGGGCACCGGCAAGGAACAGCAGATCAAGATTCAGGCTTCGGGCGGCCTTTCCGACGCGGACATCGACCAGATGGTCAAGGACGCCGAGCAGTTCGCCGAAGAGGACAAGACGCGCCGTGAGGCGGCCGAGGCGAAGAACAACGCCGAAAGCCTCGTTCACTCGACCGAACGCCAGATCGCCGAGCATGGCGACAAGGTCGATGCGGGGCTGAAGTCCGAAATCGAAGCCGCGATCGCCGAAACCAAGACGGCGATCGAGGGTGGCGACGCCGCCGCGATGACCGAAAAGGCCGGTGCGCTGGCGCAGGTCGCGATGAAGCTCGGCCAGGCGATCTACGAGAAGGAGCAGCAATCGGCCGCATCCCCCGGCGCCGACGAAGCCGATACGGCGAAGAGTGACGAAGATGTCGTCGACGCCGAATTCTCGGAAGTCGAAGACGACAAGAAGTAAGAATGAAACTCTCTCCGCCACGCCCCCGGGTGCGGCGGAGTTGAGGGGGCTTTTGGATTATGTCGCTCGACATCGATTATTACGAACTGCTGGAAGTCGAGCGCACCGCCGACGATGCGGCGCTGAAGGCGAGCTACCGCAAGCTCGCGATGAAATATCACCCCGACAAGAATCCGGGCTGCGGCGACAGCGAAGCGCGCTTCAAGGCGATCAGCGAGGCCTATGATTGCCTGAAAGATCCGCAGAAACGCGCGGCCTATGATCGTTTCGGCAAGGCGGGCGTCAATGGCGGCGGGGGTTTCGCCGGCGGCAATGGCGGTGATTTCGGCGACATCGGCGATATTTTCGAATCGATCTTCGGATCGGCGTTCGGCGGCGGACGCCAACAGCGCGGTCCCGCGCGCGGCGCCGACCTGCGATATGACATGGAAATCCGGCTCGAAGATGCCTTTTCGGGCATCACGCGCGAGATTCAGGTCGACGTTGCCGCGCGCTGCGAGACGTGCGACGGATCGGGCGCGAAGCCCGGCACGTCGACCAACCGCTGCACGACCTGCGCCGGCCACGGCAAGGTGCGCGCGCAGCAGGGCTTCTTCATGGTCGAGCGCACCTGCCCGACCTGTCAGGGCGCGGGCGAAGTCATCGCCGACCCCTGCAACTCATGCCACGGCGAAGGCCGCGTCGACCGGCGCAAGACGCTGACCGTCAACATCCCCGCCGGGGTCGACGAAGGCACACGCATCCGCCTGTCGGGCGAGGGCGAGAGCGGCGCGCGCGGCGCGGCGCCGGGCGACCTCTATATCTTCCTCCACATGGCGCGGCACAAGGTCTTCGAACGCGAGGGCACGACGCTGTTCACGCGCGCGCCGATCAGCTTCACCACCGCCGCGCTCGGCGGCGAAATCACCATTCCCGGCCTCGACGGCAAGAAGCACGACATCAATATCCCCGCGGGCATCCAGTCGGGCAAGCAGCTCCGCCAGCGCGGCGCGGGCATGCCGGTGCTGAACGGCCGCGGCCACGGCGACCTCGTCGTCCAGATCGACGTCGAAACGCCGACCCGCCTCAGCGCGCGGCAGAAGGAATTGCTCTGCGAATTCCGCGAGACCGAGACGGGCGAGGAATGTCCCGCGAGCCAGGGCTTTTTCGGCCGCATCAAGGAAATGTGGGACGATCTGACGGATTAAGGCAGCCGTCACGACCCTCTCTTTGTCATTCCCGCGAAAGCGGGAACCCAGGAGTGGAGCTAGCCGACGCACGCACTGGGTCCCCGCTTTCGCGGGGATGACATGTGGTGGTTAGCCTATCTCGCCCCTCAGCTCCGCGATCAGCGCCGCCACCTTGGGCAGCCGCTCTTCCTCCTCGTCGAGGATCGCGTGGAAGGCGCGGCGCTTGATCGCTTTCAATTCTTCAGGCGCCAGCGCGCCGTCGCCGGTCACGCTGCTGGCGACGATGTCGATCAACCGGTCGGCGCCGTGGAGCCGTCCCCACAGATAGTCATTCTCGCGGTAGGCGCGGCTGAAGAAGGCGCCGAAGCTGTTGAACTCCACCCCCTTGAGCATCGCCGCCGCGCCGCCGGTGCGGATCGCGGTCGCGTCCGAGGGCGAGATGCGGTCGATCTTGATCGGGTCGAACTCGTCGAACCCCTCCCCCTGCAGCAACGGCAAGGTCGCAATGTCGTAAAAGGGATAGCCGAGATAGGCGAGCAGCAGCGTCCGCCGATCATCCTTGGGCAAGAGCGCCAGCGCCTCGGCCATCAGCGCGTCGGCCGCGGCGTCGGCGCCGATCAGGTCGCGGCGTTCGCCGATCGCGTCGATCCACGCCCCCGGACCGGCTTCGGCGGCGATATCGAGGTCGGTGAACCAATTGTCGCCCTCGCGTTCGAGATAGAGGCCGAGCGCGGTATAGATGGCATCGCGCATCGCATCGCAGGCGGGATCGCGCGTGTCGCGCTTCGCCTCGACCACGCGGTCGAGTTCGCGCGCAAGGAAGCGCAGCCGCCGCACGCGAAAACCGAGGTCGTGGCTGCGAAAGAAAGTGACCGCGTCGTCGCTCGCGCCCGACCCGCGCTTGCCCGAAATGCGGTCGAGCCCGCGCGCGCGCGCCTCGTCCCATATCGCGCCGCGCCGGTTGCGGCGATGGATATCGCCCTCGGCCGGGGCGAGCCGGTCGACCAGCGTCACCAGTTCCTCGACCACCGCCGATAATTTGAGATGGCCATAAGGCGCAAAGGCAAAGCCCGCGCGCGCCGCCGCCTGATCCTGTGCCTTCGCGCGCCACTTCTGCAACCGCGCCGGGGTCGGCGTATCGAGGAAAAAGGTTGTGCCGAACAGCGCCGCGACCTGTTCCTCGACCTCGACCTTCATCGCATCGACGATGCGCTGCATCCGGCGGATCCGCCGCGACATGCCTTCGATCGCCTCGACATTGTCGCGGATCGGCTGTTCGCGCGGAATCTCCGAAAGCGCGCCGAGGATCGTCGAGAGGAAGCCCGGCAGCTTGGGCGCCTCGCCTTCGGCGACCTCGCCCGGCTTGCCGAAACTGATCGAACGATAATCGGGCTTGGGGTCGATATAGACGAAGCGGCGGTCGATCTCGCGCCGCGCGGGCCGCTGCTTGAGCGCGGCAATCGCGGGGCGAAAGGGCGCGTTGGCGAGCACCGAGCCGTCGATGAGCACGCGGTCGGCGGGATCGGCCTCGCCGCTCGCCGGAAGCTGCCGAGCGATGAAGGCGTCGCGCCCCGGCCAGTCGATTCCGCGCTTTTCGAGCACCCGGTCGAGCTCGCGGAGCGTGAAGGGCGGAAAGGCGCCCGGAAAGCTCGCCGTCGCGCGCGCCGCCGCCGCGAGCGCGGGAACATCGTCGATGCGCTTTCCGGTACGGCGGTCCTCGCGGAACCGCATGATCAGCCGGTGCTCCTGCTCGGTGACGCGCGGCGGGCTGTTGAGCGACAGCGGCGCGCTGTGCCCGGCAAAATCAGTCACCGATACGAACAGGTCGATCGGTTGCCCGGCGGGAACGAGCGGCGGCCCCTTGGGTGCCGCATCCATCGCGTCGAACGCGTCGAGCAGCAGGTTCGAGAAGGTCGCGCCGCCGAAGGGCGGTTCGAACCAGCGCGCGCGAACGAAGCGCGACAGCTTGGCGCGCACCTCGTCCTGCGCGGCTTCGCCCACGGTGCGGTCGATGACATTGCCGCGCCGTTTCATCGCCCAGCCCGCGATCGGCACCGCCCAGAATTTGGTCGCCGCCGACAGCGCGCGCGCGTCGGGATCGAGCAGCCGGTCGACGTCGGCGCCGTCGAGCCACAGCCCGGTCAAGGGATCAAGCGACTGGCCGGTGGCGAGCGCACGCGCAAGGAAAATGCCGTTGATCCCGCCCGCACTCGCCCCGGCGACGATATCGGCAAGGATGCGAAGCTTGACCCCGCTCTTTTCGGCGATGTGCGCCAGCAAGTCGTGATAGACGCCGCACGCGCCCGAGGGCGGCGCATCCTCATGATAAGCGCGCGACGCCGCAGCGAGCCGCCATATCTCCTTGGTGATCCCGTGCATATAAACGGCAAGGCTGATGCCGCCGTAGCAAATCAGGGCGAAGCGCAGTTCCTTTTCCCGCATGAGCCGGGTGATAGCGGGCTTTGATGCGCCGCGTCACCCCTTGCGGGGTGATCGTGGGGATTGGGGGTGGAGCGGCGGTTGCCACTTTCGTCATCCCGGACTTGATCCGGGATCCATTCTTCACAATGTCGCGTGAATGGACCCCGGATCAAGTCCGGGGTGACGAGGAAAGAAACATCCTCCCTGTCGCGCAGCGATGGGGAGGGGACCGCTACCCACCGTCATTCCCCACGCCAGCCCCACGCAAAACCCCTTGCTTTTGCGAATGTGTCGCACTAGCGCGCGCTGCGAAACAGGAGTCCCTATAATGAATCGCAAATTCGTCTTCGCCGCGCTCGCCTGCACGGCGCTTTCCTCGCCCGCCTTCGCGCAGGATGCCGCGCCAGCCGACACGGCCGAGGGCGAAAACGCGATCGTCGTTACCGCCGCACGCACGATCCTGCCGCCGAACGCGCTGCCGCTGACGATCGACGTGATCGACAAGGAGGCGCTCGACCAGCAGATCGCGATCTCGGGTTCGGTTACCGACGCGGTCGCGACGCTGACTCCCAGCTTCTCGCCGACGCGCCAGAAACTGTCGGGCGCGGGCGAGACGCTGCGCGGGCGTTCGCCGCTCTATGCGATCAACGGCATCCCGCAATCGACCCCGCTGCGCGACGGCAGCCGCGACGGCTTCACGATCGACGGTTTCTTCGTCGACCGGGTCGAAGTCATCTTCGGGTCGAACGCGCTCCAGGGGATCGGCGGCACGGGCGGCATCGTCAACCAGGTCACCGTCGGCGCGCCGACCGAAGAGGGCGTATCGGGCCGCGCGCTGCTGCAGGCGACGGCCGACAATGATTTTTCGGACGCCGGCATGGGCGGCAAGGCCGCGGGCCTCGTCCAGTACAAGGCGGGGCGCTTCGACGCTTCGGTGGGCGCGGCCTATGAGCTGCGCGGCCTGTTCAGCGACGGCGAGGGCCGCCCGGTCGGCATCAACCTGACGCAGGGCGAGACGATGGATTCGAAGGCGCTCTCGCTCTTCGGCCGCTTCGGCTATGCGGTGACCGACACGATGCGGCTCGACCTGATCGCGAGCCGCTTCGAGCTCGAGGGCGACGGCGACTATGCCCCGGTCGCGGGCAACAAGGCCGCCGGCCTGCCGACGAGCGCCGAACCCGGCACGCCACCGGGCGTCCCCGCCACCAACCGCACCGAAAGCGTCGCGCTGTCGCTCACCGACACCGACCTTGGCGGCGGCAATTTCATCAGCCAGATCTTCTGGAACCGCAGCCGCGACACCTTCGGCGGCGAACCCAATCCGATCGCCAGTTTTCAGGACCCCGCGATCGCGCCGGTCGGCACATTGCTCGACCAGTCGCAGAATCGCAGCCGCAAATTCGGCGGCAAGTTGAGCTATGAGCGCGCGGTGCCGGGGCTCGAGGCGCTGACGCTCGTCGCGGGCTTCGACGCGCTGTGGGACGAAACCGAACAGCGGCTGATCGCGACCGGCCGCGCGTGGGTCCCGCCGACGAAGTTCCGCAGCTTCGCGCCCTTCGGTCAGGCCAATCTGAAGCTCGCGGACGGCCTCGTGCGTCTCGCGGGCGGTGCGCGCTATGAAAATGTGAAGATCAAGATCGACGACTATCGCACGCTGGCGGCGACGACCTTCGTCGCCTGCCCCGCGCCGCCCACCGTGCCGACGCGGCCGTGCGGGCTCGCCTCCTATGGCGGCGTCGCCGTCGCGGGCGGCAGCCCCTCGTTCGACGATCTGTTGCTGAACGGCGGCGCGATCGTCGAGCCGGTCAAAGGCATCCGCATCTACGCAAGCTATGCCGAAGGCTATACCGCGCCCGACGTCGGCCGCATCACACGCGCCGTCAATACGGCCGGCGTCGACATCGACAATTTCCTGAACATTCGCCCGATCGTTTCGAACAATCGCGAGATCGGGGTCGAGGTGAAGCGCGGCCCGCTCGATGCGAGCGCAACCTATTTCTGGTCGTCGAGCAAGGAAGGCCAGCTGCTGATCGCGCGGCCCGACGGGATTTTCGACGTCGTCCGCCAGCGCGTCGAGATCGAGGGGATCGAAATCAACCTCGCGGTCCGGATGCCGATCGACGGGCTGACGCTGTCGGCGGGTTATGCGCATCTGAACGGACGGTTCGACGATGACGAGGACGGCGTCGTCGATACCGACCTCGACGGCGCGAACATCTCGCCCGACCGGCTCAACCTCGCCGCCGCCTATGTCAGCGGCCCCGTCTCGGCGCGCATCCAGACGCAATTCTACCTGTCGCGCAGCTTCGACGGGCCGAACCGCGACCCGCGCAATGACTTCGGGGGCTATAATCTCACCGACGCCTTCGTCCGCTATCAGACGAGCCTCGGCGGCGTGAGCCTCGCGGTGCAGAATCTGTTCGACAAGCAATATATCAGCTACGCGAGCGACACCCAGCGGCCGACCGACAATTTCTTCAACTTCGCCGGACGCGGCCGCACCTTCACGCTCGGCTGGGATTACCGCTTCTGATGATGAAATTGCTCGACACGCTGCACCGCTGGACGGGGGGGCTGATCGGCCTCGTGCTCGCGCTGCTCGGCCTGTCGGGCACGATCCTGCTCTACGAGCATCTGTGGATCGGCGTGCCGGGCACGGGCGATCCGCTGCGCGGCGACCTTCCCACGGTCGCCGCGGCCACCGAAAAGCTGATGGCGATGCCGGGCGCGCAGGGCATCATCTACGCCGACGAGCGCTTCGGATTGCATCAATTGCGCTTCGAGGAAGGCGCGGGCGCCTATGCGAGCCAGTCGGGCGAAATCGCGGCGCGCTGGGCGAGCCAGTGGGAACGGCCCGAGCTCTGGATCTTCGATTTCCACCACCATCTGTTCGCGGGCGACAATGGCGAATGGGTGATCGGCATCGCGGGATTGTGCGGGCTGTTCTTCGTGATCAGCGGCGTCATCCTGTGGTGGCGCACGCGCAAGACCTTCCAGCTCCGCCTCTGGCCCAAGCGGATGAGCCGCCCGTCGATCGTGATGCACCACCGCGACCTCGGGATCATCGTCGCGCCGCTGCTGCTGATCTCGATCGTCACCGGTACGATGATGATCTTCCGCCCCTTCGCGATGGCGATGATCGCGCCCTTCGGCTCGCCCGCGGAGGCCGCGAAGGCCATGGAACCGCCGAAATATGAAAGCGGTCCGCTCGCGGAGACGCCTGATTATACGGCGATGCTCACCGAAGCGCGGCGCCGTTTCCCCGACGCCGAGTTCCGGATCCTGAGCCTGCCGCGCAAGGCGGGCGACCCGATCGGCCTGCGCATGAAGCAGCCCGCCGAATGGCTGCCCAACGGGCGCACGACGCTGGCCTTCGACGCCGCGACGGGCAAGGTGCTCGGCGCGCGCGACGCGCTCGCGCTGCCGAGCGGCGCGCAGGCGTTCAACAAGGCCTTCCCGATCCACGCATCGAAGGTCGGCGGCTGGACGTGGCGCATCCTGCTCACCGTCTCGGGCCTGTCGTTGACGCTGCTCGGCAGCCTTGCGGTGTGGACCTTCTGGTTCAAGCGACCGAAGCCGGCGAAGCGGGTGGTGAAGAAGGCGGCGCTGGCCGCATCATAAGATTCGGACAGAGAGCAACGGCTTTGGGTTGGGGAGCGGACGTTCGCTCACCTCACTTTGTCATCCCGGACTTGATCCGGGATCCATAGCCGCGCCATCGTCGTGGACCCCGGATCAAGTCCGGGGTGACGATGCTATACAGGGCAACTACGGTCCAAACCTGTCTTCGCCGACCACACCGCTTTCCTATTTTACCGGCCGCCCTATATCCTGCCCGATCCATGACCCGCGCCCGCGTCCTCCTTTTGACCGCCGCTCTCGGCCCGCTCGACTATCGCATCCCGCAGGGGAGCGAAGCGCCGCTCGGCAGCGTCGTCGTCGCGCCGCTCGGACCGCGGCGGATGGGCGGTGTGGTGTGGGAGGATGAAAGCTTCGGCGCGCCCGAGCCGGTCGGCGACAATCGCCTGCGCAATCTTTACGAGATCGTTCCGGTCCCGCCGATCGCGGCGCCGCTCCGCCGCCTGATCGAATGGACGAGCGACTATTATCTCAGCCCCCCGGGATCGGTGCTGCGCATGGTGCTGCCCGGCGCCGCCTTCGCCGATGCGCGGCGCCCGATCGTCGAATATCGCGCCACCGGCGAATTGCCCGCGCGGATGACACCGCAGCGCACCGTCGCGCTCGAAAAGATCGGCACGCGGCAGGGGCTGGTGCGCGAACTCGCGGCGCTCGCCGAGGTGAGCGAAGCGGTGATCCGCGGGCTGGTCAATACCGGCGCGCTGGAAGCGGTGAGCGTGTCGGCCGACCAGCCCTATCCCGAACCCGATTCGGGCTTTGCGCCGCCCGACCTGTCGGACGAGCAGACCACCGCCGCAGGGCAGCTTCGCGACGCGGTCGCCGCCGCGAAGTTCGAGACCTTGCTGCTCGACGGCGTCACCGGATCGGGCAAGACCGAAGTCTATATGGAAGCGATCGCCGCCGCGATCGACGCGGGGAAACAGGCGCTCGTGCTGCTCCCCGAAATCGCGCTCACCGAGCCGATGCTGACGCGCTTCGCCGCGCGTTTCGGCTGCGAGCCGGTGGCGTGGCACTCGGGCCTCCGCTCGACCGAACGCCGCCGCGCCTGGCACAGCATCGCGGCGGGCGAGGCGAAGATCATCGTCGGCGCGCGCTCGGCGCTGTTCCTGCCTTACGCCAATCTTGGCGTGATCGTCGTCGATGAAGCGCATGAGACGAGCTTCAAGCAGGAGGACGGCGTCCATTATCACGCGCGCGACGTCGCGGTGATGCGCGGGCATTTCGAGGGGCTGCCGGTGGTGCTCGCGAGCGCCACCCCCGCGCTCGAAAGCCTCGCGATGGTCGAGGCGGGGCGCTATCGCCACATCAAGCTCCCCGCGCGCTTCGGCGGCGCGACCCTGCCCGACCTTTCAGCGATCGACATGCGCGCCGACCCGCCCGACCGCGGCCGCTGGCTCGCGCCGCCGCTCGTCGACGCGCTCGCCGACCGCTTGCAAAAGGGCGAGCAGAGCCTGCTCTTTTTGAACCGCCGCGGCTTCGCGCCGCTGACGCTCTGCCGCACCTGCGGCCACCGCATCCAGTGCCCCAATTGCACCGCGTGGATGGTCGAGCACCGGCTCGTCCACCGCCTCGCCTGCCATCATTGCGGCCATGTCATGCCGCCGCCGCGGCTCTGCCCCGAATGCGAGGACGAAGACAGCCTCGTCGCCTGCGGTCCGGGGGTCGAGCGCGTCGCCGACGAGGTCGCGCTGCGCTTTCCCGAAGCGCGTGTCGCGATCGTGACCAGCGACACCCTCTGGTCGCCCGCGAAAGCCGCCGAATTCGTCGACAATGTCGAGGGCGGGCTCGTCGACATCATCATCGGGACGCAGCTCGTCACCAAGGGCTATCATTTCCCTAACCTCACGCTCGTCGGGGTGGTCGACGCCGACCTCGGGCTCGACGGCGGCGATTTGCGCGCGTCGGAGCGCACCTTTCAGCAGATCGCGCAGGTCGCGGGGCGCGCGGGGCGCGGGGTCAAGCCCGGCGAAGTGCTGATCCAGACGCGCGTGCCTGACGCGCCCGTCATGGCCGCGCTCGTCGCCAACGACCGCGACGGTTTCTATTCGGCCGAGGCCGCGGCGCGCAAATTCGCCGGCGCGCCGCCCTATGGCCGCTTCGCCGCGCTCGTCATCTCGTCGGAGGATATCGAGGTCGCGCGCGGACAGGCGCAGCGGCTGGGGCAAAAGGCGCCCGTCGCCGAAGGCCTCGCCGTCTATGGCCCCGCCCCCGCGCCGCTCGCGATGCTGCGCGGCCGCCACCGCTTCCGCCTGCTGCTCCACGCCCCGCGCAGCTTCGACCTGCAGGGGACGATCCGCGACTGGGTGAACAGCGTCGAATGGTCGTCAAAGGCGCGGCTCGCGATCGACATCGATCCCTACAGCTTTGTCTAGCCGACAGAGGGCTTTACAGTCCGGTAGCTCCCTGCCAGCATGGCGGAAGTAAAGCTGGGGGGCTTTCATGATCCGGATTTTGGTATCGGCGGCGGCGATGGCCGCGGCACTTATCGCAACTGTCGCCGAAGCACGCTGGCTGCGCGCGGAGACCGACAGCTTCATCATCTACAGCGAAGGCAATGAAAAATCGTTGCGCGAATTCGCCTCGACACTTCAGCGTTTCGACGTCGCGCTGCGCCTGCTGCTCGAGGTCAAGGAACAGGGCGAACGCAACCGCCTGCCGATCTATTTGCTGGCGTCGACCGGCGAGGTCGCGAAACTCTATACCGGCTCGCGCTCCTCTTCCTTCGTGGGCTTCTATCGGACCGGCCGCGACGGCAGCTTTGCGGTATCGCATCGGGAGAATGGAGGCCGCTCGCGCGGCACGTCGGCGTCGCAGGAAACGCTGTTCCACGAATATGCGCATCATTTCATGAAACGCTATCGCACGGGGGCCTATCCGGCGTGGATCATCGAAGGGTTCGCCGAATATTATTCGACCATAGATTTCGACAAAAATGGCAAGGCGCTGATCGGCAAGCCCGCTTATGGCCGCCAGTACGGCCTTGTTCAATTGCCGCAGATTCCGGTCGAGACGCTTTTCGCGACCGATCCCCATTCGTTGAAAACGGTCGGCCAAGTCGATGTCTATTACGGGCGTGCCTGGCTTCTGACCCATATGTTGTTCCACGACGCTCCGCGCGAGGGCCAACTCGTCGCCTATGCGCGTGCGATCAATGCGGGCACCGAAGCCGGGCAGGCGGCGCGCCAGGCGTTCGGCGATCTCGATCAACTCGACAAGGATCTCGCAGCCTATCTCCGGCGCCCGCTCAGCTATCGCATGACCAAGGACGCGATTCCTGTTCCCACCAATATCTCCGTGACTGCATTGCGCCCCGGCGAGGACGCCGTGATCCCGCTCCGGCTCGCACGGCTGAGCGCCCGCCCGGGGGACGATGGCGGCCGCGTGGTCCGCGACAGCCTGCGGAGCCTCTCCGCAACGCATGCGGGCGACGCGGCGGTGTGGTTCGAATATGCGGCAGCGGAATGGGCTCTCGACAAAGACGCCCGCGACCTCGCCGCGGTCCGGAGCGCGCTCGACCGCGCGATCGCGATCAAGCCCGATCATGTCCGCGCCAATGTCTTGCTGGGCGAGCTATTGATGCACGAACTCGACAGCAAGGGTGACTATGAGGATGCGCGCTGGGAAAAGGCGCGCGAACCGATCGCCCTTGCGAACAGGACCAATCCGGACGATCCGCTACCGCTCTACATCTATTTTCAGAGCTTCCTCGATCAGGGCAAAACACCGCCGGACATTGCGATACAGGGGCTCGAACGGGCGTTCGGGCTCGCGCCGGAAAATATCGAGTTGCGGGTCGCCCATGCGTTTGCGCTCGCCAACCGGGGTCAATTCACCTCGGCGATCAGGCTGGCACAATCGATTGCGTTCGACCCGCATATGGGGGCGCAGGCGCGGCCCTTCCTCGAACAATTGCTGCGGATGCGCGACCAGCGCCACGGTGGGACGGGCGGGGCCGAATAGCTTCGATCAATAATCGGGTTCGGCGCCGCCCATCACCTGTCCGGTCTGCGCCGCGAGCCACGCCATCGCGGCGGCCCAGGGCTGGTGCCCGTGGCTGATCCGCGCGACGCCCAATGCGGCGAGTTCCTTATGCGTCGGGCCGCCCTTGCCGCGCAATATGTTGACGGGCAGCGGCGACGCGTCGCAGATCGCGCCGATGCATTTGGGGTCGAGCAGGAAGGGCACGAACAGCGAGCCCGCCCCCGCATCGGCATAGGCGCGCGCGCGTTCGAGCGTCGCGGCGACGAGCGCGTCGCCGTCCTTCGCCGCATCGGCGCCGCGAAACGTGTCACAGCGCGCGTTGACGAAGAGGCCGGTGTCCGCCGCCGCTCGGTAACGCGCCGCCGCTTCGGGAATCGCGAGCAGTTCGTTCGCGCCGGGCAGCCGGTCCTCCATATTGATCCCCGCGGCGCCCGCATCCTTCGCGCGGCCGACCGAGACGCCGACCGCCGCCGGATCGGCGCCATAGCCCGATTCCATGTCGATCGTGACCGGCAGGTCGGTGACCGCGAGGATGCGGCCGAGATTCTCGAAGACATCCTCGATCGGGAAATCCTCACCATCGGCGCGGCCCTGCGCCCCCGCGACGCCGAAGCTGCCGGTCGCGATCGCCTTCGCGCCGGCGCCCGCCACAGCTTTCGCGCTCCCCGCGTCCCAGATGTTGACGAGGATCAGCGGGTCGCCGGGAATATGCAGGGCGCGAAAGGCGGCAATCTTGTCGGTCATCATGTCTTCTCCTTCGATTTTTCGCTTGGCGGCTTCGGTGTTTGGTGGCGCGGTTGAAGCATTTGTCCGGCTTGATATAGATAGGCGCGGAATTTTTACCGGGGGAAACAAAGTGATCGCATATCTGAACGCCGCCCTGCGCGGTGGTTTCGCCGTTGCGCTGCTTGCTTTCGGCAGCGTGGCTCACGCCGAATGGTGGGAAGCCGAAACCGCGCACTTCATCATCGTTTCCGAAAGCAGCAAGGCGGATACCGAACGCTTCGCGACGCGGCTCGAGCGTTTCGACAACGCGTTGCGCTATATGCAGGGGCTTCCGATACCCGGCCCCGACATCGGCGAGTCGAACAAGGTCCGCGTCTATCGCTTCGGCGACACCGACGACATCGGCCGCCTTGCCGGCACTTCCGGCGTCGCGGGCTTTTACATTCCGCGTGCCGGTGCCGCCGTATCCTTCGTTCCGGCAGTCGAGAGCCAGCGCGACCGCTTCAGCCGCCATCTCGACCAGCGCGAGCTCAACCAGAAAACGGCGCTGACCGCCGAAGGCATATTGTTCCACGAATATGTTCACCACTTCATGCTGCAGAAATTCAGCACCGCCTATCCGCACTGGTATGTCGAGGGCTTCGCCGAGCTTTACGGCACGCTCGAGCTGCTCGACGGCGGCGCCTTCCGCGTCGGCGACGTCCCGCAGCACCGCGGAGACGACCTGTTCGAACTGCCCGGCATCCGGCTCACTCGATTGTTCGATCACAACAAGCGGCTCGACGGACAGGAATATTATCAATCCTATTCGTTCGGCTGGATGATCGCCCACTATCTGAACTTCAACAAGGCGAGGCAGGGGCAGCTCGCCCAATATCTGAAAGCGCTCAACGCCGGTGAGGACAGCCTGGCCGCGGCGCAGCGCGCGTTCGGCGACCTCGACACGCTGCAGGACGAACTGCGCGACTACAAGAGCGGGCCGTTCCCGACGCTCAACGTCAAGCCGGCGGACTATGTTGCGCCGAAGGTCGATATGCGGCCCCTGACGCCGGCCGAGGAAGCCGTCATCCACGCGCATATCCGAAGCGAGCGCGGCGTCTCCGAGCGGCAGGCGCGCGCCGTTGCGGACGAGGTCGACGGCATGGACAAAAAATATCCCGACAGCCTGCCCGTCCAGCTGATCGCCGGCGAGGCCTATTCGGATGCCCAGCAATTCGCAAAGGCGGAAAGCGCGCTCAAGAGGGCGCTCGTTCTGGACCCGCAGTCGCAGGATGCCCAGATATTGATGGGCGGCCTGTTCATGACGCGCGCCGAGGAGGAAAAGAACCCCGCCCTCTATGCGACGGCGCGAAACTGGTTTGCCGAGGCGTACCGGCTCGACCCGAAGGACCCCCGCGCGGCGATCGGCTATTATATGTCCTTCTATGAAGCGAAAGAGCCGATCCCCGAACCCGCGATCATCGCGCTCGAAAGCGTGTTCGACTATTCGTCCTACGACGATGGCTATCGTATGGTCCTCGCGCGCCAGCTGCTCAACGAAAACAAGGGCAAGCTCGCGCGATCGGTGCTCGCTCCTCTCGCCTTTTCGAGCCACAAGCAGGAAAAGGCGAACAAGGTCGCCAAGGTGGTCGACGAGATCGACGCCGGCCAGATCGACGCGGCGCGCGCCACCATCGCGGGTATTTTCGCCGATCGGGAAAAGGAAGACAGCTAAGCAGACCGCGTCAACCAGTGGCGCCGGGCCGTATGTCGCGCTGCCCGGCGCCATTGTCGCTCAGCGCCCTTCGCGCTTCAGCAACTCTTCCTTGATCGGCAGGCCATAGGCATAGCCGCCGAGCGATCCGTCGCTGCGCACGACGCGGTGGCACGGGATCAGCACCGCCACATTATTCGCGCCATTGGCGCTTCCCGCCGCGCGCACCGCGGCGGGCTTGCCGACCGCGGCGGCGATGTCCGAATAGCTGCGCGTCTCGCCCGCCGGAATCTTCCTGAGCTCGCGCCACACCGCTTCCTGAAAGGCGGTGCCCTTCACGTCGATCGGAATATGGTCGAAGCCGTTCACCGGCGCCTCGACCGCGTCGACGACCTGCCCCAGCAGCGCGGCGAAGTCATCGCCGCCCTCGACCAGATCGGCTGCGGGAAAGCGCTCCTCCAATGCCTCGCGCCCTTCGGCGAAGCTCAAACGGCACACGCCCTTGTCGGTCGCGGCGACGAGCATGTCGCCGAGGCTGGTCGGCACCACCGCCCAGTGGATCGTCGCGCCCTTGCCGCCGTTCACCCAGGCCGAAGCCGTCATACCCATGCGTCCCTCCATATTCTCGTAAAAGCGCGACGGCCCCGAAAAGCCCGCGTCGTAAATCGCGTCGGTCACCCTTGTGCCCTCGCTCAGCGCGGCGCGCGCGCGTTCCTCGCGCAGCGCGCGGGCATAGGCGGCGGGCGACAGGCCGGTGTGGCGGGTGAAGACGCGCTGGAAATGCGTCGGCGAATAGCCGGTGCGCGCGGCGAGATCGGCGAGCGCGAGCGGTTCCTCGCTTTGCTTGATCGCCGCGATCGCCTTGATCACCGCACTTTCGTCGCGCGCGACATCGTCGGGCAGACAGCGCTTGCACGGGCGAAGCCCCGTCGCGCGCGCCGCGGCGCCATCGGCGAAGAAACGCACATTTTCGCGCAGCGGGTGGCGCGCGGCGCAGCTCGGCCGGCAATAGATGCCGGTGGTGAGCACGCCGGTGACGAAACGCCCGTCGAACGCCTTGTCGCGCGCCTGCACCGCCGCCCAGCGCTCGTCGTCGGTCATCAGATCGCGGCTCATGACTCGTCCCTTTCGATCCGCGCGGCGAAACAACCGTGCGCGGCATTATGGGCATCGATATAGGCAATGCCCTCATCGGCGAACAGGTCGCGGATCGCGGCATCGGCCTCGCCCGGTCCCGCGAGCCGCGCGGTTTGCAGCATCCCCTCGGCATCGAAGGCGCGCAGCGCGAGCGGGCGGCCCTCGAACACCGGAGGGGTTTCGCCCTGATAGCGCGCGGCCCCGACCCCCGGCCGGACATAGATGGCATAGGCGCTGCGATAGGGCGTCGCGACATCGTGGCTGGTGTGATGGAGCAGGATCAGCTCCTCGCCCGCTTTCGCATCCTCGAGGCTGATGCGGCACGGAAAACCGCGGTCCGCGGTCGCTTTCACACGCCGCGCGTTGATCGCGGCGAGACCCGCGTCGTCGAGCGCAAACAGGGGCGCAAAGCGATCGGGGCAAAGCCCCTCGATCAGGTAGGTCATCGAAAACATCCTTTCTCGGCTGTTGGAGAAGGAATGCCACAACGCGATTCGCATCGCGTCCCGATGCTTGCGTTCAAAGCTTGCGGCTCTATTTTGCGCGCCATGACCCGCCTGCTCACCCTGCTGCTCGCCCTCTTTGCCCTCACGCTTCCGGCCCGCGCCGCCGACGATATCAGCGCCGCGTCGCGCAGCGTCGTGCGCGTCGTCACCGTCGCGATGATGGACGGCGAGGTCGTGGGTTTCGGCCATGGCAGCGGCATCGCGATCTCGCCGACACGCATCGTGACCAACGCGCATGTCGTCGAATCGGCGGCGCGCTATCCGGGCAATGTCGCGCTCGGTGTCGTCCCGTCGGAGGGACAGAAGAGCTTCGCCGGCAAGCTGATCGCGATCGACACCGCGCGCGACCTCGCGCTCGTCGAGATCACCGAGGGGCGGCTGCCCGCCGCCGCCATCTACACCGGCCCGCTCGAATCGGGCGCCGACGTCGTCGCGCTGGGCTATCCGGGCAATGTCGACCTTGCGACCGCGCGCAGCGCCAACGACTATATCACCCCGCGCACCCCGACGCGCAGCGAAGGCAATATGTCGAACATGCAGTCGGTCGACGGCGTCGCGATGCTGATCCACACCGCGAAAATCTCGCGCGGCAATTCGGGCGGGCCGCTCGTCGACCAGTGCGGGCGCATCGCGGGGATCAACACCGCGATCACGCGCGCCGACGACGGCGATTCGCCCTTCGCCTTCGCCATCGCGGGGCGCGAACTGACGCGCTTCCTCGCCGATGCGGACCAGCAATATACGAGCGTCGGCACCCCCTGCCTGTCGATGGCCGAGGCCGACGCGCGGAGCCGCGCCGCGATCGACGCCGAAGCGCGCGCCGATGCCGAGGCCAATGCCGCGAAAAATGCCGCCGCGAAGCTCGACCGCGAACTCAGAGAGGCGCGCGCCGAGGACGAGGCGCTCGCCGCACGCGAGAATCGCATCGCGCTCGCGGGCGTGCTGTTCGTCATCGGCGCGCTCGCGGCGGGCGCGGGGCTGATGTTCTATGGCCAGAAGAATATGCGCAAGGCCAAGATCGCGGGCGGCGTCGGCGCCGCGCTGATTCTGGTCGCGGCGGTGCTGTTCGCAACGCGCCCCGACGCGCACGCCGAAATCGCCGAGGAAGCGGCGAAGACGCCCGCTACCGAAACGCCGAAACTCGCGCAGGGCAACCTGCTCTGCACGATCCGCCCCGACCGCAGCCGCATCACCGTGTCTGCGACGACCGACGTGCCGATCACGATCGGCAAGGGCGGCTGCGTCAACGGCCGCACCCAGTATACGAAGGGGCCCGACGACCGCTGGCAGCGCATTCTGGTGCCCAATGAGGAAGCGACCGTCACTGTCGCGTCGATCGATTCGGCGGGGCGCGACTATCGCGTCGAACGCTATTTGCTCGACGCCGAAACGATGGCGAAGGCGCGCGAGACGCGTGCGACGATCACGCTCAAAAGCTGCACGACCGACCCCGACGAACTTGCGGGGCTCGCCGCGCAGCAGGACGCGATCCGCAGCGCGCTTCCCGGCACCCCCAACGAACGGCTCGTCTATCGCTGTCAGAAGGCGAACGGTGCGGCAGCGAAATCGTCCGGCGACTGACGCGGTCAGCGCAGCCCGTCGACCCATCGGGTCAGGATCGCCTGCGCGGGGGCGGTATAGGCGAGTTCGTGGCCCGCACCCGCGACGCGGACGACCGTCGCATCGGGCCGCGCCCGCGCCAGCCGGTCCAGATGGTCGGGGGTGACGAGCGTGTCGGCATCGCCGTGCATCAGAAAGACGGGCGCCTTCACGCGGCGCAGCTTCGCCGCATTATCGAAACGGTCGCGCACCAGCCAGCGCGGCGCGAACGGCACCTGACGCTGCACGGCCGCGGGCAGGTCGGACAATCCCGACACGAGGATCAGCGCGGCGACGTCGTGGCGCAGCGCGATTTCGGTCGCGGGGCCCGAGCCGATCGAATTGCCGACGACGGCGATATTCTCCGCCGCGACCCCGGCTTTGTTCAGCCAGCGCATCGCCGCTTCGCCGTCGCGATAAAACCCGTCCTCGTCCGGCGAACCCGGATTGCCGCCATAGCCGCGATATTCGACGAGCATCAGCCCGTGGCCCGCGGCGGCCGGCCCGCGCGTCGCCTCGATCGCGCCGATCATATTGTCGCCATTGCCGTGAAAGAAGAGGATCACCTTCTTGCCCGGTGCGGCGGGGCGATAGAAGGCCGAGAGCCGCAGGCCGTCGTCGGTTTGCGTGTGGACAAGCCGGAAGCCGGGCAGGGCCTCGTGCGGATAATCGCGCGGCGCGGGAAAGATGATGCGCCGCTGCTGGGTATAGAGCAGCGCCGCGACGACGAGCGCGCAGACGAACAGCCCGAGAAGGAGCTGGACCGCCAGCCTCATCCCCCGCACGCCCGGAACAGCATCAGCGTGCGTTCGCGCGCCAGTTCGCTCGACGGCTCGTGATAATCCTTGCGCCGGTCGCTGTTGAAGCCGTGTCCCGCTTCATAGACGAAGACTTGCGCGGTCGGATGCTGCTTCGCGATCAGCGTCTCGACCCCTTCCATCGGGATGCCGCCATCGAAGCGCCCGAAATGGGCGATGGCCGCGCAGGCGGGCGCCTGATCGGCGAATTGCGTCGGGACGAGGCTGCCATAATAGGCCGAGGATGCCGCGAGGTCGGGGCTGATCTGCGCCATCCGCCACGCGACCGACCCGCCATAGCAATAGCCGGCGATGAAGACCGGACCCTTACCCTTCAGCGCATCGATGCAGGTCTGCGCATCCTTCAGGCTCTGCTCGAACGGGTGCAGCTTGCGCGCGAGTTCGACCGCGCGTTCGAACTGCGGCCCCGAATAGTCGCTCTCGAACCCCGGATGCTCGCGGTCGAACAGCGCGGGCGAGAGCACCTCATAGCCGTCCGCGGCATATTCGTCGCAAAGCTCGCGGATATGATCGGTGACCCCGAAAATCTCCTGCACCAGCACCAGCCCGCCGCGGCGATCACCCTCCGGTTGCGCGTGATAGACGGCGATTTCGGCGCCATCGTCCATCGTCATCCGGATCATCTCGCCCATCCCCCAACCCCTCATCCGTTTGGACTGAGCTTGTCGAAGTCCCGTCCTTCTTTCCCACGACCATGAAGAAAGAACGGCGCTTCGACAAGCTCAGCGCAAACGGGTTTGGGAAGGGCGCCGGAAGACTCCTCACCCCCGCCTTGCATTGCGGCACAATCGTTGCTACGCGCGCCCCGACTTTGCAGCGGGGGCATTTCCGGATGCCGGGCAAATCCGCGCAGCCATCCCCCTCGGGATCGAAGAAAAGGACTTTCGCGCGTGGAGAATTCCGGCGGCATTCAGGGCAACATCACGGCGGGCCTCGCGGGCCGTTATGCCAGCGCGCTGTTCGATCTGGCCCGCGAATCGAACGCCATCGACGCCGTCCAGAAGAGCCTCGCCACCCTCAAGGCGAGCCTGACCGAATCGGCCGACCTCGCGAACCTGATCGCCAGCCCCGTCGTCGGCCGTACCGACGCCGCCAATGCGATCGCCGCGGTCGCCAAATCGCTGAAGCTCGATTCGCTGACCGCCAAATTCCTCGGCGTGCTCGCCGAGAACCGCCGCCTCGCCGACCTGCCCGGCATGATCGGCGCCTTCGACGCGATCGTCGCCGACCACCGCGGCGAAGTGACCGCGAAGGTCACGAGCGCGCACCCGCTTTCGGCCGCGCAGCTGAAAGAGCTGACCGCGAACCTCAAATCCCGTGTCGGACGCGACGTCACCGTCGCGGCGACCGTCGATCCCGCCATTCTCGGCGGCCTCGTCGTCCAGCTGGGCAGCCAGCTGATCGACGGCAGCATCCGTACCCGTCTCAACAGTTTCGCCCAGGCGATGAAGGGCTGAACGCCCCCTACGCCAAAACGCCCGATGAAAGGCTGAATAATGGAAATCCGCGCCGCTGAAATCAGCAAGGTCATCAAGGACCAGATCGCCAATTTCGGGACCGACGCCACGGTCAGCGAAATCGGCTCGGTGCTCTCGGTCGGCGACGGCATCGCCCGCGTCCACGGCCTCGACAATGTCCAGGCCGGTGAAATGGTCGAATTCGCCAACGGCGTGAAGGGCATGGCGCTCAACCTCGAAGCCGACAATGTCGGCATCGTGATCTTCGGCTCGGACTCGGAGATCAAGGAAGGCGACACCGTCAAGCGCACCGGCACGATCGTCGACGTCCCCGTCGGCAAGGGCCTGCTCGGCCGCGTCGTCGATGGTCTCGGCAATCCGATCGACGGCAAGGGCCCGATCAAGGCCGACAAGCGCATGCGCGTCGAAGTCAAGGCGCCGGGCATCATCCCGCGCACCTCGGTCCACGAACCCGTCCAGACCGGCCTCAAGGCGCTCGACGCGCTCGTCCCCGTCGGCCGCGGCCAGCGCGAGCTGATCATCGGCGACCGTCAGACCGGCAAGACCGCCGTCGCGATCGACACCTTCATCAACCAGAAGCAGGTCAACGCCGGCGACGATGAGTCGAAGAAGCTGTACTGCATCTATGTCGCCGTCGGCCAGAAGCGTTCGACCGTCGCGCAGATCGTGCGCCAGCTCGAAGAAAATGGCGCGATGGAATATTCGATCGTCGTCGCCGCGACCGCGTCGGAACCCGCGCCGCTCCAGTATCTCGCGCCCTATGCCGGCGTGACGATGGGCGAATTTTTCCGCGACAACGGCATGCACGCCGTCATCGTCTATGACGATCTTTCGAAGCAGGCCGTCGCCTATCGCCAGATGTCGCTGCTGCTCCGCCGCCCGCCGGGCCGCGAAGCCTATCCCGGCGACGTTTTCTATCTCCACAGCCGCCTGCTCGAGCGCGCCGCGAAGATGAACAGCGACAATGGCGCCGGCTCGCTCACCGCGCTGCCGATCATCGAAACGCAGGCGGGCGACGTGTCGGCGTACATCCCGACCAACGTGATTTCGATCACCGACGGCCAGATCTTCCTCGAAACCAACCTGTTCAACGCCGGTATCCGCCCCGCGATCAACGTCGGCCTGTCGGTGAGCCGCGTCGGCTCGGCCGCGCAGACCAAGGCGATGAAGAAGGTGTCGGGCTCGATCAAGCTCGAGCTCGCGCAGTATCGCGAAATGGAAGCCTTTGCGCAGTTCGGTTCGGACCTCGATGCATCGACGCAGAAGCTGCTCAACCGCGGCGCACGCCTGACGCAGCTGCTGAAGCAACCGCAGTTCCAGCCGATGCCGTTCGAAGAGCAGACCGCGTCGATCTTCGCCGGTACCAACGGCTATCTCGACAATGTCGCGACGACCGACGTGTCGCGCTATGAACAGGCGATGCTCGCCTATCTGCGCAGTGACCATGCCGACGTGCTGAAGGCGATCCGCGACACCAAGGATCTGGGCGACGACACGAAGAAGGCGCTGGTCGCGGCGCTCGACGCCTTCGCCAAGATTTTCGCGTAAACACTTACCTTGTCATCCCCGCGAAAGCGGGGACCCAGTGCGACGCAGCGCAAGCTATCCCTAGGTTCCCGCTTTCGCGGGAATGACAAAATAGAGGAACCGACAGAGTGGCATCACTCAAGGAACTCAAAGGGCGCATCGTCTCGGTCAAATCGACCCAGAAGATCACCAAGGCCAAGAAGATGGTCGCCGCCGCGAAGCTGCGTAAAGCGCAGGCCGCGGCCGAAGCCGCGCGTCCCTATGCCGAGCGGCTCGAAGGCGTCGTCGCGAGCCTCGCGTCGAAGGTCGGCGCGTCGGACTCGGCGCCGAAGCTGCTTTCGGGCACCGGCAAGAGCGATACGCACCTGCTCGTCGTGCTCAACAGCGACCGCGGCCTTGCCGGCGCGTTCAACTCGAACATCGTCAAGGCCGCGCGCGACAAGGCGCTCGAACTGCAGGCCGAAGGCAAGAAGGTTCTCTTCTTCCTCGTCGGCCGCAAGGGCCGCCCGGTGATCGCTCGCCTGTTCCAGGGCCAGATCGTCGAGCAGTATGAAACGACCGGCATCCGCGACATTGGCTTCGACCAGGCGAGCGAAGTCTCGGCGAAAGTCATGGAGATGTACGAAGCCGGCGCGTTCGACGTCGCGCATCTCTTCTATTCGAAATTCCGTTCGGCGCTGCTCCAGATCGCGACCGGGCAGCAGATGATCCCGGTTCCGCCGCCCGCCGAAGCGCCGGCATCGAGCGGCGCTGCGGTCGAATATGAGCCGGGCGAAGAGGAAATCCTCGCCGATCTGCTCCCGCGCAACGTCACCATCCAGATCTTCAAGGGCCTCCTTGAAAACGCCGCGTCCGAACAGGGCGCGTCGATGACCGCGATGGACAATGCGACGCGCAACGCGGGCGAGCTGATCAACAAGCTGACCATCGTTTACAACCGCACGCGTCAGGCGGCGATCACCACCGAACTTATTGAAATCATCGCGGGCGCCGAAGCGCTCTAATCGATCAACCCAAGGAAGAAGACCATGGCTACCGCTCCCGCTGAAAAGAAGGCTCCTGCCAAGAAGGCCGCGCCCAAGGCTGCTGCGCCGAAGAAGGCCGCTGCGCCCAAGGCTGCCGCCACCGGCACCGCAACGGGCCGCGTCGCACAGGTCATCGGCGCCGTCGTCGACGTCCAGTTCACCGGCCCGCTGCCGGCGATTCTGAACGCGCTCGAAACCGACAACAACGGCAACCGCCTCGTCCTCGAAGTCGCGCAGCACCTCGGCGAGAACACCGTCCGCACGATCGCGATGGACGCGACCGACGGCCTGACCCGCGGCCAGCCCGTCACCGACACCGGCGCACAGATCTCGGTCCCCGTCGGCCCGCAGACGCTCGGCCGCATCCTCAACGTCATCGGCGACCCGATCGACGAACGCGGCCCGGTCAATGCCGGCATGTCGGCGCCGATCCACGCCAAGGCCCCCGAATTCGTCGACCAGTCGACCGAAGCCGCGATCCTCGTCACCGGCATCAAGGTCATCGACCTCATCGCCCCCTACGCCAAGGGCGGCAAGATCGGCCTGTTCGGCGGCGCCGGCGTCGGCAAGACCGTTCTCATTCAGGAACTGATCAACAACATCGCCAAGGGCCACGGCGGCGTCAGCGTGTTCGCGGGCGTCGGTGAACGCACCCGCGAAGGCAACGACCTGTATCACGAATTCCTCGACGCCGGCGTTATCGCCAAGGACGCCGACGGCAACCCGACCCCCGACGGGTCGAAGGTGGCGCTGGTGTTCGGCCAGATGAACGAGCCCCCGGGCGCCCGCGCCCGCGTCGCGCTCTCGGGCCTCACCATGGCCGAATATTTCCGCGACCAGGAAGGCCAAGACGTTCTGTTCTTCGTCGACAACATCTTCCGCTTCACCCAGGCGGGTTCGGAAGTGTCGGCGCTGCTCGGCCGTATTCCGTCGGCGGTGGGTTACCAGCCGACGCTGTCGACCGACATGGGCGCGCTGCAGGAACGCATCACCTCGACCACCAAGGGCTCGATCACCTCGGTGCAGGCCATTTACGTCCCCGCGGACGATCTTACCGACCCGGCTCCCGCGACCTCGTTCGCCCACTTGGACGCGACGACGACGCTGAGCCGCGCGATTTCGGAACTCGGCATCTATCCCGCGGTCGACCCGCTCGACTCGACCTCGCGCGTGCTGACCGCCGCCACGGTCGGCCAAGAGCATTATGAGACCGCGCGCCGCGTTCAGGAAACGCTGCAGAAGTACAAGTCGCTGCAGGACATCATCGCGATCCTCGGCATGGACGAACTTTCGGAAGAAGATAAGCTGGTCGTCGCCCGCGCGCGCAAGATCCAGCGCTTCCTCAGCCAACCGTTCCACGTCGCCGAAGTCTTCACCGGCATCCCTGGCAAGTTCGTCGCGATCGAAGACACGGTGAAGTCGTTCAAGGCGGTCGTCGACGGCGAGTATGACCACCTGCCCGAAGCGGCCTTCTATATGGTCGGCGGCATCGACGAAGCGGTCGCCAAGGCCGCGAAGCTCGCCGAAGACGCGTAACACACCTACACCCCTCCCCGCGCGGGAGGGGTTTAAGGACATATCATGGCCCTGAAGTTCGAACTCGTCACTCCCGCCCGCCTCGAGCGGTCCGCCGACGTCCATATGGTCACCGTCCCGGGGACCGAGGGCGATTTCTCGGTGCTCGAAGGCCATGCGCCCTTCATGGCGACGCTGCGCAACGGCCCGCTGACCATCTACGCCACCGCGGGCGCCGCGCCCGAGGTGATCGAGGTCGAAGGCGGCTTCGCCGAGGTCAATGAAGCAGGCCTCACCGTGCTGGCCGAACATATCGCCGGATAGATTTTCCGCCTTTCACGGCTGGACCAAAAGCCCGCATCCCTGCCGATGCGGGCTTTTTCGTGCCCGCGTGGCAAACGCCCGCGGCATTAGGACAATGTCAAAGTTTCCGATTTATTCACCGTGTCGGATGGGGGTTTCGCCGGGATACTGGCGGTATTCCCGCATGAGATACGAAGCAGGATAAAACGGATGAGTGCATTCGGACGCCGCCCCGGAACCGCTGGCCGCCCCGCCTTTGGCGTGGCGAAGCCGATGCAGACTGGCCCCGGCGTGCCCGGCGGCGCGCAATTTCCTGCGATCGACACCGCGCCCGCCGAAGTCCCGCCGCCGATCCCGTCGAACCTGACGCCCGAAGAAGAGGCGATGGAGCGGCTGAACCAGCGCTCGACCGCCGAAATGGCCGAGCCCGAAAAGGTGCAGGGTTTCGAAGCCAGCGTCCACAAGATCAAGGAACAGGTGCTGCCGCGCCTGCTCGAACGCGTCGATCCCGAAGCGGCCGCGACGCTGAGCAAAGACGAGCTGACCGAGGAATTCCGCCCGATCATCCTCGAGGTGCTCGCCGAGCTGCGAATCACGCTCAATCGCCGCGAACAATTCGCGCTCGAAAAGGTGCTCGTCGACGAACTGCTCGGCTTCGGCCCGCTCGAAGAATTGCTCGCCGACCCCGACATCAGCGACATCATGGTCAACGGTCCGTATCAGACCTATGTCGAGCGCAAGGGCCAGCTCGTCATCGCGCCGATCCAGTTCCGCGACGAACAGCATCTGTTCCAGATCGCGCAGCGCATCTGCAACATGGTCGGCCGCCGCGTCGACCAGACGACGCCGCTCGCCGACGCCCGCCTCAAGGACGGCAGCCGCGTCAACGTGATCGTCCCTCCGCTCAGCTTGCGCGGTACCGCGATCTCGATTCGTAAATTCTCAGCCAAGCCGATCACGCTCGACATGCTCTGCCAATGGGGCGCGATGAGCCAGAAGATGTGCACCGCGCTGAAGATCGCGGGCGCCAGCCGCTTCAACATCGTCATCTCGGGCGGCACGGGTTCGGGTAAGACGACGATGCTCAACGCGCTGTCGAAAATGATCGACCCCGGCGAACGCGTGCTGACGATCGAGGACGCCGCCGAACTCCGCCTGCAGCAGCCGCACTGGCTGCCGCTCGAAACGCGCCCCGCGAACCTCGAGGGCAATGGCGCGATCCATATGGGCGATCTCGTCAAGAACGCGCTGCGTATGCGTCCCGACCGCATCATCATGGGTGAGGTTCGCGGCGCCGAATGTTTCGACCTGCTCGCCGCGATGAACACGGGTCACGACGGGTCGATGTGTACGCTCCACAGCAACTCGCCCCGCGAATGCCTCGGCCGTATGGAAAACATGGTCCTCATGGGCGACATCAAGATTCCGAAGGAAGCGATCTCGAAACAGATCGCCGACTCGGTCGATCTGATCGTCCAGATCAAGCGCCTGCGCGACGGCTCGCGCCGCGTCACCAACGTCACCGAGGTGATCGGCATGGAAGGCGACGTCATCGTCACCCAGGAACTCTTCAAGTTCGAATATCTCGACGAGGACAAGGACGGCAAGATCGTCGGCGAATATCGCGCGATGGGCCTGCGCCCCTATACGCTCGAAAAGGCCCGCCAATACGGCTTCGACCAGCCCTATCTCGAGGCGTGCCTGTAACCTCTTACCCTCTCCCCTTGGGGGAGAGGGATGCGAAGACTTGGCAGCTTCGCTGCCTAGTCGAAGCTGGGTGAGGGGTTGAGCGTAGCGCGCGAAAGCGGCGTTTGAGGCCCTCATCCAACTCCGCCTAGTCGCTTCGCGACAAGGCTCCATATCCTTCTCCCCCAAGGGGAGAAGGAATCAAGGCTTCAACGCAAACGCCGTCGCGAACAGCGCCACCGCTGCCGCCGCCAGCGCGATCCCGCGCCAGGGCATGAAGCCGACCTCCTCGACGTCGCGCCGGTTGTTGCGGCGCCAGTTGGCGATCTCGGCAACGCCGAACAGCACCGCGGCCGCAATCGCCACCGACAGCATCGACACTTGCATTGCCGCGCATCCCTTCGCAAACAGGGGCATTCCCCCCAGTCTCCGCAAGGAGACCAAATCCCCCAAGGAGAGAGGTGCCCATATGCGTGTCCTGTCGTTGCTTGCAAGTGCCGCCGCCCTGATCGCCGTCCCCGCTGCCGCAATGCAGCACGACGGCCACGCCGGCCATGCCGCCGCCAAGAGCGGCGATGCGATCGCCGCCGCGGTCGCCGCGCCCACCCGCACCGCCGCGAACGTCGCGCGCGACCCCTATCGGCATCCCGCCGAAACGCTCGCCTTTTTCGGCGTGAAGCCCGGCGATACGGTGGTCGAGCTGTGGCCCGGCGGCGGCTGGTACACCGAAATCCTCGCGCCGCTGACCAAGGCCGGCGGCGGCACGCTTTATGTCGCGGCGCCGTGGGAACGCGGGCTCAATCGCGTCAAGACGAAGCAGGCCGAAAATGCCGATGTCTATGGCGCGATGAAGCTGGCCGAATTCCCCCATGCCGGCACCAATCCCAAGGTCCCCGATGGCAGCGCCGATGTCGTGCTGACCTTTCGCAACGTCCATAACTGGCGCTTCGACGGCGCCGACAACACCGCGAACGCGTTCAAGCAGATTTTCGCGATGCTCAAGCCCGGCGGCACACTCGGCGTCGTCGAGCACCGGCTGAACGAAAGCGACGACAGCGCGAAGGAAGAGAAGTCGGGCTATATGAAGAAAAGCTCGATCGTCGCCTTTGCCGAGGCCGCGGGCTTCAAGCTCGCCGGCGAAAGCGAAATCAACGCCAACCCGAAAGACACCAAGGATTATCCCAAGGGCGTCTGGACGCTGCCGCCGAGCCTGACCGAGGGCGAGACCGACCGCGCCAAATATGTCGCGATCGGCGAATCGGACCGCATGACGCTCAAATTCGTGAAGCCCGCGTCCTGAAGCATTGTGAATCCATCGACCCTGCGCTGCTTTTGAGCGCCTATGCGCAGGGCATTTTCCCGATGGCCGACGGGGCGGACGACCCGTCGGTCCATTGGGTCGAACCGCGGCTGCGCGCGATCCTGCCGCTCGATGGCTTCCACCTGTCGCACAGCCTGAAAAAAGTCATCGTGTCGGATCGTTTTCGCGTGACCACCGACACCGCCTTCGCCGATATGGTCGCGCTTTGCGCCGAGCCCGCCGACGACCGGCCGACGACATGGATCAACCCCGTGATCAGGGCGAGCTACGACCGGCTATTCCAGCTCGGCCATGCACACAGCGTCGAATGCTGGCAGAACGGCGAGCTCGTCGGCGGGCTCTATGGCGTAACGCTCGGCCGCGCCTTTTTCGGCGAATCGATGGTCAGCCGCGTGCGCGACGCGTCGAAGGTCGCGCTCGCGCATCTCGTCGCGCGGCTGATCGCGGGCGGCTGGAAATTGCTCGACTGCCAGTTCATCACACCGCACCTCGCGAGCCTCGGCGCGATCGAGATCCGCCAGGCCGACTATCTCGCGCGGCTCTATTCGGTGTTGGCGGGAGGCGACGGCGGCACGATCTTGGGCGGCGCAACCGGAGCGGGCGCTGCAGGCGCGGGAGGTGCCGCCGCCGGGGTCGCGGTGCCCTCGCCGCCGTTCGTCGCGGGCGACTGGGGGGCGCTCGACGCCTTGGGCGCGGGCGCCGATTTGGGCGCCGAGCGTTCGACGGGCTCGCCGCCCGGATATGTCATCGCGCAGCTTTTGACGAAGACGTCATAGATCGGATGCTCGATCACGTTGCGGTCGGGCCGCTCGCGGAAAATCCAGCCCGAAAAGACGCGGCGCCATTTGTCGTCGCGCTGGTCCTGCACGGTCAGTTGGACGAAGGCCCCCGTTTCGGGCGGATCCTCCCACGGCGCGGTCATCTCGCACGCGCGCATCCGCACGATCGCGCGGCCGACGCGCACCGATTCGCCGGGCTTCATTTCGAGTTCGCGGACCAGCCCGTTGCGCTTGTTGAGCAGGCCGACGACCGCGACGCGCTCGGCCATCGGGGTCGCGCCTTCGATGCCGCCGACTTCCTGCGGCACGCGTTCGGATTTTGCGGTGGTCGATACGGTCGCGCTGCCGCCCGTCTTCGATGGCGTCCGGTCGCATGCCGTCAGCGCGGTCGCCGCGACAAGCGTCAGGAGCGCGATGCGGAGGGGTTGCGGCCGCACTGAAGCTCAGTCGGCGCCGGGCCGCCAGGCCTCATAATCGCCGGTCGCGGCGGCGCGGCGCCCGCCGCGTTCGAGCGCGCCCGCGGGGCGATAGGCGCCGGTGCTGCCGGTCAGGTTCGCGCTCGGCTCCTTCTCCCACGCGCGCGGCGCGGGCAGGACGTCGGTCGGCAATTCGTCGAAGGTGCCGTGCAGCCAGCCGTGCCATTCGGGCGGCACGCGGCTCGCATCGTTCGATCCGTTATAGATCACCCAGCGGCGGCCGCCCTTCTTGGCGCGGAAATAGCGGTTGCCGAGGCTGTCCTCGCCGACCTTCTCGCCCGTGCTCCAGCTGTTCAGCAGCGTGCCGACGGTCGCGCCGTCCCACCAGGTGAAAATCTTGCCCAAAATGCTCATGGCTGCGGCGTTTACAGCCAAGCCGCGATGCTTCGCAAGCCATTACTCATACTCGTCGCCCCCGCGCAGGCGGGGGCCGCAGGAGGTTTACGCAGCGGCGCAGGGTCAGGACGACGGAGGCCCCGCCTGCGCGGGGGCGACGATGCGGAACTGGCCGTCATTCTTTCCACGTCACCTTGGCACTTTCGTCGATGCCGAGCTTCGCCGCGGTGCCGCCCGCGAGTTCGAGCACCGCCGAAACCTCGCCGCCGCTGACGACGGGTTCGAGCGATTCGGGGATGGTGTTTTCGGCGATCCGGTCGATGCTGCCGTCGGCGCGGACGAAGATCATATCGAGCGGGATCAGCGTGTTCTTCATCCAAAAGCTGCCGATTCGCGGTTTTGCGAACGGAAAGAGCATTCCGCCATTTTCGGGCAGGCTGGTCCGGAACATCAGCCCGCGATCCTGCTCGGCGTCGGTGCGCGCGACCTCGACATCGAACCGGTGCGCCTGGCCCGCCATCGCGATCGTCACGGGGATCGTCGCGGCGCTCTCCGCCTCGCTGGCATCGCGGCTGCACGCCGCCATCGGCAGCGCGAACGACAGGGCAAGGGCGGTCAACAGGGCGCGCATCGGCATTTCCTTCATCCGGGTCGCCCCCGCCTAATCGAGCGCCGCTTCGTCGTCCAGCGCCGCCAGCCCCGCTTCGTCCCCCGGCGGGACGGCGAGGATGCGGCGCGCGATCGTCATGCTGTGCCCGGCGCGCAAAAAAGCGGCGATTTGCCGCTCGCGCTGCTTGGGATCGTCGCTGTTGCGCGTCGCAAAGGGGCCGAACCGCCGCCGCCGCGCGAACCCGACCGCCGCCGCGACCGCGGCATTCTCCGCCGCCGCGATGGCATCGCCGCTGTCATCCTCGGCGATGCCGTCGACGTAAAGCTGCGCCTTGACGCGCCGCACACCCAGACCGCGCCGCGTCATCGCCCCCGCGCGCATCGCGGCATATTGGCGATCGTCGAGATAGCGCAGACGCTCCATCCGGTCGGCGATCGCTTCGCACGCCGCCATGGCGTCACTTTCGTCTATCCATTCGGATTCGCGGACTTTTCTGGACAGATAGCGCGTCAGCTTGGCGCGACTCGTCGCGAATCGCGCGACATAGGCGAGCGCCAGTTCGTCGAGCTTTGCCGCGCTTAGGGGCCTTTTCGATCGGTCGGAGGGAGCACGATGCTTGGGCATGTGCCATGTTTGTGCCACAGTCGGGCCCGATTGAGAACGATCAACACCGCCATATCGGGTGCTAAAGCCCGGAAATGGGCGATTTGTTCAAACAACACAGGGTTCGCGCACCGACACATGGCACAGAAAGATGACATGCTTGTTGCCGCGCGGCCCATATCGCGGGATGTCGCAGCCCCTATGACCGATACCGACATGATTTCGGCCGATGCGCTCGTGCCGACGCCGACCGAATGTGCGCAGCCGCGCCGTTTTTCCGATTTCGCCACCGTGGGCGAGGCGCTCGACTATGCCGCCGCGGGTTCGCGCGGGCTCAATTTCCACGATCCGCGCGGGAAACTCGTGCGCCCCTATCCGTATAGCGAGCTCAGGGCCGACGCGCTGGCCGCCGCTTACCGGCTGATCGCGGCGGGGGTGAAGCCGAACGACCGCATCGCGCTGATCGCCGAAACCGGCGCCGAATTCGCCGCGCTTTTCTTCGGCACCATCTATGCCGGCGCCTGGCCGGTTCCGCTGCCGCTGCCGACCAGCTTCGGCGGGCGCGATAGCTATGTCGGCCAGCTCGTCGTCCAGCTCACGAGCTGCGACCCCAAAATGCTGTTTTTCCCGCCTGAAATCGCCGCAATGGCGATCGAGGCGGCCGAGCAGCAGAAGGTGCAGCCGATCGACTGGAGCGAGTTCGAAAAACGCGCCGCCCCCGTCGCCGACCTGCCCGAACAAAAAACCGACGAGACCTGCTATCTCCAGTATAGCAGCGGCTCGACGCGTTTCCCGCACGGCGTCGCGGTGACCCACGGCGCGCTGCTCAACAATCTCTCGGCGCATTCGCACGGCATGGAGCTGCAGGACAGCGACCGCTGCATTTCGTGGCTGCCCTGGTATCACGACATGGGCCTCGTCGGCTGCCTGCTCTCGCCCGTCGCGAACCAGGTGTCGGTCGATTATCTGAAGACCGAGGATTTCGCCCGCCGTCCGCTCGCCTGGCTCGACCTGATCAGCCGCAACAGCGGCACGACTTTGAGCTATTCGCCGACCTTCGGCTATGACATCTGCGCGCGCCGCATCTCGAGCCAGAGCCATGTCGCCGACCGTTTCGACCTGTCGCGCTGGCGCGTCGCGGGCAACGGCGCCGACATGATCCGCCCCGACGTGATGCAGAGCTTCGTCGACGCCTTTGCCGACGCGGGTTTCAAGGCGAGCGCCTTCCTGCCGAGCTATGGCCTTGCCGAAGCGACGCTCGCGGTGAGCATCATGCCCCCGGGCGAGGGCATCGTCGTCGAGCTGGTCGAGGAAACCGAGCTGTCGGGCGCCGCGAACGATGCCGGCCGTCCGACCCGCTACCGCGCGATCGTCAATTGCGGCAAGGCGGTCAAGGACATGGTGATCGAGGTCCGCGACGAGGCGGGCAATCCGCTTCCCGACCAGACCGTCGGCAAAGTGTGGTGCACCGGCCCGTCGCTGATGACCGGCTATTTCCGCGACCCCGAATCGACCGCGGCCTGCATGGCGGACGGCTGGCTCGACACCGGCGATATGGGCTATATGTCAGACGGTTACATCTATATCGTCGGCCGCGCCAAGGACATGATCATCATCAACGGCAAGAACCACTGGCCGCAGGATATCGAATGGGCGGTCGAGCAGCTGCCGGGCTTCAAGTCGGGCGACATAGCGGCCTTCGCGATCACGACGCCGGGCGGCGAGGAAACCCCCGCGGTGCTCGTCCAGTGCCGCACCAGCGACGAGGCCGAACGGCTCGCGCTGCGCGAGACGATCCGCGATCGCGTCCGCGCGATCACCGGCATGAACTGCCTGATCGAGCTGATTCCGCCGCGCACCCTGCCGCGCACCAGCTCGGGCAAATTGAGCCGCTCGAAAGCGCGCGCGCAATATCTCGCCGGCGAAATCCAGCCCTTCGCGATGGCGGCGTAAGCGGACGCGTTCGCTCTCGGCCAATAGCGGCCATTCTCTTCCATCGTCACCCCGGACTTGATCCGGGGTCCACGACTTCAGCGCTGCGATGGATCCCGGATCAAGTCCGGGACGACGAAAAGTGGGAAACGGCCACGCCCACCCTGTCCCCACCCGGCACAGAAATTCGTCCCCGAACAGCGCGATGGTTACCTTCGGGTAATACCCGCGCGCTAAACCGGCGGGCGTGAAAAGCCTGCTGACCGACCCTGTTGCTGCCGAAGAGATATCCGTGCGGACCCTGTTGGGGCTGGGCCCGCGAAATCAGGATCTCGGCAACCTCCGCCAGCTCCAGCTCGCGCCGCTTCGCGGCCGCGGCTCGCTGCGCCTGTTGATGGGCCTCGGCATGGCGCTCGTCGCCGCCTTCACCATGGTCCACAGCATAGCATTGTCCGTCGCGGGCGGCTGGCTCGCCTGCGCCCTCGTCTTCGCGCTCTGGTCCTACGGCAAGTTCAACCGCCTGCCGCTCGGCGATCCCAAATCGTCGGGAGTTGCCGAATATCGGCTGTGCAATCGCCACGCGCTCTGTTCGGCGCTGCTCTGGGGCGCGCTCTTCTGGTTGCAGGGGCCGACCCCCACGCTCGACCATGTCCTGTCGATGTGGACGATCGCGGTGCTGATGATGGTCACCCTGTCGATCGTCGCGCACAGCGTCCCGCTCGCCTGCGCACTGTTCATCGCCCCCGTCTCGCTGTCGGCCGCTGCCGCGTTGACGCGCGCCGGCGCCCCCCAACTCGCGGGCGTGGCGCTCGTCGCGGGCTTCCTGCTCTGCGCTTTCTGCGTCCGCTTCGCGCAAAGCCATATCCGCTTCCGCCGCGCCGAAGAGACGCTGCACGAAAAGACCGAGACGGTCAGCCTCTTGTTGCGCGAATTCGAGGAAACCTCGGCCGACTGGCTGTGGCAGACTGACAACAGCCGCCGCCTGATCCATGTCTCGCCGCGCCTCGCTTTTGCGCTCGGCGGCAGCGCCGAGGGGCTCGAGGGCGTGCCGCTCCTCCAGGCGCTTTCGGGCGATGCGTGGGAAACCGGCCTCTTCCCCAAGAGCCTGCACGACATGGCCGAGCGGATGAAGCGGCGTGAGAGCTTCTCGAACCTGATCGTTCCGGTGACGATCGGCGGCGCGCCGCGCTGGTGGGAGCTCTCCGCTTCGCCGCGCCTCGACGAAGCGGGCAAGTTCCTGGGTTTCCGCGGCGTCGGTTCGGACGTCACCGAAAAGCGCGCGACCGCCGAACAGATCGCCAAGATGGCGCGCTTCGACAATCTCACCGGCCTGCCCAATCGCCTCAGCCTCAACGAGGATCTCGCCCGCGCGCTGACCCACGCGGTCGATGCGAAGTCGCGCTGCGCGCTGCTGATGATCGACCTCGATCGCTTCAAGGCGGTCAACGATACGCTGGGACACCCCGTCGGCGACAAATTGCTCGCGCAGGTCGCGGCGCGGCTCAAGGGGCTGATGGAGCGCGGGATGACGTGCGGGCGGCTCGGCGGCGACGAATTCGCCGTGGTGCTCCACAATGTCCCGTCGGCCGACGCCGCCGAAGATCTCGCGCAGCGGATCATCACGGCGATCAGCCGCCCCTATGTGGTCGACAATCATCAATTGTTCGTCGGCGCCAGCGTCGGTTTCGCGATCGGCCCGACCGACGGCGCGACCGTCGAGACGCTGACCCGCAACGCCGACCTCGCGCTCTACAAGTCGAAGGACAAGGGCGGCAATGTCGTCGCCGCCTATGTCGCCTCCCTGCACGCACAAGCCGAGGAGCGGCGCGTGATGGAACAGGAACTGCGCGGCGCGCTCGAACGCGGCGAGTTCGAGCTTTATTATCAGCCGGTGGTGACCGCCGTCGACGGCACGTTGAACGGCTTCGAGGCGCTGATCCGCTGGAACAACAAGAAGCTCGGCAATGTGTCGCCGGGCCGCTTCATCCCGCTCGCCGAGGATGCACGCCTGATTTCGCCGATCGGCGAATGGGTGCTGCGCACCGCGTGTCACGAAGCGATGAAATGGCCGTCGAACCTGAAGGTCGCGATCAACGTTTCGGCGGATCAGCTCACCGACCCCAGCTTCGCCTCGGTCGTCGTCTCGGCGCTCGCGCAGAGCGGGCTTCCGCCGCAACGGCTCGAGATCGAGGTCACCGAAAGCGTCTTCCTGCGCGACGGCGGCGGCGCGGCGCAACTGCTCGACCAGCTGATCGCGCTCGGGATCCGCCTCAGCCTCGACGATTTCGGCACCGGATATTCGTCGCTCGGCTACCTTCGGAAAACGCAATTCTCGACGATCAAGGTCGACCGCAGCTTCGTCGTCGGCGCCGCGAAGGGCAGCATCGAATCGATCGCGATCATTCGCGCGGTGGTCGCGCTCGCCGACAGCCTCGGCATGTCGACGACCGCCGAGGGCGCCGAGACCGAGCTCGAAGTCGAAACGCTGCGCAGTTTCGGCTGCAGCAATATCCAGGGCTATTATTACGGACGCCCGATGCCCGCGAGCGACGTGCTGACCCTGTTCCGCCGACCCGGCGACGTCGCAACGGCAGCCGCATGACGGCGGCCAGCCGAATGTGCTGCACGACGAATTGAACGGCTTAACAAAAGGTTCCCCCGTCTACCGCATCCCCGGCGCGATTCGTCGCTTGACGGGTGGTCGACGCCGCGCGGCGTGGCAAAGACCCTCCAACGCTTGAAGACAAGCATCGGGGGGTCGCATTCCATGCTCCATCGTCGTTACCTGGCAGCCGCCATTGCGTCCGTGATGACCGTCACCGGTCTGTTCGCGAGCGTTCCCGCCGCGGCAAAGGCCTATCTGCAGTGCGTCCCCTTCGCCCGCGCCGAATCGGGCGTCGAAATCCGCGGCAATGCCAAGACCTGGTGGTCGCAGGCCGCCGGCACCTATGCGCGCGGCGAAGAGCCCCGCAAGGGCGCCGTCATGGCCTTCGCCGGCACGCGCGGCATGCCGATGGGCCATGTCGCGGTGGTCAAGAAGATCGTCAGCGACCGCGAAATCCTGATCGACCATGCCAACTGGTCGCCGATCAACGGCCGCCGTGGCCAGATCGAACGCGATGTCCGCGTCGTCGACGTCAGCGACGCCGGCGACTGGAGCATGGTCCGCGTCTGGTACGCCCCGATCGGCGATCTTGGCCTCCGCGCCAATCCGGTGCAGGGCTTCATCTACGCCGACAGCACGCCCGAAGAGGCGCCCAGCTTCAAGGCGCCCGTCTGGACGCAAAATGAATGGAAACCCGGCAACGGCCTCGAAGTCGTCGCCGCCTCGCTCGGTAACTGAGCCTCCCCCCCCCACCCTCGGGCTCGGCGAGCGATGAAGCCACTCGGGGCGGTCCGCCGCTCCGGGTGGTTTCTCCTTTTGGGGTCGATCATATCTGTTTGAACGTCATCCCGGCGTAGGCCGGGATGACGATTTGGGTAGGAGGATAGTCGGCTTAGTCGGCGGCGGGCGCGTCGCCTTCGCCTGCCGCATCCTCGAACCAGGCTTCGACCGGGCCCGACAGCTTGATCGTCATCGGCTGGCCGAAACGATCCTTCGACTTGCCCGCAGCGACGCGGATCCAGCCTTCGGAGATCGAATATTCTTCGACGTCGGTGCGCTCGGCGCCCTTGAAGCGAATGCCGATGCCGCGCTGCAGCACCTCCATGTCGAAATGGGGCGAGCGGGGGTTGGTCGACAGGCGGTCGGGGGGCGTATCGGTCATGACTGTTATCCCAAAAAATGATGGCGCGGCCCTAGCGGTAGCGCGGCGGCATCGTCAATGGAGAGGTGACCCCCGCCGCAGGCGCCCCGCGCAAGACGGGCATCACTTTCCCGGCTATTTCGCCCCGCGAAGCCGCTGGACGCCTTGCCGAAGCAGGGAACCTTTATAATTCAAATCAATTTAAGAAAACTTTGTCCCCGATCGAAACAGATATGCTAGTATCGTATAATTTTATCCCGGTCATCTGTAAGAAATAAATTAGTTAACCTGAGATCGATTATCCGCAAAAAACCTCAGCTATTGGTTAAAGGAGTAACTTTGTCCAAATGAATCTGAACAATAGACGGAACTTTGTCGATATTTCAAGAATCTCAGGATCGGGGACCAGATAATGTACGAAGGGGATGTCTCATGCCTTTGTCCTGTCTTGAATTCCGCCCAGCCCATCTCATTATGATCCCGGCGTGTCTCGCGCTCGCGGCGTGTGAATCGTCGGGCAGTTATCGCGTCGGCAGCGTCGGCGCGACCGGAGCCACCGGCGCCGCCGGGCCCGCGGGCCCCGCCGGTCCCACCGGCGCGACTGGCCCTGCGGGCCCCGCCGGTCCGGCCGGTCCCGCCGGCAGCGGCCTCGGACTCGGCGATGCGGGCGCGCTCGCGGTCGGCGGCCTCGTCGGGCCCGGCGGCGTCGCGGGCACCGGCCTGCTCGCGAACACCGGCGATCCCGCCAACGTCAACCCGGTCATCGGCGGCGTGCTCGTCAAATCGGGCGGTCTCGTCAATGTCATCGCCGACAAGGGCCTGCTGCTCGCCAATGCGGTCGACAGCAAGCTGCCAGGCGACACCAACCTCGTCGGCACCGTCGTCGGGGTCGTCAAAAGCACCGGCGTCGCGCTCGTCCAGACGGGCAATGGCCAGCAATATCTGGTCGACGGCCTGACCGCTGCCCCCGGGCAGCTGATCACCGCGACGATCGGCAAGGCAACCGCGCTCGGCAGCCCGAACGCGTCGCCGCTGATCGGGGCGAGCATCCTGTCGCCCGGACAGCAGAATGGCAGCCTGCTCACCGTCGGCGTCGGCTCGGGCGGCCAGCTCGTCACGCTCCAGCCCGGTGCCGGCGGCAATCTGCTCGGCGGCGCGACCGGCGGGCTAACCGGCGGCACGCCCGGAGGCGCGGCGGGGACGCCGGGCGCGCTCGTCGGCAATGTCGTCACGACGGCGACCGGCGCCTTGTCGCAGGTGACCAATGGCGTGACCGGCGGTGCAACGGGAGGGACGCCGAGCGGCGACGGCAATGCCGTGACCGGCGTCGTCACCGGGGTCACCGATACCGTCGGGGGTGTCCTCGGCGGCCTGACACCGAAGCGCGGCGACTGAAGCAGCGCCCGATGCGCCAGCTGCGCTACGCCTGCGCCGCGGCGGTGGCGGGAGCCCTGCTCCTCCCCGCCGCGGCGCTCGCGGCCCAACCGGCGGCGACGCCGCTCGACGGCCGCCCGCCCCTCGCTCCCGACCGCACCCGCGATCCACTGCCCGACCCCGAAGCGAAACCGCTTTCGCTCGGCAAGGTCGAGCTCGGCGCGCGGCCCGACGTCACGATCCGCGAAATCCGCTTCGTTGGCGCAGGGGTGCCCGCCAATGTCGGCCGCGCGGCGCAGCGCTTCGTCGGCAAGCCCGCTTCGGCCGACAATCTCACCAAGCTCGCTGCCGCGATGACGCGCGCCTACAACCGCTCGAGCGTCGCGCTCTTCACGCTCGTCATTCCCGAACAGGATCTGTCGGAGGGCGTCGTCACCGTCGCGTCGGCGGAGGGCTATGTCGGGTCGGTGACGCTGAGCGGCGAGCGCGAGAGCGGGCCGGCGCCGCTCGTCGCGAAGATGGCCTCGGGCCTCGTCGGGCGGCGTCCGCTGCCGCGCGCGCGCTTCGAACGCGCGCTCGGTAATATCGCCGACATTCCGGGCCTTACCGTGACGCCGACGCTCGCGCTCGGCAGCGAGCAGGGCGCGGTCGCGCTCGACCTCGCGCTCGACGCAAAGAAGCCGACGGTCGGGCTCGGCTTCACGACGCGCACCAGCCGCTTCGTCGATGATGGCATCGTCGAGGCGAACGCGCGCGGCTCCAGCCTGCTCCGCAGCGGCGACGAGACGCGGCTGACCGGCGCCGCCGCGCTCAACTTCAAATCCTTGCTCTATCTCGCGGCGAGCCATTCAACCCCGATCGGCGCCGGCGGCACACGCGCCGAACTGTCGGGCGCGGCGCTGCGCACGCGCCCCAAAGGCATCGCGATCGACGGCGAGGCGTGGAGCGCGGGCTTCGCGATCACCCATCCGCTGATCCGCGCGACGCGGCGCAATCTGATCGCGTCGGCGCGGATCGATTATCTCGATTCGAAGAACGCGCTCTTCGGCTCGACGATCGCCGCCGAAAAGACGTGGACCGCCAGCGGCAGCCTCGCCTTTCGTTTGAGCGAAGACCGCACCGTCCTCGGCGCGCGCGTCGGCGGCGCCAAGGGGCTCGATTTCGCCGGCGCGCGCGTCGATCCCGCGGTCGGCGAAGTCGGCTTCGCTTACGCTGACGCCAGCGTCGAGGCGAACCAGGCGATCGGCAAGGCCTTCGTCGCCCGCGCCGCCGCGACCGGCCGCTGGACGCGCGACCGCCTGCCCGCCGCGCAACGCTTCAGCGTCGGCGGCGCGACCTTTGGCCGCGCGTTCGACGACGGGCTGGTCAATGGCGATCGCGGCTATGCGGCTTTCGGCGAACTGGCGCTGCGCCCCCTGCGCAGCGGGCGCTTTTCAAAGAGCGAAATCTACGGCTTTGTCGATTATGCCGACGTGACCCTGCTCGAACGTCCCGCGATTCCGCGCACCGGTTTCACCCTCGGAAGCTGGGGCGGCGGCGTGCGCCTCTCCTATGCCGAAAACGCCACCATCGGCCTCGAAGTCGCCGATGCGTGGGACCAGCCGGTCCCCGGCTATGATCAGGACTGGCGCGTCGCGCTCAGCTGGAAATTGTCGATCCGTCCATGACCGGCACGCCGATCGTGGCGCCCGACGCGTAGAGGGTTTCGGCGAGCGGATAGAGTTCGTGCTCCTCGCGCTCGACGCGCGCCGCGAGGATATCGAAGATGGCGACCGTCGCGCGGCCGAAGCCCGCCCAGTCGGCCGCGACGCGCTCGCTCGTCCATTTTTCGTCATAGGCGGTAAAATCGGCGGCAAGTCCGCCCATTTCGATTTCGAACTCGCGCGTGATCCGCATCAGCTCCTGATCGCCGGTCGCCATCAGCCGCGGATATAATATCCAGTCCTCGCACTTCAGGTGGCGCACCAGATTTTCGCGGAGTTGCCCGCGCGCCGCCGCCAACTCGGCCGCGGACGGCGGGTGCGGTGCGCGAACCATGTCGAGGATGATCAACGATAAGGTGACGAGCGCCGCATGTTCGGCGCGCAGTCGCTGCATCTCGCGGCTCAAGGGCATCATTGCTCCATCGATGCGAGCGGTCCCTCGAGCGCCATCATAGGCAATCGACGATGAAAGGAAAGTGAATCGACGGAGGAGTGGAAGGGGAGGTGCCGCGCCAGCCGCGACTGGCCCGATTGATGGCATAGCTGGCCCGAACGATGGCGTCTGCGCCGCAAATCCGGTTGTCAATTCAGGCGGCAAGCCATAGGGCGCTATTGATTTTCCCTCGCAATAGCAGCAACCTTTGCCCATGCAACGCACGACCATCCGCACATGGTTCCTCATCCATAAATGGACGAGCATCGTCAGCACCGCCTTTCTGCTGATGCTGTGCGTCACCGGCCTGCCGCTGATCTTTCACGACGAAATCGACACGCTGACCGAGGAAACCCCGCATTATGGCCTGCCCGGCGTGGGTTCGTCGGGCGAGGCCCCCGGCCTCAAACCGCTCGACGAAATGCTGGCGAAGGCGCTCGCGGCGCGGCCGGGCGAAGTCCCCGTCTTCATGGCCTTCGACAATACGCAGCCGTCGATGACGGTCACCACCGCGCCGCGCGCGGATTCGCCCGCCGCCGACATGACGATCCAGATCCTCGACCGTTCGACCGGCGAAGCGACCTCGACCGTCGACGAAAGCGGCGTGATGCACTTCCTACTCCAGCTCCACACCGACATGTTCCTGGGGCTTCCCGGCATGCTCTTCCTCGGGCTGATGGGCCTCTTCTTCGTGATCGCGATCGTCTCGGGGGTCGTGCTCTACGCGCCCTTCATGAAAAAGCTCGACTTCGGCACCTTGCGCACCTCGCGCAGCCGCCGCCTCAAATGGCTCGACTATCACAATCTCCTCGGCATCGTCGCGCTCGCGTGGATGACGGTCGTGGGCGCGACCGGCGTGATCAACGCGCTCGCGACCCCGATCTTCGAATATTGGCAGCGGACCGACCTCGCCGAAATGACACGCGCCTATGACGGCAAGGGCGCGGTGCCGCCCGAGCTGTACGGTTCGATCGACAAGGCGATGGCGGCGGCGCGCAAGGAGATTCCGGGCAACAATCCGCAGTTCATCGCCTTCCCCGGCGGCGCCTTTTCGAGCAAACATCATTATGCCGTCTTCTTTCAGGGCGACACGCCGCTGACCGAAGGGCTGCTCACCGCGGCGCTGATCGACGCCGAAACGGGCGAATTCACCGACGCGCGCGCGATGCCCTGGTACGCCAAGGCGCTCGCGCTGTCGCAGCCGCTGCACTTCGGCGACTATGGCGCGCTGCCGCTCAAACTGCTCTGGGCGATCCTCACTCTGTTCACGATGATCGTCCTCGGCTCGGGCCTCTATCTCTGGCTCGGCAAGCGCCGCTTCGGCACCGACGCGCTGGTACGCGAGGTCGAGAGCGGCGGCACGCTTGTTCCGGACATTTCCGGGGTGCCCGCCGAATGAAGAAAGCGAATGGCCTCCGCGCGATCTTCGCCGTCCCGCTGCTGCTCGCACTCGCCAGCCTCGTCGGCCTCGTCGTCGCGCTGACCGGCGACGGCTGGCGCGACGCCATCTCGTGGGCGCTGCTCGCCATACCGGTTTTGGCCGTCGGCTGGGCAATGCGCGCGCGCCGAACCTGAATCACGTCACGCGCGGGATGGGCCGCGCTTACAAGGGGAATATCAGTGACCAGACCGATCCTCCACACCGCGCTCGGCCTCTCCGCCGCCGGCGCCGTACTCGCCGTCGCCGCGCCCGCCATGGCGCAGGAGGCCAGCGCCGGCGAAGACATCGTCGTCACCGCGCAGCGGAGCAACGAAACGCAGGTCATACGCGGCGGCTCGCTCGGCGCGCTGGGCGACAAGGACGCGATGGATACGCCGTTCGCGGTCAAGAGCTACAACGAAGCGTTGATCCTCAATCAACAGCCGCTGACGCTCGGCGCGGTGCTCGAGAATGACCCGTCGGTCCGCACCACGCTCGGCTTCGGCAACATGTCCGAGCAGTTCGTGGTCCGCGGCTTCAACCTCTTCGGCGAAGACATTGCGATCGACGGCCTGTTCGGCGTGACTCCGCGCCAGCTCGTCTCTCCCGAACTCTATGATCAGGTCCAGATCCTCAACGGCGCCAGCGCCTTCCTGTTCGGTGCAGCGCCCGGCGGTTCGGCGCTGGGCGGCACCGTCAACCTGACGCCCAAGCGCGCGAAGGACCGGGACACCAATCGCGTTACAGCCAACTATCTCTCCGACGCGCATTTCGGCGGGGCAGTCGATTTCGGTCGCCGCTTCGGCGCAGACGGTGCGTTCGGCGCGCGTATCAACGGTGCATTCCGATCGGGCGACATCGCGATCGACGACGAGTTCCGACGTTCGGCCGTAGTCGGCGGCAGCTTCGACTGGCGCACCGACAATCTCCGCCTCAGCCTCGACCTCGCCTATCAGAACGTCAAGGCGCGGCACATGCGCCCGATGGTTCAGCTCAACAACAAATATGGCACGGTCACCGCGATTCCGCGCCCGCCGCGCGCGGACCTCAACTATGGGCAGCCATGGTATAATCAGACGATCCGCGACATCTTCGGCATCTTCAAGCTCGAATATGACGCGACCGAGAATCTGATGCTCTACGCGTCGGCGGGCGCACGCGACACCGCCGAGCGCGGTATCTATCAGGGCTTCCAGCTTCTCGATTCGACCACCGGCGATGCGTTCGTGACCGGCTCGAACATCCCGCGCAACGACAATAACGAAGCCGCACAGGCGGGGCTGCGGTTCAGCGGTGAAAGCCTTGGCATCACCCATCAGCTCAACCTGGGCTATTCACATAGTCGCTACGTCAACCGGAATGCCTTCGAATTCGGGCGGTTCGACGACGATGCGCTGGGCGGCACCAACCTCAATAACCTCTATGCGCCGCGCACCGTCGCGCTGCCAACGTTCAACGCCTTTGTTTCAGGCGACCTCGCCGACCCTCTCCCCGCGAACCGCACGCGCCTCGACAGCATCTTCGTATCCGACACGCTCGGCTTTGCCGAGGATATGGTCCAGCTGACGCTCGGTCTGCGCCATCAGAACATCCATTTTCGTACCTATAATATCACCACGGGCGCGCAGAACACCGAATATAACCGGGGGACGACCACCCCCGTCGTCGGCGTCGTCATTCGTCCCAGCGAGAAAATCTCGCTCTACGCCAATCGCATCGAAGCGCTGATCCAGGGGCCGGTCGCCGGTGCCGGCACGATCAACGTCGGCCAGGTGTTTCCGCCCTTTCAGGCGGTGCAGTATGAGATCGGCGGCAAACTCGCGCTCGGCCGCTTCAACGCCTCGCTCGCGGCCTTCCAGACCGATCGTCCGCAGACGCTGAACGAAGTGACTCCGGAGGGCACGGTATTCACGCTCAACGGCCAACAGCGCAACAAGGGTATCGAGTTCAGCGTCGATGGCGAGCCGGTCGACGGTCTGCGCATCATCGCGGGCGTCTCGGTCACCGATGCCAAGCAGCGCCGTACCGCCGGCGGGGCCACCGACGGGCTCGATGCGATCGGCGTGCCCGAATACACCGCCAACGCCAATGTCGAATGGGATGTCTATGGCGGCTTTACGCTGACCGGCCGCATCATCCAGACCGGCAAGCAGGCGGTGAACCTCACCAATACGCTCGAGCTACCCGAATGGACGCGTTTCGATCTCGGCGCGCGCTATGTCGTCGCGGCTGGCGATACACCGATCACCTTCCGCTTCAACGTCGATAATGTCGCCAACAAGCGATACTGGTCGTCGTCGCTCGGCGGCTATCTCGTTCAGGGCCTGCCGCGCACCTTCAAGACCTCGGTCACGGCGGAGTTCTGATACGGGAGACGCATATGAGCGACATCGACAGCATCGCGGGCCTCGAAGCGATCCTCGGGAAAACGCCGCCCGCGGTGAATCTCAAGGTCATCGACCATGTTGATGAAAGCGCGATGCGCTGGCTCGCCGCATCGCCGCTGATGTTCGCGGGGTTCGGCGATACACGGAGCATCGCGGTCACGCTGGCGGGTGGCGCGCCCGGCTTTGCCAGCGCCGAACCGGCGATGCTGTCGATCCCGCTCGCCGCGCTCGACGATCCCGGTCTCGCGGTGCCAAACGCGAGTTTCGGTTCGCTGTTCCTTGTTCCCGGCATCGGCGAGACGCTGCGCATCAACGGCCGCGTCGCATCGGTCGAGGACGGCAACGCGCGGATCGCGGTCGCCGAATGCTATGTCCATTGCGCCAAGGCGCTGATCCGCTCGGGCTTCTGGCTGGCCGATCCGTTGGACGCCGCACCCGCCACGCCGGGTGAGTTCGCCGCCGCCGCGCGCTTCATGGCGCTCGCGACGATCGACGCGGCGGGCGCCGCCGACCTCAGCCCGAAGGGCGACCCGGCGGGGACGATGGCGCATGTCGCGGGCGACCAGCTCTGGTTCGCCGACCGCCCCGGCAACCGCCGCGCCGACAGCTTCCGAAACATCATCGCGCAGCCGCGCATCGCCGCGGCGCTGCTGATCCCCGGCACGGCGCAGGTCGCGATCCTGCGCGGCACCGCGATGCTCACCGACGACGACACCGCGCGCGCGAGCTTCGAGGTGCAGGGCAAGGTGCCGCTGCTCGCGACACGCGTCGACGACGTCGAGATCGAACTGCGGGCGAGCCCCGCGCTCGCCCGCGCGGCGCTGTGGCCCGCCGCCGCCGCGCCCGCCGACATCAAGCCCGCAAAGATGTTCGCCGACCATGTGAAGCTCAACAAGGACAAGGGGCTTGGCGCACGCATCGCGGGTGCCTTCGTCTCGGTCCCGGGCCTGATGCAGCGCGGGCTCGACAAGGATTATAAGGACAATCTCTACTGATCCCGGCCGGCGGGAACCCGTCGCCTTCCCCGAACATTTGGACTCCGACTCCGAATGGGGACAGCGAAAGGGAGTGCCATGGCCGCACGCGCCTATTGGAAGGGACAGATCCGGCTCGCGCTGGTGTCGATCCCCGTCGAAATCTATGCGGCGACCAAATCGGGCGCCGCGATCAGCTTCCGCCAGATCCACGAACCGAGCGGCAAGCCGGTCAAATATGAGAAGGTCGTGCCCGGCATCGGGCCGATCGACACCGACGACATCGTCAAGGGTTACGAGATGTCGAAGGGCAATTATGTCCTGCTCGACGAGGAGGAGATCGAGGCGGTCAAGCTCGACAGCAAGCGCACCCTCGAACTGCTCCAGTTCGTCGACGCGGGCGACATCGACATCCTCTATTATGCCAAGCCCTATTATGTCGTCCCCGCCGACGAACTGGCCGAGGAAGCCTATATCGTCCTGCGCGAAGCGCTGAAACGCACGAAGAAGATCGGGCTCGGCCAGCTCTCGGTGCGCGGGCAGGAACAGCTCGTCGGGCTGCGTCCGTGCGGCAAGGGCCTCGTGCTCGAAGTGCTGCGCTACGCCGACGAGGTGAACAAGGCGGCGAATTATTTCCGCGATGTCGGCAATAGCAAGCCTGATGCCGACCTGCTCGACCTCGCCGAAACGCTGATCGGCAAGAAATCGGGCAAGTTCGACGCGTCGGACTATCATAATCATTATGTCGACGCGCTGAAGCGCGTGATCGCGAAAAAGGCGAAAGCTAAGGGCAAACGCGTGCTCGAAGATGTCGAGGAGCCCGGCCCGGTAAGCGGCGGGTCGAACGTCATCGACCTGATGGCCGCGCTAAAGGCATCGGTCGACGGCAAGAAGAAGGCGGCGGCGGGTGCAGCAAAGAAGACGCCCGCGAAAAAGGCTCCGGCGAAAAAGACCCCGGCCAAAAAGACCGCCGAGCGGAAGCGCGCCTGATGATACTCAACGACGCGCTGTGGTGGGAAACGATCGACACGCAGGTGCTGCTGCGCCTCGGCATCGCGACGCTCGTCGGGCTGCTGCTCGGGCTCGACCGCGAGCTCAAGGGCTATGACGCCGGGCTGCGCACCCACGGGATGGTCGCGCTCAGCTCCTCCTTGATGACCGTCGTCGCGATCGCGCTCTATCACCAGCTCGGCGGCGCCGATTCGTCGATCGACCCGCTCCGCGTGATCGAGGGCATGGCGGCGGCGATCGGCATCATCGCCGCGGGGCTGATCATCGTCAAAGGCGGCGAGGTGCGCAACCTTACCACCGCGGCGCATATCTGGCTGACCGCGGCGATCGGTATCGCGAGCGGCGCGGGCTATTTCGCGGTGGTGATCATCGCTGCCGGGCTCGCGCTCGTCCTGCTTACCCTGCTCCGCTTCGTCGAGCGCCGCTTGCCCGAGGTCGAGGACGGGCCCAAGGAGGATGGGGCCGAAAAGAATGGACCCAAGGTGGAGAATGGGGATGTCCCGCGCTGACCCGCTCGCCCAATATAACGCCAAGCGCGATTTCAAGCTGACTCCCGAGCCCGCGGGCAAGGTCGCAAAGGGCCAAAAACGTCAAGCGCGCAACCGCTTCATCGTCCAGAAGCACGACGCGACGCGGCTCCACTACGACTTCCGCCTCGAGGTCGATGGCGTGCTCAAAAGCTGGGCGGTGACCAAGGGCCCGAGCGCCGACCCCGCCGACAAGCGCCTCGCGGTGCGCACCGAGGATCACCCGATGTCCTACGCCGATTTCGAGGGCGTGATCCCCAAGGGCGAATATGGCGGCGGCAGCGTGATGCTGTGGGACCGCGGAAGCTGGGCGCCGATCGCTGGCAAGAGTGCGAAGGACATCGAGAAAGGCCATCTCCATTTCACCCTCGATGGCGAGCGGATGAAGGGCGAATGGCTGCTCGTCCGCATGAAGCCGCGCCCGGGCGAAAAGCGCGAGAACTGGCTACTGCGGAAAGTAGACGACGCCTATGCGGGCGGCACCGACGACCTCGTCGGACGCCAGCTCACGAGCGTCCTCACCGGCCGCACCATGGCCGAGATCGCGGGCGACGCGGGCGGCGAGCAATCGCTGAAGGGCGCGAAGGGCGCGGCGTTCGCGGAGAAGATGGCTGCCGCCGCCGCGCACAACAAAAAGGTCGCCAAGGCGAAGCCGAAAGCCAAGCTCGCCAAATTCCGCCCGCTCCAGCTCGCGACGCTCGTCGATGCCGTGCCGGCGGGCAACGGCTGGTTCCACGAGATCAAATATGACGGCTACCGCGCCGAAATCGCCGCGGCGGGCAGCGACGTGCGCGTCTACACAAGGAACGGCCTCGACTGGACCGACAAGTTCGCGCCGCTCGTCCGCCATATCGCCGCGCTCGACCTGCCACCGTGCCTGATCGACGGCGAGATCGTCGCCTATGGCAAGGACGGCAATCCCGACTTTTCGTCGCTGCAGGCGGTGCTGAAGCGCGGCCATGGCGCGCAGGACGAGGGGACCGAGCTGCTCTTCTTCGCCTTCGACCTCCTCGAAGCGGACGGCAAATCGCTCGCCAAGCTCGGCAATCTCGAACGCAAGGAACGGCTCGAAGCGCTTCTGCGCGACGCGAAGGCGCCGGTCGCGGTCGCCGACCATGTCATCGGCGCGGGCGAAAAGCTGTACGGCGCGATGTGCGGCGCGGGGCAGGAGGGCATCATCTCGAAACGCGCCGACGCGGCTTACGTCGGGCGCCGCAGCAAAAGCTGGGTGAAGGTCAAATGCACGCGGCGGCAGGAGTTCGTCATCGTCGGCTGGAAGCCCTCGTCGGCGAAAGCGCGCGCCTTCGCCTCGCTCCTCCTCGCGCAGCATGAGGGCGGCAGCCTCGTCTACAAGGGCAATGTCGGCACCGGCTTCGACGCCGATACCATGGCCGAGCTCGCGAAGACGTTCGCGCGGCTCGAACGCAAGACCGCGCCGCTCGATGTCGACGCGGCCGCCGCGCGCAAAGTCCACTGGCTGAAACCCGAGCTCGTCGCCGAAATCGCCTTCGCCGAATTCACCGCGAGCGGATCGGTGCGCCACGCGAGCTTCCTCGGTCTCAGAAGCGACAAGGAGGCAAAACAGGTGACCCCCGAAGTCAAACAGCCCGCGCCCGAAGCGCAAAGCGACGTCAAGATCAGCAGCCGCGACCGCGTGATCTTCCCCGAGGCGAAGGCGACCAAGGGCGACCTCGCCGACTATTATGCCGCGATCGCCCCGCTGATGCTTCCGCATATGGCGCGCCGCCCGATCAGCCTCGTCCGCTGTCCGCAGGGGCGCGCGAAGAAATGCTTTTTCCAGAAGCATGACTCGGGCTCGTTCGGCGATCACGTCCATCACGTCCCGATCAGGGAGAAGGACGGGGGGCACGAGGATTATCTCTATGTCGAGGATGCCGACGGGATCCTCGCTTGCGTCCAGATGGGGACGATCGAATTCCACGGCTGGGACAGCCATGTCGGCGCGCTCGAAAAGCCCGACCGCATGGTGTTCGACCTCGACCCCGACGAGGGGCTCGCCTTCGCCGACGTCAAGAAGGCCGCAGCCGACATCCGCCGCCAGCTCGCCGACATCGGGCTCGTCAGCTTCGCGATGCTGTCGGGCGGCAAGGGGGTGCATGTCGTCGTGCCGCTCGATCCGGGGCATGGCTGGGACGCGCACAAGGATTTTTCGAAACGCTTCGCCGAGGCGCTGAGCCTCGCCGAGCCCGACCGCTATGTCGCGACGATGAGCAAGGCGAAACGCAAGGGCAAGATCTTCATCGATTACCTCCGCAACCAGCGCGGCAGCACCGCGATCATGCCTTATTCGGCGCGCGCGCGCGAAGGCGCCCCCGTCGCGGTGCCGATCGGCTGGGACGCGCTTGCCGAGGTCGAAAAGGCGGGGCAGTGGACGATCAGCGATGCCGACGCGCTGCTCGAACGCGCCGCGGGCGCCGATCTCAAGGGCTGGGGCTTCGCCAGCCAGTCGCTGCCCGATTTCTGACCGCCAGCGAGTCGCGACGGCGGAAATTGGTTAGTAACCTAATAAGCCTTCTAATAATACCAATTAGCTACCAAAAATACCTATTCTCGCTTCTGAACGGGTATAAATCTGCGACGAAGTGAGGTTGACCGCAAAATTGGTCTGTATAAAATCCCCTATAAATCGGCAGTCATAGCCGATTGGCATGATGAGGAGGGAATTTGACATGACCAATGCGCGATATTGGCTCGCTTCGGCGAGCATTGGTACGCTGCTCTTCGCCGCTTCCGCGGCACAGGCTCAGACCACCGCGCCCGCCGCCGAGACTGCGGCCGAAAGCGAAATCGTCGTCACCGGCATCCGCGGCTCGCTCCGCGAAGCGATCGACGCCAAGCGCGACCTGTCGGTGATCGCCGACGTCGTCACCGCCGAGGATGTCGGCAAATTCCCCGACAAGAATGTCGCCGAAGCGCTCCAGCGCGTCCCCGGCATCGTCGTCAACCGCGAGTTCGGCGAAGGCGAGCGCGTCTCGCTGCGCGGCACCGCGCCGAACCTCACCAAGACTTTGCTCAACGGCCACAGCGTCGCGACCGCCGACTGGTTCATCCTCGATCAGGTCGCCTCGACGCGCAGCTTCAACTATCTGACCCTGCCCGCCGAGATCATCGGCCGCCTCGAAGTCTACAAGAGCCCGCAGGCCGACGTCGAGGAAGGCGGGGTCGGCGGCACGATCAACGTCATCACGCGCAATCCGCTCGACCTCGACCCGCTGACCCTCTCGGCGTCGGTGCAGGCCGCCTATTCGGACCTGTCGGGCAAGGTCGACCCGCAGGTCTCGGGGCTCGTCAGCTGGAAGAATGACGACGAAACCTTCGGCGTCCTCGTCGGCGCGATCTACCAGAAGCGCCGCACGCGCCGCGACGGGCTCGAAATCTTCGGCTATCGCTCCTTCCCCGTCGGCGGCGGGCAGAGCGCGCTCGTCCCGACGCTGATCGGCTCGACGCTGTTCGAACAGAATCGCGAACGCTACGGCGCCAACATCGGCATCCAGTTCCGCCCCTCGGACGCGCTCGAGATCAACATCACCGGGCTTTATTCGCGCTTCAACGCCGACAATTTCAATCAGAATTACATCGCGTGGGGCGAACAGGCGCTCGCCGGCGGCGGCACGATCAGCAACGCCGTGGTGCAGGACGGCGTCGCGGTGTCGGGCGATATCGCTTCGGCCAACGGCGGCACGACGGGCTTCGGCGTCGTCTATGACGCGATCGACCGGCAGGCGGTCGCGAAAACCGTCTCGGCCGACTTCGACCTGACCTACCGTCCGACCGACAGCCTGTCGGTCCATTTCAAGGCGGGCTGGACCAAGGCGAACGGCGACACGAGCAACGAGAATTTCATCGAATTCGCCGGCCCGGGCGCGTTCAGCTACGATCTCACCAGCGGCCGGCCCGAGGTGAGCTTCGCGAACCCCGACCCGCTCAATCCCGCGGGGATCCGCCCCGATTTCGGGCGCATCCAGTCGGTCACCAACGACGATGAAGAGAAATATGTCTATCTCGACCTCGAAAAAGAGGTCGAATGGGGGCCGCTCACCGCGCTCAAATTCGGGCTGAAATATACCGACCACGACCGCGTCGCCGAACGCTTCGCGACCAACGGCGGCGTCTTCACCCCGGGCCTGCGCTGCGACGGTGCGCCGTGCACCTCGGCCGACTTCGCGACCGGCGGCGGCATGCCCGGCGATTTCCTCGACAATATCGCCGCACCCGGCACGCTCCGCGATTACTGGCGCGTCGATCCCGCGAAGCTGCGCGCCATCTATGGCGCGTCGACATCGCCGTCGAACGACCGCTTCCTCGTCCCCGGCAACACCTACTCGATCAATGAAAAGGCATGGGGCGGCTACGGCCTCGCCAAATTCGGCGGCGAGGGCTGGCGCGGCAATGTCGGCGTGCGCGTGATCGAAACGAAGCAGACGTCGGACGGCTTCATCATCGGCGGCGCGAACCCCGAATTCACCAACCCGTTCGGCGGCTTCACCCCGTCGCGCGCGAAACGCTCCTACACCGACATCTTGCCGAGCGCGAACCTGTCGGTCGATCTCTCCGATCAGGTCGTGCTGCGCTTCGCCGCGGGCAAGACAGTGACGCGCCCCGATTTCGTCGACATCACCCCCGGCGTCGATCTCAACGGCACGCTGCTGACGGGCCGCGGCGGCGATCCGAATCTCGATCCCTATCGCGCCAACCAGTATGATCTGTCGATCGAATGGTATCCCGACCGCGAGACGATCGTCGCGCTCGCCGCCTTCTACAAGGATATTCAGTCGTACATCGTCAACACGACCTCGACCGAAATCCTGCCGAGCGTCTTCGTGCCGGGGTCCGAGCCCGCGGGCTGCGTCGCGGCGCCGGGCGGCAATCCGAACCTGTTCAACTGCCCCTATCAGATCAACCGGCGCAGCAACGGCGACGGCGGGCGCAACCAGGGCTTCGAATTCCAGGTGTCGCGCCCGATCTGGGGCGGCTTCGGCGCGGTGGTGAACTACACCTACTCCGACGCCAAGGCGAACAATGGCGATCCGATCCCGGGCAATTCGAAACACTCGCTCAACCTGACGGGCTATTATGAGAATGACCTCGTCAGCGCACGGCTCTCGTACAACTACCGGTCGAAATTCTTCATCGACATCGACCGCGCCGCACCGCTCAACCAGGCCGCATTGTCGTCGCTCGACGCCTCGGTCAGCGTCAACATCACCGACAATATCGCGCTCACCGCCGACGCGGTGAACCTGACCAACGAGAAGATCGAGCAATATTCGGGCACCCGCGATCGCCCGCGCGCGATCTACGACAACGGCCGCCAATTCTATGTCGGGGCGCGGCTGAAATTCTGATCCCCCCGCGACCGGTATCGGGTGCCTCGGGCGCCCGATGCCGGTTCGGACCTCCACGCCGGCCCACCCGCGCGCCCGCGCCCTGCTCATCGACCAATTCCGCGGGACAGCGTCAGCCATCTCCAAATTGACAAATTTATTTGTCAATTGTAATCACGCAGCATGTCCGACTCGCTCGCCCTCGTCGATGACGCCGCCGCCGCGCGCGCGGCGCTGTCGCCGCTGCGGCGCGAATTGCTCGCGCGGCTGCATGTGCCCGCCTCGGCGGCGGCGCTCAGCGAGGCGCTCGGCCTGCCGCGGCAAAAGATCGGCTATCACCTCCGCATTCTCGAAAAGGCGGGACTGATCGCGAGAGCCGAAACGCGCAAACGCCGCGGCTTCACCGAGATATTGTTCGAACGCGCGAGCGACGCGCTCGTCATCGACCCGATGCTCCTCGCCCCGCCCGATCGCGCGGCGACCGACAAGCAGGATCGTTTCGCCGCCGACCATCTCGTGCGCACCGCCGCGGATATCGTGCGCGACGTATCGCGGATGCGCAGCGCCGCCGCCGATGAAGGCACCCGGCTTTTGACCTTCACGATCGAGGCCGATGTCGGCTTCACCAAGCCCGCCGACATCGACGATTTCGCGGCGCGATTGTCGGACGCGGTATCGACGATCGCCGCCGGCTATGCCCCGCCCGGCCAGGGCCGCCGCTACCGCGTCACCATTGCCGGCCATCCCGCCGCCGGCACCCGCAAAGAACCCGCGATCAACTAGGGAGACCAGCGATGACCGAAGCATCCGACCAGCCCACCGTCGACCGCATCCTCGTCGAAATGACGATCTCCGCGCCCGCCGATCAGGTGTGGGACGCGCTGCAGGACCGCGACAAACTCTACAACTGGTTCGGCTGGGAGGCCGACAGCCTGCGCGACGAGATCGATTATATCTTCTTCCAATATACCCGGCCCGACAAGGAAGCCGGCATCCTGTGGTTCGAGGGCGTCCCCGACCGCTTCGAGATCGAGCCGCGCGGTCAGGAAACCATCTTTCGCGTCGTGCGCGCCGAACCCGCGGGCAAGGACTGGGACGGCATTTACGAAGATATGGTCGAAGGCTGGATCAGCTTCGTCCAGCAGCTGCGCCTCGCGCTCGAGCAGCACGGCCTCGCACCGCGCCGCACCCTCTATTTCTCGGGCCATGCGAAACGCGGCGGCTCGGGACCGATCGCCGCGCTCGGGCTCGCCGACTTCCGCGACACCCCCGACGGCCAGCCGCACGCCGCGACGCTGCCCACCGGCGACACGGTGGTCGGGCGGGCGTGGCATCGCACCGCGTGGCAGATCGGGCTGACCGTCCCGCAATGGGGAAACGGGCTGCTGATCGTCACTGACAAATCGGTGAAGGACAGCGCGCCGCACGGCCGCGGCATGGCGATCCTCACCACCTACGACCTCTCCGCCGACGATTTCGCGGCGCTCGAGGACCGGTGGAAGACCTGGTGGGACACGAATTACGACCCGGTGCCCGCCTCCGAAGAGGCGTGCAGCTAGCCGGTCAGAACCGCCCTTCGAAGGTCAGCCCGATCATCCGCGGTTCGCCGAACAGCGCCTGCATCCGGCCGCCATTTTCATATTGATAGTCGTAATATTCGTCGTCGAAGATGTTCGTCGCGACCAGATAGGCGCCGAAATAGTCATTGCCATAGCCGAGCTTCGCGTTGACCAAAGTGCGCGACGGCACGTCGCGGCCGCCGCTCTGGTCGCGGATGTCCTGGAACTGTGCGCCGCGGTAATTGACGTTGACGTTGGCGCTGAACCCCGACGGATGGCGCCAGTCGAAACCCGCGGCCCAGGTCCAGCGCGGCGCGTTGGCGAATTCGAAACCCGACAGATCGAGCACCTGACCGTTGCTCGTCTGGAAATCGAGGAATTTGCTGTTCGCATAACCGACCGAGCCATAGATATTCAGCCGCTCGGTGACGTCGAAATCGCTCTCGACCTCGAAGCCCCAGACGCGCGAGCTGCCCGCATTCTGCGTCTCATAATCATAGACATTGTCCGAAAGCTGGACGTAAACCTGCTGGTCCTTCCAGTCGATGTAGAAGGCGTTGGCGTTGAAGGTCAGCCGCCGGTCGAGCCACTGCGTGCGCAGCGACAGCTCGTAATTCCACGTATATTCGGGGTCATAGACGTGCGTCGTCGCACGGCCGGGGTTCACCCCGCTGCCCCCCGAACGATAGCCGCGCTGGACGATCGCGCTCAGCGTCTTGTCGGGCGCGACCTCCCACGACACCCCGCCCTTGGGCAGGAACGCCTTGTAGGTCGTCGTCGACTGGGGGCCGCTGCTGTTCGCATTGTCGACCTGCTGCTGCAGCACGCCGTTCACCGTCTGGATAATCCCCGCGAGCAGCGGATCGGACGCATAGTCGGCGGGGTCGGGCAGCACGGTGTTGAGCACGACGACATTGTCGTTCGCCACCTTCTGCCGCTCGTGATCGTAACGGAAACCCGCGAGCAGCTTCAGCCCCGGCGCGACCTCGAAGCTCGCATCGCCGAACAGCGCCATCGTCTCGACGTCGATCGCATAGCGCTGGTCGGACGCGATGAAGATGCGCGGCGGATAGAGCTGGCGCGCCTGCTGCGCGAGGAAGAGCGCCTGATCGGCGGGCAGTCCGAACTGGCTCTGAAGGATCGCCGCGACCTGCGGCGTCAGCCCCAGGTCGGCGTCGGGGTCGAGGCTGAACGTGCTGTTCGAATCCGAACGCGGGTTCTTCAGCCGCGAATAATAGCCGCCGATCAGCCCCTGCAGCGGGCCCGTGTCGAAGTTCAGCCGCACCTCCTGGCTGTAGCTTTTCTGGTTGGTCGCGAAATCGCCATAGGCCTCGTCCTCGGCGCGCAGCTCGCCGTCATAGGTCGAAAAGGTCTTGAGGTGATTATAGGTGCTCACCGACGACAGGGTGAAGACATCGCCGAGCGGCAGCGACAGGTCGGCGGTGAACAGGTCGGTGCTCGTCCGCGTGAAGGTCGGCCGGTTCGCTTCGACAAAACGATTGTCGAAAGCGTCTGGAACGTCGCTGAACACATAGCCGCGCCCCTTGTTGCCGAAATGCCGGTCGTAGAGATAGGAGAGCTTGACCTGCAGCCCGTCGGCGCCCGCCGGGGTGAAGAGCAGCTTGGTGCGCAGAACCTCGCTGTTCGTCTTGTCGTAATTGCCCCCGTTCAGCCGGTTGGTGACCAGCCCGTCGCCGCGCGCGATCTCGCCCGCGACGCGGAAGGCCAGCACATCGTCGACGATCGGCCCGCCGACCGCGGCGGCAAGGCGATATTCGTCGTTCGCGTCGGTGATCATCGCGCGCGCCTTGCCGCGCCAGTCGAAGCTCGGGTCGGCGGTTTTGAGGATGATCGCACCCGCAAGCGCGTTGCGCCCCTGCAGGGTCGATTGCGGCCCGCGCAATATCTCGACCTGCTCGAGGTCCCACAGGTCGAGCGGCCCGCCGCCCGCCGCCTCGCCCGGCAGCGGCGATCCGTCGAGATAGATGGTCGCAAGGTCGCCGAAGCCATAGCCCGAGACATTATTGTTCGAAATGCCGCGGATATTGAAACCCGATTCGGCGAACGAGGAGGAGAGGTTCGCGGTGCGGTCGATCAGGTCATAGACATTGACCAGATTTTGCCGGTCGATCTCTTCGGCGGTGAAGACCTTCACGCTTTCGGGCGTGTCCTGCAACGTCCGCTCGAACTTCATGCCCGTGACGACGATCTCGCCCGTCTCGCCCGCATCGGCGGCGGCCGCCGCCATCGCAGCCTCTTCGGCATGGACGGGCATCGCCGCGCCCGCAAGCATCAGGGCCAGCACCGGCCGCGCATAGTTGGTCATTGTCTTTAGCTCCCCGCTTAGCTATCGAAGGGCCCGCTATTGATATTGCGAATGCGTGTCAATAGTGAGGCCGGACGAGAACAGGGGGACATATGGAAGACACGCCGGCGCTTTTGCCGTCGCTGCTGATCGCCGTTGCGGCGGGCGGGGGCGCGTGGCTGCTCCGCCGTTCGTGGCAGGGCAAGACGCAGCAGAGCGGGCTCGTTGCCGCCGGCTGGCTGCTCATCGCCGCCGCGACGATCCTTCCCGCCTGGCTCCTCGGCCCCGCGCGCGGGCCCTTCATCGCGCTCGCGATCGTCTCGACCGCCGCGCTCGGCGTCGTCGCCGCGAACTACACAGTCCGGCAGGCGAAGGCGCGTGCCGCGCGCGAAAGCCTCGCCCCCGAACCCTCCGACCGCGCGACCACCAAAGGACGCGAGACCTTGCGCTGGCTGCTCGCGGGGCCGATCGGGATGATCGCCGCGATGGGCGTCGGCATCGCATATGCCGCGCTCGTCCCCGGCGAACAGCAGACGCGGCTCGTCGTCGGCGGGATGATCGTCCCCGTGATCTGGGGCGGCTGCATGGCGTGGACCCTCGCCGACAACCGCATCCTCCGCGCGACCGCCGTGCTCACCGGCGTCGCCATTATCAGCTTCACCGCCGCCATCGTGAAGGGCTTCGCATGACCGCCGCTCCCGCCAAGAAACCCGCGAAGAAAAAGGATCTGATGTCGCGCATCCCCGCGGGCTTCGTCCGCGCGGTGCTCCGCGGCCACAGCAGCCTCGGCCTCGCCTTCGCCGCGCTCATCTACCTCATCTGCCTGTCGGGCAGCATCGCGGTCTTCGCGCACGAGTTTCAGCGCTGGGAAAGCGCGGCGGGCCCGCACATCACCGAGGCCAGCCCCGACGCGGTGCAGACCGCCTTCGCGGGCGCGATCGCCGCGGGCGGCGCAGGGGTCGAGCATGTCTATATCACGCTCCCCTCGCCCGATTTCCCGCGCCTCCTCCTCCACGTCGACGCCGACACCGACCGCGAGTTCCTCGCCGACGCGAGCGGCAAGATCGCGCCGGGACAGGATTTCGCGTGGACCGAATTCATCACGCGCCTCCACATCAACCTCCACCTCCCCGTCACCTGGGGCATCTTCCTCGTCGGGCTGATCGGCGTCGCATTGCTGTCCTCGCTCATCTCGGGCATCCTCGCGCACCCGCGCATCTTCCGCGACGCCTTCCATCTCCGGCTGGGGGGATCGAAGCGGCTGCAGGAGGCCGACCTCCACAACCGCCTCGGCGTCTGGGCGCTGCCCTTCCACATCTTCATCTCGCTCACCGGCGCCTTCCTCGGGCTCACGACGATCATCGTCGGCGTGCTCGGCATGGCGATGTTCAACGGCGACGTGAACAAGGTCTATGCGCTCTTCTTCCCGCCGCCGCCGGTCGACGACCCGCGCCCCGCGCCGGTGCTCGACCTTCGCCCCATGTATGCCAAGCTGCCGCAGGACGGCGGCCGCATCACCTATATCTTCACCGAGCATCCGACCGAGCAGGGCGGCGCCGCGCTCTTCAACGTCAAGCAGCCCGATCGCATGGCGGGCACCGACAGCTACGCCTTCCGCCGCGACGCGAGCATCTACAATGCGCAAAAGGCGACCGACAATAATCTCGGCGAGGATCTGCTCGGCGGCATGGGCCAGCTCCATTTCGGCTGGTTCGGCGGCGGGATCGTCAAGATCATCTATTTCGCGCTCGGCCTCGCGCTGACGTATCTGGCCGCGAGCGGGGTCAACATCTGGCTCGCGCGCCGCCGCGACAAGGGCCGCCCCGCGCCGCGCTGGGAACGCGCCTGGGCCGCGACCGTCTGGGGCCAGCCCGCGGGCATGGCCGCCGCCGCCGTCGCGGGCCTCGCCGCGATCAGCGCCGCGATCGCGATCGGCGCCTGGCTCGCCGTCAGCCTCCTCTTCCTCTTGGCTGCGATCCGTCTTCCCGCCGACAGCCTCTCGCGCATCGGCCGCCTCGCCACCGGCGCGCTCACCCTGCTCGCGGTCGCGGTCCACCTGATCCTCCGGGGCGGCCTCGCCGCCGCCGACCCGATGGCGTGGATCGTCAACCTCAGCCTGCTCGCGGGCGGCGTCTTGCTGCTGATGCCGCGCCTCGGCGCACGCAAAAGCCCGAGCGAACCGGCCACGGCCGCCGCCTGAGCAATCCACTCCTCCCTGTGCCGCAGGCATGGGGGAGTCGCAGACGGCGCGCAGCGCCAGCGGGACCGTCGCCGCAGGCGATGGTGGAGGGGCCAAGACGTCGCGTCATAGGCCCCTCCGTCAGCGCTCCGCGCTGCCACCTCCCCACGGCTGCGCCGCAGGGAGGATCATTCCGCCGCTCCATCCCCCTTCGCCGCCTTCGCCTTCCGCGCCTTCCGCCACGAAGGCCGCTTCCGCACCGCAGCCACCCCGTCCGCCACCGCAGGCGCCAAAGGCACCGCCGGCGTCCTCTCGCCGCGCGCCTCGGCCGCCTCGATCCATTCGCGATAGCCCTCGGGAATCTCGTCCCCCGCCGACACCCAATCGGCCTCGCCCGCAAAGCGCTGCACCGGCTCGGCATCGGCCAGCCCCTCATAGGCCTGCAGCGGCCCGTAATAGGGCAGCCCCCGCTCGCCCATCCGCACCAGCTCCACCCCCGGATCGTCCAGTTGCGCCTCGACCCCCTCGGCCCCGCCTTCATCGGTCGCGGCGATCAGCGCGCGCTGCCGCGCGGCGAGCGCGTGCAGCGCCGCCCCGATCTCGGCCTCGGCCTGTGCATCGAGCGCCACCCCGTCGAACCCCTCGATCAGCCCCGCCGCCGCATCCTGCGCCCCCGCCGGATCGCCCGCCCCGGCGCCGCCATGGATCACCGTCCGCACCGTCGTCGTCGAGGCCTCGGCCACCGCGCCCGCCGCACAACCTTGATTTCCGTTCGTGTCGAGCGAAGTCGAGACACCCATCGCACCGGCGGCGGCGCCTGAAGCCACCGCCCCTGCACTGGCGCGCGTCGAGAAATAGTTGATCGTCGTGCGCTTGCCGCCCGCGTCCTGCCCATAATGGCGCAGGCAAAACATCAGCAGCGCGTCATTGTGCCGCCGCCGGAACCCCGTCAGCTTGCCCGCGACAAAGACCGGCACCAGATAGCCGTCGATCGCGCGTTCGAACGCGATATCCTTCAGCCGCGCGACCCCGAAATCGAGCGCCGCCTCCCACGCCCGCCGAAAGCTCTCCGCGCCGGGAGCGCGCCGCAGCGTATAGCAATTCGTCTGCGCCATATTGACCATCGCCGCCGCGCGGCGGACCGACCCCGTATCGGCGAGCGCCCCGATGAACGCCTTCTGCCGCTCGGGCGTCCACCCGTCGTGCCGATATTTGCGCGGCACCGGCGTAAACTCGGGAAGCGGCGGCCGCGCTTCGGCCGCGATCGGTGTCCGGTTCTGCATGATAGCCCTCCTGTCTGCCGAAGCGAATCAGACAGGATATGACGGAGGGGAGTAATGTAGGAAAGGAGTTTGTTTATGGTTTGTTCTAAATCTCCAAGGACACATATTCAAGCAAGCCAAGTTGGCGATGCCGAATGATGTCATCGAGATTTTTCTGGTTATATCGGTGCTCGTGCCCAATCCTCTGCATGTGCTTCCAGAAACTCGTCCATCGCTGTCAGTACCTTTTCCTCGAGATGGACATAGATACGACGCCCGTCATTCTCGTCCGCCGCGCGGCAAAGCAGCCCTTTGTCGGCCATGGTCCTGATCCAACGAAGTGCCGTCGTCGCGGGGACCGCGGCCGCGATACACAGGCTTGAGATCGAGACCTGCCGCTGTTCTTGATGCGCCGCGTAGAGATCAAGGAGCATATCCCATGCAGGATCGGCGAAAAGCTCTGATCCGAAAGTCTGCTCCCGCCGCCGCCGCTCGGAAATGATGCGTCGCGCCAGCTTGGCCTTTTGCTGTCGCTCCTGCTTAGCAACTTGAGCGGGGTTGTTGACGATGCCGGGGCCGAAACCGGGACGCAATGATACGCGATCCCTCGCGAGCGGACCGGTCAATTGGACTGGCGGAGCCTCTCCCACGCCAGCGAGCCCGCCACCGGTGGCCAGCCTAATCGATCCTGCGATCAATTCGATCTCGCGTTCAATGCGTTCGATACGATCCTGTAATCCGGTTTGTGGCCGCTGCCCCGAATGAAAATCCTGCTCCATTGCTGCCTCCCCTTGTCGCAGTGGGAGCAGATTGGCCCGAATTGCTACGAAAAACGTGTGGAGTTCTCCCCGCTTCGAACCAAGTTTCCTTTGCAATTGCGCTTTCAGCCATGCGACCGACTCGAAATGCCCCGAATCGAGTCTTTTTTCTTTCCATTCGGCTGTGCCGGAATGGTGCAAGAATGGCACCAATTCTAGCTCGCTGTTATACCGCTGATTTAGAGCCCTTCTCCATTTTTTTGCACACCATATGCTTGTCGACGGGGCGAAAAACCGCAAAACTCGGCAAATGGACGGTAAGCAGGCCTCCGATGCGGACGCCGACGCGTGGGCTAGGTTGACAGACAAGCAGCGCGACTGCCTCGACTTGCTCCTTGAGCGCAAGACGTCGAAACAGATCGCCCGCGTTCTCAACATATCGAAACCGACAGTCGATCAGCGGATCACCGCGGCGCGCACAATATTGGGCGCTGCAGATCGCGACGAGGCGGCCCTCGCCTACGGCCGCCTCAAGGCACTATATGATCGGACCATATACGATCCAATGCATCTTCCGCCGCAGCCCCGATTGGTGCCATCCGACTTTCGGGACGGAGACCCCGACACGGTTCTTTCGCTTAGCGACAGCAAGTCGCGAAGCGACGGAAACGGATACGGGTACTGGGGGAATTTCCTTCCGCCCGGGGACAATTGGAGGCACGATCTTGCGCCGAGGCAAAGGATAGCGATCATGATAGCGATGCTCGTCGCGCTGATGATCATTCTCCTCGCTGGCTTGACCATCGCGCAGGCGCTCTCGCAGCTCTACTCCAGCTGACCTCTCACTCTGCAAAACTCTGAAGGCCGGAGCGCATCTGCGCTTTCGGGAGGGAGGAAAATTATGTCGATTGTCCAAGCCGCCGAACAACTCCACCACGACGTTCCGGTCGCCGAAATCAGCATTGACGACGCACTCATCGCGATCTCGATGCTCATGTCGAGTATGGTCGCAGCCCGCCGCCACATCAGCGTGCCCGCATCAAGGAGCCAGGCAGCGATCTCCCGCCTCGCGAAAGTGCAGAGATCGCTCATTGCGGCGAGTGGCGACGTGCTCCGCGTCCACGGGGAGCTTGCCGAGATCGGCCGTGAACATGCGGGGCTCGACGTCCACGAATGCCCAGCGATGGCAACTGCCAAGCCCCACCTCGCAGCTGTTGCTTGAGCATTGACCGGGGCCGTCTGTCATGATGCATAGGAAACATGCGCATAGCGATTTTCCTCCTGCTGTTGGCGACGGCCCTCGGCTATGCCGCTTGGAGGGGTGGTGGGCCCGAGAGGAGCATGGCAGCCATCCTTGCAACCATGCTCCTAATCGATCAGATGATGCATCTCTTTCTTCCGGTCAGCTTCGCGATGGTGGATATGGGTCACCTCGCGATCGATCTCGCGGCAGCGGCAGCGACGATCTTGATCGCGCTGACAGCGCATCGATTCTGGCCAATGATAGCAGCCGTATTCCAGATGCTACCGCTCGTGGCACACTTCAGCCGAGCAGTGGACCTCAATATGCATCCGGCCGCTTATCTGACCATGCAGGTAGGCGCATCTTGGCTCCTTCCGCCGCTGCTTCTCTTCGCAACTTGGCGCCACCGGAAACGCCTCTTGCGCAACGGCAGCGATCAATCCTGGCGGATTTCCTGGCGGCGGTTGAGCCCGACCACGCCGAAGACATAGCCGATAGTCTCTTTCGCGAGTTCAAAACGCTTGGCCGCATTTGGTCGGCCTCGCCCGAAGCACTATCCCGCATACTCGGGCACGAAAGCCGCATCGGCAATCTTCTCCTGAAGGCGCGCGACGCAATGTCCGCCGCATCGCAATGTGATCTCAGGAGCTCGGCCGTTAACATCCATGACCCCGCGCTCGGGCACTATCTTATGACTTCAATGGGCAGCTTAGGTGAGGAAGTGCTGCGGGTCCTCTTTCTCGACGGCCGCGAACGCTTGATCGCGGACGAACAAATGCAATGGGGTGGACTTTCGCAGGTCGCTCTTCATCCACGCACCATTTTCCGCCGCGCGATGGAGTTGGCAGCAGCGGGGATCATCATCGTCCACAACCATCCGAGCGGCGACGCAAGACCAAGCGATAGCGATATCGAAATCACCGAGCGCCTGCGATCCATCGGGCAGCCGCTCGAAATCGCAATTGTCGGTCATATTGTCGTGGCATCGAGCGGTTGGCAGCTTGTTCCAATCTCTTCCAAAACGAGCGCCCAGAGACATGTCGATGTAGAATTGAAGCTCCGGGACGTCTCGAACATAGCCTCCGACCTCGCAACCATCGAGCAGATGGCGTTCGCTAACGCGCTAAGCACGATTCGCCGACGCGAACTTCGGCGGAGCTTTATCGGCAATCGGGAATTTTTCGGCGAACCAGCCTGGGATATGCTGGTTGACCTGTTCGTCCATGATTGCGCTGGAAAGCCGGTCTCCACAAGCTCTCTTTGCATTGCATCGGGCGTGCCGACGACGACGGCGCTACGGCTATTGCATCGTTTATGCGAGGCCGGCCTTGTGTTGCGACGGCGTGATGCGCATGACGGGAGAGTTCAATTGGTCGAGCTAACTTCCAATATACGTCGCAAACTGCTGGCATATTTCGCCGCAGTCTCAATTGAAGAAAAATAGCAAATGATATTCTTCGTTCCAATGACCAGCGATCGGCCGTCCGGCGAACTGGGCACCTTAATACTCCCTCCACTCCCCTAGCCCCAATTCCCCAATCTCCCACCCCCCGATCCGCCACCTTACCAGCCGCAGCGTCGGATAGCCGACCGCGGCGGTCATGCGGCGGACCTGGCGGTTGCGGCCTTCGGTGATTGTCAGTTCGATCCACGCATCGGGCACGCTCTTGCGGTATCGCACCGGCGGGTCGCGGTCCCAGAGCATCGGCGGGTCGATGCGGCGGACGGTCGCGGGGCGCGTCGGGCCGTCGTTCAGCGTGACGCCGCGGCGCAGCGCCGCCAGCGCGGCGTCGTCGGGCTCGCCCTCGACCTGAGCGAGATAGGTTTTGGGCATCTTGTGCTTCGGCGACGAAATCCGCGCCTGCAGCGCGCCGTCGTCGGTCAGGATCAGCAGGCCCTCGCTATCGCGGTCGAGCCGCCCGGCGGGATAGACGCCCGGCACGTCGATATAGTCGGACAGCGTCGCGCGCGGGCCGTCAGGACTCGCGGTCATGCCCTTGTCGGTGAATTGCGACAGCACGCCCCACGGCTTGTTGAACAGGATCAGGCGGGACAACCGGGCCTCCTCTCGATCAAGACCGAAGGAACAACCGTCGCCCCCGCGCAGGATTCGCAGCCGGCGTTACGCCGCTTCCTTTTTCCGCGACGCCTTCTTCCGCTCGTGCGGGTCGAGGATCGCCTTGCGGATGCGGATGTTCTTCGGGGTCACCTCGACCATCTCGTCATCGTCGATATAGGCGATCGCCTGTTCGAGCGTCATGCGCTTCGGCGGGGTCAGACGGATCGCGTCGTCCTTGCCCGTCGAACGGAAGTTGGTGAGCTGCTTCGACTTCATCGGGTTGACCTCGAGGTCGTCGGGCTTGGCATTCTCACCGATGATCATCCCCTCATAGAGCGCCTCGCCGGGCGAGACGAAGAGGATGCCGCGCTCTTCGAGCGGGCCAAGCGCGTAAGCGACGGCTTCGCCATTGCCGTTCGAGATCAGGACGCCATTCTTGCGGCCCTCGATCACGCCCTTGTACGGGCCGTACTTCTCGAACAGGCGGTTCATGATCCCGGTGCCGCGCGTGTCGGACAGGAATTCGCCATGATAGCCGATCAGGCCGCGCGACGGACCGCTGAAGGTGATGCGCGTCTTGCCGCCGCCCGACGGACGCATGTCGGTGAGGTCGGCCTTGCGGATCTGCATCTTCTCGACGACCGTGCCGCTATGTTCGTCGTCGACGTCGATGACGACGGTTTCATAGGGTTCGGTTCGCTTGCCGGCCTCATCCTCGCCATAGAGAACCTTCGGGCGGCTGATGCCGAGTTCGAAGCCTTCGCGGCGCATCGTTTCGATGAGCACGCCGAGCTGGAGCTCGCCGCGGCCCGCGACGTCGAAGCTGTCCTTGTCGGCGCTTTCGGTGATGCGGATCGCGACATTGGTCTCGGCTTCGCGCATCAAGCGGTCGCGGATCATGCGGCTCGTGACCTTGCTGCCTTCGCGGCCCGCCATGGGTGAGTCGTTGACCGCAAAGCGCATCGACAGCGTCGGCGGGTCGATCGGCTGCGCGGCGATCGGTTCGCTGACGCTGGTGTCGGCGATCGTGTTCGCGACGGTCGCGTTGGTCAGGCCCGCGATCGCGACGATGTCGCCCGCCTTCGCCTCGTCGACGGGGACGCGGTCGAGCCCGCGGAAGGCGAGCAGCTTCGACGCGCGGCCGGCTTCGATCACCTTGCCGTCGGCATCGAGCGCGTGGATCGGCTGGTTGACCTTGACCGTGCCCGACTGGACGCGGCCGGTCAGGATGCGGCCGATGAAATTGTCGCGGTCGAGCAAAGTCGCGAGGAAGGTGAAGGGGGCGTCGACGGGCAGGCCCGGCTCGGGCACATGGCCGACGATCGTCTTGAACAGCGGCTCGAGCGTGCCTTCGCGCGCGTCGGGGCTGTCCGAGGCGAAGCCGCCGCGGCCCGAGGCGTAGAGGATCGGGAAGTCGAGCTGCTCGTCATTGGCTTCGAGGGTCAGGAACAGTTCGAACACTTCGTCGAGCACTTCGGCGGCGCGCGCGTCGCTGCGGTCGATCTTGTTGACGACGACGATCGGCTTCAGCCCCAGCGCGAGCGCCTTGCCGGTGACGAACTTGGTCTGCGGCATCGGGCCTTCGGCCGCGTCGACGAGCAGGATGACGCCGTCGACCATCGACAGGATGCGCTCGACCTCGCCGCCGAAGTCGGCGTGGCCCGGTGTGTCGACGATGTTGATGCGCGTCGCGTCGGCGCCTTCGCCCCACTCGACCGAGGTGCATTTCGCCAGAATCGTGATCCCGCGCTCTTTCTCCAAGTCATTGGAATCCATAGCCCTTTCCTCGACGCGCTGGTTGTCGCGGAAGGTGCCCGACTGGCGGAAAAGCTGGTCGACGAGCGTGGTCTTGCCATGATCGACGTGGGCAATAATGGCGATATTGCGCAGAGACATGCGGATTTGAGCCTTGATGGAAGGGGGCAGCGCCCGGAGCGCCGCGAAACGCCGCGCCCCTAACAGAAGTGGTGCTGCGGCGCAACATGATTGCCGACGGCGCCCGAACTAACGAAGCGCGCGGTCGAGATGCTTTCTGTCGTAGAGCGATCGCGCTTCGGTACCGCGCAGGCGCCGCGCCAGCCCGGCGTCGAAATCGCGCTTCCAGCGTTCGAGGGCCAGCTGAACCTCGCGGGGGTCGGCGATCTCGCCGATCGCCTGCAATTGACGCGACGCCGCGAGCAAAGCGGTGCGGTCGCGGGCGAAACCCGGCCCCGCATAGCGCTCGGCGACGAGCCCGAGCTGATGCCGCATCGCGGCGATTGCCAGGCGCACGCCCTGCAGATCGCTGCGCCCCGCCATCAGCCGCGCGCCCGCGGCGCCGTCGGCGATCGCCGCCAACTGGTCGTCCAGCCGCCGCACGACCCGCGGCTCGCCCGGGCAAGGCCGGATCGCGCGGACATAGGCGGCGAGCGCATCGAGCATCGCGGGCGTCGGTTCCTGCCCGCCGAATTCCTCGACGATCAGATTACGGATGAAGGTTTCGAGCGCGCGCGCTTCGGAATCGCGCGACACCTTTCCGGGTTTCGCCAGATCAGGAATGGCGACCGGATCGAAGCGGGCGTTGCCGCGCGCCGCGCTGAAGAAGCTGTTCGTCACATCGGCGGTCCCCGGCCCCGCCGAAACGCCGGCGAGCAGGAAATGCGGGTTGTCGCGCCCGTTGATATGGCAGCTCGCACAGCTCAGCCCGGCCTTCGCCGCCTGCCCGCCGAGCAAGGTCGGGGTCGCGAACAGCGCCCGGCCGCTACGGATCATGTCATCGTCGCCGGCCACGCAGGTCGCGGGCTGTTCCGACAGCAACGCCCGCTCGGCCCCCGGCGCGGTCCAGCGCAACTGCTCGAACGCCGGCGGCGCGCCGCCCGGCGTCGCGGCAGCGCCGAGGATCAGCGCCGCGAGCACGATCAGCTTGCGGATGAGCGCCCTGCCGCGATCCAGCGCCGAAGCTCGTCGACCTCGTGGCAGCCGAAGCCGCAGATCGCCTCGAGCTTCGCCAGATGCGCCTTCGCCCCCGCGACGTCGCCGCGTTCGAGTTTCAGCTCGCCATAATATTCGAGCGCGCCGCGATGCGCCGGCGCGATGGCGAGCGCCTCGCGATAATAGGTCTCGGCGGCCTCATAGTTTTTGAGCTTGCGGTTCGCGAAGCCGAGGTAGGTGAGCACATCCGGATGCGGGCCCGCCGTCCACAGCGCGGCGTCGAGTTTGGCGATCGCTGCCTCATACCGACGTTCGTTGATCAGCCCGACCGCGGCGACATAGGTCGCGTCGAGCGTCTCGGCCGAGGCCAGCCGCACCGCGGGCGCGACCGCGCTCTGCGCCTGCGGCCCCGCCGCGATCGCCGCCTCCAGCTTGGCGACCGCATCGGTCAGCTTCGCCGAATCGGCGCACGTCCCCGCGCATGCTTCCTGCATCGCCTTCAGCGCGCCCAATTGTGCGTCCGCCTTGTCGGCCTTACCGAGCTTCGCCTGCGTGATGCCGAGGTCGCGGCGCGCATCGACCATCTTCTCGTCGTAGCGCACCGCGGCTTCGAGCGGCTTCACCGCGCGCGAAAACTCGCCCTGCGCCATATAGCTCGCGCCGAGCAGATAATTGGCCTGCGGATTTTTCGGTACCGCCGAAACGACCTTTTTGAAGGCTTTAGCCGCTTCCGCATATTTGCCCGAGGCAAAGGCGTCGGCGCCCTTCTTGTAATCGACCGTCGGGTCGTAACTGCTCTGGCTGGGCGGTGCGCTCGCCCCGCTCCCGCCGCTTCCCGCCGCGAAGGCGATTGGCGCTGCAAAGACCGCACAAGCGGCGAGCATGGCTAGTGAAGACCGGTATCGCATCGCGAGTCTCTCCCTCGGTCGTTGTGGCGTCAGCTTACCACAGCCGGGGGTCGCGCGGAACGGCTCAGATCATCGCGATCAGCCGCTCGACCTCGTGCGCCGCGGTGCGTGCCGAGCGGACAAGGTTGGCATGAAAATCGCCCGCGCTGTCGTCGTTCGCGTCGTCAGTCACCGCCTTGATCGCAGCCCACGGAAGCCCGAGCCTTGCCGCGACCTGCGCCACCGCGCCGACCTCCATATCGACGAGCGTCGCGCCGAGCGCTGCCAGGTCGGCCGCCGCGTCGGGACAGGCGACGAAGCTGTCGCCGCTCGCGATCCGCGCATGCGGCAGGCCGAGTCCCGGGTCGGGCATCGCCGAGAAATGCGCCTCGCCCGCGTCGCCGATCGGCCATTCGCCCGCGCGGTAGCGGCGAAAGAGGCCGGGCTGGTTCGCGCCATAATCATGCTGCAGCGCCTCGGCGATCCAGTAAGCGCCGGGCACGGCGCCGAGCGAGCCGCAGGTGCCGGTCATCAGCAGCAGGTCGGCATCGCCTGCTAGCGCCCCGGCACACAGCGCGGCATTGACCTTGCCGAGCCCGCAGGTCGCGATGACAAGATCATGGTCGCGGCCCCGCAGTCGCCGCTCGGCGAAGGGCCCCACGGCGCGGGCAGCGGTGCCGGGAAAGAGCGCGTCGGCCTCTTCGGGTAAAGCAGCGAGGATGAGGATATGGGCCATCGGGCCTCTCTATCGCCTCTTGCCGGCTTGCCAAGCGCGAGCTGGCCCGGCATCGCTCATCCCAATGCTATCCCGCATCTTCCCCGACCGTTTCGTCCCCGTGCTGCTTGCAACGATCCTGCTTGCGAGCCTGTTGCCCGTGCGCGGCGCAGCGGTGCCGATCGCGGGAGGGCTGTCGACCGCCGCGATCATCTTTCTCTTCTTCCTCAACGGCGTGCGCCTGCCGCGCGAGGAAGTGCTCCATGGTATCCGCAACTGGAAGTTGCAGGGGAGCGCGCTCGCCTTCTGCTTCGGCTTCATGGCGCTGCTCGGCCTTGCGGCGCAGGCGGTGACCGCGCCGCTGCTGCCGGCGACGCTCGCGCTCGGCTTCCTTTTCCTCGGCATCCTGCCCTCGACCGTCCAGTCTGCCACCGCAGCGTCGAGCCTCGCCGGCGGCAATGTCGCCTCGAGCGTCGTCGCTGCGGCGCTGCTCAACCTCAGCGGGGTTGCGCTTTCGCCTTTGCTCTTCGCGCTGCTCGCGGGCAGCGCGGGCGAGATCCATGGCGAGGCGGTGCTGCGCATCGTCTCGATCCTGCTCCTGCCCTTCATCGCCGGACAGCTCGTCCAGCGCTGGCTGCGCCCGTGGGTACTCGCGCACCGCGGCCTCGCGACCTTCATGGATCGCACCGCGATCGCCATCGCAGTCTATGTCGCCTTTTCCGCGGCGGTGGTCGCGGGGATCTGGGGCCTGCTCGACGCACGCGAGATCGCGGTCGTTCTCGCCGCGGTGGCGGTGCTGCTCGCGCTGTCGTTCGGCGGCGCCTGGGCGCTTGGCGGCCTGCTCGAACTCGCGCGCGCCGACCGCATCACGCTGCTCTTTTCGGGCGCGCAGAAGAGCATCGCGGTCGGCGCCCCGCTCGCGGCGACGCTGTTCCCGCCCGCCATCGCCGGCATGGTGCTCGTCCCGATCCTCGTCTATCATATGGCGCAGCTGATCCTGTCCGCCTGGATCGCGCCGGCGCTGATGGCGGACAAGGGTGTGGTGCTTGAATAACACAGGGCCGCGTGCCATATAGGCGGACGGTAAGGGGCTGGAAGGAAGACGAATGAGCGAAGTGACCGCGACGGCAACCGCAACCGACGAGCTGAAGCTGACCCCGCCCGACCCCGTACCGTCGGTTTCCCCCGAAAAGGCGGCGGGCCTCGTGCCACTGTCGACCGAGCAGAAATCGAAGCTCGGCGAGCGCGTCGACGGTTTCATCGACGATCTCGTCGCGCAGGACGTCAATTCGCCCGCCTTTGGGCAAAAGGTCGACCAGATCACCAATATGGGCCGCAAGGAGATGCTGGAGGCGGCGAGCCATTCGAACCGCTTCCTCGATCGCCCGATCCGCGCGATGGACCGCGACACCGACATCGGCCAGAACCTCATCGAACTGCGCACCACTGTCGAGCGGCTCGACCCGTCGGCGAACGGCAAGCTGATCTCGAAGCGCGGTTTTCTCGACAAGATCTTCGGCGGCAAAATCAACAATTATTTCGCGCAGTATCGGAGCGCGCAGACGCATATCGGCGGCATCCTGACCGCGCTCGCCAACGGCAAGGACGAGCTCTTGATGGATAATGCGGCGATCGACGTCGAACGCCGCAAGATGTGGGAATCGATGGGCAAGCTCGAGCAGATGGTCCACATCGCCCAGACGCTCGACGAGAAACTCGAAGCGAAAGCCAACGAACTCGACGGCGTCGATCCGGCAAAGGCGAAAATCCTTCGCGAGAACGCACTCTTCTACGCGCGCCAGCGGACGCAGGACCTGCTCACCCAGATGGCGGTGACGGTGCAGGGCTATCTCGCGCTCGACCTCGTCAAAAAGAATAATGTCGAGCTGGTGAAGGGCGTCGACCGCGCGAGCACGACCACCGTCGGCGCGCTCAAGACCGCGATCACCGTCGCACAGGCGATGACGAACCAGAAGCTGGTGCTCGAACAGATCACCGCGCTCAACACGACCACGGCGAACATCATCGACGGCACGTCGAAGATGCTCAAGGACAATACCGCGCGCATCCACGAACAGGCGGCATCGAGCACGATCCCGATGGAGACGCTGCAGCGCGCGTTCCAGAATATCTATGACACTATGGACGCGATCGACACCTTCAAGCTGAAGGCGCTCGACAGCATGAAGACCACCGTGAATACGCTCGAGGGCGAGGTCGCCAAGTCGAAGGGCTATATCGCGCGCGCCGAGGGGGCGAGCCAGGCGCAGGCGAGCGTCGGCGGCGCCGACAGCCCGCTCGCCGCGCTCGAAGGCTAAGCGATGAACATGAGCGAAGTCGACAAGATCCGGATTACCGCCGCTTCGGCGATCGAACGGTCGCGCGAGCGGCGCCGGCCGATCGGCACCAAGAGCGTCGCGCTGCGCCGCCAGCATCTCTACAAGAAGCTCGGCCGGATGCTGATCGCGGGCGGGATCGTGCTGATCGGGGCCGCGGTGTTCGGCGCGCTGATCCAGCCCTTGGGTTTCATCGGTTTGCTCGCGCTGTTCGTGCTGCTCATCGGGGTAGCGGTGCTGTTCGGCAAATGGCCGCCCTTCCCCGAACCGCGCCAGGCGGATCTCCCCAAGGCCGATCTCAAACAGCTCGCCGGACGCACCGAAATCTGGCTTGAGGCGCAGCGGCCGATGCTGCCCGCGCCGGCGCGCCAGCTCGTCGACGGCATCGGCGTCCAGCTCGACCTGCTCGCACCGCAGCTCCAGACGCTCGACGCATCGAGCCCCGCGGCGGCGAATATCCGCAAGCTCGTCGGCGAGGATTTGCCCGAACTCGTCGCGGGCTACCAGCGCATTCCCGCGGGCCTCCGCAAGGAAGCCCACGCCGGCCGCACCCCCGACGAAACGCTCGTCGGCGGCCTCAAGATGCTCGAAGGCGAAATCGGCAACGCCGCGCGCAGCCTCGCCGCGGGCGAACTCGACAAGCTTGCGACGCGCGAACGCTATCTCCAGCTCAAATATCAGGGGCTTGAAGGCGAGGACGCGGCATAGCGCCAATCCACAGCGTCGCTTGCCAAGCGGCGCGCTCGCGGTCACATAGACTTTGATGCTCGACCAGTTTCTCGCTCCCGAAAATATCGTCTTCAGCGCGGCGCTGCTGCTGATGCTTCTGATCGGGGTGGTACAGGCGATCGGGCTCGCGGGCGACATCGATGCCGACGTGCACGGCGATGCCGATGGCGACATCGGTTTTGCCGATACGCTGCTCGCCTGGGCTGGGATCGGCCGCGTGCCTTTCCTGATGTGGCTCGTGATTTTCCTTGCGCTGTTCGGCGCGCTTGGGCTCGGGCTGCAGCAATTGATGACCGCGCTAACCGGCGAGCCCGGCACAAATCTGCTCATGGTTCCGCTGACCGCCGTCGCGACGCTTCCGGTCGCAGGCGGCGCGGCACGCCTTGTCGCGCATATTCTCCCCGGACTCGAAACCACTGCAATCGAACGCGAAGATCTGGTCGGCCTTTATGCCGAAATCAGCATCGGCACCGCCCGCGTCGGCCATCCCGCGCGCGCGCGCGTCATCGACCCGCATGGTCAGCCGCATCAGATCATGGTCGAACCCGACAGCGCCGACCAGATTTTCCAGACCGGCGAAAGCGTGCTGCTCGTAAAACGCGAAGGCGATATCTTCAAAGGCTTCACGCGCGGCGATTTCTATTTACCCCGGCTCGACTGACCCTAATATCCATGCGGGGGCTTCCAATCATGGAAGCGCGAATCGACAGCAACGGGTGGGTTCATGATAGAAATTGCTATTTACGCCGGCATCGGACTTGCCGCGCTCCTGATATTGGGATTGATCGTTACGCGCCTTTATCATCGCGCGACCAAGGAAATTGCGTTCGTTCGCACGGGATTTCGCGGCGAACGCGTCATCATGAACGGCGGCGCGCTCGTTCTGCCGGTCCTGCACGAAACGATGCCGGTCAATATGAATACCGTCCGGCTCGCCGTCGAGCGCAAGAATGTCGACGCGCTGATCACGCTCGATCGCCTGCGCATCGATGTGAAGGCCGAATTCTATGTCCGCGTCCGCCCCGACGCGGGATCGATCGCGATGGCGGCGCAGACGCTCGGCCTGCGCACGATGAATCCCGAGGCCCTCAAGGATCTGGTCGAGGGCAAGTTCGTCGACGCGCTGCGTTCGGTCGCCGCGGGCATGACGATGAACCAGCTCCACGAACAGCGCGCCGACTTCGTCCAGAAGGTGCAGCAGGTCAGCTCGAACGATCTCTCGATGAACGGGCTCGAGCTCGAATCGGTGTCGCTGACCGGGCTCGACCAGACGTCGATCGAGCATTTCAACGCCAACAACGCCTTCGACGCCGAGGGTCTGACCAAACTGACCGAACAGATCGAACTGCGCAAGAAGACGCGCAACGACATCGAACAGGATACGCGCGTCCAGATCGAGACGAAGAATCTGGAAGCTGACAAGCGCAGCTTTGAAATCTCGCGCGACAATGAATTCGCGAAGCTGAGCCAGGAGCGCGAGATCGAAATTCGCCGCGCCGAGCAGGCCGCCGAAATCGCGCGCGAACAGGCGCAGCGCAATCAGGAAGCGGACAATGCCCGCATTCAGGCGAAGCAGCTGGTCGATGCCAAGCAGATCGAGGCCGATCGCGCGATCGAGGAAGCGCGCATCGCGCAGGAACAGGCGATCGAGCTCGCCCGGCAGGAACAGCAGATCCTGATCCAGAACAAGAGCCGCGAAGAAAGCCAGGCGCGCGGCGAAGCCGACGAAGCGCGCGCGGTTGCCGTCGCGGCCGAAGAACAGGTCATCACCGCGCGCGAAACCGAGGTTGCCGAGCGTTCGAAGCGCATCGAGCTGATCGAAGCCGCCAAGGAAGCCGAGCGGCAGGCGATTTCGGTCAAGGTCGAGGCCGAGGCCGAGAAGGAAGCCGCGGCGAACCGCGCCGCGGCGCTCCGGCTCGAGGCCGAGGGTCAGGCCGAGGCGGAGAAGCTGCGCGCCGAGGCTGCGCGCGTCCGCTTCGAGGTCGAAGCCGCGGGTCAGCGCGCGATCAACGAGGCCGCGAACCTGCTCTCGTCGGACCAGATCTCGCTGCAGACCAAGATGGCGCTGCTCAAGGTGCTGCCCGAGGTCGTGCGCGAAGCCGCGAAGCCGATGGAAGCGATCGATTCGATCAAGATCATCCAGGTCGACGGCATCAATCAGACCGGCGGCGGCGCCACGAACGGCGCCGCAAACGGCGACGCGAATGGCAACGGGGGCAACCTCGCCAGCAACGCCGTATCGGCCGCGCTCGCCTATCGCGCGCAGGCGCCCGTCATCGACAGCCTGATGAAGGAACTGGGCTTTGACGGCGGCTCGCTCGACGCGCTGGTCAAGGGCGCTGCAGCGACCGAGCCGGCAGCACCTCCCGCAATCTCGGCGGCGGCTCCGCGCGGGCGCAAGCCGCGCCCGGTCGCGCCCGCCGCGACCGAAACCGAAGACAACGAGGAAGACGCCTGAGCCGGCGGCTGGCGCCAGTCAGGCCTGGCGCCAGCGCTGCGTCCCGAACCACAGCAAGAGGATAAGCAGCAGCGGCGGCGCGAGACCCCAATGGGTGCTGCCGGCAAGCGGGGCGAGCGACGGCGCCGACGACAAAAGCCACAGCGCCGCGAGCAGCGCGGTCACGGCAAGCGCCTCGAACGCGAAGCTGCGCCAGAAGCGCCGCCGCGCGCGCGCATAGGCCGCCTGCGCATTGATCGCGCGCTCGACCCCGATCGCAAAGCCGCGGTCGCCGGGGCGCTCGGGCGGCGCCAGCAACGCGGCGAGCGCCGCGTCCATCGCCTGATCGTCCGGCTGGGTCATCGGTCCGCTCCTTCGCCGATCATCTTCTGCGCCTTGGCGCGGCCGCGCAAGACCAGCGATTTGAGCGTGCCGAGCGGCACCCCCATGATCGCGGCCGCCTCGCCATGCGACCAGCCATGGCCGAAACAGAGCGTGAGCGCAGCGCGTTCCGGCGGCGACAGCGCGGCGAGCAGGCGATCGGCGTCGATTGCGGCATCGCTTGCGGGTCGCGGATCGGTCGTAGTCGCCACCTCCTCGCCCGCCGCCAGCCCTTCGCGCCGGCGCGCGGTGCGCCGCTGGTCGAGAAACAGCCGCCAGCCGATTCCCATGATCCAGGCCGCGTAACTTCCTTGCCCCCGAAACTCGCCCGCGCGCTGCCACGCGCGAACGAAGGCTTCCTGCGCCAGATCGTCGGCATCGCACCCGGCGGCGCGGGACAGGAAGGCGCGCAATCGCCCTTCGTGCCGCAGCACGATGAGCTGAAAAGCGGCGCGATCGCCCCCCGCGACACGCTGGCTGAGAGCCCAATCCTCATCGGCGCCTGCCCCATCACGCAGCGGCGCGCTCCTCCGCAGCCGCCGCGCGCGCGAGGCGGCGGCGGACGAGGAGGGCGATGCCGACGAATATGGGAAAGAGCGCGGCGCCCGCCGACGTGCGGATCAACTGCTCATGTCCCTGAATCAGCCCGAAACCCGCCATCGCCAGCCCGATCGCCAGCAGCACCAGCGCGTTGCGGTCGTCGCCGCCGTTGGTCGTTTCCTTGCCGCCCTGCCAGCCGAGGTGCTCATAGGGCTTGTTGAGCTTGTCGATCAGCGGGCTGACGGCGTCCGATTTCGCATCGAGCGCGCGGCGGATCGAGCGGTGGAGCATCCACGCGTGGAGCAGCCGCGCGAGCAGGAAAAAACCGACGACGAACAGCGCGACCATCGTGATATTTTCGAGCAGACGGAAAAACCCCTCGCTGACCGCGACCAGCTCGGTGGTCGGCGGCGGCGGGGGCAGGAAAGAGGCGACATCGCGCGGATCGATATAGGCGGCAACGTCGGCGGGACTGATAGACTGCGCGCCGGGAAGGGGCACACTGACCGCGGCGGGCGGAACCGCAGCGGGTGCGGCGGGGACGGCGGTTGCCGCGGCGGTTATCAGCTGATCCAACATCTCTCTCCTTCATGCCGCTTGGCATGGTGAAACCACAGGCGGCGGCCTCCGGCAAGGCGGGGACGATCTAAACCGGGGAGCCAGATCGGCCGCCGCGCGAAGCCGCCGCCCGGACCGGCGCAGCCGCCGGTCATTGACTGGACGGCGCGGCGCGTATCGATGGATGCAGAACCGCGATTTTTTTCGCGCCACCCCCGGAAGGAGCGGAAAGTCAGCCGACCGCTGGAAGCGAGCGGAGCAATTTTTTGGCGTAAACCCGCCCCGCGCCGACGTCGGTGCCGTTTCGCAGGATCACCCGCACGCCCTTCCCGGCCGAACGCCGCACGCTTGCGATCGCGCTTCGCCGCAGCAGCGCGCGGCGATGCACGCGGACGAACTCCTCTTCGGGAAGGTCGAGGTCGGCCTGCGCCCCCCGGATCGACCCGCGCAGCAGATAGGACGCCGATGCCGTGTGCAGCCGGACATAATCATCCTCGGCGGTGATCATGTCGATATCGGCGCGCTGGATGCAGGTCAGCGCACCCGCGGTCCCTCGCAGCCACAGCTCATCGTCGCGCTGCCTTATCCCCTGCTCGTGATAGCCCGCGCGCAGATCGTCGATCACCGCGCGCATCTGGGCGATTTGCTCGCGCGAATCGGCTGCCGCGAGCCGGTCGCGCGACCGGTCGATCGCCGCGCGCAGCCGCGAAATTTCGATCGGCTTGAGGATATAATCGATGGCATGGGCTTCGAAGGCGCGAACGGCGAAATGGTCGAATGCCGTCGTGAAAATCACCCCCGGGACGCTATCTTCGGGCAGTCGGGCGAGGACGTCAAAGCCCGTTCCATCGCGCATCTTGATGTCGAGCAGCACGGTATCGGGTTTCAGCTCGGCGATCTTCGCGATCGCCTCGCGGCAACCGCTCGCCGACCCGACATGCTCCACGTCGGGCAGCTTCGCTAGGATCAACTCGAGCCGCCGGAGCGCGAGCGGCTCATCGTCGACGGTCAGCACCCGCATCGTCATCGGGCATATCCCAGCGGCAATTCGAGCGTCGCGCGAAAGCGGGATGCGGGTAGCCGCTCGATCGACAATTTCGCGTCGGCGCCAAAGCGATTGGAGAGCCGGTCGCGAACATTGCGGAGGCCGGTATGCGTGCCGCAAATCCCCGCGCCCCCGCGCGATGGGGAACAGCTGTTTTCGACCACGACCTCCAGCCGGCCCTGTGCCTGCCGCGCCGAGATCGCAATCCACGCGTCGCCCGCGCCGACTGTCCCGGCGCCATGCTTGACCGCGTTCTCGACCAGCGGCTGCAACAGGAAAGCCGGCACCGCCGCACGTCCGAGCGCCGGTGGCAGGTCGATGCGGACTTCCAGATCGGGATAACGCGTCTGCTCGATTTCCAGATAGGTCGCCTGCAGCGCGACCTCCTCCGCCAGCGAAATGTCGACGTCGGGATTGGTCGCAAGGTTGACACGGAAAAAGCCCGCAAGCCGCTCGACCATCGCATTGGCGTCGTCGGCGCGGCCGTCGAGGATCAGCGCCGATACCGCGTTGAAACTGTTGAACAGGAAATGCGGGTTGATCTGGTAATGGAGCGCCTGCAGCTTGGCCGCTTGTGCCATCGTGCGAAGCTGCGCCGAGCGCCGTTCCTCCGCGCGCGCCTCGAAACCATATTGCACGGCCAGATAGAGCCCGACCCACGCCAGAAAGAACCAGGTCCAGGGAACGAGGGTACGGATCACCGCGCTGCCGTCGATCGCAAGCTGGACCGGCTCTCCCTTCGCATAGACCAAGGCGAAATAGGTGCACCAGGCGAAGAATTCGGCCGCGACGAGCGAAGCGAAAAAGACGATCGGCGCCTTTTGGCGCCAAGCCCGCCGGCTCAGCTTCTGCAATATCATGTGGATGCCGAAGCAAAGCGCGAGGCCGATCGCCATGAGCATCAACCGCACCGCGGTTACGCGCAGGAGATGCGGGTGGTGGTCGAGCAGATCGGCGATCCATAGCGCCAGCGTGTGCAGGCCCCAGAAGGCACCGGTCAGCCAGAGGATCGCTTGCCGCCGCTGGCGTTCGAGGCTGCCCGGCCGACCGACCGTGGCCACTTCGTAGACGCCGGTTGATGGAAAGGCCGCGACCTGGTTCATCGCGCGGTTATCGCAGGAAGGCGAGAAGCTGTCGACCGACGTTCGGCTGCAGATATCGTGCGTTCACCCGCGCCGGAAAAGGCGCGGGTGAGAGCGTATGTGATGCGCGGACGAAGGTACCACCCTTCGTCCGCACACCGGGCCGACACCGAGGGGGACTGCTCCCCGGCGCCGGAAAGCGCGACCCTTAAAAACGCATGCTCGCGGTCAGGCTGTAACGCCGTCCCAGCACGTCGTAGGTGGTCGGATAGGTGTTGCCCGAATTGAGCGCCGTGGTGCCGACATAGTTGCTGACGAGCGGCGGATCCTTGTCGAGCAGGTTCTGGACCGCCAGCGTGAGCGTGAAGATGTCGGCGACCTTGGCGCGATAGGTCAGGTCGAAATAGCTGTAGCTCGGGATATGCAGATAATCGGGTTCGATCCCGTCGGCGTCGAGGATCCGCTCATAATCGGAACCGTCGAGCCAACGCCACAGCAACGAAATGTCGCCGAAATCGTCGATCTGCGCCGTCGCGCGCATGTTGAAGCTGTATTTCGGCGTGATTTCGCCGGCGAAGAAGCCGCAATTCGAACTATATTGGCCGACGCATTCGCGGTTGATGCTGGTCGGCGAAGCCTTGAACTTCGACTGTTCGGTCCAGTTGCCCGAAAGGTCGAAGTTCAACCGTCCGAAACCCGTGGGCAGCCCGTAGTTGATTCGCAGATCGACGCCCGAGGTCGTGATCGTCCCCTGATTGGTGAGCAGCGCGATCTGGCCCGGCGTATCGCCGCCGCCGTTCAGCGACCCGTTGAGCGGATTGCGGCGGATGAGCGCGCACGCCTCCGCATCGCCCTCGTCGAAACAGGGGCCGAAGACGTCGTTGGGGGTCGGCAGCGTAATCGCGTCGGTGATCTTGATGTGGTAATAGTCCGCGGTGATCGCGAGCCCGGGCACCTGCGGCGGCGTCACGACCAGCCCCAGCGTGTAGGAATCGGCGGTCTCGACATCGAGGTCGGGATTGCCGCCCGCCGTCTGGTTGATCTGGCCCGACGAAGGCGCCGGAATATTCCCGATCGAACCCGCCGGCGCTCCCTGCGCGATGCAGATCGCGGTGAGCGCGGCGTTGCCGACGGGGTTCGAGCCCTGGCACGGATCTTCGGCGAGGTTCGCAAGCCCCGTGGTGATCGGCGTGAAGAGCTCCGAGATATTCGGCGAGCGCACCGAATGCTGATAGATGCCGCGGATCTTGTAGCCGCGGAACGGTTCCCAGGTGCCGCCGGCCTTCCACGTCGTGCTGGTGCCCGTGTTCGAATAATCCGACAGGCGGATGCCCGCTTCGGCGGTTAGGCTGTAGATGCCGGGAACATCCTCGACGATCGGCACGATCAGCTCGCCGAAGATTTCCTTGACGTCATAAGTGCCCGCGAAGGACGGCGACGGCGCGCCGGTGCCCAGCACTTCGTCCTGCGTCCCGAAGGCGACGTCCGAAACCTGCTCGGCGCCATATTTGCGATATTCGGCGCCCAGCGCAAAGCCGATCGGCGTTTCGCCGGCCAGGAAATTGCCCAGCTCGCCCGAGATGCTGCCGCTGACGACCGACAGGCGCGTGCTCACCGTCGATCCGGCCGGCTGGTTGAAGAATGCGATCGCTTCGTCCGTGATATCGGTGCCATCGCCGAACAGGTTGATCGGCACGCACCCGTTCGACGGATCGGCGCATTCGGTCGTGCTGTTGGCGCGCAGCGCCTGCTGCACGCGCGATTTCAGCCCCCAATTGATATTGCTGTTCTTGCGGTCCGATTCGCCATGAAGACCATAGACGTCGAACTTGATCGTATCGGTGATCGACCCGCGAACGCCCGTCCAGACCTGAAACTGATTGGTCGTCAGGTTGCGGATGCGCGGCCCCGCCTCGATGAAACGCCGGTTGATCACCGTCGCGACTTCGCGATAGGCGGGATCGTTCGGGCTGGTCGCGGCGCCCGCGGCGGCGCAGTCGGCCGCCGAGATCGCGTTCGAGGCGCAAACCTCCGAGCGCACGGCGTCGGGCAGAAACGGATTGTTCAGCGGCAGCTGCCATGTGTCGCCGAACATCCCCGACGAGGCGAGGCTGAGCTGCACCTTCGACCGGGTGAACATGCCCTTGGCATAGACTTCGATACCGTCGGCGACTTCATATTGCGCCGCGCCGAAGAGGTTATAGCGCTCGAGCGGGGTCTGGAAATAATTGTCGGGCGCGAAATTATAGGCGTCGCGCGACCCGACATAGTCGCGGAGCGCACCATCGGCGGGGTTGTAGATGCGGTTGTTGATGCGCGTCGGCGTAGTTGTCCCCGAACCGACGAGGCTGCCGTCGAGGAAGTAGGTGTCGCGCGAAACGGCGCGGCCGCCCTGCAGCACCGGCTCGACCTTCTGGTAACCGACATTGAGCACCGCATTGCCGCGGCCGTCGTCGAAATTGGCGCCGACCGTCACGTCGAAGCGATAGCGCGCGCCGTCGCCGCGCTCGGTGATACCGACCGTGCTGGCGAGCTCGACGCCTGCGAAGTCGCGCTTGGTGATGAAATTCGCGACCCCGGCGATCGCATCGGCGCCATAGACCGACGAAGCGCCGCCGGTCACGATCTCGGCGCGCTCGATCAGCGCGACGGGAATGATGTTGAGGTCGGTCTCGCTGAGCAGCGACGATGGCACGAGCCGCGTTCCGTCGAGCAACACGAGATTGCGGTTGGTGCCGACGCCGCGCAGGTTGAGCGACGCGAAGCCCGCACCGCCGTTGTTGACCGCGCTGTTGGCGCCCGGCGACACGCCGGGCAGATCGCCGATCAGTTCCTCGGCATTGGTCGCCTGGCGCAGTCCGATTTCGGTCTCGCCCACGACCTGGACGGGGCTCGACTGCTCGAGATTGGGGTTCTGGATGCGCGATCCGGTGACGACGATCGGCGCCGTATCCTCGATCGCCGCCTCGCCGCCCGGCACGTCCTGCGCATGGGCCGGGACAATGCAGGCGACGCTTCCGAGCAATGTCGTCGAAAGCAGCATATGGCGTGGTCGAAATTTATCCAACATGTCGAGACTCCCTGTTTCTTATTCGATTTATGACGCGACCCGCGCCCAGCGATGCGCCGCGAGCGCGATCGGCAGGCCGAAGAGGAACATGTGCGAGGCAAGGTCGGCGAAGCCGATCGCCATGCCGCCGGGCGGAACCGCAAAGTTCGAGAGCGGCAGCACGATGCGGTTCATGACAAAATAGACGGCGACGCCGTAAAGCGGCCCGACAAGCCAGGGCGATTGTCGCCCCACCGCCGCGAACCGCATAGTGACGAGAACGAACGCCGCGGCAAACAGGAACGAGAGCAGAAAATGGCACGCCAGCCCCAAGGGCACCGGAGCGAAGCCCGCCCGCGCCGCGGGTCCCAACAGGCCCGACGCGATGCTCCGCAATATATCGGCCGGACCGACGCCCTTCAGCGCCCAGGCCGTAAAGGCGAAGCCCAGGTCGAGCACGCCCGCGACGAGCCCCCCGATCAAGATCGCCCGAACAGCGCCCCCTTCGCCCGCTGCCGCCATGACATGGGTAGCCTCGGTCATCTTCGTCCCCTTTTCTTCCGAAAGGGGCGCTAATGCGGGCCGGTCATCATTTGGAGCGGATCGCCGCCGATCGGCTCTGCCATGCAGCCCAACGCAAGCCGTTCAGGCGAACGTCATTTCCCGCGGGGCGAACGGCCAGTGCGCGCACTTGGCCACCAGCCAACCGCCGTGCAATGCAATCGGGCCGGCTTCTCGCCCCTGCATTCCCCGGCATTTTGACGATAGAGATGAAGATCGAGAAGCTGGCACGGTTTTAACCCGCTAGAATTTCGCGGTTATTCGAAATATCCTCGTCGTTCCTTTTATCCTCTCCCTCTATCTGCCGAACCTTTTGACAAGCGAGACAATCCCACCCCCTTCTCCGACAGGACTTGGGCCTGTATCGCGGAGCGACGCGGGAACCGGTCTTTCATTCGGACCGGGCCCGCCGAGCCATCTCTCTTCCAGCAGGATCATTTCCATGTCGTCGTTAACCGGCAAGCGCGTCCTCCTGCTCCACAATGCGAAGGCGCGGCAAGGCGAAGGCGCGTTAGAGCCGGTATGCAACCGGCTCGCGGCGGGCGGCTTCGCCGTCACCGTCGAGCCCTTCGAAAATCTTCCCGAGATCGCGCGCGACATCACGCGCTTGCATCGCGCGGCGGACATGGTCGTGGTTTGCGGCGGGGATGGATCGATCTCATCGGCCGCCCCGGCGATCATCGAAAGCAAGTTGCCGCTCGGTATCATTCCGGCTGGAACAGCAAACGACCTCGCGCGGACGCTTTCCATCCCTCTCGATTTCGCCGCCGCCGCCGACGTCATTATCGCTGGCCAGTTTCGGCAGATCGACGTCGGCATGGTCAATGGTCACGCCTTCTTCAACGTGGCGAGCATCGGCCTCAGCAGCGAATTGGCGCAGAAGCTCGATCCAGCGATCAAGAAGCGCTTCGGCCGGTTAGGTTACGCCATCGCCGCCTTCGGGATCTTGGCAAGGGCCCGGCGTTTTCGCGCGAGGATCGTCGAGAAGGGCCGCAATACGAGCGTCAGAACCTATCAGATCGCGATCGGGAACGGCCGCCTGTATGGCGGCGGCAACATTGTTGAAGAAACGGCCGCCATCGATGACGGCACGCTCGACCTCTACAGCCTCGAAATGCGCAACCTCTGGAAACTTGCGCTGATGGTGCGCGCCTTCCGCTCGGGCACGCACGGGGCGTGGAAGGAAGTCCGGACCGCGCGGTGCGTGGAGTTCGACATCGAAACACGGCGCCCGATGCCGGTCAACACCGATGGCGAGATCGCAACCGCGACCCCGGCGCATTTTCGGGTTTTGCCGGCAGCCATCACGGTTCTCGCCCCTCCCGACGTCGGAGCGATTTCGCACTCGGTCCGCCTATATCATAGCTGAGGTACCCGTGTAGCCGTTCAACCGGAAATGGCCGCCAGCGATCAATCGGCTTTGAGACGTCCAACCGGCGCTCACGCGCGCCCGGCCTGTACCGTTCAGCCCTTGTAGAACATCCAGAAAATCATCAGCGCGCCGGTGCCGACCAGCCCCGCGGACAGCCAGCGCCACCGCCCGGTGCCGCGCCACATGCCGTTCCAGATGGGCCGCTCGGCGTTCGCTCGCGCGCCGTGCGCGATCCGGTGCGAATATATCGCCGCTCCCGACAGCGCGAGCCCCGTCATCAACAATCCGAACAGGAACCACGGCAGCCGCGTCCAATAGCCGGCAAAATTGCCGAAATGCAGCGGGTCAGCCATTTCGGATATCCGCTGATGAACACCCAGATCGCCACCGTCGCTCGCCATGACAACGCGCGCCGTCGCCGCGTCGACCCACAGCGCATTCGCCCTGGGCCGCACCAGCCACGCGCTCCGCTGCCCCTGAAAAACGAACGCACCCGATTGCTTGTCGGGAAACTGCACCACCTCGATCGTCAGCGCCGGGTCGGCGCGCCGTGCGGCCGCGAGGCTCGCCGCAAGCCTAGCTGCCGCATCGACCGTCGCGCTCGCTTCCGGCAGCGCCGCGATTTCATGCGCGGGTTCAGGAAGGCTGGGTGCGTCGCCGCCCAGCTGCTCGACGAGATACCAGAGCCCCGTAAGCGCGATCAACGCGACGAACCACAGACACCACACACCCGCAAGCCGGTGAAAGTCACCCCAGGCCGTGCGCGCATCGCGCCAGCGGATCGGCTTGAAGAAACCGCGCCACCATTTGCGGTACACGACGAAGGAGGTGCCAACGCTGACCAGCAACAGGATCGACAGCGAGCCGACGATCGGGACGCCATATTTGACGGGCAGATTCAGGTGGCGATGCAGGTTGCGCAGCACGCGCTGGCTGTCGACGAAGCCCTGCTCGCCTTGCACCCGCCCGGTCGTCGGATGGACATGCAGATAACCGCGGCTCTCGTCGGCGCGCTGGAACGCCACCCGGACGGCAAACGCGCCGGCGGTAGGCCGGGCGATATAGTTGATCGTCGCGATCCCCGGATAACGCGCCGAATTCTGGGCGATCAAATCCCATCGCGGGGGGCCCTCCACCGACGACGGCGCGACGCGCAGCGTGGGGTGAAGCAGCCAGTCGATCTCGGCGCTCAGCACCGCGAGCGTCCCCGTGAACAGAATGAAGGCCAGAAACAGCGACAGCTTCAACCCGACCCACTGGTGGACGACCCACCACAGGCGCCGCCCGCCCGCCTTCCTGGTCTTAGTGGGGGCTGCGACGCTCGCCACGGGTCAGAACTTGTACCCCAGCTCGACAAAGGCCGAGCGCGGCTCGCCGGGAAAATGCCCGCCACGATCGTTGAAGCCCGACGCGGCATAGGTTTTGTCGAAGATATTATCGACGCGCAGCCGCACATCCCATGGCCCCCGCGCCCAAGTCACCGATCCGTCGAACACGAAATAGGGGTTGATGGGCTGGTTCGACAAGCTGATCCGCTTCGACACATAATCGCCGCCCAGCGCAAAGGCGAGGCCGGTGTCCGGGATCTGGTACCGGCTCCAGAAACCCAGCTTGGCCTTGGGCGCATTGGCAAAACGCCCGCCCGGCACCGAATTGGTCGGCGGCGTGCGGCCATTGTCCTTGGTGATCTTCGTATCGTTGAACGCATAGGTCACCGTCAGCACCCAATTGTCCGTGAGGTCGGTCGCGACGTCGAGGTCGAATCCCTTCGACGTCACCTCGCCGAATGCGATCATATTGTTGACGCCATCCCCCTCCGGATCGGTTTCGCCGTTGGGGCCGACAAACGCCTGCAACAGATTCTGTCGTTTGATCCGGTAGACCGAAAGACTGCTTTGAATGCGCCCGCCAAGCAGCGCGGTCTTGACCCCGCCCTCGATCATATCGCCCGTGGTCGGCGCGAAAGGTCCGCCCGCCTGCGGATTCTGCGCCGATGCCGACTGCGGCTCGAAACTCGTCGCATATTGCGTGAACAGCGACACATCGTCGCGCACGCGCCAGACGAGACCCAGGCGATAGGTCTCGTCGCTGCCCTTGAAACGGGTCCGATTGCCGTTTGCCGCCGCGCTGACATCCTCGAAACTGTCGGTGCGGACGCCCGCGACCGCGATCAGGCGGCCGATGGTCAATTCGTTCAGGAGATAAAAGCCGCGCCGTTCGGTTTCGGTGAAGCTGGTCCCCGCCCTGGGCATGTTGTAAGTCTTTGGGTCGCAGGCGCGGTACACCGGGTTTGCGAAATCGAGCGGGCACGGAAGCCCGGTGGCCGCCGCCGCCCGGCCGGTCAACTGCGATGAGGTCGATGTCGCGTCCTCGCTACTGTAATCGAAGCCGGCGAGCACGCGGTTCGACACATTAGCGGAAATTTCGGCCGACCAGACGGCATTGCCGCCGAACGACCAGCTTTTCGTGCCGCGGAACTGATCGCGATACTGGCGCGCCACCGCGTCGAAACGGCCGTCGGCGTTGCGGTCGAGCAAGGCGATCGGTTCGTGATATTGCTGCTTCTCGGTCGCATCGATACGGCGTCCCGCGATGTCGATCTTCAGATTGTCGGCCGGCTCGAACTCGAACTTCGCCTGAAGCGCGGTCGAACGGAGATCGAGAAAATCGCTGGGTTCATTGTGATTCCAGCGGCGATTGGCCAGGAAATGCCCGTCGGCGTCGACCGCGATGCCGCGCAGCCGGTTTCCCGCCAGGTCCTGCTCGATCCGCCACGCCTGCGTCGTCAGCTTGGCGATTCCGAGATCGAAGGTCGCCCCCGCATCGAGAAGCAATGACCGGTTGCCGGCATGATAGCGCGGCAGGTCGCGGTCCTCGAAAAAGACACCGCCGCGTAGCGAAATCACGTCGTTCACCGGACCCGTCACTTCGACCTGCCCGCCATAGCGGTCCCCGGTCCCGCCGACGACCTTCGCCGAGCCTGAAAAAATTTGCGACGGCTTCTTCGTCACATAGTTGAACAGCCCGCCCGGCGCGGTCTGGCCATAGAGCATGCCCGCCGGTCCCTTAAGGAATTCGACGCGCTCGATGTTGAAAAGCTGCGGGACGGCGAAACCGATATAGGGGTCGCCGCGCAGCCCGTCGTAAAAATTCTCCTGCTGCCGGAAACCGCGGGCGGTGACGCCGGCATAGGAGAAGAAGCTCACGCCCGAGATATTGCGGTAGAGATCCTGCGCATCACGCGCGCCCTGATCCTCGATCAGCTGGTCGGTGATGACGGTGATCGACTGCGACGATGCCAGCGGCTCGGTCGGCATCTTGCCGCTCGCGGTTTCCTCGACGCGGTAAAGCTGCGAAGCCCGGCCGGTAACCACGATCTCGTCGCCCGCCTCCGCCGCGGCCTCCCCGGCATGTGCGGGCGGCGCGAATGCGGCAGTGGTAATCGACAGCCCAAGCAGCGTTTTACGGATCATTCCCGGTCCCCTTTTCAGGGCGCCGCTAGCGCAATTGAGAATGAGTTGCAATATAGAGAACGGCACAGGCGCAAGGATTTTGTTCCAGAGCGCCGGTGGGCTCGTGGTGCATTTGCTACCTGATACCGAGAGAATGGATGCCCCGTGAGGATTCGAACCTCAATAGACGGAATCAGAATCCGTAGTCTTACCATTAGACGACGGGGCAATGAGGCGCGCGCAATATGATTGCGAAGGCCGCCTGTCAAGGCCGGAGCGGCGGCCCGTACAAGCCCGCTTGCCCTGACGCATTTCGCCGCTAGCATCACCCCATAACAAAAGAGGGGCCGCGCGCCCGCGCGGATGCCCGAAGGAGTGGGTTGATGCGTCATGTCGCGATCGTCGGGTCGGGCCCGGCGGGCTATTATACAGCCGAAACATTGCAGAAAGCCGACGATATAGCAGTCGACGTCATCGACCGGCTGCCCGTTCCCTACGGCCTAATCCGCACCGGCGTCGCGCCCGACCATCAATCGATCAAGGCGGTGTCGCGCCGCTACGAGGGCACCGCGCTCACCGACAATGTCCGCTTCGTCGGCCATGTCTCGGTCGGCAGCGACGTGACGATCGACGAGCTTGTCGGACTCTACGACGCCGTGGTGCTCGCGACCGGCGCGCCGAACGACCGGCCGCTCGACATAGCCGGCGCCGACCTTTCCGGCGTGATCGGCAGCGCGGCCTTCGTCGGCTGGTACAATGGCCACCCCGACTTCGCCGACCTCGATCCACCGCTCGACGCGCCGGGAGTGGCGGTGATCGGCAACGGCAATGTCGCGCTCGACGTCGCGCGCATCCTCGCCAAGACGCCCGGTGAATTCGCGGGCAGCGACATCGTCGCGCACGCGCGCGATATGCTGGCGGCGAGCGCGGTGCGCCATATCCAGATTCTCGGCCGCCGCGGGCCGCACCAGATCGCGATGACGCCGAAGGAACTGGGCGAACTCGGCCATCTCGAGCGCGCGAGCCCGCGCGTCGATCCCGCCGACCTGCCCGACGAGGGCGACGACGCGATGCTCGAGCCCGGCATGCGCAAGTCGGTGACGCACCTTCGGCAGTTCGCGGCCAACCCGGTCGCCAAGCCAGTGACGATCGATTTCGACTTCTTCGCGATGCCGGTAGCGATCGAAGGCGACGGACGAGTCCAGCGCGTCATCGTCGAGAAGACCGTCCTAGACGCCGACCTCCGCAGCCATGGCACCGGCGAAACCTATGCCGTCGACGCCGGCCTCGTGATCAGTTGCATCGGTTATCAGACCCCGCCGATCCCCGGGGTTCCCTACGAACATGGCCGCGGCCGCTTCGCGAGCGACGAAGGGCGCATTCTGCCGGGGCTCTACGCGGTTGGCTGGGCGCGGCGCGGGCCGTCGGGGACGATCGGCACCAACAAGCCCGACGGCGCGCGCATCGGCGAGATGGTGCTGGAGGACATCGGCCGCGGCGCGGGCAAGACCGGACGCCCCGGGCTCGACGCGCTGCTTGCGAGCCGCGGCGTCACCCCTGTCACTTTCCGCGACTGGCGCCGGATCGAGGAGGCCGAGGTCAAGGCGGCGCTCGACGGCAACCCGCGCGAGAAATTCACCAGCATAGAGGCGATGCTCGGCGCGATCGGGCGGTGAAGGACCGCGTCCGGACCGCGCTGCGCTGGCTGCTCGCGCTCGCTTATGCCTATGCCGGCTGGCGCCATCTCGCGACGTCCGAGCCCTTCCTCGCGATCACCCCGCCGTGGGTGCCGCAGCCCCAGATGGTCGTCGCCGCGACCGGCATCGCCGAGATCGCGGGCGCGATCGGGCTGATGATTCCCGCGACGCGAAAAGCCGCTGGCTGGGGCCTCGCGCTCTACGCGCTCTGCGTCTGGCCGGCCAATTTCCATCACGCGCTCGCCAATATCGCGATCGGCGGCGAGACGCTGAGCTGGTGGTATCACGGCCCGCGCCTCGCCGCGCAGCCGCTGATCATCTGGTGGGCGCTGTGGGCGAGCGGCGCGATCGACTGGCCGTTCCGCCGCCGCCCTTGAACCTTATTTCGCCACCGGCGTCTCGATCGGCGGCTGCCCCTTCTGGCTCGCGGCATAGGCCTCGACCGCCTTCAGCACGCGCAGCATGTTACCGCTCGCGATCTTTTCGAGCTCGGCCTGCGAATAGCCGCGCTTCGCCAGCTCGACGAAGAGCGCCGGATAGCCCGACACATCCTCCATCCCCACCGGCGCCGAATCCATCCCGTCATAGTCGCCGCCGAGTCCGATATGGTCGACGCCGATCGTCTTCTTGAGATGGTCGATATGGTCCGCGACCTTCGCGACATCGGTCGTCGGCACCGGATGCGCCGCGTCCCACGTCTTGAGCGCGGCATCGGCGGCCGCCGGGTCACCCGGATACATCGCCTTCAGCCGCGCCTGTTCGGCGGTACGCGCGAGGCCCTGTGCGCGGACATCGGCGTCGAGAAAGCCGGGCAGCAGCACGATCATCACGATCCCGCCGTTCGCCTTCACCGCAGGCAGCACGCTGTCGGGGACGTTGCGCGGATGCGGGTTGATCGCGCGCACCCCCGAATGGCTGAACATCACCGGCGCCCGCGAGGTTTCGAGCGCGTCCTTCATCGTCGCTTCGCTGACGTGGCTTAAGTCGACGATCATCCCGATGCGGTTCATTTCGCGCACCACCTGGCGGCCGAAATCGGTGAGCCCGTCATGCGCCGGCGCATCGGTCGACGCATCCGCCCAGCTCAAATTCTTCGAATGGGTCAGCGTCATGTATCGCGCGCCGAGGTCGTACATCTGGCGCAGAACGGCAAGCGACGAGCCGATCGAATGGCCGCCCTCCATCCCGAGCATCCCGGCGATCTTGCCCGCCTTCATCGCCTTTTCGAGCTCGACCGAGGTCGACGCGAGCATGAGGTCGTCGGGATAACGTGTTACGAGCCGCTTCATCACGTCGATCTGCTCGATCGTCTGCCGCACCGCGAGCGGCTCGTCGGGGTTGCTCGGCACATAGACCGACCAGAATTGCGCCCCGACCCGCCCCTTGCGCAGCCGCTGGAGGTCGGTGTGCATCGCGATTTCGGGCGGGGTCGCGTCGGGTTTCGCGGTGTCGGTCGTGTCCTCGAAATCGAAGCTGTTGATCATATTACCTTCGCGCCCGCGCAGCGCCCACGGCACGTCGTTGTGCCCGTCGAACACCGGCGCCTTCTTGAGCGCGGCATCCGCAACGGCTTCGGGCGACTTCTGCGCCAAGGCGGGGGTGGAGACGAGGGCGAGAGCGGCGAGGCCGGCGAGCAGTTGCGACTTGTTCATGGCGCGCGACCTTAAGTCCTTGTCGTCGCGGCGCAAGCCTCGCTTGCCGTCTCCCACTTGACGTGTCCGTCAACCCCGCGCAGCATCGCGGTATGACAGCCTTCGACGACTGGCGCGCCCGCTCGCCCTATTATGACGAAACCCACGAAGCGCTGGCGCAAAGCGTCCGCCGTTTCGTCGCGCGCGAGATTGCGCCGCATATCGACCGCTGGGAGGCCGAAGGCGAGTTGCCGCGTGAACTGCACAAAAAGGCTGCGGAGGCGGGTATCCTTGGCCTGCGCTATCCCGAGCAATATGGCGGCCATTCGGAAGACTTCGACAATTTCCACGGCCTCGTGCTGACCGAGGAACTCGCCGCGGTCGGCGCGGGCGGGCTCGGCGCGTCGCTAATGACGCACGGCATCGGCCTGCCCCCGATCCTCGCGCTCGGCTCGGACGAACTCAAACAACGCGTCGCCCCGCCGGTGCTCGCGGGCGAGAAGATCATCGCGCTCGGCATCACCGAGGCGAGCGGCGGCAGCGACGTCGCGAACCTCAAGACCACCGCGGTGAAGGATGGCGACAGCTACATCGTCAACGGCGGCAAGATGTTCATCACCAGCGGCATGCGCGCCGACTGGCTGACCTGCGCGGTGCGCACCGGCGGGCCGGGCGCGGCGGGCATCTCGTTGCTGCTGATCGAGATGGACGCGCCCGGCGTCGAGCGCACAAGGCTCGACAAGATGGGCTGGCGGTGCAGCGACACCGCCGCGATCCACTTCAGTGACGTCCGCGTTCCCGCCGAAAATCTGATCGGGCCGGAGAACGGCGGCTTCATCGGCATCATGCGCAATTTCAACAGCGAGCGGCTCGGCATGGCGATGGGCTGCTGCGCCTATGCGCGCGTCGCGATGGCCGAAGCGGCCGAATGGGCACAGCAACGCGAGACCTTCGGCAAGCCGCTCGTCGGCCACCAGTCGATCCGCATCAAGCTCGCCGACATGGAGCGCCAGATCGAGGCGACGCAGGCGTGGGTCGACCTCTGCGCCTGGCAGGTCAAGACCGGCAAGGACCGCCCCGCCGACTTCGCGATGCTCAAGGTGCAGGCGACACGCATGCTCGAAGCCGTCGCGCGCGAGGCTGCGCAGGTGCTGGGCGGCGCGAGCTACATCACCGGCAGCAAGGTGGAGCGCATCTACCGCGAAGTTCGCGTCAATGCCATTGGGGGAGGCAGCGAGGAAATCATGCTCGACCTCGCGGGGCGGCAGCTCTTCGGCGGCAAGCGCTAGTCCGCGTCGCCTTCTTGGCGCTGCCTGTCTGCCAGCGCGCGCGACTCGGCTTTCAGCGGCCGCGACACCGGGCAGACTTCCTGCACATAGCCGTTGAGAACATTGGTGAGCGCGTCGGGCAACAGGCGATAGAAGACAAACTGACCGCGCTTCTCGCTCACGATCAGTCCGGCATTTTCGAGCACCGACAGATGCTGCGACACCGCCGGTTTGCTCATCTCGAACCGCGCCGCAATGTCGCCTGCGCTCAGCTCGGCATGCGCGAGATAGGCGAGAATCTTGCGCCGCGGTGTCGATGCCAGTGCCTGAAAAACCCGTTCCATAAGTCCCAAAATGGGCATCGCTGGCATACTTGACAAGTAATAATTTATTTAAGTAATTACTTATCTTCTTTATGAAGGAGCCGGCAATGCGAAGCGAACTTGACCCCCATGCCGTCAATTTCCTGATCGACGAGCCCGGCCCCGATCCGCGCAGCGGTCGGGTTCGCACCGACGCGCCGAGCATGGCCTGGAACGGAGGCATGGCAATCGTCGCGCTGATCGCCTGCCCCTTTTTCGCTACGCCTTCCACCATCGCGCTTTTCCTTGTCACGACCGGCGCGGCGCTCCTGCTCGGCCACAGCGTCGGTTATCACCGCATGATGATCCACGGCAGTTTCGCGGCGCCGCGCTGGCTTACCCGCACGCTCGTCTGGTTCGGTGCCGTCGTGGGCATGGCCGGACCGTACGGTATCATTCGCGCGCACGACATGCGCGACTGGGCGCAGCGGCAGGCCGACTGCCACCCTTTCCTTGCCCACAAGACCGACATGCTGCGCGACGCTTGGTGGCAAATCTATTGCCGGCTCGACCTCGACCGTCCGCCGCGCTTCGACTTCGCCGAACTCGATCGCGACCCCTTCTACCGCTGGCTCGAGGCGACATGGCGCTGGCAGCAACTCCCCGTCGCACTCCTCTTTTTCGCGATCGGCGGCTGGGGCTGGATCGTCTGGGGCGTCGCGGCGCGTGTCGCGGTCGCGAACCACGGGCATTGGCTCGTCGGCCATCTCGCGCATAATCGCGGGCCGCAGCACTGGACCGTCGACGCGCACGGCGTGCAGGCGTTCGACGTCCCATGGGCGGCGATCCCGACGATGGGCGAGGCGTGGCACAATAACCACCACGCCTATCCGGGTTCGGCGCGCATCGGCCTGCATCCGGGGCAAAGCGACTGGGGTTTTGCTTTCATCCGCCTGTGCGAGCGGCTCGGATTGATGTGGAATGTCCGCACCCCCGACACGATGGGCGTGCGCGAGGGGCTCTCCGAGGTCCCTCGACACGAGCCTGGCTTCGCGGCACAGTCGCCGCATGGACACGCCATCACCTAGCTGGCCCGTTGAGGCCGAGACCCTGCTCGACGACCTCGTCGGCCTGCGCCGCGCTATTCACCGCGAGCCGGAGTTAGGGCTGCAGAACCCGAAGACGCTCGCGAAGATCAAGGACGCGCTCGCGGGCTTGCCGCTTGAATTTCGCGAGGGGCCGTCGACAACGGGGCTGGTTGCGATCCTCCGCGGCCCCGCGAACGGGCGCACCGTGCTGCTGCGCGGCGACATGGATGCGCTGCCCTTGCTCGAAGACACCGGGCTCGACTTCTCCTCCGAGATCAGCGGCGCGATGCATGCGTGCGGGCACGATACGCATGTCGCGATGCTCGTCGGCGCGGCGAAGCTGCTGTGCGCGGCGCGCGACCGCTTGCCCGGCACCGTGATGTTCATGTTCCAGCCGGGCGAGGAGGGGCATCATGGCGCGCGCTTCATGCTGGGTGACGGGATCATCGACCCGCTGCCCGATGCCGCCTTCGCGCTCCACATCATGCCCAATGCGCCGCACGGCATCTTCGCGGGGCGCGCCGGACCGCTACTCGCTTCGTCCGATGTCCTCTCGATTACGGTCAAGGGCGCGGGCGGTCACGCGTCGATGCCGCACGATGCGGTTGACCCGATCCCCGTCGCCTGCGCGATCGTCACCGCGATCCAGACGATGGTCACGCGCCGCATCTCGGTCTTCGACCCCGCGGTGATCACCATCGCGAAGATCGCGGCGGGGACGACGAACAATATCATCCCCGAGACCGCCGAAATGCTCGGCACTATCCGCACGCTTTCCCCGGAAAGGCGCGCGATGGTCGCGCGCGAGCTGAAGCGGCTCGCCCCCGCGATCGCCGAGGCGCACGATTGCACCGCCGAGGTGCATATCGAGGAAGGCTTTCCCGTCACCATCTGCGACGCGCGCGCGGTCGCCTTCGGCCAGTCGGTCGTCGAGGAGACCTTTGGCGAGCAAGCCTGGCTGACGATGGAAAACCCGGTGATGGGCGCCGAGGATTTCTCCTATGTGCTCGAAAAAGTCCCCGGCGCGATGTTCTGGCTCGGCGCGAGCGAAGCGGGCAGCGACTGGCGCCAATGCTGCGGGCTCCACTCGAACCATATGGTGCTCGACGAGAGCGTAATGGCGCGCGGCGCCGCGCTCCACGCGGCGCTTGCCGAACGCTTCCTCAACGAAGGATTCAATGCATGATCAACATCATCGGCGCGATCATCTCTGGACTGATCATCGGCGCACTCGCGCGCTTCTTTTACCCCGGCGCGGTCGAGATGGGGTGGATCGCCACGATCCTGCTCGGCATCGGCGGCTCGCTGCTCGCGAGCCTCGCGACATCGCGCGGTCGCGGCGACTTCAGCCGCGCGGGCTGTCTCGCTTCGGTGATCGGCGCGATCGTGCTGATCTTCATCGGACGACTGGCCGGAATCGGCGGCCAGAGTCTTTCCGCCCTGGATTGGGCACAAAGGCTCTAGTTGCCCGTCGCGGCGAGCCAGTCGTTCAGTTTGCGTAGCGCCGGATCGGGCGTACAACCGCCCGCGCGGCGCAGCACGCACGACGGCGCGTCAGTGAAGCCGGACGGCGCGCACGCTTCGAGGCGGTAGGCGGGCGGCAGTTCGCCGATATGCGCAGGGCCGGTCAGGACGACGTCGAAGGCCGCGGCATGGCGCGCCGCCTCGTGCCGCGTTGCAATCCTGTAGATAGGCGTTGCGCGGCGATAGAGCGCGTAGCTGCCCGCCACCGTCGCGCGCGGGCGATAGAGCGCCAGCCCGCAGGTCTTTTCTGGGCGCCCCGCGCGTTCGAGCGCATCGGCGAGTCCCGCCTCCATCGACCAGTTCGGCCGGAAATTACCGGCCGCGAGCGCGGCCGACCCCCCCGCCCACACGGCCGTAGCGCCCGCCACCGCGATCATCAGGCGCCGGCGCGGCACCCGGCGCAACAGATCGGCGGTGCCGATCGCCGCGAGGATGATGAGCAGGACCGCGGTAAGCAGCACGAAGCGATATTCCTTGTGTCCGATCATCGAGTGGAACGCCAGATGCGCCACTGCCATCCAGGCAAGGACGGGATAGCGCTTGGCTCCCAGCCAGGCGAGCAGCACGATCGGCACCAGCGCGAAATGCCAGTAGAAAACGAACAGGGACAGATATCCGGTGACCGGTGACAGCCCGTAGGCCGCGGCGCGATTTTCGACGATGTTGATGCGCACCGATTCGACCACCCACTGGAACGGCACCGCCCCCATTGCAAGGTTCGCGGCGGCATCGATCCCGAGAGCTACGAGGCCGCCCGCGATCAGCGGCGTCCACGCGCCGCGCCAGTCGCGCTTCGCGGTGCAGATCGCGAGAACGAGCAGCGCAGGCGCGTAATGGATGCGCGCGACGAAACTCAATCCCATCAACAAACCCGCGAACGCGAATTGCCCTGGTCCCGGCGCCGCCCGCCGCGCGGCGAGCAGCCACACCGCGCCCATCAGCGGCGCAAGCCCGATCGGTTCGGACAGCGCGCGTGGCCCAAAGAAAATCAGTTCGAACCAGATCGCCGTGACGAACCCCGCCATCGCGCCGTGCAACCGCGACAATTTGAGCCCGAGCGCGGTCGCCGCGCCGACCACCACCAGCGACAAGGCGGCGAGCATCAGCCGTACCAGCGTCAAGTGGAAGGTCGTCTCGGGCGCCAGCGCATGCCCCGCGCCCATCGGCAGCGCGAGCAGTTCGGGGATCAGCCAACTGCGGATGCCCGACCGATAATCCCAGGTCTGCACCCACGGCCCTTCGACCAAATGCCAGGCAGGTTCCAGATATTGCCAGATCTCGTCGAACCAGCCGACGGCGAAGGGGATTGACGCCACCGCCCGCAACATCGCCGCCAATGCGAGCGCGCTCCAGAAAATCTGCCTTTCGCTGATTTTCGCTATCAAGGCACCAGCACCGTATCCACGGCCTGGGGCAGCAGACCGGGATAGTCGAGCGTGTAATGCAGCCCGCGGCTCTCCTTGCGATGGAGGGCGCTGCGCACGATCAGTTCGGCGCATTGTAGCAGGTTGCGCAGCTCGATCAGGTCGGTGGTGACGCGGAAATGGCCGTAATAGTCGCCGACCTCGCCCGCCAGCATCTTGATCCGGTGTTGCGCGCGTTCGAGACGCTTTGTCGTGCGCACGATGCCGACATAATTCCACATGAAGCGGCGGATTTCGGTCCAGTTCTGCTTGATCACCACCTCTTCGTCCGAATCGGTGACGCGGCTTTCGTCCCACGGCCGGATCGCCGGCGGCGGTTCGAGCTGGTCCCAGCGCGCGACGATGTCCTTCGCCGCCGCCTCGCCGAAGACGAAGCATTCGAGCAGGCTGTTCGACGCGAGGCGGTTCGCGCCGTGCAGCCCGCTCTCGGTGCATTCGCCCGCCGCATATAGTCCGGGCAGGTCGGTGCGCCCGTCGAGGTCAATCAGAATTCCGCCGCAGGTATAATGCTGCGCGGGCACTACCGGGATCGGCTGTTTCGTCATGTCGATCCCGAGCGTCAGCAGCTTTTCATAGATGTTCGGGAAATGGCCCGCGACGAAATCTGGGTCCTGATGGCTGATGTCGAGATGGACATAGTCCAGGCCGTAACGCTTGATCTGATCGTCGTTCGCGCGCGCAACGATATCGCGCGGCGCGAGTTCGGCGCGCGCGTCATAATCGGGCATGTAGCGGTGGCCGGTGACGGGATGTTTCAGGATGCCGCCCTCGCCGCGCACCGCTTCGGTGATCAGGAAATTTTTGACGTCGAGATTGTAGAGGCAGGTCGGGTGGAATTGCATCATCTCCATGTTCGAGACGCGGCAGCCCGCGCGCCACGCCATCGCGATGCCGTCGCCCGTTGCTCCTCTGGGAGCGGTCGAGAATTGGTAGACGCGCCCCGCCCCGCCGCTCGCGAGAATCGTCGCGCGGCCGACATGCGCGCGCACCTTTCCGCTCTTCTCGTCGAGCGCATAGACGCCCCAGACGCGCCCCGAGCCCGAATAGCGTTCCTCATGCCGGCCGGTGATCAGGTCGATGCACGCCTGTCCGGGCAGCAAGGTGATGTTCGGATGCGCCTTGGCGGTCTTCAATAGCGCCGCCTGCACCGCCCAGCCGGTCGCGTCGTCGACATGGACGATGCGGCGGTGCGAATGCCCGCCCTCGCGCGTCAGATGCAGCGCTTCGGCTTGCTTGTTGAAGGGCACGCCCATTTCGACGAGCCGCTCGATCGCGTGCGGCGCATTTTCAACGACGAACTCGACCGTCTCGCGCCGGTTGAGCCCGCCACCCGCGATCATTGTGTCCTCGATATGATTCTCGAAGGTGTCGCCCGCGTCGAGCACCGCGGCGATCCCGCCCTGCGCCCAGGCGGTCGACCCGCCGGTGAGTTCGCCCTTCGCCAGCACCAGAACCTTGCAGTGATCGGCAAGCGCGATCGCGGCGGTGAGCCCGGCCGCGCCCGAACCGACGATGATGACGTCGTGGGGGCCGCCCTCAGCCATTTGCCGCGCGCGTCAGGTTGAGGAAGACATCTTCCAGATCGGCCTCGCGCGTCGACACATCGACGATGCCATGCCCCATCGCATTGACCGCGGCGAGCACCTCGCCCGCGTTGGCGCGATCCTTGTTATAGTGAATCGCAAGACCGCGTTCGCCCTCACGCTCGACCTTGTCGAAAGCCGGATGCGTCGGCAGCGTGGTCACATCTGCGTCGAGCGTCACGACGACGATCTTCTCGCGCGCCATATCGACCAGTTCGCGCGTCGGCTTGTTCGCGATCAGCTTGCCATGGTTGATGATCGCGATCCGGTCGCAAAGCTCTTCGGCTTCCTCCAGATAGTGCGTCGTCAACACCACGGTGACGCCGCGGTCGTTGAGGCTCTGCACATATTCCCAAAGCTGCTGGCGAAGCTCGATATCGACCCCCGCGGTCGGCTCGTCGAGCACGATGATCGGCGGCGAATGGACCATGGCCTTGGCGACGAGCAGGCGGCGCTTCATGCCTCCCGAGAGCGTGCGTGCATAGGCGTCGCGCTTGTCGCTGAGGTGCACTGCCGCGAGCAGCTCGTCCGAAATGCGCCTGTCCTTCGGCACGCCATAAAGCCCCGCCTGATTTTCGAGCGTCTCATACGGCGTGAAAAAGGGGTCGAAGACGATCTCCTGCGGCACGATGCCGATCGAATATTTGGCGTTGCGGGGATCGGCGTCGATGTCGAAACCCCAGATGCTCGCCGCGCCGCTCGTTTTGTTGACCAGCCCCGCGAGGATATTGATCAGCGTCGACTTGCCCGCGCCGTTCGGGCCCAGGAGGCCGAAAATTGTCCCCCGCGGCACGTCGAAACTGACATTGTCGAGCGCCTGCTTGCCGCCGGCATAGAGTTTGGAGACGGCGTCGATGCGGATGGCGGCTTCACTCATGGCCGCCTCCATAGCCGCGCGCCTCTTCGCGTGAAAGCCATCTTCGCCGATAGATTTTCTGCTGACCGGCACGTTAACGCTAAATTGGAATCTTGCCTTTAGAACGAGGTCTGTGGGGACCAGTCACATCTTTCGCCCGCTGCCCATGCAGCGCGGGCTAGCCATCGTTGCGCTCTCGATCGCGCCTTTCGCCGCCTCGCCGGCGCTGGCGCAGGCGGGCGCACCGGGCGAGGCCGAAGCGATCGTGCTTCGTCCGCTTTCCTTCTTCAAGGTGAACGACCTCGACTTCGGCGACATCATCCCGTCGAACGCCGCGGGGACCGTCACGATCGAACCCGACGGATCGCGGAACCGTACCGGCGGCGTGACGCTCGCGGGCGACGGCGGCGAACCCGCGCGCTTCGCCGGGCTCGGCAGCTTCAATCGCCAGGTCAACATATCGCTGGGATCAAACAGCATCTGGCTCACCGGGCCGGGCACGCGGATGCGCGCGCGCAATTTCGAGATCGGCAGCACGCCGACCGCGATCCTGTCGACGTCGCCGACGCGTTTCCGCATCACCTCGCCGCTCGGCAATTACAACTTCCCGGTCGGGGCGACGCTCGAGGTCGGCGCGAACCAGGCGCCGGGCGAATACAGCGGCACCTTCACGATAACCTTGAACTATCTTTAGCCTTCCTGTGGGGGGAAGACGGCACCGGGGGACCACTGGCACCCGGACGGGCGCTTGCACCGGTGCCGTCACAGCCACCACCCCATGCGCAGACCCGATTGCCGAGCCTTCGCGGCCTTGCTATGGGCGCGGTCGATGACCCAGAACGCCCCTGAAACGATCCGCACGCCCAAGACCCGCATCGCCTGCGACGGCACCGGCGACGGCCTCGCCGATGCGGCGCTCGGCCACCCGCGCGTGTGGCTCGAAATCGATACCGACGAAGGCTTCGCCGATTGCGGCTATTGCGATCGGCGCTTCATCCTGATCGGCGGGGTCGCCGACAAAAGCTGAACGTCGGCAGAGTCCGGAAGCGCGGCCGGAGGTAAACGCCGCCTTTACCAAGCCCGTGCATCCTCGATGAAGGTCCGGCTGGCATAAATGTGCCAGACGGGAGCAGAATCGTGGGGATTCAAGGGACCAGATACCAGCGGGGAGCGTTTTACGCCCTGACCATCGCGGCGGCGAGCTTGGCGCTAAGTGCGCCGTCCTATGCCGCCGATATGGGCGGCACCGCCAATGCGGCGGTCGTTCGGCCGAATACGCTGATCAAGACCGACGATCTCGATTTCGGAACGCTGATCAGCGGATCGGCGGGCGGTACGGTCACGATCAACCCCGTCACCAACGGACGCAGCGCGACCGGCGGCGCGACACTCGTCGGCAACGATGGCGGCCGCGCGGTCTTCCAGGGCACGGGCGGCATATTCTTGATCACCGTCTCGGGCAGCACCTCGGTCACCCTCACCCGCGCCGGCGGCGGCGCGCCGGCAATAGCCGCCAGCCTCGTCCGCGCCGCGACCACGAGCGGCGGCGGCATCGCGCTGCTCGGCGCGACATTGCTGCCGAGCGGGGTGCAAACCTATTATATCGGCGGCACGCTCAATGTCCCCGCAAACCAGCCCGAAGGCAATTACAGCGGGACGTTCACGCTGACGGTCAATTATCTCTGACGAACCTTTGCGGTCGGCGGGTGCAGCGCTTATATCCGTCTTATGACAAGCCCGACCGATCCCCGCCGCTTCCTCTATCGCGCCGACGCGCTCGACCCCGATCTCGCGCAGAAGCTTGCGCGCGAAGCACTCGCGAAAGCCGACGACGGCGAGCTTTACCTGCAATATCGCGCGACCGAGAGCTTCGGTTTCGACGACGGGCGCCTCAAGACCGCCGATTATTCGACCGACGCCGGTTTCGGCCTCCGCGCCGTGTCGGGCGAGATGACGGGCTTTGCGCACGCGAGCGACGTCAGCGCGGGGGCGATCCGCCGCGCTGCCGAGACGCTCGCGCTGCTCGATCCCGCGACGCAGGCCCCCGCCGGCCCGCCGCCGCACACCAACCGCCATCTTTACGACGAGGCGAACCCGCTCGACCTTATCCCCTTCGCGAAGAAGGTCGAGCTGTGCCAGAAGGTCGATGCCGCCGCGCGTGCGCGCGATCCGCGCGTCGTTCAGGTCTCGGTCGCGCTGGCGGGCAGCTGGTCGGTGGTCGAGATCGTCCGCGCCGACGGCTTCCTCGCGACCGACATCCGCCCGCTCGTCCGCCTCAACGTTTCGATCGTGGTCGAGGAGAATGGGCGCCGCGAATCGGGCTATTTCGGCCTCGGCGGCCGGTACATGTACGACCATTTGTTCGAGGAAGCGCAGTGGAACCGCGCGATCGACGAGGCGCTGAACCAGGCGCTCGTCAATCTGCGCGCCGTTGACGCCCCCGCGGGCGAGTTCACCGTGCTGCTCGGCCCCGGCTGGCCCGGCGTGCTGCTCCATGAAGCCGTCGGCCACGGGCTCGAGGGCGATTTCAACCGCAAGGGCACCAGCGCCTTTTCGGGCCGGATCGGCGAACGCGTCGCGGCGCCCGGCGTCACCGTGGTCGACGACGGCGCGATGGAAAGCCCGGTCGGCGGCGGCCGCCGCGGTTCGCTCAGCATCGACGACGAGGGCACGCCGACCGGCGAGACGGTGCTGATCGAGGACGGCATTTTGAAGGGCTATATGCAGGACCGCCTCAACGCGCGCCTGATGGGGGTCGAGCCCACCGGCAATGGCCGCCGCGAAAGCTTCGCGCACGCGCCGATGCCGCGGATGACCAACACTTTCATGAAGGGCGGCGGCGACGATCCCGCCGAGCTCTTGAGCCGCGTCAAGAACGGCATCTTCGCCAAAAGCTTTGGCGGCGGGCAGGTCGACATCGTGTCGGGCAAGTTCGTCTTCAGCTGCACCGAGGCATACAAGATCGAGAATGGTAAATTGGGCGATTCGATCAAGGGCGCGACGCTGATCGGCGACGGGCCGAGCGTGCTCACCAAGGTCACCGGCATCGGGGACGACATGGCGATCGACGAGGGCATCGGCATCTGCGGCAAGGCTGGGCAGAGCGTCCCCGCGGGCGTCGGCCAGCCGACGCTGCTGGTGAATGGGCTCACGGTGGGCGGGACGGCGTAGCCAGTCCTCCCCTTTCGTCATGCCGGACTTGGTCCGGCATCCATGACTTCACCCGTTGCATGGACCCCGGATCAAGTCCGGGGTGACGAATGTGGTTTTAGCCCTGTGATCGCGCTCACTTGGCGTCCCGCCTCGCCGCGCATATAGGATAGCCAAACAGAAACAGGATTCGGTCGCATCATCCGTGGGGGGATCCCCTGCAACAGGGAGGATAGCATGCGTTCGAAACTGCGTTTTATCTCCGCGGCCGCCGTCGCCGCGATGCTCGCCGCCGTTCCCGGTTCGGCGCAAAAAACGACCGGCCCCAAGGAACGATACGAGATGGACGTCGCGACGATGTCGGGCTTCGCCGCGATGGCGAGCGGCGGACGCGGCGGGCTTGGCGGCGCGATGGGGATGATGTTCGGCGGCGATCCGTCGAGCAAGGTCGCGCACCAGCTCGTGCTCCGCCTCGGATCGAACCAGTCGCCGACCGCGCCGCCGCCGAAGGGCGACCATTTCTTCCTGCCGCAGGCCAAGATGGGCAAATCGGTGCCGCTGATCTCGGGCGAGGGAACCGACGCGACCGGAAGCACGCCGTTCGAACGCCCGAAGGGCCGCCTGCTGCTTTACTGGGGCTGCGGCGCGAAGGCGGGGCCCGGCCAACCGGTCATCATCGATTTCGCGAAGGTCGCCGCGGGGCAGGTCCCGCCGAACCTCTTTTCGAGCGCGGTGCCGCTGATCCGCGAAGTCAGCAAGTCGAACAGCCGCTCCTTCGTCGACTGGCCGAACGGCAAGGGCGGTCGGCAGCCCGGTTCGGGATCGTCGCTGCTCGGCGCGCACCGCGTCGCGAGCAATATCGGCCCCGACATCAATTTCACCCTCGCGCAGGATTATATGCAGGGGCTGTCGGCCTCGACCGCGATCCAGGGCGACCAGTCGGTCATGCTGCGCTGGAATTCGGTTCCGACCGCGACCGGCTATGCCGCCTGGACGATCGGCGGCATGTCGGGTGGCGACGGCCGGAACGACATGGGCGACATCGTCTGGTGGACGAGCAGCGCGTCGAAGGAATTCGGCGGCGGCCTGTGGGACTGGCTGCCGCCGTCGGTCGTCGCGAACCTGATCACCAAAAAGATCGTGATGCCGCCCACGCAGACGAGCTGCCAGATTCCGGCCGAGGTCAGACAAGCGTCGGGCGAGATGATGATCGGCAATTTGAATGCCTTCGGGCCCGAGGCCAACTTCTCTTACCCGCCGAAGCCCGCGGGCAATGCGGCGTGGAACATCGACTGGACCGCGAAAGTCCGTTTCCGATCGCACACGATGCTGATGATCGGCGCCGATTTCGGCGGCATGAGCGGCGCGAACACGGGCGGCAGCACGCCGGCCGAGCCCGCGAAAAAGAAGAAGTGCAAGGGCCCGTTCGGCATTCCGCTCCCCGACGGGGCGTGCTGAAACGGCGGCGAGTCAGCCCCTGTTCACGCACAATCGCGTAAAAGGGCGCCGGGTAGGCTATGATGAAGACAGGAGTCGAACCATGCGTCACCTCATCCCGGCGCTCATTACCGCCGCGGCCGTAGCGGTCGCCCCGGCCGCCACCGCGCGCGAGAAGCTCGAACCCGAAGCCGAACTTGCCAAGCTGCTTGAAGGCCGCGTTGCCGGCGAACCGCAGGATTGCATCCCGCTCTCGACCGCGCGCAGCTCGCAGATCATCGACAAGACCGCGATCGTCTACAAGATCGGCAGCACCTATTGGGTCAACCGGCCCGATGGCGGTGCCGAATCGCTCGACGACGACGATATCCTTGTCCTCAAGACCACGGGTAGCCAGTTGTGCAGCATCGACACGCTCGAACTGCACGATCGGACGAGCCGGATGTACAGCGGCTTCGTCTCGCTCGGCGAGTTCGTGCCGTACCGCAAAGCGAAGGGCGAATAACTTCGCGAGAGCAAAGCTAAGCGATCTAGGGTTGCGCAAACCGCTCTGGATTGCTTCGCTGCGCTCGCAATGACGAATGATTCCCAAGAACCCGCACCGCTCCCGGCCGACTGGGCCAAGAAACTGCTCGCCTTCTGGTTCGACAACCATGGCATGGACGACTGGTACGGCGGCGGTGCCGATTTCGACGAGGCGGTCCGCGAGCTTGCCGAAGGCTGGCACGAAGCGCTTCGTTCGCAGCCCGCCGAAGCCTTTCTGACCGATCCCGACACCGCGCTCGCGGCGACGATCCTGTTCGACCAGGTGCCGCGCAACATCTATCGCGGCCACGCCGACGCCTTCGCGACCGACAGCCTCGCCCGCGCGATCGCGCGCGGCATCGTCGCGCGCGGCTGGCATGAAGGCTGGCCCGACGCGCGCCGCCAATTCGCCTGCCTGCCTTTTCAGCACAGCGAGGATCTGGGCGATCAGCGCGAATCGCTGCGGCTGTTCGCGGCGTTCGACGATCCGATGTTCCAGGATTATGCGCAGAAACATTTCGACATCGTCGACCGCTTCGGCCGCTTTCCGCACCGCAACGAGGCGCTCGGCCGCGCGACCCGCGCCGACGAGGAAGCGGCGATAGAAGAGGGCAAGAATTGGTGATAGGGCGGGCGCGAACCGGAGAAGAGCCATGGCCGAATTCACCGATACGCTGACCGACAAACATATCGCCTTCATCGCAAAACAGCCGGTCTTTTTTACCGCGACCGCCGCCGCCGATGGGCGGATCAACCTGTCGCCCAAAGGCTATGCCGACAGCTTCAAAGTGCTTTCGGATAGGCAAGTCGCCTATCTCGACCTCGGCGGGTCGGGCAACGAAACGCACGCCCATCTCGCCGCCGACGGCCGCATCACGATCATGTTCTGCGCCTTCGATCGCAGCGCGCTGATCCTGCGCATCTATGGCCGCGGCCGCCCGGTGTTGCCGCAGGACGGGGAATGGGATGCGCTCGCGGCCCATTTCACGCTGCTTCCCGGCACGCGCCAGATTTTCGTGATCGAGGTCGAAAGCGTGCAGACGAGCTGCGGCTGGGGCGTGCCGATGATGGAATTGCAACACGAACGCGACACGCTGCAGAAATATCACCGCCAGGCCGACCGAGCCCTGTGGGTCGAGAAATTCAAGGAACGCGACCGGAGCATCGACGGCCTGCCGACGCGCCCGACCGACCGCTTCATTTCGGGCGAACCCGCCTGATGCCGCTGGTCGAGCTGGTGCGTCTTCCCAATGGCGCCGAAGCCGAGCTGCTGCGCGGCCGGCTCGAAAGCGCGGGTGTCCACGCGGTCTGCTTCGACGCGGGCATGAATATCGCCGAGAGCGTCGGGCTACTCATCCCGGTGCGTATCATGGTGCTCGACGAGGATCTGGACGAGGCGAAGGCGCTGATGACCGAGTTCGGGAGCAGTTAAGCGCAACCCAACCCCTCTTCCGTTCGTCCTGAGCTTGTCGAAGGACCGTTTTTCCCTTTGAAGGAAATGAAGGACAGTGCTTCGACAAGCTCAGCACGAATGGAATGAAGGTCGCTTCGAAACTTTCCCATGATCAAGGTCGCCAGTTACAATATGCGCAAGGGCATCGGGCTCGACCGCCGCCGCGATCCCGGCCGCGTGCTGTCGGTGCTCGGCGAGCTCGACGCCGACATCGTCGCGCTGCAAGAGGCCGACCGGCGTTTCGGCACGCGCGCGAGCGCGATCCCGCCGCATATGTTCGCGGACCATAGCGATTATGTCCCCGTCGACCTTTTGAGCGGGCGCCCCTATGCGATCGGCTGGCACGGCAATGCGCTGCTCGTGCGCAAGGGCGCCGAGGTCGAGGAAAGCCACGCGCTCCACCTGCCGACGCTCGAACCCAGAGGGGCCGTCGCGGCGACGGTGCGCATCGGCGATACGCGGCTCCGCGTCGTCGGCATGCACCTCGACATTTCGGGGCTGCGCCGCCGCCAGCAGGCGCGCGCGATCCTGAACCATGTCGCCGAGGGCGAGCCCTTGCCGACTATCCTGATGGGCGATTGCAACGAATGGCGCGCAAGCGGCGGCTGCCTTGCCGATTTCGGCGCGCAGCACCGCCTTGTCGATACGGGCCACAGCTTTCACAGCCGCCGCCCCGTCGCGAAGCTCGACCGGATTTTCGCCACTCCCGACCTTGAAGCGGTCGAGGCGGGCGTCCACCGCAGCGCGCTCGCGGCGCGCGCCTCGGATCATTTGCCCATCTGGGCGCGATTTACGAAGGCATCCTAGTACGCCCGCCTCTGCTGCCTAAAATTTAGGCAAAGACCTGCCCCGGCTGCCCACCGAACGCACGATCAGGTGCGTCGGCGACTCCAAAACCGTCACAAAATGTTAACTTCCGTCCCGCGGGCGCAATTTGGCACGCCCGTTGCAGAGCGACATGGTGCCATTAGCAAAAGGGGGCGTCATGAAGCTGATCCTGGCCATCATCAAACCATTCAAGCTCGACGAAGTGCGCGAGGCGCTGACCGGTCTCGGCATCGCCGGCATGACCGTGACCGAGGTCAAAGGCTTCGGCCGGCAAAAGGGGCAGACCGAAATCTACCGCGGCGCCGAATATGCCACCAACATGGTGCCCAAGGTGAAGATCGAACTCGTCTGCGACGACGCGCTGGCACCGCGGGTCGTCGAAACGCTGCAGCAAAGCGCCGGCACCGGTTCGATCGGCGACGGCAAGATTTTCGTCCTCGACGTCGGTCAGGCCGTGCGCATCCGCACGGGCGAAACCGGCGAGGCGGCTCTGTAATGATAAAGGGGGAAGCAATGAAGTTCGCAAACAAGATTGCGGCGGGCGCCGGGGCCGCGGGCCTCGCGCTGTTCGCCGCGCTGCCCGCGTGGGCGCAGGAAGCCGCCGCCGCTCCGGCCGCCGATCCGGTCCCGGACAAGGGCGACACCGCGTGGATGATGGTCGCGACCGTGCTCGTCATGGCGATGATCGTTCCCGGCCTCGCGCTGTTTTACGGCGGCCTCGTCCGCACCAAGAATATGGCCTCGGTGCTGACGCAGGTGCTCGCCGTCGCGGCGCTCGCGATGGTGCTCTGGGTCATGTACGGCTATGGCCTCGCCTTCGGCGGCGACGCCAACTGGCTGATCTCGTCGGGCAAGTGGTTCCTCGCCGGCGTCACCGCCGATTCGAACGTCGCGACCTTTACCGACGGCGTCGTCATCCCCGAATTCGTGTTCATCGCTTTCCAGATGACCTTCTCGGCGATCACCGTCGCGCTCGTCCTCGGCGGGCTCGTCGAGCGCATGAAATTCTCGGCGGTGATGGTCTTCGCGATCGTCTGGCTGACCATCGTCTATTATCCGATCGCGCATATGGTCTGGTATCTGGGCGGTGACGAAGCCTCGACCGGCCTGATCTTCGGCTGGGGTGCGCTCGACTTCGCGGGCGGCACCGTCGTCCACATCAACGCGGGCGTCGCGGCGCTCGTCGGCGGCTTCATCATCGGCAAGCGCAGCGGCTACCAGAAAGACATCATGGCGCCGCATTCGCTGACCATGACGCTGATCGGCACCGGCCTCCTCTGGGTGGGCTGGTTCGGCTTCAACGCCGGCTCGGCGCTCGAAGCCAATGGTTCGGCCGGCCTCGCGCTGATAAACACCTTCACCGCGACCGCCGCCGGCGTCCTCTTCTGGATGCTCACCGAACGCGTCCTCGGCCACAAGGGTTCGCTGCTCGGCGCCTGTTCGGGTGCGATCGCCGGCCTCGTCGCCGTCACCCCGGCCGCGGGCAATTCGGGTCCGTTCGGCGCGATCCTGCTGGGCGCGATCGCCGGCATCGTCTGCTGCTGGTTCGTGATGAAGATCAAGCCCAAGCTCGGCTTCGACGACTCGCTCGACGTGTTCGGCATCCACGGCATCGGCGGCCTGATCGGTTCGGTGCTGACCGCGGTCACTATGCTGCCCGCGCTCGGCGGTCCGGCGGGCGACGATTATGTCCTCGGCAGCCAGCTCTGGATCCAGATCAAGTCGGTCGGCGTCGCCGTCCTCTGGTCGGCGGTCGGTTCGGCCATCGCCTTCACAATCGCCAAGGCGGTCACCGGCGGCCGCGTCTCCGAAGAGGTGGAGCGCGAAGGCCTCGACCTCGGCGAGCACGGCGAGCGCGCCTATAATTATTGACGAGACAGGAACTCCGTCGCCGCACGTCTCTCTCCTTTCAAACGGCGGCGGCGGGGGCCTAACCAGGTTCCTCCTGCGAACCACTGGCCGGGACCGAGGTCCCGGCCTTTTTTTGATTGTGGCCGGAAGGGCCACGGGCCCGGGACCGACGTCCCGGCCTTTTTGGACTGTGGCCACGACGCAACAGGTTCGAGCAATTTTATTGCGCGCGAATCGTCCCCCATTGCCTCTCGCCCGCAAGAGGCGCACCCTCCCGCCCGGACCAGCGTCAGATTGGCCACCAGGAGGAGGATTATCATGAATGCACGAGCATCTTTGCTCGCAGGCTTGTCGTGCCTTGCGCTCGCAAGCGCCCCGGCAGCGGCGCAGGACGCGCCATCGGACAGCTATGACGGCAACGAGATCATCGTCACGGCCACCAAGCGCGACGCGAGCCTTCAGGACGTTCCCTTTTCGATCAACGCCCAGACCGAGCAGGCGATCGAGCGCGCCAATGCGAGCACGATCGAGGATCTGTCACGTAACGTCGCGGGCCTCACCGTCCAGAACCTCGGCCCCGGGCAGAGCCAGGTGTCGGTACGCGGCGTTTCCGCCGGTCAGATCGCGCGCGACCAGCCGGGCGTTAAGGAACAGGTCGGCGTCTACCTCGATGAATCGGTCGTCTCGCTGTCGCTGTTCACTCCTGACCTCGACCTGTTCGATTTGAACCGCGTCGAAACGCTGCGCGGGCCGCAGGGCACACTTTTCGGTTCGGGATCGGTCGGCGGCACACTCCGCTACATCACCAATCAGCCGACCACCGACCGCGTCGAGGGCAAGGTCGAAGGCAATGTGAATCTCGTCGACGGCGACGATTTCGGCGGCCACCTCAAAGGCGCGTTCAACCTGCCGCTGAGCGAGAATCTCGCGATGCGCGCGGTCGGCTATTACACGCGCTACGGCGGCTTCATTAACGCGCTGCGCGAAGGCGGCGGCGAGAGCGAGGACGTCAACAGCGGCGAACGCTATGGCGGGCGCTTCTCGCTGCGCTGGGAACCCGCCGAAGGCCTGTCGATCACGCCGCGCGTCGTCTATCAGAAGGTGACGACCGACGGTTTCAACCGGCAGGAGGTCTACAACCTCTATGCCAACCAGTTCACGACGACGCGCCCGCAGGTGACCTTCGAGGAACGCCAGCAATATCTGCTGCTCGACGAGGCGTTCGAGGACGAGGTCAAGCTCTTCGACCTCACGATGAACTACACCGGCGACGTCATCGGCGTGACCTCGGTCACCACCTACACCGACCGCGACATCCTCGTCAGCCGCGACGCGAGCGCGCTCACGGGCAGCGTGTCGTCCGACCTCGGCTTTCCCGACGCGGGCATATTGCTCCCCTCGAACCTCGTCGACACGACGGGGGTCAAGCAATTCACACAGGAAGTTCGCGTCAATTCGGCGGGCGACGGCCCCTTCCAGTGGCTGATCGGCGGCTATTATGCGAATGTGAAGCGCGACTATACCCAGCGCCTGCCGACGCCGGGCTATGACGCCTTCACCAACCAGTTCTTCATCGACGCATGCAACGCCGACCCCGACGATTGCGGACCCGGCGGCGTACCGCTCACCGCGGCCGACATCGCCAATGGCTTCGGGCCCGATTCGCCCTACAACGCCGACATTCCTTACGACCTGTCGCAAATCGCGATCTTCGGCGAGGTCAGCTATGATTTCACCGACCGGCTGACCGCGACGGTCGGCGGGCGCTATTATGCCTTCGACGAAAGCCGGCGCTTCGTCTCGGGCGGGCTGTTCCCGAACGGCGACAATGCGCGCGACAAGACATCATCGACCGGCTTTTCGCCGCGCCTGCTCTTGAGCTACGACGTCGCCGACGGCGTCACACTCAACGCGCAGGCGTCGAAGGGCTTCCGCCTCGGCGGGGTCAACGATCCGCTCAACCTGCCGCTCTGCGACGGCGGCAATCCCGGCGGCCCCGATGCCGAGACCTTTGGCGGGCGGCCGCGCTACGACGACGAAACCTTGTGGAACTATGAAGGCGGGGTGAAGGCGCAGTTCGGCGGCATCACCTTCAATGCCGCGGGCTTCTATACCAAGATCAACAATCTGCAGGTCACCGCCGACGCGGGTAGCTGCTCGTCGCGTATCGTCTTCAACGCCGATGCGCATACAATGGGGCTCGAGTTCGAGCTGTCGGCGAGCCCCTTCACCGGCTTCGATCTCGGACTGTCGGGCAGCTATGTCGAGGCCGAATTCGATTCGACGCTGACGCGCCCCGACGGCACGGTGATCGAAGGCATCCGCGACGGCAACCGCCTGCCCTCGGTGCCGAAGTTCCAGATGGCGGCGAACGCGACCTACAGCTTCCCGATCGACGCATCGGGGAACAGCAACGCCTTCGTCACCGCCTCCTTCCAGCATGTCGGCAGCCGCTATACGCAGCCGGGCGATCAGGAGAACAATCCGCGCACCTTCGAGCACGGCTTCACCTTTGGCGGCGCGCCGATCGGATCGGCGACGACGCTCGACCTCAAGCTGCCCGATTATCAGCTGGTCAATGTTGGCGCAGGAATCGAGTTTCCCGACGAACTCGAAATCTCGGTCTATGTGAACAATCTGCTCGACGAAAATGCACTGCTCGCCTTCGACCGCGAACGCGGCGGGCGCGCACGCCTCGGCTTTGCGACGAACCAGCCGCGGACCTTCGGCGTTACGGTGCGAAAGGGCTTTTAAGCGGCTGCGAAAGGAGGTCGGATCGCTGGCGCGCGCCGGCCCCTTTCTCAACTGAAATGCTGCACAAATTTTGTGCAACATTGCCGCAATTTTGGCCTTTCCAACATGACATTAATATGGCATTCATTGGGCCAACAGTTTCAGGAGGGGAGAGCCTGAAAGGCTGGGCCGGGACGCAAGTCCCGGCCCTCTTTTTTTGTGCGCACCATGCGCCCGCCTGAAAAGTGGCGTTTTTCAGGGGTTTTTGCGCGTGTAGCGCAGCACGGCGAAGACGCGCCAGCCACCATCTTCCCGCAAGACCGAATCGCTGACGAGGAGCCGCCCACTCTCTTCGAGGACATAGGTCGATCGGCCGATTTCGACATCGGCGCTGCCCCAATGCGTCCACCATTTCGCCGCATTCACCCCGCCCGCAACCGCGCGCGTGCGCCCCGTGCTGTCGGTCCATTTCCCGCCGACGCGCCCCTTCGCATCGACGGTATAGTTCGCCTCTGCCGAGTAGGTGACGGGCGGGGTTCGCTCGATGCTCAGCCGATAGGCAAGCGTCGTTGCGCCGCGCTCGCCCGGCGCGATCTCGAGCGTCGCGGTCGCGGGCTTGCCGAACGCCTCGCCCTCGCCGACCCAGCTTCCGTGCCAAGCGGTCAGCGACGGCGTTTCGACGGCGGGCGGCGCGGACGCAAGAAGCGCCGCGACCGCCCAGCCGAGTGCCGTCATGACGCCATCTCGGACTGCGAGAACATGAAGGCGTTGCCATCGGGATCGTAAAAAGTGAGCAATTTCACCAGCCCCGGAATATGCTGGATATCGCCGTCCTGCCGCACACCCTCTGCATCGAGATGCGCCTTGGCCTGGGCGATGTCGGCGACCTCGAACACATTGGTCGCGCCGCCGCCCTGCGTCACGCTCTCGACCTGGCTGAGCCCGATATTGACCCCCGCCATCGGGGTTCTGAGCTCGCACCAGCCGATCTCGTCGGCGCGGTAGAGCAGTTCGCAGCGCATCACCCGCTCATACCAGGCGATCGACGCCGTCATGTCCTTCACCCCCATCGAGCAGGTAAGCTCGGATCCATATTCGAGCGCCATATCTTTGCTCCCTCTGTCAGCATCCTTGCACCGATGGTCTGGTTTGTATATTTAGTTGCAAATGCCGTCAAGCAAGTCCGATCCGCCGCACCCCGACCCCGTGCTGGTTCAACTCGGCAGCCACCGCTGGCTGGTGCCCTTGCTCGCCGATCTCGCGGGCCACAAGGGCGCGCGCTTCGTCGAGCTCGTCCACCGGCTGGGATTGTCGCGCGACAGCCTGACGCGAACGCTGGAGGCCGCGCAGGCGATCGGCTGGGTGCGGCGCAACCCCGGCCACGGCCACCCGCTCCGCCCCGAATATATCTTGACCGAAACGGGACAAGCGGCCGCCGCGCGCGCCGCGACGATCGCCGAAGCCCATGGCGCGCTCGGCCTGCCCCCGGGCGCCGCGACGCGCTGGGGGCTGCCTCTCGTCGTCGGCATCGGCGCGGGACACGACCGCTTCAACGCGCTGTCGCGCCTGCTCGTCCCTGCGACACCGCGGGCGCTGTCGCAGGGGCTGATGGCGCTTGGGCGTCATGGGCTGGTGACGCGCGAGGTGATCGACATGCGCCCGCCCGCGAGTCGGTATGATTTGACGAAAGGCGGCGCGCTGCTCGCTGCGGCGTGCGCGGCTTAGGCCAGCGCCGCCTTCACGAAGTCGGCCGCGCGTTCGCCGATCATGATGCTCGGCGCGTTGGTGTTGCCGCTGACCAGCCGCGGCATCACGCTCGCGTCGGCGACCCATAGCCCCTCGACGCCGTTCAGCTTCAGCGTGGGATCGACCACCGCGTCGGCGTCATTGCCCATCCGGCACGTTCCGACCGGGTGATAGACGGTGTCGGCGCGCGCGCGGATCAGCGCGTCGAGCGCCGCATCGTCGTCGAGGTTCACCGGGTGGCGGTCGACTCCCGCATAGTCCGACAGCGGCGGCGCGGCAGCAATCCGGTGCATCATCCGCACCCCGGCGCGCAGCGTCGACATGTCGCGCGCATCGGTCAGGAAGCCCGGATCGATCACCGGCGCCGCGGCGGCATCGCCCGATGCCAGCGCCACCGACCCGCGGCTCTCGGGCCGGAGCACGCAGGCGTGGCACGAGAAGCCGTGGCCTTTCACCTTGGTGCGGCCGTGATCCTCGAGCATCGCGGGGACGAAATGATATTGGATGTCAGGCGCGGGCAGGTCGGGCCGCGATTTCCAGAAGCCGCCCGCCTCGGCGAAACAGGTCGTCATGATCCCGCTGCGTTTGGTGCGATGCTCGAAGATCGCCTTCAGCATCCGCCAGGTGCCGCCCGGACTGTCACCGAACGGGTCGGCGGAGCGCGTCTCCCAGCTCGAAACATAGTCGATATGATCCTGCAGATTCGCGCCGACCCCTGCGCGGTCGAGAGCGACCTCGATCCCCTTGTCCTTGAGATGTGTGCCCGGCCCGATCCCCGACAGCATCAATATCTGCGGACTGTTGAAGGCGCCCGCCGACAGGACGACCCCGCCGCGCGCGCGGAGCGTCTCGCGCTTCGCCCCGCGCCGGATCACCACGCCCGCCGCGCGCCCGTCCTCGATCAATATCCGCTCGACAAGCGCCCCGGTGCGCACGGCGAAATTGCCGTGCTCGCGGAGCGGCTCGACATAGGCGCGCGCCGCCGACCAGCGCTCGCCGCCCTTCTGCGTCACCTGATAGAGGCCGAAACCTTCTTGCTGCGCGCCGTTGAAATCGGCGGTGCGCGGCAGTTGCAGCGACGCCGCGCTTTCGACGAAGCGCCGGCTCGTCACATTGGGCCAGCGCTGGTCCATGACATTGAGCGGCCCGCCGCTGCCGTGGAAATCGTCGGCTCCGCGCTCATTATGCTCGGCGCGTTTGAACCAGGGCAGCACGTCGGCATAGCTCCACCCCGTCGCCCCCAGCGATGCCCACTGGTCGTAATCGAAGGCGTGCCCGCGGATATAGACCATCGCGTTGATCGCGCTCGACCCGCCCAGCCCGCGCCCGCGCGGCTGATATCCGACCCGACCGTTCAGCCCTTTTTGCGGCACCGTTTCATATTTATAGTTAGAGCTGTTCCGGATGAAGGGCATGAAGCCCGGCGTCTTGATCAGCATATTGTCGTTGCGACCGCCCGCCTCGACCAGACAGACGGTGCGCTTGCCGTCCTCGGCGAGCCGCCCCGCCGCCGCGCTTCCCGCGCTGCCGCCGCCGATGACGATGATGTCGAACTGATCCATGAGCCGCTCCCCTCGCCACCCGTTCGGTGGTCCATTGCGACTTACATGAATGTCATTAGGCGGCGAAGCAAGGAAGAACGGGTTTCCTTCTTCCCCTCCCTTTTTTGCGCCTACTCCGCCGGCTCCTCGACCGGTCGCCCCGCGGCCCAGCGCTGCTTGATCATCGCGCTCGTCGCGCGGCTGCCGTCGTGGCTCCAGCCGGGTTCGCGCCACATATAGGACAGCTTGTGCCGCCACGGCGCGTGCCACATGTCCTTGGCGATGCCGACCCATTCATGGACCGCAGCCCAGAGGATGTTGAAGCTGCCGAGTTGCTTGACGATGCCGTAGCGCACCGGTTCGTCGTCGCGCTCGGGAACGAAGCTGCCGAACATCCTGTCCCAGATTATGAATACGCCCGCATAGTTCGCGTCGAGGTAGCGCGGGTTCACGCCGTGGTGGACGCGGTGGTGCGACGGGGTGTTCATCACCGCCTCAAACCAGCGCGGCATCCTTTTGATCGCCTCGGTATGGATCCAGAACTGGTAGATCAGGTTGAGCCCTGCGCAGAAGAAGACCATCGCGGGCGGAAAACCGATCAGGAACAGCGGCAGGCGGAAAATGAAACCAAGGCTGAAGAAGCCCGTCCACGTCTGCCGCAGCGCGGTTGACAGATTATAATGCTGCGAGCTGTGGTGGATGACATGACTCGCCCAGAACCAGCGCACGCGGTGCGCGCTGCGGTGAAAGGCATAATAGGCCAGATCGTCGAGGAAGAAGCAGAGGATCCATGCCCACCACCACCTTCCGAACTCGATCCCGATGTCGAACAGCCGGAACTGATAGACCCACACCGCCATGCCGATCACCGCCGCGCCGACGAGCGCGCCGGCGACCTGACTCACCGTGCCGAGCATCAGCGAGGTCAGCGTATCGCGCGCTTCGTAACGGCTCTTGTCGCGGCGCAGCGAGACGATCATTTCGACGAGCAGCAGCAGGATGAAGCCCGGCACCGCATAGACGACGGGATCGGGCAACTCAGGCACGGACAATATTCCGCATTCGCGATGCCCACATCCCCGCATCCTTCCCCAGTTGCAGCGTCACCGCGCCGAATGTTCTCTCCGGCATCGTCAAAGTCAGGAAATCCTTGTCGAGCCGCCCGATGACGCTGGCGTCGATCGGCCGCGCCGCGAAGAAATTGCCGTGCGCGCGTATCAGCATCATCCGCCCCGCGGCATTTTGCACGATCGCGGCAAAGCCCGCACGGTCGCGCGCTACCTCGGTCCCGCGAAACCCCGCCTCGGCCTCTTCGGCGAGCCGGATCGCGTGGCTTTCATCCTCGATCCGCGGATCGGCGCCAAGCCCCATCTTGCCGACCAGCCAGGCGACGAGCAGCACGGTCACGAGTGACGCGCCCGTCTGAACAAGCACCGCGGTCATTTTTCCCCCGAAAGCGCGTCCAGCATCGGCCGCAGCCCCGAAAGATCGTAACCTGCCTTCGCCGCCGCATCGACGATGCCGCCGACATTCTCGCCGGCGCGCGCGCGCGTCAGCGCCCACAGATGCGTCGAGCGCGTTCCCGAACGGCAATAGGCGAGGATCGGGCCGGTCGCGCTCGCCAGCAATTTGTCGAGCGCGTCGATCTGCGCATGGCTGAACCCCGCATGGCCGATCGGAATCGCGGCATAGGCCAGCCCCTCGGCGGCGCAGGCCGTGGAGATATGCTCGCCCTGCGGCGCCGCCGGCTCCTCGCCGTCGGGACGGTTGTTGATCACCAGCGCAAAGCCTTGCGCCTTGGCTTCGGCGACATCCTCGATGCCGATTTGCGGCGCGACACTGAACTGGGCGGACAGGGGACGAAAATCGCTCATGCCGCCGATCTACTCCCGCCGCGCACTTGCTGACAAGCATGAAGGTGGTGGGCGTGAAGCTGCGATCAATATTGGCGGATCACGTTCAGAAACGCGTCGCCCCACGCGTCGAGCTTCTTGCCGCCGACGCCGGGGATGTCGGCGAGCGCGCTCCGCGTCGCGGGCCGCTCGCTCGCCATCGCGCGCAGCACCGCGTCGTGGAAGATCACATAGGGCGGCACCCCCGCTTCAGCGGCCAGTTCGCGCCGCATCGCGCGCAGCGCATCGAACAGCGGATCGCCGACCGGGTTGGCGGCCGCGCGATCGGCGCGGCTTGCTCTTTGCGTCCGCTTCACCGGCGGTTCTGCGATCAGCACCGGCGTTTCGCCCTTCATCATCGCGCGCCCGGCGGGGCCAAACATCAGCCCGCCATGCTCGGTCGTCTCGAGCGCCTCGCGCGCGACAAGCGTGCGCACGAGCGGCTTGATCAGCCGCGCCTCCTCGCCCGCGACGATCCCGAAGACCGAGAGCTTGTCGTGCCCGCGGCTCGCAATGCGCTCGTCGCTCCGGCCCGTCAGCACCGCCTCGACATGCCCGGCGCCAAAGCTCTGTCCGGTGCGATAGACCGCCGAGAGCAGTTTCTGCGCGAGCACCGTCGCATCGAGCTGGCGCGGCGGTTCGAGGCAGGTGTCGCAATTGCCGCAGCGTTCGGGCGGCGACTCGCCGAAATGGCGCAGCAGCAGCGCGCGGCGGCACTCGACGGTCTCGACCAGCGCCGCGAGCGAGTTGAGCCGCGCCCGTTCGCTTGCTTGTCGGCCTTCGGGCAATTCGCCGAGCCGCATCCGCGCGCGCGCGAAATCCTCGGCGCCCCACAGCATCAGCGCCTCGGCGGGGTCGCCATCGCGCCCCGCGCGGCCGGTTTCCTGATAATAGCTCTCGATCGATTTTGGCAGCCCGGCGTGCGCGACGAAGCGCACGTCGGGCTTGTCGATCCCCATGCCGAAGGCGACCGTCGCGGTGACGATCCCGTCCTCCGACGCGACGAAATCATGCTGCACCTGCGCGCGCCGCTCGGGATCGAGCCCGGCGTGATAGGCGGCAACGCTGCGCCCCGTGGCCGCGGCAAGCTTCGCCGCCATGCGTTCGGTCCCGTCGCGCGTCGGGCAATAGACGATCCCCGGCCCGGGATTGGCGGCGATAAAATCGGTGAGCTGCTTCGCCGGACTCACGCGCGGCGTGACACGGTAGCGGATATTCGGGCGGTCGAACCCCGCGAGCACCAGCCCCTCGTCCGGAATGCCGAGCTGGACGAGGATATCCTCGCGCGTGTGCTTGTCCGCCGTCGCCGTCAGCGCAAGCCGCGGCACCGCAGGAAAGGCGTCGAGCAGCGGCCGCAGCAGCCGGTAATCGGGCCGGAAATCATGCCCCCATTCCGAAACGCAATGCGCCTCGTCGATCGCGAACAGCGCGGGTGCGCGCGCCGCCATCAGCGACCGGAAGCCTTCACCGGTCGCCCGCTCGGGCGCGATATAGAGAAGATCGAGTTCGCCGTCGCGATACGCCTGCCGCGTGTCGGCGAAATCGGCGTCGACGCTCGTCAGGCTCGCCGCGCGAATCCCCGCCGCGCGCGCGCCGCGCAGCTGGTCGTGCATCAGTGCGATCAGCGGCGACACCACCACGACGCAGCCGGTGAGCGCCACCGCGGGCAGCTGATAGGTCAGCGACTTGCCCGCCCCGGTGGGCATCACCGCGAGCGTATGCTCGCCCGCCATCACGCGATCGACGACCTCGCCCTGGCGGCCGCGGAAATGATCGAAACCGAAGGTGGATTTGAGCAGCGGGAGGAGCGCGTCGGCGGACATTGGAATGGGCGATAGGGAAGATGAGGTGGAGAGGGAAGCCCCGACCTCCTCCAACATGCCGCAGAACCAACGAGGACCGGGATAGCTGAGGCTATGCCCGCGTCAGCATCGCGCGCTCGGCCATGCGTGACGCCGTCTCGCGCTCGGCCATCACGACATGGTCGGCGCCGCGCCGCACCAGATCGCTCACTTCCTCGTCCGAATGCGCGCGCGCAACGATGACCAGCTTGGGATTGATCGCGCGCGCGCGCCGCACGATCGCGCCCGCCTCGACCCCTTCGGGAATCGCGATCAGCAGCGTCGACGCGGCATCGAGTCCGGCCTGGCGCAGGATGCTCTCCTTCGTTGCGTCGCCGACGATCACCGTCGCGCCCGCGGCCTCGGCGGCGGCGGCCATGTCCTTCTGATCCTCGATCACCGTCAGCCCTTCGCCGCGACCGCAGATCATGCCGCCAATATGACTGCCAACCCGGCCGTAACCGATCAGCACGACACCCGCGTTGCACGGTTCGGGCGCTTCGGCGGCCGCGCTCTCGAGCTGCTCGGCGGCAGGCTCGTCGGAACGGATGCGTTTTACCGCCAGCGTGAAGAGGATCGGGTTGAACAGGATCGACAGCATCGACCCCGCGAGGATCAGGTCGCGCCCGGTTTCGGGCAGCACGTCGAGGCCGACGCCCAGCCCCGCGAGGATGAACGAGAATTCGCCGATCTGCGCGAGGCTGACCGAGATCGTCAGCGCGGTCTGGTTCGGATGGCCGAAGGCGCGGACCAGCGCATAGGCGGCGAGCGACTTGCCGACGACGATGATCGCCACCGTCGCGACGACCGGTCCCGGCTGTTCGGTCAGCACTTCGGGATTGAACAACATGCCCACCGACACGAAGAAGAGCACGGCAAAGGCGTCGCGCAGCGGCAGCGTTTCCTCGGCCGCGCGCCGCGACAATTGCGTCTCGCCAAGGATCATGCCGGCAAAGAAGGCGCCGAGCGCGAACGACACGTCGAAAATCACCGCCGCGCCGAACGCGACCCCCAAAGCGATCGCGAGCACCGCGAGCCGGAACAGCTCGCGCGATCCCGAATGCGCGACCCAATGGAGCACCCACGGCAGGATCCGCCGCGCGATCAGGAACATGAAGGCGCCGAAGCCGACGACCTTGACGAAGACGATCCCCGCCGATTGCAGCAGCCCCGCGCCATTCGCCTCATCGCCGCGATCGCCGAACATCGCGGGCAACAGCACGAGCGCGAGCACCATCACGAGATCCTCGACGATCAGCCAACCGACCGCGATCCGCCCCTTTTCAGTCTCGACCATGTCGCGCGCCTGCAGCGCGCGCAGCAGCACGACGGTCGACGCGACCGACAGCGCCAGCCCGAACACCGCGCTCCCCTCGATCGACCAGCCGAGCCAGAGGCCGAGCATCATGCCGAGCGCAGTCGCGACCGCGATCTGCAGGATCGCGCCCGGCACCGCGATCTTGCGGACCGAAAGCAGGTCTTTCAGCGAAAAATGGAGGCCGACCCCGAACATGAGGAGGATGACGCCGATCTCGGCGAGCTGCATCGCCAGCCCGGTGTCGGCGACGAAGCCCGGGGTGAAGGGCCCGACGAGAATGCCGGCGAGCAGATAGCCCGCGATCGGCGAGATTTTAAGCCGGTGCGCGAGCGCTCCCATCAGAAAGGCGACGCCAAGGCCCGCGACGATGGTTCCGATCAGCGTGGTATCATGCGGCATGGAACCCTGCGTAAAGGCGCGGCGCGCGCAGGGTCAACCCAAGCCGGCTATTTTCGTTACGATCGAGCCGTCAGGCGGCGTACACCCGGTCGTCGCCGCCGCGATCGTCGCCCTGCGCAACGCCGCGCCCCGGCCGTCCGATCAGGAAACCCTGCGCCTCGTCACAGCCCTCGCGGCGCAGCACGTCGAGCTGTTCGGAGGTCTCGATCCCTTCGGCGAGGATCGGGATCGACAGGCTCTTGCCGAGCGCGAGCACCGCGCGCAGAATCGCGGTCGACTGGACGTTGCCGGCGAGCTCGGCGAGGAAGAAGCGGTCGAGCTTGATCTTGTCGAAGGGAAAGGCGCGCAGCGTTTCGAGCGACGAATAGCCGGTTCCGAAATCGTCGAGCGCGACCCCGACGCCGAGCGCCTTGATCTGGCGCAGCACATGCAGCGCGCGTTCGCGGTCGGCGATGATCGCGGTTTCGGTGAGCTCGATCTCCAGCCGCCGCGGCGGCAGGCCGGTGTCGAGCAATATCTGGTGGAACAGGCGCGGCAGGTCGACATGCGCGAGCTGCAGCGGCGATACATTGACCGCCACCTTCGACGCGTGCGGCCAGGCGGCGGCGTCGGTGCAGGCGCGCCGCATCACCCATTCGCCGAGCGCGAGAATGAAACCGTTCGCTTCGGCGAGCGGGATGAAAACCGCCGGCGGGATCGCGCCGCGCACCGGATGCGTCCAGCGCAGCAAGGCTTCGTATCCGGTAATCTCGCCCGTCGTGACCGAGGTCTGGACCTGATAATGGACGTCGAGTTCGCCGCGGTCGATCGCGCTGCGCAAATCGGTCGCGAGCTCGCGCTGGTCGCGGATCGCCTCGTCGAGCTGCCAGTCATAATGGCACGGGGTGGTCGCGGCATCGGCCTTGGCGCGGTACATCGCGAGGTCGGCATTGTTCGCCAGCATCTCGGCGGTTGCCGCATCGTCGGGAAAGACCGCCACGCCGATGCTTGCACCAAGCCGCGCCTCGAAATCGGGAAAGACGAGCGGCGCCTTGAGTTCGGCATCGAGCCGCGCGGCGAAGGCCGTCAGCTGCGCGCGCTCGGTAAAGCGTGTCAGCGCGACGAACTCGTCGCCGCCCAGCCGCGCGACGAACTCATTATGCCCCAGTGTATCGCGCATCCGCTGCGCGATCCGCGCGAGCACCTCGTCGCCTGCCTTGTGGCCGTGAACATCGTTGATTTCCTTGAAACGGTCGAGATCGATCGCGCAAAGCCCGACGCGCTCGCCGCTCACCATCGCCGCGCCGATCTGCCGGGCCAGTTCGCCGCGAAAGGCGGTGCGATTGGGCAGGCCCGTCAGCGCGTCGTTCATCGCCATGCGCGTCATCTCGCGCAGCGCCTCCGACCGCGTCTGGCGGTCGAGCATCGCGGCGAAGACGCCCGCCGCGATCACGATGCCGCCGACGAGCACCGTCGCAAGCGCCAGCGCGCTGAACTCGGCCGGACGCAGCGGCGTCTCGTCGAGCGCCATCGGAGTGATCCGCATCGCGGTCATTGCGAGGAAATGAAGCGACGCGATCGCCAGCACGATGAGCAAAGTCGCGAGCGCGACGCGGTATCGCACCGCCCGGCTCGTGCGCAGCACGGTCAGCGCGGCGGCGGCAAAGGCCATCCCGCAGATCACCGCCGCGGCGATATAGTCGCCGTCCCAGGTTACGATCCCGTCGACGCGATAGGCCGTCATGCCGGTGAAGTGCATCGCGGCGATCGCGGCGCCGAACAGCGCCCCGCCGATCGCGCCGAAAATCTCATCCCTGCCCCATGCCGCGACCGCGAATCCGATGAAGGAGCCGACCATGGCGACCATCAGTGATGCGATCGTCAGCACCGGATCGAGCGTCACCGGCGCTTTCGCCTCGAACGCCAGCATCGCGACGAAATGCGTGCACCAGATCGTCGCGCTCGCGGCGACGGCGACAAGGAAGGCCCAGGCGATCCCCTGCGACCGTGACGCATCGCGCGCGCGCTCGAACATCTGGACGATCGCAAAGGCGCCGACGCCGCAAATCGCGACCGCCAGCGCGACGAGCCACGGATCGTGGTCGATCGCGATACACATCGCCAGCCTGATCAAGCGCCCACCTTCCCCTCGAACGTCCGTCAGCGTGGCGGACAGGTCCAAAGAGGCTCAATGGGTGGGAATCACTTACAGAAATGTAAACCGGCGATAAAATATAGCGACCGCCGCGATCAGGCGTCGACCGTCCCCTCGTCGCGCTCCGCCTGCTGCCGCGCCCACATATCGGCGTAGAGGCCGCGCATTCCGAGCAACTGGTCGTGCGTTCCCGTCTCGGCGACGCGGCCCTTTTCGAGCACGATGATGCGGTCGGCGTTCGTCACCGTCGACAGGCGGTGCGCGATCACCAGCGTCGTGCGCCGCGCCGCGATGCGATCGAGCGTCGACTGGATCGCCGCCTCGGTGCGGCTGTCGAGCGCGCTCGTCGCCTCGTCGAGGATCAGCAGCGGCGGATTCTTGAGCAGGGTGCGCGCGATCGCGACGCGCTGTTTCTCGCCGCCCGACAGTTTGAGCCCGCGCTCGCCGACCTCGGTGTCATAGCCCTGCGGCAAGAGCGCGATGAAGCCGTCGATCGCCGCGCCTTCGGCGGCCGCCGCGATCTCGTCGGCGCTCGCGCCTTCGCGGCCATAGGCGATGTTGTACCCGATCGAATCGTTGAACAGCACCGTATCCTGCGGAACGATGCCGATTTCGGCGCGCAGGCTCTTTTGCGTCACTTGGGCGATGTCCTGACCGTCGATCAGGATGCACCCGCCCTGCGGATCATAGAAGCGGAAGAGCAATCGCGCGATCGTCGACTTGCCCGCGCCCGAGGGCCCGACGATCGCCAGCGTCTCGCCCGCGCCGACCGCGAAGCTCACGCCGTTCAATATCGTGCGGTCGGGCTCGTAACCGAAGACGACGTTCTCGAATGCCACCGCGGCGCCGTTCACCACCAGCGGCCACGCGCCCGGCGCATCGGCGATCTCGGGCGGCGTGTCGATCAGGCGGAACATCGCCTCCATATCGATCAGCCCCTGCCGGATCACGCGATAAACCATGCCGAGCATATCGAGCGGGCGGAAAAGCTGCGCGAGCAGCGTGTTTACCAGCACGACGTCGCCGACCTTATATTCGCCGGTCGACCAGCCCCACACCGTATAGGCCATCGCCCCCGCGAGCGCGGCGTTGGTGATCAGGCTCTGCCCGATGTTGAGCCAGGCAAGGCTGTTCTCGCTCTTCACCGCGGCGCGGGCATATTGGTCGGCGACGTCGCGGTAGCGCGCTTCCTCGCGTTCTTCGGCGCCGAAATATTTGACCGTTTCGTAATTGAGCAGGCTGTCGACGCTGCGCCCGATCGTCAGCGTGTCGAGGTCGTTCATCCGCGTCCTGAGCGCGTTGCGCCAGTCGGTCACCTTGCGCGTGAAGATGATGTAGAGGACGACCATCAGCGCGGTCGCGCTCGCGAGACCAAAGCTGAACTTGGTCCAGAAGATGATCAGCACCGCGGCGAGCTCGACGATCGTCGGCGCGATGTTGAAGAGCAGGAAGTAAAGCATCGTGTCGATGCTCTTGGTGCCCCTTTCGATCACCTTGGTGACCTCGCCCGTGCGCCGCGCGAGGTGGAAGCGTAGGCTCAGTGCGTGGAGATGGCTGAAGGTGCCGATCGCAAGCTCGCGCGTCGCATCCTGCCCGACACGCTCGAACACGACGTTGCGCAGATTGTCGAACAACACCCCGGCAAAACGCGCGCCGGCATAAGCGAGCACCAGCCCGATCGCGAGCGCGACGCCTTGCTCCATTCCCGGCGCCATGCGGTCGATCGCGGCGCCGTAGAGGAAACCCATCGACAGCTGCACCCCCTTCGACGCGAGCACGATGAGCCCGGCAAGCAGGATGCGGACCTTCGCCTCGGTCTGGCCCGCGGGCCACAGATAGGGGAGAAAGCGCCGCAGCGTCGCAAGGACGGGCGGTTCGCGGTTGGCGTCGGCGGAGGTTGCGGTATCGGGGGGCATGGACGCCCCATGTAGGGGCGCAACGCCGCCGCGCCAACTCCTCGTCTAGCGCGATTCGCGATAGCCCGCGCGGCGGATGATGCGATCGATCAGCCGCCGCTCTTCGGATGTCGGGGTCGGCACGATCGCCGCGGGCGGTTCCTGGCGGCGACCGAACAGCGGACGCCGGGGCGGGACGAGAGGGGAAAAGCGCATGGGGGTGCTTTCGCTTGCGCGGCGTTGCCCCCCGGCACCGCTATGATCTGGTCCCTGCAGCCATGGTGAAACCGCATGGTTGCAGCCCCGTAAAGCGGCGTGGTTACTGCTTTCTTTCCGGTACCGTGAAGGTGCCGGTGACGCGCCCGCCGGTACCGCCCTCTACCGGATTGCCATCGGGCCCGCGCGCCGCGCCGCGCCCGTCGACCGTCGCGCGGCCGCTATTCAGATCGATGACGAGCCGCCCGCCGCGCAGATTATTGCCGCGCTGGCGCAGTTCGACATTGCCAACCATCGTGATCAGACGCCGGTCGAGATCATAGATGGCGACATTGCCCTTCGCCATCTCGTCGCCCTTCACCACCGTCACCCCGCCGGTCGCGTCGAGCCGGTTGACGTCGGTGCCGCCCGCGCGGGTATAGGCGACGGTCATCCGCGGCGCGGTGACCGTCAGCCCCGCCTGCGTCACGCGGACATTGCCCGCGAGCACGACACGGTCGGCGCGGTCCTGCACCTCGATGCTGCCCGCCGCGAAATCGACCGGCGCGTTGCTGTTGTGGTTGGCGAGCGCCTGCGCCTGCGCGGCGTCGCCGCCGCCGGCCGACAGGAACACCAAGCTGGTCAGGGCGAAGCCCGCGCCCGCAAGCGCTATGCTCTTCGGGGTCCAAAGCCGGTTCATTTGAGCACTCCCTGATTGATCCTGAGCCGCGCATTGCCCTCGAGCCGCACGATCCGCTTGTCGAGGTCGGCCGTCAGCCGATTGGCCGAAAAGCGGCCGATGTTCAATGTGCCCTCGACGCCGCCCTCGCCCGAAAGCGTGCGTGTGTTGAGGTCGACCGCGACATTGCTCGCGTCGATGCTATAGCCGTTCGCGCTCTTGACCTGCACCGTTCCCGGCACCGCGACCTTTTCGGTCTCCATATTATAGGCGCCGTTCTTCGCGACGATCGTCGCGGGGCCGTCGGTGAGCTTGATCGCGCCCGACAGGTCGGTCATCCGGACGATGGGTTCGGCCGAGCTTTTCTGCACCGCGCTACCCGCGAGCAGCGCGAAGGGCTGTCCCTTCGCATCCTGGCCGCGATATTCGGCGCGAGTCACCTTCATCCGCTCGCTCGCCATGTCGACCTTGTCCTTGGCGAGCAGAAAGCTGATCTCGGCGCGCTGGGTGAAGGGCGAGAAGACGAGCACCGCCGCGACAACGCCGATGACGAGCGGAAGTCCGAAGCGCAGGATGCGCACCACCCGGTCGTGGCTCGACCCGCTGGCCGCCCACATGCGGCGCATCGTGCGATCGAGATCGGCGCGTTCGGACATGGGCGGAGCCTCCCGGACCTTCAGCTATGCGCGAAAATATCGACTTCGGGCCAGCCCGCAAGGTCGAGCGCGGCTCGCGTCGGCAGGAAATCGAAACAGGCCTGCGCAAGCGCCGTGCGCCCCTCGCGCGCCAGCCGCATGTCGAGAATTTCCTTCATCGCGTGCAGGAAGCGCACATCGCTCGCCGCATAATCGCGCTGCGCGTCGCTGAGTTCGGCGGCGCCCCAATCGCTCGATTGCTGCTGCTTCGACACCTCCTGGCCGAGCAGTTCCCGCACCAGCTCCTTGAGCCCGTGGCGGTCGGTGTAGGTGCGTACCAGTTTCGAGGCGATCTTGGTGCAATAGACAGGCGCGGTCACCACGCCGAGCGCCTGCTGCAGCGCGGCGATGTCGAAGCGCGCGAAATGGAACAACTTCAAACGGGCGGGATCGGCGAGAATCGCCTTCAGCACCGGCGCGTCATAGGCGCTGCCCGGGTTGAAGCGCACCAGATGCTCGTCGCCCGACCCGTCGCTGATCTGGACGAGGCAGAGCCGGTCGCGCAGCGGGTTCAAACCCATCGTCTCGGTATCGATCGCGACCGGGCCCGTGCGCAGCACGCCCTCGGGTAGATCTTCTTCGTGGAAATAGACAGTCATAAAGGCCGCCTTAGGCCAAGCGGCCCTGCCGCTCAATGGCTGGTTTTCGGGCCCGCCACCGGGCTACCCAAGCCCGCGGCAAAGCGTGCAATATTCGGCGCCGTCTTTCTGAAATTTTCTGTTCGCAGCCTGTGGATAATTAGGCTATATCTTGCGCTCTTGGTGGCATGGGGCGAGTCCGTGCCCGTGGTGAACTGCGTCCCCGTCCGGCGCAAGGAGCCGGTTGAATGGGGTGTGGACGACCGAAAGCGACTACTAAGCAATGAGTTTCAACAAGGATCGCCGTGGCCATCGGGGACGCGGCAAGCGCGATGATTTCGGCAATTTCGACAGCTTCGAACCGGCTCCCTACGGCGGCGACAGCTACGGCGGCGGTCGTGGCGGTTTCGGTGATCGTGATCGCGGCGGCTTCGGCGGCGGCGATCGTGGCGGCGGCTTCGGCGGCGGCGACCGTGGCGGCTTCGGCGGTGGCGATCGCGGCGGCGGCGGCTTCGGCGGCGGACGCGGCGGCGGCATGCCGGCGCAGGTCGTTGGCGAAGGCCAAGGCACGGTGAAGTTCTTCAACGCATCGAAAGGCTTCGGCTTCGTCGCCCGCGACGATGGCGGCGAAGATGTGTTCGTCCACATCAGCGCGGTCGAGCAGGCGGGCCTTCAGGGCCTCGCTTCGGGTCAGCCGCTTGGCTTCACGCTCGTCGAGCGCAACGGCAAGGTATCGGCGATCGACCTCAAGATTGAGGGTGAACCGATGCCGGTCGAGGAATTCGCCCCGCGCCGCGACGACCGCGGCGGAGACCGTCCGGGCGGCGCTCGCGGCCGTCGCCAGCTGACTGGCGAACGCACCTCGGGCACCGTCAAGTTCTTCAACACGACGAAAGGCTTCGGCTTTATCGCGCGCGACGACGGACAGGCCGACGCCTTCGTCCATATCAGCGCGGTGCAGCGCGCCGGCATGGCGGGCCTTGACGAAGGCGACCGCGTCGCTTTCGACATCGAAGTCGACGACCGCGGCAAGTTCGCGGCGGTGAACATCCAGCCGCATCAGGACTGATCGGCAGGACAGACAAACGGAAAGGGCGGCCCACGAGCCGCCCTTTTTATTTGGCACGTCGTTGGCGCACGACCGATGGCGACCGGTAGCTGCCGATCCTCCCTCCCCGAGGAGGACGCACTTTCGTTCACCGCCCCAAAACCGGCGATCGACGCGGCCCGTACCTGCCACAGGCATCTTGACGCCTCGCGCCGACCGCAGCATCCTTTGCCATCATGCCGCGGCTCTACACAAGCTTCGCCGAATTCTGGCCCTTTTACCTGCGCGAGCACAGCAAGGCGTCGACGCGCGCGCTGCATTATGTCGGCACCAGCCTCGTCGTACTGATCGCGGTCGCGGCAGCGGCGAGCGGCCGCTGGGCCTGGCTCGTCGCGCTGCCGGTCGCGGGCTATTTCTTCGCGTGGGTCGCGCACTTCGGGGTCGAGAAGAACCGCCCCGCGACCTTCACCTATCCGCTGTGGAGTCTCGCCGCGGACTTCAAGATGTGGGCGATGTGGCTCAGCGGGAGGCTCGGACCCGAACTCGACCGGGCGGGCGTGTCGCGGGAAAACCGATCAGACTGAACGAAAGCTTCGGCTGGCGCTTGTTGCGAATCATTCTTAATTTGGAAGGGTTCACCGCTGCTGGAGACGGGCCATGCCCACCGACCTGATCAAGACCCTCACCTATCTTTCTATCCATCTGATGATCGGGTTCAGCGTCGCTTATGTGATGACCGGATCGGTCGCGCTCGCCGGCGGGATCGCGATCATCGAGCCGTGCGTCAACGCCGTCGCCTTCTTCTTTCACGAAAAGGCGTGGAAGCGCGTGGGCGCGGGGCGTAAGCTGCTCACAGCCTGAGGCCCCCCGAGTCCCGGACGCCTTTCCGTTCCATATCTTCGAACCCCCAGATCGAACCCAGGAGAAATCGCATGACCGTCAATCGCGCATCGGCCCGCTACGAAGGCTTCGGCAAGGAGGGCAAGGGATCGATCACGACCAAGTCGGGAGTGCTCGACAAACAGCCCTATGGCTTCGGGACGCGCTTCGAGGGGCAGCCCGGGACCAATCCGGAAGAATTGATCGCCGCGGCGCATGCCGCCTGCTTCACCATGGCGCTGTCCTTCGGCCTCGCGCGCGCGGGCTATAGTGGCGACACGCTCGAGACGAGCGCCGCGGTGACGCTCGAACAGCAGGACGGCGGCTTCACCATCACCAAGTCGGCGCTGACGCTGACCGGCAAGGTGCCGGGGATCGGTGCCGACGAATTCGCGAAGATCGCCGAGGAGGCCGAGAAAAATTGCCCGGTGTCGAAGCTGCTCGATTGCGAGATCACGCTCGAACACAGCTTGGAGAGCTAAGCCGCATAGCGCAGCGGCGGCGGCAGCGCGTCGTCCATGAAGTCGAAGGCGCCCTGCGCGGGCGCGGGCAGTCGCCAGCGCTGGAGGACGCGGTGGCGGCTGTGGCCGACATGGCTTTCGATCAGGACGAGCTCGCGCGGCGTCCAGTTCCACGCAATCGACACCGGATCGAACGCATGTCTGCCATAGCCGAGCGTGATATGCGGGCGGAGTCCCGACTGGCGATACCAGGGCGCGACCCCGTGCGGCGCGAGCCGTGCGACGAGATCGTCGTAAAGCTGGCGAATGGCGGCGATGCTCCCGACCGTGACCAGTTCGGCGCCGGCATCCCGGCTGACGATCCGGCCGAAGGGAATCGCAGCGGCGGCGGGCAGGCCATCTTCGAATGCGCTGGCGACGCGTTGCCGCAGGAAGGGGTGCGGAACCGACGTCTCGTCGATCGTGCAGAGGGTGAGGTGATAATTTTGCGGCTTCAGCCCCGCGAACAGATCGCCCGAAACGGGCGGCAATTGACGCGCCAGCCAGCCGGCGCGGTCGGCGGCAAGCTGAAAGCCAAGAAAGTATCGGAACATCGGGTCCATCGTCCATTCCTCCGAATCGGATCAATGTTCCTATTATGTTCTCACTCGCGGCGGGAGTCGAATCCTTCCGTTAATCGCCTTCGACGGGCATGCGCGTGACATGGATATAGCTTGCCTGCCAGCTATCGCCATGGCGCCGGAAGATATCGGTGAAGCGGATGCGAACGCGAAACGGCTTGCCCGCCGAGCGGCCCGACAGGATCGTCTCGGCGCTCGCGAGCCCCGCATCCTTGCCGAGCGGCAGCACCACCCGGTCCTTCAGCGTCACCGGATCATAATCATCGTCGGCCCCGGTCCAGCCATCGATGAAGAAGGCCTTGCCGTAACGCTCGCCGCTGCCGTCGATGAAGACGAGGTCGTCGGCGACCATGCGGTCGAGCGCGGCGCGGTCCTGCGCGATCTGCGCCGCGTCGAAGGCGTCGGCAAAGGCGGTGAGCCCAGCGAGGTCGCCTTGCGGCGCTTCGGCCGCGGGGGCGGGCGGCATCAAGCCGACAACCAGCAACATTGCCGTCATGGCTCGCATATATATTCCTCCCCGGACGTGCCGCCGCCAACATTGTGGCATGGTGTGCGCCGGCATATGCGCTGCCGCAAGGGCCAAGTTGCGAACAGGACTGTGTTTTTCAGGGAATTGATCATTCGGACCGGATTCGCGCTTGATCTCAACCGCGGTTGAGCTTTCATAAAGCGGGCAGACGATTTGCGAACGGAGCTCTTGTTCATGTTGCACTACCCCGCTGCCCCCACCGACCCGGCCGATGGCGACGATGCGTCCCCCGACGCGGCCGACACATTCCTGCCGCGCTATTTCGCGCGCATCGGCTATACGGGCCCCGTGGCGCCGACGCGGGAGGTCCTCGCCGCGCTCCAGGCCGCGCATATCGCCACCATCCCGTTCGAAGCGATCGACGCACTGACCGGCGCCGGAATCGATATCGGCGCCGGCGCGATCGACGCGAAACTGATCGGCCAGCGGCGCGGCGGATATTGCTTCGAGCAGAACGGCCTGTTTCTCCGCGTCCTGCGGGCAATCGGCTTCGCGGCGGAGGGGCTGATCGGGCGGGTGCGCTGGATGCTGCCCGACGCCGCCCCGCCGACGCCGCGCTCGCATATGGTCGTGCGCGTGACGATCGACGGCCGGCCGTGGCTCGCCGACGTCGGCTTCGGCGCGGCGGTCCCGCCGCAGCCGTTGGCGATGGACCGCGAAGAGGCGCAGCCGACGCGCCACGAAAGCTATCGCGTCGTTCGGCATCGCGACGAATGGCAGGTCGCGGCGCTGATCGAAAGCCAATGGCGGACGCTCTACCGGATCGAGAATGCACCGCCGCCGGCGATCGATTACGAACTGGGCAACTGGTACACCTCGGCGCATCCCGAATCGCATTTCCGCCATCAACTGATCGCGGCGCGGACGACGGACGAAGCGCGTTACGGGCTGCGCGACAACCGGCTGACGACGCGGCTCGTCGACGGGCGATCCGACCGGCGCTATCTGACCGCCGACGAGATCGAGCGCGCTTTGTCGGAGATTTTCCTGTTGCCGGTGCGGCCGCACTGGCGCGGCGCGATCGAGCGCGCGGCAACGGCGGAGATCGTCGGCTAGTCGCCCGCGGCTTGACTCGCCGCCGCCATGGCTTTCTCATGCTCCGACACAGAATAGCAGGAGCGCAAAGCCATGACCCTTGTCGCATCGCAGCGGGTTTTCGAGCGGCTGAAGGTCGCGCCTCTGACGCCGTCGATTGGCGCCGAAATCTCGGGCATCGACCTCGGCCGCGAACAGGACGACGCGACGATCGCCGAAATCCGCGCCGCGCTGCTCGCATACAAGGTCGTCTTCTTTCGCGACCAGTCGATAACTCCGGAGCAGCATATCGCCTTTGCGCGGCGCTTCGGGCCGCTCGAAATCCACCCCGCGACGCCGCAGGATCAGCCGAATCGCGAGGTTCTGCACATCGCGCACGGGCCCGAGTCGCGTGGGCGCGAGAATTTCTGGCATTCGGACGTCACCTGGCGCGCCGAACCGTCGCTGGGGTCGATCCTGCGCGCGATCGAGGTGCCCGAGGTCGGCGGCGACACGCTGTTCGCCGACATGGCGGCGGCGTTCCGTAGCCTGTCGCCAGCGATGCAGGACTGGTGCCGCTCGCTGACCGCGGTGCACGACATCGCGCGCGTCTTTGCCAAAAGGCTGGGCAAGAGCGCGCATGAACTGCACGAGCAATATCCGCCCCAGCTTCACCCCGTGGTACGCACCCATCCAGAGACGGGCGAACAGGCGCTCTACGTCAACACCGCCTTCACGAGCCATATCGAAGGCCTGTCGGCGAAGGAGAGCGAGTGGCTGCTCGCGCACCTCTATGCCCAGGCCGCGGTTCCCGAAATCCAGTGCCGGTTCCGCTGGCGCGCGGGCTCGGTCGTCTTTTGGGACAATCGCGCCGCGCAGCATTATGCGGCGTCGGACTATTTCCCCGCGGTGCGGCGGATGGAGCGGGTGACGATCGCCGGCGACCGGCCCTTCTATCGCGACGAACGCTAAAGATCCCCGCGATGGGCGACAAGAAAGCCGTGCTGCTGTCGGGCGGCAATCCGCAGATCGCCAAAGCCTATGGCGACGCGCCGGTGCAGGCCTATATCGCCGCGATGCCGGGATGGAAATCGGCCGCTTGGGCGCGGATCGACAGACTGATCGAAAAGACGGTTCCGGGGGTGGCAAAGGCGGTCAAATGGAACTCGCCCTTCTATGGCGAACCGGGACAGGGCGAGGCGCCGACGCACTGGTTCCTCAGCATCCATTGCTATGACAAATATATCAAGGTCGCCTTTTTTCGCGGCCAGTCGCTCGATCCGGTTCCGCCGGTCGCGTCGAAAAGCGGCGACACGCGCTATTTCCATATCCATGAAGACGACAAGGTCGACGAAGCGGCATTCGCGGACTGGGTGAAACAGGCCGCAGCGCTGCCCGGCGAGAAGATGTGAGGAAGAGGCTATGGCGGCGGACCTGATTGATGCGAAGATTTCGGGGCTCGGCGACTGGCGCGGCGACACGCTGGCGAAGCTGCGTGCGCTGATCCACGCCGCCGATCCCGAGGTCGAAGAGACGGTAAAGTGGCAGAAGCCGTCGAACCCGGCGGGCGTCCCGGTGTGGGAGCATGCCGGCATCCTCTGCACGGGGGAGACGTACAAGGACAAGGTCAAGCTGACCTTCGCCAAGGGCGCGGCGCTCGCCGATCCGAAGAAGCTGTTCAATTCGAGCCTCGACGGCAATATGCGGCGCGCGATCGACCTGTGCGAGGGCGACAGCCTCGACGAAGCGGCGTTCAAGGCGCTGATCCGCGCGGCGGTCGAGGCGAACCTCGAAAAGCCGGCGCGGCCGAAGAAAGTCTAGTCGCAGCCCGTTCCTTCGGCGCGCGCAGCCCAACCGATCGCGCCGTCGAGCATTTTGAGGTGCGCAGCGTCGTTCCACGCCTCGGCCTTATGGCCGAGCGCCGAGTAGAAGATGCGCGCGCGGCCTTCGCAGCGCCACCAGATCAGCGCGTGGCCGTCGCCCATCCGCAGCTTGGGCTGCAGCCGCATCTTCGTCTCGTCGAGCCGGACGAGGATGTGCGCGTCGGCGGCGGGCGCGGCGTCCCAGCTGTAATATTCGTCGGTCCAGCGCCAGCGGACGGGGAGGTGGCGCGTTGCGGGATGGCTGCGATCGGACACCGCGAGGTCGGTCGCCTGGAACTGGTCGGCGCCGCCCGGATGGCCGGTGAAATTGCCGTTGCCGCGCAGCTTCACGAACCAGTCGGGGTGGCTGCCGTCGCCCGCGCTGTGGAGGCCGACGAAGCCGCCGCCGCCGGCGATCCACGCCCGGAAGGCGTCGCGTTGGTCGGGGGTGTAGATGTCGCCGCTGGCATTGGCGAAGACGATAACGTCAAATCTGGCGAGGTTTCGGGCATTGAAGACGGCGGCATTTTCGGTCGCGAAGCTGCTCCAGCCGCGCGCCTTCGCCAGCGCCTCGATTGCGGGCACCGCCGCCGCGATGCTGTCGTGGCGATAGCCGTTGGTCTTGCTGACGATCAGCACCGCGGGGCGGGTGAGCGCGGGCAGTTCGGGCGGCACGCGGTCGAAGGTTGGCGCGGGGCGCCGCGGGTCGGGCGCCGCCTGCATGACAAGTAGCAGCGCGGCGGCGGCGAGCCTGGCGATGGTGATCATTCGGCGTCTCCCGATACTATCGGGCGGAAGCTAATGACACCGGTGAACCTTCGCAAGCCGCCGTCGTCGCGCGATGCTTAGCGGCAGCGCACCTCGTCGTTGCCGCTGCGTTCGATCGCGCGCCCGGCGACCGCGCCGCCGACCGCGCCGAGCACGGTGCCGAGCGTCTTCGAATCGCCCGGCGCGATGACATTGCCCGCGATGCCGCCGATGACGCCGCCGACGATCAGCCCGGTCGAGCCGTCGTTGCGGCGGCAATAATATTTGCCGTCGCGCCCGCGATAGATGCGGTCGTTGTTCGACAGGCGGCGCTCGCGGTAGCGGCGGTCATTGCGGTAATAATTATCGGCATAATAGCCGTCGTGGCGCGGATCGGGGCGGTCCCAGTCGTAGCGGCCGTACTGGTCGTAATAGCTGCGGTCGTAATAGCCGTAGCCGCCGTCGTCATAGCCGCCGCCATAACCGCCGGTCGAGGCGCAGCCGGCGGCGAGCGCGGTCGCGGCGGCGAGGGGCAGGATCATGAGCTTGTTCATCGACATCACTCCATTCGGATCGCGTGCCGGGCCAAGCGGGCGGGGCATGCGAATGGCCCCTCTGCATGATAGACCCGCGAAGGCGTGATCCGGTTCCGTCTGCGCCGCCTCCGCCTTCCCCTAGCCGCCCGCGCCCGCGCCGTCGGGCGAGTAAGGCACGGGTTCGAGCGTGCGGTCCGAAATCGCGTCGACGAAGCGGCCGTGGCGCGCGCCCGTTTCCTTCTTGATCGCCGCCCATTCCTCGTCGGCCATGAACGCGGCCCACGCGGCCTTCATTGTGGCGGCGTCGGGCCAGTCGAGCAGATAGACGAATTCGACCTTGCCCTCATGCTCGCTGCGCCAGATCGAACGCACCGCGAAACCGTGGCGCGCCATGATGCGCAGCGCATGATCGCGGAAACGGTCGTGGAACACGCCTTCGTTGGTTCGCGGGATTTCGTAGATGCGCAGCTGCTGGAGCGGCGCGGGGGTGGTCGCGGGCGCAGCGATAGCGGCGGCGGGCGCAAGCGCGAGCAGCACGGCGAGGGTCAGGATGCGGATGGGGGAGGGCATGGGATTCTCCTGGTAGGTTGGCGAATCCTCCCTGTCGCGCAGCGATGGGGAGGTGGCGGCGCGAAGCGCCGACGGAGGGGCCAGTTGCGCGACGCCGCAGCCCCTCCACCATGCTTCGCATGGTCCCCCTCCCCATGCCTGCGGCACAGGGAGGATCGGCTCAGTCGATGATCACGTCCTTTCCTTCGGCCTTCAGCTTCGCGAGGCCGTCCTTCATCGCTTGGAGCACTTCGGGCGCGTGCGGGGTCCAGCTTTCGACCTCGCCGATGACGCGCAGCGGCGCGCGGCTGCGGTAGCTGCGGGTGGGGTTGCCGGGGAATTTCTTGTCGGTGAGATTGGGGTCGTCGAACCAGTCGCCGGTGGGCTCGACGATATAGATGCGCTCGCGGCCTTCTCCCGCCGCCAATTCGCAGCCCCAGATTGCGGACTCGAGCGCGGCGGAGAAATAGATCCACGACAGCGGCTTGTCGGTGCCGTAATTGCTCGTCCAGCCCGCGGCGAGCAGGTCGCCGACGGCAAGGTCGGCGCGCGTGCCGTGGTAGAAGGTCGCGCCCGCATCGGGCCCGGTGGGAACAGCGCCGGTCATCAATATTCGTTGCGTTCGGTACGCAGCACCGCCTTGCCGTCCTTCCAGTTCACCTCGGCGGCGGGCTCGTCGGCCTTGCCGGGGGCGAAGAGTTCGTAGACGATCGTGCCGTCCTCCTGCGTGCTTTCGATGACGCGCGCGGGGGTGAAGGCGTCGGCGGGGGCGGCAGCGGCGGCGCGCACCGGCGCGGGGGCGTCGGCCCAGGCGATGTCGCGCTGCATCTCGACGACGCGAAATGCCCCCGCTTCCTCGATCAGGTCGAGCTCGACCGGGCTGCCGTCGGGGCGCGTCCCCTCGACGTCGTAGAAGATATTGCCGCCGCGTTCCTTGCGCTCGGCCTCGGCGATCTTCATGCCGGGCACCTTGGCGAGCACCGCGTCGCGAACGCCCGGCGGCAGGTCGGCGGCGGCGACCTCGCTGATTTCGGCCGCGGGGCCGTCGGCGAGCACCGACTTTTCGGGCGCCGCGCTTTCGGGCGGTGCGGGCGCCTCGGCCTTGCCGCATCCCGCCAGCGCCAGCATCGCGCCCGCGATCATCCAGACCTGTCCACGCATCGTCACTCTCCCACAAAAGCAAGGGAGGTGAGCCTATCGGGGAGCCGGCGACGAGTCGAGGCGGTCGCGGTGGGCGGAAGTTGTCAAACTTGTCATTCCCCTCCGGTAAAATGATACCCGTCGCTCAATAATCGTCCGCGTCGTCTTCGAGGCGAAGGACGCGCGGGTCGATGCCGAGCGCGGCGGCGAGCAGCGCGGGGTCGGGCGGTGCGGGGGTGCCGCGATCCTCGCCCATATAGGCGGCGTCCTCGGCCAGGTTGAGCAGCCGCGCGAGGATCAGCGCGGGGCCGTCGAAATGCTGCACCGCCTCGCGCCCGTCGCGCCAGTCGCCGAAGCGGACGGGATCGCGGCGGCGAAGGATGAACTGGGTCAGCCGCTCGTCATAATAGCGCCGCTCGCCGATCTGTTCGCCCTGATAGAAAACGGGGCGCGCGACGCCGTGCACCGCGCGCGACAGCGCGGCGTCGGCGAGCCGCCGCACCCCCATGTCGAGCGCGGCGTCCCACGCGAGGCGGAACGCCTGCGCCTCGGGCCGGCGGCGGAGGTTGTAGGCGGCGGTGGCCGAGAGCCCGACCGCGGCGGCCGCCTGCACGACGCAGGCCGTTTCGGCGAGCGCCTCGATAAAGCCGACCTGCCGCTCGGGCGTCCAGCCGTCGTGGCGCGCGCGCAGCACCGCGGGGGCGAAGGCGGCAGGGGCGTGGGAAGGAGCCGGCGCGGCATCGTCGTGCGGCGCGGCGGGGCGAGGGGGGATTTTTTCCTGCTTCATCCAGAAGGATGAACCAGACGCGGATATTTTAGGAAAGGCTTTTTGCGGGCGCGCGGTGCGAAATAGGATCGCGCGCCGCGGTCATTCGCGGTCGTCGGAAGGGTCGAGCCGCACCGTCCAGACCGGATGGCCTTCGGCGCTTCGTTCGATGTCGTGGCTGGGGACCATGTCGTCGCCGGTCTCGATCCACCCGCGCCCGTCGCATTTGGGGCAGGCGTGGCGGATCGAGCGGTGGCTGACAAGGTCGATCTGCGTGTTCCACTGGCCGTAACCGGCGCAGACCGGGCAGAGCGTGTCGAGATCGCCGCTGCGGTGGCGCCGCGAAATGCCGTCGAGCGCGTGCGGGTCGCCGGGGCCGGTGCAATGGACGATCTTCGAGGGGTGCGACATGAGGGTTACCTCCTGCCCGGCCGGAACATCGGGGTCATGACCGGCGAGCTTTGGGTGCGGATCTCGCCGATGCTTTCGAAGCCGAAGCGCCGGTAGAGCGGGATGTTGCGCGGGTTCGAGCTTTCGAGATAGGCGGCGCGGCCGTCGGCGTCGATCACCGCGATCGCCGCCTCCATCAGCGCGGTGCCGAGCCCGCGGCCCCGATGCGCGGGATCGGCGGCGATCAGCGGCAGGTACCAGACCGGCTCGGCCGGGTGAAAGCGGTCCATCTGGTCGACGAGATCGTCCAGTTCGGCCTTGCGGTGCGCGGGGGTCTGTTCGTCCATGATCGCGGCCATGACCTCGCCGTCGGGCTCGACGCCGGGCGGCAGCCAGGTCGCGATCGCCGCGCCGTCGTCGGCGACGAACGCCGTACCATGATCGAACGCCGCGCCGCCGAAGGCGCCGAAAAATTCGTGGCGGCGGCTCATATAGGTCGCGGCGTCGGGCGAGGCCCAGCGCGCCACCGGGTCGGCGGCAAAGCCGAGGACCAGAGTGTGGAGCAGCCGCGCCCTGTCCGCGGGTGTGCCGATACTGATCGTCGCCATGGCGTGCGTTTCCTTTCTGTCCGCGGCTTTTCGTGGCCGCGCCGCGCTCAGTCCCCGGGCGGCGTCAGCGCCCAGCGGCCATGCTCGATATGCGTCGTCTTGCCGACAACGCTTTCCATCAGCAAGATTTCCCGCACCGTCCATGCGATCGGCGGCAGTTTCAGCGCGCCGAAGGTCTGCGAACCCTGCCGGTCGCCGCGATAGTTGATCGTGATATGCGGTTCGGGGGTGGTGCCGTCCATGATCGGCGCCTTTTCGCGCAGCAGATGGTTCACGAGCGCCTTCTGGAACGCTCGCGCCTCGGCCAGCGGATCGCGGGTGCGCAAAGTCACCGCCTTGCGGTTCTCGATCCGGTCGAAGCGGAGCGGAAAGGGGGCCGCGGCGAAGCCGTCGAGCGCCGCGATGGTCGCGGGCAGCCACTCGGGCGGCGCATAGTGGAGGTCGTAGAGCGAAATGAGCGTGACATGCAGGAGGTCGGGGCCGCGCCCGGGATCGTTGCGCGGTAGCGCGACGATCGCCGCCTGCACCTCCGGCGGCGGCTTGGCCATGACGTAGAGGGGGTTTCGGGGGCGCATGGGTGGGAGTGTAGCATGGTGTGGGGGTGGTGCCGAATGCGCCACGCTCTGAATTATTCGGAAATTCGCTTTAACATCATCTCCTCGACCCCCTCGTGCCAAAAGACGAGAACTTCCAAGCCACCGATAATAAATGATAGCGCTTGCGAAAGTGCTTCCCGACTTTCTTTGGGTTCAGGGAACTTTGTGCCAACAGAGCTGGCGGCTTCGACGGCCTTGACGAACGTACCAGATATTTCATCAATCCGGCTGCTTTCCAAGTTGTGTGCGAGCTCATTTCTCAATCGATTGAGTCGAGCGATCGCGTCCCAGAACCTAGGATTTACGACAGGAAGACGCTCAAGGGCACGGAGCAGGGGAAGCTTCTGCGCAAACCGAAGGTTTGCCTTTTTAAGCTGGTCGACATCTTGGCAATAAGCTTCAATTCCTGAGGTCAGCAATTCCTCGACTACAAGATGTCCCTTCAAAATCAGTGCTGTCAAATCCTCCGATTCCTCCAAGATGGCAAGGTACCGGCTCGATCGTTGACTTCGTATTTCCGATATCGCTTCGATACGTTTTTCGAAGTCAATATCATCCATTGTCGTGAGCCTGTGTGGTAGAAGCCATTTTGTATCCCATCCAAGCCAAGTTCATTTTGGAGGTAGCAAGTAAGCCCCTCTTATCAGAATCTTCTGACTTAGATGGCATTCCAGAACTCTGAAGGTCATACGCGACACAGAGATATGTAAGGGCTTCAGCGATATGCCCTGCTGCTGCGCGCTCTAGTTCGTCAAACCCCCTGCCGTGGGCTATCTGATTGCGCAACTCAATCGTAGCAGACGCAAACGCCTCAACGTCGATATCGACTTTGCCGGTAGACACCAGAGCAGCAATTTTCTGAAGGCGCTGTTTTGGGCTTATTCGCCCCAATGTGCCAAGCATTCCCTTGATTGAAGATAGGTCTACGGATGGTGCCATTTTATGGGCAGCATTAGCCATATCGTTGATCATTTGCTTTGACACGCCGCTCTTTCCGCCCAGCTCAGAGAGGGATTCAATTCCAGCCACCAACAACGTGATAAGCGTGGGGTCGATTTGTTGTTGTAAGCGTACGAGAGACAAACGAATGGCTGCTCGAAAAAAACGGCGTTCCCGGGAGGTCACCAACCAATTGTAGAGGGATTCTTGAAACTTCTTTCTCTCGTTCCATCTGGAGAATGGAATATAGATAGGATGGACTTCCAGCCGTCGGTCTCGTGCTCTATTCGCCTCGTTTGGAAGGTATACGTCCGATGAAGGCCATCCTTTCTTAAATTTTGAAAAAGAAATCGCTGATATTCGTAAGTCATCGAGCGAAAGTTGATCAAAAAACCCTTTTACTCTCCATATCCGGTCAAGGGCATCATTTATTGTAATCGGCGCCTTGAAGATCATTGATATTACGGGGACGATCTCAATTTTATGCCCGGCCCAGCCGAGGCCACGCTGATATCGAGAATGTGAAACACTGACCTTCATGTCCTCTATATCTAGACTAAGGTAGCGTTTTGGGTGGTGTATTACATAAATCTCATCTGGATCGTTGGAATAGCCTCTTTCCCTTAAACTCTGTGGAGGTTTCCAAGCTTCCTCTCGAACGGACTTTAGCGCGGATTTTCCGCCTGCGCTTCCATAGAAGCTATGTCGCTCTATTATGTCATATACGAAAAAATTCTCAGCTCCCTCGAGTATGAAAGATAACTGGAGTAACGTACGGTCATTTCGCAGGTTTTCTGTTCCGAAGATGACAATATTTGGAAATATCTCTGATGTGTATGAGCCAACACTTTTGCCGGCAGCGTAGCCGGGCATGGATTGTGATTGAGTTAGCGCATTGTGCAGCAACACCCGCGAACCTCGGTGGTCTTCAATTTCTAAGTTAAACCAGCCATCATCATCATTTTCAAAGTGATGAAAATCCTTAGAATTTAGAGCTGCTTTCGTTGAAGTTCCATCAAGATGCAAATAGCCTGCTAGATCGCTGTCGATTGCCCGGATAGGAGAGAACTGATTTTCCTCGGCTAATTCTTTGAATCGACGCATCGGAGGCCCGCTAGTTAGATTTTTTCTCTATCTAGATTCTAATCATGCTCCCGTCCACCCGCGCCCATATACAGCTCGCGCCCGGTTTCCTCATAAACCTCGCTCATTTTCGCCATGCCCTTTTCGGCCTCTTCGGCGGCGATGAAGGTGGCGCTGTCCTGATTTTGCAGCTTCGCAAATTCGCGGACTTCCTGGCTGATCTTCATCGAGCAAAACTTCGGCCCGCACATGCTGCAGAAATGCGCCGACTTGGCGCCCTCGGCGGGGAGCGTCTGGTCGTGGTACTGCTCCGCCGTGTCGGGATCGAGCGACAGGTTGAACTGGTCGCGCCAGCGGAATTCGAAGCGCGCTTTCGATAGTGCGTCGTCGCGGACCTTGGCGGCGGGGTGGCCCTTGGCGAGGTCGGCGGCGTGGGCCGCCAGTTTATAGGTGACGACGCCGACCTTCACATCGTCGCGGTCGGGGAGGCCGAGATGCTCCTTGGGCGTGACGTAGCAGAGCATCGCGGTGCCGTACCAGCCGATCATCGCGGCGCCGATGCCGCTGGTGATATGGTCGTAACCCGGCGCGATGTCGGTGGTGAGCGGCCCGAGCGTGTAGAAGGGCGCCTCGCCGCACGCTTCGAGTTGCTTGTCCATATTCTCCTTGATCTTGTGCATCGGGACGTGGCCCGGGCCCTCGATCATCACCTGCACATCCTGTTCCCACGCGCGCTTGGTGAGCTCGCCCAGCGTGTAGAGCTCGGCGAACTGCGCCTCGTCGTTCGCGTCGGCGATGCTGCCGGGGCGGAGGCCGTCGCCCAAGGAGTAGGCGATGTCATAGGCCTTCATGATCTCGGTAATCTCGTCGAAGCGTTCGTAGAGGAAGCTTTCCTTGTGATGCGCGAGGCACCATTTCGCCATGATGCTGCCGCCGCGGCTGACGATGCCGGTGACGCGCTTTGCGGCGAGCGGGACGTAGGGCAGGCGCACCCCGGCATGGATGGTGAAATAGTCGACGCCCTGCTCGGCCTGTTCGATCAGCGTGTCGCGGAAGATTTCCCAGCTCAGCTCCTCGGCGATGCCGCCGACTTTCTCGAGCGCCTGATAGATGGGGACGGTGCCGATCGGGACGGGCGAGTTGCGGAGGATCCATTCGCGCGTGTCGTGGATGTTGCGGCCGGTGCTGAGGTCCATGACGGTGTCGGCGCCCCAGCGGATCGACCAGACCATCTTGTCGACCTCGGACGCGACGTCGGACGCGACCGCGCTGTTGCCGATATTGGCGTTGATCTTGACGAGGAAGTTGCGGCCGATCGCCATCGGCTCGCTTTCGGGGTGGTTGATGTTGTTGGGGATGATCGCGCGGCCGCGCGCGATTTCCTCGCGGACGAATTCGGGGGTGACATAGTCGGGGATGCTCGCGCCCCAGTCCTGCCCGTCGCGGACATATTCGGCGAGGCGTTCGCGGCCGAGATTTTCGCGCGTCGCGACATATTCCATCTCGGGCGTGATGATGCCGCGGCGGGCGTAGTGCATCTGGCTGACGTTCGCGCCGGGCTTGGCGCGGAGCACGGTCTTGCGGACGTTGGGGAAGGCGGGAACCCCGCCCGACCGGTCGGGGCCGAGCTGGCCGTTATCCTCGGGGCGGACTTCGCGCTGGGTCACTTCCTCGACGTCGCCGCGGGCGCGAATCCAGCTTGCGCGCAGTTCGGGGAGGCCGGCGGCGATGTCGATGCTGGCGTTGGGGTCGGTGTAGGGCCCGCTGGTGTCATAGACCCGGACGCTGGGCTCGCCCGAGTGCGGGTCGAGGTCGATTTCGCGCATCGCGACGCGGATGCCGCTGCCGGTCGGGCTCGCGACATGGACCTTGCGGCTGCCGCGGATCGGCCCGGTGGTGACGCCGATCGCGCCGAGTTTTGCTTCAATGCGGGAATCGATGTCGGCCATGTGCAGTCGCTCCAGTTATCGGAGCGAAAGACGGTTTTCCGGTGCGGAATGCCGGCCCTCCCTCCGCCGGTATTACCCGGATCAGGTTCAACGGGTCGCGGCTTGTTCCGCTCTCAACCTGTTCCTGCACACAGGCTCCCCGGGGATGACCGGCTTATAGGCGGCGGGGGGCGTGCTGTCCATTGATGATGGGGACGGCGCGGTGGTAAAGGGCGGCGAAAGGGAGAGGGTCATGCGGATGATCGCGGCGGCGTTGGCGGTGTTGCTGGTGGCGGCGAGCCCGGCGGCAAGCGTGGACGATCTCGGCTGGCTCGCGGGCGACTGGGTGCGCGAGGAGGGCGAGCGCTGGACCGAGGAAAGCTGGACGGCCCCGCGCGGCGGGGTGATGCTGGGGCACAGCCGGTCGGGGCGGGGCGAGAGCTTGCGCGAGTTTGAATTCATCCGCATCGCGGCGGGTGAGGATGGCGCGATTTCCTATATCGCGATGCCGCAGGGCGGGGCGCCGGTGGCGTTCCGGCTGGTACGGCAGGCCAAGGCGCATGGGGCCGCCAGCGCGACCTTCGAGAATGCGGCGCATGATTATCCGCAGCGCATCGCCTATGCCCGCGACGGCGACACGCTGACCGCGACGATTTCGGCGATCGACGGGGCGAAGCCGCGGCGCTGGACCTATCGGCGCCGCTGAACGGAGCGGAACGACCCATCATGGCGGACAAGACAGCGCGGCTCTTCGCGATCATCGACACGCTGCGCCGCCACCGCCGCCCGGTGACCGCCGAGGCGCTGGCCGAGGAACAGGGCGTGTCGGTACGCACCCTCTATCGCGATATCCAGACGCTGATCGCGCTCGGCGCGCCGGTCGAGGGCGAGGCGGGCGTCGGCTATGTGCTGCGCGCGGGGTTCTTCTTGCCGCCGCTGATGTTCACCGCCGAGGAATTGGAAGCGCTCGTGCTCGGCGCGCGCTGGGTCGAGGGGCGGCAGGACGGATCGCTGTCGCGCGCCGCGGGGCTGGCGCTCGCGAAGATCGCGGCGGCGAGCCCCGACGAACTCAAGCAGCGGATCGACGAGGCGGGGCTGTGGCCGGTAAACAGCCGCTGGCGCGAAACCGACGCGCCGCTGCTCGCGACGGTGCGCGAGGCGATGCGCGCCGAAAAGACGCTGCACATCGACTATGCCGACGAGAGCGGCACGGCGACGGCGCGCGCGATCTGGCCCGCGGCGCTCGCCTATTTCGAGGAGAAGCAGATCATCGCCGCCTGGTGCCTGCTGCGGCAGGATTTCCGCAGCTTTCGCATCGACCGCATTGCCGCGGCGCGGATCGGCGACGCGGGGTTCGGGCGGCGGCGCGCGGTGCTGATGGCCGACTGGTGGCGGCGGAACGGGTGGGACGACGCCTCCTGACATGATCTGTCAGGGGCAAAGGCTACATCGCTTCGGGTGAAGGGCGCCAGCGACGGCGCCGGCAGCCGGAGGATTTGCGATGCTCAAGACCCATCATGGTTCGTGCCACTGCGGCGCGGTCAAGTTCGAAGCCGACCTCGATCTCGAAGCGGGGACGGGCAAGTGCAATTGCTCGATCTGCACCAAGAAAAGGAACTGGAGCGCGCAGATCAAACCGGACGCCTTTCGCCTGCTCAGCGATCCCGCGGCGCTCGCCGACTATCAGTTCGGGTCGAACAGCGCGCATCATGTCTTCTGCAAGACGTGCGGCGTGTCGTCCTTTGGCCACGGCTATGTCGAGGAGATCGGCGGCGCCTATTATTCGGTGTCGATCGCGTGCCTCGACGACCTGACCCCCGCCGAGATGGCGGCGCTGCCGGTGAGCCATATGGACGGCGCGGGCAATAATTGGTGGAACCCGCCGGAGGTGACCGCGCATATGTGAGGGGCGCGATGGCGGCTTTGGGGTGGGGAGCTGACGTCCCCTACATTCGTCATCCCGGGCTTGACCCGGGACCCGCCTTCCTCCTGCTCAACGTCGAAAAGGACAAGGCAGGCCCCGGTCAAGCCCGGGGTGACGAGGAACATGATGGCGGCCGCTTCCGGTCGTTAGCGGACACTCCAACGAAAAAGGGCGGCCCCGTCGGGACCGCCCTTGTTTCGTTCGCCTTGGCAAAAAAGCGTCAGGCCGCCTTGGGCAGCGCCGCCTTCGCCTGCGCGATGATCGCGGTGAACACGCCGCCTTCGTTCATCGCGAGGTCGGCCATGACCTTGCGGTCGAGGTCGATGCCGGCGAGCTTCACGCCGTGCATGAACTGCGAATAGGTCAGGCCTTCGGCGCGGACCGCGGCGTTGATGCGCTGGATCCACAGGGCGCGGAAGCTCCGCTTCTTAACCTTGCGGTCGCGATAGGCGTACTGGCCGGCCTTTTCGACCGCCTGCTTGGCGATGCGGATCGTATTCTTGCGACGGCCATAATAGCCCTTCGCCTGATCCAAAATCCGCTTGTGCTTGGCACGCGTGGTCGTGCCGCGTTTGATGCGTGACATCGTCTAGCGCTCCTTACTTCAGGCCGTAGGGCGCCCAGAGGCGCACATGGGCCACGTCCGAATCGCTGAGCACGCTGGTGCCGCGGTTGGTGCGGATATATTTCGAGTTATGCGAAATCAGGCGGTGGCGCTTGCCGGCGACGCCGTGCTTCACCTTGCCCGAGGCGGTGAATTTGAAGCGTTTCTTCACACCGCTCTTGGTCTTCATCTTGGGCATTTTGGTCTCCTTTGAAGTCCGTTTGCGTATCGGCCTGGCAGCCCTTTCAGCCAGCCGACACAATCGGAAGGCGCGCGCTTAGGGGGATTCGCCCGGAAATGCAAGCGTTGCGGGATCAGAAACTCGCGCCGTCGACCTTCTGGATATTCAGCGCGTCGAGATCGGCGCCCGGAACGCAGCGCAGGTTCACCGCCGCCATCTTCGATCCATCGGGGCCGGTGCCCACCGAAAAGCTCTGGCACCCGCACGCGTCGCAGAATTGATGGTCGATATTATGCTTGTTGAACTTGTACGACGTCAGCCGCTCGGCGCCGCTCTCAAGCCGGAACTGGTCGATCGGAACGAAGCTGAGCAAAAAGCCCTTGCGGCGGCAGTGCGAGCAATTGCAGCTCATCGCCGTATCGGGAATGTCGCCCTCGACGCTATAGGTCACCGCGCCGCAGTGACAGCTTCCTTCATAAGCCATGTCCGTTCCTTTCCCTCATCAATGATGGCAGGCGAGACCCTCGATCACATCTTCGAGCCGCGCCGGATCGCCGAGCGCGATGACATGCCCCGCGCTGTCGGCGCTGAGCGGATCGCCGTTCCAGTCGCACATCGTGCCACCCGCGCCTTCGACGATCGGCGCGAGCGCGGCGAAGTCGTGGAGCTTGAGCCCCGCTTCGACCACCAGGTCGATATGCCCGCTCGCGAGCAGACCGTAATTATAGCAATCGCCGCCGAAGACCATCCGCTTGTGCGACGTCTTCGCCGCGAGCGCCATGAAATGCTCGCCGTCGTGATCGCTGAAATATTGCGGTCCCGTCGTCGCGAGCACGGCATCGCCAAGGTTGCGGCAGGCGCGCGCGCGGGCCGGGGTGCCGTTGAACAGGGTCGGTTGCCCGAGCGCGCCGACCCAGCGTTCGCCGGCGATCGGCTGGTCGATGATGCCGAGGACCGGCCAGCCGTCCTGCAGCAGCGCGATCAGCGTGCCGAAGATCGGGCGGCCGGCCATGAAGCTGACGGTGCCGTCGATCGGGTCGAGCACCCACTGGCGCGCGGCTTCGGGACGCTCGGCGCCATATTCCTCGCCGATGATGCCGTCGCGCGGCGCCTCGGCGTCGAGCAGGCGACGCATCGCGGCTTCGGCGGCGCGGTCGGCTTCAGTGACGGGCGAGGCGTCGGACTTGGCCTCGTGGACCCAGTTCGAACGAAAGAGCGGACGGATCGCTTCGCCGGCGGCGTCGGCAAGGCGGTTGGCGAGGGCGAGGTCAGAGGTGATCGACATGGCTTCGCGCTAGCCCAGCCCGGGCCGCGCCGCCAGTCCATGCAAACCTATTGTATCCCGAGGCACCCCGATTTTATCAATTTTACAAACATGGTATAAATTGTAAAATCAGGCGTCATGCCGGGCGATTTTCCTCTCGATCCGATCGTCGCGACCTTCGCGCGCTACGGGCTGCGCAAGGCGTCGATGGAGGATATCGCAGCGGCGCTCGGCGTGTCGCGCCAGGCGCTTTATCTCCGCCATGGATCGAAGGGCGCGCTGGTCGAATGGGCGACCAAGGGCGTGGTCGATACGTCGCTCGCGGCGGCGCTTGCCAGTATCGAGCAGCCGGCAAAGACGCTCGTCGAGCGCCTGACCGATGCGCTCGACGCGTGGGTCGGTTGCCATATGGACGCGCTCCATGCGTCGCCGCATGGCGCCGAGATCGTGGCGATGCTCCAGCGCGAGCCGCGCGAAGCGGTGCGCGCCGCCGAGCGCCGGCTGGTCGCGGCGATGGCCGAAGCGATCCGGTTCAGCGGGCCGGGTTCGGCGGTCTCGCGCGCGGGCAGCATGGCGCAGGCTTTATGCTGGACGGCGCGCGGCCTCGTGCATGCCGTGCCCGATCATGCGACCTTCCGGCGCCAGCTCGATCATATCGTCGGCGCGCTCGTCGCGCGCTGACGCGGCCCACGAATGCGGCACCGGCCCGCTCCCCCTCCCAGCCTCCCGACATGGTATCCTATGGGAGGCTGGGAGGGGAGCGGGCCGGTGCCGCCTCTAAGAACGATCAATCAAATAGTGAGGAGACGCTCGATTCGTCGGCGATGCGCTTGATCGCTTCGCCGAGCAAGGGCGCGACGGTGAGCGCGCGGACCTTGCCGCTGTCGTTCACCGCGTCGGTCGGCATGATCGAATCGGTGATGACGAGTTCGGTAAGCTCGCTCGCATCGACGCGCGCGACCGCGCCGCCCGACAGCACGCCGTGGGTGCAATAGGCGACGACACCCTCGGCACCCGCGGCCTTCAATGCCGCGGCGGCGTTGCAGAGCGTGCCCGCCGAATCGACGATGTCGTCGATCAGGATGCAGAAGCGGCCCGAAACGTCGCCGATGATGTTCATCACTTCCGATTCGCCGGCGCGCTCGCGGCGCTTGTCGACGATCGCGAGCGGGGCGTTGTCGAGGCGCTTGGCGAGCGCGCGCGCGCGCACGACGCCGCCGACGTCGGGCGAGACGACCATCAGATTCTTGCCGCCGAAGCGCGCCTGAATGTCGGCGCTCATCACGGGCGCGGCATAGAGATTGTCGGTCGGGATATCGAAGAAGCCCTGGATCTGCCCGGCGTGGAGGTCGATCGCGAGCACGCGGTCGGCGCCCGAGGTGGTGATCAGGTTCGCGACAAGCTTCGCCGAGATCGGCGTGCGCGGGCCGGGCTTGCGGTCCTGACGGGCATAGCCGAAATAGGGAACGACCGCGGTGATGCGCTTTGCCGATGCGCGGCGCAGCGCGTCGTTGATGATCAGCAGCTCCATCAGATTGTCGTTCGCGGGGAAATTCGTCGGCTGGACGACGAACACATCCTGGCCGCGGACATTTTCGTGAATCTCGACGAAGACTTCCTCGTCGGCGAAGCGGCGCACGCTGGTGTCGGTGAGCGGCAGTTCGAGATAGTCCGCGATCGCGCGGGCCAGCGGCAGGTTGCTGTTGCCGGAGATGAGTTTCATGGGTTGCGAAGCCCTTTCGCGCGGGGTGGGATTGCGCGCCCCCTTAGCCACCGGAGGCGGAGAGGGGAAGGGTCATCTTGCCATTGCGCGACCAAAGGAACGAAGCATCGCGGAATATTGTTTCAGTCGGGCGGCAACCGTGGCTAAACGAACCGCATGATCCAAGAGCTCTCCATCGTCCTGTCGCAGATGACCCAGGCGGTCGGCGACCTCGCCGCCAACGCCGATGCGATGCGTAAAGTTCGGGCGCGGCACCGCGACGCCGACCTCATCCTCTATCCCGAGTTCCAGCTGATCGGCTATCCGCCCGAGGATCTGGTGCTGAAGCCCGCGCTGGCCGAGCGCGCCGCGAAGCTGCTCGCCGAGCTTGCGGCCGAGACCGCCGACGGCGGTTCGGCGATGCTCGTCGGATCGGTCGAACGCGCCGAGAACGAACAAGGGGGCACGGATCTCTACAATATCGTCGCCTTGCTCGACGGCGGCGAGATCGTCGCGACGCGGCGCAAGCACGAACTCCCCAATTACGGCACCTTCGACGAGAAGCGCATCTTCGCGCCCGGCCCGCTGCCCGACATTGTCGAATGGCGCGGGGTCAAGCTCGGGCTGCCGATCTGCGAGGATGGCTGGCTCCCCAAGGTCTGCCGGCATCTCGCGGCGCAGGGCGCCGAGCTGCTGATCTCGCTCAACGGCAGCCCCTATGAGATCGACAAGGACGAGCGGCGGCTCAGTCAAGTGTTCGCGAGCCGCGTCGCGGAAACCAAGCTGCCGCTGATCTTCCTCAACCGCATCGGCGGGCAGGACGAGCTGGTGTTCGACGGCTGCTCCTTCGTGCTGAACGACGACGGGACGACCGCGCACCGGCTGACCGACTGGGAGGCCGAGGAGCGCGTCACGCGCTGGACCAACGCGGGCGACGGGCGCTGGGTCTGCGAGCCCGGCGCGATCGCCGAATGGGAAGCGCATCCCGCCGACATTTACAGCGCGATGATCGTCAGCTTGCGCGACTATGTCGAACGCAACCGTTTCCCCGGCGTCGTGCTCGGCCTGTCGGGCGGGATCGATTCGGCGATCTGCGCCGCGATCGCCGCCGACGCGCTCGGCCCCGACAAGGTGTGGTGCGTGATGTTGCCGAGCCGCTTCACGAGCGAGGAGAGCCTCGACGATGCCGCGGGCTGTGCGAAGATGATCGGATGCCGGCTCGACACGATTCCGATCGTGCCCGCCGTCGAAGCCTTCGATCAGATGCTCGCGGGGAGCTTCGCCGACAAGGACGTCGACATCACCGAGGAGAATGTCCAGTCGCGCATCCGCGGCGTGACCTTGATGGCGCTCAGCAACAAATTCGGCCCGATGCTGCTGACGACGGGCAACAAGAGCGAGATGAGCGTCGGCTATGCGACCATCTATGGCGACATGGCGGGCGGCTATAATCCGTTGAAGGACGCGTACAAGATGACGGTCTTTGCGATCGCCAAATGGCGCAACGAAAATGTCCCGCGCCTGTCGCGCAACCGCGTCACGCCGGTGATGCCCGACAATATCGTCACCAAGCCGCCGAGCGCCGAGCTGCGCCCCGACCAGAAGGACGAGGACAGCCTGCCGCCTTATGTGGACCTCGACCGCATGCTCCACATGCTCGTCGAGGAGGAAGCGAGCGTCGACGATGTCGTCGCGCGATACGGCTTCGATCGCGACGCGGTGGTGCGGATCGAGCGCCTGCTGATGCTCGCCGAATATAAGCGCCGGCAGGCGCCGCCGGGGGTCAAATTGTCGACGCGCAATTTCGGGCGCGACCGGCGCTATCCGATCACGCACGGGTTCCGCACGGGATAATCAAGGGGGAGGCACGATGGGGTTGCTGGGACCGAAGGCGCCGCCCGAACGCGCGGGGCAGTTTATCGAGCTGCTGCGGATCACCGTCGCGATCCTGATCCTGATCCACGGCATCTATCGCCTCGCGGCGGGGCTTGTCGTCCCCTTCGGCATCTGGCTCGACAGCCTCGGCTTTCCTTACGGCTATGGCTGGGCGATGGCGGTGACGTTGTACGAGCTTGTCGGCCCGGCGCTGATGCTGACGCGCCGCTGGACCAGCATTGCCGCGCTCGGCCATGCCGCCATCCTGACGCTCGGCATGATCCTCGTCCACCTTCCCGCGGGCTGGTTCGTCGTCGGCGGCGGGCGCAACGGGATGGAGTATAGCGTCTTGCTGATCGTCGCGCTGCTCGGTATCGCCTGGGCATACTGGCCCGCGCGGCGTAGCGCATAGCTATCGCCTCGCGGGCAAATGCGGCTATAGGCGCCGCCCATGACCGTCACCACGCGCTTCGCCCCCTCACCCACCGGCAGCCTGCACGTCGGCAATGTCCGCACCGCGCTCCACAACTGGCTGTGGGCGCGGAGGCATGGCGGGCGTTTCCTGCTGCGCATCGACGATACCGACCTCGAACGCTCGAAGGAGGAATATGTCGAGGGCATCCGTGCCGACCTTGCGTGGCTCGGGCTCGACATCGACGGCGAGGAACGGCAGTCGGCGCGCTTCGCGCTTTACGAGGGTGAGTTCGAGAAACTGAAGGCGGCCGGGCGCGTCTACGCCTGTTACGAGACGCCCGAGGAGCTCGATATCCGGCGCAAGGTGCTGCTGTCGCGCGGGTTGCCTCCGGTTTACGAGCGCAAGCCAGAAGGCGCGCCGGTGCCCGAAGGCGTGGCGCCGCACTGGCGCTTCCGGCTCGACCATGACGCGCCGATCGAGTGGACCGACATGGTCCGCGGGCCGCAGCATTTCGAGCCGAAGACGATGTCCGATCCGGTCGTGCGCCGCGCCGACGGAAGCTGGCTCTATCTGCTGCCGAGCGTGATCGACGACATCGCGATGGATATCACGCATGTCGTGCGCGGCGAGGACCATGTTTCGAACACCGCGGCGCAGATCCAGATGTTCGAAGCGTTGGGGGCGAAGCCGCCCGCGTTCGCGCACGAAGCGCTGCTCGTCGGCACCGAGGGCAAATTGTCGAAGCGGCTCGGCTCGCTCGGCATGGCGAGCCTGCGCGAGGAAGGCATCGAACCGGTCGCGCTCGTCGCGCTGCTCGCGCGGCTCGGCACCAGCGACCCGGTCGAGCCGGTGACGTCGCCCGCGCCGCTGATCGAGAGCATCGACTTCGCGCGCTTCGGCCGTGCGCCCGCGCGTTTCGACGAGGGCGAGCTGGCGCTGCTCAATCAGAAGATTTTGCATCACACGGACCATGCCGCAGTCGCCGATCGCCTGCCCGCCGCGATCACCGAAGCGCGCTGGAACGCGATTCGCCCCAATCTGATGACGGTGGCCGAGGCGGCCGACTGGGTCGCGGTGTTCGACGGCCCCTTTGCGCCGCCGCTTGCCGAGGAGGCAGACCGCGCGGTGCTCGCCGCTGCCGCCGGTGCCGTATCGGGCATCGATTGGGCGAACGACCCCTGGCATGCGCTGACCGGCGCAGCGAAGGAAGCGACGGGGGCGAAAGGCCGCGCGCTGTTCCTGCCGCTGCGCCGTGCGCTGACGGGGCGCGATCATGGTCCCGACATGGCCGAGCTGCTGCCGCTGATCGACAAGAGCGAGGCGACCGCGCGGCTTTCCGCAACATAGGGCAAATCGCCCCGCCCCAACCCATTGCCCTTGCCGACCGATCCGCTTGACAAATATAGTTATGTTATAATATCACGTCATTCTGACCTGGCCGGAGATGACGGTCAGAACGCCGCGGGGCCGGGTCGACAGGCAAGGAGAGATGCCATGACCTTGATACCCTTGATCTCGGCGATCGTCGCTGCGCCCGAGGCGACGACGGCTCCTGCGGGCGGCCACCAAGCCCTGCAACCACGCAACAGCTATGGCGCCGGCAATCGCCACCGTCCGGTTGCCGCCGTGCTCGCTGTGGGATTGCCCGCGGCGCTCGTCGTCGCGGTCGCCCTGTCGCCGATGGTCGTCGAGCCCGGGCCGCGGACCATCCCGCTGATCGGCACGATCATCGAACTGCCGAAGCCGCCGCCCCCGCCCCCCGAGGTCATCGAGGATGCCCAGCCGACGCCGAAAACCTCCTCGGCCAGCGACACCGTCGAACCGCTCGTCAAGACGGTGCCGATTGCCGGCGACCATGTGCAGCCGGGACCGGTGATCGTCGACGCGCCGCGCGTCGATCCCGGCCCGCCCGTCGTGGCGGTCGAACCGCCCGCCCCGCCCAAGCTCGTGCTCGCCGACATCGATCCGCGCTTTGCCGGCGCCTTCCAGCCCGAATATCCGGCGCGCGAGCAGCGCGGCGGGATTGAGGGCGTGGCGAAGGTCCGCGTGCTGATCGGCACCGACGGGCGCGTCAAGGCGGTCGAGCTGATCAGCGCCGACAGCCCGGCCTTTTTCGAGGCGACGAAGCGGCGCGCGCTCGCCAAATGGCGCTTCAAGCCCGCGACGCGCGGCGGCGTGGCCGAGGAAAGCTGGAAGGTGATGACCGTCCGTTTCGAGATCCGGAACGCTTGAAGACTACAACCGACCCCTCCCGGGCGGGCGGCCGATATTGCCGCCCGCCCGTTCCTTTCGCTTGACAGAAAGGCCGAATCCCGCCAAAGGCGCCCGGATATTGGGGGCGGCGCCTCGTGCGCGGCCCTCTATGTTTTTCACACCAACGTCGGGGCCCCTAGTCCCGCCGCATCCATCGGGCCTCCGGCGGATGTGCAGTTATTTCGAGGAACAGGGCCATGGCCAAGCCGACGACCGTCAAGATCAAGCTGGTGAGCACCGCCGACACGGGCTTTTTCTATGTCACGAAAAAGAACCCGCGCACGATGACCGAAAAAATGACGGTGCGGAAATACGACCCGCGTGCGCGTAAGCATGTCGAGTTCAAGGAAGCCAAGATCAAGTGAGGCATCGGTCCGTTCGGCAGCGCTGAACGGAAAGCCATGCGTCATCCCGGCGATGACCGGGATTCGGAAGGGCGGCTGAATGCCGCCCTTTTTGCGTGTCGGCTATGGGCGGCTTAGGGGTGGTGAGCTGTCGTTTAGAGAATGCGTCGCCCCCGCGAAGGCGGGGGCCGCCAGCGGCCTTATTCAGCGGCGCCCGCCTTCGCGGGGGCGACGGCTAGTTTCGGCCGAAACCGTCAGAATTGATAGGCGAGCCCGCCGCCGAAAAGCCATTGGTCGGCGCTGCCCACATCCGCCACGATCGGCGATTTGGCGAAGCGCGAGGCGATGCGACCATATTGCGCGCCGCCAATCAGCGTGAACCCCTTTCTGAGGTCCCCCGACAGCGAATAAGCGCCCGCGATGCCCAGCGTATATTTGCCCGCGGTCGCTTTGCGCCCCGCGCCGTCATAGACGGGGAGCCCGCTCGCGGCGCTGTCTTCGGCGTCGATGTCGTAATAATAGCGGCCGAAGCCCTTGCCGTAGAAATTCACCGACGCCGAAACGCCGATATAGGCGCGTTTCGACAGCGGGGTGCCATAGTCGATCGTCGGCGAGGCGGTCCAGCTGCCGTGGCGGCCCGAAACATCCTTCGACGCCGACATGCGAAAGCCGAGCTGGTCATATTTGCTGGTGAGAACGCCGGTCTGGGTGACCCCGGCGAACAGCCCGAGCTCGACCGCGACCTTGCGCTTGCCGAGCGCCGCGACCTGCGGATCGTCGATCTTGCCGCTGCGGTCGCCGCGCAGGCTGATCGTCGGGCCGAATTTGAAATCGGTCTTTTGCCCCCGCCGCTGGCGGATCAGGTCGACGACGAGATTGGTGCCGCGCGTCGAAAAGGAAAAGCCGCTGACCCGTCCGCGAAAATAGAAGGCGGGCAGTGTGCGGCGATCGTCGGAGCCGTTATATTTCGGCGCGTTCAAAACGCCCACGGCGACCGCGAAATAGTCGCGCGACCATTTGCGTTCGGGGTCGTCGTCCTGCGGCCGCGCGGGGGGCAGCAGGATATTCTCGTCGATCTCGGTGTTCTGGAAATGGGCGGTCGCCTGCTCATCCTCGCCGGTGGCGAGCCTCGTGTCGCTGATCACCGGCAGGTCATAGGGAAGCGCGGCGTCCTCGGCGGCGGCGGGCGCGGCGAAACCGGCGAGGGTAAAGACTGCAAGAAGAGGGAGCGATCGGGCCGGACGGGCCAAGCGGAACAACAAGGTCAAATCGGGCATAAACATCCGCCTATATTTTCTTTGTCTATACCCCTCTTTACCGGGGTGTAAGTAAACGGCGCGCCTTTGCAACGGCTTCGTCTTGCGGAGGGACGCATTTCGCCGCATGTGGCTTTCATGTCACGACGCTCCTTCGCCGCTTTCATATCCCTCCGCAGCGCCATTGGTTCCCTTGGGCTGCTCCGGATTAGGCGGGCATGAGCCGGATTCCGCGCCTGACCGGCTATGCCTTCATGGCGGCCTCCGCACTGCTTGCCGCGGTGATGAAGAAGGAGGGCGCGGAGATGGTCGGGCCGCTGCCTGCGGTCGCGGTCGCGCTTTTTCTCGGCATGGTCGGGGTGATGCTGGTGTTCACTGACCTGATGGTGCGCGGGCTCTATGCGCAGGTCGATGCCGCCAAACGGCGCGAGGATGGTGGCGAGCCGAGCGAGCGCGACTGATCCCTTTTCGTTCGACACCCCATGCGCTTGGCAGTATGACGGCGCGATGACCGATCGTCCGCATACGCCGCTGCTCGACACGGTGGATGTCCCCGCCGACCTCCGCAAGCTGAAGCCCGAAGACCTCCGCCAGTTCGCCGACGAACTGCGCGCCGAGATGATCTCGGCGGTCGGCACGACGGGCGGGCATCTGGGGTCGGGGCTCGGCGTCGTCGAGTTGACCACCGCGCTCCACTATGTGTTCGACACGCCGCGCGACAAGATCGTGTGGGACGTCGGGCACCAATGCTATCCGCACAAGATCATCACCGGGCGCCGCGACCGCATCCGGACGCTCAGGACCGGCGGCGGGCTTTCGGGCTTCACCAAACGCAGCGAGAGCGAATATGATCCGTTCGGCGCGGCGCACAGCTCGACCTCGATCAGCGCGGCATTGGGCTTCGCCGTCGCCAACAAGCTGACCGGCGCCCCCGGCCGCGCGATCGCGGTGATCGGCGACGGGTCGATGTCGGCGGGCATGGCCTATGAGGCGATGAACAACGCCAAGCAGGCGGGCAACCGGCTGATCGTCATCCTCAACGACAACGACATGTCGATCGCGCCGCCCGTCGGGGGACTCTCGGCCTATCTGGCGAAGCTCGTGTCGTCGCGGCCCTTCGTCGAGCTGCGCGAGATCGCGCGGCGCTTTGCGCGGAAGCTGCCCGAGCCGCTGCACAAGGCGGCGAAAAAGACCGACGAATATGCGCGCGGCATGGCGATGGGCGGGACGCTCTTCGAGGAGCTCGGCTTCTATTATGTCGGGCCGATCGACGGGCATAATCTCGAACATCTGATCCCGGTGCTCGAAAATGTCCGCGACAGCGAGCATGGCCCGGTGCTGATCCACGCGGTGACCAAGAAGGGCAAGGGCTATGCCCCCGCCGAGGCCGCCGCCGACAAATATCATGGCGTACAGAAATTCGACGTGATCACCGGCGAGCAGGCGAAGGCGCCGCCGGGGCCGCCGGCCTATCAGAATGTCTTCGGCGAAACGCTCGCCAAGCTCGCCGAAACCGACAAGCGCATCGTTGCGATTACCGCGGCGATGCCGTCGGGGACCGGGGTCGACAAATTCGCCAAGGCGCATCCCGACCGCAGCTTCGATGTCGGCATCGCCGAGCAGCATGCGGTGACTTTCGCCGCCGGACTCGCCGCCCAAGGCATGCGGCCGTTCGCGGCGATCTATTCGACCTTCCTCCAGCGCGCCTATGATCAGGTCGTCCACGACGTCGCGATCCAGAATCTGCCGGTGCGTTTCGCGATCGACCGCGCGGGCCTCGTCGGCGCCGACGGCTCGACGCATGCGGGTTCGTTCGACGTCACTTATTTGGCGACCTTGCCCAATTTTGTCGTGATGGCGGCGGCCGACGAGGCCGAGCTCGTCCATATGACCTATACCGCCGCCGAATATGACGCGGGGCCGATCGCCTTTCGCTATCCGCGCGGCAACGGCACCGGCGTGCCGCTGCCCGAGGTTCCCGAGAAGCTCGAAATCGGCAAGGGGCGCGTCGTGCGGCAGGGCAAGGCCGTCGCGATCTTCTCGCTCGGCACCCGGCTCGCCGAGGCGCTCAAGGCGGCCGACACTTTGGAAGCGCGGGGTCTGTCGACGAGCGTGATCGACCTCCGCTTCGCCAAGCCGCTCGACGAGGAACTGATCCGCAAGACGCTCGCCGCCCATGAGGTTTGCGTGACGATCGAGGAAGGCAGCATCGGCGGGCTCGGCGCGCATGTGCTGACGCTCGCGAGCGACGAGGGACTGATCGACGCGGGGCTGAAGCTGCGCACGATGCGCCTGCCCGACGTGTTTCAGGATCAGGACAAGCCCGAGCTGCAATATGACGCGGCGGGGCTCAATGCGCCGCAGATCGTCGACACGGTGCTGAAAGCGCTGCGCCACAACAGCGCGGGCGTCGAAGAGGCGGGCGCGCGGGCTTGATCCGGTAGCCGCACGGGAACAGGGGCGGCATGAACTTCTTCAACCTCCTGCAATCGCTCGACGAGCTGCTGTACGAGGTGATGTCGTGGCTGGTCTTTTATCCGATCACCTTGTGGCGCACGCTCGTGCACCCGCTGCAGATGATGGATTATTCGGACAGCGAGCAGGGCGATGCGTCCGACCAGCAATATACCGACACGCTGAGCCCGCCGCTGTTCCTGCTCTTGTCGCTGATCATCGTCCACGCCGCCGAGATCGCGCTAGTCGGCAATGACGCGGTGGTCGCGAGCAAGGTCGGGCTGTCGGCTTTTGTCAGCACCAACACCGACCTGATCATGCTGCGCATCGTGACCTACAGCCTGTTTCCGGTGATGATGGCGACGCGGATGGTCCGCGCGCAGACATTGCAGGTCAACCGCGACACGCTGCGCGCGCCCTTCTACAGCCAATGCTATGTCGCCGCGGTGCTGGCGATGATGCTGGGGAGCGCGGTGATCCTGATCAAGCTCGCGCACGACTGGTCGGTGCTTGCGGGCGGGGCGCTCGTGGTTTTCGCGCTGCTATGGTTCGGCTTTTTACAGACCGCCTGGTTCAACCAGCATCTGAAATGCGGGCGGCTCAAAGCGTTCGGCCACGCGTCGCGCGCGATGGTCGAGAGCCTCGCTGCGATGCTCCTGCTGTCGAGCCTGTTCAGCTAGCCGACCGGGACGATCGTCGCCTGCGCGATCGCGCAGCGCCGCGGCTCCTCGCCGTCGCTTTCGGCCCAGACGTCGGCGCGCACGATCGCCTGGCGCTTGCCCGCCTTGACCACGCTGCCCCTGGCCCGCAGCCGGCTGCCCTGCGCGGGCGCGAGGAAGTTGATCGTATAGCTGCCGGTGACGACGTCGCCGACGACGCTCGACGCCGCCCAGGCGCACGCATTGTCGGCCATCAGCCCGACGATCGCGCCATGGGCATAGCCGTGATGCTGGGTCATGTCGGGGCGCAGCGCGAGCAGCAATTCGGATTCGCCATCGAAGCAGCGCAAGGGTTCGACGCCGAGGAAGGCGGTGAAACCCGACGCGTCGACCGCGACGCTTTTCATATAGGCGACGGCTTCGTCATTGTTGGCAAAGCGGTGTCCGCGCATGACCCATCCCTTTAAGTCTGCAATGCAGACTTATTGCCGCTTGCATCGCGATGGCGTCAAGTCTTAAATCCAGACTTATGAAGGATTATGTGCCCTCGCGTTCGCCCTGCGCCGTCGGCCGCGCGTCGCGGCTGCTCGGCGACCGCTGGGTGCTGCTGATCCTGCGCGAGGCGTTTCTGGGGATCGACCGTTTCGAGGATTTTCTCGGCCGGCTCGACATTTCGCGCGCCGCGCTGACCTCGCGGCTCGGCTGGATGGTCGAAGCCGGGGTGCTCGAGCGCGTGCCGCCCGAGGGCAAGCGCGCGCTGTACCGGCTCACGCCCGCGGGCGAGGCGCTGCGCCCGACCTATGACGCGATCAAGGCGTGGGGCGACATATGGCTGCCGCGCCGGGCCAAAGAAAACGGCCCGGGCGATGCCGGGCCGTCGATCTATTAGAATGTCCGCCTAGGCGGACGCGGCACTTACGCGCCGGGGATCGAGGCCTGCGCGTCGCGGCCGTCGCCTTCGGGCGCGGCGAGGATGTCGCGGACGACGAGGCCCTTGTCGACGACCTGCGTGCCGGGGCTGCCGACCGCGCTGCGGATGCCGGGGTCGGCGCGCTGGCCGTCGGCGGCGCCGATGATCTGCGTCTCGCTCGCGCTGCGCTGCGACGCGCCGCCGAAGAGCGCGCGCAGCGTCTGTTCGGCGGTCGATTCTCCGCCGGGGCGCGCGGTGCCGGGCGCGGGCGGGGTCAGCGCGAAATCGGGCGGCACGACGAGCGGCGCCTGACGCGACACCATCATCTCGTCGGGGCGGTCGCGGCTGAACAGGCTGTTCGACCCGCAGGCCGACAGGGTGGTGGCAAATATCGAGGCTGCCAGGATGGCGGTGGTCCGGTTCACGTCAAAAAACTCCTATGCGCCCCGTTTACTCGGCGCCCCCAATTAATCGACGGACGGCGTGGCGTCCGCGGCTGGGGCCTTTTCGCCCAAGAGCAGCGCGCGCGCAACCAGCAAAAGCACGCCGAGCGTGATGGACGCATCGGCGACGTTGAAGATCATGAAGGGGCGGAAATCGCCGAAATGCAGGTCGGCGAAATCGACGACATAACCGAAACGCACGCGGTCGACGATATTGCCGAGCGCGCCGCCGAGGATCATCGCGAGCGCGATCACATCGCCCTTCGCCTGTTCGCGCGTCATCCAGAAGGCGACCGCGGCGGCGACGATCCCCGTCACCGCGACGAGCGTCCAGCGCGTCGTGTCGGTGCAGCTTGCGAACATCGACAGCGAAATGCCGCAATTCTCCGCCCAGGTCAGGTTGAAGATGCTCGCAAGCTCGATCTGCCCCTTGGCTTCGAGCGACAAGGGGACGGTGACGACCCATTTGACGATCTGGTCGAGGATGAAGGCGGCGACGGCGAAAATCAGGCCGAAGCGCAGATAGGGCGAACGTGTGCTGCTCATGCCGAAGTCAATACCGTGTCGCAGCGATTGCACAAGCTGCCGTCGGCTTCGACCTCGGGCAGGTGGCGCCAGCAGCGGCCGCATTTGTGGTTTTCGGTGCGAGTGACGGTGAGCGTGTCGCCCGCGCGCGCGACCGATACGATGAACACTTCTTCGAGCGCTGCGGGGTCGAGCGCAGGTTCGGGTATCGTCACCTCGGCTTCGAGGCTCGAGCGGATCGTCTTTTCGCGCCGATAGGGCTCGATCGCCTCGGTCACCGCCTCGCGCTGGGTCCGCACGCCCGCCCATTTCGTCACGAGCGAGCTGTCATTCCATGCGGCCTCGACCGTCGGCCACTCGAGCAGATGCACGCTGCCCGCCTCCGGATAGCGCGTGCCCCATACCTCTTCACTGGTGAACACCAGCACCGGCGCGGCGTAGCGGACGAGCGCGTGGAACAGCGTGTCGAGCACACTGCGGTACGCGCGGCGGGTGTCTGTGCCGAGCGGCGCGGCGGGGCCGAGGTCGCAGTAGAGGACGTCCTTGCGGATATCGAAATAGAAGGCCGACAGATCCTCGTTGCAGAAATCGGCGAGCAGGCGTGTATATGTGTTGTAGTCGAAATCATCGACCGCACGGGCCATCTTCGCGTCGAGGTCGGCGAGCAGCGAGAGCATATAGCGTTCGAGCTCGGGCATCGCCGCGACCTCGGTGACGCGTTCCTCTTCGGTAAACCCGTCGAGCGCGCCGAGCAGGTAGCGGAAGGTGTTGCGCAGCTTGCGATACTGGTCGGCGACGCCGGTCAGGATCTCCTTGCCGATGCGGTGGTCCTCGGTGAAGTCGACCGACAGCGCCCACAGGCGGAGGATGTCGGCGCCATAGTCGCGCATCAGGTCGATCGGGCTGATCGTGTTGCCCAAAGACTTCGACATTTTGAAGCCCTTGGCGTCCATCGTGAAGCCGTGCGTCAGCACCGCCTTGTACGGCGCCTGTCCGCGCGTGCCGCAGCTTTCGAGCAGCGACGACTGGAACCAGCCGCGATGCTGGTCGCTGCCTTCCAAGTAGAGGTCGGCGCTGTGCGTCGAGCCGTCGTGGCGGATCAGCGCGGGCCATTTGCCGCTTTCGAGGACGAAGGCGTGGGTGCAGCCCGAATCGAACCAGACGTCGAGAATGTCGGTGATGCGCTCGTAATCGGCGGCGTTGTAGCTATCGCCGAGATATTCCTGCGCGCGCGCGTCGGACCACGCGTCGACGCCGCCTTCCTTCACCGCCGCGACGATGCGGTCGTTGACCAGCGGGTCGTTGAGATAGTGCCCCGTCTTGCGGTCGACGAAGAGCGTGATCGGCACGCCCCACGCGCGCTGACGGCTGAGCACCCAGTCGGGGCGGCCCTCGACCATGCTACCGATGCGGTTGCGGCCCTTGGCGGGGACGAAGCGCGTGTCGGCGATCGCCTGCATCGCCGCCTGCCGCAGCGTCGGAGCGTCGCAGAGATCCTCCTCGTGCGGGTTGATCGCGCCGCCCTCATTCTCCCAGCGCTTTTCGCGCGGGGTCTTGGGCTCGATATGCGTCATCACCTTGTCCATCGGCACGAACCATTGCGGCGTGCAGCGGAAGATGACCTTGGCCTTCGAGCGCCAGCTGTGCGGATAGCTGTGTTTATAGTCGGCGCTGGCCGCGAGCAGCCCGCCCGCGTCGCGCAGATTCGAACAGATCGGGCCGTCGGGGGCGTTGAACTTGGGATTGATCACCGACCCCTGACCGCCGAGCCAGCCCCAGTCCGCACGATATTTGCCGTCGCCCTCGACCGCGAACACGGGGTCGAGCCCGTTCGCCTTGCACAGGTCGAAATCATCCTCGCCATGGTCGGGCGACATATGGACGAGGCCCGTGCCGCTGTCGGTGGTGACGAAATCGCCCGCGAGGAAGGGGCGCGGACGCGCGAAGAAGCCGCCGAGCGCGTGCATCGGATGGCGGGCGATGGTGCCGGCGAGGTCGGAGCCTTTGATCGTGGGGCCAACGGCTTCCAGAGTGAGGGCAAGACCTGTCGCACCGATTGCATTGAGGTCGAGTTGGGGCAGCGACGCGCGGCAGCGCGCCTCGAATTGTCGTGCCAGTTCGACGGCGAGCAAAACGGGACGACCGTCGTGCGGCCAACCTGCTTCTGCCAAGGCTTCACTAACGGCGTTGGCGAGATTTTCGTCAGCACCATAGGTCGCTTCCGCGTCGGTGCGGAAGGCATAGGGCGCGTACTCGACCTCGGGCCCATAAGCCAAAGCCTGGTTGACCGGGATCGTCCACGGGGTCGTCGTCCAGATCACCGCATGCGCGCCGACCAGTTCCGCGATCGGGCTCTCGACGATCTCGAACGTGACGTCGATCTGGGTCGAGACGATGTCCTCATATTCGACCTCGGCCTCGGCGAGCGCGGTCTTTTCGACCGGGGACCACATCACCGGCTTGGCGCCGCGATAGAGCATGTCGTTGGCGGCGAATTTGAGCAGCTCGCGCACGATCGTTGCCTCGGCCGCATAATCCATCGTCAGGTACGGATGATCCCAGTCGCCGCCGATTCCGAGGCGCTTCAACTGCTCGCGCTGGGTGTCGACCCAATGCTGTGCATAGGCGCGGCATTCGGCGCGGAATTCCTCGACCGGAATCTCGTCCTTGTTGAGCTTCTTCTTGCGATACTGCTCCTCGACCTTCCACTCGATCGGCAGGCCGTGGCAGTCCCAGCCGGGGACATAGGGCGCGTCCTTGCCCTTCAGCGTCTGGGTGCGCACGACCATGTCCTTCAATATATGATTGAGCGCATGGCCGATGTGCATATCGCCATTGGCATAGGGCGGGCCGTCGTGGAGGATGAACTGGTCGCGGCCCTTGCGCGACGCGCGAATCTGCCGTTCGAGATTGCCCTCGAGCCACTTGGCGAGAATCAGCGGTTCCTTCTGCGGCAGGCCGGCCTTCATCGGGAAGTCGGTCTTGGGCAGGAAGACGGTGTCGCGGTAGTCGCGCTGCTCGGTTGCGGGCGTATCGGTCATGGTGCGCGGCGCTTAGCGCAGATTTGCGCGGGAGCAAACCTTCCTCTCCCCTTGGGGGAGAGGGATGTGGAGGCTTGGCAGCTTGCTGCCTAGCCGGAGCTGGGTGAGGGTATCGACGTCGCGGACAAGCCCTCTCCCCTAAGGGGAGAGGTTATCTCTGCCGCGGGCGCAGCGCCGGTCCGACCTCGCGGATATCCTCGACCCAGATATAGCCGTTGAAGCTTGCGGGCACCTTGGCGAGCTGCTGCGGCGTCGTGAGGCCCTCGTTCGACTTGCCGCTTTCATATGGGCCCAGCACGATGACGCGCGCGCCGACGCTGTCCATCCGCTGGATCAGCCGGTCGGGCCAGCCCCAGAAGGCCCATTGATAGTTGATCGGGATCGCGATCACGCCGCCCCGGCAGCTTTCGGGGACGATGCCGGTCCAGCCCCACGCGACATAATCCTTGCTGCAGCTCAGCGCCTCGCGCCTGAGGTCGAACGACCAATTGTCGGGCATCAGCTCGCGCATCCGTTTGACCGGGCGTTCGCCGCCGTAGAAGGCATCGCCGATCCCGGCGCTGTCGCGGCCCGAAGCCTTCAGAATCGCGAACAGCTGGTCGGCCTCGGCCGCGTCGTTCGACTTGAAGTTGAACAGGATCGGGTGGACGGGAAGCGCCGCGAGGCCCTCCTCGACCGTCGGCATCTTGCCCACGCCCTTGCCGCGCAGCGGGAAACTCTGGCCGCCGTCGGCGGTATAGCCGTAACCGATGTCGAGCGCTTTCAGTTCGGCCAATGTCAGCTCGCGCGTCTCGCCCGTGCCGTCGGTGCGGCAATCGACGGTCCAGTCGTGGAACAGCACCATGCGCCCGTCCCTGGTCGGCGATACATCGACCTCGACCATGTTCGCGCCGAGCCCGACCGCCCAGCGCATCGATTCGGGAGTATTCTCGAACACCTCGTGGCTTGGCGGCAGCGCATGCGCCGCGGTGCAGGTGTCGCGCCCGGCGGCGGCGCGCTTGTCATAGAGGTGATAGACGCCGCGGTGCGCGATGAGCTTGGGCTTGCCGACGGGATCGGGCGCGAGGAAGCTCGCGTTCGACAGGGTGAGCCAGGCGACGAGCGCGGCGAAGAGCCAGAGCAGGATTTTGGTGCGACGCTTCATCGGCTTTTTGGGCGGACCTTCGAGGGCGGCGGCCCAGTCTTCGCTGTCGGTCATCATTCCCCCAATTCGTCATGCCGGATTTGATCCGGAATCCGTTCCCGCCCCGTCGCCTGGATCCCGGATCAGGTCCGGGATGACGATGATTATATGTCGGCCAGCAGCCGCTTCGCCGCGTCGCAATCGGCCGCGATCTGCGCCATCAGCGCGTCCATATTCTCGAACTTCGCCTCGGACCGGATGAAGGCGTGGAAGGCGACGTCGATTTCCCGCCCATAGAGATCTTCGGCAAAGTCGAAGAAATGCGGTTCGAGCAACTCCTTGGGCGGATCGAAGCTGGGGCGGATGCCGAGGTTGGCGGCGCCCTTCAGGATGCGCCCGTCGGGGAGTTTTCCGGTGACGGCGTAGATGCCGTAGCGCGGGCGCAGATATTGCCCCATTTCGATATTCGCGGTCGGGAAACCGAGCAGGCGGCCGTTCTTGTCGCCGTGCTGGACGGTACCGCGTACCGTGAAGGGACGCGTGAGCAGACGCGCCGCGGTGGCGCAGTCGCCTGCTTGCAGGGCCTCGCGGATGCGGCTCGACGAGATCACTTCCTCGGCATCGTCGACCGGGGCCACCATTTCGGTGAAGAAGCCGAGGCGGCGAGCATGGTCGGCGAGCGTCACGACATTGCCGCCGCGGCCCTTGCCGAAGACGAAGTCGGCGCCGGTGACGACGCCGGCGGCGCCATAGCGATCGAGCAGCAGCCCGGTGATGAAATCCTCGGCCGTCGTCCCCGCGAGCGCGGCGTCGAACGGCAGCACGAGCATCGCGTCGGCGCCCGCGGCGGCGAACAATTCCTGCCGCTGGTCAAGCGTCGTCAGGCGAAAGGGCGGGACGTCGGGTTTGAAGAAGCGCACCGGATGCGGGTCGAAGGTTGCGACGATCGCGGGAAGCCCCTCGTCCTTCGCATGATGGACCGCGCGGCCGACGACCGCCTGATGCCCCGCGTGAAAGCCGTCGAAATTGCCGAGCGCGATCACCCCGCCGCGCAAATCGCGCTCGATACGCTGGTGGCCGTCGAGGCGGATCATGGCGCCGGAGGCGTCAGCGGGACGAGGCCCGCCTTGAGCACGCGGACCGCGTTGCCGCCCATCACGGCGCGGATTTCGTCGTCGCTGAACCCCGCGTCGATCAGCGCCTGCGTCACCTGCACCAGCTTCGACGTGTCGAAGCGCACCGTGGTCGCGCCGTCGTAATCGCTGCCGAGCGCGACATGCCGGGCGCCGACGAGGTCGCGGACATGCTTCATCGCCTTCGCGATGCTCGCGGGCGAGGTGTCGCAGACCGCGGCGTCCCAATAGCCGATGCCGACGAGGCCGCCGGTCGCGGCGACACCCCGGATCTGTTCGTCGCTGAGGTTGCGGTTGACCTTGCACGTCGCCTGCACGCCGCCGTGGCTCGAGACGACGGGACGGCGCGCCATTTTGAGGATGTCGGCGACGCATGCGGCCGAGCAATGCGCGATGTCGACGATCATACCCTTCGCTTCCATCGTCTCGACCACTTGCCGTCCGAGCGGGGTGAGCCCGCCCTTTTTCAGCCCGTGCATCGACCCCGCGAGATCATTGTCGAAGAAATGGGTGAGCCCCGCCATGCGGAAACCTGCGGCATAGAGCTTTTCGAGGTTAGCGAGCTTGCCCTCGAGGACGTGAAGCCCCTCGATGCTGAGCATCGCGCCGACGGGCAGCGCCTTGCCGCTTCGCGCAGCGAGCAAGGCGTCGATATCCTCGGGCGCATCGACTGCGCGCAGCTCGCCTGCCGAATCGGCCACCGCGCGGTGCAGCTTTTCGGCGTGCCAGAGCGAGCGTTCGAGCAGCGAGTTCCACGTCCGCACCGGCTGGAGCTGCGCGATCACCAAGCTGGTGATATTGTCGGTGTCGCCGCTGTTCGCGTCGTAATTCTGCCCCTTGGGCGACTTGGTCGTGCTGGCGAGTATTTGCAGCGCGACGTTGCCGTCCTCAAGCCGCGGCAGGTCCATATGGCCGCGCTCGGCGCGGTCGAGGATGCTGCGCTTCCACAGCAACGTATCGCTGTGCAGGTCGACAATCGTCAGCGTCTTGTGGAGCGCCCGCGCGCGCGCGCTGACCTGCGGCAGCGGCTTGCCGTCGATCTGATTCATCCCGCGTTCGATCATCCCGGGGGCGAGCGCAAAGAAGGCGAGCGCGGCGAGCGCGAGGATGAGCAGGATCGCGATTAGCCACCGGCGCATGCCTATTTCCTCGCCAGCGTGACGAAGCTGTAGGCCGGACGGCCGGCCTCGTCGGCGGGATGGTCCTCGCGCGCCGTCTCGCGCCATTCGGCGGCGGGCGGATAATCAATGCTCGCATCGCCCTTGGGTTCGAGCGCGACCTCCGTCAGCTCGATGCGGTCGGCGAGCGGCAGGAAGAGGCGGTAGATTTCGGCGCCGCCGATCACCATGACATGCGGCGCGTTGGCGAGCTTCAGTGCTTCTTCGATCGTGCCGACCGGCTCGGCGCCTTCGTCCTGCCATTCGGGGTCGCGCGTAACGACGATATGACGCCGCCCTTCGAGGATCGCGGGCAGGCTGTCGAACGTCTTGCGCCCCATGATCATCGGGCGCCCCATGGTAAGCTGCTTGAAGCGGCGAAGGTCGGCGGGCAGGTGCCACGCCATCTTGCCGCCGGCGCCGATCACGCCATTGGCCGCGCGGGCGAGGATCAGCGTGATTTCGGGTCGATTCATATGGGAGAGGCTCCAACCCATGTGGCGTGGCCGAGTTTGCGCCCCTCGCGCACATCGGTCTTGCTGTAATGATGGACGTGGCAATTTTCGTCGGCGAGCAGCGCGGGGATGTCCGCGATGCCGGCGCCGATCAAATTGCGCATCGTAACGGGCAGCGCCCCGCAAGCGGTGCTGCCGAGCGGCAGGCCGGCGACGGCGCGGATGTGATTTTCGAACTGGCTCGCGACCGCGCCCTCGATCGTCCAGTGGCCGCTGTTGTGGACGCGCGGCGCCATCTCGTTGAAGACCGGGCCGTCGTCGGTGGCGAAAAATTCGCCGGTGAGCACCCCGACGTAATCGAGCTCCTCGGCGATTTTCGCCATCAGCGCGCGCGCTTCGTCCTGCTGGTCGAGGATGATCGAAGGCGGCGGCAGGCTGGAGGTGGCGAGGATGCCGCCCTCATGGACGTTGACCGGCGAATCCCAGAAGCGCACCTCGCCGTCGATGCCGCGCACGAGCAGCACCGAAAATTCATGATCGAAGGCCACGAAACCTTCGAGCACCGCGGCGTGGCGGCCGATCGCTTCCCATGCCGCATCGGCATCGGCGGGCGTCCTGAGCCGCGCCTGCCCCTTGCCGTCATAGCCCATGCGCACCGTCTTGAGGATCGCGGGCGCGCCGACCTGTTCGAGCGCCGTATCGAGCGCGGCACGGTCGGGCACTGCGGCAAAGGGCGCCGGGCGGCCGCCGAGGTTCGCGACGAAAGTCTTTTCGGCGAGGCGGTCCTGCGCGATTTCGAGCCCCGCCGCGCCGGGCCGCACCGCGACATGCCCCGACAGGAAGCGGACTGTGTCGACCGGCACATTTTCGAACTCGTAGGTCACCGCGTCGCACGCGGCGGCAAAGGCCGCGAGACGCGGTTCGTCGTCCCACGCCGCCTGGCTGTGGTGCGCGGTCACCTCGGCCGCGACGCTTTCGGCGTCGGGGGCGTAGATATGGACCTTGTAGCCGAGCTGCGCCGCCGCGACCGCGAGCATGCGGCCGAGCTGGCCGCCGCCGAGGATGCCGATCGTCGAACCGGGAGGCAGCAAGCGGGTCAGCCTTCGCGAACGGGAACGGGGGCGACGCTGTTCGTCTGCGCCTCGCGCCATCCGACGAGCTTGTCGGCGAGGCCCGCATCCTCGTTCGCGAGCAGCGCGGCGGCGAAGAGGCCGGCATTGGTCGCGCCCGCCTTGCCGATCGCGAAGGTCGCGACGGGGATGCCGCCGGGCATCTGGACGATCGAATAGAGGCTGTCGACGCCGGAGAGGGCCGCCGACTGGACGGGGACGCCGAGCACCGGCACGCGCGTCATCGACGCGACCATGCCGGGCAGATGCGCCGCGCCGCCGGCGCCCGCGATGATCGCCTTCAGCCCGCGCTCGGCCGCGCTCTTGGCATAGGCGACGAGGCGGTCGGGGGTGCGGTGCGCCGAGACGATCTGCACCTCGTGCGCGATGCCCAATTCTTCGAGGATCTGGACCGCGTGCGCCATCGTCGGCCAGTCCGACTGGCTGCCCATGATCACGCCGACTTGCGGGGCCGGTTCGCCCATTGCTGTCCCTCCTGTTCCGACCCCCATCGCGCCCCTTGTCGCGCGATGAATCGCCGCCGCCTTCCCCCTAGCGGTTGCGCTTCGTGCGGGCAACGCCGTGCAATTGATGTCGGCGCGTTTACCGATTGGTATCAAGTCATGGCTAGGGTTGCCGCATCATATCCGTCGGCATCCCGCCGGCGGTAGGGTAAGGCACGCCGGGGACAAGGCATGGATAGCATAGGGGGGGGCACGGATCGCGGTCGACCAGTTCGCCGCTGTACCCGTTGACTCCATAGAGGACCAGCTGCGTGAAATACGCCGGGAACGCGACGCGCTGCGCCGCGAAAACCGCGTATTGAAGATCGCCGTCGCCGAACTGGAACGCGTGTCCGAGCGCGACACGCTGACCCCGCTGTTCAACCGCCGTTATTTCCTCACCGCGATCCACCACCGCATGGCGCGCTTCGAACGCCACGCCGAGCGCGCCGCGGTCGTCTTCATCGACGTCAACCAGCTCAAATATATCAACGACAATTTCGGTCATGCCGCGGGGGATTTCGCGCTGATGGAAATCGCCAAGCGGCTCGCGGGCTCGATCCGTGCGACCGACGTCGCGGCGCGCATAGGCGGCGACGAATTCGGCCTGATCCTCGACCAGTCGAGCGAGGACGGCGCGCGCGCGCAGGTGACGCGGCTGTGCGACGTGCTGACCGCGGCGCCCGCGCATTATGACGGACACGAGATCGCCCTGTCGGCCTGTTTCGGGGTCGCGATGCTCCAGACCGGAATGAACGAATCGGACATATTGGCGGCCGCCGACCGCGACATGTATCGCTGCAAGCAGGGACAGGGCGGACCTTTGGGCCACCGCTAACGGGTGACCGCTAACCGCGCGTTAACCAAAAAAGCGCATCCTTCCCCGACGACAGGGGGTGGACGATGCGAAACCAGACCGACCCATATCTCGACATGCAGAACCGGATCACCGGGCAGATCGGCGCGCTCGCCGAAGCCTTGCCGCATTGCGCGCTGGCGCAGATCGTGCAGGGGATCGACGATATTCGCTGCCTCGCGCGCGACAACGGCTTTGCCGCGGTCGAAACGCTGGCGAGCCGGCTCGAATCGGCGGTGGCGGGCGGCGGCTATCGCGCCGCGATCCTGACCTATCTCGACGCGATGAGCGACGCCGCGCAGGCGCCGCGCGGGCCGATGCCGGCCGCCGCGCACGAAGCGTGGCTGGCATCGGTGGCGAGCCGGCTCGGGCATTGACCCCGCCCGCCTGACGATCCAGATCCGACGTCATGGACGCAATCATGCTTGCGCTGGTGGCGGTGCTGCTCGCCAATGCCGACGGACGCAGCGGAATCGCGCTGTCGCGGCTCGTCAGCACGCGCAGCGACCGGCGCGCCACCGTCGGCATCGCTTTCGGCGCTTTCATCGCCAATGCGGTCGTCGCCGCGATCGCCGGGGCGATCGCGAACCGGATGATCGGTCAGGGCGTCGCCGCCCTGCTCGTCACGCTCGCGATGCTGTCGGCCGCGGTGGCGCTATTATGGCCGATGAAGCCCGGTTTTGATGCGCGCGCCGACGAGGCACCGACGCTGGTGTTCGCGGGACGGATGCTCGCGAACCAGTTCGGCGACCGCAGCCATTTTCTGATCGCGGCGCTCGCCGCGACCAGCGGCGCGGGGCAATGGGCGGCGGCGGGCGGGCTCGTCGGCTGGACGCTGTCGATGCTGCCTTTCCTTGCCTTTGGCCCGTCGCTCGCCGAGCGGCGCGCGGCGCAGGGCCTGCGCTGGGCGGCGGCCGCGATCCTGGTGATCTGGGGCCTTCGTACCGCGCTCGGCGCCTTCGGATTGATCGGATAGACGATCGATTGGAATGCGTTTCATCGTTTTTGTCGATGATGCTCATCCGAAGCTTCAATGGGAAAATATCATGCCGCGTCGCTATATCGGCGGGGCAACAGAAAGGATTCTCCCATGTCCGAGAAGAACAACAATGCCCCCGCCGTCGCCGACGCGCTCAACGCGCTGCTCGCCGACAGCTTCTCCCTCTATCTCAAGACCAAAAATTATCACTGGCACGTTCAGGGCCCGCGCTTTCGCGAACTGCACCTGCTGTTCGACGAACAGGCGGCGCAGATTTTCGCGACGACCGACCTGATCGCCGAGCGCGTGCGCAAGAATGGCGCGCCGACGCTACGCTCGATCGGCGATATCGGCCGCCGCGCGTCGATCCGCGACGACGATAGCGCGAACGCCGATGCCGAGACGATGATCCGCGGGCTGGCCGACGACAACAAGCTGCTGCTCGGCCAGCTCAAGGAGGTGAAGGCCGCCGCCGAAGCCGATGGCGACATCGCGACCAGCGGACTGGTCGATGGCTGGGCCGACGAAACGCAGCAGCGCATCTGGTTCCTCGAGGCGACGCTGGATTACTGAGCCGGATGGCCGCCGGTGCGGGAGGGATTTCGTCCGCTTTGAGGTGGATCTAAGCCGTTCCCCTCCCTGAAAGGGAGGGGAGATATATACCCGCCGCCGCGCGAAAACCGTCACTCCGCGCCGGCAAAGGAAAAGGGCCGCGAATTGCTTCGCGGCCCCATCCATTTTCGCCTGACGGCTTCCGATCAGAAATCAGAAGACGCGGGCATATTGTTCATTGCCGACGAAGCCGAGCTTGCCGACACCGCTGCGCTTGATCACCGCCATGACATTGTCGACGACGATATAACGCGCATAGGGGTCGGGCTGGACCTGCAGTTCGGGCTCGACCGGCAACGCCTTGGTCTGTTCCAGATACTGCGCCAGCTGCGCAAGGTCGACCGGCGTTCCGTTCCAGGTGATCGTCCCCGCGGGGTCGATCATCACCTTGTTCTTTTCGGGGTCGACATTGCTCTGGCTGTCGGTCGGGACCGGCAGGTCGATCTTCACCGCGTGGGTCTGGACCGGGATGGTGATGATGAACATGATGAGGAGCACGAGCATGACGTCGATAAGCGGCGTCGTGTTCATGTCCATCATCGGTTCATTTTCGTCCCGATCTCCAACTGCCATGGACATGCGATTATTCCTTCATTCCTAAACGGAAGGCCGCCTTAGAGGCGACCCACCGTGCCCGAGCCAGGAGCCGGTTCGGAAATGAACCCGATCTTCTGGAAGCCGGCATATTGCATCGTATAGATCACGCCGCCGATGCACTGGTACGGCGTGTTCACGTCGCCGCGGATATGCACTTCGGGGAAGTTCTCTTCGGTGATGTTCTGCGGCCCGCCGATATCTTCGAGCAGCTTTTCGAGCTTTGCCTGCCCGCGTTCGAGCAACTGCCGCGAATCGACCGGGGTCTGGCCCCAATAGACTTCGCACGCGCTGCTGTCGGCATTGGGCGAGCCATCGCCGTCGGTGTCGGCCGAACGGATCGACAGCAGCACATTTTCAGGCTTCGTCGTCGTCGGCTCGAAGACCACGTCGGGTAGCTCGAGGTTCACCGTCTCCAACACCACGGGAACCGTGATGAGGAAGATGATGAGAAGCACGAGCATGATGTCCACGAGCGGGGTCGTGTTGATTTCGGACATCGGGGCGTCTTCACCGCCACTGTCGCCTACACTCATCGCCATAGGATTAGCATCCTGTCACAAAATTACTGTCACGGACTCGGGTCGTCGCGCCACCGGCGCCGCGCCCTAGTCCAGCGGACCCCGCCCCTCGCCGCGTAGCGAAGGGCGGGGATCCAGGAACCAATCAGGCCTTCTTCGGCGCCGCGGCCGGAGCGGCGGCCTTCGCCGGAGCGAGCGTCGCCGGCTTCACCTGGCCGTTCGACATGATCGAGCCGAGAACGTCGTTCGAGAAGGTCGACAGACGGCGGGCGATCGCCTTGTTGCGGCTCTGCAGCCAGTTGAAGGCGAGCACCGCGGGAACCGCGACGATCAGACCGATGGCGGTCATGATGAGCGCTTCACCGACCGGACCGGCAACGGTGTCGATCGACGCCTGACCCGACGCACCGATCTTCACGAGCGCGCGAAGAATACCGATAACGGTACCGAACAGGCCGACGAACGGCGCGGTCGAACCCACGGTCGCGAGGAAGGCGAGGCCCGAGTTGAGCTTCGAGTTGATGTGGTTCTGCGAACGCTCGAGCGTGCCGTGCATCCAGTCGTGGGCTTCGACGGGGTCGGTCAGCTTGTTATGCTCTTCGTTGGCGCGCAGACCGTCTTCGACGACCTGACGATAGGCGCTGTTCTTTTCGAGCTTCGACGCGCCGTCGGCGAGCGTCGGCGCGCGCCAGAAATTGGCGTCGACCTGCTTGCCCTGGTTGATCACCTTGTTCTGTTCAAAGAGCTTGGTGAACAGGATGTAGAGCGTGCCGATGAACATGATCAGCAGGACGAGGAAGGTGACCTGCGACACGATGCCGCCTTCGCAGAGCGCGGGGACGAGGCCGTAGGGGTTCTGGCCTTCTTCCTTCACGCACATCGATGCGGGCATCAGGCTCATGCCTGCGTCGTGAGCGGCAGCCGGCGCCGCAGCGGCGGCATTTGCGATCAGATTAAACATATAGGAAATTCCCTCTCAAAATATTCAAAATCGAAAACAGGTGGTCCGGCGCCGATCAGCGCGGAATCTGCCAACGGATACGGTTGCTGTAGGTGCCGCCTGTCGGATTGCCCGCGCGATCCTTGCCCGGATTGAACCGGCCACGGCGCTGGATAAGCTTGCAGGTTTCGGCATCGAGATCGGCGTGCCCGCTCGACGACGTGACGTCGCAGGAGGTCACGCGGCCCTCGGCGTTATAAGTCACGCGGAAACCCGTCGTGCCCTCGCGTTCTTCACGCATGGCGCGCGCCGGATAGTCGTCGTTCGTCGCCCAGCGACCCGGGTTGCCACGCGGCGAACCGGCCTGGCTGAGGTCGGGCGTCGGCGGCGGAGCCGGCGGGGCCGGCGGCGTGAAGACCGGCGGCGGCGGCGTCGGCGGCGCCTTCGGCACCGACTGGACCGTATTGGTCGTCACCGGCGGCGGAATCGGCGACGGCGGCGTCACGACCGGCGGCGGCGGCGGCAGCTTGTTGTCCGGCGGCGGCGGCGGCGGCGGCTCCTCCGGCGGCGGCGGCTCTTCGACGTCCACCACATCCAATTTTTCGGCGATCTTCTTGACGATGCTGATATTCAAGCCGTTGACCAGGCCATAGCCCAGCACTGCCGTAAACAGACCAACCAAGACAATCGCCACTACCCTGTTTTTAGGGTCGACATTATCACCATAAGCCATTCAGGGACGACGCTCCTTGCTAGATCATCCTGACACCAATTCCCAACCCTCGGGACGGTTGCCAAATGCCCGGATGATTTCCGATGCGTTTTCACAGACCCGACGGCGCTACATCCGGCTTATTATGTTTTCGCCGGACGCTTCGCGGCCCGTCCTATCGCGGTGGCGGCACATTCGCAAACCCTTTATCAGCGGTTAATGTGCCATGTCCCATGATGGGGATTCAGGCGCCGATACCGGTGTCACAGATGATGGAAAGTAGATCGACCATGCGCCTCCCTCACCCGGCCGCTATCGCCGGCATATTGACCTTGAGCTTTGGAATCCCAAGCGTTTCCGCAATGCAGGCGCCAGCGGACGCCGCGGCGGCAAGCCCCTATACCTATGCCGACATCGCCGATCTGGCGACTGCGGCGCCGATCGTATTGCACGCGCGCATCCGCGACGCGACCGACCTGAAACCCGAGCGCGCGCCCGGAGTCGCGGCGGATCATGTCCGATTCTACGTCGAGGCCGACGTCGTCAGCCTGATTCGCGGCAGCGGCCCGCTCGCGTCGCGAATCTCCTATCTCGTCGACCTGCCGCTCGACGCGCGGGGCAAGCCGCCGAAGCTCAAGCGGAAGCAGCCGGTCCTGATCTTCGCCGGCCCCGTCGCGGGTTCGGCGGCGGGCACGAACAGCACCGGCAGCGTCCGCCTGATCGCCCCCGACGCCCAGCTGCCGTGGGATCCCGCGACCGAAGCGCAATTGCGCGCGATCCTGACCGAGCTGGTCAAACCCGGCGCGCCGCCCGCAATCACCGGCATCGCCAACGGCTTCCACGTCCCGGGCACGCTTCCCGGCGAGGGCGAGACGCAATTGTTCCTGAACACCTCGACCGGCGAACCCGTGTCGCTCACCGTGCTGACCGCCGCCGACGGATCGCGGCGCTGGGCGGCGGCGTTCGGCGAGATCGTCGATGGTTCGGCAGCGGTGCCGGCGCGCGACACGCTCGCCTGGTATCGTCTCGCCTGCGGCCTGCCGCGCCAGCTGCCGCTGGGCAAGCTTGCGGGAACCCCGCCCGAGGACCGGCGCAAGGCGGCGTCGGACTATGCCGTTATTCTCGGCGCGCTCGGCGACTGCACGCGCACGCGCAAGCCGCCGGTCGATTGATAGATCATTTCGCCTGCCGTAGCTTTTCCGCGCGGCGGCAACAGAAAAGCTTCCTTGTTTCGCCCGGAAAAGCCGATAGGGCGCTCGCGATGGCGGGGCGAGGCTCCGTAGTTTTATGGAGTCCCCCCGCATGTCGCCCTATTCCGCCCCGACCGCTCCCCGTCCGCCGCTGCGCGTCGCGCTCGCGGGGATCGGCGTCGTCGGCGGCGGCGTCGTGCGGCTGCTCGAGGCGAACCGCGAGCTGATCGCGCGCCGCGCCGGCCGCCCGATCGAGATCGTCGCGGTGTCGGCGCGCGACCGGCACAAGGACCGCGGCGTCGACCTTTCCCGCTATCGCTGGGAAGACGATATGGACGCGATCGTCGCGGCGGACGACGTCGATGTCGTCGTCGAGATGATCGGCGGCGCCGACGGATCGGCGCTGACGCTCGCGCGCCACGCGCTCGGCGCGGGCAAGGCGCTCGTCACCGCCAACAAGGCGATGATCGCGCATCACGGGCTCGACCTCGCACGGATCGCCGAGGAAAAGGACACGCCGCTGAAATATGAAGCCGCAGTCGCGGGCGGCATTCCCGTCATCAAGGCGATCCGCGAGGGCGCGTCGGCGAACGAGATCGCGCGCGTCTATGGCATCCTCAACGGCACCTGCAATTATATCCTGACCCGCATGGAACGCGACGGCGCGAGCTTCGCCGACGCGTTAACCGCCGCGCAGGCGGAGGGCTATGCCGAGGCCGACCCGAGCTTCGACGTCGACGGCGTCGATGCCGCGCATAAATTGTCGATCCTCGCCGCGCTCTGCTTCGGCACGCGACTCGACATCGACGCGGTCACCGCCGACGGGATTCGCGGGCTCATCGCCGCCGACATTCGCGAGGCCGAAGCGCTCGGCCACCGTGTCCGCCTGATCGGCATGGCCGAACGCGACGGCGCCAATCAGGGCGGCGGCCTCTACCAGCATGTCCAGCCGTGCCTCGTCCCCGCCGACCACCCGCTCGCCTATGTACCCGGCGCGCTCAACGCCGTGGTTGCCGAGGGCAATTTTGTCGGCCGCCTCTTCTTCGAAGGCGCGGGCGCCGGCGCGGGACCGACCGCATCGGCGATCGTCGCCGACATCATCGACATCGCACGCGACGAATATGGTCCCGCCTTCGCGATGCCCGTCGACGCGCTCGACGCGGCGCCCGCCGCCGATGCCGGCGCGCGCGTCGGCAAACATTATGTCCGCCTGATCGTCGAGGACCGGATCGGCGTGCTCGCCGAAATCGCGACGGCGATGCGCGACGCCGGCGTTTCGATCGAAAGCCTGATCCAGCGCGGCAGCGAGGACGGCGACGGCGTCGTGATCGTGCTCGTCACCCACGAAGGCCCGGCCAGCGCGATCCACGCGGCGCTCGATATCCTGGGCGCGTCGGACCATGTCATCGGCGCGCCGATGCATATGCCGATCCTCGCGCTTTAAGGCTCTTCTTCCGGCGCCGCAGGCTCCCCGTTCTCGGGATCGGTGCGCTCCTTCGCCATTTCATAGAGCGCATTATATTCGGGCCCGGGCTTCATCCGGCCGCCGATCGAAATCCAGTTATAGGGCAGCTTGTCGAGCGTCATCGCCCGCGCCTCGGCGCGCGGCAGCTTGGGCGGCGTCTCGCGCCCCTCGTTCGCGATCGCGCGCAATTCGGGGGTCAGGCGGTGGCGTTCGGTGTCGGTGCCGCACACGTTGATCGATCCGTCTTCGGCGGGTTTGCAGCGCCGGATCGGGTCGACCATCTCCTTCGCATTGGCCGCGGCACTTTCGGCATCGCGCGGCGGCGGCGGGGCGGGCGGCCCCTGCACCTGTGCGGCGGCCGGCACCGCCAACGTCATCGTGACGACACAGCTCAGGGCGAAAGCGGCACCGAATCGGGCGAAGCGTTCTCGACAAGTGGCGCGGGCGACCATATGGCGCCCACCATGCCGACACGGCACAGCAAGTAAAGACGGAGAGTGCGAAAGATGACGGATACCGGCAGCAACCTCGACCGGGTGCTCGTGCTCGAAATGGTGCGCGTCACCGAAGCCGCGGCGATCGCCGCCGCGAAGCTGATCGGGCGCGGCGACGAGAAAGCCGCCGATGCCGCCGCCGTCGAGGCGATGCGTACCGCGTTCAACACCCTCTATATGGACGGCACGATCGTCATCGGCGAGGGCGAGCGCGACGAGGCGCCGATGCTCTATATCGGCGAGAAGGTCGGCAACGCGCCGGGCAAGGGCCCGAAGATCGACATCGCGGTCGACCCATTGGAAGGCACGACGATCACCGCCAAGGCCGGCCCGAACGCGCTCGCGGTGCTCGCGATCGCCGAGGAAGGCTGCCTGCTCAACGCCCCCGACGTCTATATGGACAAGCTCGCGGTCGGCGCGGGCTATTCGCCCAATGTGGTCAATTTCGACAAGAGCGTGCGCGAGAATGTCGAGGCCGTCGCGCGCGAAAAGGGCTGCAAGCCCGAACAGATCATCGTCTGCGTGCTCGACCGCCCGCGCCACGAGGCGATCATCGCCGAGCTGCGCGCGATCGGCTGCGGCGTCGCGCTGATCCCCGACGGCGACGTCGCGGGCGTGATCGCGACGACCAACCCCGACACCAATATCGACATCTATATGGGATCGGGCGGCGCGCCCGAGGGCGTGCTCGCCGCCGCGGCGCTGCGCTGCGTCGGCGGCCAGTTCAAGGGCCGCCTCCTCTTCCGCAACGACGACGAGCGCAAACGCGCGAAGAAATGGGGCATCGAGGATCTCGACCGCGTCTATGACCTCGAAGATCTTGCCAAGGGCGACGTGATCTTCGCCGCGACGGGGGTCACCGACGGATCGCTGCTGCGCGGCGTCAAGCGCCGCCGCGACGGCGTGATGACGACCGAAACGGTGGTGATGCGCGCCTCGTCGGGCACGGTGCGCTGGGTCAAGGGCGAGCACCGGTCGCATTGAGGATCGGCGGGTTTTGGCCGGTAGTTGCCAATAGAGATGTGCACCCCGGCGAAAGCCGGGGCCCAGAATTCCAACGCTAATCCTGAGCTTTCTCGCACTGGGCCCCGGCTTTCGCCGGGGTTCACGAGGGGACCGCTTCCCACCCCAAAGCCGCCGTGACTCAAAGCCCCCCGCTCATCCCCTTCAGCAAACCCCGCCAAAACTCCCCCAGCCGTCGCTGGAACAGCATCAGCTCGAACCCGTGCCGCGCGACGTGGCTTTGCGGGATGGCATCCCAGCCGCGATGCTCGACGGTCACGCGCGTCTCGCCGCCGACCGCCTCGAAGCGCACATCGACCTCGGTCGCCTGATCCTCGCGGAAACTCGGCAGGCGCCAGGCGAAGGTCAGCCGTTCGCCCGGCAGCCAGTGGCGCACCGCACCGATCTCCCATTCCGCGCCATCGTCGAAGCGCGTGACGAGCCGCCCGCCCGGCCCCGCCGGATCGAAGCGCAGCGCGCCATCGCCATGCCGCGACAGCTGGAACAGCGGATGGCTCCGCCACCATTTGCCGATGTCGCGCGTAAAGGCGGTGAACGCCGCCTCCGGCGTCGCCGCGACGCGCAGCGCGACGATCACCGTCGCCCCGCTCATGGGCTGCCTTCGACATGGGCCTTGAACGCGGCGAGCTGGTGCGACCACAGCGCCTCGGTTTCGGCGAGCCATTGCTTGAGCTCGGCGGTCGCACCGTCCTTCAAGCGATAGATTCGCACACGCGCATCGAAGGGGGGATGCCCGTCCTCGACCATCCCGCCCTCTTTCAGCGTCCGCAAATGCCGGCTCATCGCGGGCGGCGCGAGGCCGAGTTCGCCCGCCAGCTCGCCCGCGCTGCGCGGCCGTTCACCCAGCAGCGCGATCGCGCGCCGCCGCGTGGGATCGGCGAGCGCGCCCAGCATCCGGTCGAGCGCCGCGCTCAATCGTCGAGCCGCGTCTTGGTCGTGAAGCCGCCCGCCGCGTCCCACTCGGCGGCGCTCTTCTCTTCAACCGTGACGCCAAAGGTCCAGATATGCCCCTCGGGGTCCTTCGCGCGGTAGGTGCGATCACCGTAAAATTGCGTTTCGGGTTCGGCAACGATATCGGCGCCGGCGGCGCGCGCATGCTCGCAATGCGCGTCGATGTCCTCGCCGCGGCCGAGCTGGACATGCACCGTTTGCGTATTCTTGCCGCCGAGATTCGCGGGGCTGCGATGATCGTCCGACCATTCATTGCCGATCATGATCGACGAATCGCCATATTCCATCTCGCTGTGCGCGAGATTGCCCTGATCGTCGAGCAGCACGAAGGTCGGTTCGAACCCGAACGCTTCTTCCAGCCAGCGGAACGCCGCCTTCGCATCCTTGTAGCAGACGGCGCTTGCAAGCCCCTTGGGTCGCGGTTGATCGGCCATGTCGTGTCTCCCGAGTCGCTATTTGATTTCCCATTCATAGAATATTTTCGCAAAATTGAAAATAGTCGCCGATATGCATCAAGATGGTAAAGCAGCGCCATGACCGACGGCCTCCGCCACCATATCGACGAAGCGATGAAGCTCGCCGCCGCGCAACTCGGAAAAGGGCGCGTCGCCGACTATATTCCCGCGCTGGCGAAGGTCGATCCGGACAAGCTCGGTTTCGCGCTCGCGCTCCCCGACGGCACCGTCCACACCTCGGGCGACGCCGACGAGCCTTTCTCGATCCAGTCGGTGTCGAAGGTCTTCACATTGGCGCTCGCGCTGCGCCGCATCGGCAGTTCGCTGTGGGATAGCGTCGGGCGCGAGCCCTCGGGATCGGCGTTCAACTCGATCGTCCAACTGGAAAGCGAACAGGGGATCCCGCGCAACCCGCTGATCAACGCGGGCGCGCTCGCGACGACCGACCGGCTGATCGACGGGCGCAGCGGCGATGCGGTCGCGGAAGAGATCGTCGATTTCATGCGCGCCCGGGCCGGCGACGACAGCGTCGCGATCGACTTCGACGTCGCCTTTTCCGAATCCGAAACCGGCGCGCGCAACCGCAGCCTCGCGCATTTCATGGATGCGTTCGGCAATCTGACGCACCCGGTCGAGACCGTCGTCGGCGTCTATTTCCGCCAATGCGCGATCGCGATGTCGTGCCGCCAGCTCGCACGCGCCGGGCTGTTCCTCGCGATGGAGGGGCGCGATCCGCTGACCGGCGAGCAGCTCGTCGAACCGCACCGCGCGCGGCGGATCAACGCGATCATGATGCTCTGCGGCCATTACGACAATTCGGGCGAATTCGCTTTCCGCGTCGGCCTTCCCGGCAAGAGCGGCGTCGGCGGCGGCATCCTCTGTATCGCGCCGGGGCAGGGGTCGATCGCGGTCTGGTCGCCCGCGCTCAACGAAGCGGGGACGTCCTTGGCAGGCGCCGTCGCGCTCGAACATTTCGCTTATGCGGCGGGCTGGTCGGTATTCGACTGATTGCTGCGATGGCGGACTTCGAACTCGACATCACGGACCTTCGCATGGTTGCGGCTTATGCGGCCGCGAACGCGGAGAAAGCGATCAAAATTTTCGAACGAGCTTGTCCGTCGGACACGCGTCCGGGCGAGGCCATCGCTGCCGCCAGGGCCTTCGCGGACGGGGGCAAGCGCGTTGCGGCGCTGCGCGATACTGCGTGGGCCGCGCTGAAGGCTGCGCAGGAAGCCGGCAATCCGGCAGCGCGCGAGGCGGCAAGGGCGGCAATGTGCGCGCCCTCGGCGGCTTTTCTGCATCCCCTGGCGCGTTCGACGCAGGTTCGTCACATTCTCGGCGCCGCCGCGCATGCCGCCCGCGCGACGGAGCTTGCCGCGGACGACGACCTCGCTGCCGGAGATGCTTTCGTCGAAACCGCGGCATGCGAGGCTACGTCCGCGGTTATAGACATATTGTGCCGCTACCCACCGGCGCCGAAGGGCGGCGGACGGACCGGTGAACTTTTGAGACTGCTCGATGTGAAGCTTCGCGGGAAACGCCCCGAAGGCGGCGAAACCTAGTCGTCGTTGAGCAAGACGAGCTTCACGCGCGCGGTGCCGCTGCGGTGCATGCCGATTTCGCGTGCCGCGGCGTGGCTGACGTCGATCACGCGGCCGTGCGAAAAGGGGCCGCGGTCGTTTATGCGGACGATCACGCTGTCGCCGTTCGACATATTGGTGACGCGCACCTTGCTGCCGAAGGGTAGCGTGCGATGCGCCGCGGTGAGCTGGCCGGGGTCGAAGCGTTCGCCGTTCGCGGTGCGGTTGCCGGCGAGTTCGTTGCCATAATAGCTCGCCATGCCGCCGTCGATTTCGGTTTCCATGTCGGCGATGGGGACCGCGCTGGCCGCGACGGCGGGTATGGCGGCGGCATCACTGTCCTGTGCAGCGGCCGACGCAACGAGCATCAGCGGCATCACCATGGTTGCAAGAGCCCGCATGGCATCCTCCCTTTTCGGTGAAGCGCCAAAAGCAGCGGCGGCCTGCCGAAACAAGCCGCCGCGCGTTAAACTGAATAGATTTTGCGTCCGAAAGTGCGTTTCGGTCCGTTTTTAAGGAACCAAAGCAAAGTCAGACGTCGAGATTCGCGACCGAAAGCGCGTTCGTCTGAATGAAATCGCGTCGCGGTTCGACTTCGTCGCCCATCAATCGTTCGAAGATTTCATGCGCGACATCGGCCTGTTCAGCCTCGACCCGCAGCAGCGAACGGTTGGCGGGATCGAGCGTCGTTTCCCAGAGCTGCTCGGCATTCATTTCGCCCAGCCCCTTGTAGCGGCTGATCGCGAGCCCCTTGCGGCTGTGCGCGAAGATCGCCTCGAGCAGTTCGGACGGGCGCGTGACCGGGTTGGCCTTCGCGTTCGTCGCGGCGGGAACGTCGCTTTCTTCGCCGTCGGCAACCTCGGTTTCGACTTCAGCGGCGGCGCCGCTCGCCTTCACCAGCCGGCCGGGGCGGGCATAGGTGTCGGCCTGTTCGGCGGCGAGCTTGTGCATCCGGCGCGCTTCCTGGCTGGCGAGGAAACCCGCGTCGATCGCATGATGATCGCTGACCCCGCGCCAGCGGCGTTCGAGCGTGTAGCCACCGCCCTCGACGGCTTCGACGGTCCAGACCGCCTCGGCGCCGCCGGTCAGCGCGCGCTCGGCGGCGTTGAGCCAGGTCGCGGCGGTCGCGGCGGCGCTGTGGCGCCCCGCGGTATCGAGATCGGGATCGAGCGCGCCGGTAAGCGCGAGCGCCTCGACCAGCCCGTGATTGAGAGTGCGCGGCACATAACGCATCAGCGCGCGCAGCCGCCGGCCGTGATCGATCAGCGAGCGGAGATCGGCGCCCGAGCGCGCGCCGCCCGCGGTTTCGAGCAGCAGCGCGTCGATCCCCGCATCGACGAGATAATTCTCCAGCGCGGTATCGTCCTTGAGATAGACCTCGCTCCGCCCCTTCGCGACCTTGTAGAGCGGCGGCTGGGCGATGTAGAGATGGCCGCCCTCGATGATCTCGGGCATCTGGCGATAGAAGAAGGTAAGCAAAAGCGTGCGGATATGCGCGCCGTCGACGTCGGCGTCGGTCATGATCACGATCTTGTGATAACGCAGCTTTTCGAGGTTGAACTCGTCGCGGATCCCCGTCCCGAGCGCCTGAATGAGCGTGCCGACCTCCTTCGACGAAATGATGCGGTCGAAACGCGCGCGCTCGACGTTCAAAATCTTGCCCTTCAGCGGCAGGATCGCCTGCACATGCCGGTCGCGGCCCTGCTTGGCCGATCCGCCTGCCGAGTCACCCTCGACGAGGAAGAGTTCGCACTTCGACGGATCGCGCTCCTGGCAGTCGGCGAGCTTGCCGGGCAGGCTCGCGATGTCCATCGCGCCCTTGCGCCGCGTCAGCTCGCGCGCCTTCTTCGCGGCCTCGCGCGCCGCGGCGGCGTCGATCACCTTCTGGATCACCGCCTTGGCGTGCGCGGGGTTTTCCTCGAGCCATTCGGTCATCCGGTCGGCCATCAGGCTTTCGAGCGGCTGGCGGACTTCGGAGGAGACAAGCTTGTCCTTGGTCTGCGACGAGAATTTGGGATCGGGGAGCTTGACCGAAACGATCGCGGTCAGCCCTTCGCGCATATCCTCGCCGGTCAGCGACACCTTTTCCTTCTTCAGCATCCCCGACTTTTCGCCATAGCCGTTCAATGTGCGCGTCAGCGCGGCGCGGAACGCCGCAAGGTGCGTGCCGCCGTCGCGCTGCGGGATGTTGTTCGTGAAGCAGAGGACATTTTCGTAATAGCTGTCGTTCCATTCGAGCGCGACGTCGATGCCGATGCCGTCACGCTCACTGCTGATCGCGATCGGATCGGGGAGCAGCGCGTTCTTGTTGCGGTCGAGATATTGAACGAATGCCGCGATCCCGCCCTCGTAGAAAAGGTCGTGCGTCTCATGCTCGGCATGGCGCGCGTCGACGAGCTTGATGCGCACGCCCGAGTTCAGGAAAGCGAGCTCGCGATAGCGGTGTTCGAGCTTCTCGAAATCGAATTCGGTGACATTCTTGAACGTCTCGGTCGAGGCGCAGAAGGTGACGCGCGTCCCCTTCTTGCCCGCGGGCGCGGGACCGGTGACCTTGAGCGGGGCAACCGAATCGCCATGTTCGAAGCGCATCCAATGCTCTTCGCCGTCGCGCCAGATCGTGAGTTCGAGCCATTCGCTGAGCGCGTTGACGACGCTGACGCCGACGCCGTGCAGGCCGCCCGACACCTTATAGGCGTTGTCGTCGCTCGTATTCTCGAACTTCCCGCCCGCGTGGAGCTGGGTCATGATGACCTCGGCCGCCGAAATGCCTTCCTCGGCGTGGATACCCGTCGGGATGCCGCGGCCATTATCCTCGACGCTGACCGATCCGTCGCTGTTGAGCGTGATCAGGACGAGGTCGCAATGCCCGGCGAGCGCCTCGTCGATCGCATTGTCCGAAACCTCGAACACCATGTGATGCAGGCCCGAGCCGTCGTCGGTGTCGCCGATATACATGCCCGGGCGCTTGCGCACCGCATCGAGGCCCTTCAATACCTTGATCGAATCGGCGCCATAGGCGTTGGCATTGGGCTGGTTGGAAGCTGCGCTCCGCGCTTCATTTTCAGGCGTGTCCGTCATATCGATTATATAGGGTCGAAGGCGCAATAACCCAAGCGAAAATGCGGCTCTTGGCCATATCGCGACGAACGTTGCACGGCCGCGCGGTGGCGGCTAGTTTCCCCGCATGAAACAAGGTCTCGTTTTCCCCTTCGCCTCGATCCTCCTCGCCTCGCTCGCCGCATGCAGCCAGCCTGCGCCGCCCGCCGACAATGCTCCGGAGCTTCCAGGTGAACCGATCGCAACGCGCGCGGTGATGATCGGCACCGAAGGACCGAGCCTTCCCGCCTGTTCGAGCATCAGCCGCGTCAAGACGGGTGGCACCGACGTCTATTGGGCCCCGAACGAGACGCGCGCGGTCAAAGCGAAGCTCGCCGGCGGCGCGAATGTGTCGCTGTGCGAGGCCGCGGAAAACGACGCCTGGTTCGGCGTCGTCTTCGCCGCGCCCGGCACCGATCCCGACATGTGCGGCGTCGGCAAGTCGGTCCCCAACGCGCGCGAATATCAGGGTCCGTGCCGCTGGGGCTGGATCAAGGGCGGGACGGTCCAGCTCGGCGGTTAGACCCCGGTTCTAGCGGCAATCCTCGATCACGCGGCCGATTTCCGATTGCACCGGCAGCGTGAGTGCGCCGCCGCCCGGCGTTTCGAGCGCGAAGCGGCCGCGGCTGAAGGCGATGCGGTCGAGCCGCGGGTCGCGGTTCGGCAGGTTCGCGCTGCCGCCGTCGAAGCGGATCGCATCGGTGCCGGCGCTGGTGCGCAGGCTGACATTGCCCGAGAGCCCCGATGTCATGCGGATGCCGCCGCCGCTGCACGCCATCGTCAGCAGCGGATTCGCGCTGCCCGTCGGAACGAAGGCGGCGGTGCGGCTCGCGGCGTCATAACGCCACGCGCCGCGATCGATCGCGCGATCCTCCCAGCCCGCCGTCGGCGTTGGCAGCGGGGCCGGCGCCGGTGCGGGCGCGACGGGTCGCGGCGCGGGCGGCGGTGCTTCGGGCTGGGGGATCGCGGCGCAGCCCGCGACGGCCAGCATCAGCGTTCCCGCCACCGCATAACGAAAGCCGGACATCTTCATTCCCTAAAACCCCTGCCAATCGATCACTTCAGCCAGCGGCGCGCGCGGTACCGGCCACTGGTTCACCGCCGCTTCGGTGTCGGCATAGCCGATCGCAAGCCCGGTGAACAAAATCTGTCCGTCGTCGAGCCCGAGCGTGCGGCGCACGGTCGCGCCGTACATCGCCCAGCACTCCTGCGGGCAGCTCGCGAGGCCATGTTCGACGAGCAGCAGCATCACCGACTGCAACCACATCCCCATGTCCGACCATTGCGGCGGCCCCATGATGCGCGAGCAATGGAGGAAAAGCATCACCGGTGCGTCGAACCCCCGGTAATTGTCCATGAACCGAGCGAGCCGCCCCGCCTTGTCCTCGCGCGGGATGCCGAGCGAGGCGTAAAGCGCCTCGCCGACGCCGAAGCGGCGGTCGGTCCAGGGCTCGGTCAGCGCGCGGGGATAGATGTCATATTCGGGCTCGTGCCCCTCGCGCCCCATCGCGATGCGCGCCGCGACGGCATCCTTCACCGCCTGCCAAGGTTCGCCGGTGAGTAGCGTCACCTGCCACGGCTGCAGATTGCCGCCCGAGGGCGCGCGCTGCGCCGCGGCGAAAATCTCCTTCAGCAGCGCCGGATCGACCGGCCGGTCGGTAAAGGCACGCACCGAGCGGCGCGCGTGGAGAGCCTCGGTAACGCTCGTATCAGTCGTTGGCATATTTATCCTCTCGCCTTTTGCCGAACAGCAGCTTGCGTTCGAGCCGGGCTTTCAACTGCCGGTAATAGGAAAGCAGGAAGACGTCATCCTCTTCGGCGACCGGGCGCCCGATCTTGGCGCGGATCGCATCGGCAACCTCGCGCATCGCGCGCGGATCGCGGCCGCGCAGCACGCGCTCGAGCTCCTGCAGCTCGAAAATGCCGTAGACCGCGAGTTCGGTGTCGGTAAAAATCATCGCGCCGCCCGCCGCATCGACCGCGATATCGGCGTCGAGCTTGACCCGCTGCGCCATCACCACCCATGTGCCCGCGATCAGATCGCCCATCCGCATCCGGTCACGGTTGAACAGCAGGAACAGGCTGAGGGTCAGCGACCAGAGCACGCCCGCGAGAATGATCCACCCCGACACCATATCCTCCGCCGCGCCGGCGCCGAGCATCATCAGCGGCAGGAAGAGTTCGAGCTCGCGGATCAAATTGCGCGCCACAACCGCGTCGGCGGTCAGGCGGTCACCATCGCGCGCGACGACGCGGATACCCATCAGGCGCTTGCCCGGCGTCGCGGCGCGCGAGCCGAGCTCGAAGCCGATGAACCAGAAGGTGCGCAGCACGAAGGAACCGAGCAGCCACACGACGACGGTGACGTCGGATCGTGAGGCGAAGCCGACCCACAGCATGAACAGCGAAAAAAGGAACAGCGCGAGCAGGATCAGTATCAGGTCGACGAGCAGCGCGCCGAAGCGCAGCCCCGCGCTCGCGATCCTGAGTTCGAGATCGACGCCTTCGGGGGTCACGAACTGGCGAATCTTCTTCGCGCTGGCGGCGCGATGCTTCGCGTTGGCGGCGGCGGTCATGTCACATCCTCGCGCCGCGGAATGTAATAATAGGCGAGCCAGAAGAGCAGCATCAGCGTGCCCGTAGCATAGCGCAGCATCGTGTCGGTGATCAGCTGACGCCCGAAGCCTTCGAGCAGCCCGGCCACGAACAGCATCAGGATGACGCCGACCATCACCTTGCCCGCGGTTCGCCCCGCCTCCGACGCCGCCTGCAACCGCCCGCGCGCGCCGGGAAAGACGACCGCCGTGCCGATGCGCAGGCCCGCGGCGCCCGACAGCGCGGCGGCGAATAACTCGGTCGTGCCGTGGATGAACAGCCAGCCGCCGAAATCGAAACCAAGCGCCTTGGCGGAAAAGACCGCCATCATCGCGCCGAGCCCGATCCCCTGATAATATTCGAGCATCAGCGTCGGGACGCCGAAGGCGAAGCCGAGCGCGAAGGACAGGATCGACACCCGGCTGTTGTGCGTGAACAAATAGGTCGCGAAGACGTGCAGCCCGCTTTCGCCCTTCTCCGCCGCCTCCTTGCCATGCCCGAGCGTCGTCTGGAGAAATTCGGCGGTGGCGCGCGGGTCGCGACCGCCCGACATCTCCTCATCGACGAAATTGAAATACCATTCGGGGTTGCTCGACACGAGCGAATAGCTGGTCAGCGCGCCGAGCAGGATGACGAGCGCGATGATCAGCGTCTCTTTCCACACGGAGCGCACCGCGGCGGGCCAGTCGTAGAGGAAGAAGCGGCGGAGGCGGTTCCAGCGGCTTTCGCGCACGCCATAGACGAGGAAATAGCCCCGGATCGACAGTGCCTCGAGATGATCGAGCAAGGCCTTGTCGAGGCTCGTCGCGCGCGCGATCGACAAGGACGAGAGCGTCGCGCGATAGAGTATGGGGAGCTGGAGCAGCTCGTCGCTAGTCAGCGCCTTTGCGCCCTTCTTCTCGAGCTTGGTGAGCAGAAGGTCGAAGGCGATCCAGTCGGCCTCGCGTTCGGCGCGGAAACGGCTGGTCGAGAAGCTCGGCGCGTCGATCGTCCTTGCGGGCGCGGCGGGCGGGATCACAGGCTGCCCGCCCGCTTGATGCCGAGATAGGCCTCAACCGCGCTCGCCCCCATCGCATCGGCGGGCACTTCGATCACGTCGGCGCCAAGCCGCTGGAGCCGCGCGATGACGAGCTGGCGGTCGCGCAGCATCGCCGCGGCGACGTTCGAGCGCGTGACGTCGGCGCCGGCCTCGGGCCGCCGCCGCTCCTCGCTCTCGACCTCTTCGTCGCGGATCACCACGAACAGCAGCCGGTGTTTCTGCACGAGTCGCCCCGCGGCGCGGATCATCAGGTCGGCGCTCGTCGCGTCGGTGAATTCGGTGAACAGGATGATCAGCGAACGGCGGTTGAGCTGCGCGCTCAGCGTGGTCAGCGCGAGGGTGAAATTGCTCTCGACATGCGCATAGTCGATCAGGCTCGCGGCGCGCTGCAGCGCCGGGAAATCCTGCGTGTGCATATAGGCGGGGGTCAGCGCCTGCGGCTTGGCGGCGAAGGAGAAGAAGCTGATGCGGTCATTGAGCTTCAGCCCGACATAGGCGAGCAGCAGCGCCGCCGACACCGCGCGGTCGACACGCGGCATGCCGCCGACCGGTTCGGCCATCGTCCGCCCGCTGTCGATCGCGAGCACGACGCGATTGTCGCGCTCGACGCGATATTCCTTGGCGAGCAATTTGACGTGGCGCGCCGACGCGTTCCAGTCGATCGCGCGCCGGTCCATCCCGGGCTGATATTCGGCGAGCGCCTCGAACTCGGCGCCTTCGCCGCGGAACCGCTGCTGGCGAAGGCCGAACCAGCTGTTACGCTGAAACAGCCGGCGGCCCTCGTCGGTGACGGCGCGCAGGCTGGGCACGACATGGATCGCGCCGCCGATCTCGAACTTGCGCTGTTTCCAGACGAGCCCGAGCGGCCCCGCCCAGCGAATCCACAGCGCCTCGACGCGCGCCTGTCCGCGCCGCGATGCGGTGAGCGATAATGTGCGGACGAGCGCACCGCCCGTGGCCGCCCTGCGCATATCGCCCGCGAGGCGCCCGCCCTCGGCGAGCCTTTCGTCGAGCGCGAGCGCGAGTTCGGCGCGCGGCGGGACGCTGCGACCGCTTGCGATGAGCGACAGGTCAAACGGATCGCCGACGCCGACCTGATGCGGGAAGTGCGCATCGAGCGTCAGCTGGCGCGGATTGGCACCCGCGACGGTGTCGAGGATCAGGCAGGCGATGATCACGCCGATCCAGCCGGGCGCGACCAGCCACAGCTCGGGCCGGATCAGCCCGAGCGCGAGCGCCATCGGGGCGCCCGCAAGCAGCAGATAGATCGCGCGGCGGGTCGGATAGATCAACGCGGCACCTCTTCGCGTTCGAGCAGGGCCGCAACGACCTGCTCGACATTGCGGCCCTCGATTTCGGCGGCCGCCGACAGGATGACGCGGTGACGGAGCACGCCGGCGGCGAGGCGCTGGACGTCGTCGGGGATCACATAGTCGCGCCCGTCGAGCGCCGCCGCCGCGCACGCCGCGCGCGCGAGCAGGGTCGCGGCGCGCGGGCTTGCGCCGCATTCGAGGTCGGCGCTCTCGCGCGTCGCGCGGACGAGGCGGACGATATAATCGACGATCTCCTCGGCGAGGCGCACCGTCGCGATGGTGTCGATCGCCGCGCCGATCGCCTTCGCATCGGCGACCTGTGTGACACCGAAATCGCCGACCGCCGGGCTCTTGAAGCGCCCACCATGGTCGGCGACGATCCGCCGTTCCTCGTCGGCGTCGGGATAATCGACGACGAGCTTGAACAGGAAGCGGTCGAGCTGTGCTTCGGGGAGCGGATAGACGCCCTGCTGCTCGATCGGATTCTGCGTCGCGAGCACGGTAAAGCGCGGGCTCATCGCGTGCGGCTCGCCGTTAATCGTGACGCGCCGCTCCTGCATCGCCTCGAGCAATGCCGCCTGCGTCTTGGGCGGGGTGCGATTGATCTCGTCGGCGAGCAGCAATTCGGTGAAGATCGGCCCCTTTGTGAGGGTGAAGCTCGACGTCTGAAAGTTGAACAGGTTCGACCCCAAAATGTCGCCGGGCATCAAATCGGGGGTAAACTGGATGCGCCCGAAATCGAGCCCCGTCGCGCGCGCGAAGGCCTGCGCGAGCAGCGTCTTCGCGGTTCCCGGCGGCCCTTCGAGCAGGACATGCCCGCCCGCGAGCAGCGCGATCGTCACCATGCGGGTGAGCGGCCCTTGCCCGAAAACGGCCTTGGCGACCTCGCCCTCGATCGCGGCGCCGAGCGCCTGGACGCTTTCCACGGGATTAGCTGTCACGGAGTAGATCCTTCCTGATGTCGTGCAGCGCTTGCGCGTCTGCAAGGAATTCATGCGTGTTGCGCGCGAGCGGCAGGCGCCGGGCGAGCGCCGAGAAAAGATCGCTGCCTTTCCTCAAATGCCGGTCGATCCACGCGTCGGTTTCGGCGTCGTCGAGTCCGGCGGGCGCGTGCAGGCGCCGCGCGATCGCGATGCGCTGGCTCTTTACATAAGCGTCGGCACCGTCGAGTTCGCGGCGTGCCTGCTTGATGAGGTCGGCGCTGTTCGCAATCAGCGCCGCCTTCGACACCGGGATCGCACGCCCCGGCTTCAGCGCCGGGCCAAAGCGCATCCACGCCTGCCACAGCGCGAGCAGTCCCGCCGCGAGCAGGCAGAGCGTGATGCCGATGAACGGCGGGACGAAGGCGAAACGTAGCAGCGAACGCTGCCCGCCGAAGCCGTTGAGCGTCACGTCGAAGGCGAGCCCGTCGCCATCGGCATGGTCGGCGACGGCATCGATCAGCCTCGCGCCGCCGGCCGCCCTGTCGCGCGAGGCGAAGGCGAGATTGTTGATGAGGTCGGGATCGGCAAGAATGTAGATATCGCGGTCGCCGACCTGCGCCAGCACCGCCCCGCCGCCCGGCGCGGCGATCAGCGTTTCGAGATTGTCGCCCGAAATCGTCTGCACATTGGCCGGCAGCCAGGCGGTGAAGCTGTGTCCCGCAAGGCGCGCGGGCACGTCCTGCGCCTTGCCCGGTACGGCCTTGATCGCAACCTTGCCGAAATGCGCGGGCGGAAGCATGGCATCGCGCGGCTTGACAGGAAGGCCGACACTGACCCAGCCGGGCTTCTGCGTCTGGCCAGGCACCGCCATCGTCTGCCATTTGGGCAGTATGATCAGCGCGGGGCCGGCCCGGTGTCCGTCGAGTAGTTCGGCGATCTCGGGCGCGCGGGTACGGTGTGTCGGAGTCAGAACCAGAAGCGGCTCATATTCCCCATAAGATTCCGTCTCGACCCGCCGCCGCAGTTCGACCTCGGCACCTGCGCGCTCGGTAAGGTCGACGATCGCGGCATAGCCCGGCGCCGCCTTCGACAGCGCGTGGCCGCCGCCGTCATTGCCGCTGCTAAGCTGCGGTCCGAGCGCGATCAGCGCCCAGAGCGCGATGAAGGCGACAACGCCGATCGCGACGACCGCGGCAATCAGCCGCGGGTTGAACCCATGATCGTCGATGGAAGCCTCGCTCATGCCCGCGCCCAATTCTTCGGTACCGTCAGCTCGGCATAGGCCGCGCGGCATTGCTCCCACGCCCCGGCGTCGATCGACCGCCCGCCGAACAGGCTGATCTCGACCGCGCGCGCGATGCGGCTGAACGCGCCGCGCGCGACCGTCGGCAGGTCGTGCGCTTCGGCCAGGTCGCGCGACGTCATCGCAGGTTTGACGAGCCCGGGACGGCGCCCTTCGATATCCTCGACGCTGCGATAGAGGAGCAGATGCACCGCTTCGGCGAAGCGCCCCTCGGCGGCGAGCGCATCGGCCTCGGCGAGCAGCGCGCGTGCCGCGCCGGCCTCGGCCCGACCAATATCGTCCTCCTCATCGCCCGTCGCCTTGCGGTCAAAGCGCAGATTGTCGACCCACCGCGCAAAGGCGGGGACGAAATGGTATAGGAGGAACAGCAGGATCAGCGCGATCACGATCCACATCAGCGGCTTGGCGGCGGGCGCGCTCCACTCGAAGAAATTGCCGATCGCATTGAGCAGCGACTTCAGCCACTCGGGCGTCGGCGGCGGGGGTGGAGGCGGCGGCGGAAAGGCGGTCTGAATCTCGCCGCCCGCGATCGTCTGGCTATAAGCCGGATCGACGAGTTCGGGGTCGAGCAGCCACCCCTGACCCCCACCGGCGCCGGACGTGTCGGCGGCAGCCGACGTCTGGGCGATCCACATGGATATCATGTTGAAAAGATGATCTCGCCCCGCTCGGTCATTGCCGATCTTGGTAGCGCGAGCGTGCTCCGCAAGGCAAGAGATGCTTGCGCGCCGAACTGCCCCGTTCTAGCGCGCGGAAAAATCGGCCGGTTCGTTACAATCGAAACCACCGGTCGCGCGACAGGAGAGACAGGTGGACGCGGCGCAGGCGGTACATGAGAAATTCCTGGCAGCCCTCTCCGGGGGCAGGCTGCCTAGCCGCGACGACGCGCCCGATCCCGCCGCGGCCGGCCTTTCGCGCGGCGCCGCGACCGACATTTTCCTGTCGCAGCTGACGAGCCGCCAGATGGACCGCCTCTCGCGCCATCTTCAGGCGCGCGGCGAAGGCTTTTATACGATCGGATCGTCGGGGCACGAAGGCAATGCGGCGGTCGCGGCGGCGCTGCGTGTCACCGACATGGCGTTCCTCCACTATCGTTCGAACGCCTTCCAGCTTCACCGGTCGCGCCAGCTTCCCGGCGGCACGCCGACATGGGACATGCTGCTGAGCTTCGCGGCGTCGAGCGAGGATCCGATCTCGGGCGGGCGGCACAAGGTGATCGGTTCGAAGCCGCTCGCCATCCCGCCGCAAACCTCGACGATCGCTTCGCATTTGCCCAAGGCGGTCGGCGCCGCCTTTTCGATCGGCATCGCACGCCGCCTCGGCATGACCGGGCTGCCGCTGCCCGACGACGCGGTCGTGCTCACCAGCTTCGGCGATGCCTCGGCGAACCATTCGACCGCGCAGGGCGCGTTCAACACCGCGGGCTGGGCCGCCTTCCAGGGCTCGCCGATGCCGCTGATCTTCCTGTGCGAGGATAATGGAATCGGCATTTCGACGCGCACGCCGACCGGCTGGATCGAAGCGCAATTCCGCCACCGCGCCGGTCTCCACTATATCAAATGCGACGGCACCGACCTCGTTTCGGCCTATGCCGGCGCCGCCGAGGCGGCCGATTATGCCCGCCGCACCCGCAAACCCGTTTTCCTCCACATGGCGACCGTGCGCCTCTATGGCCACGCCGGTTCGGACGTGCAGGGCGCCTATCTTCCCAAGGCGCTGATCGAGGCCGACGAAGCGCGCGACCCGCTGCTCGCGGGCGCCGCGCTGATGGTGGAGCATGGCTGGATGAGCGCGGCCGAGATCGCCGACGCCTATGAGGAGATCGGCGCCACGCTTGCGCGGCAGGCCGAAGCGGCGATCCGGCGTCCGAAGATTACGACCTCCACGCATGTGATGGACAGCCTGATCCCGCCGAAGCGCGAAGTCGCGCCGCGCAACACGCCGTCGATCGAAGACCGCAAGGCGATGTTCGGCAGCGATGCGCAGGCGATGGACAAGCCGATGCACATGGCGCGGCTTTTGAGTTGGGCGCTCGCCGATCTGATGCTCGCGCACAAGGAAATCGCCGTGATGGGCGAGGACGTCGGGCCGAAGGGCGGAGTCTATAATGTCACCGCGAAGCTCCACCAGCGCTTCGGATCGGCGCGCGTGATCAATACGCTACTCGACGAACAGGCGATCCTCGGGCTCGCAATCGGCATGGCGCACAATGGCTTTATCCCGATGCCCGAGATCCAGTTCCTCGCCTATGTCCACAATGCCGAGGACCAGATCCGCGGCGAGGCGGCGACCTTGAGCTTCTTCTCGAACGGGCAATATACCAACCCGATGGTGATCCGCATCGCGGGGCTCGGTTACCAGAAGGGTTTCGGCGGCCATTTCCACAACGATAACAGCCTTGCGGTCTTCCGCGACATCCCGGGCGTCATCCTCGCGGTGCCGTCGAACGGGCGCGACGCGGTCCAGATGCTGCGCGAATGCGTGCGGCTGGCGCACGAGGAGCAGCGCGTGATCGTCTTCGTCGAACCGATCGCACTCTATATGACGCGCGACCTCCACGAAGAAGGCGACGGCCTGTGGACCAGCGTATACGAGGCGCCGGGCGAAGGTGCGCCGATCCGCCTCGGCGACGTCGGCGTCCACGGCGACGGCAGCGACCTCGCGATCGTCACTTACGGCAATGGATATTATCTGTCGCGGCAGGCCGAAAAATTGCTCGCCGACGATGGCGTCAAGGCGCGCGTGATCGACCTCCGCTGGCTCGGACCGGTCGATGAGGCTAAGCTGGTGGCGGCCGTCGGCGATGCGAGGCGTATCCTGATCGTCGACGAATGCCGCATTACCGGTTCGCAGAGCGAGGCGCTGATGGCGACGTTCGTCGAACGCACGCCAGACAAGAAGCTCGCGCGCATCGCCGCCGACGACAGCTTCATCCCTTTGGGCAAGGCGGCGACGCTGACGCTGCCGAGCCGCGATTCGATCTATGCCGCCGCGAAGGAGCTGCTGGCATGAGCGCGCGCAAGACCGCGATCGTCGTCGCCCCCGGCCGCGGCACCTATGGCAAGGGCGAGCTCGGGAGCATCGCGCGGTTGCACGGAGCACGCTTCGGCGAGCTGATCGCGAACTTCGACGCGCAGCGCCGCGACCGCGACCAACCGACAGTCACCGAACTCGATGGCGCCGACCGCTTCAGCGTCGCGACGCATATGCGCGGCGATGTCGCGGCGCCGCTGATCTACACCGCGACCGCGCTCGACTGGCTCAGCATCGACCGTGAGAAGTTCGACATCGTTGCAGTCGCCGGCAATTCGATGGGCTGGTATAGCGCGCTCGCGCTCGGCGGCGCGGTGTCGGTGGAGGACGGCTTCCGCATTTCGAACGCGATGGGGCTCAACAGCCAGACGCACGGTCCCGGCGGGCAGATATTGCTGCAAGTGGTCGACGAGGATTGGCGTCCGGTACCGGGGCTGCGCGAAAAGCTGCTGGACCTTGTCGCGGCGATCGACACCCGTCCGGACCACGCGATCGCGCTGTCGATCGACCTCGCCGGCATGCTCGTGTTCGCGGGCAACGAGGAGGGGCTGGCCGCGCTGCTCGCCGAAGCACCGCCAACGCCGGGGCGCGATCCGCTGCGCCTAGCGGGCCACGGCCCTTTCCATACCCCGCTGATGTTCGGCAGTTCGGACAAGGCCAGAGCCGAGTTGCCGGTCGCGCTTTTCGGCCGGCCCGACATTCCGATGGTCGACGGCCGCGGCCATATCTGGCGCCGCTTCTCCAGCGACCCCGCAGAGATCTGGGACTATAGTTTCGGCCACCAGATTCTCGCGCCTTATGATTTCGCGCTGTCGGTACAGGTCGCGGTCAAGGAATATGCGCCCGACGCGATCATCCTGTCCGGCCCGGGCGACACGCTGGGCGGCGCGATCGCGCAATCGCTGATCGGCATCGGCTGGCAGGGCATGGCAAGCAAGGCTGATTTCATGGCGCGGCAGGCGTCCGACCCCATCCTGCTCTCGATGGGTCGCACCGAGCAGCGAGGGCTGGTTGCCGGACAGCAATAAGGCCGGCAGAGAGGAACGTCCCTGCCGGCCCTGTTGTTTGCCCGGGGTCAGGTGGGGTTGACCCCGGGCGGATGAACGGCAGCGCCAATGGGGACCAACTCAAGGGCGGTACACCGTTCATTTTCCTTATAGGCGCTACGCGCGGCACCTGGCCGGGTTCCCGTGCGATCATGCACCGAAACGGACCCGATCGCCCGGCGCGGCGCGCGCATATTCGGCGGTAAACTGCAATCGCAGCAGTTCGGCGACATTCCCCGCGCCTGCGCGGCGCATGATATTCGCGCGGTGCACTTCGACGGTGCGCGGGCTGAGGTCGAGCCGGCGCGCGATCGCCTTGTTGCCGAGCCCGGCGGCGATCGCGTCCAAAATGTCGCGCTCGCGCGGGGTCAGCGCCGCCAGCCGCGTTTCGGCCTCGCGATGCCGGGCGAGTGCTTCCTGCGCCGCGCGCCAGTCGGCAAGCGCCGCGTCGATCGCGCGCCGGACGAGGCGGGGGTCGAGCGGCGCGGGCAGCAAATCCTGCGCGCCGCCGCGCAGGATAGCGCGCGATTCGGCGATGCTGAGCTGCTCGGCGGCGACGAAAGCGAGGATCGCGGGACACCCGGCGATCCGTTCGAGCAGCGCCGTGCCGTCGGTCCACCCCGGCTGGCGCCAGCGAAAAAGCAGCACGCCGGACAGATCGTCGCCCTCGGCGTCGATCCATGCGTCCGCGCTCGCAAAGCTGCGCACGACCCGTTCGCCTCCCGCCGCGAGCGCACGAAAACAGGCCGCCCGTTCGACAGGGTCGGGCAGGATCAGATGGATATGGCCCCCGCTTTCGGTCACGCTGCGATGCTGCGCGCGAAACGATCGGGCCGACAGCGCGAAAGGATCGGCGGCGGCGCCATATCGGCGCGTTTTTCGAATTTCGCGCGCCACATTCCGGATTTTGGTGACCCCTACGGTCACTTCATACCGAACGCAAACCGTTGATTATAAAGAGATATTCGTGATTATCGGTCCTTATATACCATCAAAAGTGCCATCCGGCGCATAAGGTAGTTCGGCAGAAATGAAATCGCGAGATCGCGGGTGAGCGGCTAGCGAATCTTATATTCGTCATTCCCGTGAACGCGGGGATGCCGTTAGTGCGGCTTCAACATCGTCGCCCTTGGGTTCCCGGGCACACCACTGTTATAACTCGCTGGAACTTGCCATTTGAAGTCTTCCCGAACGCAAAGAACGGTAGTTTTGCGTACCATCTCACGTCGGCGGACTCTTTTCGAAGCGCTCAACAGCGGAACTTGTAGCTGCGGTTAGCTTGGGGGCTCGATCAGACCCTGCGTCACGTCGCGAATTCGAATTCACAGCGGAGCAGCCATTCCTTCTCTTCTGGATCAGTGGGTCCGGAGCCTTGGATAGGCCAGCGCCCGCCCAAATGTCGCCCTCCCAATGGAAGGGGGACGAAAGGAAGGTGCCTATCCCGCGAAATAGTCGATGGGCCGCGACCCATCCACGCTGCGAATCCCGTGCGTCTCGATCGCGCCGGGGGCGCCGAATGCGGCCATGTCCTGTGCCATCAACGCGATGCGGGGATCGGCGAGCGCGTTGTCGAATGGGGATTGGCCGCCGTTGCGATAGTTTACCAGCACGTCCGAGTCGTCCAGATGCGTCACGCCCATCACCGTGACGCGCCCGCCGTTGAAATCCAGGATTGCATTGCCGTTTACATAAAAGACCTGGAGTTGACCGTTCCTTGGATCGCCGGCCTCGGTGCCGCGCAGGTCGATTACGTCGTTGTCGCCCGGCGACTGGCCGAAATCCCAGATGATGTCGCCGCCCGAGAGTCCGTTGAAGAGGAAGCGATCGTCGCCGCCACCGCCCCAGAGTTGATCGTTGCCCGCCCCGCCGTCGAGCGTGTCCGCGCCGCCGCCAGTCGCCACGCCCGCGCCCGTCTCGCCATCGCCGTAAAGCCGGTCGTTGCCGATGCCTCCTTTTAGCGCGTCCCTGCCGCCTTGGCCGCCCGCCGCGATGCTCCGTGAGTCGCCGTAGAGCGCGTCGGCGCCGTCGCCGCCGAATAGCAGATCATTGCCGCCGCGGCTGCCGCCACCGATCGCAACGAGGTCGCCGTAGAGCGTGTCGCGCCCCAGCTCGCCATAGAGTTGATCGCTCTGCCAGCCGCCGACGAGCTGATCGTCGTGCAGCCCGCCGTAGAGCTTGTCCTCGTTCTTCTCGCCGAACAGCCGGTCCTCGCCCGCGCCGCCGGAAAGCGTATCGCCGCCGTTGCCGCCGCTGATCGTGTCGTTGGCGAAGGACCCCGTCAGCGTATCTGCGGCGCCCGTTCCGCCGATCGCGTTGGGGGCAAGCGCATCCACGGCGAAGATCTGAGCTTTGATCGCGCCGTCCATATTGTCGACGATGTCGCTGCCGCTGCCGTCGGTCCAGCTGATCGCGAAGCGATCCGCGCCGAGCCAGGCGACGCGGGGATGCTCCTGATTGTAGAGCGCGGCGGTGTTGACCTGGAATTCGTCGCCGAGGCGCTCGCCATCGCCGTCGAACACCGCGGCGCGGATCGAGGCGCCCGCGTTCGGCTCGCCGGGTTCGCCGTTGGCGTCGCGCCAGGTGACGACGAACCGCCCGTCGGCAAGCGCCGCGACATCGGCGTCGCGCTGGTAGCCTGCGGCGAGCGCGTTGATCGTGAAAGCCTGGCCGAGCGGTACGCCCGCGGGCGAGAATATCCGCGCCTTCACATCGGTGCCGCCGGGATCGACCGCCGGATCGGCATCGGGGGCGTCGTCCTGCCACACCACGACGATATTGCCATTGGAAAGCTGGACGATCGAAGGTCTTGGATCTTCGCCCGGGGCCGCGCCGATCTCGAAGATCGCACCCGCGCTGCCGTCCGCCGCACGGATCTGGCCGTAAAAGGCGGGCAGCCCGCCTTCCTGCGCATCGTTTTCGTCGCGCTGGCCGTACCAGAGCAGCGCGAACGCGCCGTCGGCCAGCGTCGCTACCGCCTTGGGCTTTACGCGCCCGTCCCAGCCGAACGTGAAGCTGGAAAGAAACGTCCCGTCGGCAGCCCGGACCTCGCCTTCGCCCTGATCCTCGCCGCTCCACACCGTCACCGTGCGGCCGTCGGCGAAGGCCGCGACCTGCGGATTTTGGTGGTAGTAATCATAGTCGGTCAGCAATTCGGGGCCGCTTGGTACGCCGTCGGCGCCGATGATCCGTGTATTCACTGAGGTGCCGGGAAGATGATTCTCCTCGCCGCTACTGTAGACGATCGCGAAGCTCCCGTCCGCGCGTGCGGTGACCGCCGGGTTGACCTGCGCGTCGTCGGTGATAGTGTTTACGCGGAACTCGTCGCCTATCGGCCGGGCCGTCCCGAACGCGCGAGCGTGGATGTCCCAATATGATTCGGACTCCTCGTCGCGCAGCTCGCTGCGCCAGGTGACGACGAAATCCCCATCCGAGGTGCCCGATATATCGGCATGGTCTTGCGTGCCGTATGTATGAAGGGTGTTGACGAGAAACTCGGTTCCGATCTTGGCGACCATGATCATGCTCCCTCATCCGCAGGGTGGACGAAGTCTTGTAGCGTGGGAGTGATCGCCGCGCATCGCCGCGCCGGGACGTTTGAGCCCGCACGTCTCATTTGCGCGACGGTGTGCGCGTATGGAGTTGCCCCACTTTGCCCTAACTTGTCCGTTCAATCTCTCCCTCGTGGGCGCCCCGAAAGCGACCGCTATTTTTTTGGGGGAGGAAGCGACAGTCGAGGGTGCGCGAATTATGGCCGCCACAGCGCCTATGGCCATGCAAAAAAACAGAATGACCGCCGTATCACAAAGGGGACCGGATATTCGATGAATTCCAGGCGCCTCCCATGCCGGTCAATCGCAGCCGATTTGGTTTTGATTTCAATAGATTTGAGTGTTGCGCTGGACGCGTGGCGAACTAATGGTGGTGCGAATTACTTGAAGTCCATCTCGGAAGATTGTCCAGTCGAATGTCCGATGCCGTCGATCCAGCCTTATCCGATGGCCCAAACGGAAGACCTTCCAGTGAGATCGACCGATCGCTGGCGTGCTTCATTCTGCTAGCAAAGTTCCTTGGCGTGCCTGCCGATGTTTCGCAGATCATTCACGATCGCGGGAGGGGCGATGCGCCTTTTGAACTGGAAGACCTTGCTCGCATTGCGAAACGGATCGGCCTAACCGCACGCGTCCGGCAGGTTTCGATGCCGGGCCTTGCCAAACTGCCGCTCCCGGCCTTGGCGGAAACCACCGAGGGCGATACCGTCATCCTGCTCAAGATTGAAGATGCAAGCCTAAACCCGCGCTACCTCGTTCAGCGAGGCGACGCCGAGCGCCCCGAGATATGGAGCAGCGCGGAAGCCACCGATCGATTTTCAGGCCGCCTGCTCCTGATGACGAGCCGCGAGAAGCTCGTCGGTGATAGCCGGCCCTTTGATATCGGCTGGTTCATTCCCGCACTCGTCCGCTACCGCGGACCGCTGCGCGATGTCCTGATCGCATCCTTCTTCCTCCAATTCATGGGGCTGGTTTCTCCGATCTTCTTCCAACTCGTGATCGACAAGGTGCTGGTGCACCAGTCGATGACGACGCTGGATGTCCTCGCGTTCGGCTTGGCGGCGGTCCTGATCTTCGAAACCTTGATGTCTGGCCTTCGCAATTGGCTTTTCGCGCACACGACTAATCGCGTCGACAGCGAGCTTTCGGCACGCATGTTTCGGCATCTTCTGAACCTGCCCCTCTCCTACTTCGAAGCGCGGCGGGTTGGTGACAGCGTAGCGCGCGTACGCGAGCTCGAACGCATCCGCGAATTTCTGACATCGAATGCGGTCACCGTCGTAATCGATCTGTTCTTCACGATCGTTTTCTTCGCGGTCATGTATTTCTACTCGCCACTGCTGACGCTGATCGTGCTGCTGTCGATCCCCTGCTATATCTTGATATCCGTGCTGATCTCGCCGACTTTGAGAACAAAACTCGAGGAGAAATTCCAGCGCGGCGCCGAGAGCCAATCCTTTCTCGTCGAGAGCGTGACAGGCATCGGCACATTGAAGGCGATGGCGGTGGAACCGCAGATGCGCGATCGCTGGGAAAAGCTGTTCGCCGGTTATACCAACACCGGCTTCGACGTTGCGAAGCTGGCTAATTGGGGCAGCCACCTGATCCAGCTTGTCTCGAAGCTGACGACAGTGGCTATCCTCTATTTCGGGGCCAAGGCAGTGATTGCGGGCGATCTCACCGTCGGCTCCTTGGTCGCGTTCAACATGTTATCGGGCCGCGTTGCGGCGCCGATTCTGCGCCTGTCGCAGCTCTGGCAGGATTTCCAGCAGGTGCGCATTTCGGTCGAGCGGCTGGGCGACGTGCTCAACGCGCCGGCCGAACCCGAATATAATCCGAACCGCGCCAGTTTGCCCGCAATCGCCGGTGCGATCCGTTTCGACCAGGTGCGTTTCCGCTATCGCGCCGACGCGCCAGAGGCGCTGCGCGGGGTCAGTCTCGACGTCGCTGCGGGCGAAATGCTCGGCATCGTCGGTCCGTCGGGTTCGGGAAAGTCGACGCTAACCAAGCTCGTTCAGCGCCTCTATGTGCCTGAACAGGGACGCGTGCTGGTTGATGGTGTTGATCTCGCTCTGGTCGATCCGCCATGGCTGCGGCGGCAGGTCGGAGTGGTGCTCCAAGAAAATATCCTATTCAACCGCACAGTGCGTGAGAACATCGCGCTTGGCGATCCGACGCGACCTATGGAAGCGGTGATCGAAGCAGCCAAGCTCGCGGGAGCGCACGAGTTCATCCTCGAACTCAATCATGGCTATGACACCGTGATCGACGAACGCGGGGGCAATTTGTCTGGCGGGCAGCGTCAACGCATGGCGATCGCGCGCGCGTTAATCAACGACCCGCGCATCCTCATCCTCGACGAGGCGACTTCGGCGCTTGATGCCGAGAGCGAAGAGATCATCCAGCGCAATCTCGCCAAGATTGCCAACGGACGCACGGTGATCGTCATCGCTCATCGCCTGTCAGCCGTTCGCCAATGTCACCGCATCATTACCGTCGAAGCGGGCGAAGTGACCGAGATTGGCAGTCATGCCGAGTTGCTGCTCGCCGGCGGTCGCTATGCGCAGCTCCACGCGAAGCAGATGGGCGGTACGGCGTGAGCTGGCACGAACGCCTGTCGCGGCATTTTCCGAATATTACCCGGCATGTGGTGATTCTGCGCGAAAGCTGGCGCCGCCAGAACGAGACGGACAGGCGGGCGCGACCCCGCAGCGACCACGAGTTCCTCCCCGCCGCGCTCGAGATCATGGAAAAGCCGCCGAGCCCCGGGCTACGATGGCTGATGCTGTCGCTGTCCGCTTTGCTCGTCGTGGCGCTGGTCTGGTCGATCGTCGGGCGGGTCGATGTCGTCGCGACCGCGAGCGGCAAGGTGGTGCCTGCGGGCAACGTCAAGCAGATTCAGCCGATTGAAATCGGCTATGTTCGCGCGATTCACGTGAAGAATGGACAGCATGTCGAGGCGGGACAACTGCTTGTCGAGCTTGATCCAACGCTTGTCGGCGCGGAGGCTGAGCAGGCAAATAAAGGATTGCTCAATGCCGAAGTCGATGCTGCGCGCAACGCCGCGCTGCTCGGTCATCTCGATGGCCGGTCGGTCCGTTTCACAGCGCCCAAGGGGACGTCGGCGGAAGTCGCTTCGACCCAGTCGCGATATGTTCGCTCGGCGATCGCCGAATATGAAGGCGAGCGCGCGAGCCTGATTCAGCAGCGCGCCGAGAACGCAGCCGAACTGGCGAGTGTCGGCGCAGAGGTCGCAAAGCTCGAACAGACCCTCCCGATCGTCGAGCAGCAACTGGCAGCGCGACGGGAGCTTTCGGGAAAGGGTTATTTCTCGAAAATCCGCCTGCTCGAGTATGAGCAGCTCAAGATCGAGCATGTGCAGAATATCGAGGTACAGAAGGCAAATGCGGCGCGCGCGCGCGCGACGATCGCCAATATCGACGCGCAGCTTGCGCGCCTGCGTGGCAGTTTTGCTAAGGTGGCCGCAACCGACCTCGCCGAAAGCCAGCAGCAATCGGGGCTCGCGCGCGAGGAAGTTACCAAGTCGCAGCGTCGGCGTGCCTATATGCAACTTCGCGCGCCGGTGTCGGGAACGGTCCAGCAGCTCGCGATCTCGACCATTGGCGGTGTTGTACAGCCAGCACAGACGCTGATGATCGTGGTGCCCGACAATGCCCCACCGGTGGTTGAGGCGCGCATCCTCAACAAGGACATCGGCTTCGTGCGCGAAGGACAGCCGGTACGTGTAAAACTCGAAGCCTATCCGTTCACCGATTATGGCATCATTCCTGGTGTCGTTGAAAGTATAAGCCGGGATGCGGTCGATACGAGCGAGCCGGGGGCAGCTGAGGAACGCGACCGCAACGGCCGCGTCGTACAACCGGGGCTCGTCTACACGACGCGCATCCGCCTTTTGAAGCGTAGCATCCGCGTTGCCGGGCGCGACCAGCCGATCGGGCCGGGGCTTGCGGTACAAGCCGAGATCAAAACCGGAAACCGTCGGATCATCCAATATCTGTTGTCCCCGATCTCGCAGGCGCTCGACGAAGCCGGGCGGGAGCGGTAATGGCAAGAGAGGACACTGGTTGGAGAATCTGCTGGGTGCCGTGCAGCATCCCATCATAAGGAAACGCCAAATACTCAATTCGAGACATTTTTGATTGATTGGTGCGCTAAGTTCATGATTATATGCACGACTCTATTGTTGATCGTGCCATAGCTGGTGGATTGACCCGTTTGATGGGGGGAACGATGAATCACGGTATCGTCTCACATGAACTGCTGGAGCAGTTTTACAATCACATCACTGCAGGGCTGCATAATGGACAATATTGCTACGGGTTAGAACTTGAGTTCTGTGATCGAAATGACTTTGATGTGAAGGTACTTGCATTTCAGTATAACGATTTCTCATGGTGGTTGAACGACGTGGGATCTCCGCTGTCTGTGGCCGTTACGGATAGGCATGCCAACTCGCTGAGTCTTAACTCAGAGTCTGTAAAGAATGTTGCCGTGCAGTTCAGAAATTTTATCAGAAACAAATTTGGGAAGCCGCCACTGAAAAACGAAGAGGTGGCTGGATTCATTGCAGATTATCAGTTTCTAATCAATCGCGAGAAACGCCCGGCAGGATTTGGGAGCTTAAAACCGTATTATCGAGTCGATGATAAGGAAGTGCATGCGGCCACAGAGTACGCTTTGGAAAAGTACGAGTACGTAGCAAAGTACATTAAATCTTTAAAGTATGTCGCGCCATTGCAGGGGTACTCGTGTAATGCCGTTAATGGTATGGGTATGCCTTTCATATTCGCTGAAGACGCATTAATGGGGACGTTGCCGCCCCTCGACGGATATGGTGGTATCGATGGAGTGCAACAAGTCGTTAGGCTTTTGCAAGAAATTTGATCCGCTTTCGTGGTACTTGAGGGGGGGCGTATGACAATCTATTATCTTGATACTACGACACTGATCTATCTCATTAATAGCGGGAACCTGTCTACTTTTCTGTCCCGATGCGAAGCAGCTGGTATAGAGGTTCGCGCCACTACTGTGGTTCTTCAAGAGTTTCTGCGGAACCCTGTCACTGCTGCTGAGGAAGCTTTTGCAACGCTTATTCAGAACGGCGAGAGCGTCGGATTCACGGTGGAAGCAGATCCACTCAATATTCAGCCCGATGCGACAGGAAGGTTGCCGCGAGACGCTGGCGAACTGAGTTCCGCGGAGGCTGCAAAACGAGCAGGGCCAAATGCTTCAGTGGTAACCCATGATTCTACCGCTATCAGGCGTCTTCGGCAAAACCCGGCGTATAGTGGAGTTGAGTTTAAGTCCATCGGGAGGCTGCCAGGGTTCGGGAACAGCCTCACGGATCCAGCGCAACGCCCGGTCCCCGATGTAATGCCTGAAATATTTGGACGTACACCTAATCCTGATCCAAGTAGCCAGTTTGCAGATATTAGCGCCGATCCGGAAGAAGAGGCGAGATTTAGAGATCGATTTCAGAAAGAGTTAGCAAGGATAAGGGATATAAGTCCAAACAATGCGCAAAGTGTAGATTTCCCATCTAACGCTGAGCTTGGCGCAGTCTCCTACACGCGCACCCGCTATGGAAATCCGCTCGAACAACGCTACGGAAGATATGGGAGTTCGCCGGAAGGCAACGGCTGGGTGAGCGAGACGGAAGCTAGGGCGATGAGCCCCGAAATCGATAGTTTCCGACAGGATATTGAAGCAAAAGCTAGGACGGCCGTCGCAGAAATTCGAAACAATCCCTCATCCTATGACGTACACGGAAATCTGACGCCGTTGGCGGCGGCCGCCCTCAAGGCTGCCCAACTTGCGCTGATCAGCTTCGGAGCTGCAGCCGCTGTCTGGGACGCCCACGGGTCCGCGGAGAGAGCTCGAGCGCTAGCCCAGCAGGGAGATATGGCTGGGGCATCCCGAGAAATCAGCGGCCTCGCGGGACGCCTTTACGGGGGCCTTTTGGGGTTTGAGCTCGGTTTCGCGGCTGGAGGCCTTTATCTTCCGGCAAAAATTGCGCTTGGCTTTGGTGTAGGCGTCCTTGGCGTGATTGTTGGCGACAAAGCAATGCGTCAACTCGCTGACTGGTTCTCCGATCTATTCGGCAAGGATTGGCTGACCGTGTTGGAGGATGGCGCGTCAGCCATAACCCGTAAACTGACAGATTTGGCGCGCAACATTCTTGGCGATCCTATTGTTCTGGATCTCGATGGCGACGGGATCGAACTGAATTCGCTCGCCTCGAGCTTAGTCAGATACGACCTTGATGACGATGGTCTCCAAGAGCGCGTGGGATGGGTCGGCGCTCAGGATGGATTGCTGTTCCACGACATCAATGGAAATGGTCTCGTGGACGGTGTTGCCGAGCTCTTTGGGAGCGCCAATGTTGATGGATATGACGAACTGAAGCTGTTGGATTCCAACAACGACACCAAAATAAGTAATCTTGACGCAGAATTTGCGAATTTGAAGGTTTGGCAGGATCTTAACCAGGACGGCGTTTCAACGAGCGATGAGATCCTAACTCTCGCACAGGCCGGGATCGTCCGCTTCAATCTCAATTATGTGCAATTGAATGCTGAAGTTGGCGGCAATATCACGGCGAGAAAAGGAAGTTATGTGCGTGCCGATAACGCGAGCCGAGATATGGCGAGCGTGTGGTTCGGCATGGATGAAAGCGTTAACCGTCCAGTTATTCCTGATTACTCGGATATGAGCGAATATTATCAACTTCCAAATTTACCTGCCGCGGCTTCCATGCCGGACCTCAAAACCGCAATGTATTTCGATTCAATTCTTAAGGAGATGGTCGACGACCTAGCCAGAGGCGAGTTTGATTTCGGTAGCTTTGCGGATTTTGCTGGTTTACCGATAACGCAGCCTTATAGCACCTTTACGACTAACGGGGGTGGAGGTATTGTTATCGGCTCCGACCTGCTCACTGGGGAGGCAGTAGCCGGACGATTCATTGAGACGTTGTACCGTTGGGCCGGGGTCGATACGTCTGTTGCCGAAGACCCTGATCATCCGTGGCATTTGCAAGTTTTCGAAGCGATCACAGGCATGCCCCTTGAACTGTCAAACGAACATCAGCGAGCGCGATTCGAAGAGGCTTGGTCCGAGCTCATAGGAGAGTGGGGCGTTCGCTTCCTAGTGCAAGCGGCCGATCAGGCGCTGCTCGCCCCAGCTTATGACATGATAGCCGCATTGGAGGCTCTCGACCCTCAAGATCCGAATTTTCTCCAACAAGCGTCTGCGATTGCCGAAGGCGGAATGGCAGCGCTAAACGCACCACCAGTGCTCGCGCCATTTTTGGCACCATTCGCGCTCTTGTCGATCGATCCCTCGACCGGCGAAATCGAAGGGGATTTCGACGCGTTTGTTCATGCGTATACCAAAGATGAGCCAGAAGTTACAACTAGCCGCATCTCTACGGGAGGCGGGGTGGTAAACTATGGCGACTGGTTGGCTTGGTACCAGAATCAAGGAAAGTTTATCTATAGCGTTGCCGCTGCCATGAATATTAGCTCGGATGCTGTAAATCGTGTCACGGGCTGGCGCTGGATGTTCGGTTCGATCGGTGATGTCGAAGGCACATCCGGCGATGATATATTGGAACAAGCATCTAGCTCGTCGGCCCATATTATCAGCACCATGTCAAATGGATCGATTTCGATCTCTAACGGCACCGCTCCCACTAGGGATCAGGCGCTTTATGGCTACACTGGCAATGATGAATTGCGCGGCTTGGACGGCGTTGATCGCCTTGTGGGCGGTGTCGGCGACGATTTGCTAAAGGGTGGCTCCGGCGGTGACATGTATGTCTACGCATCCGGCGATGGGCTCGACACTATCATCGACGAAAGCGGTACGGACGACGTCATCTATTTTTCGAGCGCGTTACGATCGGAAAACCTTCAGATTTCCAAGCTGACGGGTACGAATAACCTGTTCCTCCATTTCGGAGATCCGGCACATGGGATCATACTGACCAATCAGTGGAATTCGAGTGCGGCGGCGATCGAGCAGTTTCATTTCGTCGGCCAAGACGGGTTGGACGCTGGCGACATCGCGACACGCTATCTTGCGACGTTGGTCACTTCCGGAAACGACGTTATCGCCGGAAGTTGGGCATCGGAGCACATCGTTACGTTGGGGGGTAATGATACGGTCACGGCCGGGGATGGAAATGACACCATATTGGGCGGTGATGGAGACGATGCGCTATCGGGTGAAGTTGGAAACGATTCTCTCACAGGCGGATCGGGTAACGATACGATGCTCGGCGGGCGAGGCGCCGATTCCTATTTCTACAGGTTGGGCGACGGGGACGATGTAATCGACGATGTCGCTAACGACAATGAAGCGACGATTATGGACACGCTGGTATTCGGCGGAGACTTGACGGCGGACGATCTCATCCTCTCAAATGTCGTCGACGATTTTAATAGCATTGTCATCGGCTTCGTGGGCCAACGCGGCTCGATCAAGATCAAGAGTCAGAACTCGACGAGTGGCGGGATCGAGGCTGTTGTGTTTTCTGACGAGTCGCATTGGACACTTGCCGAACTGATGGCGCGTTATGTGTTTGATCAGCAGACAGTCGGCCATGATCTTGTAAATGGATCGCATTTTGCCGACAGCATCTCGTCAGGTAATGGCGACGATGTTGTGGTCGCCGGAAACGGTAACGATTCCATCACTGGTGGCACGGGCAACGATTATTTTGAAGGCGGGTATGGCGCCGACACTTACGTCTATAACCTCGGCGATGGCCACGATATCATTTATGATCAGGCGACGGGCGACAGTGAAAGCAGTGTCAAGGACACGATAGTTTTTGGTGCCGGCATCACGGCGGCCGACTTGCGGTTCGCGAACGTTCCGGACTTCTGGAACGACATCAGCATCAGCATCGCAGGTGCGGCCGGGTCGATCCGAATTCGGAATCAGAGTGACAACAAGACTGGCATCGAAGCGATTAATTTTGCCGACGGCTCAAGTTGGACACTTGAACAACTGAAGGCGCGCTATGTTCAGGATCAGCAAACGATCGGTCACGACCGGGTGCATGGCACGGAAACGACGGATAGTATTTCCTCTGGTGCCGGAAATGACGTGATCGTTGCGGGTGCTGGCGATGATGTGATTGCGGGCGGCACGGGCAACGACTATTTTGAAGGGGCCTGGGGCGCCGACACTTACGTCTATAACCTCGGCGATGGCCACGATATCATTTATGATCAGGCGACGGGCGACAGTGAAAGCAGTGTCAAGGACACGATAGTTTTTGGTGCCGGCATCACGGCGGCCGACTTGCGGTTCGCGAACGTTCCGGACTTCTGGAACGACATCAGCATCAGCATCGCAGGTGCGGCCGGGTCGATCCGAATTCGGAATCAGAGTGACAACAAGACTGGCATCGAAGCGATTAATTTTGCCGACGGCTCAAGTTGGACACTTGAACAACTGAAGGCGCGCTATGTTCAGGATCAGCAAACGATCGGTCACGACCGGGTGCATGGCACGGAAACGACGGATAGTATTTCCTCTGGTGCCGGAAATGACGTGATCGTTGCGGGTGCTGGCGATGATGTGATTGCGGGCGGCACGGGCAACGACTATTTTGAAGGGGCCTGGGGCGCCGACACTTACGTCTATAACCTCGGCGATGGCCACGATATCATTTATGATCAGGCGACCAGCAACAGTGAAAGCAGTGTCAAGGACACGATAGTTTTTGGTGCCGGCATCACGGCGGCTGACGTTTTTATTGAACCGGATCGTTGGAACAATGCCTCAAACTTGCTTATTCGGTTTGGAAGCCAGCCCGGATCGATCCTGGTCCTTGGGCAATCGGATAACCGGACCGGTATCGAGACAATCCAATTTTCCGATGGCACCGTTTGGGACGCAGCTGACATTGCCGCTGAGTTTGCAGTTGGTCTTGCGCGCGTAAACGCGCAAGCGATCAATGGTACGTCAAACGCCGAAACGCTCAATGGATCGGCGGACGGTGATCGTATCTACGCGGGAGCCGGCGATGACACGCTGATCGGGGCTGCCGGGGACGATCTTCTGTCTGGAGGCGCGGGTCATGACACGTACGTCTTCAATGCTGGAGATGGCCAGGACATCATCTCCGAGAAAGAACATACACAGGGCCCCGGTGGAACAGACACGCTTCGTTTCGGCCTCGGGATCGGCTTTGAAGACTTCATCCTGAGCAAGACGACGCAGGATTGGGGTGATGTCCGAATTACCATTGCGGGCACTGGCGATTCGATCCTGCTCGATGGGCAAGATAACTTCACGAATTTCTCGTCGGGCTGGTCCTATAACCGGATCGAGAATTTCATTTTCCAGCACGAAGAGAACGGTTCGATCGTCGAGACGACGGTGACCTGGGCCGATCTCAACCTGCTTCGCCTTGCCCAAGCCAAGACGACCGGCAATGATACGATCATCGGCACCAATTTCGCCGATACCATCGAGGGCGGGGAAGGCAACGACACGCTTTATGGCTGGCTCAATGACGATACGTTGATCGGCGGTGCGGGCGATGATCTTTCGACCGGTGGCGCCGGTAACGACACCTATGTTTTCAATCTGGGCGATGGCCAGGATACGATTTTTGAGGACGAACATACACAGGGCCCCGGTGGAACAGACACGCTTCGCTTCGGCCTCGGGATCAGCTTTGAAGATTTCGTCCTGAGCAAGACGACGCAGGATTGGGGTGATGTCCGAATTACCATTGCAGGCACTGGCGATTCGATCCTGCTCGATGGGCAAGATAACTTCACGAATTTCTCGTCGGGCTGGTCCTATAACCGGATCGAGAATTTCATTTTCCAGCATGAAGAGAACGGCTCGATCGTCGAGACGACGGTGACTTGGGCCGACCTCAACCTGCTTCGCCTTGCCCAAGCCAAGACCGCCGGAAACGATACGATTATTGGCACCAACTTCGCCGATACCATCGACGGCGGCAGCGGCGGCGACACGCTCTATGGGTGGCTTGGCAACGATACGCTAATCGGGGGCAGCGGCGGCGACCTTCTGACTGGCGGCGCCGGCAACGACACCTATATCTTCAACCATGGCGATGGCAGTGACACGATTTTTGAGGACGAGGATACGCAAGGTCCTGGCGGAACAGACACGCTTCGCTTCGGCCTCGGGATCGGCTTTGAAGACTTCATCCTGAGCAAGACGACGCAGGATTGGGGTGATGTCCGAATTACCATTGCAGGCACTGGCGACTCGATCCTGCTCGATGGACAGGACAATTTCACCAACTACTCGTCGGGCTGGTCTTACAACCGGATCGAGAATTTCATTTTCCAGCATGAAGAGAACGGCTCGATCGTCGAGACGACGGTGACTTGGGCCGACTTCAACCTGCTTCGCCTTGCCCAAGCCAAGACCGCTGGAAACGATACGATTATTGGCACCAACTTCGCCGATACCATCGATGGCGGCAACGGTGGTGACACGCTCTACGGGTGGCTCGGCAACGACACGTTAATCGGCGGTGCTGGCAACGACGTGCTTGATGGCGGCGCGGGCGCCGATACCGTTCTCTTGTCCGGCCTCAGCGCATCCTATTCGCTCGCGACTTCTGGCGGCGCCCTAATTATAACGGACAACGAACGCGACGTGGATGGCGATGACGGGATCGATCGGCTCCAGGCGGTTGAGCAGTTGCGATTCTCGGATGGCGAGGAAGTCGGGATCGCTGCGCCGATCATCCTCGATCTTGACGGTGGTGGCGTGACGACGCTTTCGGCGTCGGCGAGCCGATCAGGGTTCGACATGGACGGCGATGGCATCGCCGATGATACGAGTTGGATGGGTAATGGCGAAGGCATGCTTTTCCTCGATCGTGACGGCGATGGGACGCTCAGCAATGCCGGAGAGTTCAGCTTCGTGGGCGATCTTGAGGGGGCTGCGTCCGATTTGGCCGGTTTGCGCGCCTTCGACAGCAATGGGGACGGTATTCTTTCGTCTGCCGATGACCGCTTTGCCGATTTTCGAATCTGGCGCGACGGTGATGGCGACGGCATAGTCGGTCAGGGGGAAGTCCTCGCTCTGACGGGCGCAGACGTGCAGTCGTTGGATCTCGGCGGCATCGCAGTCGAAGGTACAGCAGCCCTGGGCGACGTGGTGACCATCAATATGGGAAGCTTCACGCGGACAGACGGTTCATCAGCAGCGTTCATCGATGCGGCTCTGACCTATTTTTCGGGCACGGTGCAAAACAGCATAACGGCTCCCATTAGTCAGCAGATCGGGCCGCTGTCTCATCACTTACTGAGCACCTTGGATTGGGATGACTCGCATCGACGGAGGCATCGCGAATTGCAGGTCGATTGGCAATATGGGCACGATCCGATCGCGAACTGGCCGCAGCTCGGTGACCGAAGAATGTGGTCGGGTCAGGCGATTTCGGCGATTGATGATCTCAATCAGCTCGCCAATTCGCCGATCTCCGCGCCGTCACCGGCGTCGAGTATCGATCGCCAGCTCGCCATGATAGTGCAGGAGATGAGTGTGTTCGGCGCACAATCGGCCGGCGAAGTACTTGGGCCTTGGCAGCGTGAAAATGTGCGGCCGCAGTTTGAATTCTTCGCGTGAAGCTCGGATGCGAAATACGGCGCAAAATTTGCGCGTCGTATTTCGCTGACAGCCAACTCAAAACTTTGCTTCGTCTGAAGAGGCTCAATCGCCCTTCTCCGGTCGATCCTCGACACGAATGGTGCATAGCACGGAACGTTTCCTTTCCCGCGCTTTGCGTGCACAGGCATCAATGGTTTCTCCATATTCGCGCCGAATCTCGTCAGCAGCGACTAGCGTGCTCCACGCATCGGGGCTTCCAGCCTGCATAAGACGAGTTCCGGCCTCCCACAGCGTTGGCTCGCCAATGATATGACGGGCCATATTTTCCGGCATATGCCAGCTCTGCGGCATGGCACGCAGGATTACGCCGGGCAGGAACGACCATAGCAGGCAACCGGCAAGGATGCCGCCGCCTACGGCCCACAGAAGATAGCGACCCTGCTCCTCGATCGTCCGCATCGTCGAGACGATCCCGCGCAGTTCATAGGCCCCATTGTTAAAGCGGTCCTGCGCTTGGCGAAGCTGTCCCTCGTCGCTTTCGCGCGCAAGCCGGGCGGCTTGGTCGATCCGCCGTGCCATATCCTCAGGCGTCAGCTCCATCGCGGGCTTGTCTGCGATCATGTTCAACGCTCGCTCGGCCGAACCGAGACGCTTCACAACCTCGCCTAGCGTGCTGCTGTAATCCGGAATGCGGATTTCGGCCTTCTCGGCTGCGAGCTGCTGAACCGCCCGGCGCACGAGCGCAACCTCGCCTTCCAGCCGCCCGAACGCGTCTGCCGCGGTGTCCTCGGTTTCGATGTCGTCATCGTCCATTTTGCTTTCTCCTACATGCCGATGCCAAGCCCGCGCGACCGTCCGCGCCCGAGCTCCGCGATCTCGGCGAGGTCCTGACTGATGGGCCGGATCGATCTTGCATCGATGCCGAGCGCGGCCTTGCGGGTGCGCAGGATCGATTCGACCTGAGCATCGCGCTCAAGACTCTTCGCCATTGCGCCCATCTCGCTGGCGATGCGGCCCTCGGCACGCTGCTCGCCGCGCGACAGCGCGCGGCCGCGCTGCTGCTGGAGCGCCTGCCAGTCGTCTACGAACCGATCGGCGCGCTTCGCGGGATCGATGCGGATTTCGGCCTCGCGGTGCATGGCTCGCACCGCCATTTCGGGATTTCCCTGGGCGGCTTGCCGCATGAGATCGGGTTCACGCGCAAACGCCGACGCCAGATCGGCGCGCGCGTGCGGGCCGGTGGCGCCAAGCGCATCGCCAGCGCGCGCAAGCGCATCCTGCTGATGACGCAGCACTGGCAGATCTTGGGCGCGCATCCGCTCGATGTCGGCAAGCGCGCGGGCGTAGCGCTCGACCGCCCGCCGCGTGTCGGTCGGTCGCGGCATCTCGGCGGGCTCGATGCCCGCTCGCTTCGCCGTCGGCTTGAACCCGGCAAAGATATCGCGCGCCTTGGCGGGAGCCTGCAGTGCGATCTCGCCGGCGCGCGACAGCGCCTCCCGGGCGCGGCCGCCGAAGTTGATACCGCGCCGCTCGGCATAGGCGCGCGCCGGATGGGCCGTGGCATAATCCTGCGCCATGTCCTTCGCCCGCTCGCGCGAGAGCGTGCAGACGAGCTTGCCTTGGTCCTTGAAGTCGTCGCGGCCATAATGAAGGTCGACGCCGGTTCGATGTCGCGACAGCGCGACATAGGCGCTGTGGCTGTCCATGCCAGGGGTCGCGAGCACATGGGTGCGATCCACGGTCATGCCCTGCGCCTTGTGGATCGTCGCCGCATAGCCATGATCGACATGCGCATAGTCTTTAAGGTCGAACGCGACCGAACGTCCGTCGTCGGTGCGCACTGTCATGGCTGCGCTGCCGGCGCTCTCGACCGTCCCGAGCGTACCGTTCTTCACCTCGAGGCTGCGTTCGTTGCGCAGGAAGATGATACGGTCGCCTGCGGCAAAGCTCCGGTCGCCGCGCTCGACCTTGATTGATACATCGGCGCCAAGATCGCCCGACGCGCGCATTGTATCGCGCGCCGCGTCGTTGAGTGCGCGCACCTCGGCATTTGTATGAGTCAATATGATGCGGCTGGCGTCGGGGTTTGCCTGTCGGTCGCGATCCCAGCGTTCGATGAGTTCGCTCTGCGCGATGTCGCGCGTCAGGGCGACATGCACCATATCGCTTCTCGCATAGGCGGCAATCGCTTCGCCAGTCCGTCCGGTTGCAAGGTGCCGGGTGGCTTCCTGCTGCCAGCGTTCATTCTGACGGCGCACGTCGCTGATTTCCGCGCCGCCGTGTCGCTCGTGAAGCGAACGGAACGCCGCGCCCGCCTCGATCGCCTGGAGCTGCTGCGGGTCGCCAACGAGCACGACCTTCGCGCCCGCGTCGGCGGCGTGGCTGAGCACACGTTTCATCTGCCGCGTGCCGACCATGCCCGCCTCGTCGATCACGAGCACGTCGCGCGAGGTGAGCAGGTCGCGTCCCTGCGACCAGCCATGTTCATGGGCAGCGATGGTGCGCGACGCGATGCCCGAACCATGCTCCAATCCTTCGGCGGCGATCCCCGACAAGGCGGCGCCGCGAACATTAAGGCCAGCGCTTTCCCACGCCTCGCGCGCGACGCCGAGCATCGCGCTCTTGCCGGTCCCAGCATAGCCGACGACGATTGCAATTCCGCGATCGCCGGTTACATGCGCGAGCGCCGCCTGCTGCTCGCGACCCAGCACCAGGCCGGCCGTCCCGGCGACGTCCCGACCTCCCCGGAGCGACGTCGCCGGGACGTTGAACCCGCGCCCGCATGACAGCCTTTCAGCTGCATCGTGTAGCCGCTGTTCGGCGTCGATCATGTCGCGCGAGGTGAACCGATCTTCGCCGCGCCCATCTTTGCCGAGCGCAATCAGCTCGGGCGATGATTTCACCGACTGCATCACGGCGTCGAACTGCTCGCGCCCGTCGCTGTGGCGATGCGCGAACATGGCGAGGTCGCGATGGGTGAAGGTCGCCTGATGGTGCGTGATCGCGTCGAGCGCGATCGACGGATTGGCGATGATCCGCTCGCCATTGCGCGCCGCGATCTCTCGATGTTGCTCGATGCGTTCCGCTTCCAGGCCGCGGCCGACCATGCGCGAAGCGGCGCCGCCGATCTTGTCTTGCGGTTCGAGCGCGATGCCCTGCGCTTCGAGGCTGCGGTGATCAATGCGCGCATCGATATCGAGTTTGGCAAGCCGGGTGTTCACATGATCGGCCCAGCGCTCGCGCCAGCGTTCGACCTCACTGGTCGCGTTCCAGTCGCGGACCTTCGCACCGAACGTCGCTTCGCCGTCCTCGCCGACGACGATCTCGCGCATCGTGAGCATGACATGCGCGTGCGGTTTGGCGAGTCCATCGGCGCCAATATCCCAATGGACATTCAGGTCCGCGACCATGCCCCTATCGACGAACTCCTGGCTAACGAAGTCGCGGGCGAGCTCGATGCCTTGTGCCTGATTCAGCTCGCGCGGGATCGCGAACTCGACTTCCCTCGCGAGCTGCGCGTCCTTGCGAAGTTCGGCAGCCTCGATATCATTCCAGAGCTGCTCGCGGTCGTACCATCCCTCCCGTGCGCCTTCGGGCAGCAACACCTCTGAATGCACGACGCCCGACTTGTTCGTGAAGTCATGCGCCCGGTCGAGCCGCTCGTCGTGCAGCCGGCTTGCTGAACGATAGGCAGCGGCGGCGACAGCGCTGCGGCCGGCCGCGCGGCTGATGACTTTGACCGAGAGATGGAAGATTGCCATGACGGCCATCCATCTACACTTCAAAAGCCACGTCGGCACGACGTATAAGCGCGCCCTCACACGGAAAAATCCGCGGAGGGACCGGGCTGTGCCAGGCTGTCCCGACGACCTTGCTGCGAACGAACAAGCGCATCCCTATGATGGGCGCATCACCCCATCATGGAGATGCGACATGCGCAAACCACGCGATATCGATTCGGAACTGAAGGCGCTCGAAGCCAAGGCAAAGACCCTCAAGGAACGCCGCGTTCGCCAGCTCGGCGAACTCATCATTGCCACGGGTGCCGATGCACTCGACGCCGATCTGCTCGCTGGCGCACTGCTCGGCGCGGTCGCGACGAAAGACGCGGGCGCAAAGGAGGGCTGGCGCAGGGCGGGCGCGAGCTTCTTTCAGCTCGGCGCGCGCAAAGCTGCGGCGCGACCTGATCGCGGTGCAGCGAATGATGCGGCGTCTGACAGCCATGCGGCATCGGCTTGAACTCGTGAAGGCGCGGACGGGCACACGCGAATGGCAGGTGAAGCGCCGCGAGCGCACGCGCCAGCTCATCGAACTCGGCGGCCTTGTCGTCAAAGCCGGGCTGGTAGACCTGACCGAAGATGATCGGGCGAAGCTCTATGGCGCCTTCCTCTGGATGGCCGACAAGCTGCAGAGCGATCAAGGCGAACACGCCGCCGCGCTCTGGCAGCGGCGCGGCAAACGGGCGTTCGAGGCCGATGCGTTGCCGCGCGCGGACGCCTCTGCCATAGGCGCGCCATGACACGCGAACTCACAGAGACGGTCCTCAGAGTCGTCGAGCGCGAGCCGCAATGGGTGCGGCGCGATCTCGATTCCAAAGACCCGGTCGCGCGCATCCGCGCCGAAGAATCGCTAGCGGCGATGATCGCCGATGCCCTCGAACGGCAGGGCGCGGCCTGAGGCTATTTCGCGCGGCGCGCGGGCGCCTTCTTGGGTCTCCCGCCGCGGCCCTTGGTGCCGAGCCCGATTTCTTTCGCGAGCGCGCGGCGCTTCTCGGCATAGTTCGGCGCGACCATCGGATAATCCTTCGGCAGGTTCCATTTGGCGCGATAGTCGTCGGGCGTCATATTGTAGTGGGTCATCAAATGACGGCGGAGCATTTTGAGCTTCTTGCCGTCTTCAAGGCAGACGATGTAATCGGGCTTTACCGACGCGCGGATCGACACCGCCGGTTCCTGTTTGACTTCGGGTTCGGCTTTCGTGCCAAGTCCCGACAGCGCCTCGTGCACCGAACGGATGACGAGCGGAATATCCGATATGGCGACGCTGTTGTTGCTGACATGCGCCGCGACAATATCCGCCGTCAGCGTGACGAGCGTTTCGGTATCTTCCATTTGCGCCTCCAATGCGATGCAATTTACATAGTTTGCTACCCATCTTCCCCATGCACCTTTGACGGCGCCGCTTCAACCATGTCGCAGCGCGCCAACTCGGCGACATCGCGCCAGCGCGCGCCCCATCCGCTTCTCGACGGCCTTGCTGCTGATACCGAGTTCATCGGCAATGCTCTGATAGGTCATGCCGCGAAGCCGGTGCATCAGGAAGATACGCCGGGTCTTTCGCGACAGGGGGCGAAGCGTGCGCCAATAGGCGCGTCTGAGGTCCCTCGCTTCGAGCCGCCGTTCCTGTTCGGGCGGCGTCGGCGCGTCGCACGCCTCGTCGAACGGATAGAGGATCCCGCGCCGCTTTTGCTGGCGTATTCGGTTCAGCCATATGTTGTGCGCGATCCTTGTCAGATAGGCCCGGGGATATTCGATCTCGGCGAACTTGCCGCTGCCGTAGAAGCGCATGAACGCCTCCTGCGTCAGATCGGGCGCATCGTCGCGTCCGACCTTCCGCCGGAAATAGCCGAACACTCGCGCATGCTCGGCCTGATAGAAGGCCTCGAAGCTGACCGAATGCGATCCCGACTTGCCCGTAATGTCTGGGCGCTTGGCGTTGCCGGTATCGGGTTCCCGCCCGACACGCGTCGCGACTAGCATTGTGCTGCAATCGCGACGCGGCAGCGCGCGAGCGCCTGCACCATATGATAGTCGACGGTGGCGATACTGATATCGAGCCGGGCCGCAATTTCCTTGCAGCTCATGCGCTTCACCCGGCGCATCACGAACACCCGCCGCGTCTTGGGCGGCATGGCGCGCACGGTGTGCCGGTAAAGACGGAGCAGGTCGCCGGCCTCGATCGCCCACGTCTGTTCGGGCCGCACCGCTGCATCGCGGTCTTCCTCGAAGGGAAAGAAGATCGGCCTCCCTTGGCGTTTCCGGCGGGCGCGATCGATCAGCAGGTTGCGGGCGATCCGCGACAGATAGGCGGCGGGGTTATGAGCGCGGCCCGGCCCTCCGCTGCGCAGGAAGCGCGCGAATATCTCCTGCACCAGGTCGGGCGCCTCGTCGGGACCTACCCGTCGGCGCAACTTGCGCAGCAAGCGCCGATATTCGGTGTGATAGATGTCGTCGAACGACGTGGCGGGAACGGGCGCGGTCATGACCGTGCCTCCCGCTTGTCGAGCAGCGACAGCGGCGCATCGCGCGAGGCGCGATAGAGGATGATGCCAGCCTCGATCCGGTCGAGGATGAAGCTATCGCGTTCGGCTTTGGCGACGCGGATGTCGGCGCGCGAATAAATTTCGAGGTCGACCGCGCATCGGTCGCCAAGCTCGCTGCAGATGAGATCGCGCGCCCGGCGCCAGCAGCATTCCCCCTTGAACAGCGGATGGTTGACGACAATCCACAGTTCGTAATCGGAAAAGTCGATCGTTCTCTTGTCTTCATACCAGCTTCGCCGCGCATAGGGGCCTATCAAGATGATGCGTTTGATCCGCCCCGGCTCGGGCGCCTGCACAGACCATGGATCGAAGAAGCATCGCAGGATGCGCGTGATCTGCTCAATCTCGCGCTGCTTGCGGCGGATCAAATGGCCGACGCGCGCCATCACGACTTCGCGCGCGTAAACGTCGTTCGTTGGGGTAGACATGATAAGCTCGCACAGCGGCGGTCCGCGCGTCGATGCGCGGATGTGCAAGCGGTGTCCGCTGTGTGCCGCTAGTGCGGGCTACAGCAACTGCCCGACCTTCGCGGCCGGACCTGCATGATGCTGGCAGGACTTTCCTCAGGATGGCCGCCAGTCATTCCATCCCGTGGGCAGGATTATGTCAGAATGTCGGAGTCCCGGCAAGCAAGGCGACGTGGTGCGACTATGCGTGGACGGCCTGTTCGAGTTCGGCGATTTTGTCGGTGCAGACCTGATGGACGACGCGACCGAGTTCCTCGACGCGTCCGCCGAGCCAAGCCAGCTCTTCTTCGGTAATGCGATAATGCTTCGAATAGCGGGCCTTGGTATAGGCTTCCTTGAGCTTCTGGAACATCGCGCGCTCGCGGCGATTGGCCTCGGGCCAGATGCCATACAGGCGCCGGTCAAGACCTTCGGCAAGCGACCGCAGGAAAGCAATATTGTGATTGTAAGGCGTGTAGAAGGTCAGCGTCAGGAGAAGGCAGGAATATAGCCGCTCGACCGTTTGGTGCATGTCGAACGCAGCATCTTTCAGGAATCCGCGTTCGATATCGAACTTGGCGATTTCGAACCGCTTCATCGCCGACGGAAAGCCGTCTTCGAAATACTCCCTCGCTGCGTCCAATGCCCGCTGCGGAGTTTTGGGCTTCGGCGTCGCCAGTTCGCGGTTATCGGCGTCGTAGAGGGCGATCCCGTCTTTGGCGACCTCCATGAAGAAGACGCGGCCATGCGCGAGCCCATCATTTACCTCGTGCAGCGAGTGAACAATGAAGTTGACCGGCGTCCGCAGCGTCTTCTCGATCGTGTAGGCGCGGATCAGCCGTTCCTCGGCCTTCGCCCAATAGGCGGCGCGATCAGTCAGCTCTTTCTGGCTGACGATCACGAGAATGTCATAGTCGGACTTATACTGGTTGGCGGACAATGGCGCATCGACCCAATCGCCGCGGGCGTGGCTGCCGAACAGGATGATTTTCAAGATGCGGGCGCCCTTGCGGCGCCCGGTCGCATTTTCGGTGGCCTGACCGAACTCGTCGAACAATATCTCGACGATGCGCTCGAGCTCGCGCTGCTTGGCGGCAGGAAGATGATCGACGTCGGTTCGCATGGAGCCAGGATTCTTCGGGCAATGCCCGTCACTTGGCAAGAACAGATTGCCCGGCGCTTTGCGCCGGGCGAAAAATCCGGGGGAACGGCAACGCCGTTCCCCCGATGATGGGAATGTGTCAGGCGGCCTCGCGCAACTCCGTTTCCTCTGCGACCTCGGGCTGCGCGACCACCGCCGCGATATTCTCGCTCCGCTCGACACAGCCGATGCCGCCGCGTTCCGTGTAACCCGATGGCGGGAAGGCGAACCAGCGCGGAAGCCAGCCCTCGACCTTGGTGCGCCCGTTACTGCCGGTGAGGCAGTCGACAAGAATGCCGCGCTGGACCTTCGCCGTCGCCTCGGCATTGGCCTCGGCAACATCGCCGCCCGCGACATCGGTAATGATGGCGTTCAGCAACTCCTTGTCGCGGATCAGTTCGGGCAGCACGGTCGTATCGTTCCAGCATGTGCGCATATCGGTGCCAGTGATCTGACCCAGCATGTCGACCTCGGCGCTGCCGACGCCAAGCGTCTCGCCCATGACGATAGGAAGGATGCGCATCACCATGTCATCGGACAGTGCCGCCAAGCGGGCATACAGACCGGCAACGCCATGATCGCCGTCATATCCGCCAACCACGGCCGGGGTGTCGGGATCGAACCCGAGCAGGTCGAGCACCGACCGCCGCACCTTGTCGAACGCCGCCTCGCTTGCCGACACCTCCACGCTCTCGGCAATAGCATCGCTCGCCGCGCGCTGTTTCTCGACATCGATACGCCAGAGGTGCGAGCCGACGATGGCATGGGCCACCATCATGCGCAGCGCCATGCCCGGTTCGGACAGCAACGATGCGCGGACGGCGGCGTGACGGTGCAACTCGATATAATTGCCGAGCGCCGCGCTGACCTCGGGCCGCTCCGGCTTGGACGTGTCAGTGTCCGTTCCCTTCGCCCGCTGCCGTGCATCCTTCATCGTGATATAGCCTTCGTGGAAAGCCACCTCGCCGCGATGGCTGATGCTCACGAAGATCTTGCCGCGCTTCCTCTTGGGGCAGCGTTCGTGCTCCCACGTATTGAAGATCGAACCGCGATCCATGATGACGACATCGGACCAGCCGGTCTCGCGATAGAAAGCCGCCTGTTTCTCGACCTCGGCCATTTGCGCCGTCCAGAACGCATCGGAGTCGGCAAAATAGCTGTCCTCGCCGAACAGGTCCGAAACGACCGCATCCTCGTAATCGGCGAGATCGAACATCGCGACCTTGGTAGCAATCGCGCTGCCGCCGAACAGCCATGCTTTGAGCTGGCTGCCGGTGGGCGCGTGCTTCTCGGGGCAATCGACCAGCGCCAGCCATTCAAGCTGCTGCGCCTTGCCGGCAAGGGTCAGGTGGCGCGTCGTCACCGCGTCGATCTTGTCGCTGCGATAGAAATTGCGGATGCGCGGCAAGAGATTGCCGATGGCGAGCGTCCGCTTCACCTGCAAGCCGGTCAAACCAAACGTCAGGCCGATGTCCTCGATGCTCCGGCCTTCGCGAACGAGGCGGGTGAAGGATTCGCAGCGCGACACCTCGTCGGGGTCGAGACGGGCGATATTCTCGATCAATGAGGCTTCGAGAGCCGCTGCGTCATCACCGGGTTCCATGACCGCGCAAGGCAGCGGGTCGATGCCGCCGCATTCTTCGGCGACGGTCAATGCCGCATGGTAGCGCCGCTTACCCGCGACGATCTCATAGGCGTCATCCACGCCATTGGGTCGAACGATTAGCGGGACCAAAATCCCGCGCGCCCGCACCGACGGCAGGATATTGGTGAGGTCCGGCTTCTTCGCAACGCCGCGCATGTTGGCGGGCGACACGACGAGCTGCGACAGTTCGATATGCTTGAGTTCCATGACAATCTCTCCTTTGCTCTTCCAAACCACCGCAGCCCCGGCTGAGCGGGGTGGGTGGCGAGAGCGACCGGAGAGGCCCGCCTGCAAGGCAGGGCGCACCGCAGGCCGGAATGAAATGGAGGACCCCGCAGGGGTTGCGCCCTGCCGGGCGGGCCTCAATGGAGAGCGACCGACCACCCCGCACGGCCGGAGGCCACACCAGCGCGCGGAACGCGCGATGACCTTGGGGCCGGAGCCAGACTCCGGCCCCGCGTCAGCGATCGTTACGGCGAAGCCGACGAGACGGTGCGCAGCGCTGGCTCGGTGGAGCGAAGCGAAATAGAGCGCGGCCGCCGCAGGCGGGGCGCCATAAGAGGACTTCGGGGAAGGTCGGAAGTGTCGGAATTTGGGTAAGTCTGGCCGGTTTCGGACTGGCAACTTCTAGGCGGCGAACCCAGAGAAGCGGACGTTCGAAACCGATGCAGCGGTGACGACCGCTCGCGACCGATTGCCAACGATCCAGTTTTGGTTGCCAAAGGTCAGTAGCAGCCGGTTGCACTCGCATAGATGAGAAACTGCTCTGTCGCGCAACGCGCCCAACGTTCGCGACTTGAGCGAAAATCCGTTCGTCTTTCTCGACTCCGCCGCCGGTTTTTCGATATACTCCGGCGGGGGTTTCCGTGATCGATCAAGACGAAATCAAAGTTAAGGCCATCGAGTTCGACATTCTGCACCCGAACGTGGAGCGAGACTATGTTTTCGGCTGGCTTCTCAAATCCATTTACGAGAACGACTATCTGCGGGCTCGGCTGATCTTCAAAGGGGGCAACTGCCTTCGCAAAGCGTTCTACCCCGACACGCGGTTTTCGGCAGACCTAGATTTTTCGGTTAGCGACGCCATCGACGCCGAACGCATGGGTGAGGAAATCAATCGCGCCTGCCTAGACGCCCAAGCGGCTTGCGGCGTTGAATTTATCATCGACAGGAACACGTTCGTTGCCGGGCCGATGGTCGACAAGACACGCCGATCCTTCAAAGGAAGGGTCTATTTCACGGATTTCTTCGGCAATCAGGACGATCTGACAATTAGCATCAAGGTCGATGTGACCGAGTTCGACCGGCTGCATCTGCCTCCAACGACCCGTAAGCTAATTCACCCTTATTCCGACGCGGCCGACTGTACGGCGGATTTGCATTGCATGGCACTGGAAGAGGTTGTCGCCAACAAGCTCAAATGCCTAATCCAACGTCGCCATTCGCACGATCTTTTCGACCTTGTGTATGCGACATTCATAGACCACTCGATAGAGTTGGACCGCTCGCTCGTGCTTCGCACATTCCTGAACAAGACGATTTTTAGCGCCAGCCCTGGCGCGGCCAAGAGTATCTTGCTTGGCATCCCGATGACCTTCTTCGGCGGTGTCTGGGAGAAATATATCAAATGCCCCGAATCCACGCGATTTGGCTTCGACCGCGCAGTGGAAGGGTTCAAGAACAGCATCGAAAGCCTGTTCCACGGCGTCAGCAGCGGCCATTGGGGCGAGCAGCTATTTTTCGCCTCCGAACACCGCAACCTCATCATGGAGGCGGGCGCAGAACGCCGCTTGATGCAGATCAGGTATCACGGCATCGAGCGCGTTATCGAACCTTATTCGCTGTCCTACAAGAAGGCCGAGGGCAAACCTGCTCGCGAATATTTCTATGCGCATGACACAACGCGCGGCGATCATATCAAAATGTTCGTGAATACCGACGTGGAAGCCCTCGCCATCCTCGATGAGAAATTCGAGCCGCGACACGAGATCGAGCTATCGAAAGCAGGGGAAGAAGCACGTAAGGCCTACTTCGGAAAACCGTTCAGCGAAACCAGACGCGCGCGCGTCGGCAGGCCGACGAGGACGGGCATTACAAAGTCAAGGAAGCTTCGAGGTTTTGGCGGCTTCGAGCAGACTTTTAAGGTGCAATGCCCGTACTGTCAGAAGGTTTTCACCCGAAAGACGCAATCGCTCGATTTGAACCAACACAAATCGCCGGACGGCTACCGGTGCAGTGCCCGCCGGGGTTTCCGCGTTTTTTAGACCCGAGAATGCGGAATGTTGTCCAACTACGTTGGGCAGCAGCGGTATGTTCTCACGCGTCATGGCTTAAACGGCTGACCTTATGACAAGAATGGGGCGCTTTCCATGATGGTTGGACCTGACCTCCTCGACGATTCCGCAGAATGATTTTGCGAGTTATATCTTGGGTGTAGGATCGTGCAGCATGTTTTCTGAGCGTATTGCGGCGGCAATGCCACGCCGGATATCTTGAAACCAAGCTCGGACAGGTGCCAGCGCCTCGCGCGTTTCCGGATCGGTGTTTGTAGTTCCGACAGCCTCAAGTGCCGTCTGGATCTTGTCCCAAGATGTTTCGTTGCCCGTCTTCGTGCCGAGCGCGAGTTCACTCCACTTCCGGTCAGTTACATATTCGCAGTTTTCACCGGCGTCGGACAGCGCTTCGGAGAACGCCTCGTGCTTGATCATCAGGGTCAGGTTGTGAAACTGGAACTTAGCATCAAATGTCGGATCACCGCGCTCCGGCAGCGCCACTACCAGGGCTTCGATCGCTTGCGCGAGATTTTCGAGGGCGGTTTCGATCTTGCTGCGAGAGGCCCCCCATTGATCGCTGCGAAAATTGGCAACGCGCACCTCGACCGCGATCTTATTAGTGTGACGACGGTTCAGTAGATTCCAAATGAGGCTCGCCGCAATCCCCGCGCCGGTGAGCGACCAGCCGATGATTTGCCCCCAGGCAATTGGTGCCGCTTCCCCCAAGCGACAGGTTCAATTCGCGGTGAAGTCACGATCGAGCGTGATGTTCAGCATCGCGCGATCAATCTGCCGTCGGACGAGATCCGATGCCACAATCTCATAATGCGAAAAAAAGTTCGCGGGATTGTTACCGAGCGCCTTCACACTCGCACTGAAGAGGCCCTGCACGAACGATGGGCTGAGGCTGTACACATGGTCGGGAACGATAACGCGGACTTGCGCGCTCGCGGTATCGAGATCATCGAGGCCGAATTCTGTCCGGGCCGCCAAGCCGCGGACGTGTCCGCTCAAATTATGGACCTTGCCATTTCCGGTCAGTCGATCGAGATCAATCGTCTGCATTAGCATTGCCTTCCGCTTCGTCGCGCTCGAGCGAGAGGTCGAGAGTGAAGGCAACCGTCACCAACGTTCCCGCAAAATACCGGGGCATATCGAAAACGATATCTTTGTCCGGTGGCGTATGTGGATCGTTGGCCGCGTTGCACCACTGATATCTCGGCTTCGTTGAGTCGTCGCGACGCCCCTTAAGTATGGGTGGTTTGAGCCTAATGCAAGTATTGCCTGACACAATCGTGACTCGCGCTTTCGCCATATTCGTACCGCCGCCTGCCAGATCGTCGGCAAAATCCATCACATCCTGAAGACCTGTACCGCCGCGGCCGTCCGCATAGGCATTAGGATCGCCGGTGACCCGGTCCTGCAACGCCGCGACCGTTGCGAGCGTTGCAGCGCTCAACCCAGAACCACGGTGCCCCGAGACATATTTGTCGATGAATGCCCGTACTTTCGGGTCGGCATGCGCAAGCGATTCCGCCATCGACTGGCCCACGCTCAAGAAGGCCAGAAAACATTGATGCGTTTTCTTGCCGCCCTCCCCGTCGCGCCGTGCCATGAAACCCATAACCGACCAGTCGCCGTCGTCCGAACCGGGCTGACTGTGGCGCTCGGCGTTGCACAATACCTCTCCCACCATCGCGGAGATATTCTGCTTGCCGAGATCTGAGAGCTCCCATCCCGAACTATCTTCATCATAATCGAGTTCCGGATCGCCCGTCGGTATTCCCACCCACTCGTCGAAGCTGCCAACAAGCTGATCGGCTATGCTTTCACGCTCCTGCCAGTTGAGCTGTGCCTCTTCGTCCCTCGTCGAGAATTTGGGCCTGCGACGCTGAATCGGGTATGACCAGACGTCGTTGTGATTGCGGACGCCTTCGAGCTGGATCCGAATATCCTTGTCGATTCCGGTGGCACTCACAACCTTTTGAATGGGAGCCGACATTCGTCCGCTGCGAATGACGGGGCTGAGCTGGTTCCAGAAATCGGCAAGCACCAGAAAGGCGCCAGCATCGAGACAATAATCATCGTCGAAATCGAGCCGTATCTCGAGCTCATTGCATTCGGCTTCCGACAGTTTCGCGATCTGCTCCATCGTGCCGATCGGGTCTTCCAGAAAATTGAACGACCTGAACGCCATATGATATGGCTTTTTGCGAAGCTTGCGGACGCCGAAATTCTTCCATCGTTTCGCGCGCTTGGGGTCCAGACCGTCGAGCAGGCGCGAGCGCCGATGCCGCACCAGTAGCGCCGCTTTATTCATGGGACGCCGGTTTGCCAGAAGTATCTTTTTGAGCCTCCGACTCTGGTCCCGTGCATGACGATCGGCGGCGCGCCGTTGCGACCGATTAGCCGAACGGCGCCCATTTCGCCGGCGAAGACGTCGGCGAAGTCCTACGAGGTGATGGCGGACGATAAATTCGTAGCGATCCTGCTCATCTAGCTTTTGTAACTGGGCGCGCATCCCTGGATCGCGCGACCCGAATGGCAATCGCATTACTTCTACCCGCCCCCAAATATCGTTTCGTTAGCCTAATCATCGCGTCACGACATGCAATGCTTTGAAGCGCTCAGCCGCGCAGGAAGATGATCCGTATTGATTCCTTTCGGGTTCTTCCTTGTAATGGATTGTCGTTAGCGCGAGCGCCGCCGTTCAGCGGGGATCTGGTCGGGCTCGGGATCTGCGGGCGCTGGCCGAACACAGCCCAGCTCGGCGTCCAGACTGCCAAACGGCGCGGCGGCTTCAGGGAACAGAAGAAGCCGGCTGCGCAATTCGACCTGCAAAAGCGAGACCCGGGCATCGCAGTAAGCCGACCGCCGCGGCGTCTTCTGATCAAAAATGAACGCGGATGCTCGCCCGTCCGCCAGCGCGACGACCTTCCAGTATCCCGATGGCGTCCGCTGATACCGGCCACCCGAGGGAAGCGGACGCATCATCCGCTCGAAAAGCGGGCCGGTATAGACATAGACCGACGCATTCGTCCGCTGGGCCAATTCGCGCTCCTTGTCCTCCAACCTGACCCAAGGGCCTTGATTTAGTGCGGAGCTTTGCGGCGTGATATTCGAGAGAATGTTCGTATCCGCGGCAAACGGTGTCCCCGAGAAGGATGACAAAGGCGCTTGGTGACCTCTATCAATGTGAAGCTGCTCACTCGCGTCGTCATAGGCTGGAGGAGAATGCGTTTCGTCGGGAGAGAGCCAAGGATCGCTTTTCCATTCGCGGCTTCCCGAGGGGCCGATCCCATCACGGATAACGCGATAGGCGACCCAATCCGCGATTTTCGTCAGGTCGTTCGACGACAAAGTATAGATCTCCCGCACGACAATGTCGTTTGTTGCCGGAGCGCCAATCGGACAGCCGAAAAGACAGTGAAATGTATGCAGCTCGGAGTCGCGCGACTGCGCGAGGCCGGGCGAGACGACCAGAGCAGATAGCAGGGCGACGACGCGCCTCATCCCAAATGGAGTGACATACCCACTCGTCCACTTCTCTTTTTAGTCACGGTCGCGGTATGCTTCACTGAATCGCTCGTGGTTGCGCAACGCTTCGGGCCGGTACGGTCCATCGCCCCCTTGGCGTGGAACGCTGTCGAGATAAAATCTCTCTTCCACCGACGGGTGCAACGTGGCGCTTGCGATCGGCGTGCGGAGCGCCTTTTTCCAAGACCAGCCGCGCGTGATCCAGCGGAGGAAAGCTGGCGTTCGAGAGTGGATAGTATCAGCCATACCGGCGACCTCGTCATGCTGCAAACCGGCTGGCGATGGAAAGAGCCTCAACCGACCTTCTTCGACTTTGAGCGGATGAGGGACGGCACGAGCTTCGCCGAGCATCCACTCCAGCGCGATATCGGAGAGCCGGGATTCCGCCTCCGGGTAACTCCCGCCAATGTCCGAATGGTTACCCGCAAACCACATTTGTACGAACGGCTTCACCTCGCCCTCAACTTCGTCGGGCCGCGCAACGCCCTTCCCCCATCCCCAGGGAAGGCGAGGAAAGTCGGCGCGGTTCTCGTCGATGGAAATGGCATGCCGGGCGTATATGACGGACTTGCTCAGCAACCGGTCAAAATTGCGCCCGCTCCACTGGGCCAGATGAAAGCTCGGCCAGCGCTTGCCCGGGAGCGGCGGCCACATAACCTTCAACGCCGTACGCAAATAGCTCCACAGCGCCCAGGCACCAATCACGGCTGTCGCGGTGAGAGCAGCCCAACTCCAACGGATATCGAGCATCCAGTGCACGACGCTGGCAGTTGCGCCACCGGCGGCCACGACCAGCAGCAGGGCGAGGGTGGCCAGTGCAAAGCGCAGCGGACCCTTCGCTCCCAGCGACGCCACGGTGTCAAAAACCCCAACGAAATAGGGCGCCGCATTCGCCTCGCCCTCGAGATCGGATCCAAATTCGTCGCGAAATCGCCGAGCGAGCTCGTCACGTTCGGCTTCGAACTTGCCGCGATCGTGGCCGGCGCCGTGTTCGTACACGCGGATCACCGCGCGCTCAGCAATCTCGCGCACGCGTAGGCGGAACCTCGGAAGAGCTCCTTCGGGGACTTTGGTCGGCACCCCGCACAGCATCAGCACATTGGCGATGCAACGCGCAGTGTAGGCCCCGCGACTAAATCCGAAAAGCCAGATCCGATCGCCGGGACGGTAGTGATTTATGATGAATTCGTAGCAATCGGCGATATTTACCGTAATGCCGCGGCCGGTGACCGACGACATGAGCTTAGTAATGCCCCGCCTGACCGACGTCAGCCCAACCGCGCTGGTATCCGTCCCAAGGCCAGGATCGTAGAAGGCGACTTGTTCTCGTGGGTCAATGGCATTCTCGGGGCCGGGATGCGAGGCGCGATACATCTTGTAGATGTTGCTCAGGCGTTGCTCAGGGCGTATTCCGCCGTCCTGCCCAGTCCCATCCGAAAAGATGACAATATTCTTGGCCATATGCCCCCTCTATACAAGCCCAGCACACTATCATAGCGCTTGTACCTTATCCGAAATTTCGAACACATATGTAAAGCGGTCGCAGCGAAAAGCGGGATCGGCGGCAGATAGCCGAGTTTCAATAATTGGCCTCCGATCAGAAATTGTTAAACGCAAACGTCCGAGACCGGTAATCCATTGAAGATCATATGTATTGATAACTGGAATATTATTCGCCCTGAACGTGATATGCGTTTAGTCATGCGGGTCAACATTGTCCAAACTTTACTGTCTCTAGCGAATAATTAATCCCCAACGCCACTTTTGTAGTTGGATAACCAGCTATTTTGTCTCGTTACCTCTCAGTTCGTTTATTACCTCGTCAAGATGTGCATTTGTGCGGCGTTTAAGCGCCTCAAACTCTTCGTCAGACATATCTGCAGGAAACCCCAAGACCGCTTCTTGGCGCTCGGTCAACTCCGCACCGACGGGCAATGGCAACTCGCCCCTAGTATATAGAAGGTGGCGCGAGATGACGAATTTTTGCATCATTGGGCCGTAGGCTCTGACAAAGATCCAAAGGATCGACGGATCCGCTTGAAGTACGGGTAGCAATCGCAGTGCACCCATCTGGATATCCGGAACGCCGCCTAAGCGTTCGAGGCGCGCTGCGAGCGTGAGGAAATGGACGTTTGCGTATGCGGGGGCAGTCGGCACATAATGCCCGCCTCCGGATAATATTTCCGACTCTCGCTTGCCAATCTCTTCCGACATGCGTTCGAATTCGGCGCGCACTGGTCCTTTGTCGGGCATGCGCTTCGCGCCTTTCAACTCAGCGCCCTCGCCGAGGAACTTATTCAGTTCTCCGTCTGCTTGGAGTAGCTGCGAGACGCGTTGTTGGAGTTCGGTCAGCAGCTCGACGTAATCTGCGCGACGTTCGACCAGTTCAATGGCAGCCGCTTGACGATCAGTGTAAATTTTGGCCCCACCTGCGAGGACAACGCCCGAAATCAACAGCAACACAAGTGGGCTGTTCAGAATATCCCAAAACTTTCGCCGTGGACTTACTGCGGGAAACGGTTCGCCTACCACCCGACTTCGCAGCCAAGCACCTCCCCTACGTTCTCGCATCGTCAGCGATCCTATCTATCGTCGTTGCCCGCCCCAAATCTGTCGATGGATGATATCAGCGGCGATGGAGCAGCGCGAGCGATAGTCGATCTAGCATGCGGATTTGGCCACGTCATACCGGTCGCCATGGCGCGCTACAGTCGTTTCGCCGCCAGCAAACGCCGAATTAGACAAAAAAAGGGAAGCTCATTTCCGGCGGTGCCGAACGTCAGCTTGCAGGCGGACTTTGTTTGGCTGGCTGCGACTGAGATGAAGCGCAATCTTGCCTTTCACCCACGCATTGAAGAGCGTGCATTTCAGGGAACAACGTCCTAGTCGAACTCCGTTTTCGCACTGCGATCTCACCGCGGCGCGCCAGCTAGCTGTCATCGCATCCGCCGTTGGGACAGCATGGGATTAATATTTCGCGACGCTACCGCACGCTACCGGACTCCCCCGGACGCCAAGCACCCCGTAGCTCCCCGAAACGACCCCAGGCGCACTGAAGAGACAGTTGTGCGCAGCCTGAAAATCACCAATTCTGTAACCAGGGAGCGTCGCTAGCAGTCAGGCAAAGGAAGCATATCCCATGCTTAATACCGAACGAATTGTACGTCTCAAGACCGTCCTTTCGCGCACCGGGCTTTCGCGCTCGACCATATATCGCAAGATCGCCGAGGGCACATTTCCTGTTCAAGTGCAGATCAGCGTTCATGGTGCGGGCTGGTACGAATCTTCCATAAACCGATGGATTGCCGATCCGGTCGGCTACCGCGCCGAGAATGACAACCCCATGATCGATGACGGGCCATATGAAGACGGATGAGACGCGCCATTCACGTCCCCTCACGGCGGAGAACGACAATTCGCTAGACCCTGCTGCCGTTGACGCGGCCTTGACGCGCGTCGCTGAAGCAATCGGACGCCACATCGCGCGCGAGCATATCCGCGAACGGAAAGCCTCGAACGAGAACGATCCTCCGTAAAAATGTGAGCGTGTCTAGAACAGACCTTCCGCCGGAGAGACCGGCTCTGGTTATCGGATGGAGCGTCTGCTTTCGAGCGAAGCGAGCTAGGGCGCGGCGAGCGCGAGATTGACGTAAGATCGTCGCGCGCCTCTTACGCGAGTTCGCGGACAGCAAAAGCCCGATGGTCATTGTAGGAGATTCCCACGCCCACGGCCTTGTGGACTCCGCAGGCCGCGTTGGGCAGAGCTGGGTTAGTCCCCGACCATCACCTTTTGGAAATCGCCCTTGATGACTTTCGCGCCGTCGCGGAGGAAATCGAGATGGTCGGACCAATGCTGCATCATGCGAACGCGCTCGTCCCAATATTCTCCTCGCGTATAGGCGCGGCGCACCGCGTTGTTGTCGCAATGAGCGAGCTGCCGCTCGATCGCGTCGGGATGCCACTGTCCCATTTCATTGAGAAGCGTCGCCGCAGTTGCACGAAAGCCGTGACCGGTCATTTCGTCTTGGGCAAAGCCCATGCGTCGAAGCGCGGCGTTGATAGTATTCTCCGACATCGGCCGATCGGTTGAGCGAAGCGACGGAAACAAGAACGGGCTGTAGCTCGCATCGTGCTCGATCGAGCTCAGAATCTCTATCGCCTGCCGCGACAGGGGGATAGCATGCGGTCTGCGCATTTTCGTCTTGTGCGGCGGGATCAGCCAGATCGCTTTCTCCAGATTAATGTCGGCCCACTCGGCGTGCCTAAGCTCGCCTGGGCGCACAAAGACGTGCGAGAGCAAGCGGAGAGCCACCTTGGTGTTCACATGCCCCTCGAAGGCTTCTATGGCGCGTAAGAGGCCACCTACGCCCTTGGGGTCGGTAATCGCTGGCCGGTGAACCGGTTGAGGCGCGATCAACGCGCCGCGCAAATCGGCAGCGACATCGCGGTCGGCGCGGGCGGTGGCAATCGCATAGCGAAAAATCTGCGAACAGGTGCTGCGCAGTCGCTTTGCCGTCTCGTAGCGGCCTTTGCTCTCCATCTTTCGCAGCACCACGAGAAGTTCCTGTGCCGAGATCGAAGCGATAGGCCGCTTTCCGATCGAGCCGTTGAGGAAAGTGGTGAGCCATCGCAGCTTCTTCATCGTGACAGCCGATCGGTTCTCACGCTCTGCCTTCGCGAGCCACTCTTCGGCGATCGCCTGAAAGCTGTTCGCCGCTGCGACCGTTGCGGCAATCCGGTCGAGTTTGATCTGCTCCCCCGGATCTCCGCCGCGGGCGAGAAGCTTGCGCGCCGCATCACGCTGCGCACGAGCGTCAGCCAAACCGGTATCCGGCCAGACACCGAAAGAGAGTGTCTTTTGCTTGCCTAGAAAACGGTAGTTCATGCGCCAGTAGCGCGAACCATTGGGCATGACCGCGAGGTACAGCCCGTCCCCATCGGTAAGCTTGTAGGGCTTGCGCCGCCTTTTGGCGGATTTAATTGCAATGGCCGTGAGCGCCATGATGGTATCTCCCGATTCGGGAGCGGCGTCATGCCATCATATCTACCATCGAATTGCTGGTATGGAGTGGTATCCCGCCGCTCTGCTTGAGACGGTTATACCACAAAAAACCGCAGAAAACAGCCATTTATGGGACGGCTTGGCACCCTCTGAGAGAGGATTTTGGTGACCCCTACGGGAATCGAACCCGTGTTTCAGCCGTGAGAGGGCCGCGTCCTGACCGCTAGACGAAGGGGCCTTGGGTCGGAAGTTTCGCAGGAGAGAGGAGCCGACCGCTCCTGTGACCGATGGTGACCCCTACGGGACTCGAACCCGTGTTTTCGCCGTGAAAGGGCGACGTCCTAGACCGCTAGACGAAGGGGCCGTCTGATCGGTGAGCGGGCGCCTTAGACGGGCGTTTGGGCGCGGTCAAGCATGGCGACGCCGCACCCGCGCAAAAATATTGCGCCGCACCCGAGCGCCCCGCCCCTAGTCGGCCCAAGCGGCATCCTCGAGATGCAATTCGGCGGCGGGGCGGCTGCCCCAATCGTCCCGTTTTGCGCGGCCCGCGAGCCATAATTTGCGCCCGCGCGCGTGGAGCAAGGCCTGTCCCAGCTCGGTCTCGGCGCTGCGAAAGGCGATCGCCTTGAAGCGCGCGCCATCGTCGCCCGACACGATGAGGCGGACATGGTCGGTGCCGACGATCCCCGATTCGACGATTCGCACCGGACCGGTCGCGACGCGCGGCGCAGGCCAGCCCGCGCCATAGGGGCCCGCGCTTTCGATCGCATCACACCAGAGCGGCGAAATGCCGCGCGGCGCGAGCACCGCGTCGATGAGCAGCGACTTGTCGCCGCTCGCGCGCTCGACGTCGGCGGCGAGGCGGTCGCTCAAAAACGCGCCGAGCGCATCGATCTTGTCCTTTTCGACCGTCAGCCCCGCCGCCATCGCATGACCGCCGCCGGCGACGAGCAGCCCCTTTTCCTTCGCGGCGAGGATCGCGGCGCCAAGGTCGACGCCCGAAATCGAGCGCCCCGACCCCTTGCCGGTCCCGTCCGCATCGACCGCGATCACAATCGCGGGACGATGCAATCTTTCCTTGAGGCGCCCCGCGACGATGCCGATCACGCCCGGATGCCAGCCCTCGCCCGCGACGATCGCGACCGGCGCATTGCCGCACGCTGTGCTTGCCTCGATCGCCTGTTCGAGCACCGCCGCCTCGATCGCACGGCGTTCTTCGTTCAGCCGGTTGAGCTCGGCTGCGATCTCCGCCGCTTCCTGCGGGTCGCTCGTCGTGAGCAGCCGCACGCCGAGGTCGGACTTGCCGACGCGCCCGCCGGCGTTGATCCGCGGGCCGAGCGCAAAGCCCATATCGCTCGCGCTCGGCGGCTTGGTCAGCCGCGCAGCATCCATCAGTGCCGCAAGGCCCGTGTTGCCGCGCCGCGCCATCACCTTCAACCCCTGCGTCACGAGCGCGCGGTTGAAGCCGGTGAGGCGCGCGACGTCGGCGACGGTCCCGAGCGCGACGAGGTCGAGCAGCTCGATCAGCGCGGGTTCGTCGCGGCCCGCAAAAAAGCCGCGTGCGCGAAGCGTGCGGAGCAGCGCGGCGCCGAGCAGGAAGGCGACCCCGACCGCCGCGAGATTGCCGTGAATCGCGGCATCGGCTTCCTCGTCGAGCCGGTTGGGGTTCACGAGCGCGAGCGCCGCGGGCAGCGTCGTCGCGCACTGGTGATGGTCGACGACGATCACTTCGACCCCCGCCGCCTTGGCCTCGGCGATCGCGTCGAACGCTTGCGCGCCGCAGTCGACGGTGACGACGAGCTTCGACCCCGCCTCGCCGATCTTGACCAGCGCGGCGCCCGAGGGGCCATAGCCTTCCATCAGGCGGTCGGGGATATAGGCGCCGACGGGGAGGCCGAGCCCGCGCAGCAACCGCACGAGCAGCGCCGCCGAGGTTGCGCCGTCGACGTCATAGTCGCCAAAGATCGTGACGGCCTCGCCCTTCTCGACCGCGTCGGCGAGCCGCGCCGCAGCGGAGTCCATGTCACGGAACAGCGAAGGGTCGGGCATGAAGCCGCGCAGCGTCGGCGTGCGCTGCCGGTCGAGATCGTCGCGCGCGACGCCGCGCGCGAGCAGCAATTGCGTGACGAGATCGTCGGGGGCGAGATTTTCGCTGTCCATGTCGGCGCTCGCCCGCCGCCAATGCCACGGTTGACCGGCGATCGAGCGCGTTATTCCGAGCGCCGCATCGCTCATCGCCGCGTCCTCGCGGCCAGAATGCGGGAGCGCAGCGCCTGCGCCGTGGCGGCCGGGATCGCCGGAATTTCATGGCTGACGAGCGAGCTGCCGCCCGGCACGCCGAACACCAAAGTCGCGAGGCCCAGCGGGCGCAGGATGAAATCGCTCTTGAGGTCGATGCTCTGCACCGACGCATGCGGCAGCAGCGTCGTCTTGGGCTTCCATATCCCGCGCCGGATCGCCACTTGCTCGCCGAGGTCGGTCCAGCGGTGGAAGCGCGCGCCGAACAGCGATCCCGCGCCGATCAGCAGCCCGGCGACCGGACCGAGCCAGCCGAGCGGCTGGCCGAACGACACCGCGACAAGCCCGCCCGTCGCGGCGCCGACCGCACCGATCAGACCGCCGAGCGCGACGATGCGATGGCTGCGCTGCCATGTCGCATCCGCGCCCGGCCGCGCGATCGCGATCTCGTCCAGCACCGGGTCGATTTCGACCAGCTGGCCGAAGGGGACGACCTGATGATCGCGCTCCTTCTCGCCATCGCTCGCAAGGCTTTGCAGGCGGAGCTCGTGCCAGCCGAAACGCCGGCGGAACCAGCCCGTAATGAGGATCGCCGCCTGCACGCGCCTGACCGGCACCGCGACATCGGTGCGCGTCGTGAGTCCGCGCGTCCGGCGCAGCGCGCGCGGCTCGCGCGTCAGGCGGAAATCCCAATTGGCGAAAACCATCATCGCGATCCCGCTCGCGAAACCGATCAGCAGCAGTGACAGCGCCGCGCCGATCCCCGCGACCCAGCGATGCGCGAGCAGCCACTGATCGAGACCATAGCTTTCGGCGATGTCGATCCAGTCCATCGGATTGAAAATATTGAAATCGAACGGCAGCAGGCCGTCGAAAAACTGCATCGCGGCGCCGACCACCGCCAGCGCGGCGAGCGAGAAGTTGAACAGCCCCGCGGTCAGCAGCCGCCCCGGACTCATTGTGAAGAGCAGCCGGTCGTCCGGCGCGGGCGCCGTATCGGGGATACCCGCCGCGACGGCCGCCGCCTCACCGCTGCGATGCGCGCGGATCGTCGTGCGCATCGCCTGCGCGGCGTCGAGCGCGATCGCGTTTAGGGCGGCGTCATTTTCCTTGCCGCCCGCGCCGGTCTCGAATCCGACCTTGGCGATGCCGAACGCGCGCGCGATCAGCCCCTGCTCGATGCTGACATCCTGAATGCGGTCGAAGGGGATGGTGCGGTGCTGGCGCGCGAAGACGCCGCTTTCGATCACCACCTCATCGTCGCCGACGAGGAAGCGGAAACGCAGCCACTGGAACCAGGCGGCGAGCAGCGAGATCAGCAGGAACGCACCGACCGCAGGGACGATCCAGATCCAGTTGCCCGTAAAGCCGAGCGCCGCCACCGCGGGCAGGGCGTTGAGCGACTTCGGTCCGAGCGCGACAACCGCGAGCGCCAGCGTCGCGGGGTGCAGCCGCTGCCAGCGCGACTCGTCGTCCGGCGCGGCGAGGGCGGCGGCGTCGGTCATGCGAAGTCGGTCTGGATATGGCGGCGGATCGTCTCGCGCATCGCCGCCGCGAGGTCGCTGGGCAGTCCCGGCAGCGTGACCGTACTGTTGTGCGTGCCCGAGGTGTGAACGATCAGGTGCGACAGGCCGAACCAGCGTTCGATCGGCCCCTGCCCGACGTCGATATGCTGGACGCGCACGAAGGGCACGATCGTATCGGTGCGGAACAGCCAGCCGCGCGCGACGCGCAATTGCCCCTCGCCGATCTTGTAGCCCCAGCGCGACACGCGGCGCGACGGGAAGCTGATGATGGTGATGATCGCGATCAGCCAGGCCAGCGCGGTGATCAGGCCATAGGGGCCCTCGATATGCCGGATCAGCAGCGCGTCGAATACGCTCGCGCCGACCGCGAGCGGGATCAGGTTGAGCGCGGTCGCGATACGCAGCACCTTGGCATAGGCCGGATCGACCGGGTGAAGCCCCTCGGCGGCGTTCAACGCCTCGGCGTCGAAGGGATCGGTCGGATGCGCGGCGGGCGTGTCGGTCATGATCCTCCGTTAGCGTCTTATATGACTATGGCACAACCACATTGAAGCGCGGGTCGGCGGGCGGGTGGAGCGCGAACCACGACAGGAAAGCCTGCCTGTCGCCATCGATCCGGATCGCCCCCGACTGGATGAGCGCGGGGAATTGCGCGCGCCCCATCATCGCTTCGTCGAGGATCTTGCGGTCGATCGTGATCGACGCGGTGGGGGCCGGATCGGTCACGCCATAGCGCGGAAATTCGACCCCGCCGCCGACGACGACGGCGACGCTTTCCTTGCTGTCGGGCAGGATGAACTGGAAAACGCCCTTGAGCGCACCGCCTTTCGCCGCGTCGAAGCGCGTCGCGAGCGCGTCGAAAAAGACCGCGGTCGGGATCGCGCTGACGAAGCTGCGGCTCTGCCCGTTGCCCGTTACCGCCTCGACCGCATTGCCGCGCAGGCTCGCGGCGCCCGCGAGATAATAGTTCCGCCAGGCTCCCGATTCGGCCTGATAGCCCATCTGGTCATAGGCCGACGCCAGCGCCGCGCGCGCTTCCTTGTTGCCGGGCTCGGCGAAGACGAGCTTGTTCAAAAGCTCGGCCGCCCAGCGATAGTCGCCCGCCTTCAGCGCCGCCCGTCCCGCCGCGAGCAGCTTGTCGGCCCCGCCGGCGAGCGCGACATATTTGGGCGCCGACTGCTCGGGCGGCAGCGGGTTGAAGTTCGCCGGATTGCCGTCCCACCAGCCGAAATAGCGCTGATAGGTCGCCTTCATGTCGTGGTTGAGCGTGCCATAATAGCCGCGCGTCGAAAAATCGGCCGCCTGCACCGGCGCCTCGGCTGTCTGGTCGGCGAGTTCGTGGAGCGTCGCGCCGCGGTTCGAGAGGAAGAGCGTGCGATCGTGGACATAGCGATAGGCATCGCGCTGGTTCGCGAGCAGCGACGACACCTCGCCCGCCCCCCAGGTCGGCCAATGGTGCGACGCCATCGCGACCTCGGCCTTGCCGCCCCATTTGAGCAGCATCGCGTCGATCACCTTTGACCAGCGGAGCGCATCGCGCACCTGCGCGCCGCGCAGGGTCAGGATATTGTGGAGATTGTGGGTCACGACTTCGGTCGTGTGCAGCGCCTTATAGGCAGGGATGTAGAAGGTGAACTCCGACGGCGCCTCGGTGCCGCCCGCGTCGAGGAAGTCGAACGCCAGCCCGTCGATCGTCAACGTGCCGCCCCGTTCGCCGACCGTCTCGGTCGGCTCCATATAACCTATCGTCCCCGACGACAGCTTCGGCCCCAGTCCGGTATCGACCTGACCCATCGGCCCCGGCGGCAGGATCGCACCGAACATATAAAGCGCGCGCCGCCCCATCGCGCCGCCCGCGAGGACATTTTCCGAGGTCGCTTCTTCCGAAAAGCCGTGCGGCGCGATGACGCGGATTTTCTCCGCCTTCACCTGTTCGGGTGTCACGATCCCGCCGACGCCGCCGAAATGGTCGCTGTGGCTGTGCGAAAAAATGACCGTCTTGATCGGCCGCTTGCCCGATTTCGCTTCGACCGTATCCGCAAACAATTTCCATCCGGCGGCGGCCGTCTCTTCGGACAAGAGCGGGTCGACGACGATCCAGCCCGTCTTGCCGCGGATGATCGTCATCACCGAGAGGTCATAGCCGCGGATTTGCCAGATGCTGCCCGGCACGACCTCGAACAGACCGTGGACCGCATTGAGCCGCGCCTGCCGCCAAAGCGACGGGTTGACCGTATCGGGCGCCTCCTTGGCATCGAGGAAGGCGTAGGGCCGCCGGTCCCACACCGTCTTGCCGTCGGTGGTCTGGATCAGCCCATCAGCTATTTCGGCGATCTTGCCGCGCGTTGCATTGGTCTCGTCGCGCGGGTCATCGAGCGACAGCCGCTTTGCGAGGTCAGCTTGCGCGGCGCGGGTCGCCTCGCTCGCGGGATCCTGTGCGGTGGCAGTAAAGGGCAGGCAACCGGCAAGCAGCAGGGCGGTCAATCGGCGCATCGTCTCTCTCCCCCATATCTCGGGGCAGCTTGCGCCGCGCCCTTCGGCTTGGCAAGCATCACGGCATGACCGGCGCGCCGCACCTCCTCATCGCCTGGCACAGCCGCACCGGCGGTAGCAAGGCGCTCGCCGAAGCGGCGGCGGAAGGCGCCGCTGCGGCAGCGAAGCTCGTCGCCGCGGACGACGTCACGCCGGCGCTGTTGCAAGAAGCGGGCGGCTATCTGTTCGTCGGCCCCGAAAATCTCGCCGCGCTGTCCGGCGCGATGAAGGAGATGTTCGATCGCTGCTATTATCCCTGCCTCGGCAAGCTCGAAGGCCGCCCCTATGCGACGATCATCTGCGCGGGATCCGATGGCGAGAATGCCCAGCGCCAGCTCGACCGCATCGCAACCGGCTGGCGGCTGAAGCGCGTCGCCGAGCCGGTGATCGTCAATACGGCGGCGCAAACCCCCGAAGCCATCCTCGCGCCGAAGACCATCGCGCCGGACCGCCTCGCCGAAGCCCGCGACATGGGCGCCGCGCTCGCGGAGGGGATTGCCGCGGGAATTTTTTGAGGACGGGCGTTCGCTGCGACCGCTTTGGGGTGGGAAGCGCCCCCCTCGTGCACCCCGGCGAAAGCCGGGGCCCAGTGCGAGAAAGCTCAGGATTAGCGTCGGAATTCTGGGCCCCGGCTTTCGCCGGGGTGCACATCTCTATTGGCAACTACCGGTCGATTCCGTTCCTAAGCGAACGCCCCGACGCTTTCGATGAACTTGATCACCGAGATCGGTTTCGAGACATAGGCCTCGGCCCCCGCCGCCTTGATCTGTTCCTCGTCGCCCTTCCCCGCATAGGCGGTCACCGCCATGATCGGCACCGCGCGCAGCGTCAGGTCGGCCTTCATCTGGCCGATCAGATCGAGCCCGCTGACGTGCGGCAGCTGGATGTCCATGATGATCAGGTCGGGGGTGATTTCGCGCGCCTTCGCCAGCGCGTCGCGTCCGTCGCGCACCGGATGCGCGCTATAGCCATGGGCGTTGAGCAGGTCGCAGAAGAGGCGGAGGTTGAGTTCATTATCCTCGACGACCAGGATGGTCTTGCCCATGTGCGTTCCGTTCCCCACCTTGCGTGCGCGGCCCGTTTAGGCGAATCGGCCGCACGACACAATTGCATCGCGACGGAGGGATCGGGCTTGCTGGAAGATGATGCGGCGCTGGCGCTTCATGCGCTCGGCTGGATTTTGAGCGACGAACCGCGCGCCGAACGGTTGCTCGCGCTGACCGGCCTCGCGCCCGACGAACTGCGCGCTTCGCTGGGCGAGCAGGCGACGCTCGCGGCGATCCTCGCTTTCCTCGCCGGCCACGAAAACGACCTTGTCGCCTGCGCCGATGCGTTGCAGGTGCCGCCCGCCAGCATCGCCGCCGCCGCGCAAAGACTCGAAGGAACCCCCGCATGAACCGCCCGCTCGTCATCACCGATTGCGACGAGGTGCTGATGCACATGGTCGTGCCCTTCGCCGAATGGGTCGACGCCGAACATGGCGTGATCTTTCGCATCGAGGATGCGAGCTTCGCCAATGCGCTGAAGCGCAAGGAATGCGGCACGCCATTGGAGGCGGCTGAGGTATGGCCGCTGCTCGACGGCTTCTTCCGCACCGAAATGACGCGGCAATATCCGATAGCCGGCGCGCTCGCGGCAATGGCGGCGATCGGCGCCGAGGCCGACATCGTCGTCCTGACCAATGTCGGTCCCGAGCATCAGCAGGCGCGGATCGAACAGCTCGCGCTCCATGAATTCCACGCGCCGGTGATCGGCAGCCGCGGCGGCAAGGGCGAGCCGGTGCGCCGCCTGATCGAGCAATATCGGCCCTCGGTCGCGGTGTTCATCGACGATCTGGCCGGCCATCACCAGTCGGTCGCGCAAGAGGCGCCCGACGTGTGGCGGCTGCACCTGATCGGCGAGCCGGCGATCGCCGGCAAGATCGCGCCGGCGAAATACGCCCATGCGCGAATCGACGATTGGAAAGAGGCGCAGGGCTGGATATTGGCGCGCCTCGCTGAAAACATCCCCGCCCCCGCGCACGCGCCGGCCTAAGAAGGAACACGCCCATGGATATCGCCGCCAAGATCGCCGAACTCGGCCTTGAGCTTCCCAAGCCCGCCGCGCCGGTCGCCGCCTATGTGCCCGTCGTCGAGCAGGGCGGCATGCTCTATGTCAGCGGCCAGCTGCCCTTCCGCGACGGACAGGTCGTCACCGGGCGTCTCGGCGACGATATGGACGTTGCGGGCGGGCAGGATGCGGCGCAGCGCGTCGCGCTGATGCTCGTCGCGCAAATCGGGCAGGCCTTGGGCGGCGACTGGTCGCGCGTCGAGCGCGTCGTCAAGCTCGGCGTGTTCGTCAACAGCGCGCCGAGCTTCACCGATCAGGCGAAGGTCGCCAACGGCGCATCGGAGCTGTTCGAAACGCTGTTCGGCGAAGCGGGCCGCCACGCGCGGGCCGCGGTCGGCGTCGCGGTGCTGCCGCTCGGCGCGGCGGTCGAAGCCGACGCGATCGTCGCGGTGAAGCCCGCCTAAGGGCGCGAATGGCCGAGGCCGACCCACCCGCCCGGACGATTTCGCTCGGAACCGGCGTTGCCGCGATCGACGCGGCTACGTGGGATGCGCTGGCGGGCGGTGGCAATCCGTTCGTCGGCCACGCCTTTCTGTCGCTGCTTGAACAATCGGGCAGCGTCGGACCGGGCACCGGCTGGCAGGCCGCACCGCTGCTCGTCGAGGATGCGGCCGGCGCGCTCATCGCCGCGGCGCCCGCCTATCTCAAATCGCACAGCCAGGGCGAATATGTCTTCGACCATGCCTGGGCCGATGCGTGGACGCGCGCGGGCGGCGATTATTATCCCAAGCTGCAGATCGCGGCGCCCTTCACGCCGGTGCCGGGCCCGCGCCTGCTCGCCAAGGACAAGAGCGACGCCTTGCTGCTGCTCCGCGCCGCCGAGGCGGTGGTGCGGCAGAATCAATTGTCGTCGGCGCATGCGACCTTCGTCGCGCCCGAGCAGATGCCGCTGTTCGAGGAGGCGGGCTGGCTCGTCCGCCGCGACATCCAGTTCCATTTTGCGAACGCGGGCTATGCCAGCTTCGACGATTTCCTCGCCACGCTGAACTCGCAGAAACGCAAGCAGCTGCGCAAGGAGCGGCTGCGCGCGGTCGAGGGCTTGCGCGTCGAGGAACTGACCGGCGACGCGATCCGGCCCGAACATTGGGACGCGATGTGGCTTTTCTATCAGGACACCGGCGCGCGCAAATGGGGGCACCCCTATCTGACGCGCGCCGCCTTCGACCTGATGGGCGAGCATATGGCGGACCAGATCATCCTGCTCATCGCCTACGACGCCGACGACCGGCCGGTGGCGGGGGCGCTGCACTTCCTCGGCGCCGACACGCTCTATGGCCGCTATTGGGGATGTCTCACCGAAATCCCCTATCTGCATTTTGAGCTATGCTATTACCGGGCGATCGACATTGCGATCGAACGGGGGCTCGCGCGGGTCGAGGCGGGCGCGCAGGGCGGTCACAAGCTCGCGCGCGGCTATGGTCCCGTCGCGACCTGGTCGGCGCACTTCGTTGCCGATCCGGGCTTTCGCCGTGCGGTCGCCGACTATCTCGAGCAGGAAAGGCAGGCCGAAGCGGCCGAGATGGAATGGCTTGAAGGGCAAATGCCCTTCAAGCGGAAGGATTAGGCCGCGAAGCGGCGCGCTGCGGGCCGCCTTGCGGTTTCGTCGAGCCAGGCGCGCGCCTGGCGCTGTGCCTCGGCGATTTCATCGCGCGACATTTCGCTCGACACGTCGGCGCGGCATTGCTGGCCTTCGATATTGCCGCCGAGCGCGGCGAGATTGAACCATTTATGTGCCTGGATCAGGTCGACATCGACCCCGCCCGAGCCGGTCGAAAACGCGATACCGAGATCGAAATAGGCGCCCGCATCGCCGCGCGCTGCGTCGAGCAAGCGGCTCTCGATCATATATTGGGCAGACTTCAGACTGTTCGCCATGATAACCCCCTTTGGCTCCACCCCACATGGAGACCTCGGGGTCAAATTTGCGGTTTATGGTCAACAAAGCGTTAACGACGATGTCGTTTTTTGTGGATATCGTCCAAATTCCCCAGAAATTCCCGGGTTTCCGCGCCGATCAACCCACCGGCAAATTGTCGATCAGCCGCGTTTTTCCGATCCGGGCGGCGGCGAGCAGGCGCGCCGGCGCGCGGAAGGCGCTCAGCCGTTCGAGGCTGTCGGCATCGGCGAGCGCGACATAGTCGACGCTGTCGAAGCCGCCCGCGACGATCGCCGCCTCGGCCTTGGCGAGCATCTCCGCGATGTCGGCGCCGCCCGCGATCGCCTGCGCCGCAGCGTTCAGCGCGGCGGGAAAGGCGGGCGCCGCGGCGCGCTGATCCGGCGTCAGATAGGCGTTGCGCGACGACAGCGCGAGGCCGTCGGCATCGCGCGCGATCGGCGCACCCAATATGTCGATGCCGAAATCGAGGTCGCGCGCCATGCGGCGGATGATCGCAAGCTGCTGCCAGTCCTTTTCGCCGAAGATCGCGACGTCGGGGCGCACCTGGTTGAACAGTTTGGCGACGACGGTCGCGACGCCGTCGAAATGGCCGGGGCGCGCGGCGCCGCAATAATCGGCGCCGAGTTCGGCGACCTCGATATGCGTGCTGTGCCCGCCGGGATACATGGTCGCGACGTCGGGTGCCCAGAGCAGGCTCGCGCCTTCCTCGACGAGCATCGCGGCATCGCGCGCTTCGTCGCGCGGATAGGCGTCGAAATCCTCGTTCGGACCGAACTGGGTCGGATTGACGAAGATCGACACGACCGCGTGGTCGGCGACGCGCTTCGCCATGCGGACGAGCGAGAGATGGCCGTCGTGGAGCGAACCCATCGTCGGGACCAAAGCAACGCTCTTCCCCCCCTGTTTCAGTGCCGTAACGGCACGGTGCAGCATCGCGATGTCACGGATGATTTGCACGGTTCGTCGCCCTCCGATATTGGCGCGACTATATCACTTCGCGCGACGGCCGCCCATGCCGTGCCAACAGGAAAATCGCAACGCTCATGACGACGCCCGCACCGCACCGCATCATCTTTGCCAATGAAAAGGGCGGAACGGGAAAATCGACCTGCGCCGTGCATTTCGCGGTCGCACTGGCGAGTCAGGGATGGCGCGTCGCGGGCATCGACCTCGACCCGCGCCAGCGCACTTTCCACCGCTATCTCGAAAATCGCGAGAATACAGCGAAGCGCCGCGACATCGCGCTGCCGACCCCGCGCTTCGAAGTGTTCACCGGGTCGACGATCGAGGAACTCGACGCGCAGGTCGCGCGGCTGAGCGTCGATGTCGACTATCTGATCGCCGACACGCCGGGGCGCGACGACGTTTTCGCGCGCCACCTTGCGACGAGCGCCGATACGCTCGTCACCCCGATCAACGACAGTTTCATCGATTTCGACCTGATCGGGCAGGTCGATCCCGAAACCTTCCAGGTGACCCGGCCGAGCTTCTATTCCGAACTGATCTGGGACACGCGCAAGGCGCGCGCCAAGAGCGACGGGCGGACGATCGACTGGATCATCTTGCGCAACCGCCTCCAGCATGTCGATGCGCACAATATGCGCCGCGTCGGCGAGGCGCTGACCCAGCTGTCGCGCCGCGTCGGCTTCCGCGTCATCCCGGGGCTCGGCGAGCGCGTCATCTATCGCGAGCTTTTCCCGGCCGGCCTCACCCTGCTCGACAAGGCGCATCTGGGCGGCATGGGAATCGGCCACGTCGTCGCGCGGCAGGAACTCCGCGAGGCGATGGGCGGACTGAACCTTCCGGCACGCGAGCGATTGCACCCGGACGGGGATCTGTTCGCCGCCGCCTGACTTCCTTCTCTCCCCAAGAGGTTCGAATATGACGCACAATTTCCATCCGACGATGCTCCGCGAATATGATATCCGCGGGGTCGTCGGCGACACGCTTTCGGACAAGGACGCCTATGCGATCGGGCGCAGCTTCGCGACGCTGATCCGCCGCGCCGGCGGCAAGCGCGTCGCGGTCGGCTATGACGGGCGGCTGTCGTCGCCGATGCTCGCCGACGCGCTGATCGCGGGTATCAACGCCGCGGGTGTCGATGCGCTCAACGTCGGGCTCGGGCCGACGCCGATGCTCTATTATGCCGCGTCAACCGAGGATGTGGACGGCGGCATACAGATAACCGGCAGCCACAACCCCCCCGACTATAATGGTTTCAAGATGGTGTTTCAGGGGCGTCCCTTCTTTGGCGCCGACATTCAGCGGATCGGCGAAATGGCCGCCGCGGGTGACTGGGATGTGGGCGAAGGCACGTTTGAGAGCATCGACATCGTCGACGCCTATGTCGACCGGCTCGTCGAGGGTTTCGCCGGCGGCTCCTTCCGCATCGGCTGGGACGCCGGCAACGGCGCCGCGGGCACCGTGATCGAGAAGCTCACCGCGCGCCTTCCGGGCGAGCACCACCTGCTGTTTACCGACATCGACGGCCATTTTCCGAACCACCATCCCGATCCGACCGAGGAAAAGAATCTCGCCGATCTTCGGAAGCTCGTCGCCGAGAAGAGCCTCGATTTCGGCGTCGCTTTCGATGGAGACGGCGACCGCATCGGCGCGATCGACGGCGAGGGCCGGGTGATCTGGGGCGACCAGCTCCTCCAAATCTATGCCGCCGCGGCGCTCCAGGACCTGCCCGGCGCGACGGTGATCGCCGACGTGAAGGCAAGCCAGGCGCTGTTCGACCGCGTCGCCGAGCTTGGCGGCAAACCGCTGATGTGGAAGACCGGCCATAGTCTGATCAAGGCGAAGATGAAGGAAACCGGCAGTCCGCTCGCGGGCGAGATGAGCGGGCATATCTTTTTCGCCGACCGCTATTATGGCTATGACGACGCGCCCTACGCCGCGGTGCGGCTGATCGAGGCGGCGACCAAGCTCGGGCAGAGCGTCACCGCGCTGCGCGGCGAGATGGCACCGATGGTCAACACCCCCGAAATGCGCTTCCAGGTCGACGAGAGCCGCAAGTTCGCCATTGTGGACGAAGTTCTGGACCGACTTGCCGAATCGGGGGCGAAGGTCGACCGCACCGATGGCGCGCGCGTGCTCACCGACGATGGCTGGTGGCTGCTCCGCGCCTCGAACACGCAGGACGTGCTCGTCGCGCGTGCCGAGGCGAAGGACGAGGCGGCGCTTGCGCGCCTGCTCGCTGCGATCGACGAGCAGCTCGCCTTGTCGGGGATCGTGCGCGGGCCGCAAGCGGCGCATTAAGCGCCGCTGTCCTCATTGCCCCTGCATTGCCCTTGCAAAAATCTTGCCAGATTGACCTTGGCCGCGTCGCTGGGGTAACGCCGCACGGGGGCTAGAAACGGAACCGATCGAACCTATGACCGACGACGAATCCACCGTGGCAACGCTTTCCGAGGGCGATCATGGCGTCACCGAGCATCGCGCGCATGTCCGCGAGGATGCTGCGGCGGGCAATGGTCTGGCAGTCATCTCGATCGCCAAAAGCTATGACAAGCGCGTCGTGCTGTCGGACGTCTCGCTGTCGGTCGGCAAGGGCGAGGTGGTCGGCCTTTTGGGACCGAACGGCGCGGGCAAGACGACCTGTTTCTATTCGATCATGGGGCTGGTGAAGCCCGACGCCGGGCGCATCATGCTCGACGGCGCCGACATCACCGCGCTGCCGATGTACCGCCGCTCGATCCTCGGCCTCGGCTATCTGCCGCAGGAAACCTCGATTTTTCGCGGCATGACGGTGGCGCAGAATATCGAGGCGGTGCTCGAACTCGCCGAGCCCGACAAGATCGCGCGCGAGCGCCGGCTCGAGGAACTGCTCGACGAATTCGGCCTCACGCGGCTGCGCGACGCCGCCGCGATGGCGCTGTCGGGCGGCGAGCGCCGCCGCGCCGAAATCGCGCGCGCGCTCGCCGCCAACCCGTCGATCATTCTGCTCGACGAGCCCTTCGCGGGCATCGATCCGCTGTCGATCAGCGATATCCGCGACCTGGTCGCGGACCTCAAGACGCGCGGTATCGGCGTGCTGATCACCGACCATAATGTGCGCGAGACGCTCGACCTCGTCGACCGCGCCTGCATCATCTACGACGGCAAGGTGCTGCTTGCCGGCTCTCCGGCCGAACTCGTCGCCGACCCCGAGGTGCGTCGCCTCTACCTCGGCGAGGGTTTTTCCTTGTGATCGACTAGCCGCCGATGGCGCTCGGTCCGCGTCTCGATCTCCGCCAGTCGCAATCGCTGGTGATGACGCCGCAGCTGCAGCAGGCGATCAAGCTGCTGGCGCTGTCGAACCTCGAACTCGAAGCCTATCTGGCCGAGGCGCTCGAGGGCAATCCGCTGCTCGATACGGCGTCGGCCGACAGCGAGGGCGCCGGCGGCGACGAGCTCGCCGGCGAAGCGCCGGTCGCCGAAGCCGCGTCGCTCGAGGCCGATCGGGCGCTGTCGGCCGATGACGGAAGCGCGAACGACCTCGACGTCGACCTTACCGAAAGCTTTCACCACGACAGCGCGAGCGACAATGTCGGCCTGTCGGGCGGCGGCGAGGATATCGATTTCGACAGCTTCGCCGAGCATGAAGGCACGCTCCACGATCACCTGCTCGCACAGGTCGGCGAGCGGTTCAGCGGCATCGAGGCGATCGTCGCGGGGCAGCTGGTCGCGCTGATCGACGAGACGGGATATTTGCGCGCCGACCTTGCCGAGCTCGCGGCGCAGCTCGGCGTTCCGCTGGCGCTGGTCGAAACGGTGCTGGCGGGCATCCAGTGCTTCGACCCATCGGGCGTCGGCGCGCGCGACCTGGCCGAATGTATCGCGATCCAGGCGCGCGAGGCCGACCGGTACGATCCCGCGATGGCGACGATGATCGCGCATCTCGATCTGGTCGCGAAGGGGGCCTTTCCGCAGCTCAAACGCATCTGCGGCGTCGACGACGAGGATCTCGCCGACATGATCCGCGAGTTGCGCAGCTATGATCCGCGCCCCGGCCTCCGCTTCGGCGGCGAAGGCGCGCCTGCGGTCGTCCCCGACCTTTATATCCGCCAGACCGCGAAGGGATGGGCGGTGGAGATCAACAACGGCACCCTGCCCCGCCTGCTCGTCAACCGCCGCTATTACACCGAACTCGCGCAGGGCGCGGCGGCGAAGAGCAAGGCGTGGCTTTCCGAACAGCTTTCGGGCGCCAACTGGCTCGTCCGCGCGCTCGACCAGCGCCAGCGCACGATCGTCAAGGTCGCAAGCGAGATCGTGAAGCAGCAGGAAGGTTTCTTCCTGAACGGCGTCGCGCATATGCGCCCGCTGACGCTGCGGCAGGTCGCCGAGGCGATCGGCATGCACGAATCGACCGTCAGCCGCGTCACCAGCAACAAATATCTGAGCTGCGCGCGCGGACTCTTCGAACTCAAATATTTCTTCTCGAGCGGGATCGCCGCGACCGGGGGCGACGGCGCGGTGTCCGCCGAGGCGGTGAAGAGCCGGATCAAGGCGATGATCGAAGGCGAGGATGCCAGGGCGATCCTCTCCGACGAGACGATCGCGCAGAAGCTGTCGGCCGAGGGGCACGACATCGCAAGGCGCACCGTCGTCAAATATCGCGAGGCGATGGGCTATGGCTCGTCGGTGCAAAGACGGCGGCAGAAAGCGCTGGCGGGCTGATTTTCGCCGGAAAGGCGGTTGACTTTCCGGCCCCTTCCCCATAGGTGCGCCGCTTCGCGTACGACGCTCGAAATTTTACGGAACAGAACGATGAAGATTCGCAACAGCCTGAAGTCGCTGAAGGACCGCCACCGGGACAACCGCGTGATTCGCCGCCGTGGCCGCACCTATGTGATCAACAAGACCAACCGCCGCTTCAAGGCGCGCCAGGGCTAATAGTCCTGTCGGGACATATGTCCCGCGCGCAATTGCGAGTTAGCGTGACGCCGTCGGATGCTTCCGGCGGCGCTTTCGCGTGTCTGGAACGCCCATGATTCGCCAGAGCGTGATCTTCGACGTCGGCCGCGTCCTCTTCGACTGGGACCTGCGCTTTCTCTTCGCCAAGTTGATTGCCGGGAAGGACGAGCTCGAATGGTTCGTCACCAACGTGGTCACGCCCGAGTGGCATTTCCAGCACGACGCCGGCCGCCCGCTCGCCGAGATGGTCCCCGAGCTTAAAGCCGAGTTTCCCGATCACGCCTTGCTGATCGACGCCTATGCGACGCGCTTCAACGAGACGATTCCCGGCCCGGTGCCGGGCAGCCTCGAACTTGTCGAACGGCTCGATGACGCAGGTGTGCCGCTGTTTGCGATCACCAATTTCGGGCATGAATTCTGGGAAGGGTTTCGCCCGACGCAACCGGTGTTCGGCCGCTTCGGCGATATCATCGTCTCGGGCACAGAGAAGCTGATGAAGCCCGATCCCGCGATTTATGCGCTCGCGATCGAGCGATTCGGCATCGACCCCGCGGGTGCGATCTTCATCGACGACAATGCGGCCAATGTCGCAGGCGCCGAATCGGCCGGGATCGCGGGGCATCATTTTTGCGGCGCGATGGAGTTGGAGCGCGACCTCGTCGCGCGGGGCTATTTGTCCTGACTACCGCCGGGCGCTTTGGCGAGCGCTTCCTTCGCGAGCGATAGCGCGGTTTCGAGCGCTTGGTCGGCGGGGACCGCGACGTCGGGCTTGACCCCGACATCCTGCCAGTTGGTTCCGGTGATCGGGTTGACCGACCGTTTCTCGGGCAGGCTCAGGGCAAAATGCGGGTGCACGCGGCGATATTCGAACGGGTTGGCGCCGCCGCCCGTGACTTCGCCGACGATCGTCGCGCGTTTCAGGGCTTGAAGATCGTAAGCGAGCGCTTCGGCGGCCGAGAAAGTGCGCTTGCCGGTCAGGATATAGACCGGCTTCGTGTCGCCGAACCGGCGCCCTTCGGGCGGCGCGGGCGAGACATGGGGCGTCGTCTTGCCGCTCGGACGGTCGAAGCTGCCGCTGAGCGGCGACCCCGCAGGAACGAGTTGGCTGACGATTGTGTCGACCGTTTCCATGCCGCCGCCATTTTTGCGCAAGTCGATGATCAACGCATCGCCCTGCGCCGCGACGGTCATCATCGCGGCGATGACGTCGCCGCCAAGCGCCGGGGGCGGGAAGACGCGGAGGTCGATCAGCATGATATTGCCGTCGAGACGTTCGATTTTCTGCACGCCATGATTGATGTGCGCGCCGTAATAACGCTCGATCTCCGCGTCGAGAAAGGCCTTGTCGCCGCCGTCGGCGGGGATCGGGCTGACGCTGTAATCGACCGCGAAATGCCCGTCGCCCGAAGCCTGCCGCAGCCAGCCGGTCAGTGCTTTGGCGAAGTCGGGGCCATCGGCCATGTCCCTCCATTGCCCCTTCGCCCGGTGCAACTCGGCGGCTATCCGCTGCCCCTTGTCGGCGTCGACATAGCGCGTCGCGAGCAAGCGAGCGATTTCATCAATCATCTGCCCCCGGTCGGCGGCGCTGATCGGCAGCGCCGCGGCGGGTAGCGCGAAGCAGGCGAGCGCCAGCAAAAGCAGGGCACGTATCATGGCAAGCGTTCCTTCTTGATAAGATCGCCGAACGACTGGCGTTCGAGTTGTTCGAGGGCGGCATCGACGGTCGCGCCCAGAGGTTGCGGCAGCGCCGCGTCGAGCGCGCGGGCGGCACCGGCGGTCGCGGCCCAGGTCGCTTCGAGATCGGGGATCATGGCGCGCGCCGCGATAGTGAGGGCAAAACGCCGTTCGCGCCGGTCGCGACCCGGCACCGGTTCGATCAGGCCTTCGCGAACCATCGTCTGCAGCGTCTGGGTGGCGGCGGGCTGGGTGAAGCCGAGCGCGGCGACGCATTCGCCGACCGATGCCGACTCGTGTGCCATGAGCAACCGGAAATAGGGGTAGAAGCGCGGCCGGAAATTGAGTCCGGCGTCGCGATACGCCTGCTCGACGGCGTCGTCGAGCGCCGCCACCAGCAACCGCAGACGTGTTCCAAGGCCGGCTCGATAGTTCATATATAAGGGCTTATATATATTGCTCTCATCGAAGCAACCCTCGAGATCGGGGCAGCGACCGCGGGCGGCTTAGTCGATACGGGCTATCGCTATTATTTTTCGACCCCGAGCTGCGTCAGCACGAAGGCGAACTCCTCGGCATCCTCGCGCAGCGCGCCCCAGCGGCCCGACTTGCCGGCGTGGCCCGCACCCATATTGGTGCGCAGCAGCAAGGTCGCGTCGTTGGTGCGGACGCTACGCAGCTTTGCGACCCATTTGGCGGGTTCCCAATAGGTCACGCGCGGGTCGTTGAGCCCCGCCGATACGAGCATCGGCGGATAGGCCTTTGCGGTGACATTGTCATAGGGGCTGTAGCTCAGCATATAGTCGAACGCGGCCTTGTCGGTAATCGGATTGCCCCATTCGGGCCATTCGCCGGGGGTCAGCGGCAGGTCCTTGTCGACCATCGTGTTGATCACATCGACGAAGGGCACGCCCGCGAGCACCGCGCCCCAGAGTTCGGGCGCCTGGTTATAGACCGCGCCCATCACCTGCCCGCCCGCCGAGCGGCCCTCGATCGAAATCTTGCCCGCGCTCGTATATTTCGCGGCGATCAATCCCTTGGCGACGTCGATGAAGTCGTTGAACGTGTTCTTGCGCTGGTCGGTCTTGCCCGCGAGATACCAGGCGCGGCCGAGGTCGTCGCCGCCGCGGACATGCGCGATGGCATAGATCATCCCGCGATCGACAAGGCTGAGGCGCGTCGTCGAGAAGCCCGGCGGGACGCGGTAGCCGTAAGAGCCATAGACATAGAGGTGCATCGGCGCGCTGCCGTCGCGCGGCGTGCCCTTCTTGTAGACGAGCGAAACCGGGACCGGCGTGCCGTCCCGCGAGGGCATATTTACCAATTCGGTTATGTAATCGTCATGATTATAACCCGAAGGAATCTCCTGCACCTTCAGCGTCTCAAGCTGATCTCCTGCGAGGTCGTAATCGAACACCGTGTCGGGGGTGACCATCGATTCATAGTCGAGGCGCAGCTTGTCCTGATGATATTCGGGATTGTCGCCGAGGCCTGCAACGTAGGTCGCCTCGGGGAACTGGATCCGGCCCGGCGTCAGCGGCGCGTCATATTTGCGGACGTCGACCTGATCGACGCCCTTTTCGCGCGATTCGAGCACGAAATAGTCGCGGAAGACCGCGAGGCCGGTGATGTAATTGTCGTCCGATCCGGGGATCAGCGTCTTCCACGTCCCCGGCGCCGCGATGCTCGCAGTCGCAACGCGAAAATTGGGATGCTCGTCGTTGGTGTGGATGTAGAGCATGCCCTCGCGCTCATCGACGCTATACTCGCGGCCCTTTTTGCGCGCCGAGACGAGCTGCATCTTCGCCTCGGGGTTGTCGGCGGGGAGCAGATAGACCTCGCTCGTCTCATTATCGCCCGTCGCGATCACGATATAATTGTCGGCGGAGGTCTTGCCGATCCCGACGCCGAAGCCGATGTCGGCCTCCTTGTAGAGCAATTTGTCCTCGGCGACCGGCGTGCCGAGCTTGTGCAGCCGGACATTGTCGGTGCGCCAATTCTCGTTGGCGAGGCCATAGAGGATCGCGTCATTGCCCGACGTCCAGACCAGCGACGAGAGCGTGCCGGGGATAGTGTCGGGGAGCAGTTCGCCCGTCTCGAGGTTGCGGATGCGCGCCTCGAAGCGCTCGGAGCCATTGTCGTCGAACGAATAGGCCATCAGCTTGCCGTTCGGGCTGACCGACAGCTCGGCGAGGCGGAAATAATCCTTGCCCGCGGCCATCGCGACCTCGTCGAGGATCAGCTGGGTGTCGCCGGAGCCTGACGCGGGTTTGCGATACCATTTCTTGTACTCGGCGCCTTCTTCGAACTCGACCCAATAGAGCCAGTCGCCATCCTTCTGCGGCACCGAGGAATCGGCTTCCTTGATCCGGCCCTTCATCTCCTGGAACAGCGTCTCGACGAGCGCGGCGTGCGGCTTCATCGCCGCGTCGAAATACGCATTCTCGGCCTTCACATAGTCGAGCACATCCTTGTCATCGATCGTCGGATAGCTTTCGTCCTTCAGCCAATGGTACGGATCGGACAGCGTCTTGCCGTGCAGCGTCATTTCATGCGGGCGCTTTTCCGCGACGGGGGCGGCGGACAGGGCAGGGGTCGGGCTGGTCAATGCGGCGTCTTTCTCTTTGGCGAATGAAGGGGAGGCAAACAGGGATGACGATGCGACAAGCGGGGTGGCAATTGCCGCCAGAAACATCCAAATAGCGCGCATCACAAAAATCCCCCGCGGTGCCGCCCGGAAGGGCGGGATCGGATGATGTAGGAACAAGGAAGCAGCCATGTCCAGCCCCGTCCATGCAGAGCGCCTCGCGCGCGTCCGCGCCGAACTCGCCAAGCGCGGCCTCGACGGCTTCGTCGTTCCGATCAGCGACGAGCATATGAGCGAATATGTCGGCGACTATGCGCAGCGCATGGCGTGGCTGACGGGCTTCGGCGGATCGGCGGGGACCGCGGCGGTGCTGCCCGAAAAGGCGGCGGTGTTCGTCGACGGGCGTTACACGGTTCAGGTGCGCGACCAGGTCGACGGGGCGCTCTTCGACTATGTCGGCGTGCCGCAGTCGAGCGTCGCCGAATGGCTGGGCGCGAACATCAGCGCTGGGCAGAAGGTCGGTTACGATCCCTGGCTCCACGGGATCGACTGGGCGCGGGGTCTCGAGAAGGCGCTCGCTGCCAAAGGCGCGAGCCTCGTCGCGGTGGACGCGAACCCGATCGACGCCGCGTGGGACGACCAGCCGGCGCCAAGCGATGCGGTGGTGACGGTTCACGATGCCGCGCTCGCGGGGCAGGGCGCGGTCGACAAGCGCGCGATCATCGCCGACTGGTTGAAGGCGAAGGGGCTCGACACGACGGTGATGACCGCGCTCGATTCGATCGCGTGGACATTCAATATTCGTGGGCAAGACGTCAGCCACACACCGGTCGGGCTCGCCTTCGCGCTGCTGCACGCCGATGCGACCGCCGACCTGTTCATCGCGCCCGAAAAGCTCACCGACGCGGTGCGCGCACATCTCGGCAACAGCGTGCGGATCCATGATCGTGACGCGTTCGAAGCCGCGCTCGCGGATCTTTCGGGCAAGAAGGTCGCGGTCGATCCCGACCGCGCCGTCGCCGCGATTTTCACCGCGCTTGACGGTGCCGGTGCGAAGATCGAGCGCCACCGCGATCCCGCGGTGCTGCCCAAGGCGATCAAGAACGACACCGAGCTTTCGGGCACGCGCGCCGCGCACGTCCGCGATGGCGTCGCGGTATCGCGTTTCCTCAAATGGATGGAAGCGGTCGCGCCGCAGGGCGGCCTCGACGAACTCGGCGCGGCGGCGAAGCTGCGCGAATTTCGCGACGCAAGCGGCGCGCTCAGGGATCTGTCATTCGACACCATCTCGGCCGCCGGACCCAACGGCGCGCTGCCGCATTACAAGGTCGACGAAACGACGAACCGGGCGATCGAAACGGGCACGCTCTATCTCGTCGATTCGGGCGGACAATATGCCGACGGCACGACCGACATCACGCGCACGATCGCGATCGGCGCGCCGACCGCCGAAATGCGCCGCCGCTTCACGCAGGTGCTGAAGGGCCATATCGCGCTCGCGGTCGCACGTTTCCCCAAGGGGACGCGCGGCAGCCAGCTCGACATTCTCGCGCGGCAATATCTGTGGGCCGACGGGGTCGATTATGCGCATGGCACCGGCCACGGCGTCGGCACCTATCTGGCGGTCCACGAAGGGCCGCAGCGCATCGCCAAGCCCGCGGGCGGGCAGGCGGGAACCGAGGAGCCGCTCCACGCCGGCATGATCCTGTCGAACGAGCCCGGCTATTACAAGGCGGGGCATTTCGGTATCCGCATCGAGAATCTCGTCGTCGTCACCCCGCAGCGTATCGCGGGCGCCGAGGAGGATATGCTGGGTTTCGAGACGATTACCTTCGCACCGATCGCGCAAAATCTCGTCGATGTGTCGCTGTTGTCGGGCGCCGAGGCCGACTGGCTCGACGCCTATCATGCCGAGGTGCTGACGAAGCTCGGCGCGGGTATGGAGGGCGAGGAACGCGAATGGCTCGAAGCCGCGTGCGCGCCGCTCGACCGCAGCCCCGCCGCGCTCGCGGCCTGAGGCGGGCATGACCGACGCTCGCAGCGACGTGCCGCTCGGCGATTTCCGCGTCCAGGAGCGCGTGCGCGTGCGCTTCAACGAAATCGACGGGCAGAATATCGTCTTCAACGCCAATTATCTGGTCTACGCCGACATCGGCGTGACCGAATATTTCCGCGCGCTCGGCGAGGGGCAGCCGGGCCCCTATTTTAACCAATATGGCACAGACATTCGCGAGACGCATTGCGAGATCGACTATCACGCGCCCGCGCGGCTCGACGAGCTGATCACGATCGCCGCGCGAATCAGCCGGTTCGGCCGGACGAACTTCACGCTCCATTGCGGGATTTTCCGGGATAATGAACGGCTTACTGACATCGAGATCAGCTATGCCCATCTCGACACCGATAGCGGCCAGCCGACCCCGCTACCGGGAAGCTTCATAGCGGAAGTGCGTAGATTCGAAGCGCGGACACCGACTCAGGACTGATTCGAACGAGCCGAATCGACCCTCTCAACCAAAAAAGTCGAAAAAAAGGGCCGCCCAAGGGCGGCCCGTGAAAGTTTTGGGAGAGGATGCCTAAAAGGCAAGTGTGATATTGCAGTGCACAATGAATGTTGCAACTGCGAAAAAAGCATCCGTAATTGCATTTTTTGCAATCGAGAGCGCTCTCAGCCGCCATTCGGCGCAATCGACGCAACGCGCCGCTTCCTCTCGCAAATCGCCGTGAGATCGCCTAAATTGCGCCGATGGGAATGTTCAACAAAGTCGATGTCGGCGGCGGCCTGTCCGATTTCTGGTCCTATATCCGCGAACCGCGCCCGCATCGCTGGGCGATCTGGGGCGTTGCGCTCGCGCTGACCTGGATCATCTTTAACGGGATCGAACAATATCTGATCCCCTATGAGAAGCCGAAGGCGCAGATCATCTATTTCGAAAACTGGAAAGCGACGCGCAGCGCCGACGAGATTCGCGCCGACTGGGTCGCGCGCGCCAAGGAAACAACGCTGCAAAATGCGAAGAAGCGCGCCGAATATCAGCGTTTCGCCGACAGCCTCGGCATCGAATATGATTCGAGCGAGGCCGACAAGGTGACGCGCGAGACGCTGGGCGAGGAAGCGGCCGCGGCGGCGAAGGAAAAGCCGGCGCCGGTGCAGACGCGCTCGACCCTCGCCGAACGCGCGGCGCGCGGCGCACCGCCTAAAGCCGCCGACTGACCGGATGCGCCGGGCGACCGCCGACGCCGACTGGATGGCGGTTGCCATCGCGCTGTCGCGGCGCGGCCGGCCGGCCGCAGCACCCAACCCCAATGTCGGCTGCCTGATCGTCAAGGACGGGCGCGTCGTCGCACGCGGCTGGACCCAGCCCGGCGGCCGCCCGCATGCCGAAGCGATGGCGCTCGCTGCGGCGGGTGCTGCCGCGCGCGGCGCGACCGCCTATGTCAGCCTCGAACCCTGCGCGCATGCGAGCGCGCGCGGCCCGGCGTGCAGCGACGCGCTGATCGCCGCGGGCGTCGCGCGCGTCGTGATCGCCGCGCAGGATCCCGACCCGCGCACCGACGGCAAGGGCATAAAGCGGCTGCAGGATGCGGGGATCGAAGTGGTCTTCAATGTCCTTCCCGCCGAAGCGCGCGCCGCGATGGCGCCCTGGTGGACGCGGCAGGCCCTGGGCCGGCCCTTCGTGACGCTGAAGCTCGCGACGTCGCTCGACGGCTGTATCGCGATGGCGGGCGGATCGAGCCGCTGGATCACCGGCGCGTGCGCCCGCGCGCACGGACATCTCGAACGCGCGGGCCATGAAGCAATCCTCGTCGGGCGCGGGACGCTCGACGCCGATGCGCCCCAACTCGACGTGCGCCTGCCGGGGCTCGAAGGCCGCAGCCCGAAGAAACTGCTCCTGACCAAGGGCGCCGCGCCCGACGACTGGACGGCCGTCGCCTCGCCCGAATCGGTCGAAGGCGTCGATTCGCTGCTCGTCGAGGGCGGTGCCGGCGCAGCATCGGCCTTCCTCGCCGCCGACCGCGTCGACCGGCTGCTCCTTTACCGCGCGCCGATACTGATCGGCGGCGGCCGGCCCGCGCTCGGCGACATCGGTCTGACCGACCTTGCCGACGCGCACGGCCGCTGGCGTCAGATCGACAGCCGGATGCTTGGCAGCGACCGGCTCGACGTCTACGAGCGCATCAGGACAATTTGAGGGCTATATGTTCACCGGAATCATCACCGACATCGGCACCATCCGCAGCCGCGAAGACCGCGGCGACACGCGGCTCGTCATCGGCACCGCTTACGACACCGGCTCGATCGACCTCGGCGCCTCGATCGCCTGTTCGGGTGCGTGTCTGACGGTCGTCGACAAGGGTGCCGATGCCGAGGGCCACTGGTTCGCGATCGACGCGAGCGGCGAAACGCTCGCGCGCACCGCACCGGGGATGTGGGACCAGGGGCGCCGCCTCAACCTCGAACGCGCGCTCAAGATCGGCGACGAACTCGGCGGGCATATCGTCACCGGCCATGTCGACGACATCGGGCGTATCGTATCGGCCGAGCCGGTCGGCGACAGCGTCACCGTGACCGTCGCCGCACCCGCGTCGCTCGCGCCGCACATCGCGCCCAAGGGCTCGATCACCGTCGACGGTGTGTCGCTGACGGTCAACGAAGTGACCGACCAGCCGAACGGCGAGGCGCATTTCACGCTCAACATCATCCCGCATACGCAGGAGATGACGACGCTGAACGAGGCGGCGGCAGGGCGTCCGGTCAATCTCGAGATCGATATCCTGGCGCGCTATCTGGCGCGGATGCAGGCGCGGAGCGCTTAGCCTTCGATCCAGCTTGCCGCCAGTTCGGGGTCGGCGGCGAGCATAGACCGCCGCATCGCGAGCCGTCCGATGCGTAGCAGCTCGGCCTTGCGCCGTGCGGGGGCGAGGTTGCAGCTCGCGGCTTCGCGTATCACCGCCGCGCCATAGCGGTCGGCGACGATCAGCCCCGATGTCTCGGGTCGGTAATCGGGTGTGTCGAGGATCGCCGGGTCGAGCCCCGAGGCAAGCGCCCAATAGAAGCGGTCGCACCAGTCGCAATAGTCGGGCCATTTGCCGTCGCCGTGCAGGTCGGCGCGGCTGACCTTGATCTCGACGATGGTGATATTGCCCTTGGCGTCGATCGCGGTGAGATCGGTGCGCCGCCCGTTGGGCAAGGTGACCTCGGGGATGGCGACAAGCCCCTGCTGAGCGAACAGCCGGCATACGCCGCGCGCGACGTCTGCGGCGGTCAGCAGGTCACTCATCGCTCAGCCGGTCCTCAGAAGGGAACGTCGTCGTCCAGATCGTCGTCGAACGGCGGGCGTCCGCCGCCCGAACCGCCGCCGCCCTGGTTCCAGCCGCCGCCCGAGCTGCCGCCCCCGGAGGAGCCGCCACCGCCGCCTTGGTCCCAGCCGCCGCCGCTCGAAGAACCGCCGCCCCAGTCGCCGCCGCCGCGCGAGCCGCCGCCGCCGCCGCCGCCGGGCGCGCCGTCGAGCATGGTGAGCGTGCCGCCCATGCCCGCGATCACCACTTCGGTCGTGTAGCGGTCGTTGCCGTCGCGATCCTGCCATTTGCGGGTGCGCAGCGAGCCCTCGATATAAACCTTCGAGCCCTTTTTGAGGTAACGCTCGACGACGCCGACCAGCCCTTCGCCGTTGATCACGACATTATGCCATTCGGTGCGCTCCTTGCGCTCGCCGCTCATCCGGTCCTTCCACTGTTCGGACGTCGCGATGCGGATATTGGCGATCTTGCCGCCATTCTGGAACGATTTGATTTCGGGATCGGCGCCGAGGTTGCCGATGAGAATTACCTTGTTGACGCTGCCAGCCATCGCCGTTCCGCTCCGCTACAAAAGTTGGGAGGATCAGCCGAGTCCGAAGGCGACGGCCGTCCAGTAAGTGACACCAGCAGCGGCATAGGCGAGCAGGAACAAATAGCCAACCATGAACATCGGCCATTTCCACCCATTGGTTTCGCGGCGGGTGATAGCGATCGTCGAAATGCACTGCGGCGCGAAGACGAACCAGGCGAGGAAGGCAAGCGCGGTCGCGAGGCTCCACTTGCCCTGCAGCCGCTCTCCGAGGGTTTCGGCCATCGCCTCCTCGTCGTCGCCGGCGTCGATCGCGTTGGCGGTCGCCATCGCCGACACCGCGACTTCGCGCGCCGCCATCGCGGGGATCAGCGCGAGCGCGATGTCGTGGTTGAAGCCGATCGGCGCGACGACCACCTCGAGCCCGCTCGCGATGCGGCCGGCGACGCTATATTCGACCTGGCTTTCGCCCTCGGGTGCCTGCGGGAAGGTGAGCAGCAGCCACAGCACGACCGTGGTCATCGCGATGATCGTGCCCGCACGGCGCAGGAAGATCCACGCGCGCTGCCATAGGCCGAGCAGGACGTCGCGCAGCTGCGGCATCTGGTAGCGCGGCATTTCCATCATGAAGCCCGCGCCCGCGCCCTTCGCCACCGTGCGGCGGAGCGCGAAGGCGACGACGAGCGCGCCGACGATGCCCGCGAGATAGAGGCCGAAGAGCACGAGCCCCTGCAGCCCGATGCCGGTGCCGCCGACGCCGCGATTGGGGATGAAGGCGGCGATGATCAGCGCATAGACCGGAAGCCGCGCCGAGCAGGTCATCAGCGGCGCGATCAATATCGTCGTCAACCGGTCCTTTTCGTCGGGAATCGCGCGCGTCGCCATGATGCCGGGCACCGCGCAGGCGAAGCTCGACAGGAGCGGGATGAAGCCGCGCCCCGACAGCCCGACCTTGCCCATCAGCCCGTCCATCAGGAAGGCGGCGCGTGTCATATAGCCCGAGGCTTCCAGGAGCAGGATGAAGAGAAAGAGGATCAGGATCTGTGGCAGGAAGACGACGACCGCGCCGACGCCCGCGAGCAGGCCCTCGACGACCAGATCGCGCAGGAAATTCTGCGGGATATTGTCGACCACCCACGTCTGCATCGTGCCGACGAGGCCTTCGAGCGCGTCGGCCGGCGGTCCGGCCCAGGCATAGACCGCCTGGAACATCACGAACATCAGCGCGAGCAGGATGATCATCCCGGCGACGGGGTGGAGCACGATATTGTCGACGCGCTGCGTCCAGCGGCGCACCGGGGTTTCGCTGACGATCGCGGCCTTCGCGAGCGCGCGGGCGCGCTGGTGCAGCGCGGCGTCGTTCGTTTCGGCGGGCGCGGCGGTGCCGCGCGACGGATGCGACTCGATCGCCCCGTCGACCGCGGCGAGCAGTTCGGTCAGCCCGCGCTTGCGCACCGCGACGGTGGGCACGACGGGCACGCCCAATTCTTTCGACAGGCGTTCGGCGTCGAGCGTCAGCCCGTCACGGGCCGCGAGATCGACCATGTTGAGCGCGACGACGGTCGGCAGACCGAGCGCGAGCAACTCGATCGCGAAGCTCAGATGATTGTCGAGGTTCGCCGCGTCGAGCACGACGATCAGCGCGTCGGGGCGCTTCTCGCCCTCCTGACGGCCGAGCACGACGTCGCGCGTCACCGCCTCGTCGAGGCTCGCGGGCGTGAGGCTGTAGGTGCCGGGCAGGTCGATCAGCGACAGCGGGCGGCCGTCGGCGAAGCTGGCGTGCCCCGCCTTCCGCTCGACGGTGACGCCGGGATAATTGGCGATCTTCTGCCGCGCGCCGGTCAGCGCGTTGAACAGGCTCGACTTGCCGGCGTTGGGATTGCCGACGAGCGCGATCGAGGGAATCGCCGCCGTCATGCCGCGGGCTCCACTTCGATCGCCGCCGCTTGTCTGGCGCGGATGATCACCTTCATGCGGCCGACGGTCAGCGCGAGCGGATCGCGCGAAAAGATGCTGCCGCGATGGTGCGGCGTGACCTCGCACCCTTCCATCAGGCCGAATTCGCGCAGGCGCCGTCCCTCGTCGTCGGACATGGCGGTCCAGTCGATCCGGGCGATCCGCACCATCACGCCCAGCGGCGATTTGTCGAGCAAAGCAGTCATTTGCGAGCGATTATCAATAACACCCGCCGAGCGCCAGTCCTTTATCTTGGGCGCTCAGCGCCCCGGATAGCGCAGCCGTCCGACGAAGCGCGCGAGGCTGGGGCGTTCGATGCGGCGCGCGGCGCGGCGGTGCTTCCAGCTTTCGAAGCGCATCACTTGGTCGATGCGGCGCGCGAGGAACGCGCGCGTATCGGCGAAATCATCGCTCTCGTCGTTCAGGAACACCGCCATCGTCGACCCGTAGACCGCGCCGAGGATCGCACGCTTGCTGTAATGATTATAGTCGGTCGCGGTGTCGCCCGCGAGCCGCCACATATGATCGGCGGCGCGCCAGCCGAGTTTCGCCGCGTGCGGCGCGTTGGTCGGCAGCGCGAGCAGCGCCAACGCGCGACGCAGCGATTCGCGGGTTCCGGCGAGCAGGTCGATGCGCGTTTCGACGAGTGTCGTGATCCGCTCGCGAATCTTCAGCGCCCGAAGCTTTTCGGTGGGCCATCGCGCTTCCATCGCCATGTCGATATCGGCGAACCACGCATCGACCATGTCGCGCGGGCCGCCGGGAAAGGCAAGCCGCGCGACATCGGGGTCGACGCCGACACGCGCGGCGGCACCGGCGAGCGCCGCGTCGCCGAAACCGTCGAAGGCGGCCGATGCGGCAATCAGCGGCGCGAGCGCGGCGCGAATCTCGTCAAGGGTCGGGTCGGCGGGCAAGATGGAAGCCATAAATGTCAGATAGGCCGCGCCGCGCGGTTCGGCAACCGCACCCGTATCGCATGCGTCGACGCGCACCTTCTTGGCTGTCATTTAGATTTTCTTTTGCTACTCACCATTGTGCCGGCACCGCTGCATCCATAGCTTCGCGGGCCAAGGCGGCGGCCGATGGGGCCGGCCCGCAAAGAAAGTGAATGTGGAGGAAATATGGCCGTATCCCTGTTCGACCCGATCAAACTGGGCGCGATCGACGCGCCGAATCGCATCATCATGGCGCCGCTGACCCGCGGCCGCGCCGGACCGGGTTTCGTGCCCAACGAGCTGGCGCGCGAATATTATCGCCAGCGCGCCTCGGCGGGGCTGATCATTTCCGAAGCGACAGGCATTTCGCAGGAAGGGCTCGGCTGGCCGAGCGCGCCCGGTCTCTGGACCGACGCGCAGGTCGAGGGCTGGAAGCCGGTGACCGACGCCGTTCACGAAGCCGGCGGGCGGATCGTCGCGCAGCTCTGGCATATGGGACGCGTCGTCCATTCGGTGTTCAACGACGGCAAGCCGCCCGTTTCGGCGTCGGCGACGCAGGCGCCCGGCAAGGCGCACACGCCCGTCGGCCGCCGCGAATATGAAGTTGCGCGCCCGCTCGAGCTTGACGAAATCCCGCGCGTCATCGCCGATTACGCCAAGGCCGCCGAAAATGCGAAACGCGCCGGATTCGACGGCGTCCAGCTGCACGGCGCCAACGGCTATCTGATCGACCAGTTTCTACGCGACGGGTCGAACCTGCGCGACGATGATTATGGCGGCCCGGTCGAAAACCGCATCCGCCTGCTCCGCGAAGTCACCGAGGCGCTGATTTCGGTCTGGGGCAAAGAGCGGGTCGGCGTGCGCCTGTCGCCCAACGGCGACACGCAGGGCGTCGACGACAGCGCGCCCGAAAAGCTGTTCCCGATCGCCGCCGCGGCGCTCGACGCGCTCGGCATCGCCTTCCTCGAACTGCGCGAACCCGGCCCCGACGGCACCTTCGGGCGTACCGACGTGCCGAAACAGTCGCCTTCGATCCGCGCGGCTTTCAAGGGTCCGCTGATCCTCAACAGCGATTATGATGTCACGCTCGCCGAGCAGGCGCTGGCCAGCGGCACCGCCGACGCGATCGCCTTCGGGCGGCCGTTCATCGGCAACCCCGACCTTGTCGAGCGGATCCGGCACCGCGCCGAATGGGCGGCCGACAATCCGCAGACCTGGTATTCGTCGGGCCCCGAAGGCTACACCGACTATCCGGCGCTGCAGCCGGCGTAACAGGCCGGTGATCCGGGCGGCCGCTGCCGTCCGGATCATCGCTTTTCGGCGAGCGCCTTGTCGACGATAGCGGCGCCGATCGGCCCGAGAAAATTGCCGCCGAAGCGGAACAGCAGGAACGCGGCGACGAACAAGAGCAGCGGCGCGATAAAGGCGATGACGATCGCCGCGATCACCACCCCGAAGAACAGGGCCATAAGGCGGCCGGTCAGTTCGGACTGCCCGTTCGGGCCCAGTTCGATTGTGCGCGGCCCCTTTGCATCCCACCATTTCGCCGTGATGATCGTCTTCCGGTCGCTCGCTTGCGGTTGAAGCGCCGGCCGCTGAGGAATGCGCGCGGGCTGCGGCTGGCCCGCGCCCTTCACCTTCTGTCCCCATGGCTGCTTGCGGTTCATCGTGGCAGGGGCGTTCCGGCCGTTCGATGGTCGCGGCAATTCGCGCTGCGGCACCGGTGCGGCTTCGGCAAGGTCGAGGATCGCCTCGACCCCGGCAGCCTGCGTCGCGGGGCGAAGAGGTTCGATCCCCATGCGGCGATCATGCGCATCCATCCGCTCGGCCGCGGTCGGCGGGGTCTGCCCGGTTTCGCGGTCGATCACCACCAGCCGCCCGCCGCGCTCGACGACCGAAAAACGGCTGGGGGGCGGGCGGTCAACCAATACCGAATTGCTCCTTGAGCGCGAGCATGGCGAGTGCGGCCTTGGCCGCTTCGCCGCCCTTATCCTTGCGCGTCTTGCCGGCGCGCGCAAGCGCCTGTTCCTCATCTTCGACGGTCAGGATGCCGTTGCCGATGGCAAGGCCATCGAGCGTCAGCGCCATGATGCCGCGCGCGCTTTCGTTCGATACGACCTCGAAATGATAGGTCTCGCCGCGGATTACCACGCCAAGCGCCACATAGGCGTCGTAGCGCCCGCTGTCGGCGGCAAGCGAGATCGCCGCAGGCACTTCGAGTGCGCCGGGCACCGTCACCGTTTCGTGGCTGTGGCCTTCAGCGTCGAGCGCGCTACGCACGCCGTCGAGCAGCATGTCGTTGAGGTGCGAATAGAAGCGGGCTTCGACGATCAATATATGTGCCATGACGGCCTCCTTAGATGGATGGAAAGAGATGGGGAAGCAGGAGAAGCAGGGCGCCGGCCGCGATCAGGACGGCGGCGGTCAGGCTGTGAAGCGTGATACGCTCCTTCATCCAGAACCACGCGATCAACAGGCTGACGAGGATACATGTTTCGCGCAGCGCGCTGACGACGGCGACGGGCGCGTAACGCAGCGCGACCAGCGTCGATCCGAAGCTGACGATCGCGAGCGATCCGGCGGCGATTCCGGGCCGCAGATTGTTTCGCATGCGTGAAAAAGCGGCAGGCCCGGCCGACGCCCGGAACTGGACAATCAGTGCCATCCCGGTGGCGAAGAAGAACCAGCAGAGAAACGGAAGGGCCCCGTCGCTCGCCCGCATTCCGCCCGCATCGACGACGGTATAAGCGGCGGTCAGAACTCCCGCCCCCAGCGCGGCGATCAACCCTTTCGTGCCGATGCGCCCGCCCGCCGACAGCGAAAATATGCCGGCGCAGATCGCGGCCACCCCCAATATCTCTCCGACACCGGGCGTTTCGGCGAATAGCAGCGCGCCGGCGGCCGTCGCGACGAGCGGCGCGGTTCCCCGTGCGATCGGGAAGGCGACCGAAAAGTCGTTGAGCGTGTAGGAGCGCGTAAGCACCAGCGAATAGAGGCTGTGCAAGGTCACGGCGCCGGCCAGCCACGGCAGTATCGCCGGGACCGGGGCGCCGATGAATGCCAGGGGAATGGCCGCTGCCGCGGCCCAGGTGACCCCGCACAGCGCACGAACGGCCTCCTGATCCTCTCCCGACTTGAGCAGCGCATGCGACGAAGCGGTGGTCAGCGCGGCTACGACTGCAAAGCCGATCCCCAGCCCCTCGTTCACCGTCCGATCACGCCTCTCCGGGGATGGGGCGTTCGCCGACGACCGACAGACCATAGCCTTCGAGCCCGACGATATTGCTGTGGGTGGGGGTGAGCAGTTCCATCGCATGGACGCCGAGGTCGGCGAGGATCTGCGCGCCGATGCCATAGGTGCGCAGGTCCATGCCGCCGGTCGGCGGCGGCAGCGCGTCGGCATCGGCCGAGCCGGGGAGCGGGCGCATCAGCATTACGATCACCCCCGCGCCGGCCTCGCCGATCGCATCCATCGAGCGCTGGAGGCGGCGCTTCTTCGGGCCCGGGCGGCCCATGATGTCGTCGAAGAGCGAAACGGCGTGCATCCGCACGAGCGTGACGCCTTCGGGATCGACCGGCCCCTTTTGCAGCACCAGATTGACGCTGCCATCGATCTTGTTGCGATAGGATTTGAGCCGCCAGTCGCCGCCATAGTCCGATTCGAACGGATCGTCGGACACGCATTCGACCAGCCGGTCGCTGCGGTTGCGATAGGCGATGAGGTCGGCGATCGTGCCGATCTTGAGCCCGTGGCGCCGCGCGAAGGGGATGAGGTCGTCGAGCCGCGCCATCGTGCCGTCGTCGTTCATGATCTCGCAGATCACGCCCGAGGGGTTGAGCCCCGCGAGGCGTGCGATGTCGACCGACGCCTCGGTATGGCCCGCACGCACGAGCACGCCGCCGTCGCGCGCGATCAGCGGGAAGATATGCCCCGGCGTCACGATGTCGTCGCGCGTCTTGCCCGCGTCGATGGCCACGGCCACCGTGCGCGCACGGTCGCCCGCCGAAATGCCCGTCGTCACGCCTTCGCGCGCCTCGATCGAGGTGGTAAAGGCGGTTTCGTGCCGGGTGCCGTTGTTGCGGCTCATCAGTTCGAGCCCGAGCGTGTCGACGCGCGATTTCGTCAGCGTCAGGCAGACGAGGCCGCGGCCGTGGGTGACCATGAAGTTGATCGCGTCGGGGGTCGCCATCTGCGCGGGGATGACGAGGTCGCCCTCATTCTCGCGGTCCTCGTCGTCGACGAGGATGAACATGCGCCCGTTGCGCGCCTCGGCGATGATCTCCTCGGGGCTCGCCATCGGCGACAGATCGCTGCCGTTCGCGAGCCAGTTTTCGAGCTTGCGCAGCGTTTCGGCGGTGGGGTTCCAGCCGGGCGAGTCGAGGTCGCGCAGGCTGTTGGCGTGGAGACCCGCGGCGCGAGCGAGACCCGAGCGGGACATGGTCCCGTCGTCGACGATGGCGCGGATACGATCGATGAGCATTGTGGACATGCCCGTCGTGTCTCACATCACAATGTGATTGTCAATCGGACTATCACATCGATCTGATCATTGCGGACCAAATGTCGGGCCATATTCGCGCGCCGCCGCATCGGCCTTGGTTTCGAGCAACGCGAGAATGCGTCCGCTGCGATCATTGCGCTTGGCATAGTCGCGGGCCGACATGCCCGCGATATGGTCGGCCTTGTCGGGATTGGCGCCGTGCTTGACGAGGAGGCGGACCATTGCGGGGTTCTTCGCCTGCACCGCGAGGATCAGCGCGGTTTCGCCGCGCCGGTTGGTTTGATCGACCGGCGCTTTCCTGTCGAGCAGCTCTTCGGCGCCGTCTGTGAAGTTGATCAGCGCGGTGTGCATCAGGGGGGTCACCTCCTGACGATCGCCGATCGACGGATCGGCGCCCTTGGCGAGCAGGAAACGCAGCCAGCTGATGTCGCGCCGCTTGGCGACGATGATCAGCGCGGTCTCGCCGGTGTCGGGGTTGCGCGTGTTGACGAACGACGGGTCGCCCTTCAGCGCCTCGGTCGCCTTGGTCCCGTCGCGGTTCTCGACCGCCTGCAAAAAGGCATAGCCACCGCGGAACTGTGCCTGCGCAGGATGGACGAGGCCAGCAACCGCGAGCAGCAGCAACAGGCAAGAGGCGAGGCGGAATTCCGCGCGTCGAAACATGATCGGGCGACCCCTGGGGCAATTTGTCCGCCGCGCACGGCGACGACAATGGTTGATTTTCGCAAGCTAGCCGACCAAGGCTGGCCACATGATGAATATCGCAAATATGGGACAAAGGCTTGTCCGTGCAAGCCTGATCCTCGCTTTCGGCGCCGCGCTCGCAGGATGCAATGGCGCGGGTGAAGGCGCGCCCGCCAAGCCGCCGCTCGAAGGCGCGCGGATCGGCGGCGCCTTCACGCTGACCGACCAGAATGGCAAAACGGTGCGCGACAGCGATTTCGCCGGCCAGTATCGCCTCGTCTATTTCGGCTACAGCTTTTGCCCCGACATCTGTCCGGTCGACCTGCAAAAGCTGATGCGCGGCCTGTCGCAGTTCGAAAAGGCCGATGCCGCGCGCGGTGCCAAGGTCGCGCCGCTCTTCATCACCGTCGATCCCGAACGCGACACGCCCGAGGCCTTGAAGCCCTTCGTCGCGCGCTATCACCCGCGCCTGCTCGGCCTGACCGGCACCCCCGAACAGATCGCCGCGGCTGCCAAGGCCTTTGTCGTCACCTATAACAAGGTGCCGGGCTCGGCGCCCGACCGCTATCTGATGGCGCACAGCCAGCTCGCCTTTTTGATGGATCCCGACGGCAAGCCGCTCGCGCTGCTGCCGCTCGACGACCCGTCGACCGACGTCGACGAGGGCGCGCCGGGCAAGGTCGCCGCCGAGCTGGCGAAGTGGGTGAAGTGATGGCGGCAGGGGCGACATCGGAGCGCCCCTTTTGGGAAGCGCCGCTCGCCAGCCTCGACACCGGGCAATGGGAGGCGCTGTGCGACGGCTGCGGCAAATGCTGCCTGCACAAGCTGGAGGATGAGGACACCGGCCGCATTTATCCCACCAATGTCGCATGCCGCCTGCTCGACCTTACGACCGCGCGCTGCGGCGACTATAAGCACCGCCGCCGTCATGTTCCCGACTGCCTGACGCTGACCAGGGCAAAAGTCGACGACCTCGAATGGCTGCCGCAAAGCTGCGCCTATCGGCTGCGCGCCGAGGGCAAGCCCCTGCCCGACTGGCATTATCTCGTCTGCGGCGACCGCGAGGCGGTGCACCGCGCGGGGCAATCGATCGTCGGCTGGACGGTCGGCGAGGATGTCGCGGGCCCGCTCGAGAATCATCTTGTCGAACGCGTCGTTTGATCCGTCGGCCGACCGGCCGCACATCCGGGTCGGCGACGAAGCCTGGCCGGTACGCGTCGTCCGCCATGCGCAATCGCGCCGCTACCGCCTCGTCTTCGACGGTGCGCGCGGTGAGTTGCGGCTGACGGTGCCGCGCCGCGCGAGCGAGCGCGCCGCGCTGACATGGGCGGGCGAGCAGCAGGCGTGGCTCACCGAACAGCTCGGCAAGGCCGCGGTGCCGATCGTCGTCGGCCCCGGCGCGGCGCTGCCCTTTCGCGGCGTCGAGCGCCATATCGACTGGGCGCCGGCCGCACCGCGCACGCTTCGCCTCGACGGCGACCGGCTGCACGTCGGCGGTCCGCTCGAGACGCTCGGACGGCGCATCGAACGCTGGCTCAAGGCGCAGGCGCTCGACCTGATGGAGCGCGAGAGCCGCGAGATTGCCGCTGCGGCAGGGCTCGCGGTCGGCCGCGTCGGGGTCGGCGACCCGCGCAGCCGCTGGGGTAGCTGCACCCATGATGGCGACCTCCGCTACAGCTGGCGGCTGATCCTGGCGCCCGATCATGTCCGGCGCGCGACCGTCGCGCACGAGGTCGCGCATCTTCGCCATATGGACCATGGCGCGGCATTCCATGCGCTCGTCGACGAGCTGCACGATGGCGATGTGGCGGCGGCGCGCGGCTGGCTGCGCCGCGAAGGGCGCGGGCTCCATCGCTACCGCTTCACAAGCTGAACCGGCTTAGCGCCGGGCCCTAGTAATCGCCGGATTCCGACGGCGGGCGCTGTTGCGGCTGTCTCGCTGTCGACGGAGGCGGCGCGGCCTTCGGCACCGTGATCAACCTGGGCTGCCCACCATTCTTCGGCGCCGCGCCATTGGGAGGCGGTGCGCCGTTGTCGGCGGGCGGGCGGCGCCCGGTCTGTTCTTCGATCCATTGCTGATCGAGCACGGGCCCTTCGTCGGCCGGCGGCGGCATCGGTCCCGTCATTTCGGGCGGGCGGCTGTCATAGGGCAGCTCGATCGGCATGCCATTCTCGTCGACGAACCCGTCTTCGCCGGGCTCGCCCATATAGGCTTCGTCTTCGTCCTCAAGTTGCCATTCGGGCAGCACGACTTCGGTGTCGAACTGCTCGACCGGGCGCCGCGCGACCGCGACGCGCATATAATCGGCGAAGGCCCGGGCCGGTGCGCGTCCGCCCTGCAGCCCGCCGACGGGCTTGGCATCGTCGCGGCCCATCCACACGCCGGTGGTGATCCCGCTCGAAAAGCCGAGGAACCAGCCGTCCTTGTTGCTCGACGTCGTGCCGGTCTTGCCCGCGACGGGGCGGCCGATCTGCGCCGCCCGCCCGGTGCCGGTGTTGACCGCGGTCTGCAAAAGATCGGTGATTCCGGCGGCCACCCAATGATCGACGAGCGTCGTCCCGCGCTCGGCGGGGCGCTGGTAGAGCAGCTCGCCGCCCGCCGTCGTCACTTTGGTGATGCCATAGGGCTGCACCGACACGCCGCCGCGCGACACGGCGGCGAAAGCGGCGGTCATGTCGATCACGCGGACCTCGGCGCTGCCGAGCACCATCGAGGGATGGGTGTTGACGGGCGTGGTGATGCCGAAGCGGCGCGCCATGTTCGCGACCGCCGAAAATCCGACTTCGTCGCCCAGCTTCGCCGCGACAGTGTTGACCGAATAGGCAAAGGCGCTGCGCAGGTCCATCGTGCCCGCGAAACGGCCCGACGAGTTGCGCGGGCTCCAGCCGTTGATCGTGACGGGCTCGTCGACGACCGGGTCATTGACCTTATACCCCGCCTCGAGCGCCGCCATATAGACGAACAATTTCCACGCCGATCCCGGCTGGCGCAGCGCCTGCGTCGCGCGGTTGTAGTTCGACGCGACATAATCGCGGCCGCCGACCATCGCGCGCACCGCGCCGTCGCGGTCGAGCGAGACCAGCGCCCCCTGCACGCCCTTCGGCGTGTCGGCCTGGATCGCCGCGGTCGCCGCGCGCTGCATGCCGAGGTCGATCGTCGTGTAGACGTCCAATGCCTCGCTGCCTTCGTCGATCAGCATGTCGAGCTGCGGCAGCGCCCAGTCGCTGAAATAGCGCGCGCTATTCTGTCCGGTTTCCTTTGCGAGCTGGACATTGGCGGGCTCGGCGGCGTCGGCTTGCGCCTGGGTGATGACGCCCGCGTCGACCATGACGTCGAGCACGACGCCGGCGCGGCCGAGCGCGGCCTGCGCGTCGGCGGTCGGCGAATAGCGCGACGGGGCCTTGACGAGCCCGGCGATCACCGCGGCTTCGGACAGCGACATTTCGGTCGCGCTATGGCCGAAGAAACTATTCGACGCGGCGTCGATGCCATAGCTGCCGCCGCCGAAATAGACCTTGTTCAGATAGAGTTCGAGGATTTCGTCCTTCGAGAATTTCCATTCGAGCGCGAGCGACAGGACCATCTCGCGCATCTTGCGCGCCCAAGTATAGCTGTTCGACAGGAAGATGTTGCGCGCGAGCTGCTGGGTGATCGTCGACGCGCCCTGCAGCCGGCGGCCGGTGCCATAATGCTGCGCCGCGAACACCGCGGCGCGCGCCATGCCGACGGGATCGACGCCCGGATGATAGCGAAAGCGCCGGTCCTCGACCGCGACCATCGCGTCCTGCATCACCTGCGGTGTTTCCCTGAGGGTCAGCCAGCGGCCATAATTGGGCCCGAGCGACAGAAAGACCGTGCCGTCGGCGGCGCGGACGCGGATCGTCTGCCCCGCGGGCGATTTCTTGAGCTCCTCGAAGCTCGGCATGCGCTGCACCGCGATGCCGACCGCGACGCCGAGCGCGACGAGAGCGACGACGGCGAGGCCGAGGCCCCAGCGAAGGGCGCGGCGCAACCACACGCGCCAGCGCGGCGGACCACCACGGGGCGTGCCGCTGCGCTTGCTGGACGATGACGTTTTATTCGACGAAGCTTGCTGTCTTTCGCGGCGCAAAGCCCGTATTCCTTCCCTCGCGTCGCCCCTGATGCGTCAGTAGCGAGGGCGTATCAGCCCTCGCCGGTTGACGCCTCATCCTGCCCGCGGTCCGCGAAGTCAAGCGCCGCGCTGTTGATGCAATAGCGCAGGCCCTCCGGTCCGGGGCCGTCGGGGAAGACATGGCCGAGGTGGCCTTCGCACTTCGCGCAGCGCACTTCGGTGCGGACCATGCCGTGGCTCGCGTCGCGATGTTCGCTCACCGCGGAGCCCTCGGCAGGCGCGGTATAGCTCGGCCAGCCCGACCCGCTGTCATATTTGGTGCGGCTGTCGAAGAGCGGTGCGCCGCATCCGGCGCAAAGATAGACGCCGTCGCCCTTGTGGTCGGTATATTTGCCCGTGAACGCACGTTCGGTGCCGCCTTCGCGCAGCACATGATGCGCCATCGGGTCGAGCGTCTTTTCGGTTTTCGGGTCGGTCATGGAGAAGCTCCTTTGGATGGGCCGTGTCCAGCCATCGATGTTATCCATAATATCGGTGACGCGCCGCGCGACCGCAAGGGGTGAGCGGTCAGCGCGGGTCGATGCGCGTCGCGTGCGAGACCATTCGCACCAGCGACGGGAAAAGGGACGCCGCGCGCGTCATGGCCCCCGCTGTGCGCCGGTTTTCGCCGAGGCGCCAGACGAGGTTCGCGAGCGCGAACGGGCGCGTCATCGCCGCGGCGAGGCGCCGCTGGAACGGCGGCGCGGCATCGCCTCCCCCGTGACGCCACGCCGCCACCGCGGCCTCGGCGCTGGCGAGGGCGAGCCCCATGCCCTCACCCGCGAGGCTGGGGATCACCCCCGCCTGATCGCCGAGCCGGAACAGGCCGGGCATGGTTTCGGCGGTGCGCCAGCCATAGGGTACATGGCCGATCGCATCGACGGCTTGCGACCAGTCGGCATGGGCCAGCCGATCGCCAAGGTGCGGAAGCGCGTTGCCCAGCATATGGAGCAAGACGGCCGGATCGCCGCTCGCTTCATCGAGTCGCGATTTATGGACCGCGAGGCACAGATTGCCGCTGCCGTCCTCCTGCCGCACCAGCCCGGCGTAGCCACGATCGAAGAGATGCAGCTCGACCGCATCGCCGACCAGCCGGGCGAGCACGGGATGCGCGGGCAAGCGGAGACGCAGCCCGATCGCGGGGTCGGCGCGCTGCCAAGCGGCGGGCTCGCGCGGAAAGCCGCGAAACCCGTGCTTACCCGCCGCAAGGAAGATCGACGGCGCCGCCAGCGCCGCGCCATCGCGCATCTGGACCGCGCCACCTTCGAGCGCCGTCGCGTGGACGCCGCGTTCGAGGCCCGCGCCTGCGACGACCGCGGCCGCCTGCAACAGGCTGTCGAGCCGGCAGCGCGACACCCCCATGGCTTCGCCGGGCAGTATCGTTTCGCTTCGCCGCTTGCCCGCGAAGAGGCGCACGAAGCGAACCGATTGCCCGCCGAGCGACGCCCGGTCGATCCCCAGCGCGTCGAGCCGCGCCAGCGTCTGCCAGCTCAGGAAGCCGCCGCACAGCGCGTCGCCCGTTTCGCGCGCGCGGTCGAGCAGCAGGACCTTGGCACCGCCGCGCGCCAGCCCGATCGCCGCCGCCGACCCCGCGGGTCCGGCGCCGACGACGATCGCATCGGACGCGGTCACCGGATGCGCTCGACGCAAAGGCGATACGGAAAACTGCGGAAAATGCGGCATTCGTCCGCCACATCGGGCAGCGCCTCCGCCAGCATCGCCGCCCATTCGGCGCGGCGAAAGCTGCGCCCGACCGACAATTGGCCGTCGCGCCGCACGATCGGATCGACCAATGCTAGCGCGGCGAGCAAGGGATAGCCGGCAAAGGGCAGGCGCCGGCGGTGGAGGTCGTTGACTAGCCAGCCGCGCCCCGCCTCGGCTTCCATAAAGCGCAGAAATTCGGTGCGCTGCGCCGGCGTCATATGGTGGCTGACGAGACTCGACAGGATGATGTCCCACCCCTGCCCGGCCAGATCGCGATAGTCGCCGGTGACAAGCCGCGCGCGGCCGCCAAGTCGCGCTCCGGCAACGGCCTCGCTCTTCGGGTTGAGATCGACGCCGGCGAGATCGAGTGCAACGCCCCGGCGTTCGCCCCAGCGCGCAATCCGCACGAGCATGTCGCCCGCGCCGAAGCCGACATCGAGAATACGCCAAGGGCGCTCGCCCATACCACGCGCCCGGACCCGGTCGAGAAACCCCAGCGTCGGCCGCGGCGCGAGCGTCAGCGCGTTGATCCGCGACAGGTCGGCGAGCACTTTCGCATAGCGATCGGGCGGCAGCTCGGCGGCATCCATTTCCTCCTCGCGCGCGATCGGCACCCGGAGGCTGGCGAAGGGGTTCATGCCCGGAACCGGATCGCCTCGGCGGCGAGCCCGGGGCCGAAGGCGATCGCGATGCCCTCCCCGCTCGCCCCGCGCGCCATCATGTCGGCGAGCACGAACAGGATCGTCGCCGACGACATATTGCCGAACCGCGCGAGCACCGCGCGGCTGTCGGCAAGCGCCTCGGGCAGGACCGTCAGCGCATGTTCGACCGCGTCGAGCACCGATCGGCCGCCGGCGTGGACCGCGAGCAGCGGCGGCGCGCCGGCCTCGCCGAACAGTTCGTGCTGGACGTCGGGGTGAGCCAACGCCTCGCGCAGCCGCCCCGGCACCTCACCCGACAATATCATCTCGAAGCCCTTGTCGCCGATGTCCCAGCGGATCAGATCTTCGCTGTCCTTGAGCGCGAGACTGCGTCCCTCGCCCAGTTCGAGTCCGCGCGGCGCGGCCGAAACGATCCCCGCCGCGGCGCCATCGCTGAACTGCAGCATCATCAGCAGCGGCTCGGCCTCGTCGGCGGGCGCGAGGTGCAGCGTCGACAGTTCGACGCTGACCACCAGCACGACCGCGCCGGGTTCGGACCGGACGATGTGCCGCGCCGTGCGCAGCGCGGTGACCCCGGCATAGCAGCCCATGAAGCCGATCAGCACGCGTTCGACGGTTGCAGACAGCCCAAGCCGTCGCGCGAGGATCTGGTCGATCCCGGGCGCGACGAAGCCGGTGCAGCTCGCGACGACGATATGGGTGATCTGCGCCGGATCGAGCGCATCGCCCAATCCCGCGACCGCCTGCATCGCTAGCTCCGGCGCATGCTCCGCATAGGCGGCCATGCGGACCGAGGTCGGCGGCAATCCGGGAACGTCGTAGAAGCCGCCCGCCGCGACCGGCGATCCGCCTCCCGGGGTGGGCGGCAGCACCGACCAGCGATGGTCGATCCCCGATCGCGCCGCCATCCGGGTAAAGAGCGCGCGCACGCGCTCGTCGCTGAGCCGCGGCGCCGCCCAATCGATGAAAGCCTGATGGATGTCATGCCCCGGAACCGCAGTGGCGAGGGCATTCAGGCAGGGGAGCGGGGGAGTGGTCATCGCGCAGGTGTGGCCGAAAAGCGGAGGACAGACCAGCGATTAGCACCCGGTCCACTTTACCTCGGATTAACCACGGCCGGGCTAAGCGGGCGGGCGTGAAGATGCGCCTTTTCCTTGGCCTCGCCCTGGCCCTTGGCGGCGCGCCCGTGGCGGCGGCGCCGTGCCTGCTCTGTGCGCAGGACAAATCGGACGGCGGCGCGCCTCGCGAGGCCGAAACGCCGCTGCGCGTCGAAGTCGAAACCCGGCTCGATATGGGCCGCGTCGCGGTCGGCGCGATGGGCGGCGAGGTCGAGCTCGACCCGGTGTCGGGGGCGCGCCGAGTGCGCGGCGATGTCGTCGATCTGGGCGGTTTCGCGCTGACCGGCGTCGTGACCGTGCGCGGCGCGCCGGGCGCGGAGGTACGCGTGATCCTGCCGGCGAGCGTCGACCTCGAGGGCGGCCATGGTCGCACCGCGCGCGTCACCGGCCTTGTCACCGACCTGTCGGCGGCGCCGCGCCTAGGTGTCGATGGCCGGTTGCAGTTCCGCTTCGGCGGCCGGCTGCAGGTCGCGGCGCTCGACGATGGGAATTATCGTGGGCGGATTCCGGTGACGGTGGAGTATCAATAGGGCGAGGGGCGGCTTTGGGATGAAGAGCTGCCATGGCCTTCTTTCTTCGTCCGGGGTTGGATCCGGGATTCGGTCGGTGCAAGGGCCGGGGATATTCCAAAGTTCAGTAAAGTTCAGCCTCATGCGCGCGCCGATCCGGACCTTGCGGCGGGCCGAAGGCGCCCGGCACGCCCCGCCGCGTCGCACCGGCACGCGACCGCTTTTACCCGACAAATGAAAGAGCCGGATGAAGGCTGGCACAGCCGGATAATGTAGGAAAGACCTGTTTAGGCGATGCCTGCTTTGGGGTGGTGAGCGGACTTTCCCTACATTCGTCATCCCGGGCTTGACCCGGGACCCGCCTTCCTCCTGCTCAACGTCGAAAAGACAAGGCAGGCCCCGGGTCAAGCCCGGGGTGACGAGGAACATGATGGCGTCCGCTATCGGTCGCTAGCCGACCTTCAACCCCGCGCGCCGAACAGTGCGGTCCCTACGCGCACATGCGTCGCGCCCAGCATCACCGCACTCTCATAATCGCCGCTCATCCCCATCGAGCGGAGCGGCAGGGCGTGGCGTTCGGCGAGTTCGTCGAGCAGCGCGAAGAAGGGCGCGGGCTCGATATCGGCGGGCGGGATCGCCATCAGGCCGTCGATCGTCAGCCCCGCGTCCGCGGCTTCGGCGAGCAGCGCGGGCAGGTCGCGGGTCGCGCAGCCGCCCTTTTGCTCCTCGTCGCCGATATTGACCTGCACGAACAGCTGCGGCTGCCGGCCCGCCTTGGCGCACGCCTTGGCGAGCGCCTGCACCAGCGACGAGCGGTCGACCGAGTGAATCGCGTCGAACAGTGCTACCGCTTCCTCGGCCTTGTTCGATTGAAGCTGACCGATCAGGTGCAGCATGATGCCGGGCGTTTCGGCGCGCAGCGCGGGCCATTTGGCGGCTGCTTCCTGCACGCGGTTCTCGCCGAAATGACGCTGCCCTGCCGCGATCAGCGGGCGGATCGCCGGCGCGTCGTGCGTCTTCGATACCGCGATCAGGCAGATCGCGCCGGCCTCGCGTTGCGCGCGCTTCGCCGCGTCGGCGATATGTCCCTGCACTTCGGCCAGCCGCTCTGCTGCTTCGCTCATCGTCCCGCTTTCATCCCGCGCGTTGCACGCGCTCGCGACGCGCCTATAGAAAGCGCGATGCGCCCGCGCCACCCCCTGCCGAAACTCTGGCTGTTCAGCGACGAGCGGGCGCGGACCGGTCTTGCCGCGCTCGCCGCGTTGTTACCGCCCGGCAGCGGTATCATATTCCGGCACGACGGGCTGGCGTCCGGGCGGCGTTGGCGCCTGCTCCGGCGGCTGATGCGCGCCGCGCGGGCGCGAGGGCTCGTCGTCCTGCTTGCAGGATCGCCCGATATGGCGCGGCGCTGGGGCGCCGATGGCGTCCACCTGCGTCAGCGCGACGCCGATCGGGCAGCGCAGGCTCGCCGGCACGGGCTGCTGGTCACGATGCCGGTCCATGATGTCGCCGAGGCGCGTAGCGCGCGGCGGTCGGGAGCCGACGCCGTCTTCATCTCGCCGCTCTATCCGACCCGCTCGCATCCCAAGGGCTCGGCACTCGGCCGGGCGGCCTGGCTGCGGCTGGCGCGCCTGTCGGCGACGACACCGGTCGCGCTCGGCGGGATGACCGAGGCGCGGGCGCGCCGGATGCAGCGCACGAGCGGAAAGGCGCACGGCTGGGCTGCTATCGATGCCTGGGATGAAAAGGCGGCGAAGCGCCGGGCGCGTCAGAAGCGGAACGCGGTTCCGATATAGACCGCCTGGCTGTCGCGGCGCGAATCGGTGAGCGGTTCGACGCGGTCGTCGCTGCGGTACCGGACGCCGGCGGTCACGTCGATATTCTTGGTCAGGCGATAGCTGCTGACGACATCGACGGCGGACGCCTCGCCGGGAGCGGTGACGCGATCGGTTGCCCCGCTCGGGTCGCTTGGGCGGTTCACCATACGCGTGGCGAAGCGTGACTTTTTCTCGTCCTGTTCGGGCGCCTTGGCCACCGGCAGGTTGCGCAGATCGGTGCCGCGCGGCAGCGACGGCGTGACGAATTTTTCGAAGCCGACCGACGCGCCCAGATTATATTTGACCGGCGCGATCGCGACCGGCGCGGTGCGGCCCGCCGCCAGCGCCGACGTGCGCGCGGCGCTCGACGCATCGTCGCGGGCGCGAATCACGACGGTGATCGCACGGTTCTGACGGGCCCTGTCGGTGAGGGCGGGCGTGAAGCTGAAGCTGCCGCGCTGTTCGGCCGACATCTTGTTATAGCGCGCGATCAGCCTTTCGTCGCCCGACGCCGGGGTGAATTGGCCCAGCAGGGTTTCCGAAAGCGCGGTGTCGCGAATGCGGTCGGCGTTCGACATCGCGGCGAGGGCCGGCGGCAGCGCAAGCGAAGCCACCGCCAAAGCGGTGAGACCTGCTTTCCAAAAATGTCGCGACGTCCGCGCCATTGCTCTGCGACTCCAACCCCAATCGACTCGTCAAATAGGACCGCCGACCTGATAATACCAGCGAATCCCGCCAAATTGTTGCAACGATTCCGCTTTTTGCAAAAATTGTTGCGCGATCGTCACAGTGCGCTTCGAATCTGACCAGAATCTGAACGGTGCCGCCGCCGAAATTGCCGCGCTTGCAGGGTGACGGCAAGGGCGATAGAGACGCTGGCAATTCCGTTATGCACGGCCGATTTTCTTATATTCGGGCGAGCTCAAAAAGATAAGGTGTTATCGGCATGTCCCAGCTTTCTGTCCTTGCCACGATCGGTCGCCGTCCGGCCACGCTCGCGCTGCTCGGACTTGCGGCGCTCGGCCTTTCAGCGTGTGCGGGCAAAGAACGGCCGCGCGCCGACCTCGCCGCCAGCCAGGTAACGACGATCGGCGTGAACAGCTATTTGTGGCGCGCCTCGCTCGACGCGCTGTCGTTCATGCCCTTGCTCCAGGCCGACAGCGCGGGCGGCGTCGTGATCACCGACTGGTACGCGAATCCGTCGAACCCGGGCGAGCGGATGAAGGTCACCGTGTCGATCCTTGACCAGGACCTGCGCGCCGACGCGCTGCGCGTCGCGGCGTCGCGGCAGGTGTCGCAGGGTGGTGCCTGGGTCGATGCCCCGGTGCAGGCGGCCACCGTGCAGAAGCTCGAGGAAATCATCCTCACCCGCGCCCGCGACCTGCGCCGCAGCGCCATCAGGGACTAATCCGGCGGCGCGCGTCCGCGCGCCCATACAGACTAACGGGGTAACCGACGAATGACCCGCGAAACGCGCTTTGGCGCCCTCGCCGCCGATGCCCGCTGGCAAGCGGCGTGGGAGGCGGCGAACAGCTTTGCCACGACCGATACGGCGGATAAGCCGAAAGCCTATATCCTCGAGATGTTCCCCTATCCCTCGGGGCGCATCCATATGGGGCATGTCCGCAACTATGCGATGGGCGACGTGCTCGCGCGCTTTAAGCGGATGACCGGACACGACGTGCTGCATCCGATGGGCTGGGACGCATTCGGCATGCCGGCGGAAAACGCCGCGATGGAAAAGGGCGTCCACCCCGGCGGCTGGACGCGCGACAATATCGCGTCGATGCGCGGCCAGCTCAAGCGCCTCGGCCTCGCGATCGACTGGAGCCGCGAGCTCGCGACGTGCGAGCCCGACTATTATGGGCAGGAGCAATCGCTGTTCCTCGACCTGTTCGCGCACGGCCTCGTCGCGCGCAAGGAAAGCTACGTCAACTGGGACCCCGTCGATATGACCGTGCTCGCGAACGAGCAGGTGATCGACGGCCGCGGCTGGCGCTCGGGCGCACTCGTCGAAAAGAAGAAATTGTCGCAGTGGTTCCTGAAGATCACCGACTTCGCCGACGAGCTGCTCGAAGGTCTCGATAGCCTCGACAAATGGCCCGACAAGGTGCGGCTGATGCAGGAAAACTGGATCGGCAAGTCGCAGGGGCTCGAATTCAGCTTCAAGCTGGCCGGCGGCGCGGTCGGCTTCGACGTGTTCACGACGCGTCCCGACACGTTGTTCGGCGCGAGCTTCGCGGCGATCTCGCCCGACCATCCGCTGGCCGAACGCCTCGCAAAAGACTCGCCCGAGCTTGCCGCTTTCATCGAGGAATGCCGCCGTCAGGGCACCGCCGCCGAGCAGCTCGACACCGCCGAAAAGATGGGCTTCGACACCGGCATTTCGGTCGAGCATCCGCTCGACCCCAACTGGCACCTGCCCGTCTGGGTCGTGAACTATGTGCTGATGGATTATGGCACCGGCGCGATCTTCGGCTGTCCGGCGCACGACCAGCGCGACCTCGACTTCGCGCATAAATATGAATTGCCCGTCTATCGCGTGATCGCCGACGGCGACGAGACCGAACAGCATTTCACCGGGACCGAGGCCTACACCGGCCCGGGCAAGCTGGTGAACAGCCACTTCCTCGACGGCATGGGCATAGACGAGGCCAAGGCGGCCGTCATCGCGCGCGCCGAGCATGAGGGCTGGGGCAAGGGCACGACGGTGTGGCGCCTGCGCGACTGGGGCGTCTCGCGCCAGCGCTATTGGGGGACGCCAATCCCGTTCATCCATTGTGCCGCCTGCGGCATGGTCCCGGTTCCCAAGAGCCAGCTGCCCGTCGTGCTGCCCGAGGACGCCGATTTCTCGGTCCCCGGCAATCCCTTGGATCGCCATCCGACGTGGAAGCATGTCGCGTGCCCGACGTGCGGCGGCGAAGCGGTGCGCGAGACCGACACGCTCGACACTTTCGTCGATTCGAGCTGGTATTTCCTGCGCTTCGCGTCGGCGCCGTCGGACAAGCCGTTCGATCCCGACGTCATCCGCCGCTGGCTGCCCGTCGACCAATATATCGGCGGTATCGAGCATGCGATCCTCCACCTGCTCTACGCGCGCTTCTGGACGCGTGCGCTCAAGCATATGGGAATGATCGACATCGCCGAGCCCTTCGCGAGCCTGTTCACGCAGGGCATGGTGACGCACGAAACCTATAGCCGTCCGCAGGGCGAAGGCCTGCCCGCGCTCTTCTTCACCCCCGACGAGATCGAGCGCGGCGCCGACAGCGCAACGCTGACCGCCGACGGCGCGCCGGTCGATATCGGCCGGGTGATCAAGATGTCGAAGTCGAAGAAGAATGTCGTCGATCCCGACGCCATCCTCGACCAGTACGGCGCCGACGCCGCGCGCTGGTTCATGCTCTCCGACAGCCCGCCCGAGCGTGACCTGCCGTGGAGCGAGGCGGGCATCGAAGGCGCCTGGCGCTTTGTCCAGCGCCTGTGGCGCCTGTTCGGCGACACCGAAAATGCCGGCGAAGGCGGCGAGGACAAGGGTCTCGCGCGCAAGCTCCATCAGGCGATCGCCGGCGTCGCCGCCGATATCGAATCGCTCGGTTTCAACAAGGCGGTGGCGAAGATCCACGCGCTCGCGAATGAAATCGAAAAGGCAAAGCCCTCGGCGACGCGCGCCGAGGCCTGCCGCACGCTGATCCTGCTCGTCGCGCCGATGATGCCGCACCTCGCCGAAGAGGCGTGGGCGGCGCTTCCCGAAAGCCAGCGCACGACGCCGATGATCGCCGATTCCGCATGGCCCGCCGCCGATCCGGCACTGCTCGTCGATGACGAGGTGACAATCGCGATCCAGATGGCGGGTAAGCTGCGCGATACGATGACGATCGCCAAGGGCCTCGACAGGCAAGCCACCGAAGCGGCGGCCCTCGCGCGCCCGCGTATCGTCGAGCTGCTCGCCGGCGCGACGCCGAAGAAGGTGATTGTGGTACCCGACCGTTTGGTGAATATCGTACTCTGATATGCGCGCCCTTCTGACCTCCTCGCTCGTCGCCGCTTCGCTGATGCTCGGCGGCTGCGGTCTGCGTCCGCTCTACGCGAACGGCAGCAAGGGGGCGGTGGCGCAGATACTCGCCGACGTCGATGTCGCGCCGATCGAGGGGCATGAAGGCTGGCTCGTCCGCAATGCGCTTCGCGACCGGCTGCAGGCGACGCAGGGCGGCGATGGCGCGGGCAAGCGCCTCCGCCTCGACGTGCGGCTCGAGGATTCGATCACCGGCTTCGGCGTTCGCGCCGACGATACGGTGACGCGCGAGCGCCGGACGCTCCGCGCGCGCTATCAGCTCGTCGATTCGGCATCGGGCGCGGTGCTGCTCGATGCGACCGCCGCGCAGGATGCCGGGATCGATGTCGTCGGCAGCGAATATGCGACGATCGCCGCCGAATCGACCGCGCTCGAACGGCTCGCCTCGGGCGTCGCCGACCAGATCGTCGCGCGGCTCGCGGTCTATGCCAACCGCGGCGGCGGCCAGCCGGGAGCGGTGCTCGCGCCCCCCGTATCCGCACCAGCTGTGCCCGCGCCCGCCGGGCAATGAAGAGCGTCAAGCCCGCCGACCTCGAACGCCAGACGCGCCTCGACCCCGCGGTTCGTTTCACCCTCCTCACCGGCCCCGACGAAGCGACGATGGAAGCCGTCGCGGCCCGCCTGATCGGCCTTGCCGGCAAGGAGGCCGAGCGGCTCGACCTGACAGGATCGCAGCTCGCGCAAGACCCCTCGCTGCTCGCCGCCGAAGCGGCGTCGATGTCGCTTTTTTCGCCGAGCAGGATCATCAAGCTCGAACTCACCGGCAGCGGCGACGACAGCCTCGCCGCGGTCGAGGCGCTGCTCGCCGCCGAAACCGCGATCAACCCGGTTGTCGCGACGGGCGCATCGGTCACCGCCAAGTCGAAGCTCGTCAAGCTGGTCGAGGGGGCCGACCATGCCGTCGCGGCGATCTGTTACCAGCCCGACCGGCGCGCGCTCGTCGGCATCGCGATGGCGGCGGCGCAGGAGCAGGGGCTCCGCATCGCCAACAGCGAAGCGCAATTGCTCGTCGACCTCGTCTCGGGCGACCAGGCGTTGATGCGGCGCGAGATCGAGAAGATCGCGCTCTATCTCGACGCCGGCCCCGATCGTCAGCGACAGGTCACGCCCGCCGACATCGCCGCGCTGGGCGCCGCGACGCACGAAGAGGATGTCAGCGAGTGCATCAACGTCGCGCTCGGCGGCAAGGTGCGCGACCTCCCCGAGATGCTGGCCAAGGCGGCGGCGGTCGGCGTCGCCGAAATCCGCATCATCCGCGCATTGGCGATCCGGGCGCTTGCACTGGCGCGGCTGCGCGCCGAAGTCGACGGCGGCGCACACCCCGCGACCGTCGTCTCGGCGCGCTCGAGCGGCATTTTCTGGAAGGAGCGCGACGCCGTGACCGCGCAGCTGCATATCTGGGATTCGGTGCGCATCGCGCGGCTGATGAGCCGCCTGCTCGACTGCGAACGCGCGCTCAAGGCGTCGGGCACCGCTGGCGCGGTCCTCTTCCGCAAGCTGATGACCGATATAGCCCATCAGGCCGCGCGGGCGAGATAGCGGCGCCCGCCTTGCTCCGCGCGAAGAGGCGGCGCGGCACTCGCGCGCCGCACCGCCTCGACAATGGTTCCAGTGGAAACCATCGCCCCCCGCCCGTGCCGAATAGCCGTGGGTCGCAGAAAGCCGACGGCCGGAACGAAGCTCGGAAAATCAATCGTCTATTTCAGGTCCCCGCCAAGCCCCATCCTCTGGCGTCACGTTCGATTCCCCTCGCACGCTCCCGTTCGGAGCAGGCAACGCAACTATGCAGCAGCCGCAGCCCATAAAATTGTAAGAACCCGACAGAGCACCGCTTCCGGACATTGTTTTTTATGCGTTTTGCGCGCTAAAATGAAACGACATGCCGCACCGCGACGCATCCCCAGCCCCGTCCGACCGCACGCGTATCTCGACACGCTTCTTTCCCCTGTCGGAACCGCTCCGCCCCTATCTCAGCACCATCTATCTGAGCGAGACCGGCGTCGCCGACGGTTCGCGGGTCGAGGATTATCTGCACCCCGAATGGGCGAACCTCCGCTTTATAGACGGCGACCCGCCGCTCGCGGGGATCGGCGGCGCGCCAGCGCGTAAAACCCCGCGCTTCGTCGTCACCGGCCCGACGAGTCAGGCAACCTATTTCGCGGCGGGCAATATGCGGACCTGGGGTATCGGCGTGCTTCCAATGGGATGGGCCAAATTCATTCCGCTGCCCGCCGACGAGTTCGCCGACCGTCTCTACGACGGCGGCGCGCATCCGGCTTTTGCCCGCTTCGCACCGCTCGCCGAGCGGTTGCGGCAGACCAACGACGTCGATGCCGCGGCGGCGCTGATCGACGCCCATTTCAGCACGCTGCTTGCCGATGCGCCGCCCGACGATCCCGCCATCCTCGCCGCGCACCGCGCGCTCGTCGACGACGACCTGTCGAGCGTCGCCGAGCTTTCGGCGAAGCTCGGCCTTTCCGAACGCTCGATCGAGCGATTGAGCCACCGCGCCTTCGGCTTTTCGCCCAAGCTGCTGCTGCGTCGCCAGCGCTTCCTGCGCAGCCTCGCGCGCTTCATGCTCGATCCGTCGATGGCGTGGATCGATACGATGGACCATCAATATTATGATCAGGCGCAGTTCACCCGCGATTTTCAGCGTTTTATGGGGATGAGCCCGCGCGACTATGCGGCGCGACCCAAGCCGATATTGGGCGCCGCGGCGTTCGCGCGGGCGGCGGCGGCGGGCGCGGCAGTGCAGGGGCTCCACAAACCCGCCGGATAGGCCGCTTTTCGGCCAACGGACTTGACCCGCGCCGTGCCTTCGGTGCAAGCGGCGGACGACGGACGCGCGGGCAGCCGCCTATCCACGGACTCACGGAAAGATGATACCGGCGGCGGCAGCGCCGCCGGAACAGGACGAATGACGATGAGCGATATCGAAGCCATCCAGGCCCAGCTTCTGGGCGACATCGAAGCAGCGCCTGATGCGGGTGCGGTCGAGGCGCTGCGCGTCGCCGCGCTCGGCAAGGCGGGCAGCATCACCGCGCTGCTCAAGACATTGGGCGGCATGAGCCCCGAGGAACGGCAGGTGCAGGGGCCCGCGATCCACGGTCTGCGCGAGAGCGTCACCGCCGCGCTCGCCGCGCGCAAGGCGGTGCTCGACGCGGCGGCGCTCGACGTCAAGCTCGCCGCCGAGGCGATCGACATGACGCTTCCCGCCCACGCCGCCCCGCGCGGCAGCGTGCACCCGGTGAGCCAGGTGATGGACGAGCTTGCCGAAATCTTCGCCGACATGGGCTTCGCGGTCGCCACCGGACCCGAGATCGAGGATGACTGGCGCAACTTCACCGCGCTCAACATCCCCGAAACGCACCCCGCGCGCGCGATGCACGACACCTTCTATTTCCCGCCGCAGATGAACGACGCCGAAGGCCGCGCGATGCTGCTGCGCACGCATACCTCGCCGGTGCAGATCCGGACGATGATGAGCGAGGAGCCACCGATCCGCATCATCGCGCCCGGCCGCGTCTATCGCAGCGACAGCGACGCGACGCACACCCCGATGTTCCACCAGGTCGAAGGACTCGTGATCGACCGCGGCATCCATATGGGCCACCTCAAGTGGACGCTCGAGACGTTCCTGAAGGCCTATTTCGAGCGCGACGACATCGTGCTGCGGCTGCGTCCCTCCTATTTCCCCTTCACCGAACCGTCGGCCGAGGTCGATGTCGGTTATAAACAGGAAAAGGGGCGCCGGATCGTCGGCGGCAACGGCGACGACGAAGGGCATGCGTGGATGGAGCTGCTCGGCAGCGGCATGGTCAATCGCCGCGTCATCGCCAATTGCGGGCTCGACCCCGACGAATGGCAGGGATTCGCCTTCGGCGTCGGCGTCGACCGGCTCGCGATGCTCAAATATGGCATGGATGACCTCCGCGCCTTCTTCGACGGCGACCTGCGCTGGCTGTCACATTACGGGTTCGGCGCGCTGAGTGTTCCGACGCTCAGCGGGGGAGTATCGGCATGAAGATCACCCTCGACTGGCTCCGCGAGCACCTGGATGGCGATTACTCGGTCGCCGATGTCGTCGCCACGCTCAATCGCATCGGCCATGAGGTCGAAGGCGTCGAGAATCCAGCCGAGAAGCTCGCCGGTTTCCGCGTCGCCAAGGTGCTGACTGCCGAAAAGCATCCGCAGGCCGACAAATTGCAGGTGCTGACCGTCGAGGCGGGCCCAGAGGTCAATGCCGGCGCGCCGCTGACCGTCGTGTGCGGCGCTCCCAACGCGCGCGCGGGGCTGGTCGGCGTACTCGGGCTGCCCGGCGCGGTCGTGCCGGCGAACGGCATGGAGCTGAAGGTCGCTGCGGTGCGCGGGGTCGAATCGAACGGCATGATGTGCTCGACGCGCGAGCTCGAACTCGGCGACGATCATGACGGGATCATCGAACTGCCCGCCGACGCGCCGGTCGGAACCCCCTTTGCCGATTATGCCGGCGCGAACGATCCGGTGGTCGACATTTCGATCACCCCGAACCGGCAGGACTGCATGGGCGTGCGCGGCATCGCGCGCGACCTTGCCGCTGCGGGGCTCGGCACGCTGAAGCCGCTCGACGTCCCGACGATCACTGGCGAGGGCGCACCCGCGACCGACATCCGGACCGACGATGTCGAAGCTTGCCCCGCTTTCTTCGGCCGCACGATCAGCGGCCTCACCAACGGCAGCGCCCCCGAATGGATGCGCCGCCGCCTCGAAGCGGTCGGCCAGCGGTCGATCTCGGCGCTCGTCGACATCAGCAATTATGTGATGTTCGACCTCGGCCGCCCGAGCCACATCTACGACCGCGCCAAGCTTTCCGGCGCGCTCGTCGCACGGCGCGCGAAAGCGGGCGAAACGGTCACTGCGCTCAACGGCAAGGAATATACGCTCACCGACACGATGACGGTGATCGCCGACGACCGCGAGGTCCACGACATCGCGGGCATCATGGGCGGCGAACATTCGGGGTGCAGCGAGACGACCACCGACGTGCTGATCGAGGTCGCCTATTTCACCCCCGAACGCATCGCGCTCACCGGACAGGCGCTCGGCCTGTCAAGCGACGCGCGCAGCCGCTTCGAGCGCGGGGTCGACCCCGCATTCCTCGACGATGCGACTGCGATCGTCACCGCGCATATCCTGAACATCTGCGGCGGCAATCCGTCGGCGGTCACGCGCGCGGGCACCCCGCCCGCCGAGGTGAAGACGATCGATTACGACCCCGCGCTGTCGGCGACATTGGGCGGTATCGCGATCGCGCCCGAGCGGCAGAAGGAGATATTGTCGGCGCTCGGTTTCAGCGTGACCGAGCAGGGTGGCCGCTGGCAGGTGGCGGTGCCGAGCTGGCGCCGCGACATGGACGCCGCGCCCGACGTCGTCGAGGAAGTCACGCGCATCACGGGGTTCGACGCGATCGCGTCGGTGCCGCTGCCCCGTGCCGACGGGGTGGCGAAGCCGACCGCGACCCCCGAACAGATGACCGAACGCCGCCTGCGCCGCGCCGCGGCCGCCGCCGGCTTCGACGAAGCGGTGACATGGTCGTTCATCGGCGAGGCCGAGGCTGCGCCCTTCGGCGGCGGCGCGTGGAGCCTTGCCAATCCGATCAGCGAAGATCTGAAGGTCATGCGCCCGTCGCTGCTGCCCGGGCTGCTCGCCGCGGCGGCGCGCAACCAGAATCGCGGCGCGGAGAGTATCCGCCTGTTCGAGATCGGTCGGCGCTACCTTTCCGACGCCGAGCATCCGACGCTGGCGATCCTGATGGCGGGCGACAAAAGCGCGCGCGGCTGGCAGGCGGGCAAGGCCGCGCCGTTCGACGCGTTCGACGCGAAGGCGGCGGCGCTGGCGCTGCTGGGCGACGCGGGCGCGCCCGCCGACCGGTTGCAGGTGATGGAGGCGGTGACGACCGGCAGCATCTGGCACCCCGGCCAGTCGGCGACGCTGCGGCTCGGCCCCAAGGCGGTGCTCGCCGAATTCGGCGCGCTCCACCCCGCGCTGACCCGCGCGTTCGACGTCGATGGCCCGGTGATGGCGGTGCAGATCTTCCTCGACGCGATCCCCGCGAAGCGCGCGAGCGGTCCGGCGCGCGCTGCCTTCGCGCCCCCGGCGTTGCAATCGGTACGCCGCGACTTCGCTTTCCTCGCCCCGACGGGCCTGACCGCCGCCGAGCTGGTGCGCGCGATCCGCGGCGCCGACAAGGCGAGCATCGTCGAAGCGCGGTTGTTCGACCGCTTCGCGGGGCAGGGCGTGCCCGAGGGGCAGGTGAGCCTGGCGGTCGAAGTCGAACTGCAACCGCAAGAGAAAAGCTTCAACGATGCCGAGCTGAAAGCGATCGCCGACAAGGTGGTCGCCGCGGCGGCGAAGGTCGGGGCGGTTCTCAGGGGTTGAAGCCGTCCGACCGGCAGGATGGATGAAAGGGAAGGTTTGATATGGACACCCGCCACCTTGTCGATCGCGAGATAGCGCCAATCATCGACCTGTTTCCACGCGTCGATCTGGACACCGCGCCGATCGCGCGGATTCGCGCGCGCGCGGCCGAAACCTATTCGATCCTGCCGCCGCCGGTGATCGCGCCCGAGCGGCTGGTCGTGCCGTCGATCCATGGCGGGCCCGATATCCCGGTCTTCCTCTACCGTCCCGCCGAAACGCGCCGGGGCGGCGGCGCGATCCTGCACATCCACGGCGGCGGCATGGTGATGGGGTCGGTCGAACAGATGCAGGCGGGACCCGCCGCGCTCGCCGCGGCGGCCGGCGTGCCGGTTGCGTCGGTCGAATATCGGCTTGCCCCTGAACATCCCTTTCCCGCGCCGCAGGAGGATTGCCATTCGGCGCTGGCATGGCTTGCGGGGCAGGCGGGGGCGCTGGGGTTCGATGCGGACCGCATCGTCGTCGCGGGCGAAAGCGCCGGCGGCGGGCTGGCAGCCGCCCTCGCGATCATGGCGCGCGATCTGGGCGGTCCCGCGATTGCCGGCCAGCTGCTCACCTATCCGATGCTCGATCACCGGACGGGCAGCGAAACCTGCCCCTATGCCAACCCGGCGACGGGCGAGTTCATCTGGACGCGCGCGAGCAATCGCTTCGGCTGGCGCGCGCTGCAGGGTGATTACAAGGCCGACGACGAACGGCGAGGCTGGTTTTCGCCGAGCCTGGCCGAGGATCTGGCGGGCCTGCCCCCCGCCTATATCGCAACGGGCAGCCTCGACCTCTTCTTCGACGAAAATCTCGACTATGCGCGGCGGCTCGTCGCGGCGGGTGTCCCGGTCGACCTGCACAGCTATGCCGGCGCGATTCACGCATTCAACGCGATTCCCGACGCCGCGCTGTCGCAGCGTTTCAACGGCGGGCTGCTCGCGGCGGCAGCGGCGATGGCCGGGCCAGCAAGCGGTTGAGAGCGATAGGCGGGGTGTCTGCTTTGGGCCGAAAAGCGGCGCTCAGTATCCTATAACGTCGTCATTGGGAAACGTCCGCTTCCCATCCCGAGGCTGTCGACCAGAGTTTGTCGAACCGCCGCTCTATGGCGTCGGCGCCATAGGACCCTATATCTCTGGCAACGACGGAGGATCGCGCATGGCCGGGCAAAGCCAGTATCAGCTTTTCGAAACCGTGGCCGGGGTCGCGGCGCTCGGCTGGGCGGGCGCGGGCGTCACTGCACTGCGGCTGCCCGCGCCGACCGCCTCCGAAACCGAGCGCGCGATGTTGCGCCGCCTGCCCGGCGCGGTCCGCGCCGCACCGCCCGCCGGAATCGCGGCGGTCATCGACGCCGCGACCCGCTATTTTGCCGGCGAACGCATCGAATTTTTCACAATAGCCGTCGAGCCGGGCGATCAGCCGCCCTTCTTCGCGCGCGTCTATGATCATGTGCGCACGCTCGGCTGGGGTGAGACGACCACCTATGGGGCCGTTGCGCGCGCGCTCGAGGCCGGTCCCGAACATGCCCGCGCGGTCGGGCAGGCGATGGCGGCGAACCCCGTGCCGCTGATCATCCCCTGCCACCGCGTCCTCGCGGCGGGCGGCGCGATCGGCGGCTTTTCGGCGCCGGGCGGCGCGCTGTCGAAGGCGCATATGCTCAGGCTCGAAGGCGTGGCGCTCGCGCCGGTCCAGCAAGGGTTCGATTTCTAGCGCGCCGGCCGTTCGGCCATTACCTGCGGCATAATTGATCGCATTACCTGAGGCGCTATGCCGGCCTTCGACAAGCAAGGAGGCCCGCATGACCGAAGCATTGAACGACACCGCCCCATCGGTCCGCTGGACGGTCGAGGGTTTCGAATATTTCTGGTCGCGCGGACGCGACGCGCGGATGGTGGCGCCGGTCGTCTGGCCCGAAGTCGTCGGGCGCTGGCCGCGCGCGGCGGAGCCGGTCGCGGGGCGCGAGGCCTATATTGCCGCCATCGCGAATTTCCTGTCAGCGCTGGACGCATTCGAAGTCGAGGTCACCGACCATGCGGTAAGCGGCGACACAGCTTTTGTGCGATGGGTGATCCGCGGGAACTTTCCGGTCGGCCCCAATGAAATGACGGGCGTCGATCGCCTGATCCTGAAGGACGGCTTTGTGGTCGAAAACCACATTCATTCGGACCATCCGATGTTCGACCGCTTGGCCGAAACGAACGCCTTGGGGTGATCGGCCGCAGCGCGTCGATCAGGCCGCGACGGCTTCCTCGCTGCGGCTGCCGGCAGCTTCGAGCAGGCGCTTTTCGAGGCTCTTCACCCGCGCCGCGCTGTCGATCTTGTCGCCGATCAGGTCGGTCACGTAAAATGTGTCGACCGCGCGTTCGCCATAGGTGGCGACATGCGCGCTGTGCACCGTGACCTTTGACTGGAAGAGCGCATAGGCGAGCTGGTTGAGCAGCGCGGGGCGATCCTGCGCATTGACCTCGATCACGGTAAAACGATTGGAAGCCTTATTGTCGACGAAGACGCTGGGAGCGATACGGAACGCCTCGGCGCGGGTGCGCGGCAGCGCGCGCGCTTCGAGTTTGGGGAGCAGTTTCTGGCGGTTGGCGAGCGCATCCTCGATCGCGCGGGTCAGCCGGCCGATCTGGCCCGCCTCGTCGAACGGCCGGCCGAGCGGGTCCTGGACGAGGAAATTGTCGAGCGCGAGCCCGTCACGCGTCGTATGGATGCGGGCGTCGATGATATTGCCGCCGGCAAGGTGGATGCCGCCGGCGATGCGATAGAAGAGGCCGGGGTGGTCGGCGGCGAGCACCATCACCAGCGTCGCGCCGCGATCGTCGTCTGGCACCGCGGCGATATGGAGCGGCGCATCGCCCGCCTGGCGGATATGGAGCATATTCGCCGCGATCACTTCGACCGGCTCGGCAATCCAGTAGCTTTCGGGAAGCCGCTTCGCGAGTTTTTCAAACGTCCCGGCATCGAAGCCGAATTGGGCCGCCACGGCCTCCTTCTTGCTTTCGATCCGCGCCTCGCGCCCTTTCTGCTTGTGCCCCAGGCGCAGCACTTCTTCGGCGGCGTCGAAGAGCTCGGTCAGCAGCTGGCGCTTCCAGCCGTTCCACACGCCCGGCCCGACCGCGCGGATATCGACGACGGTGAGCACGAGCAGCAGACGCAGGCGTTCGGCGCTTTGCACGATCTGCGCAAAGTCGAGGATCGTCTTGAAATCGGCGAGGTCGCGCTTGAACGCGGTCGCCGACATGAGGAGGTGGTAGCGGACGAGCCACGACACGGTCTCGGTCTCGGCATCGTTCAGGCCCAGCCGCGGGCAGACGCGCAGCGCCAACTCGGCGCCGAGGACGCTATGGTCGCCGCCGCGGCCCTTGGCGATGTCGTGGAGCAGCACCGCGACATAGATGACGCGGCGCGAGTGGATCTGGTCCATGATCGCGGTCGACAGCGGATGATCCTCCTTCAGCCGGTTCTGCTCGATGTCGGCGAGCAGCCCGATGGCGCGGATCGTATGCTCGTCAACGGTATAATGATGATACATGTCGAACTGCATCTGCGCGACGACGCGGCCGAAATCGGGCACGAAACGGCCGAACACCCCCGCCTCGTTCATCCAGCGCAGCACCGTTTCGGGATCGCGCGGGGACGTCAGCACGTCGAGGAACAGCTCGTTCGCGCGGGGGTCGCGGCGCACGCTCTGCGTCTCGATCAGCTTGGCGTCGTGGCGCGCCTGCCGCATCGCCTGCGGATGGATTTCGAGGCCATGCTTGTCGGCGAGCGCGAAAATCTCGACCAGCCGCACCGGATCCTTCGCGAAGAAATCTTGCGCCGGCAGCGCGAGCCGTCCGCGGTCGAGGACGAAGCCGTGGAGCTTGCCCGGCCGCCGCCGGATCGTCGGCAGGAAGCGCCGTCCGCGCGCCGCCATCTGGTCGTCGAGATGCGCGAGGAAGGTGCCGGTGACATCGCCGACGCTTTTCGCATGGAGGAAATAGAGCTGCATGAAGCGTTCGACCGCGCTCTTGCCCGGGCGATCGGCGAATTTCATGCGGTTCGCGATCTCGCGCTGGAAATCGAAGGTCAGCCGGTCCTCGGCGCGCCCCGCAAGAATATGGAGATGGCAGCGCACCGCGAGCAGGAAATTTTCGGCGCGTTCGAACTGGCGCAGCTCGCGCGCCGACATCAGCCCCGCATCGACAAGTTCGGGCACGGTGCGCACGCGGTGGATGAACTTGCCGATCCAGAAAAGCGTGTGGAGGTCGCGAAGCCCCCCCTTCCCTTCCTTCACATTGGGTTCGACGACATAGCGCGAATCGCCCATCCTCTTATGGCGTTCGTCGCGTTCGGCGAGCTTGTCGGCGACGAAGGCGCGGGCGTTGCCCGCGACCACCTCGGCATCGAAGCGCGCCGACGCCTGGTCGTAAAGATCGCGGTCGCCCCAGATGAAGCGCCCTTCGAGCAGCGCGGTGCGGACGGTGAGATCCTCCTTCGCCGCGCGCACCATTTCGTCCAATGAACGCGACGAATGGCCGACCTTCAGTCCGAGATCCCAGAGCGTGTAGAGCTGCGCCTCGATCACCTGTTCGGTCCAGCTCGTCTGCTTGAACGGGGTCAAAAAGCCGATGTCGATGTCGCTGTGCGGCGCCATCTCGCCGCGGCCATAGCCGCCGACCGCGATCAAAGTGATGCGCTCGCCCGCCGAGCGGTTCGCCGAGGGATAGAGATGGTGGGTGGTGAAATCGTGGCTGAGACGGACGATCTGGTCGACGAGGAAGGCGGTCGCATTCGCCGCGACCCGCCCCGACGAGGGGCGTTCGAGCAGCCGGCGCTCGATCTCGGCGCGGCCCGCTTCGAGCGCGCCCTTGAGCAGGTCGACCATCGCGCGGCGGCGCGTGCCCGAATCGCTGCTTTCGGCGGCAATCGCGTCGAGCCGCGCCGCCAGATCGCGGCGGTCGATGATCGCGCGGCGCTGGTCGAGATTGTCGAAGAGGTTGCTCATGCCTCGTCCGCCAGCAGGCGTTTGAGCGTGTAGAGCGCGTCGAGCGCCTCGCGCGGCGCGAGCGCGTCGGGGTCGATCGCGCCGAGCGTTTCGCGCAGCGCGTCCTTTGCCGCTTCGGGCGCAGCGGCGAGCGTCGCGGCGAAGAGCGGCAGGTCGTCGAGCCCGGCGGCGAGCCCGCCGGTCGCCTCGCGCCCCGCTTCGAGCTTCGCGAGCACTGCTTCGGCGCGCTTGACGACGGGCGCGGGGACGCCCGCGAGGCGCGCGACCGCAAGGCCGTAGCTGCGGTCGGCGGGACCCTCAGCCACTTCGTGGAGCAGCACCAGATCGCCCTGCCACTCGCGCGCGCGGACATGGTGAAGCGACAGCGCATCGAGCGTTTCGGCAAGCCGCGTCAGCTCGTGGTAATGGGTCGCAAAGAGGCAGCGGCACTTGTTGACCTCGTGCACCGCCTCGACCACCGACCAGGCAAGCGCGAGCCCGTCATAGGTCGAGGTGCCGCGCCCGACCTCATCCAATATGACGAAGCTTTGCGGCGTCGCCTGCGCAAGGATCGCGGCGGTTTCGACCATCTCGACCATGAAGGTCGAGCGCCCGCGCGCGAGATTGTCGCTCGCGCCGACGCGGCTGAAGAGGCGGTCGACGAGCCCGAGCTTCGCGGCAGCAGCCGGAACGAAGCCGCCCGCCTGCGCGAGCACGACGATCAGCGCGTTCTGGCGCAGGAAAGTCGATTTACCGCCCATGTTCGGGCCGGTGACGAGCCAGAGCCGGTCGGTTTCGGCGAGCGACACATCGTTGGGGACGAAGCGTTCGCCCGACTTCGCGAGCGCGGCCTCGACCACCGGATGGCGCCCGCCGCTGACGTCGAGGCACGGAGTGTCGGCGAGGTCGGGGCGGCACCAATTGTGGCTCATCGCATGATCGGCGAGCGCGGCGGCGACGTCGAGGCGCGCGAGCACGTCGCACGAGGCGGCGATCGCCTCGCGGCGGCCGATCGCGGCGTCGGTGAGGGCTTCGAGATGCGCCGCCTCGGCGGCGACCGCGTGGACGCCCGCCTGCGTCACGCGGCTCGCGGCTTCGTGGAGGTCGGACGAGTTGAAGCGCACGACGCCGGCAAGCGTCTGGCGATGGGTGAAGCCCGATTCGGGCGCCATCAGCGCGTCGGCGTGCTTCGCGGGCACCTCAACATGATAGCCGAGCACGCCATTGTGGCGAATCTTGAGCGACGCAATGCCGGTGCGATCGCGATATTGTGCTTCGAGCGATGCGATCGCCTTGCGCCCGTCGCGCGCGGTTTCGCGCAAGGCGTCGAGCGCATGGTCGTAGCCCTCGGCGACATATCCGCCCTGCGCCGCATCGACCGGCGGCGTCTCGATCAGCGCGCGCGTCAGCTCGTCGACGAGCGCGCCGTGACCGTCGAGCCCGGGAAGCAGCCGCGCGAGCAGCGGCGGCAGGTCGGCGCGCCGCGCCAGATGTTCACGCAGCAGCCGCGCACCGCCGAGCGCGTCGCGCAGCTGCGCGAGATCGCGCGGTCCGCCGCGCCCCGCGACGAGGCGGCCCAAGGCGCGCCCGGCGTCGGGCAGCGCGCGCAGCGCCGCGCGGAGCTCGCCGCGCCACAGCGCATCGCGCGCGAGCGCGTCGACGAGGTCGAGCCGGTCGAGGATCGCCGCCTTGTCGGTGAGCGGGCTCGCGAGATCGTCGGCGAGCAGCCGCGCCCCCGCCGCCGTCACCGTGCGGTCGATCGTGCCGAGCAGGCTTCCGTCGCGCGCGCCTGCCATCGTGCGGACAAGCTCGAGGCTTTCGCGCGTCGCCGCGTCGATCGCCATTCGCCCCGACGCAAGGTGCCGCAGCGGCGGCTGGAGGAAGGTCGGCCCGCCGGTTCCGACATGGTCGAGATAGGCGACGAGCGCCCCCATCGCGGCAATCTCGCCGCGCGAAAACTGACCAAAGCCGTCGAGCGTCTGGACGCCGAAAAAGGCTTCGAGCCGCTTTTGCGCATTCGTGCTCGAAAATTCGGAGGACGGACGGCGCACGACCTGCCGCGCCGACGAGATCGGCAGGTCCTCGGCATTCTCGCTCAGCAGCAATTCCGACGGCGCGAGCCGCGCAAGCTCTGCGTCGACCGCTTGCGCAGGCACCGCGACCACCTCGAAGCGGCCGGTCGAAATATCGGCGGCGGCGATCGCGACCTCGTTGCCGACCTGCGCCAGCGCGGCGAGCCGGTTCGCGCTGCGCCCTTCGAGCAGGCTTTCCTCGGTAAGCGTCCCTGCCGTCACAAAACGCACGATGTCGCGCGCGACGAGCGCCTTCGACCCGCCGCGCGCCTTCGCCTCGGCCGGGGTTTCGACCTGCTCGGCGATCGCGACGCGGTGCCCGGCGCGGATCAGCCGCGCGAGATAGGATTCGGCCGAATGGACGGGGACGCCGCACATCGGCACCGGCGCGCCGCCATGCTCGCCGCGCGAGGTCAACGCGATGTCGAGCGTCGACGCCGCCGCCTTCGCATCGTCGAAGAACAGCTCGAAGAAATCACCCATGCGATAGAAAAGGAGGCAGTCCCCCGCCTTGTCCTTCAGCGACCAATATTGCGCCATCATCGGCGTCGCGGTGGGGGCGGCGTTGTTCATATTGGCGGCGGTTCGGGCGGTGGCGGACATCGGACCCTGCTTAGTGATTGGAGGCGGCATAGCAAGGTCGGAGGGCGATACGGGAGGAATGACGGCTGTGGGGCGGCGAGCGGTCGGTAAGTCCCGGTCGAGCCGGACGGATCGCGATCAACATTGCCGGTTACATTTTCGCGACGCGGCGCTAGGGGAAATATTCGGGCGCGCATCTTGTGGAAATTTCGAGAGGATACAGAATGGACAGCGGCAGCAAGGTGCAATTTTCCGACCGCGAGGCCCTGCTTTATCATGAATATGGCCGGCCCGGGAAAATCGAGATCGTCGCATCGAAACCCATGGCGACGCAGCGCGACCTCAGCCTTGCCTATTCGCCGGGCGTCGCGGTTCCGGTCAACGCGATCGCCGAAGATCCCGCCAAGGCTTATGATTATACGATCAAGGGCAATCTGGTCGCGGTGATTTCGAACGGCACCGCGATCCTCGGCCTCGGCAATCTCGGCGCGCTGGCATCGAAGCCGGTGATGGAAGGCAAGGCGGTGCTCTTCAAGCGTTTCGCCGACGTCGATTCGATCGACCTCGAAGTCGACACCGAAGATCCGCAGCGTTTCATCGAAGCGGTCGAGCTGCTCGCGCCGAGCTTCGGCGGCATCAACCTCGAAGACATCGCCGCGCCCGACTGCTTCGTCATCGAAGCGGCGCTGAAGGAACGCATGAACATCCCGGTGTTCCATGACGACCAGCATGGAACCGCGATCATCACCGCCGCCGGCTTGATCAACGCCTGTTACCTGACCGGGCGAGATCTTTCGACCGTCAAGGTCGTCGTCAACGGGGCGGGCGCCGCCGCGATCGCATGTACCGCGCTGATCAAGGCGATGGGCGTAAGGCACGAAAATGTGATCATGTGCGACCGCAAGGGCACGATCTATCAGGGCCGCACCGAAGGAATGGACCAGTGGAAGTCGGCGCATGCGGTGCCGACCGAAGCGCGCAACCTGACCGAAGCATTGGTCGGCGCCGACGTCTTCCTCGGGCTGTCAGCCGCGGGCGCGCTCAAGCCCGAGATGGTCAAGGACATGGCGCCGGCGCCGATCATCTTCGCGATGGCGAACCCCGACCCCGAAATCTCGCCGCCCGATGCGCGCGCGGCGCGGCCCGACGCGATCATCGCGACGGGGCGGTCGGATTATCCGAACCAGGTCAATAACGTCCTCTGTTTCCCCTTCATCTTCCGCGGCGCGCTCGATGTCCATGCGACCGCGATCAACGAAGAGATGAAGATCGCGGCTGCGTACGCGATCGCCGACCTAGCGCGCCAGCAGGTGCCTGAGGAAGTCGCGGCAGCCTATGGCGGGCGGGCGTCGAGCTTCGGCCCCGAATATATCATCCCCTCGCCCTTCGACCCGCGCCTGATGGAAATCGTTCCCGCCGCGGTCGCCAAGGCGGCGATGGATACCGGCGTCGCGCAGCGGCCGATCGCGAATCTCGACGATTATCGCACCCGGCTGCGCGCGCGGCTCAATCCGACCACCTCGGTCCTCACGCTCGCCTATGAAGCCGCGCGCAACAACCCCAAGCGCGTCGTCTTTGCCGAGGGCGAGGAGGAAACAGTGCTGCGCGCCGCGATCCAGTTCCGCGACGGCGGCTACGGCATTCCGGTGCTCGTCGGGCGCGAGGGGCTGCACGACAAATTGCGCGCTATGGGCGTCGCCGACGCCGAAAGCTTCGAGGTCCACAACAGCGTCAATTCGCCGCATGTGCCGGCGATGGTCGACATGCTCTACGAGCGGCTGCAGCGGCGCGGCTATCTTCGCCGCGACGTCGAGCGCATGGTCAACCGCGACCGCAACATCTTCGGCTCGCTACTGCTCAAGATGGGGCTCGGCGATGCGATGATCACTGGCACGACGCGCACCTATTCGCAGACGATGCGCGAGATAAGGCGCGTGATCGACCATGCCGAGGGCAAGACGCCGTTCGGCATCCACGTCTTGGTCGACCAGCATCACACCATCTTCATGGCCGACACGACGGTCAACGAACGGCCGACCGCCGAGATGCTCGCCGATATCGCCGAACGCACCGCGCAGGTCGCGCGGCGCATGGGCCACGAACCGCGCGTCGCCTTCCTCTCCTATTCGACCTTCGGCAATCCCGAAGGAAGCTGGCTCGAGAGCATCCGCGAAGCGGTGGCGATTCTTGACCGGCGGAAACCGGCCTTCGAATATGAAGGCGAAATGGCGCCCGACGTCGCATTGAACGAGAAGGTGATGAAGAATTATCCCTTCTGCCGCCTGTCGGGTCCCGCGAATGTGCTGGTCATGCCCGGGCTGCAGTCGGCGAACCTGTCGGCGAAGCTGCTGCGCGAACTCGGCGGCGGTGCGGTGATCGGCCCGATGCTCGTCGGCATGGAACATCCGGTGCAGGTCGCGACGATGGCGTCGACCGCGTCGGATCTGGTGACGCTGGCGGTGCTCGCCGCGGGCGGAATCGCGCAGTAGTACAGAAAGCCGTCGCCCCCGCGAAGGCGGGGGCCGCCAGCGGCCTTGCCCCGCGGCGCTGCGTAAGCCCTACGGAGGCCCCCGCCTCCGCGGGGGCGACGGTGGTGGTTACCGCCCGCCCGGCGCGCCCGCACCCGGCGCGCCGACCGCGCCGATATTGCCGAAGATGTCTTCGAAGAAGCTGCGTTCGCGGCCTAGCGTCGGCGTCTTGTCGCCTTCGGGGCTGATCTTGCGGACCAGCTCGAGCCCGGTGCGATCGACCGCGGCGACATTGCCCGCTTCGTCAAAGCGGATGCGCAGCACCTGCTGGTCGATCGGGCGCGGCCGCGCGAAGGCGAGCTGGCGCGTCTCGCGCGAGACATAATAATATTCGTTCGTGCCGAACTGGCCGACGAAGGTCGGGCGGCCGAGCGTCTTTTCCACCGACTCGCGGTTGTCGACGCCGGGGGTGATCGCCTGGGTCAGCGCCGGATCGGCGACATAGCCCTGCCGCCCCTTGAGTTGCGTGCAACCGCTGGTGGCGAGCAGGGCGGCAAGGCCGAGCAGGATGAGGCGCGCGCGCGGGGCGGGAAGCGAAAGGATCGAATGCGGCATCAAATATCTCCGTTGCGCCTGTCCGCCGCTTGTCCCGGCGGTCGGCGCTGGCTCTCTCGCGCCTCTTAACCGCAAGCGGTGAGCGCGCACAAGCCGCTTGTGCCGCGGCAAAGCTTGCCACAGGCTGACCGGCAGCTCTTTTCCGGCGGCGCGAATGCGCCTAAGCAACCGCGATGTTCTCTTTACGCAAATTGTTCAAATCCGAACCCGATCCGCGCGAGGCGCGCCGCCCGCTGTGGGACGCCGTCGTCGCCACCGCGCGCGCGCCGCACTGGTATGTCAAGGGCGGCGTTCCCGACACGCTCGACGGCCGTTTTGACATGATCAGCCTGATGCTCGCGCTCGTGCTACACCGGATCGAGGAGGACCCCGGGCAGGGGCTCGCCGGCGTCCAGCTCACCGAATTGTTCGTGAACGACATGGACGGGCAGATGCGCCAGATCGGGTTCGGCGACATGGTCGTCGGCAAGCAGGTCGGGCGGATGATGAGCGCGCTCGGCGGGCGGCTTGGCGCCTATCGCGCGGCCGACGGCTCGGCCGAATTGCGCGAGGCGCTGGTCCGCAACCTGTGGCGCGGTGACGCACCCGCCGAAGCGGGGCTGGCGCATGTCATGGCCGAAGTCGCGGCGCTCCGCGCGGCGCTCGCGGCGACGCCGGTGTCAGAGCTGGTCGTCGCCGACCGGCTGGGCGGAGCACGGGCGTGACCGCGCCCGAATTCTCGCTCATCGTGACGCTTGCCGATGCCGCGCACGGCCGCGCCATTTCGGTCGAAGCCGACGCCGGCGCGCGCGCGGCGATCGCCCGGCGGCTCGGCCTCGTCGCGCTCGATCGCTTTAGCCTCATCGCCGACGTCCGTGCGATCGCGGGCGGGATCGCGGCGAAAGGCGAGGTGAGCGCCGAGGTGGTACAGGCGTGCGCCGCGACCGACCTGCCCGTGTCCGCAACGATCGCCGAGCCGTTCGACCTGCGCTTCCTGCGCGACGTCGATGCGCCGTCGAGCGAGGAGGAAGAGATCGAGATCGGCAGCGAGGATCTCGACCTGCTGCCGCTCGAGGGCGACCGGATCGATTTGGGCGAAGCGGCGGCGCAGACGCTGTCGCTCGCGCTCGATCCCTTTCCGCGCCACCCCGACGCCGACCGCATTCTCGCCGAAAAGGGCGTGCTCAGCGAGGAGGCCGCGGGGCCATTCGCCGCGCTCGCGAAGCTGCGCGGCAAACCCGACGCCTAGCGGCTTTCGTCGGGCGCGGGTTTCGCCTCTTCCTCGACCAGATCGGCGACCGCCGCGTCGAGACCGGGCTCGTCCTTCGCCGCGGGCGCTTCTTCCTTCGGCGTTTCGGCCGCCTTTTCGTCACGCGTCGGCGGCAGTGCCCCGCCGAGCGCATTGGCTAGGCCGACGAGTTGTTCGCCTATCACCTTGTCGACCGCGGGCGCGATGTCGGCGACCTTGAAGCGCATATAGCCGCCGACGACATAGTCGAAGCGCAGCGCGCTGCCCGTCGGGGTTTCCTTGATCTGAATCGTCAGCGTGCCGGCGAGCGCCTCCCCCTGCAGCGGGCCGAAGGCGCCCGACAGGCGGAGCATCTCGTTCGGCTTGGCGAAGACGATGCGCGCGTGCTGGACGCTGCCGACGCCCGATCCGGCGTCGGGCAGCTTTTCGCAGAAGCAGCCGCCCGCCTGCGAATCGAGCCAGAAGTTGGCGGCGTCGCCCGACCAGCTATGCTCCTTCGACCACCAGCTTTGCGGCATGCGGAGCATTTTCCACACATCGGCGGGGGTCGCGGCGACCTGTGCGGTGTGCGCGACGGTGAAGCCGATCTCGCCCTGATCGATGACCTTGGCGTGCGCGGGCGCAAGGGCGAGCGCGCCGATCACCGCCGCGCTCGCAAAATATCTGTAAAATGCCATCAGCCCGTTCCCCCTTGGCGCCTCAATAACCGGCGCCGGGGAAAGTTGCTAGCCAGCCGTCGCGAGGATCGTTTCGATCGCGTCGTTGACCTGGTCAATCGGCGCCATGCCGTCGACGTGGGCGACGATGCCGCGCGCGTCGTAGATCGGCAGGATCGGCGCGGTCTTGGCGCGATATTCGGCCATGCGCGTGCGCACTGTTTCCTCATTGTCGTCGGGGCGGCGCTTGAATTCGTCCGACCCGCAAACGTCGCAAACATTCTCCACCTTGGGGAGCTTGTAACGATCATGATAGCCCGCGCCGCACTTCGCGCAGCTGAAGCGGCCGGTGATGCGGTCGACGAGCGCGTCCTCCTCGACGCGCAGCTCGATCACATGGTCGAGCTTGCGGCCGCGATCCGAGAGGATCGTGTCGAGCGCGTCGGCCTGCGCCGCGGTGCGCGGATAGCCGTCGAAGATCACCGAGACGTCGGGGCCGAGCTCGTCGAGCCGTTCGCCGATGAGGCCCGAGACGATCGCGTCGGAGACGAGCTCGCCCGCGTCCATCACCGCCTTGGCCTGGAGACCGATCGGCGTTCCCGCCTTGACCGCGGCGCGCAGCATGTCGCCCGTCGAGAGCTGGACCATGCCATGCTCGTCCTCGAGCCGCGAAGCCTGCGTACCCTTGCCCGCTCCAGGCGGACCAAGCAGAATGATGTTCAGCGTCATGGGGACCCCTGTTTGCCCTACCGTGTCGCGAGTGCCGTAGCGGGCGCCTTAGCGCCGCGCAACGCCCCCCTTCAATTTGGCCTTCTTGATCAGGTCGCCGTATTGATGCGCGAGCATGTGGCTCTGGATCTGGCTGATCGTATCGATCGTCACGTTCACGATGATCAGGAGGCTGGTGCCGCCGAGCTGGAAGGGGAGGCCCGATCCGGCGATGAAATATTCGGGGATCAGACAGATCGCCGCCAGATAGGCCGCACCGAGCACGGTGATGCGCGTCAGCACGAAATCGAGATAGGCGGCAGTGTTCTTGCCCGGGCGGATACCGGGAATGAAGCCGTTCTGCTTCTTGAGATTTTCGGCGGTTTCCTCGGGATTGAAGACGACCGCGACGTAGAAGAAGCAGAAGAAGATGATGCCCGCGGCATAGAGCGCCATATAGAGCGGCTGGCCGTGCGCGAGATACTGGTTGAGCGTGATCAGGAAATCGCCGGTCGCGGTGTCGCCCTGAACATTCTGCCCCATCATCTGCGTAACCGTCAGCGGCATCAGCAGCAGCGACGAGGCGAAGATCGGCGGAATGACGCCCGCGGTGTTGACCTTGAGCGGCAAATGGCTGCGGTCGGCCTGCATCACGCCGCGCTGCGTCGCGCGTTTCGGATATTGGACGAGGACGCGGCGCTGCGCGCGTTCCATGAAGCTGATGAAGGCGATGATCACGATCGCGCCGCCGATGACGGCAATGATCGTGCCGCCGCCCATCGAGCCTTCGCGGACCTGCGTGAACATCTGCGCGAAGCTGCGCGGCAGCTGGGCGAGAATGCCCGCCATGATGATCAGCGAGACGCCGTTGCCGATGCCGCGGCTGGTGATCTGTTCGCCGAGCCACATCAGGAAGAGCGTGCCGCCGACGATCGAGATGACCGCGCCGACGCGGAACATCATGCCGGGGTCGACGACCGCGGCGATGCCCTGGCTCGCGCCGAGCGTTTCGAGCCCGACGGCGATGAAATAGCCCTGGATTGCGGTCAGCGCGACGGTGCCGTAGCGCGTGTACTGGTTGAGCTTCTTGCGCCCGCTTTCGCCCTCTTTCTTGAGCGCGGCGAGACTGGGCGACAGCGCCGCCGCAAGCTGCACGACGATCGACGCGGTGATATAGGGCATGACGCCGAGCGCGATGATGCTCATGCGCTCGAGGCTGCCGCCCGAGAAGGTGTTGAAAATGTCGAGGACGCCGCCCGAAGCGGCCTGCGAATAGAGGTTCGACAGCGCGACCGGATCGACGCCGGGAAGCGGCACGAACGACAGGAAGCGGAAAACGATCAGCGCGCCGATCGTGAACCAGATGCGGTTCTTGAGCTCGGTCGCCTGACCGAACTTCGAGAAATTGAGGTTGGATGCAAGCTGGTCGGCGCGAGAGGCCATGGGTGTTTTCCTCGGATAGTCCGGGCCGCGCCCCCCGCGACCCGGCGCCTATGTGCGTTCGGCGGTCGCGAAGCGCAAGGGGAAAGGCCTATTTTGCAACGCAGCTCGTCGATACCGGCTGCGTCCTCCGTTCGTATCGAACGGGAAATATCAGATCGCCAAACGACGAAGGGGCGGCCCGTATCCCGAGCCGCCCCTTTGCCAGATTATTCCGCCTTGGCTTCTTCGGCCGGAGCTGCGGGCAGCTCAACCTTGCCGCCGGCCTTTTCGACCGCTTCGATCGCGCCCTTCGACGCGCCGGCAACGGCGAAATTCAGCTTCGCGGTCAGTTCGCCCTTGGCGAGGAGGCGGACGCCGTCCTTGCCGCCGCGCGCGACGCCAGCCGCCTTGAGCGCGGCGTGATCGACGGTCTTCTTCGCGTCGAGCTTCTTTTCGTCGATCAGCTTCTGGATCTGGCCCAGATTCACGATCGCGAAGTCCTTCGCGAAGATGTTGTTGAAGCCGCGCTTCGGGATGCGCATGTGGAGCGGCATCTGGCCGCCCTCGAAGCCGTTGATCGCGACGCCGCTGCGCGCCTTCTGGCCCTTCTGGCCGCGGCCGGCGGTCTTGCCCTTGCCCGAGCCGATGCCGCGTCCGACGCGCATCCGGCCCTTGCGGGCGCCGTTGTTGTCACGAAGTTCGTTAAGCTTGATAGTCATGTTGCACTCGCTTTCGCTGTGTTCGCGCTATGGACCGAAACGCTTCAGTCCGGTTCGATTTCACTCGACGGCTGAAAGCCGGGATAGGGCCCGGCCTTTTCCATCACGATGGCCTGGGCGACATAGCCGCGGCCATCGACACTGGTAATCGAGGGGCTGCCGTGAAGCTGCCATCCCCGGTTGAGCAGTCCCTCGACCCGCGCGCAAAAGGCGCTGTCGTCGGGACCGGTCAACAGGCGATAGAGCTTCACCGGCTTCAGCCCTCGACGACTTCCACCATGTGCGGAAGCTTGCGGATCATGCCGCGCACTTCCGGGGTGTCGACCAGTTCGACCTCGCGGTGCATCTTGCCCAGGCCGAGGCCGGTCAGGATAGCGCGCTGGCTCTTGGGACGACGGATCGGCGAACCGATCTGGCGGATCTTGATCTTCTTGTCGGCCATGGTCTTACTCCGTCACCGCCGCGGCTTCCGCCTCGGCTGCGCGGTCGGACGCACCGCCACGCTTGATCAGGTCCGAAACCTTCTTGCCGCGACGCTGCGCGACCGACTTCGGGCTGGTCTGTTCGCCGAGCGCCTCGAAGGTCGCGCGGATCATGTTGTAGGGGTTCGAGGTGCCGACCGACTTGGTCACCACATCGGCAACGCCCAGCGATTCGAACACGGCGCGCATCGGGCCGCCGGCGATGATGCCGGTACCGGCGGGCGCCGAACGCAGCGTCACATTGCCCGCGCCGAAATGGCCGCGGCCATCATGGTGCAGCGTGCGGCCGTCGCGCAGCGGAACGCGAATCATCGCCTTCTTCGCGGCAGCGGTCGCCTTCGAAATGGCTTCGGGCACTTCGCGCGCCTTGCCATGACCGAAACCGGCGCGGCCCTTGCCATCGCCGACGACGACGAGCGCGGCGAAACCGAAACGCTTGCCGCCCTTCACAGTCTTCGAAACGCGGTTGATGTGGACGAGCTTTTCGATGAGCTCTTCGCCGCCGTCCTCGTCGCGCGGGCGACGATCGTCGCGGCGGCCACGGCCACCGTCACGACCGCCACGGCCACCATCGCGGCCACCGCCACCACCACGGCCGCGGCGCGGAGCCTGGCCTTCGGTCGGGGTCGTCGCCTCGGGGGCGGCGCCTTCGGCGTTCTGTACTTCGTCTGCCATGATTAGAACTCCAATCCGCCTTCGCGAGCCGCGTCGGCCAGCGCCTTGATGCGCCCGTGGAACAGGAAGCCGCCGCGATCGAACACGACCTCGGTCACGCCCGCCTTCTTGGCAGCAGCGGCGAGGCGCTTGCCGACATCGGCAGCGGCCGCGGTGGTCGCGCCGGTCTTGCCGCGAACATCCTTGTCGAGCGTCGAGGCCGAAGCCAGCGTCTGCCCGGCAGCGTCATCGATGAGCTGCGCATAGATGTGACGGCCCGAACGGTGCACCGACAGGCGGGCACGGCCAGCGGCGCGCTGACGGAGGGCGGTACGAACGCGCTGACGGCGTTTCTGGAAAGGGGTAAGATGTGCCATGGCTTACTTCTTCTTGCCTTCTTTGCGGAAGATGTACTCGCCGCGATATTTGATGCCCTTGCCCTTATAGGGTTCGGGCTTGCGCCAACGGCGGATTTCCGCCGCGACCTGGCCGACCTTCTGCTTGTCGATGCCGTTGATCTCGATCGTCGTATTGTCCGGCGTCTTGATCTCGATGCCTTCGGGCACCGCGAAATCGACATCGTGGCTGTAGCCGAGCTGCAGCTTCAGATTCTTGCCCTGCGCGTTGGCACGATAGCCGACACCGGTGATCTCGAGGACCTTGGTGAAGCCTTCGGTCACGCCCGTGATCAGGTTCTGGACCAGCGTGCGCTGCATGCCCCAGAAGGCGCGAGCTTCGCGAGTGTCGTTCGCGGGCTGCACCGAGATGCTGCCTTCGCCGACTTCATATTTGATGAGGTCGGACAGCGGCATCGCGAGCGTGCCCTTCGGACCCTTGACCGACAGCTGGCCGCCGTCGATCGCGGCGGTGACACCGCCGGGGATCGCTACTGCCTTTTTACCAATGCGCGACATCAGAACACCTCCGCCAGCACTTCGCCGCCGACATTATGCTCGCGGGCTTCGGCGTCCGAGAGAACGCCGCGCGGGGTCGACACGATGGTGATGCCAAGGCCGTTGCGCACGATCGGCAGCTCTTTCGAGCCCGAATAGATGCGGCGGCCCGGCTTCGAGACGCGGGCCACGTGGCGGATCGCCGGCTGGCCTTCGAAATATTTGAGCTCGATGCGGATGCCCTTGTGCTGACCCTTGGCACCCAGCGCTTCTTCGCTGTAGCCGCGGATATAGCCTTCGCGCTGGAGAACATCGAGAACGCGGACGCGCAGGGTCGAGGCGGGAGTCAGGACGCTGTCCTTCTTCGCCTGCTGGCCGTTGCGGATGCGGGTGAGCATATCACCCAGGGGATCGGTCATTGCCATCTTGTCAGTCCCTTACCAGCTCGACTTCACAACACCGGGGATCAGGCCCTTGTTGGCCAGATCGCGGAGCTGGATACGGCACAGCCGGAATTTGCGATAATAGGCGCGCGGGCGGCCCGTCAGCTCGCACCGGTTGCGGATGCGGGTCGGGTTACCATTGCGCGGGATTTCCGCCATCTTGAGGCGCGCGATCAGACGCTCGCCATCGTCGAGCGACGTGTCCGCCGCAATCGCCTTCAGCTTCGCGTAACGGCCGGCATATTTCTTCACCAGCTGCTTGCGACGCTCGTTCTTGTTTACCGAACTCAGTTTCGCCATGACTTAAGTTCTCTTTCCTTCTTGAAAGAGCCTGCCTGGTCCCGAAGGATCAGGCGGCTTCCTTTTCCTGCGCTTCGATCGGGAAGGGGAAGCCGAACAGCTTGAGCAGTTCGCGGGCTTCTTCGTCCGTACGGGCGGTGGTGGTGACGATCACGTCCATGCCGCGCACCTGGTCGATGCGGTCATAGTTGATCTCGGGGAAGATGATCTGCTCTTTCAGGCCCATGGCATAGTTGCCACGGCCGTCGAAGCTGGTCGCCGATACGCCGCGGAAGTCGCGGATGCGCGGCATTGCGATCGTGATCAGGCGATCGAGGAACTCATACATGCGTTCGCGGCGCAGGGTGACCTTGCAACCGATCGGCATGCCTTCGCGCAGCTTGAACTGCGCGATCGACTTCTTCGCCTTGGTCACGACGGGCTTCTGACCGGCGATGAGTTCCATCTCGGCAGCGGCCGCTTCGACCTTCTTCTTGTCCTGCGTGGCTTCGCCGACGCCCATGTTGAGCGTGATCTTTTCGATCTTCGGCACTTCCATCGCATTCTTGTAACCGAACTTTTCGGTCATCGCCTTGACGATCACATCGTCGTAGCGCTTGCGCATGCGCGGGGTGTAATTGTCAGCCATTGATCGTCTCCCCGGACTTCACGGCCACGCGGACCTTCTTGCCGTCCTTGGTTTCAAAACGAACGCGCGTCGGCTTGCCGGTCTTGGGATCGGCGAGCGCAACCTTGCTTGCGAACAGCGGCGCTTCCTTGCGTTCCAGACCGCCCTGCGGGTTGGTCTGGCTCGGTTTGCGGTGGCGCGTGATGACGTTGACGCCCGCGACGACGACCTTGCCGTCCTTCGGCAGGCTCTGCGTCACTTCGCCGGTCTTACCCTTGTCCTTGCCGGACAGGATGACGACCGTGTCGCCCTTCTTGATCTTGTTCGCCATGGTCAGAGCACCTCCGGCGCCAGGCTGATGATCTTCATATAGCCGCGGCCGCGCAGTTCGCGGACGACGGGGCCGAAGATACGGGTGCCGATCGGCTCCTCGTTCTTGTTGACGAGCACGGCGGCGTTGCTGTCGAAACGGATCACCGAGCCATCGGCGCGGCGCACATCCTTCGCGGTGCGGACGATGACGGCGCGATGGACGTCGCCCTTCTTCACCTTGCCGCGCGGCTGCGCTTCCTTGATCGACACGACGATCACGTCGCCGACGCCGGCGGTGCGACGCTTCGAGCCGCCGAGCACCTTGATGCACTGGACGCGCTTCGCGCCGCTGTTGTCGGCGACTTCCAATTGTGACTGCATCTGAATCATCGATGCACTTCCTTCTTCCTTGGCCTACCGGGATGCCCCGGCGGTTCCGTGAAACTCTTTAGCCTTCGGCCGCGGCGGGAGCAGCCGGAGCGGCGCCCTTGGGCTTGCTGTGGGTGTCGACCTTGTCGAGCACCTTCCAGGTCTTCAGCTTCGAAATCGGCTTCGTTTCCTCGATGCGGACGGTTTCGCCAGCCTTGATGGCGTTGTCTTCATCGTGGGCGTGATACTTTTTCGAGCGGCGGATGATCTTGCCGTACAGAGGGTGCTTCACCTTCCGTTCGACCTTCACCACGACGGTCTTGTCGCCCTTGTCGGACACCACCGTGCCGGTCAGAATGCGCTTCGGCATCGATAGTCTCCTTACTTCGCGGCCGAGCGCGCGCGCTCGGTCTGCTGCGTCTTGATGCGGGCGATCGAGCGCCGCACTTCCTTGACGCGCGAGGCCTTTTCAAGCTGGCCGGTGGCCGCCTGGAAGCGGAGGTTGAACGCCTCGCGCTTCAGTTCGCCAAGCTGTTCGGCGAGCTGGTCGTCGGTCTTGGCCTTGAAATCTTCGGTCTTGGCCATGTCCTTAACCCTCCAGGTGCGAGGTGTCGCCGAGGCGGGCGATCACCTTCGTCTTGATCGGCAGCTTCATCGCGGCGCGTTCGAACGCCAGCGCGGCCACGGGGCCGGGGACGCCGTCGAGTTCGAACAGGATGCGGCCCGGCTTCACGCGCGCGGCCCAGAATTCCGGCGAACCCTTGCCCTTACCCATACGGACTTCGGCAGGCTTCGACGACACGGGGACGTCGGGGAAGATGCGGATCCACAAACGGCCCTGACGCTTGATCGCACGGCTGATCGCGCGGCGGGCCGCTTCGATCTGGCGCGCGGTGATGCGCTCGGGTTCCATCGCCTTCAGCCCGTAGGAGCCGAAGTTCAGGCTGGTACCGCCCTTGGCATTGCCATGGATGCGGCCCTTGAAGGCCTTGCGGAACTTGGTTTTTTTCGGTTGCAGCATGTCAGCAGTCCTTAGCGGCGATCTTCACGGGCCGGACGGACACCGGTCGTCTGCGCGTCGAGCATCAGACGGTCGGTCGCCATCGGGTCGTGACCAAGGATCTCGCCCTTGAAAATCCAGACCTTGATGCCGCAGACACCGTAAGCGGTGTGCGCTTCGGCCTCGGCATAGTCGACATTGGCGCGCAGCGTGTGCAGCGGCACCCGGCCTTCGCGGTACCATTCGGTGCGCGCGATTTCCGCGCCGCCGAGACGGCCGGCGCAGTTGATGCGGATGCCCTCGGCGCCGAGACGCATCGCCGACTGAACGGCGCGCTTCATGGCGCGGCGGAACGCGACGCGGCGTTCGAGCTGGTCGGCAATGCCCTGGCCGACGAGCTTGGCGTCGACTTCGGGCTTGCGGATTTCGACGATGTTCAGCGACACGTCGCTGCCCGTCATCTCACCCAGCTTCTTGCGCAGCTTTTCGATGTCCGCGCCCTTCTTGCCGATGATGACGCCCGGACGGGCGGCATAGATCGACACGCGGCACAGCTTCGCCGGACGCTCGATCACGACCTTCGAGATCGCGGCCTGCGGCAGGTGCTTGAACACGAACTTGCGGATCTTCAGATCCTCGACAAGCATGCGGCCATAGTCCTGGCCTTCGGCGAACCAGCGGCTGTCCCAGGTGCGGTTGACCTGCAGGCGCAGGCCGATCGGATTGCTCTTCTGGCCCATCTTACGCCTCTTCTTCCTGTTCGCGCACGACGATGCGGATGCGGCTGAACGGCTTGACGATCCGGGTCGACTTGCCGCGGCCACGCGCATGCCAGCGCTTCATCGAGAGCGACTTGCCGACGCTCGCTTCCTTGACGACGAGCGCGTCGACGTCGAGGTTGTGGTTGTTTTCCGCGTTGGCGACGGCGCTGGCGAGAACCTTGCGCACGTCGACGGCCATCGCCTTCTTCGAGAAAGCGAGGACGTTCATCGCGTCTTCGACCTTGCGGCCGCGGATCAGCGCGGCAACGAGGTTCAGCTTCTGCGCCGAGCCGCGAATCTGCGTGCCGACCGAGAGCGCCTCATTGTCCGCAACGCGGCGGGGGGACTTTTCCTTGCCCATTAGCGTTTGCCCTTCTTGTCAGCCGCGTGGCCGGGGAAGAAGCGCGTCGGCGCGAATTCACCCAGCTTCATGCCGACCATGTCTTCATTGACCGACACCGGCACGAACTTGCGGCCGTTGTAGACGTTGAAGGTCAGCCCGACGAACTGCGGCAGGATGGTGGACCGGCGCGACCAGGTCTTGATCGGGGCAGAGCTGCCGCCGTCCTGGGCCGTTTCGGCTTTCTTGAGGAGATGGAGGTCCACGAACGGACCCTTCCAGACCGAGCGAGCCATGGCTTACCTCTTCTTCTTCGCGTGACGCGACCGGATGATCATCTTGTCGGTCGACTTGTTGTGACGGGTACGAGCACCCTTGGTCGGCTTGCCCCACGGGGTCACCGGATGACGGCCACCCGAGGTGCGGCCTTCACCACCGCCGTGCGGGTGGTCGACCGGGTTCTTCGCGACACCGCGAGTCAGCGGACGCTTGCCGAGCCAGCGGTTGCGGCCGGCCTTGCCCAGGTTGGTGTTCTGGTTGTCGGGGTTCGACACCGCACCCACCGTGCCCATGCACTCGCCGCGGATGTAACGCTGTTCGCCCGAACCGAGACGCACGATGACGAGGCCGCGGTCACGACCGACGACCTGTGCATAGGTGCCAGCCGAACGGGCGATCTGACCGCCCTTGCCCGGCTTCATCTCGATATTGTGGACGATCGTGCCGACCGGCATCTGCGACAATTCCATCGCATTGCCCGGCTTCACGTCGGTCTTCTTGCCCGCGACGACGGTGTCGCCGACACCCAGGCGCTGCGGCGCGAGGATGTAGGCGAGTTCGCCGTCTTCATATTTCACGAGCGCGATGAACGCCGTGCGGTTGGGGTCATATTCCAGACGCTCGACGGTGGCCGGCATGTCCCACTTGCGACGCTTGAAGTCGATGAAGCGGTACTTCTGCTTGTGGCCGCCGGCGATACCGCGCGAGGTCACATGGCCCTTGTTGTTGCGGCCACCGGTCTTGCGCTTGCCTTCGGTCAGCGCCTTGACGGGCTTGCCCTTCCACAGCGACGACTTGTCGACGAGGATCAGGCCGCGCTGCGCGGGGCTGGTCGGATTATAGGATTTAAGTGCCATTTTCTCTGCCTCTTCCTACAATCAGACGCCCGTGGTGACGTCGATCGACTGGCCTTCGGCCAGGCGGACGATCGCCTTCTTCACGTCGCTGCGGGTGTAGGGCTTGCCCTTCCAGCGCTTGGTCTTGCCCTTGGTGACGAGCGTGTTCACGCTGAGCACCTTGACATCGAACAGCGCCTCGACGGCGGCCTTGATGGCGGGCTTGGTCGCGTCGTTCGCGACCTTGAACACCACCGCGTCATTTTCGCTGAGCAGCGTCGACTTTTCGGTGATCACCGGAGCGAGGATCACGTCATAGTGACGCGCGTCGATGGTTTTTGCCTTAGCCATTGCAGCGGGCCTCCAGCTTTTCGACCGCCGCGCGGGTCAGGACCAGCGTGTCGGCACGGATGATGTCATAGACATTGGCACCGATGGCGGGCAGCGCGTCGACACCGATGAGGTTGGCCGAAGCCATGGCGAAGCTTTCGTGCACCGCGTCGCCGTCGATGAAGAGCGCGCGATTGCCGAGGTCCATCTTGCCGAGCTTGCCGGCGAGCGCCTTGGTCTTCGCGTCCTTGAGCTCGAGCGTGTCGAGAACGACGAGCTTGCCGCCCTTCGCCTTGTCGCTCAGCGCCATCTTCAGGCCGAGGGTGCGGATCTTCTTGTTCAGCGAGTGGCCGAAGGTGCGGGCACGCGGGCCGTGCGCCTTGCCACCGCCGATGAAGATCGGCGCCTTGCGATCGCCGTGACGTGCGGTACCGCCGCCCTTCTGGCGACCGAACTTCTTGCCGGTGCGCGACACATCGCTGCGTTCGCGGGCGGCGCGAGCCGGACCGCGGCGCTTTTCGAGCTGCCAGGCGACGACGCGGTGCAGGATGTCAGCGCGGGCGTCGACACCGAAGACGTCGTCGTTAAGATCGATGTCGGTGCCGGCCTTGCCGTCGAGGGTCTGAACCTTGACCTTCATGATCAGGACTCCTGTGCGCCGTCGGTCGCCGCGGTGTCGACGACGGTTTCTTCGACCGGCGTTTCGACCGGCGCGTCAGCCGGGGCTTCGTTGCTGTTGGCCGCGCTCTTGATGCCCGCCGGGTAGGGGGCTTCGGGGTGACGCGGCAGCTTCACCGCATCGCGGACGAGCAGCCAGCCGCCCTTCGAGCCAGGGACCGAGCCCTTGACGAAGAGAAGGCCGCGCTCGACGTCGGTGCGGACGATTTCGAGATTCTGCTGGGTGCGGTTGCGCGCGCCCATGTGGCCGGCCATCTTCTTGTTCTTGAAGACGCGACCGGGATCCTGGCGGTTACCGGTCGAACCATGCGCACGGTGGCTGATCGAAACACCGTGGGTCGCGCGCATACCGCCGAAACCCCAGCGCTTCATCGCACCGGCAAAGCCCTTACCCTGGGTCACGCCCTGGATGTCGACGATCTGGCCGGCGACGAAGTGGTCGGCCGACAGTTCGGCGCCGACGTCGAGCGTCGCGTCGTCGGCGACGCGGAATTCGACGAGCTTCGCCTTGGGCTCGACTTCGGCCTTGCCATAAGCGCCGCGCTGCGGCTTGGCGACGTTCTTCGCCTTGGCCGAACCGGCACCGAGTTGAACGGCCACATAGCCGTCACGTTCTTTATCGCGCACGGAGACGACCTGGCAGCCTTCGAGGCTCAGGACGGTGACGGGCACGTGGCGGCCGTCGTCCTGAAACAGGCGGGTCATCCCCATTTTCTTCGCGATCACGCCAGTACGCATGATCATACTCCTCAACAGAGGCCGGGCGGACCATTCCGCACGGCTTGCGGGAAGCCACCAGACAAATGCCCGACGGCTACCCTCCCAGCCCAAAATTTCGATGCTTCGCCCCGTCCGGGCTGAGGTGCCGCCATCCCGAAGGAGAAGCGGCGAGACGGGGGACGCAGCCCGGTCTGGATGTTTCCGAAGAAACGACCGGCGGTATCCACCCTATCGTCGGTCCGGATCGCTCCGGACTTGCGCCAGCGCCGAAGCGACTGGCCGATAGAGACCCCGGTTTTCACCGGGGCTTCGCTGACCTTAGGCCAGCTTGATTTCGACGTTCACGCCCGCGGCGAGGTCGAGCTTCATCAGCGCGTCGACGGTCTGCGGGGTGGGCTGCACGATGTCGAGCAGCCGCTTGTGGGTGCGCACCTCGAACTGCTCGCGCGACTTTTTGTCGACATGCGGACCGCGGTTCACGGTGAATTTTTCAATACGCGTCGGAAGCGGGATCGGGCCGCGAATAAGCGCTCCGGTACGACGTGCCGTGTCGGCAATGTCGGTGGTGGCCTGATCGAGCACGCGGTGATCAAAGGCCTTCAGGCGAATGCGAATATTCTGCGTTTCCATGACTGTTCCAGTCGAATCCCGTCTAACGATGCGAAAGAGCCGAAATGGCCTGCTCCGACTTCCGCAGGGAAGCCGGATCGGCCATCAAAAACCTTTAAGCTACGAGCCGCGCGAATCGGTCCGAATCGCGCGGCTCGCGGCCCTATATTACTTTGTGATCGTCGCGACAACCCCTGCGCCGACCGTGCGGCCGCCTTCGCGAATCGCGAAGCGGAGACCCGGGTCCATGGCGATCGGGGCGATCAGCTTGACCGACAGCTGGACGTTGTCGCCCGGCATGACCATCTCGGTGCCCTCGGGGAGGATGACCTCGCCGGTGACGTCCGTGGTGCGGAAGTAGAACTGCGGACGATAGTTCGCGAAGAACGGCGTGTGACGGCCGCCTTCGTCCTTCGACAGGACGTACACTTCCGAGGTGAACTCGGTGTGCGGCGTGATCGAGCCGGGCTTCGCCAGAACCTGGCCACGCTCGACTTCTTCACGGCCGACGCCGCGGATCAGCGCACCGATGTTGTCGCCGGCCTGGCCCTGGTCGAGCAGCTTGCGGAACATTTCGACGCCGGTGACGACGGTCTTCTTGGTGTCCTTGATGCCGACGATTTCGACTTCTTCACCCACCTTGACGATGCCGGTTTCGACGCGGCCGGTCACAACCGTACCACGGCCCGAGATCGAGAACACGTCTTCGATCGGCATCAGGAAGGGCTTGTCGAGCGGACGTTCCGGCTGCGGGATCCATTCGTCGACGGCAGCCATCAGCTTCAGGATCGCGTCCTTGCCGATGTTGTCGTCGCGGCTTTCCAGCGCGGCGAGCGCCGAACCGGCGATGATCGGAATATTGTCGCCGTCGAAGTCGCGCTTCGAAAGTTCTTCGCGGATTTCGAGTTCGACGAGTTCGAGCAGTTCGGGATCGTCGAGCTGGTCGACCTTGTTGAGGAACACGACCATGGTCGGAACGCCGACCTGCTTCGCGAGCAGGATGTGCTCCTTGGTCTGCGGCATCGGGCCGTCAGCGGCCGACACGACGAGGATCGCGCCGTCCATCTGGGCGGCACCGGTGATCATGTTCTTCACATAGTCGGCGTGACCCGGGCAGTCGACGTGCGCATAGTGGCGGCCGTCGGTTTCATATTCGACGTGCGCGGTCGAAATGGTGATGCCGCGCTCGCGCTCTTCGGGAGCCTTGTCGATGTTCGCGAAGTCCACGGCGGCGTTGCCCGCGACGTTTTCGGCGAGCACCTTGGTGATCGCTGCGGTCAGCGAGGTCTTGCCATGGTCGACGTGACCGATGGTGCCGATGTTGCAGTGCGGCTTCGTCCGCTCAAATTTAGCCTTGGCCATGATGTAACAACCTTCTTGTTCAGTGTTTGCGTTGATCAGTCGTGGACGAGCCTGAGCTGAATCAGGCGCCGCCCTTAGAGGGCTTTGCCGCGCGGTGCAAGCCCGCGCGGCTTTGACCCATCAGGCCATCTTGGCCTTCACTTCTTCGGCGACGTTGGTCGGCACTTCTTCATAATGCGAGAATTGCATCGAGTAGCTTGCGCGACCCTGGCTGAAGCTGCGCAGCTGGTTCACATAGCCGAACATGTTCGCCAGCGGAACGATCGCCTCGACGACCTGGGCGATGCCCCGGCTGTCGGTGCCCTGAATCTGCCCGCGACGGCTGTTGAGATCGCCGATCACGTCGCCCATGAATTCCTCAGGGGTAACAACTTCGACCTTCATCACCGGTTCGAGCAGCTTGATGCCGGCCTTTGCCGCCACTTCGCGCATCGCCGCACGGCCCGCGATTTCGAACGCCAGCGCCGACGAGTCGACGTCGTGGTACGCGCCGTCGGTGAGCTTGATTTCGAAGTCGATGATCGGGAAGCCGATCATGTGACCGTTTTCGGCCGACTCGCGCATGCCCTTTTCGACCGACGGGATATATTCGCGCGGGATGTTACCGCCCTTGATCTCGTCGATGAAAGTGATGCCCGCGCCGCGTTCGCCGGGAGCGACGCTGACCTTGACGCGGCCGAACTGGCCCGAGCCGCCCGACTGCTTCTTGTGGGTATAGTCGACGTCGACGGCCTTCGCGAGCGATTCGCGGTACGCCACCTGCGGCGCGCCGACGTTCGCTTCGACCTTGAACTCGCGCTTCATGCGATCGACGAGGATGTCGAGGTGAAGCTCGCCCATGCCCTTGATGATCGTCTGGCCCGATTCATGGTCGGTCGACACGCGGAACGAGGGATCCTCGGCGGCCAGGCGATTGAGCGCGATGCCCATGCGTTCCTGGTCGGCCTTGGTCTTCGGTTCCACCGACAGCTCGATGACCGGCTCGGGGAATTCCATCCGCTCGAGGATGATCGGCGCGCTGGTGGCGCAGAGCGTGTCCCCGGTGGTGGTTTCCTTGAGGCCGGCAAGCGCGACGATGTCGCCCGCATAGGCTTCTTCGATGTCTTCGCGGCTGTTCGCGTGCATCAACAGCATGCGGCCAACCTTTTCCTTCTTGTCCTTCACCGAGTTCAGATAGGTGCCCTTGTTGAGGGTCCCCGAATAGATGCGGGCGAAGGTGAGCGAACCGACGAACGGGTCGTTCATGATCTTGAAGGCGAGCAGCGACAGCGGCGCCGCATCCGACGTCTCGCGCGAGTCGGGCTGCTCGTTGTCCGGATTGATGCCCTGAACGTCGGGAATGTCGAGCGGCGACGGCAGATAGTCGACGACCGCGTCGAGCAAAGTCTGCACACCCTTGTTCTTGAACGCCGAGCCGCAAAGGACCGGAACGAACGCCTGCGCCAGCGTGCCCTTGCGGATCAGCGCCTTGAGCTGGGCGACGTCGGGGACGGTGCCTTCGAGATAGGCTTCCATCGCGTCGTCGTCCTGTTCGACGGCGAGCTCGACAAGCTTTTCGCGATATTCGGCGGCCTTGTCGGCGAGGTCGGCGGGGATTTCCTCATAGAAGAATTCGGCGCCGAGGCTTTCGTCCTTCCAGATGATCGCGCGCTCGTTGACGAGGTCGACGAGGCCCTTGAAGTCGCCTTCGGCGCCGATGGGCAGATAGAGGACAGCCGGGGTCGCACCCAGGCGATCGATGATCGTCTGGACGCAATAATAGAAATCGGCGCCGGTGCGGTCGAGCTTGTTGATGAAGCACATCCGCGGAACCTTGTACTTGTCCGCCTGACGCCACACGGTTTCCGACTGCGGCTCGACGCCGGCAACGCCGTCGAACGCGGTGATCGCGCCGTCGAGGACGCGCAAGCTGCGCTCGACTTCGATGGTGAAGTCGACGTGGCCGGGGGTGTCGATGATGTTCAGGCGATGCTCGGGACCCTGACCTTCTTCGGCTTTCCACAGGCAGGTGGTGGCGGCCGACGTGATCGTGATGCCGCGCTCCTGCTCCTGCTCCATCCAGTCCATCGTCGCGGCGCCGTCATGGACTTCGCCGATCTTGTAGGACTTGCCGGTGTAATAGAGGATGCGCTCGGTCGTCGTGGTCTTGCCGGCGTCGATGTGCGCCATGATACCGAAATTGCGATAGCGTTCGAGCGGATGGCTGCGTGCCATGATCTTTTCCTTGGATTTGGGGGGAGGCCTTTGGAGCCGCCCCCGATATAGGAAGTTTTGTTGCGATTGCGAGACGCCCCCGTAACACGGAGAGCGTCCGGCAAATTACCAGCGGTAGTGGCTGAAAGCGCGGTTGGCTTCGGCCATGCGGTGCGTGTCTTCGCGCTTCTTGACCGCGTTGCCGCGGTTGTTCGACGCGTCGAGCAGTTCGCCCGACAGGCGCGCGGCCATCGTGGTTTCGCTGCGGTTGCGCGCGGCGGTGATCAGCCAGCGGATCGCGAGCGCCTGCGCACGGTCGGGGCGGACTTCGACCGGAACCTGATAGGTCGCACCGCCGACGCGGCGGCTGCGGACTTCGATGTTCGGGCGGATGTTCGCCAGCGCTTCGTGGAACACGCCGATCGGTTCCTTCTTGGCGCGGGCTTCGACCGACTCGAGCGCACCGTAAACGATGCTTTCGGCGACGGACTTCTTCCCGTCCAGCATGACGCTGTTCATGAATTTCGACAGCACGACATCCCCGAAACGGGGATCGGGCAGGATTTCGCGGCGTTCAGGACGACGACGACGAGCCATAGGTAATTCCTTTTACAACAGCATCCCGGCGCGTTGGCGTCCCGGGATGATCAGATAGCCGAAAAAGCGGTCCTTACTTCGGACGCTTCGCGCCGTATTTCGAACGGCTCTGCTTGCGGTCCTTCACACCCTGCGTATCGAGCACGCCGCGCAGGACGTGGTAACGCACACCGGGAAGGTCGCGCACACGGCCGCCGCGGATCAGCACGACGCTGTGTTCCTGGAGGTTGTGGCCTTCGCCGGGGATGTAGGTGATGACTTCGCGGGCGTTGGTCAGGCGGACCTTTGCAACCTTGCGGAGCGCCGAGTTCGGCTTTTTCGGGGTCGTCGTATAGACACGGGTGCAAACGCCGCGCTTTTGCGGGTTTGCTTCCATCGCCGGGACCTTGGACTTCACCTTCTGGAGAGTCCGGCCCTTGCGGACCAGCTGGTTGATCGTGGGCATGAATGCTTCACCTTTTTGTGTCCGCCCATCAAAGCGAACGGTTACTGTACCGCGGTGGATGAAGCTCCGACCCTAACCCACCGAAAATGGCGGAAAACGGCCGACCTGATAACAGCAAAAGACCCCGGCAGACCTACAAGATCTTCCGGAGGCTCCATCCGCGCCAGCAATGTTCAAGCGCTGTTGCAACTGAAAGAGGCGGCAAACCGCCCTTTTCGGTCGAGCGCGCCCCTAGACCCGATTCCTTCCCCGGTCAAGAGGCAGGCAATATTGTTGCGCCGGGCGGAGCGGGCTATCGCGGGTCCATGCCCGCTGTCCGCCACGCCAGCTTCGCGCCGCATGTCGCGCCCGACACGCGGCTGCTGATATTGGGAAGCCTGCCCGGCGCCCGCTCGCTCGCGGCGCGACAATATTATGCGCATCCGACGAACCAGTTCTGGCGTCTGCTGGGCGAGGTGATCGGACGGCCGCTCGCGGACATGCCCTATGAAAAGAGGTTGGCCGCGCTTGGCGACGCGAAGGTCGGGCTGTGGGACGTGATCCGCAGCGCCGAACGGCACACGAGCAGCGACAGCCGTATCCGCGAAGCCGAAGCCCACGACCTCGCCGCGCTGGTCGCAGCGCTGCCCGATCTGCGCATGATCGCCTTCAACGGCGGCAAGGCCGCAGCGATCGGGCGGAAGCAGCTCCCGCCGATCGAGGGCGTCGCGGCGGTCGGCCTGCCGTCGAGCAGCGCCGCGCATACGATCGGCTTCGATGCGAAACTCGGCCATTGGCTGACGCTGCGAACGGCGCTGGCAAAATAGAAATCCTCCTGTGGCGAAGCCATGGGGAGGTGGCAGCGCGAAGCGCTGACGGAGGGGCAGATAGCGCAACGTTGCGGCCCCTCCACCACGCCCTACGGGCGCGGTCCCCCTCCCCACGGCTTCGCCGCAGGGAGGATTTTGGGCTCAGTCGACCACCTCGCCGCGCGCCATCACGAAATCGACCTTCTTGAGTATGCGTACATCGGCGATGGGATCGCTCGCCACCGCGATGATGTCGGCGCTCTTGCCCGGCGCGATCGTTCCGATCTCGTTCGACAGGCCGAGCAGGTCGGCGGCATTGACTGTCGCGGCCTTCAAGGCTTCGACCGGAGTCATGCCGTGCTGGACCATCAGTTCGAACTCATCGCCGTTGCGGCCGTGCTTCGAGACGCCGGCGTCGGTGCCAAAGGCGATGCGCACGCCCTTGGGCACGAGCGTTTCGAGGCTTTTGCCGGTGATCGAGATGCGCCATTTGATCTTCGCCAGCACGTCGGGTTCGTAAGCGTCTGGATTCGCGGCAAGGCGTTCCTTGTATCCGTTCACGGTCGAGAGCGTCGGGACATAATAGGTTTTCGACTTCGCCCAGGCCGCGATCGTCGCATCGTCGAGGATCGTGCCATGTTCGATCGAGTCGGCGCCGGCGTCGATCGCGAGGCGGATGCCGTCGGCGCCGTGCGCATGGACCGCGACCTTCTTGCCGAACAGATGCGCGGTTTCGACGATCGCCCGCGCCTCGTCGTCGAACATCTGCTTGCCGAGACCCGCCCCGATGCGGCTGTTCACGCCGCCGGTCGAGGCGAATTTGATCACGTCGGCGCCGCGCCCGATCTGGAGCCGCACCGCGCGGCGGCAATCGTCGGCGCCGTTGCAGGTGTTGCCCGCGCCCGCGAAAAAGGGACGAAGCTCGTCGCGATAACCGAGCGAGCCATCCATATGCCCCGCGCTGCCCGAGATGCTGGCGCCGGCATCAACGATCCGCGGTCCCTGCACCTTGCCCGCGAGGATCGCGTCGCGGAGCGCCAACGTCGCCCCGTCGCCGTCGCCGAGGTTGCGCACGGTCGTGAACCCCGCGCGCAGCGTCTTCATGCCGTTGACCTCGGCATTGAAGGCCTGCGCGGCGGGGCTGAGGGTGATTTCCTCGAGCTGTCCGGCGATGCCGCCCGCGTCGCTCGTCAGATGGACATGGCTGTCGATGAGGCCGGGGAGGACATATTTGTCCCTGAGGTCAATCAGCGTCGCGCCGGGTTCGGCCGCCTGATAGCCGTCGGCAATGCTCACGATCTTGCCGCCCTCGACGACGATCGTCGAAGCGCCGCGCGCGGGCTTGCCGGGTTCCGCGAGCAGATGGCCGGCGTGGATCACGGTGCGCGTCGTCTGCGCCGCGATGGGCGTGGCGAGCGCGGTGCCGAGCAAAAGGAGCGGAAGGAAGGTCGTCGGTTTCATTTGGCGTCCCCTTTATTGAGCCGTTCGCCCTGAGCTTGTCGAAGGGCCGTTCTTGTCTGTTGACGTTAAAGGGGAAGAACGGTGCTTCGACAAGCTCAGCACAAACGATTGTGGAAAGGTTCGTGTCCCTTGCCCCCTCCTCGACCACGCTCTAAGCGCCGGGGCGTGACCATGCGCCTCGACCATATCGACAGCTGGATCTTCGATCTCGACAACACGCTCTATGCGCCGTCGGCGAGGCTGTTCGACCTGATCGACGAACGCATGGGCGCCTTCATCATGCGGTTGCTGAATGTCGACGCGGTCGAGGCGCGGCGGGTGCAGAAGCAATATTTCCACGATCATGGCACGACGATGGCGGGGCTGATGCGTCACCACGGCGTGCACCCCGAGGATTTTCTGGTCGACGTCCACGATATCGCGCTCGATCGGCTGACGGCCGATCCGCGGCTGCGTGCCGGGCTCGCGCGGCTGCCGGGGCGCAAGCTGGTGTTCACCAACGCCGATGCCGATTATGCCGCGCGCGTGCTCGACGCGCGCGGAATCGCCGACCTGTTCGACGGCATCTGCGACATCCGCGTCACGCGCTATACGCCCAAGCCCGACGCGGCGGCTTACGACATGATGGTCGCACACCTCGGCGTCGATCCGGCGAAGAGCCTGTTCGTCGAGGATATGGCGCGCAACCTGACCCCGGCGAAGCGACTGGGGATGACGACCGTGTGGCTGGACAATGGCAGCGAAAGCGGCCATCGGGACCACCTTACGGACCATGTCGATTTCCACGCGACCGACATCGCCGACTGGCTCGATACCTTGCCTTCACCTTGGGGAATTTCATGACGACCGACCTGCAGAGCACGATCGAAGCCGCGTGGGAAGCGCGCGACACGCTGGGGCTGACCACGACCGGCGCGGTGCGCGAAGCGGTCGAGAGTGCGCTGACGGGGCTCGACGACGGTAGCTATCGCGTCGCCGAGCGCGACGTGTCGGGGACGTGGCAGGTCAACCAGTGGCTGAAGAAGGCGGTGCTGCTGTCGTTCCGCCTCAACGACATGGAAATCATCGAGGGCGGCGCGGGCGGCGCGACCTGGTGGGACAAGGTGCCGTCGAAATTTGCCGGATGGGGCGAGAACCGCTTTCGCGACGCGGGCTTCCGCGCCGTCCCCGGTTCGATCGTCCGCCGCGGCGCTTTTATCAGCAAGGGCGCGGTGCTGATGCCGAGCTTCGTCAACATCGGCGCCTATGTCGGCGAGGGGTCGATGGTCGACGCCTGGGCCACCGTCGGCAGCTGCGCACAGATCGGCGCGAACGTCCACCTGTCGGGCGGCGCGGGAATCGGCGGCGTGCTCGAACCATTGCAGGCGGGCCCGGTGGTGATCGAGGACGGCGCCTTCATCGGCGCGCGCGCCGAGGTCGCCGAGGGTGTGATCGTGCGCGAGGGCGCGGTGCTGTCGATGGGCGTCTATCTGGGCGCGTCGACCAAGATCATCGACCGCGCAACGGGCGAAGTTTTCATGGGCGAGGTTCCCGCTTACTCGGTCGTCGTACCGGGTTCGCTGCCGGGCAAGCCGCTGCCCGACGGCACGCCGGGACCGTCGCTTTACTGCGCCGTCATCGTCAAGCGCGTCGATGCGAAGACGCGCGCCAAGACCGGGATCAACGAGCTGCTGCGCGACTGAGCGGCCGCCATCCGGCGGGGTCAGCGCATCGTCGCGGGCGAAAGGCAGGGAACGGTGTCGGCGGTCCAGTCGATATCATAGGTGGCGGGCACGACCCGGCCCTTGGGATCGTGCGGCTTTGCGACGTCGGGTTTGTAGGAGACCCACGCCATGCTGTTGTCGAAGCCGGCGATCCGGCCATTGTCGCGCCGCGCGCTGACCGCATCAATTTCGGGCTGTTCGACGCGCAGCCCGCGGATCATGCGGATCGCACCGTCGCGAAGATCGAAGGCGCGATAATAATTCATTCCGAAAATGCGCGTGTCATATCCCGATTTGAACGACCAGTTCGCCGCGTTCGTGGTGGCCGGCAGGCGGAGCGTCGTCACCCGGCAGTCGAATTCGGGCGCGCTGTAGTATGGCAGGTCCTGATCTTGATCGCCCGCGCGGGCGCGTCGTTCGGGCGGGCTAAATCCGCCGCCCGGCAACGCGTAGGATTTGTCCCCGTCGCCGTCATCGTCCCAATCGATCGTCCACGTCCCGCTCACGGTCAGGATGCTCGCCTCGGCCTTTTGGTCGTAGCGCCATTTGACATCGTCGACCGTTTCCCACGTCGCGCCGATCAGCTGCTGGCGCATGCCGTCGCGCAACTGGTCGGCGGTCAGGCCGGATAGCTGGACCTGTTGCACGAGCCCGGGCAGCCCGCGAACGATCATCGTGTTCGTCACCTTCGCCGGTTTGTCGAAGCCGGCGCGCGCGTCGATCTCGTACAGCGTGATTTCGTTCGGCTTGCTCGCCATCCGCCATTCGAGATTCTGGAGCGCGCTGCCCCGTTCGGTGAGCGGAAGGACCCAGCGATAGGGTATCGCCGGGGTCGAGCCGGGGGAAACCACCGGCGGCAGCGTGCCGTCGAGCCAATAGGCGACGCCGTCGATACGGGCACGCACGAGGACATGGTCGAACATGCCGGGATTGGGCAGCCGCGCGTCGAGGCCGTCGTCACCGCCATTGTTGTTGGCGAGCACGGCTTCCGCCTCGATCCCGAGCCTGTCGAGCAGCGCCAGGAGCAGCGCGGTCTTGCCCTTGCAGTCGCCATAGCGGCGCTGCCACGTTTCCTCTGCCGTTGCGGGGGTCAGATTGCCGTTGCCGAGGCCCACGTAGATGTACCGCACATCCCGCTGGACGAGCTTCAGCGCCGCGCTCGCCCGGTCGAGGGGCGCGGCGTGCGCCGCCGCGATGCGCTTGGCTTCCTTGTCGAGCGCCGACCCCTCGTCGATCCGCGCCGCGTTGGTGAACAGCGGGGCGAAGTGCCGCGAAATCGTCGCCCAGTCGGCAAAGTCGGTGAATTCGACGATGCGCTGCCACTGATAACGCGCCGGCGCGTCTTTCGGCGGCGTCAGCATCGCCGGATTGTCGAAGCTGAAATCGATTCCGTCGGCGCGCGACCGGGCAACCGGCGCCATGTCGGGGGTCATCCGGACATGCGGCTTCAACCCCTTGTCCCAGCTCAGCCCCAGCCGATAGCGGCCGGGCGCGGGGCTGGGGCCGAGGAGAAGCAGGCCCGAATCATTCTTGCCCAGCGTCGGATCGCTGAGCCGGGTGGTCAGGCCGACCTCGAGCTCGTCGCCGACGCGCAGATCGGGAACGCGAAGCACCGCGGTCAGAATGCCGTCGAGCATCGCGGCCTCGAGCTGGTCTTCGCGGCGCAAAATCTCGAACGATGATTTTTCCAGAACGTCGATCGTCTCGCCGTCGCGATGGACCTTGATGAAATGCACGACCGGCGGCCCCGACGCGGGATTCCACGCGGTCTGGATATTGCCCATCTGCAGCGCATTGGGATGGAGGATACGGACGCGATAGCCGAAATATTGCGCCTGACCCTCCGCATCGAGATGGATGAGGGCATCCTGGCGCCGCACGAAAATCAGCCCGCCGGCGCCTTCGGGAACCGGCATCAGTTCGGACGGGGCGGCCCAGTCCGGAACCGGTCCCTGCTCGATCCGTTCGTCTTGTGCCTGAACCTGAATCTGCGCCAAGGCGGCGCCCACCATCATCGAGACAAATATCCGCACCATAACCCCCCGTTATCCGGGGCAATCATGTCGCGAATTGTGCGCGATGCAAGCGAAGACGGTACCGATCCCGAAGTATCGGGATCGTCCGGCGCCCCGCGAGAGTCGTGTCGCGGCCCCGAAAGCGCGCGGTCAGCGTTCGCTGAGATAATAGCGTTCGCCCGTGGTCAGGTCGTCGGCGAGGTCGTAGACGATCGGCTGGCCGGTCGGGATTTCGAGCCCGGTGATGTCGGCGTCCGAAATGCCCGAGAGATGCTTGACGAGCGCACGCAGGCTGTTGCCGTGCGCCGAGATCAGCACCGTCTTGCCCGCGGCGAGTTCGGGGACGATCGCGGCTTCATAATAGGGGAGCACGCGCTCGATCGTGTCCTTGAGGCTTTCGGCCGACGGGATATCGATACCGGCGTAGCGCGGGTCCGTGGACAGGTCCCATTCCGAGCCGGCTTCGAGCGGTGGCGGCGGGATGTCGAAGCTGCGGCGCCAGATCTTGACCTGATCGTCGCCATGCTTGGCTGCGGTCTCGGCCTTGTCGAGCCCGGTGAGGCCGCCATAGTGGCGCTCGTTGAGGCGCCAGTCCTTGGTGACGGGGAGCCAGAGGCGGCCCATCGCCTCGAGCGCGAGGTTCAATGTCTTGATCGCGCGCGTCTGGACCGAGGTAAAGCAGGTGTCGGGCGCGACGCCCTTTGCCTTCATCAGTTCGCCGGCCGCCCAGGCTTCGGCCGCACCCTTTTCGGTGACATCGACATCCCACCAGCCGGTGAAGCGGTTTTCGAGATTCCACTGCGACTGGCCGTGACGGATGAGGATGAGCTGGGGCATTTTCGGTCCTTGCGCTGGAGGAGAGTTGCCGCCCTTTAGCGCGGCTTTTCGCCGAACGCCAACCGCCCTCTTGAAATGGTTTCGGCTGCACCCAGATTCCCCTCATCCGGCCGCCGAAACGGGGCTGGATGGCGATCGCGGCGCGCGCCGCGGTCCCGTTGCTTCGCTTTATAAGGAAGGAATGATTCCATGCGTAACAGCTTCGACTGGACCCCCTATCGCCGTTCGACCGTCGGGTTCGACCGGCTGTTCGATTTCCTCGAAACCGGCGGTTCGGGCGCCGAAAATTATCCCCCCTTCGATATCGAGAAGGTCGCCGACGACCATTTCCGGATCACGGTCGCGGTCGCGGGTTTCAAATCCGACGAGATCGACATCACCGCGCAGCAGAATATGCTGACCGTGAGCGGCCGCAAGGCGCCGGTCGCCGAGGGCGAGGCGCGCCAATTGCTCTATAGCGGTATCGCGACGCGCGCGTTCGAGCGCCGCTTTCAGCTCGCCGATTTCGTGCGGGTGAGCGAGGCCGACCTCGCCGACGGGCTGCTGACGATCGACCTGGTGCGCGAAGTGCCCGAAGCGATGAAGCCGCACAAGATCGCGATCGGTGGCGCGCAGCCGGCGGTGATCGAGGACAAGAAGGCCGCGTAAGCGCCGCCTTCCCGGCTTGACCGAATCGCGGGGTTCGGAGTCCCTTCCGGGCCCCGTTTTCGTTGCTAGAGCGCGCGCGTCATGAAGCGGCTGAAGGGGTCGGGCGTATAGTCGGCGAAGGGTTCGCACTCTTCGAAGCCGTGGCGCGCGTAAAGTGCAAGCGCGGGTTCGAAAGCCGGACCCGATCCGGTTTCGAGGCTGAGACGGTCGAGGCCGCGGCTGCGCGCTTCGCCGACGATATGGGCGAGCATGCGTGCGGCGACGCCCTGCCGCAAGAAGGCGTCGTGGGTGCGCATCGACTTGATCTCGCCATGCGCGCCGCCCAGCATCTTGAGCGCGCCGCAGCCCGCTAGTTCGCCGTCCTTGTGGATCGACCAGAAGGTCACGCCATCGCTGCGCAGCCCGTCGAAATCGAGAAAATGACAGCTTTCGGCGGGCGAGTTGGCGAGCATGCCCGCGAAATGCCGCTCGAGCAGCGCGCGGATTGCGGCGCCCGACAGATCGTCCTCGACGATCCGCCAGCCGCCATCCGATTCGCTCACAGGAGCTGGTCCAGCGTCGCGAGGCATGCGTGCGCGAGCAGCTTCGAGCGTTCGGGCGACCAGCCCTGCACCGGATCGGGCAGGTCGCGATTGTCCTTGAACGGCATTTCGAGCGTCATCGACACCGCGCCGAAGCGTTCGGCGAGCTGCGTCGTCGACATCGAGAGATTGGCCTGTCCCGGCGCCGATTCTTCATAGCCGAGATCGACCTGGAAATCGGGGGTGTTCGCGGCGAGGGCGGTTTCGAACGCCTTATATTTCTCGGTCTGCTCGCGCTTCAGCGACGGGATGCCTTCGAAACCCGCGAGGAAGACCGCGGGGATCGCCTCGTCGCCATGGACGTCCATCGCCCAGTCGACGCCGCTTTCGTCCATCGCACCCCGCACGGCGAGCACTTCGGGGCTGCGTTCGGCGGTCGGATTATCCCATTCGCGGTTGAGGTTCACCCCGGCATAGTTAGTGCGCAGATGGCCGCGGCGCGAGCCGTCGGGGTTCATGTTGGGGACAATGTGGAACCGGCACTTGCCGAGCAGCGACCGCGTGTGCGGGTCGGCTGTGTCGGTGAGCTTTTCGAGCGCGCCTTCCATCCACCATTCGGCCATCGATTCGCCCGGATGCTGGCGTGCATAGAGCCAGACCTGCGTGTCGCCGCTGCCCATTTCGAGGCAGTCGATCGGCTGGCCTTCGAGGCTGGTGCCGAGGCAGCGGTAGGTGACGCCCTCGCATTCGGCGACCGAGGCGACGAGGTCGTGGTGGCGTTCCATCGAGTAAGGCGCGAAATAGGCGACCCAGAGGAGCGGGCTTTCGGCGGTGTGACGGATGGTCAGCGTGCCGGCGTCATATGATGTGTCGAGGCGGAACCAGGTTTCGCGGTCGTAGCTCGCGCAGGCGGCATAGCCCGGCCAGCCGTCGGGGTAGGCCGATTCGGCCAGCCCGGTGACCGCGAGTTCGAGCGCGTCGCCGATGCTGCACGCAACGCGGAAGTGGAACCACTGGAAAAAGTCCGATTCGCGATCCTTGCGGATCGAAAGGCGCGCCGACGTGCCGTCGACATTTTCCACGACGATATTGCCGCTGTCGAAAGCGGCGTTGATGCTGATGGTCATTTGACGCTGATAGTGCGTCCCGATTCGCCGGGGAAGTCCTTGAATAGGGCTTCGGCCAATTTCGCGGCGGCGAGGCTCGGCTGGTTGGCGGGCGCCTTGACCGGAACCGCGGTCAGCGCGCGGCCTTCCCACAGCGCCTGGCCGGTGGCGGCGTCGTCGATGCGGACGAACAGCTGGAGGTCGGCCATCCGCTTCGGACCGCCGCCGAGATTGATGCCGATGCCGAGACCCACGCCCGAACCATAGCTGCCGGTCGAACCGCCGACCCCGACCGATACGGGCGAGCGGCGGCCCTCGGGCAGCTGTTCGGCGCGGTCGAAGGATATGCGGACGAGGAGCGGCGCGCGTTCGCCCGATCGGGCGGGGACCAGCCCCTGGCGCTGGAGCTGCTGGTCGACCGCGGCGCGGTAGCTGTTCCATTCGAGCGAGGGCATCGCCGCGCCCGGGGGCCGTGTCCCGGGAGCATCGAACGTCCCCGGAACGTCGAACGTCCCCGGCGCATCGAGCGGGGCAGTCGCAATGGCGTAGCGCGTGCCCGGCGCCCAGCTTGGCGCCGCGTTGGTATGAAAGCGCGTGACTTCGACCGGTGGAACCGCGGTGGCACAGCCGCCGAGAGCGAGCGCCGCTGCGGCGAGCAGGGCGGCAGAAACATGACGCGTCATCCCGGCATCATGCGCCAGTAAATATGGCTTGGCAATGAACGGGATGCCTGCGCACCCCGCCCGGACGATCAACGATAGAAGATATGATTGTCGATCTGCGCGATGCGCGTCTTGCGCCAGCCCGGCGAGACGTAGCGCGCGTGGAAGAAGAGCGCGCCGGGGGCGTGGTTCTTCCAGCTGCCGTCGCGCGCGATCTGGGCGATCGCAACGGCGTTGTTCCACTGGGTACCCTGGCGGATCGCCGGCATCCGGCCGCCGCGCACAAAGCTGAACTGGCTTTTCTGAAGGACGACGCCGCACAGGCTCTTGGGGAAGCGGCCCGACTGCGCGCGATTGATCACGACATGCGCGACCGCAAGCTGGCCGGGGAGCGATTCGCCGCGCGATTCGAAATAGACCGCGCCGGCGAGGCAGCGCAGTTCGGGGTCGATTTCGGCGGGCCGCGGCGTCGCCGCGACGAGCTCGGCGAGCGAAGCGGCGGTCACCGGCGCCGGGATCGGCTCGGGTTCGGCTTCGGTTTCGATCGTTTTGCTGTCTTCGACCGGGGTTTCGATTTCGGTCGGAAGCTCCGCCTTTTCCTCGACCGCCGGCGCGTCGGCGCCCGGGAGGATGATGGCGGGAATATTGGCGTCGGCGGCAAGATCGCTTGCAAAGCCCGGTTCCGCCAGAAGCAGCATGGAGGCGGCAGTCATGCCGACGGCAGCCATGCCGGCCACGTTCAAAATGCGACTCATAGTGTCCGTCAAAAGGGCGGCCGATGAACCGAACCTCTCAAAACAGGCGGGGGACTATGGTCCAATATCGCCTGCGGTCATCGTCCGACTGCGTGTCCGAACCGTTTTACCGGGGCTTCGCCCAAGGCGATGCAACCCGCGGAACGACCTACGCGTTATCGAATGGGCGCCAGTTATTGTGCGCCGCAACAGAGTCAAGTTAACGCAGCCCACTCCGCGACGAGTCGTGGCGCATCTGCGATATCCAGTTCGACGATCCACAGGTCGGGATCGGCCTTTCGCCGCCGATCCTGATAATTGGCGCGCGATTCATCATCTTTTGCGTCGGTCGGACCGACATCCTCCCAGATATAGTGGCCGTCAGGCCCGAAGCGCCGTTCGAGAAGGGGGCCGGGCTCGCCGCGGTCGCTGCACTGGACGAGGATGACGCCCGACGTGTCGTCGCCCTTGGCGAGAATAACGGCGAAACCTCCGGCGGCTTCGGCGCGCCGGATCAACAGGTCGACGAGAAAGCGGCTTTTGAGGCGAGTCATCAAACTCCTCCCTGTTGCGTAGCAATGGGGAGGTGGCAGCGGCGAAGCCGCTGACGGAGGGGCGATGACGCGGCGTTGAAGCCCCTCCACCACGCGCTTCGCGAGCGGTTCCCCTCCCCATCGCTTCGCGACAGGGAGGATTTAAATGGCGCGCTATGTCCGATCAGGCCGCGTCACGCGTTTCGGTATCGGCGAGCAGCGCGTAGAGCGCCTCGTCATTCTTCGCGCCGCGCAGCCGGTCGGCGATCGCCTCGTTGCGCAGCATCCGCGACACGCCCGCGAGCGCTTTCAGATGGTCGGCGCCGGCGTCGAGCGGCGAAAGCAGGACGAAGAGCAGGTCAACGGGCAAGCCATCGACCGCGTTGAAATCGATCGGCCTCGCCAGTTGCAGGAACAGGCCGCGCACCCCGCCGAGGTCGGCCATCTTGGCGTGCGGCAGCGCGATGCCGCGGCCGAAGCCCGTCGAGCCCAGACGTTCGCGTTCTAGCAGCGCTTCGCTGACTTCGCCGGCGTCGAGGCCGAGCGAACGGCTGGCGAGATCGCCGACGAAGGGGAAAAGCGCCTTTTTCGAATCGAGCTGAACATGCGCGCGCACGGTCGCCGGATAGAGAAGGGAAGAAAGATTCATCGTCTGGCCAAATCTTGTTAAACGCCGGCCGCCGCCAGAAACTTGTGCTGGCAAGCGGTCGCGGATCTGTCGTGGCAGGCCCCCCGCCATCCCGGCTTCGGGCATCGTTGGGCGCGGCCCTTAAGCCGGATGGCGGAGAAAATCCAGCCCTATCGTGGTTCGACCCAGCCGATCGTCCCGTCGTCGCGGCGATAGACCATGTTATGCGTGCCGGTCTTGCTGTTGACGAAGAGCAGCGCGTTGGTGTTGCGAAGGTCGAGCATCATCACCGCGTCGGACACGCTGCTGCTGGGAATGTCGACGCGCGTTTCGGCGATGATCGCGGGCGCGTCGCCCGCATCCTCTTCGCTGCCGGCGTCGAACACGGTGTAAGCCGCATTGTCCTCGATCTCGTCGATCGTCGGCGACGGCGCCGCCACGCCGTTATTATGATCCTTCAACCGCCGCATATAACGCCTGAGCTGCTTTTCGATGCGTTCGGCCGCGCCCTCGAACGCGACATGCGCGTCCTGCGCCTGGCCGTGGCCCTTGAGCACGAGGCCCTGCATCACATGCGCGACGATGTCGCACTGGAAACTGTCATGCGGACCTTTCCCGAAGGTCGCGTGCGCCCCGATCGCGCGCGAGAAATATTTGTCGGCAATCGCGTTCATCCGGTCCGACACATGCGCCTGGAGCGCTTCGCCGGTTTCGATCTGGTGGCCAGAGACGCGGATTTCCATTTTTCTTCTCCTTCTTGGCCGGTGCGACGACAATGGGAGAGTCGTTACACCGTATCGAGCCACAGCGGCTGGTTCAGCCCTGTGACAAATTCGGTGTGGCGCGCGAGTTCGGCGGCCGACGCCATATGGGGACGGGGTTCGCGAAAGGGGCGGTCGGGGCCGCGCGGTGCGGCGGGTGCCGTGACGTCGATCGACATCGATACGGCAGCGGCCGACGCGAGGCCGAGGCCGATCTGCCGTCCGCCGGTCATTTCGATATAGAGATGCGCGAGCAGTTCGGCGTCGAGCAGCGCGCCATGCTTGACGCGGTGGCTGCGGTCGATGCCGTAGCGCGTGCAGAGCGCATCGAGGCTATGCTTCGCGCCGGGGTGGAGCTTGCGCGCCATCTGCACGGTGCAGCACATGCGCGCCATGTCGAGCGCGGGGCGGCCGGCGCGGGCGAGTTCGGCGTTGACGAAGCCGAAGTCGAAGGCGGCATTGTGCGCGACGAGCGGCGCGTCGCCCAGAAATTCGATCAGCTCGTCGACGCGCGTCGCGAACAGCGGCTTGTCGGAGAGGAACTGGATTGAGAGCCCGTGCACCGCTTCGGCCGCGGCGGGCATGTCGCGCTCGGGATTGAAATAGGCGTGGAAGGTGACGCCGGTTTCGCGGCGGTCGACCAGCTCGACACATCCGATTTCGACCAGCCTGTCCCCGCTTCTGGGATCGAAACCCGTGGTTTCGGTATCGAAAATAATCTCGCGCATCGAGGCTTTAATCTGGACCCTATCGCGCGTGGAAACAAGAGGCGATGAAGCGAATTTGACGGTGCGTCTCGCTTTTGGGGCGGCCCGTTTCGATGATGAAATCGGCGCGCGACCGCTTGACCCGGTCGGGAACCTGCAGGCGGCGGATCGCCTTCAGTTTCGCCGCGGTCATGCCGGGGCGCCGCATCACGCGCTTGCGCTGCATCCACGCCGGCGCCGAGACGACGGCGATCGCGCCGACCCGCCGCCAGCCGCCCTTTTCGAAGAGCAAGGGAATGTCGAGCACGACGAGATCGCGCGCGCGGTGGCGGGCGAGGAAGCGTTTCTGGGCCTTGCCGACCGCCGGATGAACGATCGCTTCGAGGGCAGCAAGTTCATGGGTGTTGCCGAGCACGCGCGCGCCGAGTTTCTGCCGGTCGACGCCGTTCGGGCCGGTGGTGCCCGGAAAGCGCGCCTCGATCGCTGCGACGAGCGCGCCGCCGGGGCCTTGCAATCGGTGCACTTCGGCGTCGGCGTCGAAGACGGGGACGCCCTCGCGTTCGAACATCGCCGCGGCGGTCGACTTGCCCATGCCGATCGATCCGGTGAGCCCGAGAATGAAGGGCCGGCGCAGCCGCAAGCCGGGGCGCGGACAATGGGTCATGCCCCTATTATCCGGCCACCAGCAGCGCGCGCAATTCCTCGTCGCGGCCTTCGGGCGGGGACGCGCCGAAGAAGAGTTCAAAGGCGAGCGCGGCTTGGCCGATGAGCATGTCGAGCCCGTCGACGGTGTCGAGTCCGCACGCCGCGGCGGCTTTGAGAAGCCCGGTCTGAAGCGGCGAATAGACGAGGTCGTAAACGATCGCGTCCGCAGGAAGCGGGGACAGGTCGAGATCGAGCGGCGGCTGGCCCGTCATGCCGAGGCTGCTCGAATTGACGAGCAGGGCGACAGGAGGAAGCGGAGCGTCGAGCGCCACAACCTCGCCCTTGAGGCCGAAGGTCGCGAGCAGGCCCATCGCCTTTAACGGGCTGCGATTGAGGATCGTCACCGGGCCGACATGGGCGCGGGCAAGCGCGAAGAGCACCGCGCGCGCCGCCCCGCCGGCACCGACCACCGCGACGGGTGCGCCCTCGAGATCGAGTTCGGCGAGCGGCGAATAGAAGCCCGCGGCATCGGTATTGGTACCGATAAGCGCGCCGTCGGGCTGACGCACGATCGTGTTCATCGCGCCGATCGTGCCGCGAATGTTGCCGGGGTCGTCGACGAGATCCATCACCGCGCCCTTGTGCGGCATGGTGACGTTGCAGCCGCGCCAGTCGGGATCGGCGCGGCGGTTCTCGACATAGGCGCCAAGCTCGTCGGGCTTCACATGCGCGCGGCGATAGTCACCCGGCAGTCCGAGCGCTTCGAGCCAGAAGGTGTGGATCAGCGGGGATTTCGACTGGGCGATCGGATCGCCGATCACTTCGGCATAAGGAATATTGCTCATGACGGGGCGAGCCCGGTGGCGCGGAGCCACGCCAGCAAGGGAAGCATCGGCATGCCGATGATGGTCCAGGGGTCGCCTTCGACCCGGTCGAACAATTGCACGCCCGCTCCTTCGATTTCGTAACAGCCGACGGTCCAGCGGATACTGTCCCAATTTTGCGCGACATAGTCGGCGATGAAGGCGTCCGACAAGGGGCGCATCCAGAGCTTTGCCTCGCCGATCGCGCGCCAGACGGGCGCGCCGTCGCGCGCGGCGACTGCCGCGCTGAACAGGCGGTGCCGCGTTCCCGCCATGCGGCGGAGATGGTCGGCGGCGCCCTCGGGGCTTTCGGGCTTCACGAGCATCGCGCCATCTTCGAGCGCGAGCGTCGAGTCGGCACCGATCACGGTCACCCCGGGGAGCCGCGACGAGATTTTGACCGCCTTCGCCTCGGCGAGCGCGTCGGCGATGTTGCGCGGCGTCTGGCCGGCGGCGAGCAGCGCGGCGGTCAGCGCCTCCTCATCGACATGCGCGGCGCTGGTTTCGAAGGTCAGCCCGGCGGCGCGGAGCATCGCGGCGCGGCCGCTGCTTTGCGAGGCGAGGAGGAGGCTCATGCGCCGACCCGGTCTTCAACGAGCTTGATCACCGCGGCGGCGGTTTCCTCGATCGAGCGGCGCGTGACGTCGATCACCGGCCAGCCATTATCGGCGAACATCCGCCGCGCATAAGCGAGTTCGGCCTTGACGCGTTCGTCGTCGACGTACGAGGTTTCGGGCGCTTGATTCAGGGAAAGGAGCCGGTTGCGGCGCACCTGGACGAGCCGGTCGAGCCCGGTCGTCAGCCCGACGATCATCGGCCGCTTCAAGTTGAACAGCGCGTTTGGCGGCGGCGATTCGGGAACGATAGGGATATTCGCGGTCTTGAAGCCGCGGTTGGCGAGATAGATGCTCGTCGGCGTTTTCGACGTGCGCGACACGCCGGCGAGGACGATGTCGGCCTGTTCCCAATTTTCCCAGCCGATGCCGTCATCGTGCGCGACGGTAAATTGAATCGCCTCGACGCGCGCGAAATAGGCGGCGTCGAGGACGTGCTGGCGGCCGGGACGCGCCTTCGCCTCCTGCCCGAGCATCCGCGACAGCGCGTCGGTCACCGCGTCGAGCGCGGCGACGGTCGGCAGACCCTGCGCTCCCGCGCGGCGTTCGAGGCTGGCGCGCAGCTCGCCGTTGACGAGCGTGAAGAGGATCATGCCGGGGCTCGCCTGCACTTCGGCCATAATCCGGTCGAGATGCGATTCCGACCGCACCATCGGCCAGAAATGGCGCACCACCTCGACATCGTCGAACTGCGCGATCGCCGCCTTGGCGATATTTTCGAGCGTCTCGCCCGTGGAATCGGATATGAGGTGAAGGTGAAGCCGGCCCATCGCGCCACCATGGCGGGAATCCGCGAAAAAAGGCAATGCCGATCACGCGCGCGATGACGAAAAGCGCCCTGTGGATAAATTTGGCAAAAGCCACGGGATGATTTCGGCAGGCAGGATTCATCCCCGGCCGTGTCGATTCCACTCCACCGCTTATCCACACGGGATGAATCTTATCCACAGGCTGTGAATTACAGGTACAGTGCAAGGCGACTCCGTAACCACAACCGCGATGCGTGGAGTCAAGCTGTTGGCAAAAAGGACGCCCCGGCCTAAAGCCGCCTTGTCCGCCGACCTACAAACCACCACAATCATATTTAAAACTATATGAAGAGAGAAAGAGGGGCCGCGTGAAGGCGTCACCGAAGACACTGCTCGCGACGCTGCGCGGGGTGCGGCAGGAACGCCAGCCGCTCTGGCTGATGCGCCAGGCCGGACGCTATCTGCCCGAATATCGCGCGCTTCGTGAGACCAAGGGCGGTTTCCTCGAGCTATGCTACGATCCCGAGGCGGCGGCCGAAGTGACGTTGCAGCCGATCCGCCGCTTCGGCTTCGACGGTTCGATCCTCTTTTCCGATATTCTCGTCATCCCGCATGCGCTGGGCCAGCATCTGTGGTTCGAAGCAGGCGAAGGACCGCGGCTCGCGCCGCCGCTCGTCGACAGCGCCCTGGCGTCACTCGAGGCTGCGCCCGAGCGGCTCGACCCGGTATATGCAACCGTCGCGCGCGTTGCGGCGGCGCTCCCGCCCGAGACGACTTTCTTGGGCTTTGCCGGAAGCCCGTGGACGGTCGCGACCTATATGGTGGCGGGGCAGGGGTCGAAGGACCAGGCCGCGGCGCGGCGCATGGCGTTCGGCGATCCGGAGGCGTTTCAGGCGATCATCGATGCGATAGTCGAGCTGTCGGTCACCTATCTGTCAGGGCAGATCGAAAATGGCGTCGACGCGGTGCAATTGTTCGACAGCTGGGCGGGCAGCCTGTCGCCGGCGCAATATGAGCAATGGGTGATCGCGCCGAACGCCGAGATCGTGCGCCGGTTGAAGGCGCTCCATCCCGACACGCCGGTCATCGGCTTTCCGAAGGGCGCCGGAGGCAAGCTCCGCGCTTATGCCGACGAGACCGGGGTCGATGCGATCGGCCTCGACGAGACGGTCGATCCCGCCTGGGCCGACGCCGCCTTGCCGGCGCAGCTGCCCGTACAGGGCAATCTCGATCCGCTCGCGCTCGTCGCGGGCGGTGCCGCGCTCGACACGGCAATCGACCGCATCCTTGCGGCTTTCCCCGATCGTCCCCATATCTTCAATCTCGGCCATGGCATCGTGCCCGACACGCCGATCGCGCATGTCGAACATCTCATCAAACGCGTTCGCGGCGGATAATCTATGGAACTGGCAGGTTTTTTGGGGGCGACGATGCTTTGGATCAAAGCCGCGCATATCATTTTCGTGATCTTCCTGATGGCCGGCCTGTTCATGATGCCGCGCTTCTTCGTCTATCATCATCAGGCGCCCGTCGGGTCCGACGAAGACAGGAAGTGGATCGAGCGCGAGGACCGGCTGCGGCGGATCATCTTGAACCCGTCGCTGATCATCGTCTGGATCTTCGGGCTTATGCTCGCCTTCAACGGCGATTATTGGCGCGAGGGCTGGTTCATTGCAAAATTGCTGCTCGTGGTCGCGCTGTCGGGCTATCACGGCTGGATGATCGGCTATTTCAAGAAGCTCAAGAAGGGCGAGCGTCCGCTGAGCGAAAAACAGCTGCGCATGCTCAACGAGGTGCCCGGCGTCGCCGCGGCGATCATTGTCATCCTCGTGGTGGTGCGCCCCTGACTGTCTTCGCCCCGGCGCAGCCCGATTGACTTGATCCCGAGCCGGTTATAGGGGCGATTCAACCCCGTTCCACACGGGCGGCGCGTCCCCCGTGCCGATGCTATCGAAACGGTCGTCCCACGGCCGGATAGGCACCCCAGCGGTGCGACAGTTCGCGTCCTATTTTTCCCGAAGACCTATCTGGAATCCATCCAATGCATCTCAAAGAACTCAAGACCAAGGCGCCCGCCCAGCTCGTCGAAATGGCGGAAGAACTGGGCGTCGAAGGCGCTTCGACGCTGCGCAAGCAGGACCTGATGTTCTCGATCCTGAAAGAACTCGCCGAAGAGGGCGAGGAAATCATCGGGTCGGGGACGATCGAGGTTCTCCCCGACTCATTCGGCTTCCTGCGCTCGTCGGACGCCAATTATCTCGCGGGCCCCGACGACATTTACGTTTCGCCGAACCAGGTGCGCAAATATGGCCTGCGCACCGGCGACACGGTCGAGGGCGAGATTCGCGCCCCGCGCGACGGCGAACGCTATTTCGCGCTGACCAAGCTGATCAAGGTCAATTTCGATGATCCCGAGGCGGTGCGCCACCGCGTCAATTTCGACAACCTCACCCCGCTCTATCCGAACCAGAAGCTGTCGCTCGACACCGTCGACCCGACGGTGAAGGACAAGTCGGCGCGGGTGATCGACCTCGTCAGCCCGCAGGGCAAAGGCCAGCGCGCGCTGATCGTCGCGCCGCCGCGTACGGGTAAGACGGTGCTGCTCCAGAATATCGCCAAGGCGATCACCGACAATCACCCCGAGGTTTACCTCATCGTCCTCCTCGTCGACGAACGCCCCGAGGAAGTTACCGACATGCAGCGCAGCGTGAACGGCGAGGTCGTCTCCTCGACCTTTGACGAACCCGCGACGCGCCACGTCCAGGTCGCCGAAATGGTCATCGAAAAGGCGAAGCGCCTCGTCGAGCACAAGAAGGATGTCGTCATCCTGCTCGATTCGATCACGCGTCTCGGCCGCGCCTACAACACCGTCGTGCCGTCCTCAGGCAAGGTGCTGACCGGCGGTGTCGATGCCAATGCGCTGCAGCGCCCGAAGCGTTTCTTCGGCGCTGCGCGCAACATCGAGGAAGGCGGTTCGCTCTCGATCATCGCGACCGCGCTGATCGATACCGGCAGCCGCATGGACGAGGTGATCTTCGAAGAATTCAAGGGCACCGGTAACTCGGAAATCGTGCTCGACCGCAAGGTCGCCGACAAGCGCATCTTCCCGTCGCTCGACGTCGGCAAGTCAGGCACCCGCAAGGAAGAATTGCTCGTCGAAAAGGACAAGCTGTCGAAGATGTGGGTGCTGCGCCGCATCCTCATGCAGATGGGCACCGTCGACGCGATGGAATTCCTGCTCGACAAGATCAAGGATTCGAAGACCAACGAGGATTTCTTCGACAGCATGAACCAATAAGCCCGGATCATGGCCGTTGTTGAACACGCCTTGTTGCCCGTCAGGGCGGGCAGCGAGGAAGCGTTCGAGGCCGCCGTGGCCGAAGCGAAACCGCTGATCGAAGCCTCACCGGGCTTCATTTCCCTCAAAATTTGCCGCCCGACGGCAACCGGGCAGGCCTATTTGCTGTTGGTTGAGTGGAGCTCGATCGCGGATCACCGCGACGGTTTCCGGCAATCGAATCGTTACCAGCAGTGGCGGGCATTGCTGCATCGCTTTTATGACCCTATGCCAGAGGTCAGCTATTTCGGAGAGCCGCTGTGATTTTGGAATTTCTGACTCAGGCTGCGGCGCACGCCGGCGGTTTCGGCGGACCTGCCGGAATGTGGGACGCGATCGTCAAGGATTTTTCGAACATTACCGAGCCCGCGGCTTTCGCCGCCTTCGTGCAGGTGTTGATGATCGATCTCGTGCTTGCGGGCGACAATGCGATCGTCGTCGGCGCGCTTGCCGCGGGCCTGCCCGCGGACCAGCGGAAGAAGGTCATCCTGATCGGCGTGCTCGCCGCCCTGGTTCTCCGCATCGCTTTCGCGCTCGTCGTGACGCAGTTGATGCAGATCGTCGGGCTGATCTTCGTCGGCGGGCTGCTGCTGATCTGGGTGGCATGGAAAATGTGGCGCGAACTGCGTCACACCGGCCAGTCGCATGGATCGCCCGAAATCGCCGGCGACGAGCATTCGGGGCTGAAGCCCGCCAAGAGCTTCGCCGGTGCCGCTTGGGCCGTTGCCGTCGCCGACGTGTCGATGAGCCTCGACAATGTGCTCGCGGTCGCCGGGGCGGCGCGCGAGCATCCCGGCATCCTGATCGTCGGGCTGATCTTTGCCGTCGCGCTGATGGGCCTCGCGGCGAATATCATCGCCAAATATATCGAGCGTTACCGCTGGATCGCCTATCTCGGCCTCGCGGTAATCGTCTATGTCGCGGTCAAGATGATCTACGACGGCTGGGTCGACCCGAGCGTCGGCGTCGGGACCTTGTTCGGCTGATCAATTTTCGGCTTGAAATGAAAAGGCCGGCTCCGCCCAAATAAGGGGAGGGGCTGGCCTTTTTCGTTCAGGCTTCCCATCTGCTTGGTATGTCCCAGCTTCACATGACCCGCGTTGCCGTCGGCTGTTCCGATTACCCGGCGCTGCAAGCACGGATCGCCAACTATGCCGAAGACAGCGAAATCCGTTTCACGACACGGTTCCGGCCCAAGCGCGCCGACGAGCTGATCGGCGGCAAGCTGCACTTCATTGTCAAACATACGCTGGTCGGGCGCGTCGAAATTTTGCGGTTTGAGGATCGGAGCGACGGCCGGGTCGATATTGTCTGCGTCGCGAAGCTCGAGCGGATTCATCCGCAGCCGAAGCGCGCGCATCAGGGGTGGCGCTATCTGGCTGGCGGCGATGCACCGAAGGGGATCAGCGAGGATGACGGGCTCGCCGATTTGCCGCCCGAACTGTACCGCGAACTCGCCGAACTCAGCCTGATCTAGAAGGCGGTGCGGAAGCTGTCGGCGCGCGCCATCGCCCAGTAACGGGCACTCGCGACCGATTGCGGATCGTCGAGGAGAACTCTGCGCTCGTAGAATTTATAGATGCGGTCGATCGAGTCCGAGCGCGCCGAATTGAGGCGCTCGTGCAAGTGGTGCGGGCGGATCGCCCACGGATCGTCGAGCCCCATCGCGCAGCTGATGTCCCACAGCGCCGAAACGGTCGCCGCCTGGAAACGGCGGACACGCTCGGCCTTGTCCTCGACGACCAGACCGCTCTGACGGCCGGAGTCCTGCGTCGCGACGCCGGTCGGGCACATGTCGGTATGGCATTTGAGCGACTGGACGCAGCCCAGCGAAAACATGAAGGCGCGCGCGGCGTTCGACCAGTCGGCGCCGAGCGCGCAATTGACCGCGAGCCCCGCGCCCGAATGGACCTTGCCCGACGCGGCGAGGCGAATCTCCTCCTTGAGGCCGCAGCCGACGAGCGCGTTGCGCACGAAGATCAGGCCTTCGCGCAACGGCATGCCGACGCGGTTCGAAAATTCGACCGGCGCCGCGCCCGTGCCGCCCTCGGCGCCGTCGACGACGATATAATCGAGGCGGATGCCGGTCGCGATCATCGCCTTCATGACGGCATAAATTTCGTGCGGCTGGCCAACGCAGAGCTTGATCCCGACGGGCTTGCCGCCCGACAGCTCACGCAATCGGGCCGCCCATTCGAGCATCTCGATCGGGGTGTCGAATGCCGAATGTGCGGCGGGCGAGATGCAATCCTGCCCTTCGGGAACACCGCGCGTCGCGGCGATTTCGGCGCTGACCTTGGCGCCGGGAAGCACACCGCCGTGTCCCGGCTTGGCGCCTTGGCTGAGCTTGATCTCGATCATCCTGACCTGGTCCTCGATCGCGCGGTCGCGGAAGCGTTCGGGGTCGAAGCGTCCTTCCGCGTCGCGGCAGCCGAAATAGCCGCTGCCAAGTTCCCAGACGATGTCGCCGCCGTGGGTGCGGTGATAAGGGCTGAAGCCGCCCTCGCCCGTGTCGTGATAGAAGTTGCCTAGCCGGGCACCGAGGTTGAGCGCCTCGATCGCGTTGGCGCCGAGCGAACCGAAGCTCATCGCCGAGATGTTGAGCAGCGCGGGCCGATAGGGTTTCGAGCATTGCGACGTGCCCACCACCGGGCGCTGCGTCCGGTCGTGCCCCACGACCGGCGCGATGCTGTGGCTCATCCATTCATATTCGTCCGAATAGACGTCGAGTTCGGTGCCGAAGGGGTGGCTGTCGAGTTCGCCTTTCGCGCGCGCATAGATGATATCGCGCTCGGCGCGCGCGAAGGGGCGGCCATCGAGCGGGCCTTCGACGATATAGGCGTAGAGGAACGGCCGCAGATCCTCGAACAGCCAGCGAATGCGCGCGATCAGCGGAAAGTTACGGCGCAGGCTGTGGTGCCGCTGGATCGCGTCATAAACGGCGACGAGGAGGAGCGGTACCCACAGGATTAGCGTCCAGCGCGCGGGCGGCCACCATATTGCCAGCGCGATCGCGGCAAGGAGGATGGGGAAGGCGATCCAGCGGTGCATTCGATGGCGAGCGGCTAACCCGCCTGCGCCGCGAGCATCGCCGCCATTTTTTCCCAGACCTTGTTGATCGCCTTGAGCGGCCTGACCATCACCTTGAAATCTTCTATCTTTCCATCATCGTTCCAACGAATGATATCGACGCCGTTGATCTGGATGCCGTCGAGGGTGCTCTGGAATTCGAGGACGGCCTGATCGCCGTCGACGATCTCGCGCAGATAGCGGAAATCGTCGCCGCCGAGGACGTGGCTGGCGGCGTGAAGATAGGCGAAGACCTTGTCGCGCCCTTCCTGCGGCGTGTGGACGACGGGCGAGTGGAACACCGCATCCTCCGCGAGCAGGTCGCGCAAGGCCTGCCGGTCGCCGCCGCCCGCCATATAGGCGTGCCAGGCGGCGAGACCCGCATGGCCCGTCATGCGAGCTTCTCGGCGAAGAAGGCGCGGGTGCGGCCATCGGCGAGCTGGGCGCCTTCCTCGTCGCGGCGATTGCCCATCGTTGCGGCGAAGCCATGATCGAGCCCCGGATAGTCGTGGAGTGTGACCTTCGGGTGCGGGTCGAGCGCCTCGTGCACCCTCTTCTGCGCGGCATGGTCGACGAAATGATCCTCGGTCGGGATGTGGAGCATCAACGGGTTGGCAATTGCGTGCGCCTCGTTCAGCATCTGGTCGATCATGACGCCATAATAGCCGACCGACGCGTCGATATCGGTGCGCGTCGCCGCCATATAGGCGAGGCGGCCGCCGAGGCAGAAGCCGACGCAGCCGATCCGTTCGGCGCCCTCGCCGCGCAGCCAGTGAATCGCCGCCTCGATATCCTTGACCCCGTCGTCAGCGTCATATTGGCCGAAATAGCCGAGCGCCTGCTGGAATTCGGCCTCGACATCGGGGCTGAGTTCGACCCCGGGGGCGAAGCGCCAGAAAATGTCGGGCGCGATCGCGAGATAGCCTTCGGCCGCCCAATCGTCGCATTTCTTGCGAATGCCTTCGTTCACCCCGAAAATTTCGGGAATGACGATGATCGCGCGCGCGCTGTCGGCGTCGGGGCGTGCGACATAGGCGGGAAGGGTGCCGGCGCCGTCGAGCGTCGGGATCTGGGTGTTGGTCGCGGCCATGTGGGGAGCTCTCCTGTCTCTTGCTTCTTTGCTGTGAAAGCGCGAAGCTAGCGGGGCGATGGGCGCGGCTCAAGCGGCTAACCGGCATTTTTCGGGGCGGAGACAGGCGATGAAGTTCAATATCGAGATCGATTGCACCCCCGAAGAGGCGCGGCGCCTGTTCGGCCTTCCCGATCTCGAGCCGCTGCACGACATCTACCTCGACCGCGTCAAGGAATTGATGGCGAAGGGGATCACCCCCGACATGGTCCAGTCGATGGTCAAGACCTGGGTGCCGATGGGCGAGAGCGGGCTGGGGCTGGTCCAGTCGTTGCTCGGCCAGTTCGGCGGCGGGTTGATGGGCGGGGCGAAATCGGCCGATGCGGGCGGCGACGACAAGCCCGCCAAGGGGCGCAAGAGCTGAACCAAAATCTTGTGAGCGATACGATTTTCGCGCTGTCGAGCGGGATGCCGCCGGCGGCGATCGGCGTTGTGCGCGTGAGCGGACCGGCGGCCGGGGCGGCGCTGCAGGCGCTGGCGGGGCACCTGCCCGCGCCGCGTCGGGCGGCGCTGGCGGGGTTACGGGATGCCGATGGCGCGGCGCTCGATCGGGCGCTGATCCTGTGGTTTCCGGGACCGGCGACCGCGACGGGCGAGGATCTGGCGGAACTGCATCTGCACGGCGGGCGTGCGGTGGTCGCCGCCGTCGAGGCGGCGCTCGCTGCGATGCCGGGGCTGCGGCGCGCCGAGGCGGGCGAGTTTACGCGGCGCGCGTTCGAGAATGGCCGGATCGACCTCGCCGAGGCCGAGGGGCTTGCCGACCTGCTCGCGGCGGAGACCGAGAGCCAGCGGGTGCAGGCGCTCGGCATGGCGAGCGGGCATGTGTCGCGCGCGGTGGCGGGGTGGCAGGATCGGCTGCTTGGGCTGATGGCGGGCGCGGAGGCCGAGCTTAATTTTGCCGACGAGGATGATGTGGAAGTTGGCGAAGGTGCCGCGCGGCGTTTGATTTCGGGGATGGGGGAGCTGGCGGACGAGCTCGGCACATGGCTGGCGCGGCCGGCGGCGGAGGTGATCGCCGAGGGGCTGTCGGTGGTGATCGCGGGGCCGCCAAATGCCGGAAAGTCTACTTTAATCAATGCCTTGGCTCAACGCGAGCTGGCGATCGTGTCGCCCGTCGAAGGAACGACGCGCGATGTGATCGAAACGCCGCTGGCGCTGGACGGGATCGCGATGCGCTTTTCGGATACGGCGGGGATTCGCGGGGAGGGTGCCGATGCGATCGAGACGATCGGGATCGACCGCGCGAAGGCAGCGGTCGAGGCGGCGGACATATTGCTGTGGCTCGGGCCGCCGAAGGCGGTTCCCGATCATCCGCGAACGATCCTGATCGCGGCGCAGGCCGATCGCTGGCGCGGCGATGCGGCGGCCGAGGCCGACGCGGCGCATTGCGACCTCGCGCTGTCGGCGACGACGGGCGAGGGGATGGACAAGCTGCATCGCATGATCGTCGCGATGGCGCGGACGCTATTGCCGCGCGAGGGCGAGGCGGCGCTGCGCCAGCGCCAGCGCGCCGCACTTGCCGAAGCAAAACAATGGCTTGCCGTAGAAGAGGGGTCACGCGAGGCCGGCGACCTGATCCTGCTCGCCGAGCGGCTGCGGCTCGCCGCGACCGCGCTCGACCGCATCACCGGGCGCGCGGGGGTCGAGGAGATGCTCGACGCGCTGTTCGGCCGTTTCTGCATCGGGAAATGATGTTTCACGTGAAACATCGAGCGGCAAGCAGTGCGGTGGATTCGATGCGCGCTTTGCGCTATGCGCGCCGCCATCATGCAGGATAGCGCAATTTTCGATGTCATCGTCGTCGGCGGGGGGCACGCCGGGACCGAGGCCGCCGCGGCCGCGGCGCGGCTCGGCACGCGCGTCGCGCTCGTCAGTTTCGACCCCGCGCTGATCGGGACGATGTCGTGCAACCCGGCGATCGGCGGGCTTGGCAAGGGCCATCTGATGCGCGAGGTCGACGCGCTCGACGGCTGGATGGCGCGCGCGGCCGACAGCGCGGCGATCCATTACCGGATGCTCAACGCCTCGAAGGGCGCCGCGGTGCAGGGGCCGCGCATCCAGGCCGACCGCAAATTATATCGCTACGCGATCCAGAATTTGCTCGCCGCCGAGGATGGCATCGCCGTCGTCGCGGGTGAGGCGGCGGCGCTGCGGCTGTCGGATGAGGGACGCGTCGAGGGCCTCGAACTCGCCGACGGGTCGGTGCTGACGGCGGGCGCGGTCGTGCTCGCGACGGGGACCTTCCTCGGAGGACGGCTGTTTCGCGGCGAGGAGCGGATGGAGGGCGGACGCATCGGTGAGGCCGGAGCGCACCGGCTCGCGGAGCAATTGCGCGCCGCCGACCTGCCGATGGCGCGGCTCAAGACGGGAACGCCGCCGCGGCTCGACGGCCGCACTATCGACTGGGCGCGGCTGGGCGAACAGCCGTCGGACAGCGCCGAGGGGGCGAGCTGGACCTGTTCCACGTGGAACAGCACCCGCACGGTGCCGCAGATTTTCTGCGCGATCACGCGCACGAACAGCCGAGCCCATGCGATCATCGCGGCGAATCTCGACCGATCGCCGCTGTTCACCGGGGCGATCGGCGCGGCGGGGCCGCGCTATTGCCCGTCGATCGAGGACAAGATCCACCGCTTCGCCGACCGCGACGGGCATCAAGTGTTCCTCGAACCCGAGGGGCTCGACACGCATCTTGTCTATCCGAACGGAATTTCGACCTCGCTGCCCGCCGACGTCCAGCTTGCGATGCTGCGCACGATGGAGGGGCTCGAGACGGTCGAAATGGTCGTCCCCGGCTATGCGGTCGAATATGACCATATCGATCCTCGCGCGCTCGACCGGACCTTGCAGGTTCGGGCGATGCCGGGCGTTTGGTGCGCGGGGCAGATCAACGGCACCACCGGATATGAGGAGGCGGCGGCGCAGGGGCTGGTCGCGGGGGCCAATGCGGCGCTCAGCGTTCAGGGGCGCGATCCGCTGATCCTCGACCGGAGCGTGTCCTATATCGGGGTGATGGTCGACGATCTGGTGCTGCAGGGGGTAAGCGAACCCTACCGGATGCTCACCGCGCGCGCCGAATATCGGCTGCGGCTGCGCGCCGACAATGCCGCGACGCGGTTGACGCCGAAGGGAATCGAATTGGGGCTGGTTCGTCCGGCGACGGCGGAATTGTTCGCGGCACGGATGGCCGAGCGGGCGAGGGCCGAAGCCTTGCTAGACGTGCCGGTGGCGACCGCCGATTATGCCGCGGTCGGGCTGGCTTTGCCGGGCGACGGGATCGCGCGCAAGCGGATCGACCTGCTGCGCTATCCTGAGATGACGATGGCGCGGCTCGCGCTCCTCGCGCCCGAGCTTGGATCGATCGATTCGGCAATCCTGTCGGAGGTTGCCGAGGATGCGCATTATGCGCCTTATATCGCGCGGCAGGATGCCGAGCTGCGGTCGCTCGCGGCGAATGAGGCAATCCTGCTCGACCCCGCGCTCGATTATGGCGCGATCGGCGGTCTGTCGCGCGAGATGGTCGAGCGGCTGACCAAGGCGCGGCCCGAAACGCTGGGGCAGGCGGGCCGGATCGACGGGGTAACGCCGGCCGCGCTGACCGCGATCATGGTGCATAGCCGGCGGCGGGCGGCTTGAGCTTTTCGGGTTCGGTGTGAGAGCGTCCGTTAGGGGTGGAGAACGACGTTGCCCCCGACCGCAAAAAATTGCATCCACCGACGATGAATTGGTCAAATATCGCACCAGATTTTGAGCGGGACGGCGGATTGCGAGACATCTACATTCTTGGAGGGTCCCTCCCGGTATGGAATGCTGTTTGGACATTGCTGATAGCCGATGCCGATTTGCTGGAGTTCAGTATTGATGGCGAACGAGCTGAAGCACCGGGCGATCTGCGAGAGATATTCGAGCGCTCGTCACCCCACGGATTCCTGGCCACCTACACGTTAGGCAGGATGGCCCTGAACTGCCATTTCTTCGGACTGGACGAGGTGGAATTTGACCTTGACCCACGAGACGTTGTTTCTGCAATCGACGCAAAACTGCTCGAAGATTTTCTCGCTCGAATGGGACGCGTGACCCGCCAAGAAGTTATCCTTACTCGCGAAAATCACAGGGAATCAGTGATTGCTCGATATGACCCTCATATTGATCGCGTAGCTTGGTCTAGAGATAGCTAGAACGGCAGTTTCCGGTCGAGAGCGGTTCCGATGGCGTCAGTGCCATATCCGGCGTGGTAACGGGGCCCCGGCTTTCGCCGGGGTGCACAATGGGCGTTCTGTCGTTTTATTCTCATTGTCATCCCGGACTTGATCCGGGATCCATGGTAGCGCCGAAGTCATGGACCCGGATCAAGTCCGGGGTGACGAGAAGGGCGTTCTGTTGCGCGGTGGACTTTCCAAAGGCTCCGGAAAGGCGCTAGGGCGTGAAAGCGGAAGCTGGACTGTCGTTTCCGCGGAAAAGACGAAGATAGGTAGGGCGCTGGTGGGTTCGGACAACGCAATTCTGGTGACCGAGGATGAAGCAAGGGCCTGGATCGGGGACGCGTTTTCGCCGACCGCCGACCAATGGGCTCGGCTCGATCGCTTCGCCCAAATGCTTGTCGCCGAGAATGCACAGCAGAATCTGATCGCGGCGTCGACGATCCCGACGATCTGGGTGCGGCATATTGCCGACAGCGCGCAGCTGCTGTCGTTCGATGTGCGCGAGGGCGAGGGGCTTTGGGTCGATCTGGGGAGCGGGCCAGGGTTGCCGGGGCTTGTTGTTGCGATCCTGAGCGCGCGGCCGATGCTGCTCGTCGAGTCGCGCAAACGGCGGTGCGATTTCCTGCGGGCGGTCGCTGACGAGTTGGGGCTAGGGCATGTCGAGGTCGCCGAGGCGCCGCTCGAGCGCGTCGAAACGCGGCGCGCGGCGACGATCAGCGCGCGCGCCTTTGCGCCGCTCGACAAGCTCATCGACTTATCCGCCCGTTTTTCCACCGAATCGACGCACTGGCTGCTGCCAAAAGGCCGAAACGCGGTTAAGGAACTGGCTTTGCTGCCCGAGCCATGGCAGAGAATGTTCCACGTGGAACAGAGCCGTACCGATGCCGAGAGCCAGATTTTGGTGGGTTCCGGAAAAATCGCGGCAAAACAGCGAGGAAAGCGATGATCCGCATTGCCGTGGCGAACCAGAAGGGCGGGGTCGGCAAGACGACGACGGCGATCAATCTGGCGACCGCGCTCGCGGCAACGGGCTGGCGCACGCTGATCATCGACCTCGATCCGCAGGGAAATGCGTCGACCGGCCTCGGGATCAAGCAGTCGCAACGCGAATGTTCGAGTTATGAGCTGCTGCGCGGCGACGCGACGGTCGCCGAATGCGCGATCGCGACCGCGGTGCCGCGGCTCGACATCGTCAGCGCGACGGTCGACCTGTCGGGCGCCGAGATCGAGCTGATCGAATTTCAGGACCGGCTCCACCGGCTCCAGCAAGCGCTGTCGGGCGCCGAAGCGGGGCAGTGGGACATCTGCCTGATCGATTGTCCGCCGTCGCTGGGGATGCTCACGCTCAACGCGCTGATCGCCGCCGAATCGCTGATCGTGCCGCTCCAGTGCGAATTTTTCGCGCTCGAGGGGCTGAGCCAGCTGCTCACCACGGTCGAGCGCGTGCGCGAGCGCTTCAACCAGAAATTGTCGATCCTCGGCGTCGCGCTGACCATGTTCGACCGGCGCAACCGGCTGACCGATCAGGTGTCCGACGATGTGCGCGAGGTGCTCGGCCCGGTGGTGTTCGACACGGTGATCCCGCGCAATGTGCGCCTGTCCGAAGCGCCGAGCCACGGCCTGCCGGCGCTGATCTACGATCATCGCTGCGCCGGGTCGGCGGCCTATATCGCGCTCGCGCGCGAGCTGATCGACCGGCTCCCCGAGATTCGGAAAGCGGCGTAAATGTCTGATAATGAAAAAGAAAGTGGCGCAACGCCGATTCGCAAACGCCCGTCGGGGCTCGGTCGCGGGCTGAACGCGCTGTTCGGCGACGCCGCGGTCGAGGCGCCGGTGCTCGCGACCCCCGGAAGCGCGGCGCGCGCGGCGCCGGTGGTCGGCGATGCGGTGCAGCATGTTCCCGTCGGCGCGATTCGCCCGCTGCCCGGGCAGCCGCGGCGCCATTTTGACGAGAATGCGATCGCCGAACTTGCCGATTCGATCGGGCTGCGCGGACTGTTGCAGCCGATCATCGTGCGCCGGTCGCCGGATGGCGAGGGTTTCCAGCTCGTTGCGGGCGAACGGCGCTGGCGCGCGGCGCAGCGCGCGGGACTGCACCAGATTCCCGCGCTGGTGCGCGAACTCGACGATGCCGCGACCTATGAGATCGCGCTGGTCGAGAATATCCAGCGCCAGGACCTCAATGCGATCGAAGAGGCGAGCGCCTATCGCCGGCTGATCGAGGATTTCGGGCATAATCAGGAAGCGCTGGCGAAGCTGGTCGGCAAATCGCGCAGCCATGTCGCCAATTTGATGCGCCTGCTCGACCTGCCCCAAGCCGTGCAGGCGCTCGTCGGCGACGGATCGCTCGCGATGGGGCACGCGCGCGCGCTGATCGGTGCCGAAGACGCCGAAGCGATCGCGCGCCGCGTCGCGAAGGAAGGCCTGTCGGTGCGCGCGGTCGAGGCGCTGGTGCGCGCGGGCAAGGCGGGCGACGCGCCGCGCAAGACGCCTGCCGATTCGGGCGCGATCGCGGCATCGGGCCGCGACCCCGACATCGTCGCGGTCGAACGCCACCTGTCCGAATTGCTCGGCATCGGGGTGGCGATCCAATATGCGGGCGAGGGCAAGGGCGCGCTGACGCTGAAATTCGCGTCGCTCGACCAGCTCGACATGATCTGCCAGCGGCTTTCGGGCGAAGGGATCTGATTCGCGCCGCCGCCGGCGTTGGAATGTGCCAGTTCGGGCCGCCAAAGCGGAAAAGCGCGTTCCGGGCGTGCTTGAAAATCGAACTAAATATTTAATTCTTAAAGAATATATCGCTTTGTGCGGGCAAACCCTTGTTGCGCCGTTAACCAAGCTTGCTGGCAAAAGCTGAACAGGTCGCGGCCTAAACGGGTCGGCGAATGGGGTGGGATTTCCATTCGAATATCGACCGAATTCAAGGGACCAAATCATATGCGCAAATTCGGAATGAAGCGCGCCCTGCTGGGCGCCGCGATTGCTGCTCTCGCCATGAACGCCCCCGCGGCGCAGGCGGCGACGGCCACGGGCACGGCGACGGCCAAGATCCTTCGCCAGATCACGCTCACCAAGACCAGCGACCTGCAATATGCGACGATCATCAGCGGCGCGACCGCGTCGACCGTCGCGGTGTCGACCGCGGGCGGCGTCACCTGCGGCGCGGGGCTGACCTGCACCGGGACGACGGCGGCGGGCAGTTTCGACGTCGCGGGCACGAGCGGTGCGGTCGTCCTCGTCGGCGGCGACGCGAGCGTGACACTCAACGGTTCGCTCGGCGGCTCGATGACGTCGACGCTGACCTATTCGGCGCCGAACATCACGCTCGGCGCGACGGGCGGCAGCTTTCAGATCGGCGGCACGCTGAGCGTCGGCGCCAACCAAGCGTCGGGCGACTATTCGGGGACGTTCAACGTCACCGCCAACTATCAGTAAATTTGGGGGGCCTGGCGGGCCGAGACCCGCCAGCCGTGTAAATGGGGTCGCCGGGCGCGCGCCGGGCGGCCCCTTTTTTGCGCCCGTGACGGCGATGGTTAGCGAAATATCAACCATGTAAGGCGCAAGCAGGGTGCGACCATCGGGACGGTGTGGGGCCGCTTCCCGGACGATTGTGGGGATCGTGACCAATGTTTCGCTTTCTGAAGGCCCTTGGCCTGTCCACCGCGGCCGCGCTCGGCGCCGCGGCCGTTCCCGTCCACGCGGCGGGCGACCTGCTCGTCGCGCCGACGCGCGTCATCCTCGACGGATCGCGCGGGACCGAAGTGGTGCTCAATAATATCGGCAGCGAGCCCGCAACCTATCGCATCAGCCTCGAGATCAAGCGGATGACCGCCGTGGGCGGGCTCGACGAGATCGCCGAGGAGAATGTCACGCCCGCCGAGCGCGCGGCGCTCGACATGATCGTCTTCAGCCCGCGCCGCGTCACGCTGCCGCCGAACCAGCCGCAGGTCGTGCGCGTCGGGGTGCGCGTGCCCGAGGGGACGCCGCCCGGCGAATATCGCGCGCATATGCTGTTTCGCGCGGTTCCCGATGCGGTGGCGGCGAATGCGGCCGAAGCGAAGCCCGCGAGTACGGGGGTGTCGATCGCGCTGACGCCGATCTACGGGATCACGATCCCGGTGATCGTGCGCGTCGGCGACCTTGGTGCCGAGGCGGCGATCGGCGATGCGTGGGTGAGCGAGGGGGGCGACGGGCCGGCGTTCAACTTCGACCTGTCGCGGAGCGGTAACCGCTCGGTTTATGGCGATATCGAGGTGACGCGGCCGGGGGTCGCCGAGCCTTTGCTCGTCGCGCGCGGGATCGCGGTCTATCCCGAGGTTGCCGCGCGCACGGTGTCGCTGCGCGTGCCCGGCGAAGTGGCGGCGAAGCTGAAAGGGCCGGTGCGCATCCGCTATTCGGAGGATCGCGAAATCGGCGGCGGCACGATCGACGAGGCCGAGCGCGTGGTGAAGTAGGAAGCGGACGGAGAGTTCAGGCGCGGCCGTGATGCGGTGGGGGCGCTTCATCGTCGCCGCGCTGGCGCTGGCGGGACTCGCGCCCGCCAGCGCCGAAGCCGTCGATCGAACGCCGGTTTCCCCCTCCGCCGCCGCATGGGTACCGAACGCTGACGACAGCTGGCTTTTCGACGTGCGGTCGGGTCAGTACCGGCTCGGCGACGGGGTACGCGGTTACCAGACGCCGCAGGGGATTTGCGTCGACCTGGGCGATGTCGTGCTCGCGCTCGATCTCGCGGTGCGCGTCGATAAGAAGTTGCGCCGCGCAACCGGCTGGGTGTTCGATGAGCGGCGCAGCCTGACGATCGACCGCGAGACGGGCGAGGTGCGCGCGGGGAGCGCGAGTTTCCAGCTGGGCGCGACGACGATCCGCGACACGGCGGCGGGCTGGTGCGTCGATCTGGACAGCCTGAACCAATGGCTGGGGGTGCCGTTGACCGCCGATTTGTCGAATGCGGTGCTGCGCGTCGATGCGAAGGAAAAGCTGCCGTTCCAGCTCGCCGCCGAGCGGCGCGCGCGCGCGGCGTCGATCCGCCCGCGGGCCGGGTTCGATCTCGCGAGCCTTCCGCAAGCGGCGCGACCCTATCAGGCGTGGGCAACGCCGTCGGTCGATGTCGTCGCGTCGGTCGGCGCGGTGTCGGACAAGCGCGGCGGATCCTATGTGCAGGGGCGCTACGAGATTTTCGCGGCGGGCGAGCTGCTCGCGCAGAGCTTCGACGCGCGGCTGTCGTCGGACAATGAGGGCGTGCCCGACAGCTTGCGGATGCGGCTCTATCGCACCGATCCAGAGGGACGGCTGCTCGGGCCCTTGAAGGCGACGCATTATGGCGTCGGCGACGTCAGCCTGCTGTCGACGGGGATCGTCGCGGCGTCGGCGCCGGGGCGCGGCGCGGTGCTGACCAACCGCCCGGTCGAGCGCCCCGATGCGTTCGACAAGACCGATTTTCGCGGCGATTTGCCCGCCGGCTGGGATGCCGAGCTGTATCGCAATGGACAGCTGCTCGCCTTTACGAGCCCGAATGGCGACGGGCGTTACGAGTTTATCGACGTGCCGCTGCAGTACGGCGCGAACCGCTTCGAGATCGTGCTCTACGGCCCGCAGGGACAGATAAGGCGTGAAATCCGGCAGGTGCAGGTGGGGCTCGATTCGATCCCGCCGCAGCAGAGCTGGTACTGGGCGGGCGTCGCGCAGGAAAATGTCGATCTGATCGAATTCGGCGGCCGGCGGCGCAGCGCGTTTCGGCGCGGGTGGCGCGGGACCGCGGGGATCGAGCGCGGGCTCGATACGCGCACCTCAGCCGCCGCCTATCTGCACAGCCTGCTGATCGAAAATGTCCGCTATAATTATGGCGAGGTCGCGCTGCGGCGGTCGATCGGGCCGACTTTGCTCGAAGTGGGAGGCAGCTATGCCGACGCTTCAGGAAAAGATGGGGGTGGCCTTGCCGCGCGCGCGAGCTGGCTCGCGGCGTTCGGCGAGACTTATGTGCGCGCCGATGCGCTGCGCGGCTGGGGCGGGTTCGTGTCGGACCGCTTGTTGGGCAATATCAACGCGATATATTCGGTGTCGGTTGACCAGTCGGTGAAGCTCGGGCGGACGATATTGCCGCTCCACTTCGACGTGCGGCAGGTCGAGCGACGGTCGGGAGGTGACAGTATTGAGGCGAGCGCGCGCGCGTCGGCGAGTTTCCGCGCGATGACTTTCACCGGCCAGCTCGACTGGAGCCGGACCAAGGCGCCGATCGGTCCCGACCCGCCCGACAATCTGATCGCGAGCCTGCTGGCCAACGCCCGCATTGGGCGGGTGCGCGTCCGCGGCGAGGCGCGCTTTGCGCTGTCGGGCGAGAATAGCGATACGCGCATGGCGCTGATCGGCGAGTGGGCCGGGAAGGGCGAAGCCGAATGGCGCGCCGAGCTCGGTTATGACCGCGGGCTCGACCGCGCGCGCGCCGGACTTGGATATACGCGCCGTTTCAACAAGTTGCAGCTCAGCGGGTTCGGCGAGGTCGCGAGCGACGGATCGGTCGCGGCATCGCTCGCGCTCGCGTTCAGCTTCGGGCCGAAATCCGACGGCGGCTGGCGCGTATCGGCCGAGAAGCTCGCGAGCCGCGGGCAGGTGATCGCTGATGTCTGGATGGACGAGAATGGCGACGGAGTGCGCCAGCCGGGCGAAGCGGCGCTGCCCGGCGTGCCGCTCACCGCAGGCCAAGCCCTTGTCGATGCCGCGACCGATAGCGAAGGACGCGGCGCGATCGACGGGCTCGAACCCTTTCGGCCGGTGCTGATCGGGATCGACGCGGGCAGCCTGCCCGATCCCTATGTCCAGCCCGCGCTGCCGGGGGTGGTCGTCGCGCCGCGGCCCGGGGTCGCGACGCGCGTCGCGCTGCCGATGGTCGCGGCGGGCGAGATCGAGGGGATTTTCCGGCGCGACGGCGGCAATGTGCTCGAGGGGCTGCGCGTCGAACTGGTCGACGCCGAAGGACGGGTGCGCGCGGCGACGCTGACCGAGTTTGACGGCTATTTCCTGTTCGAGGGTGTGGCGTACGGGCGTTATACCGTGCGGCCCGCGAACGCCGCTGCGGCCGCGCTGCGGCTCGACAGCGCTTTTGCGATTGGCGCGGCGCCGGGCAAGGCGGCGCCGCGCGTGCGACTGGGGGCGCTGGTGCTGCAGCCGCTGCGGCGCGAGATTGCGGCGGGCGGCGCGGCGTCGGGGATCAACAGCGCGCGTGGCCCGCCGGGAGAAGGGGATGCGGGACCCTGACCGCTCCGAAAAGCAGACAATTTGCTTGCCGCGCCCGGCCGGGAAGGAGATGTAGCACGGCGACGATGATCGCGATGGCATCGGTCCGTGAAAGGCATGATGTGCGAAAAGCGGTGTGGATAGCGGTGTCGATTGGCTTCCTGTTAGCGGCAGCGGGCCTCTTTGCGGCGCTGGTATCCGCCGTGCCGTCGCCGCACAATCAAGGCGGCAGTCGGCCTTCGCTCGACCGCGACCCACCCCAGCGCACGCAAAACAGAGAGGTCTACTCGCCGATCATCGCAAGGGATCCCTATGTCGTCGATCAATGGGAAAAATCGATCCAAGCGCTGGAGGCAGCGTGCGCCAAACGCGGCGAATATTGTGATGAGGCCCGGCAAGCGCGCCGATCGGTAAACAGATAGCGGCGCGCTCGCCCCGCCTTTGTTCAGTAGCGCCGGCGGAGTAACGCCGGCGACGGACGGGCGGTAACGGGCTGGCTGGGAACGTCCGTTTTGGAGTGGGAAGCGGACACACCCAATATTCGCCATTCCCGCGAAAGCGGGAACCTAGTCTGGGATCAGCCTACGGACGCTCTGGGTCCCCGCTTTCGCGGGGATGACGAAGTAAAAGGTGAGCGACGGCTGGTTTCGGTCGATAGCAGCCGTCGATCCACCTCAGCTCAGCAGCGGTTCGAGTGCGTCCCATTCGCGGTCGACGGCGCGGCGGCCGGCGTCGATCGCGGCGCGGATTTTCGCGGGGTTGAATTCGAGCGTTTCGGCGACTTCCTCCTCGGGCTCGATGATGCGGATCGGCGCGAAGCGGTAGCGCGCGATCTGGACGTCGAGCGGTCGGAGGATGCGCGCGGCCTGCGCGCCGCCGATGCCCTCGCCCTGGAGGGCGCGAAGCTGCGCCTCGCGCGCGGCGATCAGGTCGTTGATCAGCGCGGCGCCGGCGAGGTCGTTCGCTGACACCTCCGACTGGAGAATATCGACCGCGCGCAGCCCGATCTTGATGAGATTGGGGAAGGTGCGCACCGCGCCGGGCTGCGGCGCGGGCGAGGCGCGCACCGCGATCACGCCGCGCGGGTTCATGTCGAGCGCCGAACTCAAAGGGGTCACGTCGCGCACGCCGCCGTCGACCCATTGTTCCTCGGTCCCGTCGCTTGCGCGTGTCTTCAGGGGATCGAAGAAGAGCGGCATCGCACAGCTAGCATAGACCCAATTGTGGATGCCGGGGACGCTTTCGTCGATCGTGCGATAGGTGCCGGTGCCGAGATTGACGACGCCGAGCAGGAGTTTGCGCCCGCTCGCGCGGAGCTTCGCCTCGTTCGCGAAGCCCTTGAGCAGGCGTTTGAGTGGGCCGGTGTCGTAGAGCGCGTCCTCGCCGAGCAGCCCGCCGACGACGCCGAGCGGGCGCGCCTTGTAGATCGAGCTGTTGCCGCGGATGCCGAGCCAGGCGTCGAGCAGCGCGGGGACATCGTCCTGCGCGACGCCGAGCGCCTGAATCGCGCCGGTCGAGACGCCGGCGACGATGTCGAGCCGGACGCCGCGGTTGACGACGAGTTCGTGGACGACGCCGACCTGAAAGGCGCCCTTGGCGCCGCCGCCGCTCAATACGATTGCCAGACCGCCTGCCATTGCCGTGCGCCTCCTTGCCGGCGCGAGTTTACATGAGGTCTGCCCGCCGCCCAAGCCCGCGAGCGCCCCATCGGCGAAAAATCCATGTCTTTGATATCCCTAGCGCGGCATTAACCGGTTTTTAGCGCGCCGTGGCGTAGGAGCGCGGCGGGCTGAAACATGGCCATAGGAAGAAACCAATGGCCGGACCGACAGCGAAAACGCCCGATGACCGGAATCTCTTTTCCGCGCTTTCCCCCGATCGCCTGGCGCTGGTCCTGTGGCTGGGTTTCGTTGCGGCCAGCCTGTTCATCCATCGCGAGGCTATCGCGACGCTGGCATTTTCCGATCCCGATAACGCGATGCGGCTTGTTCAGGTGCGCGACCTGATCGCCGGGCAGAGCTGGTTCGACACGACCCAATATCGCACCAATCCGGGCAGCGGCGGACTGACGCATTGGTCGCGTTTCATCGACGCCCCGATCTTCGGACTGATCGAGCTTTTAAGCCTGTTCGTCGATCCGCGGACGGCCGAGCGCTGGGTGCTGGCGGGCTATCCTCCGCTGCTTGCTTTGCCGTTGCTGCTGGTCTTCTCCCGGATATTGCAGATGTTGGGCGATCGACAGTTCGTTTTCGTCGGCCTCGCGACCGCAGCCACGACGATCACTTATCTCCATCATTTCGCGCCGCTCAATATCGATCATCACAATTGGCAAGTGCTGCTTTCGGTCGTTCTTCTTTGGCTCGCGTTGCGGCCGGCGAGTTTTGCGAACGGACTGCTGTCTGCGCTCGCCGCGAGCATATATGTCGAGATTTCGCTGGAAGGATTTCCCTTCCTCGGCCTTTTCTGGGCGCTTTTTGTCTTCGACTGGCTGCGCGATCCCGCAAAGGCGAGCCGGCTTCGCGGCTTTTCGGCCGGAATGATCCTGCTGCCCGCGCTATGGTCGCTGCCGTTCCGCGGCACCGCCTATCTCTCGGCCGTTTTTTGCGACAGCTTTTCCTTGCCCTATCTCTTCGCCACAGCATCGGCCGGAGCGGTCTTCCTGATCGCGCTGACCGCCCCGCCGCGTTGGCACGCGTCGCTTGGACAGCGCCTGGCGATCGTCGTGGCAGCGGGGATTGCGTGTGCGGCTGGCTTTGTCCTGACGGGCACCGCTTGCCTGGCCGGACCTTTTGGGGCGCTGGAACCGCTTGTCCGCACCTATTGGTACGAACCCATTCTCGAAGGACGGCCCCTGTGGAAACAGGGGCCCACGCGAATATCGGCCTATCTCTTTCCGACCATCGTCGGCTTGGGGGCAACCCTGTGGGCCTGGAGCCGGGCGCGGGGTCGCGCCGAAGCCGAAAATTGGGGGCGCCTCGGGTTCATGATCCTGTTCAGCGCGGTCATGGCGATTCTCGTCATACGGACGCTTGCCATCGCCCATGCCTTTATGGTTCCGGCGTTTGCCGCGCTCGCGCTGACTTTATGGCGCTGGGGCGATGCGGGAACGGGCATAGGGCGTCGGCTGGCCGGAACATTGCTCCTGTTGCTGTCGATTCCGACGGTGGACATGGCCTTGGGTCTCAAACTGTCCAGGCTGACCGAAGAGCCGGCAGCGGTCGGCGGCAGCGAACAGGTCTGCCCGGGGCAGAGGCGTCTGGCGCTCGCCGACGAACCCCCGGCGCTTCTCTTTGCGTCGATCCATGTCGCACCGACCCTGCTGGTCAGCACGCCGCACAGAGTGGTGACAACCGGGCATCACCGGAACCATGCGACGATCAACAATGTCCTGTCGGCCTTTCTCGCCCCGCCCGACGCGGCGCGGTCTTTGGTCAGTGCGGGAGGGGCGCGGTATCTGGTGTTTTGCGAAAATGACATCGCGCTTCTGGCGGCCGCCAGTCGCGGCGGATTGGCGGCGCAGCTGCTGCACCGCCAACCGATCGCATGGCTGGAACCCAGCGCCGCGCTCTCCTCAGGCGCCTTTCATGTGTATCGCATCGTTCGTCCGGCCGGGGAAAGCTCGCGATCAGGGCAAAATTCTTCTTCGCATTAACCGTTCTTTATCCATGTTTCCCCCATTGGGACCGGCAGCAACTTGTCTGTGTGGGGGAATTTCAAGTGACCAACGCCCAAGTGTCGAAAAATCGTCCGACGAGCGCCGACGTCGCCATCATCGGCGCGGGGCCGGCCGGTCTCACCGCCGCCTATTTGCTGACGCAGCAAGGGTATAGCGTGACGGTGATCGAGAAGGACCCCGTCTATGTCGGCGGGATCAGTCGGACGGTCGAGCATGAGGGTTTTCGTTTCGACATCGGCGGGCACCGCTTCTTTTCGAAGAGCCGCGAAGTCGTCGAGCTGTGGAACGAGATTCTTCCGCATGATTTCATCGAGCGGCCGCGGATGAGCCGCATCTATTATGAAGGCAAATTCTATTCCTATCCGCTGCGCGCGTTCGAGGCGCTGTGGAACCTCGGCGTCGTGCGGTCGACCTTGTGCATGGTGAGCTATGCCAAGGCGAAGCTGCTGCCGAAGAAAAAGGTGCGCAGTTTCGAGGACTGGACGATCAACCAGTTCGGGCAGAAGCTTTATTCGATCTTTTTCAAGACCTATACCGAAAAGGTGTGGGGCATGCCGTGCGACGAAATGTCGGCCGATTGGGCGGCGCAGCGCATCAAGGGGCTGAGCCTCGGCGGTGCGGTGATCGACGGGCTGAAGCGGAGCCTCGGGCTCAACAAAAAACCCAATGACGGCATGGCGACCAAGACCCTGCTCGAAACCTTCCGCTATCCGCGGCTTGGCCCCGGGATGATGTGGGAAGCGGCGCGCGACAAGGTCGTCGCGGGCGGCAACCATGTGTTGATGGGGCACAGCTTCAAACAGCTGACGCAGGACCAGAAGACCGGCCGCTGGCGGATGACCGCAACCGGACCCGACGGCGATGTCGTGATCGATGCCGGCCATGTGATCAGCTCGGCGCCGATGCGCGAGCTTGCGGCGCGCATCCATCCGCTGCCGGCGTGCGCGCTCACCGCGGCGCCCAAGCTCAATTACCGCGACTTTCTGACCGTCGCGCTCAAGATTCGGTCGGAGGATCTGTTCCCCGACAACTGGATCTATATCCACGACAGCAAGGTGCAGGTCGGCCGGGTGCAGAATTTCCGCAGCTGGTCGCCCGAGATGGTGCCCGATCCCGAACTCGCATGCGTCGGCCTCGAATATTTCTGTTTCGAGGGCGACGGGCTCTGGTCGTCGAGCGACGAGCGTCTGATCGCGCTCGCGACCAAGGAAATGGAAATCCTGGGGCTTTGCGATCCCGAAGACGTCGTCGGCGGCGCGGTGGTGCGGCAGGAAAAGGCGTACCCCGTCTATGACGATGATTATGCCGCGCATGTCGAGACGATGCGGAACGAACTCGAAGCGCGTTACCCGACGCTGCACATGGTCGGGCGCAACGGCATGCACCGCTATAACAACCAGGATCATGCGATGATGACCGCGATGCTGACGGTGCGCAACATCGTCGCGGGCGAGAAGCTCTATGATATCTGGGGCGTCAACGAGGACGCCGAATATCATGAAAGCGGCACCGAGGGCGAACAGGCGGCGCTGGCGTCGGTCCGCGAGGTGCCGGCGCGCGTCGCGAAGGCCGCCTGAGCATCGGGCCGGGGGGACGCGCGATGCAACCTATTGCCAAATTGATCGCGTCGGTGCGGCGCGGCGAGATCCGCTGGCTCAATTATCTGCTCGCGAGCGTTCTCGCGCTCGGCAGCGACGCGGGGCTGTTCCTGCTCCTGCTCGACGCCGGGATGGCGCCGGTAACGGCCTCAGCGACCGGCTATTGCGCCGGCATTCTTGTCCACTGGGTCATATCGAGCCGGCTCGTCTTCGCCGACGGCGCCGCGGCGCGGGGCACGGGTGAACGGCATCGGCAGAAATTGCTCTTCGTCGGCTCGGCGCTTGTCGGCCTCGCGGTCACGACCGCGATCGTCGGCGGTGGCAGCGCGCTGGGGCTCGACCCCCGGCTCGCCAAGCTCGCGGCAATCGTCGTGAGTTTCCAGACGACCTATCTGCTGCGCCGCCATATCGTTTTCCGGGCGGCCGCGGCGTGAGCGAGGCGCCGTCCGCTTCAAGTCCGGGCGGCATCCATCTCGGGCGCTGGTTCACGCCCGGACGCATCGCGCTGATCGTCTGGGGCTTGATGAGCCTGATCGCGATCGCCGCCAAATGGCAGGCGATCGGGGCGCTCGACCTTTCCGATACCGACGATGCGATGCGCATGGCGCAGGTGCGCGATCTGCTCGCGGGGCAGGGCTGGTGGGATCTGGCGCAGTATCGCGTCAATCCGGCCGGGGGCGGGGTGCTGATGCACTGGTCGCGCCTAGTCGATGCGCCGCTTGCGGCGGGCATATTGCTGCTGAAGCCGTTGTTCGGGCAGGCGATGGCCGAGCGGATCGTGATGGCGCTGTGGCCGCCGCTGCTCGGTGCGGCGCTCAGCGTCGCCTGTGCGCTCGGCTACCGCAACCTGTCGGACCGCCGAATCGCTTATGTGGTGCCACTGTTCCTGATCATGTCGGGCTATATCCTCGTCCAGTTCCGGCCGCTGCGCATCGACCATCATGGCTGGCAGATTTTCCTCGCGATGCTTGTTATGGCGCAGGCACTGCGCCCGGCATCGTGGCGGGCGGGGCTGCTCGGCGGGCTGTTCGCGGCGGCGCTGCTTGCGGTGTCGATCGAGGGGCTGCCGGTTGTGGCGCTGTTCGCGGGGCTTGCCGCCTTGCGCTGGGCACTCGATGGACGCGATGACGATCGCGCGCGGCTGTGCGGCTATATGGGCGCGCTCGCGGGCGGGGCGATCCTGCTCCAGTTCGTGACGCGCGGTCCGCTTGGCCTTGTGGGAAGCTGGTGCGATTCGCTTTCGGCGCCCTATATGGCGGCATTTGTCGCGGCGGCGGCTGTAAGTTTTGCCGCGGCGCGGGCCGTTCCGGCTGTGGTCTGGGTCCGCTTCTCGCTGCTCGGGCTGGCCGGCGTGGCGGCGGCGGGGGCGCTTGTCTGGACCGAACCGCAATGCGCGAATGGTCCCTTTGCGACGCTCGACCCGATCGTCGTGCAATATTGGTATCGCAACGTCCTCGAAGGCCAGCCTTTGTGGGCCGCGAAACCGCACGACATGATCCATGTACTTGTGCCGTCGCTCGTCGGACTCGCGGGGGCGATTCTCGCCTGGCGCAATTGCGCCGATGCGGCGGATCGACGGAATTGGGTGACTGTCATCGTCGCGCTCGCCGGCGCGGCGGCGCTGTCCTTGTTCGTATTCCGCACCGTATCGACCGCGCATCTCTTCGCCTTGCCGGGCTGCGCCTGGCTCGGACTGCGCGCCTGGGCGTGGGCGCGGACGATTGCGTCGACCGTGCCGCGCATCCTCGCGTCGGCGATGGCGGCGTTGACGCTGCCTCTGCTCGGCAGCATGGCGGTCGCGGCGCTACTGACGCCGCTCGTCCCCGCGCTGCGCGACGAGGAGAAAAGGGCGACTGCGGAGAAGGTCGAGGCCAACCGTTACAAGGGGAACTGCCTCGACCCCGCGGCGATCGCCGACCTCAATCGTCTGCGCGCGACGACGCTGCTGACGCCGATCGACCTTGGTGCGCCGCTGGTTTTCTGGACGCGGCACAGCCTCGTCGCGACGCCGCATCACCGCAACAGCCACGCAATGGCCGACACGATCCGCGCCTTTGCGGGCGATCCGGCGAATGCCGAGGCGATGGTGCGACGGCAGCGGGCGACGCTGGTGGTCTTTTGCCGCACAGCCAATGATTTCACCAAATATCGCCTTGCACGGAAGGATTCGCTTGCCGCGCAGCTCTATGCAGGAACGCCGCCCGCTTGGCTCGAAGCGGTGCCGATCGCCTCGCGCGCGGGTCTGTCGGTGTGGCGGGTGAAGTCCGAGTAACGATCAGGCGGCGCGGAAGGCGAGCGCCGCGCCGTTCATGCAATAGCGTTTGCCCGTCGGTTTCGGCCCGTCGTTGAAGACATGGCCGAGGTGGCCGCCGCAGCGCCGGCAATGGACTTCGGTGCGCGCATAGCCGAGGTCACGGTCGGTCGACGTACCGATCGCGCCTTTGAGCGGCGCCCAGAAGCTCGGCCAGCCGGTGCCGCTGTCGAACTTGGTTTTGCTCGAATAGAGCGGCAGCGCGCAGCCGGCGCAGACGAAGGTGCCGGCGCGCTTTTCCTTGTCGAGCGGGCTGGTGAAGGCGCGCTCGGTCGCCGCTTCGCGCAGCACGCGATACTGGGGCGGCGACAGGCGCTTTTTCCACTCGGCGTCGCTGAGCTGCCAGCCGGCCTGCGCCTTGGGCCGCGCCGATTTGGCGAAAAGCATCGGCGCGCCGATGACGGCGCCACCGAGCGCGAGTCCGCCGAGAAGATAACGACGTTCGATCATGTCCTTTATACGTATGACGCGGCCGCCGGGTTACACGCGCGCGTCAATATTTCGCGATTTGCACCGGCAGTGAGCGGAAACCGTGGACGAAACAGGCGTGGACGCGTTCGGGCTCGCCCGCAACCGTCACGCGCATGCGCCGCGCCGCCATTTCCTCGAGCAGGATGCGCAGTTGCAATTCGGCAAGGCGCGCGCCGACGCAGCGGTGAACGCCGTAGCCGAAAGAGAGGTGCCGCCGCGCATTCTCGCGGTCAAGCCGCAGCGCGTCGCCGTCGTCGAACACGCTCTCATCGCGGTTCGCCGACAGATACCAGAGGATCAGCTTGTCGCCCTTTTTGATCTGGTGCCCGAAGAGGTCAGCGTCTTCGAGCGCGGTGCGGCGCATATGCGCGAGGGGGGTCTGCCAGCGGATAATCTCGCTCACCGCATTGGGGATGAGCGCGGGGTCGGCTTCGAGCTTCGCGCGCTCGCCGGGATATTTGTCGAGCCCGTAAGCGAGCCCCGACATGGTGTTGCGCGTCGTGTCGTTGCCGCCGACGATGAGGAGGACGAGGTTCCCGATGAACTCATATTTGTCCATGTTCCGCATCGCTTCGCTGTGCAGCATCATCGACAGGAGGTCGGGGGTCGGCGGCTGGTCTAGCTTTTCCATCCACAGCTTCTGGAAATAGACGAAGGCCTCTTCGAGCACCGCGCGGCGCTGTTCCTTGAGTTCGACCTTTTGCGCGAGCTCGACATCGCCCATCCAGTCGGACCATTCGGTGAGCTTGCGCCGGTCCTCCCACGGGAAATCGAAGAGCAGGGCGAGCATCTGCGTCGTCAGCTCCATCGACACGCGGTCGACCCAGTCGAATGTCTCGCCCCACGGCAACCCGTCGAGCACCTCGCCGGTGCGGCGGCGGATATCGTCCGACAGCCGCGTCATTTCGGCGGGGGTGAAGGCGGGCGCGACGGTGCGGCGCTGGTCGGTGTGCTGCGGCCGGTCCATCGCGATGAACATCGGCAGGCGGAAATCCTCATCCTCGTCGCGTTCGAGGATCGTGATCCCGCCATATTCCCACGAGGAGCTGTAGATGTCGGGTAGCGCCTCGACATGCTGGATCGCCTGATGGCTGGCGATATTCCAATAGGGGCCGTGGACGCTGTCCTCGCATTTGACGATGCCGCCCGCCTTGCGGATTTCGGCGAAAGGTTCCTGCCAGCGATCTTCGGAATAGATCGCCGCGGGGCTCATGTCATAGCGGTCGGTGACGGGCTGGGGCACGGCTGCAGTCGCCATCGGGCATCCTCCTCCTCAAAAGGGACTCGCCGCGACGCTTGCCGCCGTCGGCCAGATCAGTTGCAGGATGCCACTGTTTACAGCTTTGTCAACGAGGCTGGGACGAAACGGCCTCGGCCGCCGCTGCAGCCGCGGCGGCGCCCTTTGCACCGCGCCAGAATTTCCAGCCGCTGCCGCTGCTGAGCACGCCGGCGCGGAACAGGCGCACCGAAATCCAGATGACGAGCGCAACCCACAGCGCCTGCCAGCCGAGCGCGAGCAGGTGGATCGCCTTCGAATCGTCGGTTGCGGCGCGCGCGGCCATCGCGAGCGGCGACGAGAAGGGAAAGATTTGCGCGAAGCGGGCGAGGCCGCTGTCGGGCGCGCTCGCGGCGGCGGCGCAGAGGCTGAACATGCCGACCTGGAAGATGGTGATCGGCAGGCTGAGCATCTGGATCTCGCGCACCGTCGCCGCCTGCGCACCGACGCCGAGGAAAACCGCGCCGAGGAGCAGGAAGGCCATGACGAAATAGATGAAGCCGATGCCGAGGAAGAAGGGCCAGCCGGTCGCCGGTGTCGCGGCGAGCGCAGTCGCCGCCTTGCCCGCCTTGCCCGTGGCGGCGATCGCCGCGGGGTCCATCTGCGTCGCGGCGATCAGTCCGCCGCCGAACGCGAGTGCCATCCAGAAGGCGATGAACAGCACCGCGACGCCGAGGAAGCCGAGCAGCTTGCCGAGAAAGACGCTTTCGAGCGGCACCGCGGCGGCGAGGATCTCGATAACCTTGTTGCCCTTTTCCTCGGCGAGCGAGCTCACGGTCTGGCCCGCGAGGAGCAGGGTCAAAAGGAAGATGACGAACACCGCGCCGAAACCGAGCGACTGCTGCACCGCGATGCTGGTCCCGCCGCTCGCCAGGCTTTCGAAGCGCGGCGTCACGGGCGGCAGGTCGCCGGCCGCCTCTGCGCGGCGCACTTCGCCCGCGAGCAGCGCGAGATAGCGTCCCGAGCCGCTGCCTTCCTCGCGCTCGACGATGCGCGGGGCCGCGAGGTCGCCGCTCATCACCGCATAGGTGTCGCTGCCCTTTTCGCGCGCGATCGCGCGCGGGTCGGCGGCGGGACCGGCGACGCGCAATTCGAGCAGCGCGGGCTCGCGCGGCATCGCGGCGCGGAGCCGGGCGTCGGCGGCGCGCAGCGCCTCGATCTGGGCGGGATCGGCGACCGCGACGATGCGGCCGGCGCCGCGCGCGCTGTCGGCGAGCTGCGACGCGCCCATGCCGCCCGCGAGCCCCATGCCGACCATGAACAGCGGCGCGAGCAGGAAGAGGAGGAAGGTCGGCGTCGCGACGATCGCGAGAAAGTCGCGCCGCGCAACCACGAACATATTTCGGATGAAGGGGGTCATGCGCTCGCCTCCTCGATGGCATCTTCGGCGGCGTCGGCGTCGAAACCCGCGTCGACCTGACGGACGATATGGACGAAGGCGTCGTGGAGCGCCGGGCGGCTGATCGACAGGCCGGTGACGCCATGGCCGCTCGCGGTGATTTGTGCGAGCAAAGGTTCGACGCCGCCATCCTCGATCGCGAAATGCCAGGCGTCGCCGCGCCGTTCGGCGCCGGCGGGCAGGGTCGCGGCGACCACGGCGGGATCGCCGGCGTCGCGCGGCGTGTAGCGCACCTGCATCGGGAGCAGCGCGCGCGCCTCGTCGACCGTGCCTTCGAAGCGCCGTGCCGAGCGCGCGATGATCGCGATGCGGTCGCAGAGGCGCTCGGCGTGCGCCATCACATGCGTCGAGAAGAGGATCGTCGCGCCGCGCGCCTGTTCGCGCCGGACGAGCGTTTCGAGCCGTTCCTGATTGACGGGGTCGAGCCCCGAGAAAGGCTCGTCGAGCACGATGAGGTCGGGGGCGTGGACGATCGAGCCGATCAGCTGGACCATCTGCGCCATGCCCTTCGACATCTTGCGGATCTTCGCGTCGATGACGCGTTCGAGCCCGAGTTCGGTCATGAAGGTGGCGGCGCGGCGGCGTCCTTCCGACCAGTCGAGCCCGCGCAGCGCGCCCATGAAGGCGATCGCCTCGCGTGCTTTCATGCCCGGGTACAGGCCGCGTTCCTCCGGCAGATAGCCGATGCGGTGGCGCACCGATTGCGGCCGGTGCCCGCCGAGCAGCCGGCTCGTCCCTTCGTCGGGGTCGATGATGCCGAGTGTCATGCGCAAGCTCGTCGTCTTGCCCGCGCCATTGGGGCCGAGCACGCCATAGATGCTGCCCGCCGGCACGCTGAGGCTGACATGGTCGACCGCCTTGTAATCGCCGAAATATTTGGTGAGGCCGTCCGCCTCGACGCTGAAATCGTTCAAATGCCGGTCCCCAATCATTCCCATACCAGGCTATGGCACGGCGAGGCGGCTCGCGTATAGAGCGCCAATGGTTGCCGAAGCCTTGCCTTCGCTGGAACAACGCCTCGAAGCGGTCGCGCGCGCGCACGGCTTCGCGGCGTTCGGGATCGCGCGTGCCGACGCGGCGCCGCAAACCGCCGCGCGGCTGAACCAGTGGCTCGCCGAAGGGCGCCACGGCGACATGATCTGGATGGAAAGCCGCGCCGAACAGCGCGGATCGCCCCAAGGGCTGTGGCCCGAGGTCCGCTCGGTGATCGCGCTGGGCATGAGCTATGCCCCCGCGCTCGATCCGCTCGCGCTGGCGGGGCATCCGGGGCGCGGGCGGATTTCGGTCTATGCGCAGGGCGGCGACTATCATGACGTCGTAAAAAAAGCGCTGAAGGCCGTCGCCCGCTGGCTGGTCGGCGAAGCGAAGGACGCCGAGGTCAAGGTGTTCGTCGACACCGCGCCGGTGATGGAAAAGCCGCTGTCGGAAGCGGCGGGGCTCGGCTGGCAGGGCAAGCACACCAACCTCGTCAGCCGCGAGCATGGCAGCTGGCTGTTCCTCGGCGCGATCTACACGACGCTCGATCTGACGCCGTCGAAGGCGGGGCGCGATACGTGCGGCAGCTGTTCGGCGTGCCAGGAGGCGTGCCCCACCGACGCCTTTCCCGCGCCGTACCGGCTCGATGCGCGGCGCTGTATCTCCTACCTGACCATCGAGCATAATGGCCCGATCCCGGTCGCGCTGCGGCGCGGGATCGGCAACCGCATCTATGGCTGCGACGACTGCCTCGCTGCCTGCCCGTGGAACAAATTCGCCGACACCGCGCACAGGCACAGGGCGTTCCTGCCGCGCGCCGAACTGGCGGCGCCGTCGATCGGCGATCTGCTCGACCTCGACGATGAAGGATTCCGGCAGGTCTTCGCGGGGTCGCCGATCAAGCGGATCGGGCGCGGGCGGATGGTGCGCAATGCGGCGATTGCGGCGGGGAACAGCGGGGACCGAAGGTTTGTGCCGACCTTGAAGCGGCTAGCGCGCGACGAATCCCCGATGGTCGCCGACGCCGCCTTATGGGCGCTCGCCGAGCTGACGCCCTGACGTCCGCCTAACGCCGCAGCGACTGCGCGCAGCTGTTGACCTCGGCGTTGCGGCCGTCGGGGGTGCGCGCATCGACATGCGTCGCGACCGGATCGGCGCCCGCGCGCGGGGCGTAGAAATAGACGTCGAGGATGCAGTTCGAGCCGGCGTACTGGATCTTGCGGCCGGCGCCCTCGGTGACGTCGAGCCGCGGCTTGCCGAACATGCGGCCGATCGCGTCGGCGCTGTTTCCGATCAGCACATTATTCTGCACCGGTCGCACGACCGTCGGCGGCGGCGCGGTGGCGCGCGGCGGCGTTGCGCGCGGAATCGCGGGGCCGGCGCAGGCGCCGAGGGTCAGGCCGAGTAGCCCGGCGACGCCGAGACGGCGGTTATCGATCATATTTCGGGGTTCCCCTTGCCCAGGTGCAGCATGTGAACGGCCATAGCGGCGCTCAATATCGGCGCCAACAAATTGGCGACGGGCACCACGAAGCTTGCGGCGGACAGCAGCCCGAGCGACCAGCGCGCCGGCCGGTCGAAGCGCGGACGGTCGGGGTGGCGCGCGAGCACCATCGCCTCGAGATCGCGGCCGAGCAGCAACGCATTTACGAGCAGCGCGAAGATCGGCGTGCCGATCCCGGTGACGAGCAGCAGGATATAGATGGGCAGCGCGAGCAGGTTGCCGCCGATCAGGCGGACGAGCGAAGCAAGCGCGAGGCGGATATTCTGCCGCCAGCCGACATCGACCGCGCGCGCCGCCGCGGCGGGATAATGACGCCCCTCGACATCGGCGACGATGCCGTCGGCGAACAGGCCGATGACGACGATCGCGACGGCGCGGAAGAGCAGCCAGCTTCCCGCGATGATCAGGAGGATGATCAGCACGCCCGCCATGTCGAGCTGCGCGCCATCGAGCCACTTCCAATGCGCGAGCGCCCAGCGCGCGCCGAAGAAGATCGCGGCGCCCGATGCGACGAGCAGCAGGAGTGTGAGCGCGAGGCTTTGCGCGAGGACGCGGAGCACGCGCGGATGCGGCACGTCTCTGAGCGCGAGCAGGAAAGCGTGGGCGGCGCGGGCCATCGCCGGGGGATGACCGGCGCCGCCGCGTGCGTCAAGCGCCCGCGCTTGCGTTGGCGCGCCGCGGACCCTAAAGCGCGCGCAGCTTTTTCCCACCAGCACAGGATTTTCCATGGCCTCCACCGCCCGTTTCGACGTCGTCGCCATCGGCAATGCAATCGTCGACGTTCTTGCCCGCGCCGACGATGCGCTGATCACCGCCGAAGGCCTGACCAAGGGGTCGATGCGGCTGATCGACGCCGAAGAGGCCGAGCGGCTCTATGCGGCGATGGGCCCGGCGGTCGAAGTGTCGGGCGGCAGCGCGGCAAACACGCTCGCGGGCATGGCGGCGCTCGGCGAACGCTGCGCCTTCATCGGCCAGGTCGCCGACGACCAGCTCGGCCATGTCTTCACGCACGACCTGCGCGCATTGGGCGTCGCCTACGAGACCCCGGCGCTGAAGGAAGGCGCGCCGACCGCGCGCTGCCTGATCCTCGTCACCCCCGACGGGCAGCGCACGATGAACACCTTCCTCGGCGCGAGCCACCTGCTCGAGCAGGCGATGATCGACGAGGAATGGATCGCCGATGCCGAGATCCTCTATCTGGAAGGCTATCTGTGGGATCCCGAACTGTCGCGCGCGGCGATGCGGCGCGCGATCGACGTGTCGCGCGCGGCGGGGCGCAAGGTCGCCTTCACGCTGTCGGACGCCTTCATCATCGACCGCCACGGCGCCGATTTCCGCGCGCTGATTGCCGAAGGGCTGTTCGACATCCTCTTCGCGAACGAGGTCGAGATCCAGGCGCTGGCCGAGACCGACGATTTCGAGGCCGCGGTCGCGAAGATCGCGCCGCAGGTGCCGCTGCTCGTCGTCACGCGCGGCGCGCACGGCGCGATCGCGTTGCAGGGCGGCGAGCGCACCGAGGTCGGCGCCGAGCCGATCGAGCAGGTTGTCGACACGACGGGCGCGGGCGACCTGTTCGCCTCAGGCTTCCTCGCGGGCCTCGCCGAAGGGCGGTCGATGCGCGATTGCCTGACGATGGGCGCGGTGTGCGCGCGCGAGATCATCGCGCAGGTCGGCCCGCGTGCGCAGACCGACCTCAAGGCCAAGGTCGCCGAGCGGCTGGGGTAGGAATCTTTTCGCTTGCGCGGAAACGGCACCGGCCCGCTCCCCCACCCGGCCTCCCATAGACTACTATCGTCGGGGAGGCCGGGAGGGGGAGCGGGCCGGTGCCGGAACTTCTAAGCGCCTTGGCGCGTCCTATGCCGCATCACAGGCATGGGAGTTTCCTTTATGGCCGACGAAATCCACACGACGCGCGATCCCGACGGGACGACGCATACCACCACGGTCATCGACCGCGAACCGCGCCGCAGCGGCGGGATCGGCATGGGGCTGATCTTCCTCGTCGCGATTCTGGTGGCCGCCTTTTTCGCCTATCAGTTCCTTGCGAGCGAAAAGGCCGAAAGCGGCGCGATCAGCGAAGCGGCGCAGCAGGTCGGCGACGCCGCGCAGGATGTCGGTGACGCGGCGCAGAAAGCGGTCGATTAAGAATCAGCTGGCGGGCGCCGCGGCGGGATCGGGGTGCTTCCGGAACAATTCGCGGTCGGCGGGGCCGAAGCCGCGTGTCCAGATCAGCCAGCCATAGATGCCGAGGATGAAGGGCACGCCGACCAGCAGTTCGGCCCATTCGGGCAGCTGGGTCGCGCCCCAGCCGAGCACCGCGGCGCCCGCGGTCGCCCAGACGAGCGCCCAGCGCAGGCTGTTCACCGGGGCGCCGAGAATATGGGCGAGCAGCCGCGCCTTGACCAGCGACGCGAAACCGAGCGCGAGCATCAGCGCAAGCGCGACCGCCGCGGCATAGTAGATCGGCGGCCATCCCATCGACTGCGCGACGAGGATCAGCGCGACGCTGAGCACCGCCTGCAGCGCCAGCGTCGCGAGGCTGATGAGCAGATTGCGGTGGCGCGCGACATAGACGAGCGCGGCTTCGCTGACGACCGCGGTCGCGGCGACGACCTCGGCGGCGAGCAGGAAGGCGAGCGCGGCGGTGCCGCTGACGAATTCGGGGCCGACGAGGCCCATCACCGCCTCGCCCGGAATGCCGAGCGCGAGCGCGACGCCCGCCTGCGCGGCGATGATCCAGAAACCGACCTGGCTGACCTGCGCCGCCACCGCGCCAAGCCGCTTTTCGGCAAGGTTGCGCGTGATCACCGGGCCGAGGATCGGCTCGAAACTCGTCTTGAGCTTTTGCGGCAAGGAGGCGACCTGCTGCGCCATATAATAGATGCCGTAGATCGTCGGCGAGGTGAACTGGCCGAGGATGAAGAGGTCGAGCCGCCGCGTCCCCCATTCGATCGCGTCGGCGGCGGCAAGCGGGGCGTTGCGCCGCGCGAGCAGGATCAGATGCGCCGGATGCGGGCGCCATACGCCGGGGCCGCCATAGTGGCGGATCATCGGGATGAGCGCGGTGAGGAAGGCGCCGACCATCGCGGCGGCATAAGACAGCATCAGCCCGTCGCGCGCCGAAACGAACCAGAAACCCGCCGCCGCGATGCTGATCACCCAGGGTTCGACGATCGCGCGCGCGCGCACCGTCGCGCCGACATCGAATTTATACGCGCAGGCGGCGAGCGCGATGTCGGTTCCCGCGATCACGAAGACGAGCAGCGCCATCCAGCGGTCGGCGCTGTCGACGTCGCCCGCGGGATACATGAGCTGTGGAAACAGGAGGAGAAGCGCCGATCCCGCCGCCGAGACGATGAAGGCGACGAACATGCCGTCCCAAACGACGATACGCTGGTCGGCGCCCTCCGCGCTCAACTGCTCGGCGAGGCCGCGCTTCAGGCCCAAAGTCGCGAGCTGCGCGACGAGTTCGATGACGAGCACGGCAAAGGCGAAGCGTCCGACCGCCTCGGGCCCGTACCAGCGGCCCGCCACATAGAGAAAGGGCAGGCGCGCGACGAGGCGGAGGATGAAGCCGAAGAAATTGGTGCGCCCGCCCTTCGCGAGCGCCGCCGTGTCCGCGTCGCGTGAAGCGACGTCGGGCGATTGGGGCGCGGCTGCGCTGTCGGTCTGGCTCAAGCCTGGCGCCCCTTCTGCTTTGCCCTGAGACGCAGTCTAGCGCGGCCCGAGGGAGCAGGCAATTGTGTGCGGCAATTCATCGCCCTTCGGGTCGCAGCGGACGGCTGAGCAGAGCCTGAATGGCGTCGGCGACGCGCACTTCGCCGGCGACGAGGCGCGCGACGGTATCGGTGATCGGCATGTCGATGCCGTCGGCGCGCGCCGCGGCGGCGACGACCGGCGCGCTGAACGCGCCCTCCGCGACGGTGCGGCGATCGGCCATCAGCATCTCGGCCTTTTCGCCGCGGCCGAGCCCCTGACCGAGCGCGAAGTTGCGCGAATTGGACGAGGTGCAGGTGAGGACGAGGTCGCCGAGCCCCGCGAGCCCGGCAAGCGTTTCGGCCTGCGCGCCGCGCGCGAGACCGAAGCGCGTCATCTCGGCGAAACCGCGGCTGATCAGGGCCGCGCGCGCGTTAAGCCCGAGCCCGGCGCCGTCGACGATGCCGCAGGCGATCGCGAGGATATTCTTGACCGCGCCGCCGATTTCGGCCCCGATCATGTCGGTCGAGATATAGGGACGGAAATGCGGGCGCGCGAGAGCCTGCGCGAGTTCGGTGGCAAGCTTGGCGTCGGCTGCGGCGAGGGTGATCGCGGTCGGCAGGCCCGCGGCGACCTCGTGCGCGAAGGTCGGGCCCGAGAGCACGGCATGCGGGCGCTGTGGCGCGAGATCCTGCGCCATGTCGATCGGGAAGGCGAAGCTGCCCGCTTCCATGCCCTTGCTACAGAAGATCAGCGGCGCGTCGCCCGGCGGCAGGTCGGCGAGCACCGTGCGCAGGAAGGGCACGGGGACGACGATCAGCAGCGCGTCGAGATCGGCCATGTCGGCCAAGCTGCCGGTCGCAGTCAGCGACGGCGATAGCGGTGCGCCGGGAAGGAAGACGGGATTGCGGTGTTCGGCGTTGATCGCGGCAACGACATCGTCTTCGCGCGCCCAGAGACGGACGGGCGCGCCGTCCGCCGCGAGCAGCTGCGCGAGCGCGGTGCCCCAGGCGCCGCCCCCGACGACGCCGAATTTCCCGTATGACGTCATGCTTTCACTCCGGCTCCGCGCACGGCTTCGGCTTCGGGATCGAGCGGCCAGCGCGGGCGCGCGGGCGCGTCGAGCGCGTCGGTAAGCCCGGCGGCAAGGCGTTCGGCGCCCGCCCAGGCGATCATCGCGCCATTGTCGGTGCAGAGCCAGAGCGGCGGCGCGACGAAACCCTTGTCGAAGCGCGCGGCGAGGTTTGTCAGTGCCGACCGGATCGCGCCGTTCGCCGCGACCCCGCCCGCGACGACGAACGCGGTTGCCTCGGGGCAGGCGGCGAGCGCGATGCGGCTGCGGTCGACGAGGCAGTCGACGACCGCCTGCTGGAACGAGGCGGCGAGATCGGGGACGCTGTGCGCGCCGGATGCGGCGGCCCGCGCAACCGCGCTCTTGAGCCCGGCGAAGGAGAAATGCGGCTCGGCGCTGCCGACGAGCGGGCGCGGCAGCGGCACGGCATGCGGATTGCCGTCCGTCGCGACGCGCTCGACCGCCGGGCCGCCGGGATAACCGAGGCCGAGCAGCTTCGCGGTCTTGTCGAACGCCTCGCCCGCGGCGTCGTCGATCGTCGTCGCGAGGCGGCGGTAATCGCCGACGCCCTTGACCAGCAGCAGCTGGCAATGGCCGCCCGAGACGAGGAGCAGCAGATATGGGAATTCGAGGCTCGCGTCGGCGAGCCGCGGGCTGAGCGCATGGCCTTCGAGATGGTTGACCGCGATCAGCGGCTTGTTCGCGGCGTGCGCGAGCGCCTTGCCGGTGACGAGCCCGACCATCACCCCGCCGATGAGCCCCGGTCCGGCGGTCGCGGCGATCGCGTCGACGTCGGCGAGCGACACGCCGGCGTCGGCGAGCACGCCCTCGACGATCGGCGCGAGCCGGTCGACATGCGCGCGCGCCGCGATCTCGGGGACGACGCCGCCATAGGGGCTATGCTCGGCCTCCTGCCCAGCGACGCGCTGCGCCAGGATGCGCCGCTCGCTGTCAACGAGCGCCGCCGCGGTTTCGTCGCAGCTCGATTCAAGGCCAAGGATGAGGGTCATATGTTGCGCGTTCCTTTACCCGCCCCTTTATCGACAGGGCAAGCCGCGCTAGCAGGCGGCTGATGAATGGACTTCCCACCCCCGAAAACCCGCTGCGCATCGGCACGCGCGCTTCGCCGCTCGCGATGGCGCAGGCGCATATGGCGATGGCGGCGCTGATTGCCAGCCATGGCGTGCCCGCCGAGGCGCTCGAAATCGTGCCGATGACTGCGACCGGCGACCGGATCCAGGACCGTGCGCTCGCCGAAGTCGGCGGCAAGGCGCTGTGGACGCGCGAACTCGACGCGGCGCTCGACGCGGGCACGATCGACATCGCGGTGCATTCGCTGAAGGACGTCGAAACGCTGCGCGATGCGCGCTTTTTCCTCGGCGCGATGCTCGAACGCGCCGACCCGCGCGACCGGCTAGTGGTGCGCGAGGGGATAAGGGCCGTGACGATCGCGGACCTGCCGCCGGGCGCACGATTGGGCACGAGCAGCCCGCGCCGCGCGGCGCAGGTGAAGCGGTTGCGCCCCGATCTCGACGCCGTGCTGCTGCGCGGCAATGTCGCGACGCGGCTCGCCAAGCTCGCGGCGGGTGACGCCGATGCGACGCTGCTCGCCGCAGCGGGGCTCGAGCGGCTGGGGATGCACGATGTCGGGACGGTGCAGGACGCGAGGCTGCTGCTTCCCGCGGCGTCGCAGGGCGCGATCGGGATCGAATGCCGCGCCGACGATGCGGGGGCGATCGCGCTGCTCGCCGCGGTCGACCATGCGCCGACACATGGTGCAGTGGCGGCCGAGCGCGCCTTTCTCGCGGCGCTGGGCGGCGACTGCCGTTCGCCCGTCGCGGCGCATGCCTTTTGGCAGGACGATGGCGCGCTGCGCCTCGACGCCGAGATTTTTTCCGAGGATGGCGCCGAGCATGCGGCCGGGCACATCGTCGTGACCGGGCCCGACATGCCCGCCGCGCTGGCGCGCCGCCTGCTCGCCGAGGCGCCCGATAGCGTTCGGGTGTTGTTCACGCCATGACGGACGGGCCGCCGCTGATTGTCACGCGGCCCGAGCCGGGCAATGCCGCGACGGCCCTGCGGGCCCGGGCGATGGGTTTCGAGGTGCATGCAATGCCGCTGTTCGCGGCGCACCCGCTCGACTGGCGCGCGCCCGCCGCCGAAGATTTCGATGCGCTGCTGCTGACCAGCGCCTTTGCCGCGCGGCTGGCGGGCCCCGAAATTACGCGGCTTCAGGCATTGCCCGCCTATGCGGTGGGCGACGCGACTGCGCGCGCGGCCGAGGCGGCGGGATTGCGCGTCGAGATGCGCGGGGCGGCAGGTGCGCAGCCCCTTCTTGATGCCATGGCGTCACGGAATATTCGTTCGATCCTGTGGCTTTGTGGGCGCGAGCGGACCGAGTTCGACTCACGCGGCGCGGCGATCACGCCGCTGCCCTGCTATGCCGTCGATCCCGTGCTGCCGCCCCCCGAATGGACCAGGTTGATCGCGGGGCCGGCGGTGCTGCTCGCGCATTCGCCGCGCGCGGCGAAGCGAATTTCGGATTTGGTCGGCGGCGCGCGTGCGCATCTGTCGCTCGCCGCGATCAGTCCGGCGGCCGCCGCGGCGGCGGGGGAGGGGTGGCGCGATGTCGCGGTTGCCGAACAACCCGACGATGTCGCAATATTGGCACAGGCGCGCGCTTTGTGGCACAAGGGCACGAAATAGGGTCGTTCGAAAGAGAAATATGGCAATCGACAGCTTCGAAACCTCCCCGCCTGCCGACGGGGCGGTCCCGGCGAAGGGGCTATCGTTCCGCGCCCTCGCCATCGGTGCCTTCCTCCTCCTGCTGATCGGCGTCGTCGGCGGCGGCTGGGCGGTGAATCGCTGGCTGGTGGGCAATAATCTGTCGCCCGCCCCAAAAGCCGTCGGCGTTCCGGCGGCGGCCGCCGATCCGCTGCTGACGGGTGGGGTGGTGAAGGGCGGCGCGGCTGCGGCGCCGCTGATGGTGACGCCGGTCGACGGCGCCAATGCGCTTGCGGCGCGCGTCGCCGAGCTTGAGCAACGGCTGTCGCGCATCACGCTCCAGGCCGAATCGGCTTCGGGCAATGCATCGCGCGCCGAAGGGCTGCTCGTCGCCTTCGCGGTGCGCCGCGCGCTCGATCGGGGGCTGTCATTGGGCTATCTCGACGCGCAGCTGCGGCTGCGCTTCGGCGACGACCAGCCGAATGCGGTCAAGACGATCATCGACACGTCGCGCGACCCGGTGACGCTCGAGAGGCTGCGCACCGAACTCGACGCGATGGCGCCGCAGCTCGTCGGGCGCGACGGCGACGGCGACGGCAGCCTGTGGACCGGGCTGCGCCGCGAACTCGGCGAACTGTTCGTCGTGCGCGCGGCCGGAACCAAGTCGCCGCGCGCGTCCGAACGCCTCGATCGCGCGCGGCGCTATCTGTCGGCGGGACAGGCCGACCAGGCGATCGCTGAGATCGAAGCGATGCCCGGCGCGGACGTCGCGGGCGAGTGGCTGATGGACGCGCGGCGCTATCACGAGGCGCGGCGTGCGCTTGACCTGATCGAGACGGCGGCGATATTGGAGCCGCGCGACAGCCCGCCTGCCGCGGCGGCCCGCAAAACGGCCGAACCGACCCCGTAGCGACCCGGTTCCAAGGGTCGCCTTTGAAGAAAGCAGACCCATGGCCCTCGCCGATCCGCAGCGCATCGAGGCGCTCGACCCGCTCGACCCCCTCCAGCTCGACGCCGAACTGAGCGACGAGGAGCGGATGGTCCGCGACACGGCGCGCGCCTATGCAACGGGCGAGCTGTTGCCGCGCGTGACCTCGGCGTTCCTCGATGAACGCTTCGACCGCGAGATCATGTCCGAAATGGGCGCGCTCGGCCTGCTCGGCGCGACGATCGGCCCTGAATATGGCGGCGCGGGGCTGAACTACGTCAGCTACGGCCTGATCGCGCGCGAGGTCGAGCGCATCGATTCGGGATACCGCTCGGCCTGTTCGGTGCAGAGCAGCCTGGTGATCCACCCGATCAACGCCTATGGCAGCGAGGAGCAGAAGCGGAAGTTTCTGCCCGGGCTGACCTCGGGCGAACTCGTCGGCTGTTTCGGGCTGACCGAACCCGACGCGGGCAGCGATCCCGGCGGGATGCGTACGCGCGCCGAAAAGATCGCGGGCGGATATCGCCTCAAGGGTGCGAAGATGTGGATCACCAATTCGCCGATCGCCGACGTTTTTGTCGTGTGGGCGAAATCGGAAGCGCACGACGGCGCGATCCGCGGCTTCGTGCTCGAAAAGGGGATGAAAGGCCTGTCGGCGCCGAAGATCGAGGGCAAAGTGAGCCTCCGCGCTTCGGTCACCGGCGAGATCGTGATGGACGGGGTCGAAGTCGGCGAGGATGCGCTGCTGCCGCATGTCTCGGGGCTCAAGGGGCCGTTCGGCTGCCTCAACCGCGCGCGTTACGGCATCGGCTGGGGCGCGATGGGCGCGGCGGAGTTCTGTTACGAGGCGGCGCGGGGTTATACCGGAGAGCGTCAGCAGTTCGGGCGCCCGCTCGCGGCGAACCAGATCGTCCAGCTGAAGCTCGCCAACATGCTCACCGAAATCGCGCTGGGCTTGCAGGCGGCGCTGCGCGTCGGGCGGCTGATCGACGAAGGGCGGCTCGTCCCCGATGCAATCAGCCTTTTGAAGCGCAACAATTGCGGCAAGGCGCTCGATATCGCGCGCGTCGCGCGCGATATGCACGGCGGCAACGGCATTTCGGCCGACTATCATGTGATCCGCCATGCCGTGAACCTCGAAACGGTGAACACCTATGAGGGCACACACGACGTTCATGCGCTGATCCTCGGTCGCGCGATCACCGGCATTTCGGCCTTTGCTTGATCCCAAGCCGCTCGAAGGCATCCGCGTCGTCGAGCTGGCGCGGGTGCTCGCGGGGCCGTGGTGCGGGCAATTGCTCGCCGATCTCGGCGCCGAGGTGGTGAAGGTCGAGCGGCCGGGCGCGGGCGACGATACGCGCGAATGGGGGCCGCCCTTCGTCACCGGCGCCGAGGGCGAAAATCTCGGCGCCGCCTATTATCACAGCTGCAACCGCGGCAAGCGCAGCGTCGCGATCGATATCGCGAGTGGAGAGGGGCAGGCGGCGGTGCGCGCGCTGCTCGCCGATGCCGATGTTGTGATCGAGAATTACAAGGTCGGCGGGCTCGCCAAATATGGCCTCGACCCGGCGCGGCTGCGTGCCGATTTTCCGCGGCTGGTCGTCTGTTCGATCACCGGTTTCGGCCAGACCGGGCCTTATGCGCACCGCGCGGGCTATGATTATATCGTGCAGGCGATGAGCGGCTTCATGTCGCTGACCGGTGAGCCCGACGGCGCGCCGCAAAAGGCCGGAATTGCCTATGCGGATATCTTCACCGGCATGTATTCGACCGTAGCGATCCTCGCGGCGCTGCGACGCCGTGACGTCACCGGTGCGGGCGCGCATGTCGACATGGCGCTGCTCGATTCGCAGGTTGCGGTGCTCGCCAACCAGGCCGCCAATTATCTGGCGAGCGGCATCGTGCCCAAGCGGATGGGCAACGCGCACGTCAATGTGGTGCCCTATCAGGTCTTTGCGACCGCCGACGGCCAGCTCGTGATCGCGGTCGGCAACGACGGACAATATCGCAAATTGTGCGCGATATTGGGCGTGCCCGAATGGGCCGACGATCCGCGCTTCGTCAATAACGCCGCGCGGCTCGCGAACCGCGCCGAACTGGTTCCGCTGCTCGCGGCGAAGATCGCGACGTGGGAGGCGCAGCCCTTGTCGCTCGCGCTTGAGGCCGAGGGCGTGCCGGCGGGGCCGATCAACGATCTCGCGCAGGTCTTCGCCGATCCGCAGGTCATCGCGCGCGGCATGCGCTTCCGGCCCGAGGGTGCCTTTGTCGATGGCGTCGCGAGCCCGATCGTCATCGATGGTGAGCGTATGGTTGCATCGTCCGGCGCGCCGCCGCTTGGCGGTTAGCGGCAGGTTTCGGCCGAACCGCGACGCTTGCGTAAATCATATCCGTCACCCCGGGCTTGACCCGGGGCCTGCCTATTATTTGACCCGACGTAGAAAGAAGGAAGGCGGGTCCCGGGTCAAGCCCGGGATGACGACTTAGCAAGCGGCAGCTAACCACCCCAAAAGCGGCCATTGAACCGGGGCTTCGTGGGCCGACATGTCGCGAAAGAAAAAGGGGCGCCGCGGCGGACGCCCCCTTCCCCCCTTATTATCCGAAAATCAGAATTTGACGGTGCCGGTGACGAAGATTTGGCGCGGGTTGCCGTAGAAGGCGGTCAGCGTGCCTTCGGTGCCGAGCGCCGAGACCGGCAGGCCGTTGGCACCGAGCGCTGGAACGCCGGTGACCGGGTTGACGACGATGAAGGTATAGCCCGAGGTCTTATATTCCTTGTCGAGCAGGTTCTTGCCGAACACCCCGAGGCTCCAGCGGTCGTCGGGCGCGGTGTAGACGATGCTAGCGTCCCACAGCGCGAAGCCCTTCTGGTCGATATAGGGGTTGGGGATTTCGAACTGATAGGTCTTGCTGCGATAGGAAAGTGTCGTGGCGAAATTGATGTCGCCGTCACCGACGGGGGTCGAATAGGCGAGGGTACCACTGGCGGTCCATTTCGGCGTATTCTGTACCTCGCGGAAATCGGCGACATCGGTGGGAACGCCGCCGATGTTGGTGATATATTCCTTATATTCGGCGTCGATATAGCCGAGCGCGGTCGACAGCGTCAGCCGGTCGCCGACGGTCGCGATATCCTCGCCGAGCCGGGCGCGGCCTTCGAACTCAATCCCCTTGAAGGTCGCCTTGCCCGCGTTCGATACGACGCCGCAGAAGCTCGGCAGGCCTTGCACGGTGCAGGCGACCGAGCCGGGGATCTGGACGTCGGTATAATCGGCGTAGAAACCCGCGAGCGCGAGGTTCAGCGCGCCGTCGAACAGGCTGCCCTTATAGCCGATTTCATAGCTGTCGACCTGTTCGGGACGGAAGCTCAGGAAGGCGGCGACCTCGTCATCGGTCGGCATGCCGGGGGTCGCGGCGGGCGCGTTGACCCCAACGCCGCGCGGGTCGAAGCCGCCGCCCTTGAAGCCTTGCGAATAGCTTGCATAGAGCGTGTGGTCGGGGGTCGGCTTGAACGACAGCGAGGCGCGCGGGGTGAATTTTTCGAAGCTGCGGCTGCCTTCGAAATCGGTGCCCGGCGCGCCGAAGGGCACCCCGGCGCCGCCGAAAACCGGCGACCCGCCGCCGAGATAATTCTGGCGCAGGATCGAGGCTTCACGTTTGTCCCATGTATAGCGGCCGCCGACCGACAGGCTGAGCCGGTCGGTGAAATCGAAGGTCGCATCGCCGAACACCGCGAAGGTCGTGGTGTCGACATCGGCCTCGGTGAAGGCGGTCAGCCCGGCGAAGGTGTTGAAGATGCGCACGTCGAACAAAGTGTCGGCGGTCGCGTCGAGATAATAGAAGCCGAGCAGGCCCTTCAGCCGGTCGCCTTCGTAGAGCAGCTGGAATTCCTGGCTGATCTGTTCGTTGAAATAGAAGCCGGGGACGTCGACGTCGACCGCGGGGAGTGCGTCGAAGTCGATCGGGGTGGCCGAGCGGTCCTTGCGCCACGCGCTGATCGAACGCAGCGTCACCGTGTCGCTGAGTTCGGCGGTGACGTTCATCGCGAGACCATAGGCCTCGATATCCTGCTTCGGATCGTTGAGACCGCCGCGCGAATCGAAGACGTCGTCGAGGACGGGCGCGCCCGTCGCGAGCGAGGGGATCAGGCGGTGGCCGCCGCGAGGATCGCTCTTGTCCTTCGAATAATCGCCGGTGATGCGGATGAGCACGGGGGCGTCGTAGCCGCCGAGCTCGACGGTACCGCGACCCGCCCAGACGTCCTTGTTGTAATTTTCCAGCCCCGTGGTGGGATTGTCGCCGAAGCCGCCGCGCGACAGGCGCGCGACCGAGCCCCCAACACGAAGCAGGTCGCCGATCGGCGCACTCGCGGTGACGACGAGATCGGCCTGATCATAGGTGCCGAGCGTGCCTTTGATCTTGAGCGAGAATTCTTGCGGAAGCGGCTTGGTCACATATTTGACCGCGCCGCCGATCGTGTTGCGGCCATAGAGCGTGCCCTGCGGCCCGCGCAGAATTTCGATGCGTTCGACGTCGTAGATGTCGAGCACCGCGGCCTGCGGGCGGTTGAGATAAACGTCGTCGAGATAGATGCCGACCCCCTGTTCGAAGCCCGACACGGGGTCCTGCTGGCCGACGCCGCGGATGAAGGCGCTGAGCGTCGAGTTCGACCCGCGCGACACTTCGAGCGTCGTGTTCGGGGTCGTCGCGCCGATGTCGGTGATGTCGATCGCGCCCGCCTTTTCGAGCGCCTCGCCCGAGTAAGCGGTGATCGCGACGGGGACGTCGATCAGTCGTTCGTCGCGGCGGCGTGCCGTCACGATGATTTCGTTATCGCCGGCGTCGGTCAGGCCCTCTTCCTGCGCAAAGGCGGGCGGGGCAAAGGCGATCATCGAAAGCGCGCTGGTGGCGAGCACGGCACGGCGCAGCGGGCGGGCGAAAGGACGCATGAAAACTCTCCCATGTGATGGGCGACCCCTCGCCGCCCGGTTTGCTTTTCTTGGGCCGGTGCTTGCCAAGCCGCGCCGCTTCCAATAATGAAACATGAACCAAGTTTCAACTTGGAAACGGACTTCGTCGTTTTTTGCTTGCCAGTGGTGCGGAAATGCCACGATGCAGGCGGAGCCGAACGGAGGGGGAGACGGAAAGGCAGCCATGGATCAGCCGCGGACCGAAACAGGAGAAGGCGCGGGCGATGCGCGCGACAAGACCCCGCGCACCGAACGCGGGCGGCGGACGCTGCGCAAGCTGCTCGACGCGGCGGCGGTCGAATTCGGCGAGCGGGGTTTTCACGAAGCGTCGATCAGCGCGATCACGCGCCGCGCCGGAACCGCGCTCGGCAGCTTCTACACCTATTTCGATTCGAAGGAGGAAATCTTCCAGGCGCTCGTTCGTTATATGAGCGAGCAATTACGCGACCATGTCACGCCGCTCGTGCAGGCGGCGCCCGACGAGATCAGCGCCGAACGCATCGGGCTCGAATCCTATCTAGGCTTCGTGCGCGAGCATAAGGAGATTTACCGCATCATCGACGAGGCCGAGTTCGTCGATTATGCGAGCTATCGCAGCCATTATGAGACGACGGTCGCGCGCGTGCGCCAGCGGCTGGAAAATGGCGCGGCGCGCGGCGAGATTCGCGGCGACGTCAGCGAGATCCACGCTTGGGCGATCGGCGGGATGAACGTGTTCCTGGGAATGCGCTACGGCCTCTGGGATACCGACAGCGATATTTCGGAGATTGCCGCGATCGCGAATGACCTACTCGCGAACGGGCTGAAGAAGCGCGACGAGCCCTAGCGCGAAATCAGGAAGATCGCGTGCTCGGCGCGCCAACTCGCGGCGGCGTCGCTCGCCGGCTTGTCGCCCGACAAATGCCAGACGCGCTCGACCCTGATGCCCTTGACGCGGACGAGGTCGCGAAAGTCGCTGACTGTCACATGGTGGATGTTCGGGGTTTCGTACCAGGCGACGGGGAGCAACCGCGTCACCGGCATCCGCCCGCCCCAGAGCAGCGCGAGGCGGATGCGCCAATGCGCAAAATTGGGAAAGCTGACGAAGGCGCGCGGCGCGATGCGCAGCAGTTCGTCGACCACGCGGTCGGGGCGCTCGGTGGTCTGCAGCGTTTGCGACAGGATCGCATAGTCGAAAGCGTCGTCGGGATAATCGGCAAGGTCGCGGTTGGCGTCGCCTTGGACGACCGACTGGCCGCGCGCGATCGCCGCGGTGACATTGTCGGGATCGATCTCCAGCCCGCGCGCGTCGACGCCCTTGGCGCGGAGCGCCGCCATCAGTTCGCCGTCGCCGCAGCCGACGTCGAGCACGCGTGCGGTCGCGGGAACGGCGTCGGCGATGATCGCCAGATCGGGGCGCAGCTTCATTGTGCGGCCTGCCTGTAAACGTCGGGAAAATGCCGCTGCATGAACGGCGTGCTGTCCTCGATCGCGATCCAGCCGAGCGCGGCATAAAGGCCGTGGGCGTCGCTGGTCGCGAGCATCCAGCGCCGCAGCCCTTGCAGGTCGGGATGATCGTGGAGCGCGGTCACCATGCGCGCGGCGAGCCCGTGCCCGCGATGCGCCTCGAGCACATAGACGTCGGCGAGGTAAGCGAAGGTCGCGCGGTCGGTGACGACGCGGGCAAAGCCGACCTGCTCGCCGCCGGGCGCGAAGATTCCGACGCAGAGCGATCCGGCAATGGCGCGCTCGACCACGGCGCGCGAGATACCCGCGGCCCAATAGCTTTGCGCCAGAAAAGCGTGGATCGCGTCGACCTGCATGTCCGCAGGATCGAAGGACAGGCGATGGGCGCCGGTCATGCGAGACCCGCCCGCAAGGAGCCCGCGACGAGCCGGTCGAGTGCGGGCACGTCGAGGAGGAAGCTGTCGTGGCCGAAGGGCGCCGACAGTTCGACGAAGCTCGCCGCGGCGCCGACGCTTTGCAGCGCCTGGACGACGCGGCGCGATTCGGAGGTCGGATAGAGCCAGTCGGTGTCGAAGCTGACGAGCGTGAAGCGCACGTCCCTGGCGCCCGCGAAGGCGCCGGCGAGGCGGCCATCGTGCGGGTCGGCAAGGTCGAAATAATCCATCGCGCGCGTGATATAGAGATAGGCGTTGGCGTCGAAGCGGTCGGTGAAGGCGAGCCCCTGATGCCTGAGATAGGATTCGACCTGGAAATCGGCATCGAAGCCGAAGCTCTTGATGTCGCGCGCCTGCAGGCGGCGGCCGAATTTCTCGGTCAGCCCCGCTTCGGACAAATAGGTGATGTGCGCCGCCATGCGCGCGACCGCGAGCCCCTTGGTGGGTGCGCGCGCGCTGCCATAATATTGGCCGTCCTGCCAGTCGGGGTCGGCCATGATCGCTTGCCGCCCAACCTCGTGGAACGCGATATTCTGGGCCGAGTGGCGCGCCGCGCTTGCGATGACGAGCGCCGAGGCGAGCCGATCGGGATAGGTCGCGGCCCAGGCGAGCGTCTGCATCCCGCCCATCGAGCCGCCGACGACGGCGTGCAGGCGCGCGATGCCGAGATGGTCGAGCAGCATCGCTTGCGCGCGGACCATGTCGGTGATGGTGATGACGGGAAAGGCCATGCCGAGCGGCGCGCCCGTCGCCGCGTCGGGGGTAGCGGGCCCGCTCGTCCCCATGCAGCTGCCGAGCACATTGGCGCAGATGACGTGGAAGCGATCGGTGTCGATCGGCTTGCCTGGGCCGACCATGCGCGCCCACCAGCCGGGCTTGCCGGTTCCGGGATGGTCGCTCGCGACATATTGGTCGCCGGTGAGCGCGTGGCAGATCAGCACCGCGTTCGACTTGTCGGCGTTGAGCGCGCCATAGCTTTGCCAGGCGATCGTCACCGACGGCAGCACCTGCCCGCTGTCGAGCGGCAGCGGTGCGTCGATCGTCACGCCCTGATGCTGAATCTGGTGGAGAAGGCTCGCCATCGTTTGCGCGGGGCTAAGCGGGAGCGGGGATGCTGTCAACGTGCTGGACTCGATGCTGGACTTGGGGCGCACAGCCGCTAAACCGCGCGGCATGACCGACGCGACCGAAACCCTTACGCCCAAGCCGTGGATCAGCGGCATTGCTCCCTATGTTCCCGGCAAGTCGGCCGGCGCCGACGGGCGCCCGCTGATCAAGCTGAGCGCGAACGAAAATCCGCTCGGCACCGGTGAAAAGGCGCGTGCGGCCTTTGCCACGGCGCAGGGTGCGGCCGACGCGCTGTCGCGTTACCCCGATCCGGGTTCGGTGGAGCTGCGCGAGACGATCGCGGCGAAGTTCGGGCTCGATCCGGCGCGGATCATTTGCGGCAACGGGTCGGACGAACTGCTCCACCTCGCGGCGGGCACCTACGCGGGCGTGGGCGACGAGATTCTCTATGTGCGCTATGGCTTTGCGGTCTACGAGATCGCGGCGCGGCGCGTCGGCGCGGTGCCCGTCGAGGCCGATGATCGCGACTATGCGACCGACGTCGACGCTTTGCTCGCGGCGGTGACCGACAAGACGCGCGTCGTCTATCTCGCCAATCCGAACAATCCGACCGGCACGCTCGCGACGCGCGAGGAGGTCCAGCGGCTCTATGCCGGGTTGCCCAAAAATGTCCTGTTCGTGATCGACCAGGCGTATAGCGAATATCTGTCGGAGGCCGAGGACGACGGCGGGCTCGAACTCGCCAGGACGCAGCCGAACGTGTTCATCACGCGCACCTTTTCGAAGATCCACGGGCTCGCCGCCGAACGCATCGGCTGGGGCTATGCCGCAGCCGAGGTGATTTCGGCGCTGCATCGTATTCGTTTGCCGTTCAACGTGACGCGCGCCGGACAGGCGGCGGCGGTCGCGGCGCTCGGCGACGAGGAATTCGTCGCGCACAGCCGCGAGCATAATGCGACATGGCGCGCCTGGCTGGCGGGCGAACTCGAAAGCCTCGGCAACCATGGCGTGCGCGTCGTGCCGTCGGCGTGCAATTTCCTGCTCGTGCTGTTCGAGGGCGATGTCAGCGCCGAGACAGTCTACAACCGGTTGATGGACGCGGGCTATATCGTCCGCTGGCTGCCCGGGCAGGGGCTGCCCAATGCGCTGCGCATGACGATCGGCACCGAGGACGAGACGCGCGGGCTCGCGGCGGCGATCCGCGCGGCGCTGAACGGCTGATGGCGATCCGCAAGGTCGCGATCGTCGGGCTGGGCCTGATCGGCTCGTCGATCGCGCGCGCGGTGGGGGAACGGTTGCCGCAAGTGGCGGTGACCGGCCATGACGCCAGCGACGATGTGCGCGGCGTGGCGCGTGCGCTGGGCCTTTGCGACGCGATCGTCGACGATCCAGTTGCCGCGGTGGCCGATGCCGACCTCGTCATCCTCGCGGTTCCGGTCGGGCGCATGGCCGACGCGGCGGCGGCGATCGCGCCGGGGCTGAAGACGGGAGCGATCATTTCGGACGTCGGCTCGTCGAAGGCGGGGGTCGCCAACGCGCTCGCGCAGGCGCTGCCCGATCACATCGTCATTCCGGCGCACCCCGTTGCGGGGACCGAGAACAGCGGACCCGCCGCCGGTTTCGCGAGCTTGTTCGAAGGCCGCTGGTGCATCGTCACGCCGGGCGCGCGCGCGCCGGACGACGCTGTGGCGGCCGTGACGGGCTTCTGGCAGGCGCTCGGCGCGCGGGTCGAGACGATGGGCGCCGCGCACCACGACATGGTGCTCGCGGTGACGAGCCATTTGCCGCACCTTATCGCCTATACGATCGTCGGCACTGCGAGCGAACTCGAAGAGGTTACCGAGAGCGAGGTGATCAAATATTCGGCGGGCGGTTTCCGCGACTTCACGCGCATCGCGGCGAGCGACCCGGTGATGTGGCGCGACGTGTTCCTTGCCAACAGGGATGCGGTGCTCGCGACCCTGCAGCGCTTCAACGAGGATCTGACCGCGCTCCAGCAGGCGATCCGGCGCGGCGACGGCGCGAGGCTCGAGGACTGGTTCACGCGCACGCGCGCGATCCGGCGCTCGATCATCGAACAGGGACAGGATGATGCGGCGCCCGATTTCGGGCGGAAACATTAGTCCACCGAATCATCTCCAACCGCCGTTCGTATCGAGCGAAGTCGAGATACGCCAGCACAGCCCAAGCCTTCGCGTGTCTCGACTTCGCTCGACACGAACGGATTAAGGGGCTTTGTAGCCTTCCAGCAACGCCTCGGGTGGGTTCAGCGCGTTGATCGCGCGCCAGACGCGCTCCTCGGCCTCTTCGCGCGGCAGGCCGGCGGGGATGGTTCCGCCGACCTTGTAAGTGATCGTCCCCGACCATTTGACCCAGCGGCGCGGCGGATAGGCGATGCCGCTGTTCACCGCGACGGGGATAACGGGCACGCCGAGCAGGCGGTAGATGCCGGCAAAGCCCGAACGCAGTGGCGGTGCGAGCCCATGCGGAATGCGCGTTCCTTCGGCGAACAGCACGAGCGGGCGATCCTTGGCGAGCGCGGCCTTGGCGGCGTTCAGCATCGCGCGCATCGCCTTGCCGCCCCCGTCGCGGTCGACAGGAATCAGCCCATAGAAATGCGCCGCCTGTCCCCAGACGGGGATATTGAAGAGCTGCTCCTTCGCAAAGACGGCCGGATGCTTGAACAGCCCCGGCTGCTCGATCGTCTCGAACGCGCCCTCATGCTTGAAGACATAAAGTACGGGAATGTCGGGCATGTCGCCCTCGACGACGATCCGCTGGCCGAGGACGAAGCGGCAGATCAGCCGGTGGAACTGCGCCCAGATGCGCACGAACCATATCGTGGCGCGGTGCGATACCGGCAGCGAGACGACGGCGCCGATCGAGCTGATGCTGCTCATCAGGACGAACAGCAGCCAGAACAGGATCGAGCGGATCAGGGCGATGGTGTAGCGCATCGGCGCAGGTCTTAGAGCCCGAGGAGGCCGCCCGCCAGCCCCGCGAGATATTTATGATATTCGCGAAACAGCGTCGCGAAACTCGGCTGGCTGCGCACCGCGTCGGGCAGGATCGTTACCGTGTCGCCGACCGCGCGGCCGATTTCATATTCGGCGCGGCGCATGTGCCAGTCGGTGGTGACCAGCCGGATACTCTTGTACTTGCGCCGCTGTGCCCAGGTCGCGACCTCGGTCGCGTTCGAGCGCGTATCCTCGGCCTCGAACCCCAGCGCGATGCAGCAGTCGAAGAGCGATACCGGACGCTTATATTCGGCGGCGAGTTCGCGCGGCTTCACCTCGCGCGCGACGCCGCTGATGAGCAGGCGCTGGGCATCGCCCGCCTCGAGCCGTTCGAGCGCGCGGTCGATGCGGCCGGGGCCGCCGGTGAGCACGACGATCGCATCGGTCTTTTGCGCGTCGGCGGGCAGCGGCAACAGCAGCGCAAACCATGCGAAGCCAAGCACCCAGGCCAGAAACAACAGGGAAATCAGGCGCTTGATCATAAAATCTTCTTGAGCGCCGCGAGCAGGGTCTGCCGCGCGGTGAGGGCAGCGAGCGCGATAGCCAATAGCGGCAGCGCCAGCAAGAGCGCCCAGCCCGCGGGGCCGAGTGACGCGGTCGCGGCGAGGCCCGCGGTGACCCCCGACCATTGCCAGCCGATCAGCAGCAGGATCGCCGCGGCGACGGTGCTGCCGAGCGCGATGCCATAGGCGGTGTCGATCGCGATGCGGCGCTGGAACAGCCGCGTGATCTGGCGGTCGGTCGCGCCGATCATATGGAGCATCTCGATCGTCGCATAATGGGTGCCGAGCGCGGCGCGCGCGGTCATGATCACCACCGCGGCGCTCGCCGCCGCCATCAGCAGCACCATGGCGCCGGCGATCCACGCGAGCGAGCGGATGAGCCGCGCGACCGGCCCCAGCCATTCGGCGTGCGGGATGATCCGCGCGCCCGGCGCCTCGCGCGCGACGAGGGCGTGGAGCGCCTCCATATGGCTGCCGCGGTCCTCGCCGACGAAATCGACATCGACAAGGGCGGGCAGCGGCAGCGACTTCAGCACGGGGTCGTCGCCGTCGGCGCTGCCGAACCATTGGCCGAGCGTCGCCTGCAGCTCCTCGCGCTCGACCGACCGCGCCGACCGCACGAACGGCTGCGCGGCGGCGGCGCGGCGGAGCGCCGCCGCTTGTTCGGCGCGCGTCACCGGATTGGCGGTGACGATCTGGACGGTGACGCGCCCCGCGATCGCGTCGCCGATCGCGTTCGCCGAGCGTGCGAGGCCGACCCCGGCGGCGGCAGCGAGCAAGGTCAGCATCATCAATATCGCGACCACCCACGGCGTCGGTCCCGATAGCCGGCGATCGGGGAGCAGGCGGCGATGCTGGACGGGGACGCGCGGGATGATCATGCCCGGCCCTTCATGCGCGGTTCGCCGGTGGATAGCGCAGCGCGCCGGTGGGGTCGGCGAGGCGCCCCCTTTCGAGCCGCATCATCTGCGCATTTTCGACGCGGCTTATCAGGTGGATATCGTGGGTCGCGACGACGACGGTGGTGCCGAGGCGATTGAGCGCCTCGAAAAGCCCCAAAAGGCGCATCGCCATGTCGGGGTCGACGTTACCCGTCGGCTCGTCGGCGACGAGCAATTGCGGGCGCGCGATCACCGCGCGCGCAATCGCGACGCGCTGCTGTTCGCCGCCCGACAAGGTCGCGGGGCGCGCGTCGGCGCGGTCGCCGAGCCCGATCCAGCTCAGCATCTCACCCACCGGGCCCGAAAGATCCTCCTCGCTGACCCCCGCGATGCGCAGCGGCAGCGCGATATTGTCGCGCGCGCTCAGATGCGGGATCAGGCGGAAGTCCTGGAAGACGACGCCGATGCGGCGGCGAAAGCCGGGAAGGCGGTGGCGCGGCATCGCGACCAGATCCTCGCCGAACAGGCGGACGATGCCGCGGCTCGGCCGCTGCGCCAGATAGAGCATCTTGAGCAGCGACGTCTTGCCCGCACCCGACGCGCCGGTAAGGAAATAGAAGCTGCCCGGCTGGAGGTTGAAGCTGATGTCGGAGAGTATTTCGGCATCGGGACCGTAGCGCAGCCCGACGCCGTCGAATTCGACCATCGCGCCGCCGGGGCGCACCGGGGACGCGTCGGTCATGACGTCGCGCCGCAGCGATCGTGCGCCTGCGCGGGGTCTGGGGTCGGGTGCGCTGGTCCGCTCATCCGCTTGCCTGTCGCACGGCTATCCACAGAGGACAAGGCGCGAGTGGAACGCGGCGCTTGCAACGCGCGAATCGGCGTGTTTAGAGGGATCCCATGATCCTTGCCTGCCCGTCTTGCCACACACGCTATGTCGTTCCCGATACGGCGATCGGTCCGACGGGGCGCACGGTGCGCTGCGCCAATTGCCGCCACAGCTGGTTCCAGGAGCCCGCGGCGGCGCCTGCCACAGCCGCCGAAACCCCGGCCCCGGCGCCGAGCGCGCCGCCATCTTCGCCGGCGGCCGAACCTGCGGCGACCTATTCGGACATTCCCGAACCTTCGCCAGATCCCGCCCCGCCTCCGCCGGCCTTTGCCGCGGCTGCGGATCGTGCCCCGCGTGCGGCGCCAGCCGTGGATGAGGCGCCGCTGCCCTTCCGCCGTCCGCGGCGTAATCCCGCCAAACGTTGGACCGCGATCGCCGCAACCGCCGCCGTGCTGATGATCGCTGCGACCGCGGGGCTCGCCTATTTCGGCCTGCCGGGCTGGGCGCAGGGGCTCGGCCTGCCGGGCGGCGTCGACGAGCCCGATCTGGTGATCGAGCTGCCGCCGAACCAGGATCATCGCGAACTCGCCGACGGGACGATCTATTTCGCCGCGTCGGGTGTGATCATCAACCCGACCGACCGCGAACAGCGCGTGCCGCCGATCCTCGCCGAGCTGCGCGATGCGCAGGGCACGATCGTTTACAGCTGGACGATCAAGCCGCCGGTGCGGATGCTGCCGCCCAACGAGAAGGTCAATTTCAGCGAGGCGAAGCTCGACATCCCGCGCCGCGCGACGCAGCTGACGGTGAGCTGGGCACTACCGAAAGGCTGAGATTTCAGGATATTATCCTGACGTCACGCCGTCATAGCAGCAGCGCGGCCCCCAGCGAGAGGAGAAAGCTGGTCAGCGTCGCGACGATGATCGGCGCGAAGCTCCGCCATCCCTGATCGAGGAGCAGGTGCAGCCGCGCCTTCATCGCGGTGGCGACGATCGCGAGAAGGAGCAGCGCTTGTGCACTCGTCGCCGCGGCGTTCTGTGCGGGCTTGGGAATCGCGACGAGCGAATTGATCGCCGCGAGGGCGAGGAAGCCGAGGATGAACCAAGGCAGGCGGAACGGAATGCGCGTCTTGGTGCCCGCTTCGCCGCTGCGGCCGAGCCAGAGCGCGATCAGCATCAGCATCGGGGCGAGCAGCGCGACGCGCGTCAGTTTGACGATCGTCGCGACCTCGCCCGCCGGCTGCGAGAAGGAAAAGCCGCCGCCGATCGCCTGCGCGACGTCGTGGACCGACGCGCCGATCAGGAAACCCGCCTGCGCATCGGTCAAGCCGAGCTGCGCCGCAAGCACGGGATAGAGCGTCATCGCCAGCGCGCTCGCGACGGTGATGCCGACGAGGGTAAGGGTGAAGCGCGCCTGGTCGATACGCTTGTCGCCGATCAGCGAATAGAGCGCGAGCGCCGCCGACGCGCCGCAGATCGCGGTCGCGCCGCCCGCGAGCAGCGCGGCCTGCTTGTCCTGCCGGAACAGCGGCGCGGCGACGACGGTCATAACGATCACCGCGAGCATGATGAGTACGAGCAGCGCGAAGGGCAGCGGTCCCAGCTCTGAGAGCTGTTCGGCCGTGATCCGTGCGCCGACGAGGACGATGCCGATGCGGAGCGCGGTTTGCGACATCAGGTCGAGCCCGGCGTGGGTGCGCTTGTCCTGTGACAGGAAGGACAGCGCGAGGCCGATAAGCAGCCCCATCAGAACGATCGGCGCGGCATAATGGTCGGCGAGCCACGCGGCGGCGAGCGCGGCGATCGCGGTGACGAGAATGCCCGGAAGATATTCGCGCCAGCGATGCCGCGCGGGCGGGTTCGCCTCGAGCTGCATCTCGCCATAAAGGTCGGCCGCCATCGGCCAGCTCTGTTCGGATTGTTTCACCAACGCTCGCGTCCTCTTTGCGGGGCCCGCTTCGCATATCCGCGCGTCCCGGTCGATAGGCCATTGCTGGCGGGCCAAGGGCTTGCTAGAGGCCGCGCTCTATCAGCACCCGTAGCTCAGCTGGATAGAGCGCTGCCCTCCGAAGGCAGAGGCCAGGGGTTCGAATCCCTTCGGGTGCGCCAGATAGTTTCAACCGGACGTTTCAGGCCGGTGACCCTAGGGAGACAGGCGCCGGATGTACGACCTGCTGGCCGGCCTGTCGGTGATCGAAGCTTCGTCCTTTGTCGCCTCTCCGACCGCCGGGCTTTATTGCGCGCAAATGGGTGCCGAAGTGATCCGCGTCGACCAGATCGGCGGCGGACCCGATTTCCGGCGCTGGCCAGTGACCGCGGCCAATGACTCGCTCTATTGGGAAAATCTCAACCGCGCGAAAAAGTCGGTCGCGCTCGACCTCGGCCGGCCCGAAGGGCGCGAGCTCTTGCAGGAACTGGTGCGTGCGACGGGGCAGTTCGTCACCAACTTCCCGGTCGGGGGCTTCCTGTCGCACGACAAGCTCGCCGAAGGGCGCGCCGACCTGATCACCGTGCGCGTCATGGGCTGGGCCGACGGTTCGCCCGCGCTCGACTATACAGTGAACAACAGCGTCGGTTATCCGATGCTGACCGGCGCGGGACCCGATCCGGTCAATCATGTGCTGCCCGCATGGGATCTGTTGACCGGCGCCTATGCCGCCTTTGCGCTGCTCGCGGCGATCCAGCGGCGGAGCGTCAGCGGCGAAGGCGGCGAGGTGCGGATTCCGCTGTCCGACGTCGCGATCGGCACCGTCGCCAACCTCGGAGGGGTGGCGGAAATGCTCTATACGGGCGCGAACCGGCCGCGGCTCGGCAACGCGGTCTACGGTCTGTTCGGGCGCGATTTCGTGACGCGCGACGGACGGCGCACGATGATCGTCGTCGTCACGCCGCGCCAATGGACGAATCTGATCGCCGCGCTGGGACTCGGCGACGCGATCGCTGCGATCGAAAGCGATCGCGGCGTGTCCTTCGCGGCCGATGACGGGCTGCGCTTCGATCACCGCGACGCGCTCTATCCGCTGTTCGAGCGTGCGATCGCGGCGCGCGACCATGATGGTCTGGCGGCCGCCTTCGACGCCGGCGGGATCGTCCATTCGCCCTATCGCACCATGTATGACGCGGTACAGGATCCCGCGCTCGTCGCCGAAAACCCGATCTTTGGCGCCGCGGAGAATCCGAGCGGCTTCGCCTATCCCGCAGCGGGTGCCTTTTCGACGATCCCGCAGGCGACGCGCCATTCGCCGCGCGCTGCCCCGCTCAACGGCCAGCATTCGGAAGAAGTGCTCGCCGATCGCCTTTCGCTTTCCTCGGGCGAGATCGCCCGCCTGATCGATGCCGGTATCGTCGGCGTCGCCAACACCGGAGACTGACACATGACCCTGCGCCGCGCCGCCATCGTCGCCCCGATCCGCACCGCCGTCGGCAAATTCGGGGGCGCGCTTTCGTCGATGACCGCGGGCGACTTGGGCGCGGTGATATTGAAGGCGCTGGTCGAGCGGACGAAGATCGACCCGGCGCGCGTCGACGACGTCGTCTTTTCGCAGGGCTATGGCAATGGCGAAGCGCCCGCGATCGGCCACTGGTCGTGGCTCGCCGCGGGGCTGCCGCTCGAAGTGCCGGGTTATCAGCTCGACCGCCGCTGCGGATCCGGCCTCCAAGCCGTCGTCAACGCCGCGATGATGGTGCAGACGGGTATGTCCGACGTCGTAGTCGCGGGCGGCGTCGAATCGATGTCGAACGTCGAACATTACAGCACCGACATTCGCAAGGGCGTGCGCGCGGGCAACCTGACGCTCCACGACCGGCTGACGCGCGGGCGGCTGATGTCGCAGCCCGTCGAACGCTTCGGGGTGATCAGCGGCATGATCGAGACCGCCGAAAATCTCGCGAAGGATTATGACATCTCGCGCGAAGCGGCCGACGCTTATGCGGTGCAAAGCCACCAGCGTGCCGCCGCGGCGTGGGCGAAGGGGCTGTTCGACGACGAGCTGGTGCCGGTCAGCGTGCCGCAAAAGAAGGGCGATCCCGTGATCTTCGCGCATGACGAGGGTTATCGCACCGATGCGAGCATGGAAACGCTCGGCAAGCTGCGCCCGCTCGAAGGCGGCGTCGTCACCGCGGGCAATGCGAGCCAGCAGAATGATGCCGCCGCAGCGTGCCTTGTCGTCGCCGAGGACAAGCTCGACGAACTCGGATTGGAACCGATCGCCTGGTATCACAGCTCGGCGGCGGCGGGCTGCGACCCGAGCCGGATGGGGATCGGGCCGGTTCCCGCGGTCGAGCGGCTGTTCGCACGCAGCGGCCTCGGCTGGGACGACATCGACCTGGTCGAGCTCAACGAGGCTTTCGCGCCGCAGGTGCTCGCGGTGCTCAAGGGCTGGGGCTGGTCGGACGATGACAGCCGCAATGCGATTTTGAACGTCAACGGATCGGGCATCTCGCTCGGCCACCCGATCGGCGCGACCGGCGGGCGCATCCTTGCCAATCTGACGCGCGAACTGGTGCGCCGCGACGGGCGTTACGGGCTCGAGACGATGTGCATCGGCGGCGGGCAGGGCATCGCCGCGATCTTCGAGCGCGCCGCCTGAGCATGGCCGATTTGCGGGAGGCGCTGACGGCGGCACAGGCCTATCGCGACGCGGCGCGGGCGGCGCTGGCCGAGCGGTTGGCGGCACGACCGATCGACCACGAGCAACGCGCGGCGCATGGTTTCGCGTGGGTTGCGACGACGGTTGCGGCGCTCGAAGCGACGCTGGCGTGGCGTGAGTCCGGGCCGGACTCGAACCCCCTCGACGCGAAGATCGCCACACTGGCCTTCGCCGAAAGCATTGGCCAGCTCGCCGGCGGCCTGCCGATGGGGCAGAACGAGATGTTCCGTCCCGCCGACCTTGGGCTGAGCATCGAAGCGCGCACGCTCGCCGATGCCTGCGCGAGACTGCTCGACGCCGACCATGCCGCGACCCGCGCCGCCGTCGCCGCCGATCTCGCCGAGGGGCAGTGGCCGAGCGAGACGCTGCACGACGCCGATCTCGACGCGATCCGCGAACAATATCGCCGCTTCACCGACGCGGCGATCTTGCCCAACGCCCACGGCTGGCATCTTGCCAACGACCTGATCCCCGATGCCACAGTGCAGGCGATGGCCGATCTCGGCACCTTCGGCGTCTGCATCCCCGAGGAATATGGCGGGCTCGGGCTCGGCAAACTCGTCATGTGCATCGTCACCGAGGAATTGTCGCGCGGCTGGATCGGCGCCGGGTCGCTCGGCACGCGGTCGGAGATTGCGGGCGAGCTGATCGCGATGGGCGGAACCGATGCGCAGAAGGCCGAATGGCTGCCCCGGATTGCGAGCGGCGAAGTGTTGCCGACCGCGGTGTTCACCGAACCCGACGTCGGATCGGACCTCGGATCGCTCCAGACCCGCGCCCGGCGCGAGGGCGATCATTGGGTCATAGACGGCGCGAAAAACTGGATCACCCACGCTGCGCGCTCGGACCTGATGACGCTGCTCGCGCGCACCGTTCCGCAAGCGAAGGGTTATGCGGGGCTGTCGATGCTGCTCGTCCCGAAGCCGCGCGGGACCGAGGCCGAACCCTTCCCCGCCAAGGGCATGAGCGGCAGCGAGATCGAGGTGCTCGGCTATCGCGGGATGCGCGAATATGCGTTGCAGTTCGATGCGATGCACGCCCCCGCCGACGCGCTGCTCGGTCGCGTGGAGGGGCAGGGGTTCAAGCAGCTCATGCGCACCTTCGAGGGGGCGCGGATCCAGACCGCCGCGCGCGCGGTCGGGGTGGCGCGGCGCGCGCTCGAGCTCGGGCTGGACTATGCGCTGAACCGCAAGCAGTTCGGCAAGGCGATCGTCCATTTTCCGCGCGTCTCGGACAAGCTCGCGATGAGCCTCGTCGACTTCGTGATGGCGCGCGAATTAAGCTATGCCGCCGCGCGCGCGAAGGACAGCGGCAAGCGCTGCGATATCGAAGCGGGGATGGCGAAGCTGCTTGCCGCGCGCGCCGCCTGGTCGAACGCCGATGCGAGCCTGCAGATCCACGGCGGCAACGGCTATGCGCTCGAATATGAGATCAGCCGGATTCTGTGCGACGCGCGTATCCTCAACATCTTCGAAGGCGCCGCCGAGATTCAGGCGCAGGTGATCGCGCGCGGGCTGATAGAAGGGCGCAATTAGAGCCAGAGCAAAGGCTGGCGCACTGGGAAGTTGCGCACGACCTCGCCGACAACGGGGTCGGGGTTCAGCCGCTGCCATAGGGCAAGCCAGTCGCCGCGTGTCTGCGCGAGGCCGCCGAAGAGCAGGCTCGGCTGGCGTACCGGGAAACCGTCCCAATATTCGATATCGGGCGGCAGCGGCCATTTCGCCTTGTCGGCGATATAGGGCGCCATCCATGCGATCGCGTCGCCGATCGAGCGGCCGTCGGGGGTCTTCCAGCCGATCAGCTCGCCGCCGCCGAGCAGCCACGCCAACGCGGCGAGGACGTCGAGGTTGAAGAGCGAATAGGCGTAGGGCTTGGTGCGCGCGAGTTCGAGCGGCTGGCGGCCGTCGACGGCGATCTGCGTGGGGATGATGATCGTCTCGAGCCGCATTCGGGCATCGGCGAGGATGTCGTCGCGGCCGAGCAACGCGGCGAAGGAGGCCGCCTGTAGCAACCAGCAAGTGCCGTGGTTGTTTTCCTCGTCGCGCTCTTCGGTGCCGAAGGGCGAGGTGGTGAGCCAATCCAGATAGGATGCGAACCAGCCTTCGACGTCGGCGCGGATCGCGGCATAGCCCGGCGCGTCCTTGCGAGCGAACAGCGCGGCGGCGCGTGCGACCTCGACGATCTGCAGCGTGTCGATCACCCCGATCGCGCGACCGCTGTTGACGCCGATGATCGCCTGCGCATGGTCGAGGTTCGGGTTCATGCGCGTGGCTGGGGCGACGAACCATGCGTGGAGGTGGCGCATCGCGGCGTCGGCGAAGCGGGCCTCGCCGGTGAGATCCCACAGCGCCGCGAGCGCGGGGACGGTGCGTCCGAAAGCGATCAGCGCGTCGCGGTGGCCGTCGAACTTGTCGGGGTTCGAGCGGCCGTCGCGGCGTATATAGGCGCCGCCGGGGTTCGCCGGATCGGGCCACCAATAATCGCCTTCCGAATAATAATCCTGCGGTCCCGCAGGGCTGCGCGGTGCGGGGATCGCGGCGATGGTGCGCGGCTCGGCGCCAAGCAGGGCTTCGGCTTGTGGCAGCAGGCGGCGGCGCTCGATCGCGCGAATGTCGAGCGCGCCGGGCTGCGGGCGTGCCCATGCCGCGGGCGCCGCTAGCGCGGTGAGGAGCAGGGTGCGGCGTGCGATCATTGGAGGCTCTTTGGAGCGATGCGACGGCGAAGCAACAGATCGCCATCGACTGCGCGCGGATAGGCGCCCGGTCCCCAGGCATCGTCGGCGCGCACGAGCAGCCGGTCGAGCATCGCGGCGGGCCAGCCCTGTTCGTTGTACGGCCAGTCGGATGCGCGGCCGCGATATGCGGCGACATAGTCGGTCGCCTGGCGCAGCGAGCGGCCGCGTTCCTCGGCGCGATAGAGGTCGATGCCGAGGCACGCCGCGCTGTCGGCCAGCGTATAGGCGGCATCGAGCGCATAGAGCGAATAATGGAAGCTGCGCGTTCGCGTCAGCTCCTTGGGCAAGGCGCCCGAGGGATCGACTTGCCGTGCGAGGCGCGTTGCAGGAAAGGCCGCCACGATCCGGCGTGCGACATCGGGCCGCCGCGCGAACAGCGCGAAGCGCGCGACCTGCGCGTCGTACCAGAGGCCATGGTTGTTCGAGGCCTTGCCCTCCGCCCTGCCGTTCGGACTCGTCAGCATCCAGTCGAGATAGCGCGAAAACCAGCCTTCGAGCGCGGTCATTTCGGCCGGCGTCAGCGCGCCCGACGGCGCGATCAGCCCGGCGGCGTCGATCGCCGCGATAAAGCCCGCGCCGTCGAGCACGCCTTCGGCGCGGCCGTTCGACACGCCGGGCACGGCCTGCGCGAAATTCATGTTCGGGTTCATGCGCGTCGCGGGATCGAGGAACCAGGTTCGGATGACGCGCGCGGCGCCGTCGGCATATTTTCGATCGCCGCTGTAATAATAAGCGAGGCCGAGCGTGTCGGCGTCGCGCACCATGCGCGCAAGCGCGGCGCGGTCGAAGCGGTCCGATTCGATTTCGGGATTGGTGTCGCCGTCGCGGCGCACATAGGCGCCCTTCGGATCGGCGGGGTTCGGCCACCAATAGCGCGCGAGGCTGACATAATCGTGGCGGTCGCCCGACACGGGGATGCTGCGCTTGTCGGTCACCGAGGCGGGCTTGGCCGCGAGCGCCTTTTCGGCGCGCGCGATCAGGTCGCGGTAAGCGGCGCGGATCGCAGGATCGTTCGGCAGCGCCGCCTTGATCGCTTCGAGATCGGCGGGGCGCAGCGCGAAGGTGCGGCCGCCGTCGAAGGGGACCGAATAGCCTTCGCTTGCATCGCAAACGGGCGCCGCGACGGGCAAGGAAAAAGCCGCCGCCGCGGACGGAGTCGCGGCGGCGGCCAGGATAGCCCAAGGGAGTCGGGCTAAACTCGCTGGCTTCACAGGCGGACCCGGAAGCCGAAGAAATATTGCGTGCCGCTGCGCGACACTTCGGCGATGCTGTCGTATCCGCCCTTGTACATGATGTCGTTGGTGCCGGTGACGTTGAGCGCCTGCAGCTTGAGCTGGACATTCTCGGTGAGATTATATTGCGCCGACAGGTTGATGTAGGTCGCGCCGCGGATCTCGCGGTTGGTGCCGCTGTTCGGCTTGTAATAGCCCGAGCGGTAGCGAAGGTTGGCGCGCAGCGAGAGGCCCCATTTTTCAAACCACACCGATCCGCTCGCGGTCCATTTCGACAGCCCGATCAGGTTGGCGGGATCGACATAGTCGGCGATCGGCGAGGTGTCGGGATATTCGAAATTGGCGAAGGCGCGGTTGACCGATCCCTGAATGCCAAGCCCGTCGAGCGGGTCGGGAAGCCAGGTGAAGGCGTGGCTCGCGGTCGCCTCGATCCCGTAAAGATGCCGCGTCTCGCTGTCGTTCGTCGGGGCGACCGGCGCGATCGTGACCGTCTCGGTCACCGGCGCGCCGCCGTCGCGGATCGTCGTGATCGTGACGTCGGTGGGGATCGGTTCTTCGGCGCTGATCACCGTGCCCTTCGCCCATTTATAATAGCCGGCGATCGAGAGCAAAGTATCCTGCGACGCATAAAGTTCGAGGCTCGCGTCGAGGTTCCACGCGCGCAGCGGCTTGAGGTTCGGGTTGCCGGTCGTCGCGTCGAAGATGATATTGTCGAGCCCCGTCCCCGCCGAGGGGTTGAGCCGGATGCCAGCGCCGAAGCTTTCGATTCCCGACCGCGCGATCGCGCGATAGGCGGCGAGGCGCAGCTTGACCTCTTGCGACAGGTCGAAGGAGATGTTCGCGCTCGGCAGGAAATAATTATAGCTGCCCTTGGCGCGGTTGGTCAGCAGCTCGCCGTTCGGATCGGGGTCGACGCTATAGCTGTCGCCGGCGGTATCGATGGTGATCACATAGGGCTGGCGATAGCCGATCGAGGTGATGTCGGTCTTGACCCAGCGCAGCCCGATATTGCCGCTGAACGGCACGCTGCCCGCCTGCGATTCGAAATTGGCGAGGCCGTAGAGTGCATAGATGCGTTCGGTGACGTCGATGTCGCTCGGGTCGCGGCCGTCGGTCGGATAGGGCAGCGCATCGTCGCCGCCGGTGAAGGTGCGGAACAGGCAATCATTGTCGAACGTCGCCCAGCGCGTGACGTTGGTCCCCATGCCCTGCATGTAGCTGGTCGTCGTAAAGGGCACGCGGCAGTTCTGGTTCGCCTGCGCGATCAGTTCGGCCGGAGTCGTGCCGTCGATTGCGGCGAGGGTGTTGAGGTCGTTGTTGCGCGCATTGTCGTTGGTGCGCTGATGGTCCGAATAGCGGCCGCCGACCTTGACCGAGGTGATGAAACCGTCGAGCTCGCGCTCCACGTCGAGCCGTCCGGCCCAGATGCGGTCGCGGCGGTCGGTGACGAAGCGGTTGCGCGCATAGACCGAGTTGGCGGCGGTGGTCAGGAACAGGTCGTGGTCGGTGATGTCGAAATCCTCGAACTCGACGACCGGCACGACATTGTCGTCGACATAGGACAGCGTGTAACCGACGCGGCGGTTCGAACGCATACGCGTCGCCTTCTGCGTTTCGGTGCGGTGGCTGTCCGAATAGGATCCGTCGAAGCTGACCGTCCAGCGATCGGGGGTCCAGATCAGATTGAGGCCGCCGCCCTTGTAGGTTTCGTTGCGCTGGCGCGTTTCGAGCTGATTCTCGATATTCGAATTGCCGCGATAGCTGATCAGCGCCCCCGGCGAATAGCCGTTGCTGCCGTCGCCAATGACCAGCGGCTCAAGCCCGCGCAGTCCTTCGGGGATGCCCAGCACGTTGCGGTCCTCCAGGCTGCGGCGCTTCGAATATTGGCCATCGATCGCGATCTCGAACTCGGGCGACGGGCGCCACTGGATCGCGCCGATCAGCCCGTCGCGGATTTCCGAGGTTTTCTGGGTGCGGAAGCTGCGCGACGAGGTCGGGAAATAATAGTCGCCGATCGTCTCGCCCACCGTCACGCCATTGGCGGTGCGCGGTCCCTCGGCAAAGGTGCAGTTGATATTGGCGCCGGCAGCCGCCTGCGTCGCGGCGTTCCCGGTCAGCTGCCAGGGATTGTCCGCCGACGTGTTGCAGAGCTGAAAGGTCGAATTGCCGTTGTAATAATCCTCGGGCGCGCTCGTGTCCTGCCGCTGGTAACCGATCGATACGCCGATGTCGCCGAGCCCGGTTTCATATTGGTCGGTGTAGGAGAAGTTGGCGCGATAGCCGAGCCCGTCGTGCTGATAGACATCGTCGTCCTGCGGCTGGAAATCGCCGCGCACTTCGAACTGGATGCGCCGCTTGCCATAATCGAGCGGCTTCATCGAGCGGAGCTCGATCACCCCGCCGACGCCGCCTTCGAGGAAGTCGGCGCGCTGGGTTTTGTAGACGAGGACACCGTTGACCAGCTCGGACGGGAATTGCTGGAAGGCGACCGAGCGGTCGGGACCCGCGGTCGATACTTCGCGGCCGTTGAAGGTCGAAAAGCTCAAGGTCGGGCCGAGCCCGCGCACCGACAGTTCGTTGGCGTTGCCCTTGAAGCGGTCGGCCGAGACGCCGACGATGCGTTCGAGCGTGTCGCCGACCGAATTGTCGGGGGTCGCGCCGATTTCCTCGCTGACGAGGCCGTCGACGACGACGTCGGCGGCGCGCTTGAACTCGATCGAACTGCGCTGCGTCGCGCGCGTGCCGGTGACGAGGATCTCGTCGCCGCCATCGACTGCGGCTGCCGGCTCGCCTCCGGTTTCGGCGGGCGCTTCCTGCGCCCATACGGGCATGGCGGCAAACAATGCCGCGGACGCCAGCAAGGCGGCGCGGGTCGGCAGGACCGATGATGACTTCATTTCCCTCTCCTTTATTGCCGCCCCTGGATTTGCGGCGCGGACCCGGTTGATACCGGTGTCAATTCTAGTTGTTATACAACTTCTAAGATGTATTACAACTCTAAAAGGAGAAGTCAATCGTGCGCTTCAGGGGCCGCTCCAAGCCTCTGATATCCCAATTTATCTAGGATTTGCGCGCTTCTTCGCTAGGTCATACATCGCGGTTCCGGCGAGAAGATAGGCGCCGCTGCCGTAGAATTGCGTTTCCTTCGCCGAGACGCTCTCGGGGCGGTCGCCGACCTGCTGGACCCAGCCGAGCATGCCGTCGGACTGGACCGCGCGGCCGAGCGCCGCCCAGCCGCGCATCGCGGCGGGCTCGTAGGTCGCGCGGTCGAGGAGGCCGTTCTCGACCCCCCACGCAAAGGCATAGGTGAAGAAGGCGGTGCCGCTCGATTCGGGCGGCGTGCCGGGATCCTGATCGAGCAGCGAGGCGGGCCAATAGCCGTCGGCCTTTTGCAGCGTCACCAGCTTCGCCGCCATGCCCTTGAACAACTTCTCATAATAGGGGCGCTGCGGATCGCTTTTGCCCAGCACCTGCAGCACGCGGACGAGACCGCCCATCACCCAGCCGTTGCCGCGGCTCCAGAACAGCTTGCGTCCCTTGGCGTCGCGCATGTCGAAAAAGCGGCTGTCGCGAAAATAGAGCTGCTCCGACGGGTCGAAGAGATAGTCGGTCGTCGCCTTCCATTCCTCGTGCACGAAGTCGGCGTAGCGCTTGTCGCCGGTCGCCTCGGCAAGGCGGAGCATCGTCGGCGGCGCCATGAACAAGGCATCGCACCAGCACCAGCGGTCGGTGCAGGTCGATGTGCCCTTGCCGGGCGCGACGGGGATGAACTCGAGCCCGATCGTCGGCCGGTTGGCGAGCACATGGTCGAAATAGGCGCGCATCGGCGCGATCGCCTTCTTGCCCGCACCATTTTTCGCCGCCCATAGCCACGCCTGCCCGATCAGCTGGTCGTCGGCGTGGAAGGGAAGGTCGCCCATTTGCCATTTTTCGGCGCGGCCGAGGTCGAGCAGCGGTTTTGCATATCTTTTGTCGCGATTCGCGAGTTCGGTGAGCGCCACCCAGAAGGTCGCCTGCTGCCAGTCGCGTACCTCCTGCACGCTTTTGCGCGCGGCGGGCATCGTCGCCCAGTTGGTGCGGTTCGCAAGCTGCCAGTCGGCGACGCGGCGCGTATCGGCGAGGATCGCGGCGGGCTGCGGCATCGCGGGTTCGGCGGGCGCTGCTACTGCGGCGGGCGCGGTCATCAGAATCGAAAACAGGCTCAGCGACATGGCATATCCTCTCCCTCTCAAGCAGGCCCGGCTTTTCGCCTTGACACCGGTGACATATCTCTTTCCTTTTTAGTCGATTGTCAATAATGTTGTCACACAACTAGTGCATATGGCCAGAGGGGATACAATGCCGAAGATCGTGTCAGCCCGGGTGATATTGACCTCGCCGGGCCGGAATTTCACGACGCTGAAGATCGAATGCGACGACGGCACGACCGGCGTCGGCGATGCGACGCTCAACGGCCGCGAGCTTGCGGTCGCGACCTATCTTTCGGAGCATGTCGTCCCCTGCCTGATCGGGCGCGACGCGCACCGGATCGAGGACATCTGGCAATTTCTCTACAAGGGCGCCTATTGGCGCCGCGGGCCGGTGACGATGGCGGCGATCGCGGCGGTCGACATGGCGCTGTGGGATATCAAGGGCAAGATCGCGGGCCTGCCCGTCTATCAATTGCTCGGCGGCGCGGCGCGCGAGGGCTGCATGGTCTATGGCCACGCCAACGGAACGACGATCGAAGATACGATCGAGGCGGCGCTCGATTACCAGCGGCAGGGGTATAAGGCGATTCGCCTGCAGTGCGGGGTGCCGGGGATGGCGTCGACCTATGGTGTCAGCAAGGACCGCTATTTCTACGAGCCCGCCGACAATGACCTGCCGACCGAAAATATCTGGTCGACGGCGAAATATATGCGAATCGTCCCCGAACTCTTTGCCGCGGCGCGCGAGGCGCTCGGCTGGGATGTGCATCTGCTCCACGACATCCATCACCGGCTGACCCCGATCGAGGCGGCGCGGCTCGGCAAGGACCTCGAGCCGTATCGGCCTTTCTGGATCGAGGATGCGACCCCGGCCGAAGATCAGGAGGCGTTCCGCCTGATCCGCCAGCACACGACGACGCCGCTCGCGGTCGGCGAGATTTTTTCGTCGGTGTGGGATTGCAAACATCTGATCGAGAACCGGCTGATCGACTATATCCGCGCGACGGTTCTCCACGCGGGCGGCATCACGCATATGCGGCAGATCGCCGCGCTCGCTGACCTGCATCAGGTTCGCACGGGCTGCCACGGCGCGACCGACCTGTCGCCGGTGACCATGGCGGCGGCACTGCATCTGGGGCTTTCGATCCCCAATTTCGGTATTCAGGAATATATGCGCCACACGGTGGAGACCGACGCGGTCTTTCCGCACGCCTATCGCTTCGAGAGCGGTATGCTCCATCCGGGCGATGCGCCGGGTCTTGGCGTCGAGATCGACGAGGCGCTTGCCGAAACCTTTCCTTATGCCCGCGCCTATCTGCCGGTGAACCGGCTCGAGGACGGAACGATGTGGAGTTGGTGATGCGGCTGACATTCCCTGCGATCGCATTGCTTGCCGCTGCGGCGGCCGGATTTCCGGCCCTAGCCAGCTTCGCGGCGCGATGATAACTTAGCATCCATGACGGTAACCAAGGCGGCATCGCTGGCCGATGATCTGGTCCAGCGTTTCGAGGAGCAGATCGAAACGGGCGAAATGCCCGTCGGATCGCGTTTCCCGACCGAAAAGGAGATCACCGAGACGTTCGGCGTCAGCCGCACCGTCGTGCGCGAGGCCTATTCACGGCTCGCGGCGCGCGGCCTGCTCGTCTCGCGGCGCGGATCGGGCGCCTATGTCCCCGACGGCGCGCAATATCGCGCCTTTCAGGTCACCGCCGAAGAGATTGGCGAGATCGACGACGTGCTGCGGCTGCTTGAAATGCGCATGGGGTTCGAGGTCGAGATGGCGGACCTTGCCGCCCGGCGGCGGACCGATGCCGACCTCGCGGCGCTGCGCCGGACGCTCGACGCGATGGAGGAGAGCCGCGACGTCGATGCGTCGGTCGCCGCCGACGCCGCCTTTCACGCCGCGATCGCCAGCGCGACCGGCAATCCCTATTTCCTGCGCTTCACCCAGTTTCTCGGCGTCCGGCTCGTGCCGTCGCGGCGGCTCTATCTGCAGGGCGACGACCCGGTCCGGCATCAGCGTTATGCGCACACGATCAACCGCGATCATGAGGCGATCGTCGTCGCGATCGAGGCGGGCGATCCCGTCGCCGCGCGCCGCGCCGCGCGCCGGCACATCGAAAAATCGATCCAGCGTTATCGGACGCTCAAGGAGAGCCGTTAGCGCGGGCGAATCGGGCGCCGCAGCGATGGCCGAATATGGGTCGGACGGGAAATTAGCTAGCTACCGACCTTGATTTCGACTCGTGATGCTCTATTCCAACCCCCGTGCAAGGCGACCCCGACAATTATCTCAGCCTGCTGTCGGCCGCGCAGATCGAGACGCTGCGGCACGTTTACGAGCATAAAAATTCCAAGCAGATCGCGCGTCTGATGAATGTGTCGCCGCACACTGTCGATGAACGCGTTCGGCGCGTGTTGAAAAAGCTCAATGTTTCTAACAGGATCGAAGCAGCGCGAATTCTCGCTGTTAACGGTGTCTTCGAAAATGTTACCCCTTATCAGCCTTTGACATATCAATTGATCGACCTAGGCGAGGTTCCCCCATCCGTCGATGGCGAACCGGGGCGCAGTTCGTTTCGGCGATTTTTCGACATTGGTTCGCCATTTCCTACCGCGTCCCAGCCGGCCAACCGGCATGGGTTGATGGAACGGATAATCTGGCCGATCCTGATCGCAGTAGCGACGATTTTGGCTTTCTCCGCCCTCTATTCGATCCTTGTCGGACTCGGTCGCGTTCTGACCTGAAGTTCGAACGAATGCTGCGGGGGGGAACCGGTAGCATTCTTTTTCAAGGAAAAAGATGATGCTGAATCAACGAGTTTCTGCGGCGAAGAAGATCGCTTCCGAGCTGCATCTGGCCGAAGACGCCATCGACGAAGCGATGATCCGCATTGCCCAGCTCGCCGCGACGCTGCCCACCGCGCGCCGCGAGACGAACATGTCGGCGATCGTCGGCCAGGAAGCGATGGCGAAGGTCGCACAGGCGCTCGCCGCCGCCGGCGAGGTCCGCCAGCTGCTGACCGACGCGCACCTCGCGCTGACCGTGACGCAGAAGGAAGTCGGCCTCGGCACGCGCATGTTCGGCGCGGGCGTCAAGCCGGCGAGCGCGAAGCTGGTCGACGAAGGCAGCAACGACCGCCAGGGCGCCGACGCGCCGGCGTTCGCGAAGGCCGGTTGATCCGCAAGAAAGGTTGACTGCCACAATGTGGTCCGTGGCGATCTATTATGCCGTTCTGCTCATCACCGTCGCCGTCGCGATCCGACGCGGCGGACCGCTCGAACGCTGGGCAGCCTATACGGCATTGATCGCCTCGGTCCTCACGACGGCCGTGACGCCTTTCCCGACCTGGACCAACATCGAGGTCAATATCTTCATCATCGACGTACTGGTTCTGGTGAGCTTCTGGTTCATCGCCATGCGGACGCAGAGTTTCTGGCCTTACTGGATCACCGGATGGCAACTGATCGCCATTTTCGGGCATATCCAGAAGCTCATGTTCTCGGAGATATTGGCGCGGCCCTATTCGCTGCTCTCGGTGTATATATCCTATCCGATCCTGTTACTGATCATCTACGCATCAGGGTCCTACAGTCGGCGGAATGACGTTACGGCCTGAAATGTGGCTCCCCAGGGGCATCGTCACATGCAGCCGTTTTCGAATGAAGAAATTGCCGAGCTGAAATCGCGGGTCGACCAGATCCACGAGCTGCTCGCGAGCCGCGGCGACGAATCGCCGCCAGCCGCTGCGCGCCCGGCCGAGGCTGTTCGCCGCGACGCGGCGACGGGCGCGGGGCTGCTCGACCAACTGTCGCTCAGCATCCAGATCCGGCGCATCCGCCGCAGCCATTTCGGCACCGCCGAAATGTCGGGACCGGTCTGGGACATGATGCTCGACCTGATGCTCGCGGGCGCGCACGGCCGCGTGCTCAGCGCCAGCGATCTCGCGACCGGTGCGGGGGTTCCGTTGTCGTCGGGGCTGCGCATGATCGCATCGCTCGAACAGCGCGGGCTGGTGCATCGCTCGATCGACGAGCGCGATCGCCGCCGCACGATCGTGCGCCTGAGCGACAGCGGGACCGAGCGCATGGCGAGCTATTTCGAAAAGATCGGCGGCGTCCGCCAGGCTCTTCCCCCGCTGGCGGCCTGACCCCCCGGATCGGGTGCGGGTGCGACTGGTCGCGCGCACCGCACCCGGTCCCTCCCTATTCGGTCATTTCCTTCATCATGCGGTCGACCTTGATCATAGCCTCGCGCTTGATCTGGCAGATCCGCGCCGCGCTGACATCGAGCGTCAGGCCGATTTCGTGCAGGTTGAGCTCTTCGAAGAAATAGAGCTGGAGCACCATCTGCTCGCGCTCGGACAGGCGACCGACGCACTCGCGCAGCGCGCCCATCAGATCCTCCTGCTCGCAGCGTTCGTCGGCACCGGCGTCGTCGTCGGCCGCGAGGAAGGCGCCGATTTCGGTCAGCTCGTCGAGCGAGGTCGAACGGCCGTGGGTCGCATTGCGTTCGAGCGCGAAATAATCCTCCGCCGACATGTCGAACGCCACCGCTATCTCGGCCGCGGTCGGCGCGCGCATCAGCTGCTGTTCGAGCGCAGCGCGCATTGCCTGAATCCGCTTCGCGGCGACCATCGCCGAGCGACCGACGTCGGCCTCGCGGCGGAGCTGATCGATCATCGCGCCGCGGATGCGCGTCGTCGCATAGGTGGCAAAGGCGAAGCCGCGCTCCTCATAATGGCGGCGCGCTTCGATCAGCGCGATCAGCCCGGTCTGGATCAGGTCGTCGAGTTCGCTCGTCCGCGACACGCGCGAAAAGACCTGCCAGGCGATCTTGCGCACCAGCGGCGCATATTCCTCGACCAGCGCCTCGACGCTTTCGCCATAGCCGCGCGCGCCCGGCGCTCGGCCGCTCGCGGCAAATTGCTCGGCGGGCTCAATTCTCATGCGGATGGTCCTCCATGTGGGCGTCGGGCCCGGACGCGAGGCGCGGCACTTCGGCGCCGATCGTCGCGACGATTTCGGTCTGCTTGGTCGCGGGAATCTCGAGGTAGGAGATGACGGCGACGTCGGGGAAAGTGGCGCGCACCAGGCGCGAGAGGGCGGAGCGGCAGATCGGCGAGGCGACGAGCGCGAAGCTGCGCGTCTGGAGCAGCAGCGGTTCGACCGCCTGCCCGACCTGTTCGATGATCGTCATCGCCATGCCATGCTCGAACGGCCATTCGGCGGCGGGATTGGCGCGCACGGCCTGGTTGAGCAGCATCTCGATCTCGGGGCTGAAGGTGACGACGGGCAGCGGCATCCGGCTGGGCACGATCGTCTGCACGATGAGCGCGCCGATGCGCTGGCGTACCGCCTCGACCAGATCGATTTCGCCGAGCTGCTGCGCCGAGAGCGCAACCATCGCCTCGGCGATCTTGCGGAAATCGCGCAGCGGCACGCGCTCGACGAGCAGTGATTTGCAAAGGCTCGCGACGCGCGGCAGCGAATAGCCTTGCGGCGAGAGATTCTGCGCAAGCTGGGGATAATGCGTTTTAAGATTGTCGATCAGCGCCTGCGCATCGTCGATGCCGAACAGCTCGGCGGCCGATCCGACAATGCTGTTGTTGAGGTGGGTCGCGACGACGGTGGCGGGGTCGACGACGGTATAGCCCGCCGCGATCGCGTCATTCTGCATCGCCTTCGGAATCCACAGCGCGTCGAGGCCGAAGGTCGGATCCTTGCACGGCCGCCCGGTCACCTTGGTGACGAGGTCACCCGAATCGAGCGCGAGCATCTCGTTGGGGAAGACTTCGTCCTCGCCGACGATCACCCCGGCGACCGAGATGCGATAGACGTTGCCGGGCAGCGACAGGTCGTCGGTGACCTTCACCGGCGGGACGACGAAGCCGAGTTCCTTCGACAGCTGGCGGCGGATGCCGGTGATGCGGGTCATCAGCGGCGATCCCTTGCGTTCGTCGACGAGGGTGACGAGCGCATAGCCGATCTCGAGCTGGCACGCGCTTGCGTCGCTGACGTCGGCCCATTCGATCAGCGACGGGTCGGGTGCGGGCGCGGCGGGTTCGGGGAGGTCGGCGACCGCGGCTTCGGCGCGGCGGAGCTGCCAGCCGATCGCGAAGGAGAGCGCGGCGGCGGGCAGGATCAACATCTGCGGCATCGCGGGAACGAGGCCGAGGATGAGGAGGATGCCGCCGACCGCCATCCAGATGACGGGCGAGGAGAATTGGCTGCCGATCTGGCCGCTGAGGTCGAAGGGCGACGCGACGCGGGTGACGATCGCGGCGGCGGCGATCGACAGCAGCAGCGCCGGGATCTGCGCGACGAGGGCGTCGCCGATCGCGAGCGTGATATAGGTGCTGCCGGCTTCGGACAGGCTGAGCCCGTGGCTGAACATGCCGAGGATCAGCCCGCCGACGATGTTGACGAACAGGATCAGCAGGCCCGCGACCGCATCGCCCTTCACGAATTTCGAGGCGCCGTCCATCGAGCCGTAGAAATCGGCTTCGGTGCCGACTTCGACGCGGCGCGCCTTCGCCTCTTCAGGAGTGAGCAGCCCGGCGTTGAGGTCGGCGTCGATCGCCATCTGCTTGCCGGGGAGCGCGTCGAGGGTGAAGCGCGCCGAGACTTCGGATACGCGGCCCGCACCCTTGGTGATCACGATCAGGTTGATGATCATCAGCACGACGAAGACGAACAGGCCGACGACATAGTCGCCGCCGATCAGCACCTGGCCGAAGGCTTCGATGACATGGCCCGCCGACGCGGTGCCTTCGTGGCCGTGGACGAGCACGACGCGCGTCGAGGCGACGTTCAACGCAAGGCGGAACAGGGTCGCGAGCAGCAGCACGGTCGGGAAGGCGGAGAAGTCGAGCGGTTTCGACGCCTGCAGCGCAACCATCAGGATCAACAGGCTGATCATGATGTTGGCGACGAAGCTGATGTCGAGGATCAGCGGCGAAACCGGGATCACCATCAGGGCGACGAGGATCAGCATCCCCGCCGGCAGCGCCGAGACGCCGGCGAAACGCGCGAAATTGCGGAGGTTGAAGCCCGCGGTCATGCCGCGCCTCCCGAAAGCGACGCGAGCCGCCGATAGGCATCGGCGGCAAAGCCCATCGAGAGCTTCTTTGGCATAGGCTGGATATCCATCATCTGGAGCGGCGGGCGTCCGCCGCCGCCGGCGCCCGCCAGCCCGCTCGAGCTGCTCGCCTGCGCGTGCCAGCCGGTGGGGGCGAAGGGCTTCATATTTACGGTCTTGCCGCCCTCTTCGAGCTTCGCGCGAAAGCGTTCGCGGATCTCGGCGAGGCTGCGCATGCTGCCGTCGCCGGCGTAGAAGACCGACCGGTTCGCGGCCGCCGCCTCGGGCATCATCGACGCGCCGGGCTGGTCGGGATTGGCCGCGAGCGCCGTCAGGAATTTGGCGGCGCCGCCGCTTCCGAGGAAGTGCGCGAGATAGAGGTCGACCGGCTCGGCGCTGCGGCCGATCCGGCTTTCGAGATAGGCGCGATTGTCGCCGGTCAGCGCGGCGGCCATGTTCGATGAGGCGGCGGGATCGTCGCGCAGGTCGAAGATCTGCTGGCGAAGCGCGGGATCGGCGACGCTCAGCCGGCCCGACGCGTCGCGGCCGATCGCATCGGCCGCCCAGGCGAGGCCATGGTTCGCGCCATGACGGTCGAGCGTCGCGAGCCAGGTCTGCTTGGTGAACTGATAGAGGCCGCGCGCCGACGAGGTCGACGCCCGGGCGGCCGGATTATAGGCGCTCTCGACGCGCGCGACGTCGAACAGATAGTCGAAATCGATTCCCGACCGCGCCGACGCATTTTGCACCGCGTCGAGCACGGGAGCGGCGATGCGGTTGGCGCCCTGGGGATTGTTGATTGCGTTCATGGCTTTCGGTTCCGCTTGTTCAGCAGACCAAAAGCAATCATCGTGCCATTTTCCGTAAGTGCGCGGAAATTATCTGGTTATCAGTAGCTTAAAGCCGCTCCGCGCGGCCGTGTGCCGCGAATGTCATGGCTGTTGTCAATCCTCTGACGCGTCCAGTTCTTCAAGATGTTGACGCGCACCGCGGCGGCTTCGAGCTGGTTCAGCGTCTGCCCGATCAGCGCGCGGGCGCGGTGCTCGCTCCCCGCGGGGATCGCCGCGCCGCGAAACAGGATCACCGCGGTAGCAAGCTCTTCGGTCGCGGCGATGATCGCGCCGGCATCATGCCCGTCGAGCGCGCCGACGAGCGTGTTGAGCCGCGCCTGAACCTCGTCCATCTGCGCCAGCATCATTCGGCCCCGCGGCCGTGGAAGTCGAGCATCGCGCTCGCGATGATCGCGGGGTGGACGCTATAGCTGCCGTTGGCGATCGCCGTGCGCAGCGATGCGACGCGCGCGACGTCAACCGGCGGCGCTTGGTCGGCCAGGCTGCCGGCGAGGCGCGTCAGCTTCGCCGCTGGCAGATTTTCCTGTGCCGGCTGGAGCTGTGCGGGCGTGCGCATCGCTGCGACATTTTCGCTCGCGACCCGGCGCAACGGGGCGACGCGGCCGACGGCGCCGACTGGTCCGATCTTGCTGTCACCCGACATAAAAGCCTCCATCCGGTGCCGTCAGAAAAGTGACGGCGCGGTTCACGAAGGCTTTAACGGACGGTGCCCGCGGCGATTAAGGCGGCGGACCCAAAAAAAACAAAAGAAAGGCCCGGCGCCGTCGGAAAGCCGACAGGCCGGGCCCGGAGGAAGGGTAAGGAAAGGAAAATCAGTCTTGCAGGATCGCGCGGCCGGGGCCGGTGACGGTGGCGCTGAGCTTCGACTTGTTATCGTCGCCCTTGAGCGTGATCGTCTCGCCGACGCGGCCGTCCTCGGCGGCGATCGCGGCATAGCTGATCGAATAGCTTTGCGTGTCGATCGTCACACGGACATTGTCGCCGCGGCGGATAACCGGGGCGCTTTGCGCGGGGCGGGCATAGCTTGCGGCCGCGGGTACGGCGCCGACGGGCCCCGTCATCGGCACGCGCAGGCGCCAGCCGAGCGGGTCACAGCGCACTGCGAGCGTGTGCGCGTCGATCGCGGTGATCGACGCCTGTTCGGGGCAGCGCGTCAGCTTGATGCGGCGATCGATCGGCGTCGCCGTGCGGCCCAGGGCATTGGCGACCGTCGCGGTCAGCGCGTCGATTGCTTGCCAGTCCTCGGTCGCCTGCTGGGCGGCGGCGCTATTCGGGGCGGCGATGGCGCAGGCGGCAAGGCCGGTAAGAATTTTGCGGGACAAGGTCGATCTCCTTCGGTCCGGTTGTTCGCCCGATAAAGTGCAGGAAGCGTGCCAGTCGCGGTTTGATGCGCGGTTTTGCCGAGGGGCGACGGGCGTCGTCGGTTTTTTGACGAGGGAGCTCGCCCCTCGCACCGGATGTCATATAAAATATTGAAATATAAAGATTAACCTATTTTGGCACGGCCATTGCATCATGCCTTGGTGTATTTCCGCGCGTCCGTGCCACCCGGCCGGACCCGGCGAAAGCCCCGCCGCCGGATGGCGGCAACTGAAGGAACGGGATGATGGCATCCGAGAAACTCTTTGGCCTGCATGCGACGGCGCTCCAGCTGCGCAGCCAGCGCATGATGATGCTCGCGTCGAACATCGCCAATGCCGCGACGCCGAATTACAAGGCGCGCGACATCGACTTCGCCAAGGCGCTCGATCTCGCGCAGCAGGGTGCGTCGACCGACGGCGCGATTTCGTATCGCGTGCCGGTTCAGGCGTCGCTCGACGGCAACACCGTCGAGATGGCAACCGAGCAGACCGCCTATGCCGAAAACGCGCTCGCCTACCGGTCGAGCCTCGCTTTCCTCAGCGGCCGCATCAACACGCTGTCGCGCGCGCTGAAGGGCGAATGACGATGAGCAATTTCTCGGTCTTCGACATCAGCGGCCGCGCCATGTCGGCGCAGCTCGTCCGGCTGAACACCACGGCATCGAACCTCGCCAACGCGGGGACGGTCGCGGGCAGCGAGGCGGGTGCCTTCCGCTCGCTGAAGCCCGTCTTTCGCACCGTGATGGACGACCATGGCCGCGCGACGGTCCAGATCGACCAGGTCACAACCTCGAAAATGGCGCCTTCGAAGCGCCACGATCCGTCGAACCCGCTCGCCGATGCCGATGGCAACGTCTGGGAAGCCGCGGTCGATAGCGCCGCCGAGCTGGTCGAGATGGTCGAGACCGCGCGCCAGTATCAAAACAATGTTCAGGTCCTCGAAACCGCGAAGGGCCTGATCAACGAAACTCTCAGGATGGGACAGTAAGATGGGCGTCAACAGCATCACCAACAACAACCCCGTGATCCACCCCAAAGGCACCAGCCAGCAGATGGATCAGAGCGATTTCCTCCGCCTGATGACCGCGCAGCTGTCGCAGCAGGATCCGTTCAACCCGGTCGATAATCAGCAGATGGTCGCTCAGATGGCGCAATTCTCGAGCCTCGCCGGGATCAGCGAGACGAACAATGTGCTCGCACAGATTTCGGAACAGCTGACCGCGCAGACGCAGCTGCTCAAAGACATCAAGGCCGCCACCCCGGCGCCCGCCCCCACCACCCAGGAAGGATAAGTCCATGTCATTCTTTACCTCGCTTTCGGGCCTCAAGGCTTCGCAGACCGATATGTCGGTCATCTCGAACAATATCGCCAACGCCGGCTCGGTCGGCTTCAAGCGCAGCAAGGCGCAGTTCGGCGATATCTTCGCTTCGTCGCCGACGCAGTCGACGAAGACGATCGCGGGTCAGGGCACGCGCCTCAACGGCATCACCCAGCAATTCACGCAGGGTTCGTACGAAGCGAGCGAAAAGACGCTCGACATGGCGATCGTCGGCGAAGGCCTGTTCATCGTGAAGGGCAATCCGCCGACCGAGGCGATCACCTATACGCGCAACGGCTCGTTCGAACCGACGCCCGACGGCTATGTCATCGACACGACGGGTTCGAAGCTGCAACTGCTGCCGGTCGATGCCGACGGCAATGTCACCAACAACACGCTCGCCGGCGCCTTCGACATGCAGCTGCCCACGGGCGCGCCGTCGGACCCGACCGCGTCGCTGGTCAATGTGTCGATCGGGCTCGACGGCCTCGTCACCGCGACCTTCGCCAATGGTGAAGACCAGATGCTCGGCAAGGTCGCGATGGCGACCTTCCCGACGATGTCGGGTCTGCGTCCGACCGGCGACGCGCACTGGCAGTCGACAGGCGAAAGCGGCCCGCCGACGATCGACGGCCCGACCAGCGGCTCGATGGGCGCGGTCCGTTCGGGCGCGCTCGAACGCTCGAACGTCGATATCACCGAGGAACTGGTGATGCTGATGTCGGCGCAGCGCAATTTCCAGGCGAATGCCAAGGCGATCGAGGGCGCGTCGCAGCTGACCCAGACGATCATCGGCATGCGCTGACGCCACGCTGACCGCCGCCTGCCGGGAGTATCCAGATGGATCGCCTCATCTATACCAGCCTTACCGCGATGCGGGGCAGCATGTCCCGGCAGACGGCGATCGCCAACAATCTGGCGAACGCCCAGACGCCGGGCTTCCGCGCCGACATCGCCAATGCGCAGTCGCTGTGGCTCGACGGCAGCGGGCTCGACGCGCGCGCGATGGCGTCCGAGGAAGTTCTCGGCGCCGACATGCGCGCCGGGACCGTGACCCAGACGGGCCGCGACCTCGACATCGCGATGCAGGGCGACGCTTTGCTCGTCGTGCAGGCGAAGGACGGCGACGAAGCGTACACGCGGCGCGGCGACCTGCAGGTCTCGCCGAGCGGGCTGCTCACCACGGGCGACGGCAACCCCGTGCAGGGGACGCAGGGACCGGTGACGATCCCGCCCGCCGACGCGATCAACATCGACCAGGAAGGCCGTGTGTGGGTCGTGCCGCAAGGCGGCGATCCCGAAAATCCGCAGGAAGTCGACCGGCTGCGGCTCGCGGGTCCCGCGGGGTCGGAAATCGTCAAAGGCCTTGACGGCCTGTTCCGCGTGAAGGGGGGCGGCATATTGCCCGACGATCCCGAAGCGCGGCTGCTCACCCGCTCGATCGAAGGATCGAACGTTACCGCGACCAGCGCGCTCGTCGAGATGATCGAGGCTAGCCGCAGCTGGGACACCCAATTGAAGATGATCAGCGACGTGCGCGACATGGACAGCGCGACCGCGAATCTGATGCAGCTCCCCCGTTAAGGAGAATATGAAATGAGTATCGGTGCCTTGCACGTCGCGCGGACCGGTCTGGATGCCCAGGGCTTCCGGATGCAGGTGATCGCCAACAACCTCGCCAACGTCAACACGACGGGCTTCAAGCGCGACCGCGCGAGCTTCGAGACGCTGAGCTATCAATTGATGACGCAGGCCGGCGCGCCTTCGACGGCGGAAAACCGCTATGCGACGGGGCTCAACCTTGGCACCGGCGTCGCACTCAACGGCACCGCGCGCATCGATACGCAGGGTGCGTTCCAGACGACGGGCAACGGGCTCGACGTCGCGATCGACGGCGCCGGCTATTTTCAGGTCGAAATGCCCGACGGGCGGATCGGCTATACCCGCGCGGGCAATTTCGGCCGCGCCCCCGACGGCACGATCGTGACCTCGGACGGCAAGCCGCTGACCCCCGCGATCCAGATACCCGAAGATGCGAGCAATGTGACGATCGGGCTCGACGGCACCGTTTCGGCGACCGCCGCCGACGGCACCGCGCTCGAACTCGGCCGGATCGAGATCGCGCGCTTTGCCAACCCGGCGGGGCTGCAGGCGATCGGCGGCAATATGCTCGTCGAGACGCAGGCCTCGGGCGCGCCGCTGGTCGGCGGCGCGGGCGAGGAAGGCCGCGGCTCGCTTCGCGGCGGGATGCTCGAGGGATCGAACGTCAATGTCGTCGAGGAACTCGTCGACATGATCGAGACGCAGCGCGCCTATGAGGTCAATTCGAAGATGATCTCCGCGACCGACGAGATGATGAAAAATGCGTCGCAGACTCTCTAAACTGGCGATGCTGGCCATCGCGCTCGCACCGTTCGCGGCGCAGGCGAAGGACAAGCTGCCGCCTGACGCCTTTTCGGCGTCGATGCCGCTGCCGCTCCCCCCTCCTCCGGCGAACGGCTCGATCTTTCAGGGCGCCTATGTGCCGCTGACGTCGGGCGGGCGCGCGGGCGCGGTCGGCGACATCATCACGATCCAGCTCGTCGAGCGCACCGCGGCGACGAAAAGCAACGCCGCGGGTACGCAGCGCGACGGCGATATCGGTCTGAGCCCGCCGACCACCGGCCCGCTGTCGCTGTTCAATCCCAGCGACATCGCGATGGGCGGCGGCCAGCAGTTCAAGGGCAAGGGCGAAGCGTCACAGTCGAACGCGCTGTCGGGCGAGGTCAGCGTGACCGTCGCCGCCGTCTATCCCAACGGCACGATGCTGGTGAAGGGCGAGAAATTCCTGACCCTCAACCGCGGCGACGAACGCGTCCAGATCTCGGGCATCGTGCGCGCGATCGACATCAGCCCCGACAACCGCATCCTGTCGACGCGCGTCGCCAACGCGCACATCCGCTACGTCGGCAAGGGCGAGATCGCGCGCGCGAGCCGCCAAGGCTGGCTGCAGCGCTTCTTCTCGATCATCAGCCCCTTCTAAGAGGAATTTGAAGTGACCCAGCGTCCGACCCTGTTCACCCTTTTTGCGCTGCTGCTCGCGAGCTTCGCCTTCGCGGCGCCCGCGCACGCCGAGCGCATCAAGGACATGGGCCAGTTCCAGGGCCTGCGCGCGAACCAGCTCACCGGATACGGCCTCGTCGTCGGGCTCGCGGGCACCGGCGACGACAGCCTCGATTATTCGACGCTGGGCATGCGCGGCGCGGTGTCGCGCTTCGGCCTGACACTGCCGGCTGGAGTGAACCCGGCGCTCAAGAACGCCGCAGCGGTGATGATCACCGCCGAACTGCCGCCCTTTGCCAAGCCCGGACAGCGTCTTGACGTCACCGTGTCGGCGATCGGCAAGGCGAAATCCTTACGCGGCGGCACGCTCGTGCTCGCGCCGCTCTATGGCGCCGATGGACAGATTTACGCGATGGTGCAGGGGAACCTCGTCATTGGCGGGCTCGGCGTCGATGCCGCCGACGGGTCGAAGCTGACGGTCAATGTGCCGTCGAGCGGGCGCATTGCGGGCGGTGCGACGGTCGAACGCGCGGTCGACACCGGCTTTGCGACCGCGAGCTATCTGACCTTCAACCTCCACCAGTTCGACGCGACCAATGCGAAACGCGTCACCGATGCGATCAACGCTGCGATCCCCGGCACCGCGTCGATGATCGACGGAGCGAGCATCGCGATCCGCGCCAGCGGCAATGGCGACGAGCGGATGCGGCTGATGTCGCAGATCGAGAATCTCGGCGTGACGCGCGCCGAACCGCCGGCGAAGGTGATCGTCAACGCGCGCACCGGCACGGTCGTGATCAACGGCGCGGTCCGCGTCGGCACCGCGGCGGTCAGCCACGGCAAGCTCACCGTGTCGATCAAGGAAGCCCCGATGGTGGTCCAGCCGGCGCCGTTCAGCCGCGGCCAGACCGCGATCGAACCGTCGAGCGAGATCGAGGTCACCGAGGACTATCGCCCGGCCTTCCTGATGAACCCCAATGCCTCGCTCTCCGACCTGGTCGATTCGATCAACCGGCTGGGCGTTCCCCCCGGCGACCTTGTCGCCATCCTCGAGGCGCTGAGCCAGGCCGGCGCGCTCACTGCGGAACTGGTGATCATATGACGAGCCCCATTTCTTCCGTTTCGGCGACGCCAACCCCCGCAGCTGCGGGCGGCGGCGACGGCGGGCTGCGCAAGGCGGCCGAGGCGTTCGAAGCCGTGATCCTGCGCCAGCTGATGGCGTCGATGCGGCAGGCGAAGCTCGCCGACGACATCTTCGGGTCGAGCGCGACCGACAATTTCCGCGAGATGGCCGACGCGCGCACCGCCGACAGCCTCGCCGCGATGCGCCAGTTCGGCATCGCCGACATGGTCGAGCGGCAGTTCCGCGGCCAGCTCGGCGGTCTTGCGACGCGCTCCGGGGGAGGCGTGCAATGAGCGACCTGCTCGGCATCGGCTACAGCGGGCTCAAGGCCTATTCGCGCGCGCTCTCGACGATCGGCGACAATATCGCCAACGCCCAGACGCCCGGATACGCGCGGCGCCGGCTCGAGATGATGGAAGCCGTCGGCGGCGGCAATTCGATCTTCTATCGCGGCAACACCAATCCGGGCGGCGTCGACATCCGCGGCCTCGACCGTTCGGTCGACGCGTGGCTGATCGAGGATTCGCGCCTCACCTCGGGCGATGCCGAACGCGCGGCGACGAAGCTCGACTGGCTGGGCAAGGTCGAAGGCGCATTGAGCGACGAGACGAACGGGATCAAGACCGGCCTCACCAATCTCTATACGACCGCCGACCAGCTGACGTCCGACCCGTCGAACCGGACGCTGCGCGCCCAGTTCCTGCAGTCGGTCGACGACATCGCATCGGGATTCCGCACCGCCGCGAACGAACTCGACAAGATGGGTGAGGGGATCGAGGGCGCCGCGGCGAGCGAGGTCGACACGTTCAACGCGAACCTCGATGCGCTCGAACAGATCAACATCGGGCTGCGCAAGGCGCGGCCGGGTTCGACGAACGAAGCGAGTCTGCTCGACGAGCGCGACCGGCTGCTCGACAAATTGTCGTCGCAGGCGGGGGTCAGCGCGAGTTTCGATAATAATGGCGCGGTGACACTGCGCGCCGCCGGATCGGGCGATCTGCTTGTCGGCGGCGGGGTTGTGAACCCGATTTCGGTGACCGCCGCGCCCGATGGACGGCTGTCATACAGCATCGGCGGATCGCCGCTCGCCATCTCGACGGGATCGCTCGCCGGGCTGGCCGAAGGCGCCAATCATGTCGCCGACCAGCGCGCCGCGCTCGACACGATGGCGAGAGATTTCGCCGCCCAGCTCAACGCCGCGCACCAGGCGGGTACCGATGCCGGCGGCAATCCGGGGCAGCCGCTGTTCACGGGCACCAGTGCCGCGACCTTGACCGCCACAGCGCTGACCCCCGATCAGGTTGCCGTCGCCGACGCGTCGGGCAGCAACGGCAATATGCTGGCGTTCGGTACGATGCGCGGGGCGGACGATCCCGAGGCGCGCTGGTCGGGCCATATGGCGTCGCAGGCGCAGACGGTCGCGTCGGCGCGCGCGCAGGATGCCGCCGCGGCGACGCGTGCCGACGCGTCGGCCGCTGCGCGCGACGGGGTCAGCCAGGTCGATCTCGACACCGAGGCGGCCGAATTGCTGCGCTTCCAGCAGGCCTATTCGGCTGCCGCGCGCACGATCCAGGTCGCGCGCGAAACGATGCAGACATTGCTTAGCTCGCTCTAGGGAAGGGGCAGGATCATGATCAACGCCGTGGGCAATCGCATGACGCGCGAAATCGCGCGCCAACAAAAGCTCGCCGACGCGCTCGAGCGGACGCAGATCCAGATTTCGGGCGGCAAGAAGCTCCTCCGAATGTCCGACGACCCGGTCGCGGCGCGCCGCATCGCGACGATCGGCACGACGCAGGCGAGCATGGCTGCCTGGTCGACGAACGTCAATTCGGCCTCGGCGCTCGTGTCGCAGGCCGACGGGGTGATGAAATCGGTGAGCGACCTGATGTCGCGCGCGCGCGAACTGACGCTCGCCGCCGCGAGCGATACCGCGAACCCGACCGACCGCGCCACGATCGCGGCCGAGCTGGGGACGATCGCCGACGAGCTCGACGCGCTCGCGGCGACGCGCGATTCGAACGGCGATCCGGTATTCGCCGCCGGCGCCGCGCGCGTGATGCGCTTCGATTCGGACGTGACCTTTGCGCCGGTGCCGTCGGCTGCCGATGTGTTTGTCGTCGGCGGCAACAGCCTGTCGACGGGAATCCGCGACGCCGCCGCCGCGGTCGCGGCGAACGACAAGGCCGGAATGAACGCGTCATTGGGATCGCTCGACACCGCGATCAGCCACGTCGCCGACGAACATGCCAAGATCGGCCTGTCGGGCGGCCGTCTCGAACGCATCGGTGATGGTCTTGCCTCGCGCGGGATCACGCTCAAGGACGAACGCTCGGTGGTCGAGGATACCAATCTCGAAGAGGCGATCGCCCAGCTCCATGCGCAGGATCTGACGCTGCAGGCCGCGCAGGCGGCCTTCGCCAAGATCAACCGGCAGACCTTGTTCGATATTTTGACCTGACGGCCCTCAATCTTGCGGCGGCGCTGCCGTTAATCATCAAGACGTCCCTGAGTTAGTGGGGCTTGAGTTTGCGGGGGCCGGCCTCGACAGCCGGGTCCCGAATGGAGTTTCGCGCACATGTTTCCCGTTGTCGGCATCGTCGTCTTGATCCTGCTGGTCTTCGGGGGCTTTGCGCTGACCGGCGGCAACCTCGGCCCCGTGATGCACGCGCTGCCGCACGAGATGCTGATCATCGGCGGTGCCGCGCTCGGCTCGCTGATCATCGGTAATTCGGGCGCCGACCTGAAGGCGCTCGCCGGCGGGCTCGGCAAGGTGTTCAAGGGACCGCAGTATAAGAAGCAGGATTATCTCGACTGCATCCTGCTCGTCTCGACGCTGATGAAGATGATGCGCACCGAAGGGCCGGTCGCGGTCGAGCCGCATATCGAGGATCCGAAAAATTCGACGATCTTTCAGCAATATCCCAAGCTTTTGAAGGACGACACGCTCGTCCATCTGATCTGTGACACGCTGCGCCTGGTGGTGGTGTCGTCGGGCACACTCGACCCCCACGCGGTCGAGGAGGTGATGGACAATGCGCTGAAGAGCCACCACCATCACAGCCTGAAGCCCGCCGAAGGCTTGCAGAGCCTCGCCGACGCGCTGCCGGCGCTCGGCATCGTCGCGGCGGTGCTCGGCGTCGTCAAGACGATGGGTTCGATCGACCAGCCGCCGGCGATTCTCGGCGCGATGATCGGCTCGGCGCTCGTCGGCACCTTCCTCGGCGTGCTGCTCGCCTATGGCCTCGTCGGGCCGTTCGCGACGCGTGCCAAGACGGTGATCGAAAGCGACGGCGCCATCTATCACACGGTGAAGCAGCTGATCATCGCTTCGCTCCACGGCCATCCGCAGCCGCTGGTGATCGAGGCGGCGCGCTCGGGCGTCGACCATCATAACCAGCCGAGCTTCGCCGAAGTCTTCGACGGGATGCGGGGCCGCTGATGGCTGCCCGCCCCAACACCCCGCCGCGGCCGATCATCGTCAAGAAAGTGATTCAGGAAGCGCATGGCGGCCATCACGGCGGCGCGTGGAAGGTCGCCTATGCCGACTTCGTCACCGCGATGATGGCGTTCTTCCTTCTGATGTGGCTGCTCGGTGCGACGAACGAAAAGCAGCGCAAGGCGCTCGCCGATTATTTCGCGCCGACGATCGTGCAGACAAAAACCGACACCGCGGGATCGACCGGCCTGTTCGGCGGCGATTCGCTGGTCGCGGCCGACCGCTATCCGCATGGTGCTGCGCAGACGGGCACGCGCGCGATGACGATCCCGCGCGACGCGGTCGGCGGACCGCGCGAGGCGTCGGGGCGCGAGCGCGAAGCCGAATCGAAGAAGTTCAACTTGCTCGCCCAATCGCTGAAGCAGCGGCTTCAGAGCCGGGCCGACCTCAAGCGCCTCGCGCGCAACCTGCGCTTCACCGAAACAATGGAAGGGCTGCGCATCGACATCGTCGACGACGCCGATGTCTCGATGTTCGCGCTCGGTACCAGCCAGCTGACCCCGTCCGGCGCGAAGCTGTTCGGCGAAGTCGCGGAGCTGGTCGCCGAAGTGCCCAACCGGGTGATGGTCCGCGGACACACCGATGCCGCGCCCTGGTCGGCGAAGTCGGGCACCAACAACTGGCGTCTGTCGGTCGATCGCGCCGAGGTGACGCGCCACTATCTCGAGTTTCGCGGCATCGCTTCGGAGCGCTTTTCGCGAATCGAGGGGGTCGCGGATCGCGAGCCCTATGTCCCTTCCGACCGATTCGATCCGCGCAATCGCCGTATCTCGGTCACCCTCGGCTGGCGGTCGGCGAACAATTAGTGCCAGTTTGGCAGCGTATCGGCGATAGTTAACGCATTTGTGGCGTTAATGCTTCCAATTTGGCAATATTACTTTGTTTTGAAGGGCTTAGCGGGCACGGAATAAGCTTTTGTTTACCAGTTTCGTCAATTGCTGAGTCCATCGAAGGGGCACCGAGCGGGCGGTGCGGTGGAGACCAAAATGACACTGGGGCATAATGAAAACGCAGCGCTCGAAGCGCTGATCATCGGGTCGAGCCCGGCGGTTTGCCGGCTGCGCGAGATGATCCGCCGCGTGGCGCGCTCGAACGCCTCGGTGATGCTCTGCGGCCCGTCGGGCTCGGGCAAGGAACTGGTCGCCCGTGCGATCCACGACGAAGGCGCCCGTGCGGGCAAGGCCTTTTCGGCGATCAACTGCGGCGCGATCCCCGGCGAACTTATCGAATCCGAACTGTTCGGGCATGAAAAGGGCAGCTTCACCGGCGCCCATGCCCGCCGCATCGGCCATTTCGAAGCGAGCGAGGGCGGCACGCTCTTCCTCGACGAAATCGGCGACATGCGTTTCGACATGCAGGTGAAACTGCTCCGCGTGCTCGAAGACCGGACGATCGTCCGCGTCGGCAGCAGCGAGGTGAAGGCCGTCGACGTTCGCGTCATTTCGGCGACCCACCAGGATCTCGGCGCCGCGATCGCCGATGGCAAATTCCGCGAAGACCTGTTCTTCCGGCTCGGCGTGGTTGTGCTTCAGGTCCCCAGCCTGGCCAGCCGCGCCGAGGATATTCCGGCGCTCGTCCGCCATTTCCAGCGCCGGATGCCGGCCGATGCCAAATGCCGCTATGACGATGCCGCGATGGCGATCCTCATGCAGCACGCCTGGCCGGGCAACGTCCGCGAACTCCGCAATTTCGTCGAACGCGCCAGCGTTCTCCATGGCGGCGAGACGCTCGGCGCCGACGATGTCGCGATGCTTTTGAACCCCACCGCAGCGCTTGCACCCCGGCCGGCTGTCCCCAGCAGTCCCGCCGTGGTGCAGGCCAGCGTGGACGATTTCACGGCGCCCGCGACGCCCTTTGCCAAGACGCCGGCGCCGGGCCGCCCGATCGACCTCAAGCGCGAGATCGAAACGATCGAACTCGAACAGATCCACGTCGCGCTCGACCTTGCCGACGGCATCATTTCGGAAGCCGCGCGCCTGCTGACGCTGAAGCGCACGACGCTGATCGAGAAGATGCGCAAATATGGCGTCCACCAGCAGGCCGCCTGACGGCCCGCGCGACACAAGTTTCAGCACCCGCTGAAAAAGGGGGCTCTGGTCCGCTCCCGCACCACCCGGCCGCCCGTCCCCACCTCGGGCGGCCGGGTACCCAGCGGGTTTTTTTTGAATCGATACGGCACCGGCCCGCTCCTCCTTCGAGGGGCGGGCCGTTTGCCATCCCCGATTTGCGGGTTAGCGCAGCTGGCGCCAGGCCGAACTGATCGTCAAAATCCCCTCGAGCAGGTCGGCGAGCGCCTCGGCGCTGTTCGCCGCGACGGCGTCGTCGAGCTTGCGGCGCATGCTGCGATAGACGCGCGACAATGCGGTCGCGACATCGCCGCCCTTGTCGCGGTCGAGATTGACGTCGAGGCCGATCAGGATCGCGCGCGCGCGATGCGCGGGTTCGGTCGCCGAAATGCGCTGCCCCTGCCGCACCATCGCGGCGAGGACGCCGACGGCGGTTTCGAGCTCGTCGTAAAGCATTGTCACCAGCTCGATCGGGTCGGCGGCGGCGGCGCGGCTTTCATTCTGCAATCGGCGATAAAGTCCGGTCGCCCGGACGGTCGAAGCGGTAGCGGTCACGGTCCTGGTCCCCACGCTCTAGTTAGTCATTGCCCTGATTCGACCAGAGCTTGATCTGCTGTTCGAGATAGGATTGCGTCGCCTTGAACGCCGCAAGCTTCGCTTCGAGCGCGCCATATTGCTTCTCGAGGCGCTTCTTGTACGCGTCTTCGCGTTCCTCGATCTTCTCGAGCTGGTCGGCGAGATTTTCCTTTTTCGTGTCGAGCGATTTCGACACGCGATCGATTGCGCCATTGACCCCGACCGCCTTGTCGCGGATCGCGTCGAGGGCGAAGGCGATGCCGGGGTCGCTCTGTTCGGTGTGAGTGGCGTCGCGGCGCGGGTTGAACAGCGCCTCGACCGCGCCGGCGTCGGTTTCGAGCGCCTTGTCGAGCTTATTGTTGTCGACCGACAGCAGGCCTTCCTTCGTTACCGAAATGCCGATGTCGGACAGCTGATTGATGCTGCCGTGGCTCGAAACCACCTTGTGGATGAGCCCGCCGAGTTCGCGTTCGAGTTCGCGCAATCCGGTGGTCGGACCCGACAGGCTCGACGCGGCGACGAGGCTCTTCTTGAGCTGGTTATAGACCGCGACGAAATCGCCGACGGTCTGCTTGATCATGTCGAGCGGGCGGCTCGCGCCGATGTCGACGGGCTGGCCCGGCGCGGCTTTCTTGAGCGTCAGCGACATGCCCGGAACGACGTCGTCGATGATGTTGGTCGCGCGGCTGAAGGCAATGCCGTCGATCGTGAATTCGGCGTTGGCGGCGCTTTGGCCCTCGGTCATGCCGCCGCCGGTGGTAAAGGCCGAAAGGCCCGGGTCGGCGCCGGCATCGGCGGTAAGGGTGAAGGCGCCCGCTTCGCCGGTCGGGCCTTTCAGGATCAGCCGGTGTCCGCCTTCATCGGCGATGATCGAGGCGGTAACGCCCGCGCCGCTGGCGTTGATGGCGTTCGCAAGCCCGTCGAGGCTGTTGTTCGTCGCGTCGATGGTGATCGTTGTGTCGACGCCGCCGACGGAGAGCGTCATCGTGCCAGCGCCGATCGCGGCGGTCTTGTCGGCGACGACGCCCGAATAATTGGTCTGCGCGCGCGCGAGCTGGTTCACGACGACCGTCGCGGCAAAGCTGTCGGCCGAAAGGCCCGCGCGGCTGGTCGCGCCGAGCACGCTTTCGTCCGACACGGTGGGTGTGCTGCGCAGCGTGCCGTCATTGACCATCTGACTCAGCGAATCGGCAAATCCGTCGAGATCGGCGCGCGCCTGCGCGAGCGCGCTGATCCGCGCCTGGTTCGTCTGGGTCAGTTCCGCCATGCGCGCGATCTTGGGCTCGCGCGACGCGTTCGACAGGTCGGTGACGAGCTGCTTGACGTCGAGGCCGGAGCCGAAACCGAGGCTGTTGGCGATTGAGCTGACCATGGCAAATATCCTTCGCACCCCTTAACGGCGGCGCGCGCGAAAGATTAAGCCTGACGCCGCCCTTCGGGATCGAAGCGGTGCGAAGGCGGCACGTCGACCGCGGGTTGGGCGATTCCGTCGGCGACCGCGCGCTCGAGCTGGAAGACGAAGGCGAGCACGGTCGCGACGGCGACGAACAACTCTTCCGGAATCACGCGGCCCGCGCGCGCGGTGAAATAGATCGCGCGGGTGAGCTGCGGATATTCGAGCATCGGGACGCTGGCAGCGCGTGCGAGCTCGCGGATCGACAGCGCGACGTCGCCGCGTCCGCGCGCGACGACGACCGGCGCAGCGTCGGTCCCGGGGCGATAGCGCAGCGCGACCGAGAAATGCGTCGGATTGGTGAGCACGACCGTCGCCTCCGACACCGCCTTGCGCGCCGATCCGCTCAAAATCTCGTGCGCGCGCTGGCGCTGCGCCTGCTTGAGTTCGGGGGCGCCATCGGACTGGCGCATCTCCTCCTTGATCTCCTGCTTGCTCATCATCAGCCGCTTGTTGCGCTGGAACCATTGCACCGGGACGTCGATCAGCGCGATGACGACGAGCCCGCCGGCGAGCGTCAGCATCGCATGGCCGATCGCCTTTCCGGCAAGGCCGATCGCCGCGATCAGGTCGGTCGAGGCCATCGTCATGATCGCGGGCAGGCTGCTTGCGACCAGCCAGTAACCAATCGTGCCGAGCAGCAGCACTTTCGCAATCGCTTTGCCGAGCTCGGTCGCGCCCTGCATGCCGAACATGCGCTTGAGCCCGCTCAGCGGGTTGATCCGGTTGCCCTTGAAGTGCAGCGCCTTGCCGCGCCAGCCCATCGAGCCGAGCATCGCCGGACCCGCGATGGCGGCGCCGAGCGCGAGCGCGAACAGGCTCGCGAGCGGGAGGAGGATTTCGACGCCGTTGCGCATCAGCGCCTCGGCCGGCGCGAAATCGGCGACGTCGGCGGCGGTCAGCGTCAGTCCGCGGCGGACAAGATCGCCCGCCGACTGGACGAACCAGCCGCCCGCGGCAACGATCCAGCCCGCGGCGGCAAGCATCATCAGCGCGGTCGCCAGCTCGCGCGACATCAGCACATCGCCCTCGCGCGCCGAATCGGCGAGCTTCTTCGCGGTCGGCTGTTCGGTTTTCTGGTCCTTGTCGCTGCCTTCGGCCACGGCTCAGATTCCCGCGACCATGCGCGCGGCGTCGAGCGCGTCGGAAAGGATGCGCGCGACCGCCTCGGCCATCGCGGGGGTCGCAACGCCGAGCAGCACGATCCCGGCGAGCAAGGTCGCGGGGATGCCGACCGCGAACAGGTTGAGCGCGGGCGCCGAGCGGCCGATCACGCCCATGATGATCTGGACGAGAATGAGCACGAAGCCGACGGGCATCGCGATCGTCAGCCCCGCCGCGAACATCAGGCTGCCGAAGCGGATGAGGCCGCCGATCGCGTCCCACGACGGAAAGGCATTGCCGGGCGGCAGCGCGCTATAGCTGTCGACGATGATGTCGATGAGCAGCAGATGGCCGTCGGCGGCGAGGAAGAGCGCGGTCGCCATCATCGACAGGAACTGGCCGATCGCCGAACTCGACGCGCCGCTCAGCGGATCGACCATCGACGCGAAGCCGAGGCCCATCGCGTTGCTGATCACTTCGCCCGCGAGCAGCGCCGCGGCGAGCCCCATCTGGAGCACGAAGCCGATCGCGAGCCCGATCACGACCTCGCCGATGACGAAGAAAAAGCCCGGGACCGACACGATGCCTTCGGGTGGCAGCGCCATGCCCGATGCCGCGACCGCGGGCACCCCGACCGCGAGCGCGATCACGAGCCGGAGCTGCACCGGCACATTCGCGGCGCCGAACACCGGCGCGGCGATGAAGGCGGCGCCGGGGCGGATCATCCCCAGCATCCACAGCTGGAGCATCGCCTCGATATTCGGGATGTCGGCGGGGTTCATCGCTGCTAGCGGACGAGCGCCGGAATCTGCGCGAACAGCTCGCGCGTGAAGTCGGTGAGCAGCACGAGAATGCTGCCGCCGAAGATCGCGAGGCAGATCGCCGCGACGATCAGCTTGGGCACGAAAGTCAGCGTCTGCTCGTTGATCGACGTCGCCGCCTGCACCATGCCGAGCAGCACGCCGATGACGAGCACGGGCAGCAGCAGCGGCGCCGAGGCGAGCGCAAGGATCCACAACGACTGCTGCGCGACCCCGATGAAATAGTCGGCTTCCATGGTCTCAGGCCCTGCAATCGAACGATTGACCCGCCTTGGCTGGGCCGATTTTATCCCGGTGCAGGGCAGGCAAAGCGCCGCGATGCGATACGGCCCGTTCGGGGACCAATGTGACAATGGGCCAAAAGCGGCCGGTTCCGAAGGGGCTTGCGCGCCGCGCCGCACGGTGCTCCCCGGAAACCTGCGCCGCTGCGCAATCGAGGTGGATCAATCCCATCGTACCGGACCCTAACTCACGAAGGAGGAGGCGAGCGATCCCATCGTCAGCGCCCAGCCGTCGACGAGGACGAAGAGCAGCAGCTTGAAGGGCATCGAGATGATCGTCGGCGACAGCATCATCATACCCAGCGACATCAGCGCCGATGCGACGATCAGGTCGATGACGAGGAAGGGAAGGAAGATGAGGAAGCCGATCTGGAAAGCGGTCTTGAGTTCGCTGGTGACGAAGGCGGGGAGCAGGATCGAGAAGGGGACGTCCTTCGGGCTCGCATAGCTCGGCGCCTTGGCGATCTTGGCGAACATCATCAGGTCGGTCTTGCGCGTCTGCTTCATCATGAAGCCGTGGAGCGCATCGCCCGAGCGCGACACCGCCTCGCCGATGTCGATCTGTTCCTGGCCGTAAGGTTCGATCGCGACACGGTTCACTTCGCTGATCACCGGCGCCATCACGAACAGCGAAAGAAAGAGGCTGAGCCCGACGAGCACCTGGTTCGGCGGCGTCTGTTGCAGCCCGAGCGCGTGGCGCAGGATCGACAGCACGATGATGATCCGCGTGAAGCTCGTCATCATAAGGAGCAGCGACGGCAGCACCGTCAGCAGGCTCATGAGGACGAGGATCTGGAGCGACAGGCTCAGGGGCCGGCCGTCGCCGCCGATCTCGTTCACCGCGCGGCTGAGCCCGTCGGCCGCCTGTGCATAGGCCGCCGGCGCGGCGCAGAGCAGCGCGGCGCCGCCGGCGAGCGCCGCGGCACGCAGCCAGAAGCGGCGGTCAGTCGACATGGAAATCCCCCTGTGCGTCGTCGGCAATCCGCGTGATTCCGTTACGCGACACCGCGACGAGGATCCGCTGCCCGGCGAATTCGACGACCGCGAGCTTCGATCCCGGACCGAGCGGCAGCACGTCGACCATTTCGACCGCGCGCGTCTTGGTGGCGCCGCCGACGAGCGGCACGCCCATCTGGACGCGCTTCCACAGCCACAAGCTGCCCCACGCCATGCCGCCGATGATCGGCAGCAGGATCAGCAGGCGGAGGATATATTCGAACATCAGGCTCTCCGTTCGAAGCCTTCGAGCCCGCGCGCCGGCGCGACGACTTCGGCGACCTGGATGCCATAGCGGCCGTCGACGCTGACGATTTCGCCCTTCGCGATGAGGGTGCCGTTGGCATAGATGTCGAGCAGGTCGGTCGCGGCGCGGTCGAGTTCGATCACGCTGCCTTCGCCCAATGCGAGCAGCTCGGAAAGCGTCATCGAGGTCGACCCGACCTCGACCGACACGCGCAGCGAGACGCCGGCGAGCAGGTCGAAATTGGGTGCGGCGGCGATGCTCTTGTCGCGCCGGTCGGCGCGCGCGGCTTTCGGGGCTTCGGCGATGTCAGTCATTGTCCGGTCCTTTTTCGATATGGTCGATCATGATCGCGGCGTTGCCATTGGCCTCGCCGATGCTGCCGAACGCAAAGCTGCGCCCGGCGACGGTCACCGGCACATGGCGCGGCATGGAAAGCGGGATGATGTCGCCGACTTCGAGCGCGAGCAGCTTGACGAGGCTGATCTCGGGACGCGCGAGCACCGAGCGGACGGGCATGCGCACGTCGCGCAGCGCCTTGTCGAGCGCGCCCGACCAGACCGGATCGCCGCCGCCGGCGGCCGGCATGTCGGGAAGCAGCTCGTCCCCCGCGATGCCGCGCAGCGCGGCGACCGGATAGGCGCACAGGATGACGCGCCCGTCGAAGGGCGCGCCGCGCAGCGTGAAGCGCTGGACGAACAGTTCGTCGTCGGCCCGCACCGCGGCAAGCTTTGCCGGATCGGCAGTGACACAGTCGAGTTCGGGTTCGAGCGCCAGCTTGCCGCGCCATGCGGCGGCGAGCTGCATCCCGATGTCACGGCCGAGCCGCGCCGCGAAGCGGTCCTCGGCGTCGGTCAGCTCTTCGCGTTCGGCGGCGAGCTGGCCGCGGCCGCCATAGAAGATATCGACGAGCTGGAGCAGCAGCGAGCGCGATCCGGCGAGCAGCACGGGTCCCTTGAGCGGCGCCGCGTGATAGCGCCAGAAGATCGCCGGGGTGGCCGATGCGCTCCATTCGGCGAAGCTCATCTGTTCGGCGCCAGCGCGCTCGACCTGGATAGCCGGCGCGCCGAGCGCACGGATAAGGTCGCGCAAGCTGCGCGCGAACTGGTTCGCGACGCCTTCGAGCGCGGGAAAGGCATAGCTATCCGCCGCCTTGCGCAGCAGCAGCGATTCCTTACTGTCCGCGGCCGCGGGTGCCGCCGGCGCCTTCACGGCTTTGACGGATTTCGTGCCGGTGGTCACTGGATCACCAGACTCGTGAAATAGACATTGTCGATACCCCCGAAACCTTCCTTCTCGCGCAGCACATCGTTGATCGCGGCGGTCAACTGACGTTGAAGCCGCTGTTTCCCCTGCGATGTGGAGAGCAGAGCCGGATCTTGTTCGGCGAGCACCATAAGCACGACCGAGCGGATCGGCACCGCCTGCCGTTTGATATTATTGATAACCTTGCCGTCATAGAAGGTCGAAAGGCTGATACCGATCTGCAGAAAGCCCGATCCGTCGGCGAGGTTCGTCGTGAAGCTGTCGCTGATCGGGTAATAGGTGATCTCATATTTCTTGGGGTCGACCTTGAACTTGTCGTTCGGGACCGACACCGTGCCGACCTTGAGTGGCGCTTCCTTGCCCTCGCCTTCGGCGGCGGGTTCGGCGTCTTCCGTGCTGCGCACGACGAGCTTGGGATAATGATCCTCGGGCTTCGCTTCATGCGCCTGCAGCGCGCCGAAATAGATGCCCGCGCCCGCACCCGCGCCGATCAGCGCGACTGCGGCGACCCCGATCAGCAACAGCTTTTTGAACTTGCCCTTTTTCTTGGGGGCGCCTTCGACGACATTATCCTTGGCCATGATGAGACCCTTTCTGATCAGGCGAAGCGGCCGCGGCGGTCCGCGGCGCGCGCTTCGTCGCGCGGCTCGGCGCGTTCGGTGGCGGTTTCGATAAGATGCGCGGGGTCAGCGGCGGCGGAACGGTCCTGGCCCTGGCCCTGGCTTTGCGACTGGCGTCCGGTCTCGCCCGGCGTGCAGGTCACTTCGGCGCCGGCGACGCGCACGCCCTGCTGGCGCAGTTCCTCGACGAGGCGGCCCTGCGCGGCGGTGACGATCGTCGCGGTCGCTTCATGATGCGTGTCCATTTTCAGCGCGACGCCATCGTCCCCCATTTGCATCGCGACGTCGAGACGGCCGAGATGCTTCGGCATCAGGCGAAAGCTGATGTCGCCGCTGTCCGATTTGGTCGCGGCGATGTCGCGCGCGAGCTGGTCGATCCACGCGCCGTCGCTGTCCATATCGAGTACGCGCTCGGCGATTTGGGCGGGTGCGGCGGCTTCGGTCGCCATGGCGGTGCCCTGCGCCGCGGGCAAGGCGAACTGGATCGTCATCGACGGCGCGGCATCGACGGACTTTGCGACCGGCGCTTCGGCGCCGGCCGGGATCGGCAGCGGCGCGCTGGCGTCGCGCGGGCGCGCGGCGACCGGCGTTGCCGGTGCGTCGGCGTCGGCACGGACCTGCGGCGCCTCGACCGGCTTGGCGGGCTTCGTGGCGGCCGGAATGGCGGCGGCCACGACCGCAGCCAAATCGGTTGCCGGGGCGGCGGTGGTGACCGCTTCGCCCGGTTTCGCCGTATCGGGGGCGTCGTCCGCTTTGGTTTCGGCCGCTGCCGGCTTGCCGGGCGCGGGCGTGCCGGGCACGCTGCCGCCCAGCGCGACCAGCAGGGTCGCGGCCAGTGCGGCAGGGCTCGTTTCGGCAGGCTCCGCTTTGGCGAGTGGGGCTTCGACGCTGACGGCGGCTTTGAGCGGCGCGGTGTCGATCTGCGGGACCACGGCTTCGGCTGTCGGCGCGGTAACGATCGCGATCGCCGCTGCCGCCTTGGTGATCGGCGCAACGGCGACCGGCGCCGCGGCCGCCGGGGCGGCCGTAACCGGCGCTGCGGCGAGCAGCTGGTCGAAACCGCCGCCTTCGCCGCCCTCGGGAAGCTGGCCGATATTGGCGAGGAAGGTCGCGAAGCCCGCGGGCATCGAGCCCTGCGGCGTCGGAAGGGATGGCGCGCCCATCATGCCGCGCCGCCTTCGATCAGGCGCAGGCGCATCGCTGCCCGCGGGCGGTGCGGGCGGTTCGCGTCGTCGCGGCGTTCCTGTTCGGCTTCGGCCGATTTGCGGCTGCGTTCATAGAGGCGCACCGCCGATTCTTCCTTCGCCATGGCGCTCTGCGCGAGCGCGCCCATCTGGTCGCGGCGCTGGCTCGCACCCGCCAGCGGTGCGGTCAGGCTTTCCTGCGCGATGTCGAGCCGCATCGCGAGCTCGCCGATCGTGTTGAGCGCGCGGCCGGCAACCGCGCCCTTCGCCATCGCCAGGTCGACGCGCAGCGTTTCGAGCCGCTTGGCGAGCTCGACGAGGTTCGCCAGTTCGCCATTGGCGCGCGCCAGATTGGCCTCGGCCAGCTGATGTTCGACGGAGCGCACGCGGATGATGCGTTTGCGGCGTGCGGTGCGGGCGTTCATGCGGAATATCCTTCGATCAGGGCTTGGCGGGAAATGTCGAAATCGACCTGCGCCTTGGCAGGCTGCGAAACATAGGCGAGCTGGTCGGCGTGGCGGGCGATCGCGGTGTCGAGCACCGGATCGGCGCCGGCGACGTAAGCGCCCATCAGCATCAGGTCGCGATTCTCTTCATAGAGCGACCAGAGCTGGCGAAAGCGCGCGGCGGCGGCGGCATGTTCGGGGTCGACCGAATCGACCATCGTGCGCGACAGCGATCGCGCGACGTCGATCGCGGGATAGACGCCCTGTTCGGCGAGCTGGCGCGACAGGATGATATGGCCGTCGACGATCGCGCGCGCGCTGTCGACGACGGGGTCGTCGATGTCGCCGCCGTCGGCGAGCACGGTGTAGAGCGCGGTGACCGAGCCGCCGGTTTCGCGGTCGATGCCGGCGCGCTCGCACAGCGAAGGGATCAGCGCGAAGACCGACGGCGGATAGCCTTTCATCGTCGGTGGCTCGCCCAGCGTCAGCCCGATCTCGCGCTGCGCATGCGCGACGCGGGTCAGGCTGTCGATCAGCAGCAGCACCTTCTTGCCCTCGGCGCGAAAGGCCTCGGCGATCGCGGTCGCGCGCATCGCGGCGCGCAGGCGGAGCAAGGGCGGATGGTCGGCGGGAACCGCGACGACGACCGACTTCTTGCGCACCTCGGGGGGCAGCTTGGTTTCGACGAAGTCGCTGACCTCGCGGCTGCGCTCGCCGATCAGCCCGACGACGATGACGTCGCATTCGGTGCCTGCGATCATCTGGCCCATCAGCACCGACTTGCCGACGCCCGAGCCCGCGATGATCGCGACGCGCTGGCCTTCGCCGACGGTGAGCAGGCCGTTGATCGCGCGCACGCCCATGTTGAGCGCGCGCGTGACGCGGCCGCGGCGCAGCGGATTGACCTTGCGGCCGGCGAGCGGCCACTGGAATTGCGACTTGATCGCCGGGCGGCCGTCGAGCGGGTTGCCCTGTGCGTCCATGATGCGGCCGAGCAAAGCCTTGCCGACCGGAACCATGCTCGACGCGCCATGCGGTTCGACGGGAGCGCCGGTGACGAGCGGCTTGCCCGAGTCGAAGGGGAGGACGAGGCTGCGGTGACCGCGAAAACCGACGACCTCGCCATAGACATAATCATTGTCGGCCGACCGGATGCGGACATTGCTGCCGAGCGGCATCGGGAAACCCGACACTTCGAGCATGATGCCTTCGTGCGAGACGAGCGTGCCGATGCGGCGCGGGCTCGCGTGCGCCAGGTCGACGGGGTCGAGCAGTTGCTGCGCGGAGAGGGCGAGGCGGCGCGTCATGCGGCTTCGCTTTCGCCAAGCGCCGCGCGCAATTCCTCGAGATAGACCGCGCGGCCATGCTCGATCCAGCCGGTCGAAGTTTCGATACGGACGGTGCCGCGCATCATCGCCGCGTCGCTCTCGACCGCCATCGCAAGCGGGCAGTCCGCGAGCAGCGCGGCATCGTCGGGATGGACCCACAGAGTGCGCGCCTTGTCGGCGTCGGCGATCATCGCCGCGGCGGTTTCGACCTGCGCGCGCAGCCATTCGGCGTCGATCGGCGCGGTGGCGACGATCTGGCGGACGAGGCGTTCGACGGTGGTGGCGATCAGCTGCGCCAGCTCTTCGCTGGGCTCGTCCTGCAGCGCCTCGGCGCCGGCGAGCAGCGCGAGCAGCTGGTGGCGCTCGGCGACGAAGGAGGCTTCGGCAAGGCGCTGGCCTTCGGCGAGGCCGAGCGCGAACGGGTCGTCGAGATCGATTTCGTCGAGGCCTTGGGGTTCCTCCTGCGCGGCCGGGGAGGCGGGCGCGAAGGATAGCGGACGAAAACCGCCGCGCGCCATCGCATCGGCAAGATTGACGGGGACGAAGCCGGTTTCGACGGCACGATCAGACATAATCGTCGCCTCCGCCCGCGATCATGATCTCGCCGGCCGCGGCCATCTGGCGCACGATCTGCATCACGCTCTTCTGCGCGTCGTCGACGTCGGCGCGCTTGACCATCGTCATTTCGTCCATTTCGTCGCGGATCGTTTCGGCCGCGCGCTGCGACATGGTGGCAAGGCACATGTCGACCATATCCTCGTCGGCACCCTTGAGCGCGATCGCGAGCTGGGCGGCATCGACCGAGCGCAGCACGCTGCTGAGGCTCTTCTTGTCGAGGTCGCGCAGATTTTCGAAGATGAACATCTCTTCCTCGATCGTCTGCGCGAGGATGCGGTCGTGCTTCTTGAGCGCGCGGATCGTGCGTTCGGAAAGCTGCTTCGGCATCTTCTTCATGATCTTGGCGACATCGCTCGGACCGCCGATCGCCTGCTTGGCGACGCGCTGGCCGTCGACATTGGCGCTCGCGAGCACCGATTCGAGATCCTCGATCGCGGCGGCGGGTACCGAGGTGAGCATCGCGGCGCGCAGCACCAGATCGGCCTGAAGCACTTCGTCGAGCGTTTCGATCGCGCGCGCGGCGACGTCGGGGACGAGCACCGACAGGATCAGCGCGCCGACCTGCGGATGCTCGCTGGCGAGCAGGCCGCTGATCGCATCGACGTCCATCCAGCGCAGCATTTCGAGCGACGCGGCGCTGCGCTGCGGCGCGACGGCGGCCAGGATATTGTCGGCGCGGACGTTGCCGACGGCTTCGTTGATCACCGTGCGGATACGCGTGTCGGCGCCGATCGCGAGCGCGCTGACGTCGCGGCTGCGCGTGACGAAACGGTCGAGCGCCTGCCCGATCTGCTGCTCGCTGGCGTTGGCGGTGTCGAACATCGCTTTTGCGAGCTGGCGCACCTCGTCGGGGTCGAGCTGTTTCAGGATCGTCGCGGCTTCGCTTTCGTCGAGCAGCATCAGCAGGATGGCGGCGGCCGCCGATCCTTCGATCGCGGGCATCGCGGGCGCGTTATCGAGTTCGGCGAGCTCAGGCACGGGCGCCCTCCTGCATCAGGTGGCGGACGACGAGCGCGGCGCGCGCCGAATCCTGGCGGACAAAGGCGCGGACGAGATTGGCGCGCGCTTCATAGCTCGGCGCCTGTTCGATCATCTCGAGCGTGATCTCGCGATGGTTCGATCCGCTGGCGAGCGCCGGGCGGTCGGTCGCGGCGAGCAGCGATGCTTCGAGCTCCTGATTTTGTTCGGCGCGCCTGGCGGCGCGTTCCTTCGCCGCGCGGATCATCGGGCGGCCGATGAAGAGGAAAGCGAGCAGCGCGGCGAGGATCGCGCCGACCTGCTTGACCAGCGGCAGGAACCAGCCCTGATCGTAAAAGGCGGGCTCGGTGTTTTCTACAGCCACGAACGGACGCTGGTTGATCGCGACGACGTCGCCGCGCGCGGCGTCAAAGCCGATCGCGCCTTTGACCAGGCTGTCGATCTTGGTGAGGTCGGCCTGCGTCAGCGCCTTCTTGCCCTGGTTGAGCGCGACGGCGACCGAGACGCGACGCAGCCTGCCCTGCGGCGAATGGGTGACCGAAATCTCGCGGCCGACTTCATAGGCGCGCGCGGCATTTTCGTTGCTTTCGATGCCGGGTGCGGGGGGCGCGCCGGGCGCGGCCGGCTGCGGCCCGTCGGCGGTGACCGTCGTCGCCTGCGGCGGCTGGTTCGACAGCGCGCCGGGAATGCCGACGGCGGGGGCGCTCGTGCCGCTGGTCGATCGGGTGATCCGTTCGCTGGTCAGCGCGCGGTCGTTCTCGGGGAAGCTTTCGCGCGTCGCCTGGCTTTCGGACATGTCGACGTCGGCGTGGACCTCGACGGTATAATTGCCGGCGCCGAGCATCGGGCCGAGCAAGGTGTCGAGCGCGCGGCGAAAGCGGTCCTCGACCTGCAATTGCAGCTGGAACGCCTTCATGTCGCTGCCGCTCGCGGTGTCGGAAAGCAGCGCGCCGCGCTGGTCGATCACCGACACCTGATCGGCGTTCATGCCGGGCACCGACGAGGCGACGAGGAAGCGGATCGCCTGCACCTGCCCGTCGCTGAGCGAGCGGCCGTTCTGCAACGTCAGCATCACCGACGCGGTGGCGGGCTTGTCGTCGCGGACGAACAGGCTGGGTTCGGCGGCGGCGACATGGACGCGCGCGCTCTTGACCGCGTCGATCGTCTCGATCGTGCGCGACAGGTCGGCTTCGCGCGCCGAGCGCAGCGCTTCGCCCTCGATCGCGCGGCTCGACCCCATGGGGAGCGAAGCGATCAGGCTGTCGCCGCTCGGCGCCGCCTTGGGCAGGCCCTGTCCGGCGAGCGCGATGCGCGCCTGGTGGAGCTTGTCGGCATCGACGGTGAGCGCGCCGGTCGAGCTGTCGATGCTGTGTGCGATGCCCTGCGACTGCAGGGCCTCGGCAACCGCCGCCTTGTCGGTGTCGTCGAGCCCGGCGAACAGCTGCGCCTGCGGCGCCGCCTGCATCGTGAAATAGGCGAGCGCGGCGATGCCGATCGCCGAGGTCATAGCGATCGCGGGAAGCGCGCGCTGCACCGCCGGCTGACGGATGAACTGGCTCACGGGTGCGAAGCGACCGCCCCGGACGGGGGCGGGGAGGCGGTTCGCGGATCCGTCGTCGACGGGGGTAAGGATTTGCGCTTCGGCCATGGATTACACCGGCATGTTCATGATGTCGCGGTACGCGGACAGCAGCTTGTTGCGGACTTGCAGGGTGGTTTCGAAGCCGAGCGAGGCCTTCTGGCGCTCGATCATCACGCTGACGATGTCGTGCGTGTCGCCGCGCTCATAGGCCTCGGTGATCTGGCTCGCCTTCGACTGCTGGGCGTTGACCTGTTGCAGCGCATTGTTGATCGCGGCGCCGAAATCGGGGGCCCCGCCGGCGCCCTCGACGCCGCCTTCGGCTGCGCCGATCCCGCCGCGGCCCGCGGCGCGCTGCAACGCCTGGTTCTGATTGAGGATCGAACTGCGCATCTGCAGCAGCCGGCTCGGGTCAATCGTGCTCATTGCTTCTTCATCCGTCCTGATGCGCGGCGGTCTGCCGCACGCACAAAGAAGGATGCAAAGCTCGTGCCAAAAAAATATATCTAACATATTCAGTAGTTTAAATGAGGCGCGCCCGGCCTGTGGGCGACTTTCGGCATTTTTTTGACGCGCCGGGCTTAAGCGCCGCCGCGGCGCGCCGTTACTGCCTTCGTGACCGCTCCTCGAGCCCTCACATCACGGGAATGGCCATCGAGGCCGGAAAGGAACAAAGATGACTGTCATCAACACCAATGTGAGCGCGCTTCGCGCCCAGAATAACTCGCGTGTCGCGGGCCAAATGCAGTCGCAGGCGATGGAACGTCTGTCGAGCGGCAAGCGCATCAACAGCGCGAAGGACGACGCCGCCGGCCTCGCCATCGCGACCCGCATGGACGCCAGCGCCCGCGGTCTGACCCAGGCGATCCGCAACGCCAACGACGGCATTTCGCTTGCCCAGACCGCCGACAGCGCCGCCGGCAGCATCTCGGACATCCTCGTCCGTATGCGTGAACTGGCGATGCAGGCCTCGACCGGCACGCTGAGCGACGACGACCGTACGCTGGTGCAGGAAGAAGTTACCGCGCTGATCTCGCAGATCGGCGACGTCGCGACCCGCACCACGTTCAACGACAATGTGCTGCTCGACGGCAGCGTCGCCGCGGGCTTCGACATCCAGACGGGTCTCGATACCGGCCAGGTCGTGAACATCACGGTTGCCGATCTGCAGGCTGCGGCGCTTGGCGTCGACGCGCTCGACTTCTCGACCGCGGGGGGTGCGCAGGGCGCGCTGGCGACGCTCGACACGGCGATCGACACGGTTGCGACCGAACGCGCCAACCTCGGTGCCCAGCAGAACCGCCTGTCGTCGGCTGTCGACAATTTGACGTCGAGCGTCACGAATCTGTCGGAATCGAAGTCGCGCATCGAAGACGCCGATTTCTCGGTCGAATCGACGAACCTCGCGGCCGCCGGCATCCTGGCACAGGCATCGACCGCGATGCTCGCCCAGGCGAACCAGAGCTCGCAGGGCGTGATGAACCTGCTCCGCTAAGCCTAGCGAAAATTTCAGGCTATATTCGGTTGGTCCCTTAGATAGCCTGATTGGATGCCCCGGCCCCCACAGCCGGGGCATCTTCTTTTTGCGCGAAGGCGCGGCACCGGCCCGCTCCCCCACCCGGCCTCCCATAGAATACTATGTCGGGAGGCCGGGTGGGGGAGCGGGCCGGTGCCGCTTCCGGCGTCAGCCGGAAAACGATCCATCAATGAAAATCGCGCGACTTGGGCAGGATGCGGACGTTGCGCGGATGGCCGTGCTGCGTCGCGTGCCCGCGCGGCAGCTGCGGGTGCCTCACCTCGTCGGCGCGGCAGACGTCGGGATCGAAGCCCCGGTCGCTCCCCAGTCTGTCGAGCATCGCGGTGCGGTCGACGATGTGCGTCGCCATCAGGTGGATCACGCCTTCCTTGCTCCGCTGCACCTCGCCCTCGGCGAGCATCAGCCGCGACGCCATGACCGCGCGGCGCTGGCGTTCGAAATGGCGCGCCCACAGCAATATGTTGACGATCCCGCCTTCGTCTTCGAGCGTGATGAAGATCGCATTGCCCTTGCCCGGCCGCTGGCGGATCAGCACGACGCCCGCGGTGCGGACGATCGCCCCATTCTTCGCGGCGGCGACCTGGGCGGCGCTCAGCACCCCCTCGCGCTCGAAGTCGCGGCGCAGGAATGCCATCGGATGCCCTTTCAGCGACAGGCGCGTCGTCTGGTAATCGGTGAGCACATGTTCGACGAGCGGGGTGGGAGGAAGCTGCTCATCCTCCTCGGCGCCGAGCTCATCGGTCTCGGCCGCGCCGAACAGCGGCAGTACGCCCTGGCGCACCCGCCGCGCATCCCACAGCGCGGGTCGTCGTTCGAGCCCCATCGACCGGCAGGCATCGGCGTCGGCGAGAAGGCGTAGCGCGCGCGACGGCAGATTGGTGCGGCGTGCGAGTTCCTCGACCGAGGCGAAAGGCGTAGCGCGCGCCAAAGCGATTTGCTCCGCCCACTCTTCGCGAAACCCGTCAACCTGCCGGAAGCCGAGCCGGAGCGCGAGGCTGCCGTTTTCGCGTCGTTCGAGGTTGTTGTCCCAGCCGCTCGCATTCACATCGACCGCGCGGACCTCGACCCCATGCTCGCGTGCATCGCGCACGAGCTGGGCGGGGGCATAGAAACCCATTGGCTGCGAATTGAGGATGCCGCAGGCGAAAACGGCGGGATGGTAATGCTTGATCCATGAGGAGACATAGACGAGCCGCGCGAACGATTGGGCATGGCTTTCGGGAAAGCCATAGCTGCCGAATCCCTCGATCTGTTTGAAGCAGCGCTCGGCAAAATCCTGTGTGTATCCGCGTCGGACCATTCCGCCGATCATCTTCTCGCGGAAATTCTCGATCGTTCCGACATTCCGAAAGGTCGCCATCGCGCGGCGCAGACCGTTGGCTTCCTCAGGACTGAAATCCGCAGCAACCATGGCAAGCTTCATCGCCTGTTCCTGAAACAGAGGAACGCCATAGGTCTTGCCCAGAACATCGTGGAGTTCGTCGGGCGGATGCGGCGGGGCGGGTTCGGGAAATTCTACCGGTTCTTCCTTGTTGCGGCGACGCAAATAAGGATGAACCATGTCGCCCTCGATCGGGCCGGGGCGGACGATCGCGACCTGTACGACCAGATCGTAAAATTCCTCGGGCTTGAGGCGCGGCAGCATGTTGATCTGCGCGCGGCTTTCGACCTGAAAAACGCCGATGCTGTCGCCCTTCTGCAGCATGCCGTAGACTTCCGGATCATCACAGTCGATGTCGACTTCCAACGTATGATCGCCCAGGCCATGCTCGCGCATCAGGTCGAAGCATTTGCGAATGCAAGTCAGCATGCCGAGCGCGAGCACATCGACCTTCATCAGTCCCAGTGCGTCGATGTCGTCCTTGTCCCATTCGATGAAGGTCCGATCCTCCATCGCGGCGTTGTGAATCGGGACGAGTTCGTCGAGCCGTCCTTCGGTCAATACGAAGCCGCCGACATGCTGCGACAAATGACGCGGCGCCTTGAGCAATTCGCCGACGAAGCGGTGCAATCGCTCGATCTCGCCATTGTGCGGGTTCAGCCCAGCCTCGACCAGCCGCTCGACCGGAACTTCATCGCCCCAGCTACCCCAACTCGTATCGGCGAGCCGGGCAGTTACATCCTCGCTGAGACCGAGCGCCTTGCCGACCTCGCGGATCGTGCTGCGCGGACGATAGTGGATGACGGTCGCTGCGATCGCGGCACGGTCGCGCGTATAGCGATCATAGATGTATTGGATGACCTCTTCGCGGCGCTCATGTTCGAAATCGACGTCGATGTCGGGCGGCTCGTCGCGCTCGGCCGAGACGAAACGCGAGAAGAGCAGATCGTGCTTCATCGGATCGACCGACGTCACACCGAGCAGGAAGCAGACGATCGAATTGGCGGCCGATCCGCGGCCCTGGCACAGGATCGGCGGCTGCTGTGACCGGGCGTAGCGGACGAGATCGTAGACGGTGAGGAAATAATAGACATAGCGCCGCTTCTTGATCAGCCGCAGTTCGTCGGCGAGCAGCTTGCGGACTTTCGGCGGGAGCGGCGTTTTGTAGCGCTCCTCGGCGGCGGTTTTCACCAAATGGTGTAGATAGGGAAAGGGCTTCCATCCCGGCGGGACCGGCTCGTGCGGATATTCATATTGCAGGTCTTCGAGGCGAAAGCCGATGCGTGCGAGCAGCTTTACGCTTGCTTCTATCGCCTTCGGATAGCCGTCGAACAGACGCTTCATCTCGGCGGGCGTTTTCAGATAACGCTCGCCATTGGCGCGAAGCAGCTTTCCGGCTTTCGCGACCGTCGTACCCTCGCGGATGCAGGTGATGATATCGTGAAGGGGGCGTTGTTCCTTGGCTGCATAGAGAGCGTCGTTGGTCGCGAGCAGCGGAACGCCCGTTGCCGCCGACACGCGCTGGAGTTCGGCCAGCCGGCGCGCGTCGGCGCCCGATTGCGGCATCGTGGCGGCCAACCAGAGTGATTTCGGCCGCTTGCTTTTGAGGGTGCGGAGCAGTTCCTCGTCGCCTTCCATCGCGATGAGGAGGAGATCGTCGCAATGATCGAGCAAATCGCCCAATTCGAGGATGCAGTCGCCCTTTTGTGCGCGAAGATTGCCGGTCGAGAGAAGACGCGTTAGCCGCCCCCAGCCTCCGCGATTGACAGGGTAAGCGACGATGTCGGGGGTGCCGTCGGCGAAGACGAGCCGGGCGCCGACCACCAGCCGAAAGCCCTCCACCATCTCGGGTTGCTTGACCTGCAAATCTTTCAGAAAAGCCCACGCCCGCACCACACCCGCCACGCTGTTGCGGTCGGCGATGCCGATGCCGGTCATGCCGAGATTGATCGCCTCCGCCACCATTTCGGCCGGATGCGAGGCGCCGCGCAGGAAGCTGTAGTTGGTCGCGGCGACCAATTCGGCGAAGCCGGTTTCGGGGCCGGGATCGGGCGTATCGCTCATGCGAACACTCCGTGGATATACCAGCGCGGGTCGGGCTTTTCGTCGTAGAGGCCGTGGCGGAAGAGCCAGAAGCGGCGGCCTTGCGCATCCTCGACACGGTAATAGTCGCGCGTCAGCCCGCCATTGTCGCGGCGGCGCCACCATTCGGCGGCGATGCGTTCGGGCCCTTCGTAGCGGCGCACCGCATGCGCCTGCCGGCGCCAGCGGAACTGGTGCGGCGGGCCGTCGGGGACCTCGGCGATCACCTCGATCGGCTGCGGCGGGTCGAAGAGGTGGAAGGGGCGCGTCGGCGGTTCGCCAGGTTCGGGCGCCTGCCAGGGTAGCGGTGCGGGCGCGTCGATCGCGGGCAGTTCGAGCTGCGCCTGCTCGGGGATATGCGTGTCGGCAGGGCGCAGCCGTCGTACCCGCCCGCGCCCGAGCCGCGTCGCGAGCCGGTCGGCGAGTTCGTCGATCGCGGCGTCCTTCACCGCGCCGCCCTCGAGCCCCAGCTGGCTCGCAACGAGCGCTTCGAGCCGCGGCACCGCGAGGCGGATCATGTCGAAGCCGAAGCCGGGGTCGAGCGGGTCGGCAAGGCTGTCCATCCGCTCGGCGAAGAGGCGCATGATGAGGCCGGCGTCGCGCGTCGGATGCCCCGTTTCGATCGCGATCGTCCGCGCGAGGCCGTCGCTGCGAAAGAAGGTCGCGCGGAAATGGCGTCCGCCCTTGCCGCGATCGCCAAGCTCTTCGATCGCTTCGGTGGCGAGTTCGGCAAGTATTTTGGTGGCGTGCGCGGTGCTGCCGAGCGGTTCGGCGAAGCGGCGTTCGGCGGCGACCGGGGGCGGCGCGATGCGCGGATCGAGCGGGCTCGGCGCATCGCCCAATATGCGGCGCAGCGCCATCGCGGCGTCGGCGCCGAAGCGCGCGGCGAGGTTCGCCATCGGCCGGCTCGCAAGATCGCCGATCGTCTTCAATCCGGCGCGGACGAGCGCGGTCGTCGCCTCGGCTTCGAGTTCGAGCGCGGCGACGGGCAGGCGGCGGATCGCTTGGCGCTCGTCGGGCGCGGGACGCGACTGATAACGCGCGAGCGCGTGCGCGGCGTCGGCGGTCGGGCCGAGCGCGTGGCGCAGCGTCATGCCGAGCCTTGCGAAGCGCATTTCGATATCGGCGACCACGCCCGCCTCGTCGCCGAAGAGATGCGCGGCGCCCGCGATGTCGAGGATCAGCCCGTCGGGCGCGTCGAGCGCGACGAGCGGGGTATAGCGCGCGCAGCCCTGCGCGAGCCGGTCGAGCCAGCCCGCATCGAGCACCGGATCGTGCGGTACGACCATAAGCTCGCCGACCTGCGCGTGCGAGTCGGCGAGCGGCATGCCGGGGCGCAGCCCGACGGCGAGCGCCGCGGCATCGACGCTCGCGAGGCGCATCGCGCCGCGCTGCTTTTCGGCGAAAACGAGCGGGGCGTCAGGCGGCCGCGGCGCGGTGCGAAGCCATCGCTCGGCGGGCAGGAAGGGAAAGAAGAGCGCCAGATAGCGCCGCTTCCCGGAAAGTTTGTTCGTCATGGTTCCAGTCCAGTCGCCAGCGCGTCCCCGCGGGGCCGCCGCGCCAGCGCAGCAGTTCGAGGTCGAAGGCGGGCGCGCCGGGAGCATTGGCCTCGAGCGCGTGCGAGGGCGCGGCGGCGACGCTCCAGCGCGTTTCGGCGACGCTCGGCGTCGGCACGGCGTTGAGGCGAAGCATCAGCAGGGTGGTACCGGCATCGCGCGCGCCAAGCGCGAGGCGGCGACCCGCGGTCAGGTCGAGCAAGGGGAATTTCCCCCAGCTTTCGACGATTACCGCCGCCGACCCGGCGCAGCGGATCGCATCGTTTGCGCAGGCGAGCAGCATTTTGGGATCGGCGGTTTCGACGAGAAGCAGCCGATCGGGGTCGCCGCCGAGTTCGGCGATGCCGGGGGCATAGATGCGGCCATTGCGCTTGCCCGCGTCGGTGGTGCGCAGCCAGAGCAGCGGCGCCTTGCCCGGCGTGCGCAGCGCGATCAGCGCGGCGAAGGCGGCGGCACTCGTTGCATCGAGCGCGTCGGCGGCGAAAAATTCATGGCAGCGCCCGGTCGCGAGCCCGCCGCGGAGCGCATCATCGAAGCGCGCGTGTCCGCTCGCCAGCCCGCCCTCGGCCGGGCGGCTGTCGAAGCCGCCACTGGCGGCTATCCGGGCGATGCGTTTCCGCAGCCCGGCGAGTTGGGGAGACGACTCGCGCATCATTTGTTCCTGATATGTTCCATTAGCGCCTTTGCAATGACGCTTGTCAAGGCGGGTCAGGAAATGGTGTGCTTAGAGGGGGTTAGGGGCTGGCGCTTCTGTTCCCGCGCTGCTGTCGCCGCCGAGCGCGCGGAACAGCGCGATTCGGGTCTGGACGAGTAGCAGCTGGGTCGCGATCTCGCTCCGCCGCGCCGAATAGAGGCTGCGCTGTGCGTCGAGACTGGCAAGGAAGCTGTCGACCCCGCCCTTGTAGCGCGCGTCGGTCAGCGTCGCGGTATCGTTTGCCGCTTCGCTATTCGCTGCCGCGGCGCGCACGCGTTCCGAAATCGTGCCCTGCACTGCGAGCGCGTCGGCGACCTCGCGAAAGGCGGTCTGGATCGCGCCTTCATAGCCCGCGAGTGCGGCGTCACGCTGCGCTTCGCTGACGGCGACCCCCGCGCGGCGCCCGCCGGCGTCGAAGATCGTCGCCGTCGCATCGCCGCCCGCCGACCAGCTGAACGACCCGCTGTCGAACAGGCTGGAAAGCCCGTTGCTGGCGAAACCGAGCAGTCCGGTGAGCGAGATCGACGGAAAGAGCCGCGCGCGCGCGACGCCGATGTCGGCGTTGGCGGCGCGCAGATCATATTCGGCCTCGATCACATCGGGGCGGCGCAGAAGGATTTCGGAGCTGACCCCCGCGGGCAGCGCTACGACCGACGGCGTGACTTCGGTCAGGCTCGCGGGCAGCAGCGCGCGGTCGATATCGCCGCCGACGAGCAGGCGAATCAGATTCTCGTCCTGCGCGAGCGCGGTCCTTTGCTGCGCGATCGCATCCTCGGCGGTCGCGAGAATCTGTTCGGCCTGGCGCAGGTCGGTACGCGGCGCGACGCCGCCATCGAGCCGTGCTTGGGTCAGCCGCACACTTTCGCGCGCATTGGCGGCGGTATCCTCGGCGATTTTCAGGAGGTCGCGGTCGGCGCCATAGGCCGCCCAGGCCTCGGCGAGACCCGCGATCAGCGCGAGGCGCACCGTGCGCGACGCGGCCTCGGTCGCGAGCGCGCGGTTGCGGTCGGCCTCGGTAGCATTGGCGAGGCGGCCGAACAGGTCGAGTTCGAAGGCGGTGACGCCGCCGCGCAGCGAGAAGTCGCCGTTTCCTCCGCCATTGCCCCCGCCATTTCCGGCGCCGCTGCCGCCGCCGTCCGAATAGCCCGCCCCCGCGGTGACGCCGAGCTCGGGGAATTGCCCCGACCGCGTGACGCGCACCTGCGCGCGCGCCGCGGCGACATTGGCATAGGCGGTGCGCAGGTCGCGGTTGCCGCCAAGCGCCTGCTCGGTCAGCGTCTGGAGCCGCGGGTCGGTAAAGACGCTTTTGTAGGAGAGGATCGGCAGCGCCGTCTCGCTCTCAAGCAGATAGGCGTCGCCGACCGGCCAGCTTTGCGGGACCGGCGGCGCGGGCAGCACCGTCTTGGGCGCGAGCGAGCAGCTGGCGAGCGCGAGCGTGCTCACGATCAGGAGGGCGCGCGCGCCGGTCATGCCGGCACCTCGGCCGCCCCGCCGTCCTTCTTCTTGCCGAAGCGCGCGCGCATCGCGGCGAGCCCGTCGCGCACGCCGCGGCGGACGAGCACGAAGAAGAGCGGGATGAAGAAGATCGCGAGGAAAGCGGCGGTGAGCATGCCGCCGATCACCGAGGTGCCGATCGCGACACGGCTGTTCGCGCCCGCGCCGGTCGCGATCGCGAGCGGCAGCACGCCGAAGATGAAAGCGAAGCTCGTCATCAGGATCGGGCGTAGACGGATGCGCGCCGCCTCGACCGCCGCCTCGATCACGCGCTTGCCCTTTTTCTCTTCCTGCTCGGCGAACTCGATCATCAGGATCGCGTTCTTCGCCGCGAGTCCCATCGTCGTGAGCAGACCGATCTGGAGATAGACGTCATTCTCGAGTCCGCGCAGATTCACCGCGAACACCGCGCCGATCAACCCCAAGGGGATGACGCACAGCACCGCGAGCGGGATCGACCAGCTTTCGTGGAGCGCGGCGAGGCAGAGGAAGATGACGAGCAGCGACAGGCTGTAAAGCAAGGGCGCCTGTCCCGACGAGAGGCGTTCCTGATAGGAAGAGCCCGACCAGGCGACGCTGGTGCCGGGGATTTGGTTCGCCATGCGCTCCATCTCGTTCATCGCCTCGCCCGAGCTGGTGCCGGCGGCGGGTTGGCCCGAGATTTCGAAGGCAGGCACGCCCTGAAAGCGCGAGCTGCTGCTCGGCGTCGTCGACCAGCCGGTCCGGGCAAAGGCCGAGAAGGGCGACATTTCGCCGTCGGCCGAGCGGACAAACCATTGCCCGAGATCTTCGGGCTTGGCGCGATAGGGGGCATCGCCCTGCACAAAGACGCGCTTGACGCGCCCCTTGTCGATGAAATCGTTGACGTAGCGGCCGCCCCACGCGGTCGCGAGCGTCGAATTCACATCGGCATTGTCGATGCCATAGGCCGTCAGTCGCTGGGTATCGACGTCGATCTTGAGCGTCGCGACGTCGGGCAGGTCGGACAGGCGTACCGACGTGAGTTTCGGATTGTCGTTTGCCATCGCGAGCAGGCGGTCGCGCGCTTCGGCGAATTCGGCGCGGCTCATCCCGCTGCGATTCTGGAGCTGCATCGTGAAGCCCGACGAATCGCCAAGGCCGCGCACCGCGCCGGGGACGAGCGCGAAGATCTGCGCGTCGCGCAGGCCGCTCAGCGCCTTGCGCGCCCGATCGACAATCGCATCGGCGGTATTTTCCTTGCCCGGCCGGTCGTCCCAATGCGCGAGGTTGACGAAGCCCTGGCCGGTGTTCTGCCCCGCCGCCGCGCCGCCGCCGCCGCCCGCGATCAGGAACAGCGTCTGTGTGTTCGCTTTCTCCTGTGTCAGCAGATATTTCTCGATTTCGTCGCGCACCTCGAGTGTGCGCGCCTGCGTGGCACCGGCGGGCAGGCGGAACTGGACCGAAACGCGCCCCTGATCCTCGTTGGGCAGGAAGCCGCCCGGCAGACGGAGAAACAGGAAAGCGAGCGCGGCGAGCAACAGCAGATAAATGCCGAGGAAGAGCCATTTGCGGTCGACGACCTTGGTCACGCTGCCGACATAGCGTTCGACCGAGTGGTCGAAGCGCGTGTTGAAGCCGTTTTTCGCGCGTTCGAGGAAAGCATGGACGCGCGGGAAGCGCCCGCCTGCGGACGCCGCGTCGCCATGGCTCTTGGGCTTGAGCAGGGTCGAAGTCAGCGCGGGGCTCAGGATCAGCGCGACAAGCACCGACAGCATCATCGCCGAAATGATGGTGACCGAGAATTGCCGGTAGATGACGCCGGTCGATCCGCCGAAAAAGGCCATCGGCAGGAACACCGCCGACAGCACGAGCGCGATCGCGATCAGCGCGACCTGCAATTCCTGCATCGACTGGATCGTCGCCTCGCGCGCCGACATGCCGGGATTTTCTTCCATCAAACGCTCGACATTCTCGACCACGACGATCGCGTCATCGACGAGCAGGCCGATCGCGAGCGTCAACCCGAAGAGGGTGAGCGTGTTGATGCTGAACCCCAGCAGATAAAAAATGCCGAAGGTGCCGAGCAGTACAACGGGCACCGCGATCGCGGGGATCAGCACCGCGCGCCAGCTTTGCAGGAAGACGAACATCACGAGGATGACGAGCAGGATCGCCTCGAACAGCGATTTCTGCACCTCGCTGACCGACAGCTTGATGAAGGCGGTCGCATCGTTGGCGTACGAGTAGGTGAGGCCGTCGGGGAAGTCGGCGGCGAGTTCTTCCATCCGCGCCTTGACCCGGTCGGCGGTCTCGAGCGCGTCCGACCCCGGCGACAGCGAGATCGACATGCCGGCGCCCGGATGTCCGTTGATACGAACGATCGCGCTGTAATTCTCGGCGCCGATCTCCACCCGCGCGACATCTTTGATACGCACCGTCGATCCGTCGGGCAGCGTCTTGAGGACGATATTCTCGAACTCTTCGACCGTCTGCATTCGCGACTGGGCGGTCACCGTCGCATTGAGCATCTGGCCCTCGGGCGCCGGCAGGCCGCCCACGTCGCCTGCGGCGACTTCGCTATTCTGTGCGGTGATCGCCGAGATTACGTCGCTGGGCATCAGCGACACGGCGGTGAGACGCCGCGGATCGAGCCAGATGCGCATCGCGTGCGGCGACCCGAACACATTGACCTCGCCGACCCCGTCGACGCGCGACAAGGGATCCTGGATGTTCGACGACAGGAAATCGGCGACATCGGGGAAGGACCGGGTGTCGGTGGTATCATAGACGCCGACGAGCAGCAGCGTGTCCGAGTTCGACTTGGTGACGCGCACGCCTTGCGCCTGCACCTGTTGCGGCAGGCGCGAGATCGCCGACTGGATCTGGTTCTGGACCTGTACCTGCGCGATGTCGGGATCGGTGCCCTTTTCGAAGATCGCGGTGATGTCCGCACGCCCGCGCGAACTCGACTGCGAACTGAAATAGAGGAGGCCGTCGATCCCCGTCAGCTGCTGTTCGAGCACCTGCGTGACGCTGTTCTCGATCGTTTCCGCCGATGCGCCGGGGTAGCTCGCGCGGATATTGACCTGGGCAGGTGCGATGTCGGGATATTGTTCGATCGGCAGCGAAAAAAGCGCGCCGACGCCGCCGAGCATGACGATGATCGCCAGCACCCAGGCAAAGATCGGCCGATTGATGAAAAGACGCGACATGCGGCGCTACTTGCCTTTCGCCCCGGCGGCCGCGCCTTTCGGCGGCCCCACGCGCTGCGGGCTGTTCGCGGGCACCGGCCGGATCGTCGCGCCCTGCCGCAGATTGCCGATGCCCTGCGTGATCACGCGCTCGCCGGGTTTCAGCCCGTCGGTGACGACCCAGTTGGCGCCCGAGGTGCGGTCGGCGACGATCTTGCGCCGTACCGACTTGTTATCCTTGCCGACAAGATAGACGAAGGCCGAACCGTCGAAGTCGCGCTGCACCGCCGCTTGCGGCAGCAGGATCGCCGACGGGTTCACCGCTTGGTCGAACATCGCGGTCACGAACATGCCGGGCAGCAACACGCCCTTGGGGTTGGGGAAGCGCGCGCGCAGCGTCACCGTGCCGGTCGCCTCGTTGACGGTGACGTCGGAAAACTGGACCGTCCCGGCAAAACCATAGCTGCTGCCGTCTTCGAGGCGCAGGCGCACCGACGTGCTGCCGGCGTCGACTCCGCCGCTTTCGATCGCCTGACGCAGCGTGGTGAGCTCGGCGCTCGACTGCTGCATGTCGACGAACATCGGATCGGTTTGCTGGATCACCGCGAGCGGGGTTGCCTGGCTCGCGCTGACGAGCCCGCCCGGCGTCACGAGCGATCGGCCGATGCGGCCGCTGATCGGTGCAGAGATCGTCGCGAACCGCAGGTTGATGCGCGCGGTTTCGAGCGCGGCGCTGTTCTGCGCGACCGCGGCGCGCGCCATCCGCGCCTGCGCGAGCGCGTCGGTATAATCCTGTTCGGCGACCGCCTGCATCTTGGCGAGCGGTTCGAGGCGGCGCGCGCGTTCGTCGGCGGCCGCTGCGCTCGCGCGCGCGCTCGCGAGGTTTGCGGCCGCCTGGTCGACTCCGGCCTGATAGAGGCGCGCGTCGATCTGGTAGAGCGGCGCGCCAGCGCGCACGAAGCTTCCCTCGGTAAACAGGCGGCGGCGGATCAGGCCGTTCACCTGCGGACGCACTTCGCTCGTCTCATAGGCGACGGTGCGTCCGCCGAGCGAGGTGGTGAGCGGCACCGGCTGGACCGCGACGGTGACATAGCCGACCTCGGGCGCGCCGCGCCCGCCCTTCTCCTCGGCGGCGGAACAGGCGGCAAGCGACAGCGCGATGGCACACAGGGCTCCGGCACGAAGCAGCGGCCTCTTGTCCAGCATGGGTTATCTCGTTTCAAATCGGAACGGGGGAGTTTTGCGCCTATTCAGCCGATTGCCCCCGTGCTGGCAAGCCCTCTGGGCGCGATGCGACAATTTGCGACAATTTTTCTGGCCAACGGTCGACCAGCCAATCGCGGCCTAAAGTTGTCATACTAATGGGATAGTTGTCATACAATTTTTCGCTTGACAGTGGCTCACTCTTGCCCGCATCATCGTGACACCGGTTACCAAAGCTGGACAACGAAATAGAAATAGATGGGCGACCGAGCGGCCCCGAAAGGCGGCATTGGTCGCAATTCCGTGGAAAACGGGCGCTCGGGCGGCAAGTCCCGCGCCCGGGTGGGAGGATGGATATGGCTATTCAGGCAAGACGGGGCATCGGGATAGTGGCGAAGCTCGCGGGCGGCGCGTCGCTGGCCGCGCTGGCGATGACGCCGGCTCATGCGCAGGACGCGGCGGCTGCGCCTGCCGAAGAGGATGCGATCGTCGTCACCGGCATCCGCGCATCGCTCGAACAGGCGGCCGACATCAAGCGCGAGGCCGATCAGGTGCTCGACGTCATCACCGCGGAGGACATCGGCAAGCTTCCCGACGCCAACGTCGCCGAGGCGCTGCAGCGCGTGACCGGCGTCCAGATCACCCGCGTCTTCGGCGAAGGCCAGTCGGTGTCGGTGCGCGGGCTCCAGCAGGTCCGCGTCGAGGTCGACGGCCGCACGCTTCTCGGCTGGTCGGCGCGGCTGTCGCCGCCCGAGAATGACCAGCTCGGCCGCTCGTCGGGTCTCGACTCGGTGCCGTCGAGCCTGTTCGGGCGTCTGGAAGTACGCAAGTCGCCGCTCGCGAGCCAGGCCGAGGGCGGGCTCGGCGGCACGGTCAACCTCGTCACGCCGAAGCCGCTGTCGTTCAAGGAGCCGACGGTCTCGCTGCGCGCGCAGGGCGTCTATTCGGAGAACAGCGACAAGTTCGAACCCGCGATCACTGGTTTTGCGACCACGAAATTCGCCGACGGCCGCATCGGTGTCATGCTCGCGGGCGAATATCAGAAGCGCACCTCGACGACGCAGGCGTTCGAACGCAACAATTTCCTCGACCGCAATTACACCGCCGGCGGGACGACGACCGTCCAGCAGACGCCGGTGCTGCTCCAATATGAACAATTCACCGTCGATCGCTCGCGGCTGGGGCTCAACGGCGCGATCCAGTTTGAGGTGACGCCCGAGTTCACGGTCACCGCCGACGCGCTTTATTCGAAGCTCAAGACCGGACGCCGCCAGGACTTCTTCGCCTTCCGCCTGCCCACCGGCACCAATCCGGTGACGAACCCCGTGGTCGAGGATGGCATGGTCGTCGCGGGCAATGCGAACGGCACCGTCACCACCGCGGGGCAAATCCGCAACGAGCCGACCGAGAGCTTTCTCTACGGACTCAACGGCAAATATGAGAGCGACGGGCTGACGATCGAGGCCGACGGCTATTACAGCAAGGGCACGATCGACCAGACGATCCAGATCATCACGCTGCAAGGCACCGCTGCGGTGCCCGGCGCGTTCGATTTCCGCGATCAGACGATCCCGTCGCTGACGCTCGGCGGGACGTTCGATCCGACCGATTATGCCTCCTACAATCCCGCGAACAACGGCGTGCGCAGCAACCGCCTGCTCGGCCTGCTCGAGGAATGGACGGGCAAGCTCGACGTCAGCTACGAGACCGGCGGCGGGGTCACGATCGCCGCCGGGGTGCGCTATACCGATCTCCACGCGCGCTCGAACGCCTTCCGCAGCCAGGTCACCCCGACCCGCGAGGAAATCGAACCCTATCTGAAGCTGGTCGATGCCGGCAATTTCCTGTCCGACATTCCGGGCAGCTTCCCGCGCAGCTTCCTGAGCACCGCGCCGACCTACGACTATGTTTTCACCCGCGCGCAGGCGGCGCAGCCCAACCCCGATCCCGACGGCCGCTCGACGCTGCTGCCCAACCTCCAGCGCGACTATGATTTCAGCGAAAAGACGCTCGCCGGCTATCTGATGGTGTCGGGCGAGGGCGAGATCGCCGGCATTCCCTATAAAGCCAATGCCGGCGTGCGCATCGCGTCGACGCGCCTGTCGGTCGATAGCTATGTCAATGTCGGCGCGGTCAGCACGCTCCGCAACGACAGGAACCGCTATACCAACGTCCTGCCGAGCGCGAATATCGCCTTCAACGTCACCGACGATTTCCTCGTCCGCGTGTCGGGATCGCAGACGATGCAGCGCGCCTCGATTGCCGATCTGGCACCCTCGACCTTCTTCAACGCGACCAATCTGTCGGTTACCGGCGGCAATGTGAATCTCGAACCGCCGATTGCGACGCAGGCCGATATCAGTTTCGAATATTATACGGGGAAAAGCTCGCTGATCTCGGGCGCGGTCTTCTACAAGGACGTCAAGAATTTCATCGCGAGTTTCGTGACCACCGGGGTCGATCTCGATCTCGACGATCAGGGCCGCGAGCTGACCTTCTCGCGCCCCGAAAATCTGGCGAGCGCGAAGATCAAGGGGTTCGAGATCGGCATCCAGCAGTTCATGGATTTCCTGCCCTCGCCGCTCGACGGCTTCGGTGTGATCGCCAACTACACCTATTCGGATGCCGAGGATAACGCCGGCTTCCCGCTCGTCGCGGTGTCGAAGAACAGCTACAACCTCGTCGGTCTCTATGAAAAGGGGCCGTTTTCGGCGCGCATCGCCTATAATTATCGCGACGAGGCGGTGTTCGAATTTTCGCAAGGACGCCCGAGCTTCATCGGCGCGCGCTCGCAGCTCGACGCTCAGCTCGGGGTCGACATCACCGACAATATCGCGCTGTCGCTGCAAGCGCAGAATCTGCTGCCGAAAAAATCGGCGACGAGCGAATATAGCAATTTCATCACGACCGCGCTCAACAGCTATGCCTTGTCCGAGCGGCGTTTCTCGGTCGGCGTGCGCGCTAAGTTTTAAAAGGGGGCCCCGACATGGTGGCGCCGGTCGCGCGCCGCCATGTCACCGGGCCGCAGGGAGTGGATGAGTGATGATCTTGGGTAAAGGGCGTGCGCGCCTCGTTTCGGTTGTGGCGCTGGGCGCGGCGCTGATTTTTCCGGTTCAGGCGCAGCCGGGGAAATTGCCCAAGATCCTGTCGGACCCCGCGACGGTGGCGGCGAACCCGCTGCCCGATTTTTCCTATGCGGGCTATGGCTTCGGCCTTGCGCCGATTCCCGCCGATGCCGGAACGGTCATCGAGGTAACCGACCATGGCGCGATCCCCGACGACGGGCTCGACGATAGCAAGGCGGTGCTCCGCGCGCTCGCCGCCGCCAATGCGGTGGAGGGCAAGGTCACGCTGCGCTTCCCGAAAGGGCGGACGCAGATCACCGAAATATTGCGCATCACGCGCAGCGACATCATTCTCGACGGCGCAGGTAATGGTCCGGGCGGCAGCGAACTCTGGTTTCCGCGCCCGCTGAAGCTCATCGACAAAAGCCACGACTATGACGAACTGCGCGAATATCTGGTGCGCGAGAAGAAGCAGCAGGTCGAGCCCGAGCATAATATCGACTATCTCTTCACCGAATATACCTGGTCGGGCGGGATGATCTATGTCGCGCCCGAGGGCAGCCGCCCGGTCTCTTATGACGGGACGAAGGATGTGCGCGATCCGGTGCTCGCAAACGGCGTCGCGGGCAAGCAGTTCGCCCGCACGCTGACGGTCGACGATCCATCAAAGCTGAAGGTCGGCGACGTCGTCCAGCTACAATGGTTCTCGGTCGACGGACCGAAAAGCCGGATACTGAAATCGCTTTACGGCGACACCGACCTGCCGATCGGCTCGCACCACTGGACCTTTCCGAACCGGCCGGTGGTCGCGCAGGCGACGCGGGTCGCGGCGATCCGCGGAAAGACAGTGACGCTCGGCGATCCGTTGCTCCACGACATCCGCGCCGACCAGCCCGCGGTCGTGGCCGACTGGACGCACCTTACCAACGTCGGCATCCAGGATCTGCGGCTGCAATTCCCCGAGGCGCCCGCCTTCGGTCATCATCTCGAGCAGGGTTATAACGGCATCTATATGACCGGCGTGTTCGACGGCTGGATCCGCGGACTGACGATCGACCGGGCGGACAGCGGCATCCTCACCGACAATGCGGCGAGCCTGACGATTTCGGATATCACGACGACGGGCGACCGCCGCGCGCATTATTCGGTGCATGTCGGCGCGGTGCACAATGTGCTGGTCAAGGATCTGAAGGTCGCAAATCCGGTCGTCCACCCGCTCAGCATCAACACGCGCTCGACGCGGTCGGTGTTCCTGCGCGCGGTCGTCGACCGCGACGCGATCATTGACCAGCACAGCGGGTCGAACCACCAGAATCTGTTCGACCAGATCGAGATGCACATCGACCCGAAGCGGGGCAAGGACGGTTGGCAGTATCAGCTCTGGGTCGGCGGCGGCGCGCCCTACTGGAAGCCCGGACACGGCCTCTACAACACGCTCTGGAACGCGAAGCTGGTGATGCCCGAGAGCATTCCCGCTGACGCGACGGTAACGATCACGAGCGGGCTCGAAGGGCCGGGCGAGCGGATCGTCGGGCTGCACGCGAACCGCAAGATCGCGGTCCGCTACAACCCTGCGCCCTATATCGAAGGCACGGGGCAGGCGGTCGACGCCGCGCCGTCGCTCTATGATTATCAGCTCGCGCGCCGGCGTCGCTGAGGGTCAACGCCCCGGCGGTGCGGCGACCGACTGGCGCTCGACAAAGGTCGAGGCGAGCACATTGCTTTCGTCGCCCGCCGCCTTGGCGCCGGGGCCGAGGAAGTCGGGAACGAGCATCTGCGCGGCGCGAATGCCCATTTCGCGGATCGGCCAGCGCACGGTGCTGAGCGCGGGCCAGATATGCGTCGCGGTCGGGCTGTCGTCGAACCCGATGATCGACAGCTCGCCCGGCACCTTGATGCCCTTGCCATGCGCGACGCTCATCAGGCCCGCCGCCATCTCGTCGTTCGAGCAGAAGACCGCGGTCGGGGGTTCGGCCAGCGAGAGCAGGGCTTCGCCCGCCTCGATGCCGGCGGTGTAACGGTAATTGCCGGGCGCATAAAGTTCGGCGGGCAGGTCGAGCCCTGCCTCGGCGAGCGCCTCGCGGAACCCCTCTTCGCGCTCGGCGGCCGAGCGGAAGCCGACGGGGCCGCGCACGAAGCCGATACGGCGATGGCCGAGCGCGACGAGCCCGCGCACCGCTTCGGCGACCACCTCGCGGTCGTTCGACGAGATGCAGCGTTTCGCATCGTCGATCCGCGCCGACCCGATGCGGACATAGCGCACGCCAAGGTCCTCGCAGAGCGCGGCGAGATCGTCATTCTCCGAAATCGGCGGCAGCAGCATCGCGCCGATCGGGCGCTGCTTTTCAAGGAAGGTGCGGACGTCGTCGAGCAGCTTGTCGGACCCGCGGTCGACGGGGCGGACGAGCAGCGCGAGGTCGCTGTCCTTGATCGCGTCGAGCACCCCGCGCTGGAAGTTGAGCACGGTCTGCGCGTTCGGATTGTCGTGGAGCAGCGCGATCAGGAAGTTGCGGCGAAAGGCGAGCGCGCGCGCCTGCGGATTGGGGACGAAGCCCAGCTGTTCGATCGCCTTTTCGACCGCCGCGCGTGTCTTGTCGGTCAGGAATTCGGACCGGTTGATCACCCGGCTCACCGTCTTCTTCGAAACACCCGCAAGCGCCGCGACATCGTTGATCGTCGGTTGCTTGCCCCCCGGCCCCTTATTTTGTGCCGCCATATTCGCTCTTTCCCCTGCGGGGCCTCTGGCCAGACCCGCGCTTTTCTATGCTGATGGGCGCTCGAACGCGTAAAATCAACCGCCGGGCGGAAGTGCCAACAACTCTTGACACCGGTTACCATCAAATCTAGCAAGGCGGCAAGCCCAGAAATATCGAGCGAGGATGCGATCCCATGTTTTCCAAGACCTATTACGCCACCCATCCCGTGATGATGGAGGAGGTGTCGAATGCCGAGCTGCGCGATCGCTACCTCATCCAGAATCTGTTCCGCGAAGGGGAGTGCGTCCTCAACTACACCCACGCCGACCGTTTCGTGATCGGCGGGGTCGCGGTGGGTTCGGCGCCGGTCAAGCTGCCGGCGCAGACCGAGCCGCCGTCGGCCGCGGGGCATCCGTTCCTCGAGCGCCGCGAACTCGCGATCGTCAACGTCTCGTCGGTGGAAGGCACCGTCACCGTCGACGGCGAGAGCTTCACGCTCGGCAACAAGGACTGCCTCTATGTGACGATGGGCGCGAAGGACGTCAGCTTCGCGGGTCAGGGCGCGCGCTACTATCTGGCGTCGTGCCCCGCGCACAAGGCGTTCACGACGCGCAAGCTCGGCATCGCCGACGCCAATGCGCTCGACCGCGGCAGCCTCGCCGAATCGAACGAGCGCACGATTTTCCAGCTGGTGATCCCGGGCGTATGCGACAGCGCGCAGCTCGTCATGGGGCTGACGGTGCTTAAGGAAGGCAGCGTCTGGAACACGATGCCGCCGCACATCCACGAGCGCCGCAGCGAGATCTACTTCTATTTCGAACTCGACAATGTCGACACCGACCGCGTGATGCACTTTATGGGCGAGGGCGAGGCGACGCGCCATATCGTGATGCAGAATGAGGAAGCGGTGATCTCGCCGCCCTGGTCGATCCACATGGGCGCGGGCACGAAATCCTATGCCTTCATCTGGGCGATGGCGGGCGAGAATCAGGATTATACCGACATGAACGTCCTCGACATCTGTCAGCTGTCGTAACCATTATCGTCACCCCGGACCTGATCCGGGGTCCTGACAACACCGCCGAAATGGATGCCGGATCAAGCCCGGCATGACGAAGGGTAAGAAGAAGAAGATGTTCGACCTGACAGGAAAAGTCGCGCTCGTCACCGGCGCCAACACCGGCATCGGGCAGGGGATCGCGGTCGCGCTCGCCGAAGCCGGCGCCGACATCGCCGCCGCGGGCCGCTCGGCAGCCGACGAGACCGTCGGCAAGGTCCGCGGGCTCGGGCGTAGGGCCGAGAATTTCGCCGCCGACCTGTCGAGCGTCGGCGCTGTCCAGCCGCTCGTCGACGCGGTGCTCGCCGAATTCGGCCGCATCGATATCCTCGTCAACAATGCCGGCATCATCCGCCGCGCCGACGCGGTCGACTTCACCGAAGCCGACTGGGACGCGGTGATGGACACCAATTTGAAGACGCTCTTCTTCCTCTGCCAAGCGGCCGGGAGACACATGATCGTGCGCGGGTCGGGCAAGATCATCAATATCGCCTCGATGCTGACCTTTCAGGGCGGCATCCGCGTGCCGAGCTATACCGCATCGAAATCGGGGGTCGGCGGGCTCACCAAGTTGCTCGCGAACGAATGGGCGGCGAAGGGCGTGCAGGTCAACGCGATCGCGCCCGGCTATATCGCGACGAACAACACCGCCGCGCTGCAAGGCGACGAGACGCGCAACCGCCAGATCATGGAACGCATCCCGGCCGGACGCTGGGGCGATCCGAGCGATATCGGCGGCGCTGCGGTCTTCCTCGCCTCATCGGCGTCGGACTATGTGCAGGGCCATATCCTTGCCGTCGACGGCGGCTGGCTCGCAAGATAACAAACAATCCCAAAGGCCGTTCGTGCTGAGCCTGTCGAAGCAGCGTTCTGCCCTTTGGGACCATCAGAAAAGAACAGCCCTTCGACAAGCTCGGGGCGAACGGAGTTGGGGATGGCGCAAGGCAAGCTGGTCTTTTTCGGCGAACTGCTGATCCGCCTGACCGCGCCGGACAACGAGCTGCTGATGCAGTCGCCATCGCTGTCGCTCCACGTCGGCGGCGCTGAAGCGAATGTCGCGATCGGCCTCGCGCATCTCGGCCACGCCTGCGCGATGGTCAGCAAAATTCCTCCGAACGCACTGGGTCGCGGTGCGGTGGCGGCGGTGCGCGGCGCGGGCGTCGACTGCACCGCCGTCACGCTTCATCCGGGGCGCATGGGACTCTATTTCCTCAGCGTCGGCGCGGGGCTGCGCGCCTCTGAGATCGTCTACGACCGCGCCGGATCGAGCTTCGCGGCGACCGGGCCCGAGGACTATGATTTCGACCAATTGCTCGCGGGCGCCGGCCTGCTCCATCTGTCGGGCATCACCCCCGCGCTTGGGCCGCGCTCGGCCGAAGCGGCGCTGGGCGCGGCGCGCGCGGCGAAACGGCTCGGCGTTCCCGTCAGCTTCGACGGCAATTATCGCGCAATGTTGTGGGAGGCGTGGAACAGCGACCCGCGCAGGGTTCTTTCCGAACTGATCGGCAGCACCGACATCCTCTTCGGCAACCACCGCGACCTGTCGCTGGTGCTCGGCAAGGAATTCAGCGGCGAGGGCGAGGACCGGCGGCGTGAAGCCGCCGAAGCCGGCTTTGCCGCTTTCCCCGATCTCAAGCTCATCGCCTCGACCGCGCGTCACACGGTCACCGCCGACCACCACCGCATCGCCGCGCGTGTCGACCTCCGCGACTCTTGTCATCAAACGGTCGAGGTCGACGTCACCGGCATCGTCGACCGCATCGGCGCGGGCGACGCCTTTGCCGCCGGGGTGCTCCACGCGCATTTGTCGGGTGGCGATGCCAAAGCGATGGCCGAATCGGGCCTCGCGCTCACCGTGCTCAAACATTCGCTGCCGGGCGACGCGAGCCGCTTCGGACAGGCCGACATCGACGCCTTCCACGGCGGCGGGCTCGATGTCCGGCGCTGAGCTGACACGGCGCGCGCTTCTGGCGGCGGGTGCGCTGCTCGTCCCCGTCCTTGCGCGCGCCGAGACATTCACGCCGGTCCAGCATTCGGGCGCGGTGGAAGCGCCCGACGGCCTATACCAGTCGGGCCGTTTGCGCCGCTTTGACGACGGCGAGGCCTGGGCCTTCACCGGTATCCGCTATGGCCGCGCCGAACGCTTTCGCGCGCCGATGGCCGTAACGAAGGCCGAGCAATTGCGCGGCGATGTCTTCGGCCCCGCCTGCCCGCAAAGGGGCGACCGCTACCGGCCGCAGAGCGAGGACTGCCTGTTCCTCAACGTCTGGACGCCCGACATCGAGCAATCGGCGAAGCGGCCCGTGATGGTCTATTTCCACGGCGGCGCTTATTCGACCGGCAGCGTCACCGACCCGGTCAACGACGGCGCGGCACTCGCGGCGCGCGGCGATGTCGTCGTCGTCACCGTCAACCACCGCCTCAACGCGCTCGGCTATCTCTATCTCGCGCGGCTCGATCCGCGCTTTCCCGACAGCGGCAACGCCGGGCAGCTCGACCTGATCGCCGCGCTCGAATGGGTGCGGCGGAACATCGCGGCCTTCGGCGGCGATCCCGGCAATGTCACCGTCTTCGGCCAGTCCGGTGGCGGCGCGAAGATCGCGACCTTGATGGCGATGCCGGCGGCGAAGGGCCTGTTTCACAAGGCGATCACGATGAGCGGGCAGCAGGTCACCGCCTCGGGTCCGCTCAACGCGACTCGCCGGGCGGAGGCGTTTCTGGGCAAGCTGGGGCAGGGCGTTGACCCCGCGACCGCGCCGGTCGAGCTGCTCGTTGCGGCGCTATCGGCGACCGACCCGATCCTCGGCGGCGGCGTCTATATGGGGCCGGTGCTCGACATGACGCATCTGACGCGCCACCCCTTCTGGCCCGACGCCGCGCCGCAGTCGCGCGATATTCCGATGATGCTCGGCAACACGGTGATGGAGACGCGCGCCTTTTATGCACCCGACAGCAAGCAGCTCGCGGGGCTCGATTTCGACAACCTCGCGGCGCGGATCGCGCCCGAGATGCGGATCGACATCCACCCCGAATGGGTGGTGGGCGAGTTTCGCGCGCGCTATCCCCGGGCCAAACCGCTCGAACTCTTCCACCGCATCGTCACCGCGGCGCGCAGCTGGCGCGGGCAGGTCGAGGAAGCCGAAGCGCGCGCTCGCGCCGGAGCGCCCGCCTTCGTCTACCAGCTCGATTTCGAGGACGCGAAGCACACCGATGACATCGGGCTCAGCTTCGGCACGATGCCCGATCCGACGCCGACGCAGCAGGCGATGAGCGACCGCGTCATGGACGCCTTCGTCCGCTTCGCGCGCAGCGGCGATCCGGGCTGGCCCGCTTATGATCTCGGTAAGCGGCAGACGATGATCTTCGATAGCGAGAGCCGCGTCGAAAACGACCCTCGCAAATGGGAGCGCGAACTGTTCGCGCGCGTGCCCTATATCCAGCCGGGAAGCTAGACGAGCTCGTGCGAGGCGAGCCAGTTCCACAGCAGCTCGGGCCAGATCGCGACGGGCAGTCCCGCACTCTTCATCAACCCGAAACCATGCCCGCCGCGCTCGAAGAAATGCGTCTCGACCGGCGCCCCGATGCCGCGCGTCGCTTCGCGGAGCCGCACGCTATTTTCGACCTTCACGACCTCGTCATCCTCGGCGTGGAGCAGCCAGAGCGGCGGCTGGTCGGCGCGGACATTGCGTTCGGGCGAATAGGCTTTCGCGCGCGCCGCATCGGCATCGGCGCCGATCAGTTTCTCGCGGCTCACCGCATGCGCGATGGCCGGGTCCATCGACACGACGGGATAGATAGCGGCGAGCGCGTCGGGTCGCGCGGGCTGCGCGTCGGCGGCGTCGACCGGGTCATAGACCCGCGCATCGAAACGCGTGAGCAGGCTCGTCGCGACCTGTCCGCCCGCCGAAAAGCCGCCGAAGGCGACGCGCGCGGGGTCGATCCCGTCGATCCGCGCGCGGCTGCGCACGAGCCGCACCGCGCGCTGCGCATCGGCGAGCGGCACGTCGGCGCCGTTCGCCCAGCCGTCGCCGGGCAGGCGATAGAAAAGAACATAGACGGTGACGCCGCGCGCGGTCAGCCAGCGCGCGAGTTCATAGCCTTCCTTGTCGACCACGACATAGCGATAGCCGCCGCCGGGGGCGAGGATCACCGCCGCGCCATTGGGCTTGGCCGGGCGGAAGATGTCGAGCCGCGGGCGCGTGATGCCCTCCAGCATCCGGTCGCTGGCTTGCGGATCGTCGCTTCGCTGCACGACGCGTTCGACAAGGCCCGCGGGCGGCGCGATATGGCCTTTGGGCCAGAGCGCGATGCTCGCGTCGGGGGACAGGCCGGCGGGCCGCGTCCACGCCGCGCGCGCCGCCGCGCTCGCGAAAGGCAGCGCGAGTCCCGCAGTCAGCAGCGCGCGGCGGCCGACGCTCATTGCCCGGCCGCCTGGTTCGGATAGGCGACGATCAGCACCAGCGGTTCGCCGCCCGTCTGGCGGATGCCGACCTTCGCGCCCTTGTAGAGCCACGCCGCGCTCCCGGCTTTCAGCGCCTTCTCCTCGCCGTCCGAATGGACGATGCCGGTGCCCGAGAGGACGTAATAAATCTCGTCATGGTCGATGGGGTGAATGCCGATCTCCGCGCCGACATGCAGCGCGCGCTTGCGAAATTCGAAGCTGCGCGGGGCGGGGACCACGTCGCTGATCCGGTACGCGGTCGACATGCCGATCGCGCCATGTGGCGGCGCTTCTTCGCGCACCGTCGCGGCTTCGTCGATTACCACCATCGCGGGGGCGGCGGCGCTCGCGAGCAACGCGGCGAGCAGCGCGCTCATTGTCCCTCTCCGCGCGATTCGCGATCGCGCGCCGACAGATGCTCCTGTGGCATCGGTGCGGTCTGGCCGGGGTAACGCCCCGATTTCGGCTCCATCGTCGCAAGGTCCCAGTCGCTTTCGACGAAGGGCGCGCGCACCGGTGCTGCGACCTTGGGATAGGCGCTGACCTCCTTTTCGTCGTCGATGACATCGCCGCGCCCTTCGGCGACGAAGAAGAGAATGCGGATCTCCTCGGCGTCGCGCGCCCAAGGGCGGGCGCCCGCGGTCGCGAGCACCGAAGTCTCGACGTCGCGGACCGGCAGGATGTGATAACCGTCCGTCGGCGCCAGCGGCGCCTTGGCGCGGATCAGCTTGGCCTGCGTCTCGCCATAGCGCCCGAACTCGGGAAGCGGCTCGCCGTGGCGGTCGACCGCCAGATTGTCCTTGCCATAATAGTCGAGGTCGCCGTCGCCGCCGAGCATCAGGAAGGGCAGACCCTCGTCGGTGTCGTTGCCGCCGCGCATGACGTTGCCGATCGCGGTGATCTGCCCGGTGACATAATCATGCCCGACCCACTCGAGGTTCATCAGGTTGTAGTGCACCGCGCGGTGCTGCGGATTGTAGATCAGATTGTTGATCATCAGCGCCTGTCCGCCGCCCTTGATCAGCGGATTGCGCTCGACATTATGCGCCCAGACATTGCGATAGAAGACGATGCCCGTCGCATTGTCGTGGATCAGCGATCCCTTGCTGTGCTCGCCCTTGGGATGGCTCGCGTCGGCGAGCCCTTCGGCGGCGAGATTGTTCGAAAAAGTGATGTTGTGGCTCGTGCCTTTCCGCCACTGCTCTACGCTCTTACCGGTGAAGCGCGGACCCGACGCCGACATATTCTCGTCGATCCCCCACAGGAAGGTGCAGTGATCGACGACGACATTGTGCGCCGCGACAGTCGAAAAAGTGTCGGCCTCCCACCCGCTGCGCTTCGGTTGGCCGTCGGCGCCGGTATAGACGCGCAGGTGGCGCATCACGACGTCGTGGGTCTTTACGTCGATGCCGGTGCGGATCAGGGTGATGCCGGGCCCCGGCGCGGTTTGGCCGGCGATCGTCAGATAGGGATGTTTGATCTCGATCGTCTTGCGCCCCATGTCGATCACGCCGCCGACCTCGAACACGATGATGCGTGGGCCCGGCGTCTCGATCGCCGCCTTTAGCGACCCCGGACCATCGGGCGCGAGCGTCGTCACGCGCAGAATCTGGCCACCGCGTCCGCCCGGCGTCGCGGCCGCCGGACCAACCGCGCCGGGGAAGGCCGTTGGCGCGGCATCGGCAGCCGATGCCGGTGCGGCCGGCATCGCAAGCGCCAGAAAAAGCGCGGTTATCCAAGGTTTCCGGCGCATATCTCTCTCCCTATTCTTTGGGTATTGACACGACTACCCATATCCTTCAATCTTCCTGACACCGGTTACCCCAATCGGTCAACGAGAAAATATTTCCAAGGGAGAGGGTCTGATCCGGTTCGTCGCGTCCAGCGGCGGCCTGTCATCACTCTCTGAAAAATCGACGGATGGAGCGGTCAACCATATCGTTTCATCCAGCAAAGTAACCGGTGTCATTTCTTGCGCAGGCGGGGGCAACGGGCGATAAGGGAGGATGATAATGGCAATATATGCAATGCGGAGCGCTCGCGCTTTGACCCGGCTGGCGTGCGGCGCGTCGCTTGCCGTGCTGGCGGTTTCGCCGGCCCATGCGCAGGGGGCTTCCGCCGAAACGGTGGCTGGCGAAGAAGACGCGATCGTCGTCACCGGCTTCCGCGCCTCGCTCGACAAGGCGCTCGACCAGAAGCGCGACTCGATTGGAGCGGTCGACGTCATCGTCGCCGAGGACATCGCCAAATTCCCCGACCAGAATCTTGCCGAATCGCTCCAGCGCATCCCGGGCATCTCGATCCAGCGCGACGCCGGCGAAGGCCGCGCGATCACCGTCCGGGGGCTCGGCGCGCAATTCACCCGCGTCCGCCTCAACGGGATGGAAACGATCGCCACTTCGACCGACGGCGCCTCGGCGAACCGCGACCGCGCGTTCGACTTCAACGTCTTCGCGTCCGAACTCTTCACTTCGCTCGTCGTCCACAAGACAGCGTCGGCCTCGCTCGACGAAGGCTCGCTTGGCGCCGTCGTCGATCTCAATACCGGCAATCCGCTCGGCGGCAAGGAGGGCTTCACCGCCGTCGCCTCGGTGCAGGGGCGCTACAACGACCTGACCAAGGACGTCGATCCGCGTCTCGCGGGCCTCATCGCCTGGACCAATGCCGACCGGACCTTCGGCGTCTCGGCGTCGGTCGCCTGGGCCGACTACACGACGCACGAACTCGGCAACAACAGCGTGCGCTGGGCGCAGGCGCCGTTCCGCAGCGTCGACGGCGTCACCTGCCTTGCGGGCTCCGACTTCGTCGCCAACCCCTCGGACGGCTGCATCGAGGTCGCCGAAGCCTTTCACCCGCGCATCCCGCGCTACGGCCTCGTTAGCCACGACCGCGAGCGCCTCGGCGCCACCGCGTCGATCCAGTGGGAACCGAGCGAAAACACCAAAATCTCGATCGACGGCCTTTATTCGACCTTCAAGGAAACCCGCGACGAATTTTGGGGCGAGGTGCTGCTGCGCAGCGAAGAGGACGCGATCGACGTGTCGAACTACACGATCGACGGCGACAACAACCTCATCGCCGCCGACCTCGACAATGTCTATGTCCGCACCGAACGCTATTCGCGCCAGAGCAAGACCGAATTCTACCAGATTTCGGGCCGGCTCGAACAGCGCCTGACCGACGCGTTCGCGGTCAATCTGCTCGGCGGCTTCTCCAAGTCGCAGGCCGACATTCCGGTCGAAACGACGCTCGCCTTCGACGATGTCGACGCGACCGGCTATCGCTACGATTATACGAATATGAAATATCCGCTGCTGACCTTCGGCGCCGGCATCGACGACCCGTCGTCCTTCGTGCTTGCCGAATTCCGCGACCGGCCGTCCTTCCTGACGAACAAGTTCAAGACCTTCGCGGCCGATTTCGACTGGGATGTCGCCGACCGGTTCAAGATGCGCGGCGGCGGCTTTTATCGCCAGTTCGATTTCGATACCGTCGGCTATCGCCGCGACAGCAGCTATTGCAGCGCCTTCACCTGCGCGCCGGGCACCGGCGGACTGCCGGTCACCTCGGACATCGCCGAACTGTTCGAACTCGGCGACGCCGGGCAGCCGTCGGGCAACACCAACGCCTGGATCGTTCCTGATCTCGACGCGGGCACCGCGCTGATCGATCTCTACAACCGCCCCGCGCAGCTCCAGCAGGGCGAGCAGCGCGCCGTGACCGAAAAAACTTATGGCGGCTGGTTCATGGCGGAGTTCGAGACCGATGTGCTCGGCATGCGGATGACGGGCAATGCGGGTGTCCGCTACGCCAAGACCGATCAATCGTCGTCGGGCTTCACCAGCGGCACCTTCGTCACGGTCGATCGGACCTATGACGACTGGCTGCCCTCGTTCAACGTCAACCTGCATCCGAGCGACAGCATCATCCTGCGCGGTGCGATCGCCAAGGTGATCACGCGTCCGACGCTGGGCAGCCTGACCCCGGGCGGCTCGGTCGACCAGTTCAATTTCCGTATCACCTCGGGCAACCGGTTCCTCGAACCCTATCGCGCGACGACTTTCGACCTCGCGGCCGAATGGTATTTCGCACCGGGAGCGATCGCGTCGGTGGCGCTGTTCGCCAAGGATATCGAAAGCTTCCCGCTCTCGGACAGCTTCCAGGGCACCTATGCGTCGAGCGGCCTGCCGCTCTCGCTGCTGACGCCGGGGACGCCCGCCTATCAGGCGATCGTCGAGGGCGGCAATCCGGGCCGCGAGTTCGAATTCCGGACGACCGTCAACGGCCCCGGCGCCAGCCTGAAAGGCGTCGAGCTGTCGCTGCAATTGCCCTTCTCGGTCTTTTCGGATTCGCTGCGCCACTTCGGCGTGCTCGGCAACACGACCTTCGTGAAGAGCGATGTCGATTACGCCATCCGCGGCCCACTCGCCTATGATCCCGACGACAACCGGCTGGAGGCGCCGGCCGCGAGCACCTTCACCCAGCCGCTGCTCGGGCTCGCCAAGCGCGCGTGGAATGCCACCGTCTATTATGACGACGGCAAATTCTCGGTCCGCACCTCGGCGGCGTGGCGGAGCGGCTACAACGACAGCACCAGCGGCAACAACAATGTGTTCGAAGGCTATGGCAGCTCGTTCAACGTCGATGCGTCGATCCGCTATGCGCTGACCGACAATATCGAACTGTCGATCGAGGGCACCAACCTGACCGACGATTACCGCTATCGCTTCACCGATCTCGAAGCGAACCGCAATTACGAGAATAATCACTACGGCCGCACCTTCCTGTTCGGGGCGCGGTTCAAGATCTGACACGGACCAGTTAGTCCCGGTGAGGCCCGGCCTTCGCTTGCGGGGGCCGGGCCTTTCTTTTTTTGCGAGGAGAGAAATGTGACCGATCGGCGCGACATGCTCAAACTGGCCGGAGTAGGATTGCTGGGGACGGGCCCGTCGGGTTTCGGCGCCCCGGCTGCCCTGGCCCGCGCGGCCCCCGCTTCGCCCGATCCCGTGCCAGCGTGGGCGAAAGGCTTCGACGGCCAGCGCAAGGCCGACCTCGGTGACGGGCGCTTCCTCAACCCGATCATGGCGGGCGACCATCCCGATCCGTCGATCCTGAAGGACGGCGCGGACTATTATATGACCTTCTCGACCTTCGATAGCTATCCGGGTCTGGTCATCTGGCATTCGCGCGATCTGGTGAACTGGCGCCCGATCGGCCCCGCGCTCACCCGCAATATCGGCTCGGTCTGGGCGCCCGAGCTCTGCAAGCATGACGGCCGCTATTATCTCTACATTCCGACCAAGAGTCCGAACACGAGCTGGGTGATCTGGGCCGACAAGATCGAGGGGCCGTGGAGCGACCCGGTCGATCTCAATCTGCCGAACCATATCGACCCCGGCCATGCGGTCGGCGAAGACGGGTCGCGCTGGTTGTTCCTGTCGGGGGGCGACCGCGTGCGCCTCTCGGACGATGGGCTGAGGCGCGTCGGCGAGCCCGAGCATGTCTATGACCCGTGGCGCTATCCTGCCGACTGGGTGGTCGAGGGCTTCGCGCCCGAGGGGCCGAAGATCACGCGGCACGGCGACTATTATTACATGATCACCGCGGTCGGCGGCACCGCGGGTCCGCCGACCGGGCATATGGTGATCGCGGCGCGCGCGAAGTCGATCCACGGGCCATGGGAAAATTGCCCCGCCAACCCGCTCGTCCGCACCACTTCGGCTGCCGAAAAATGGTGGTCGCGCGGCCATGCGACGCTCGTCGAAGGGCCGGCGGGCGACTGGTGGAGCGTCTACCACGGCTATGAGAATGGCTATTGGACCTTGGGGCGGCAGGCGCTGCTCGACCCCGTCGAATGGACCGATGACGGCTGGTTCCGCATGAAGGGTGGCGACCTGTCGCGGCCGATCGCCAAGCCCAAGGGCGGCACGCTAGCGGGATCGCATGGCATGGCGCTATCGGACGATTTCTCGGAGCTGGCGCTCGGCGCGAAATGGAATTTCTTCAAACCCGCACCCGACGAACGCGGCCGCGCGCGCGTCGAGGATGGCGCGCTGGTGCTGGCGGCGCGCGGCAAGGCGCCGGTCGATTCCTCGCCGCTGCTCTTGATCGCGGGCGATCAGGCGTACTGCTTCGAATGCGATATCGAGATCGCGCCGGGCGGGACGGCGGGGCTGATCCTCTTCTACGACGAGAAGCTCTATTGCGGACTCGGCTTCGACGGCGCGCGCTTCGTCACCCACCAATATGGCATCGAGCGCGCACGGCCCGCCAATCCGCATGGCCGAAAGATGCGGATGCGCGTCACCAACGATCGCCATATCGTCACCTATGACACGAGCGGCGACGGCGGAAAGACCTGGCTCCGCTTCGACCGCGGCATGGAGGTCTCCGGATACCACCATAATGTGCGCGGCGGTTTCCTGATGCTGCGCCCCGGCCTCCATTCGGCGGGCGAAGGCGAGGCGCGCTTCCGCGATTTCAGGTTCGAGGCGCTGGGTTAAAGCGTCACGCCCGATTTCCAGATCGCGATATCGCGCTCGTCATTCGCTTCGGCCTTGGTCGGCATGCCGGACGCGGTGGCGGCGATCAGGTCGAGCAGCGCATCTGCGGTGTCGTCGAAGCCGGTATCGAGAACCCGTCCCGCGTCGAAGTCGATCCAGCCAGCCTTGCGCTGGGCCAGCGCGCTGTTCGACGCGATTTTCAGCGTCGGCGCCGGAAAGCCGAGCGGCGTACCGCGCCCGGTCGTAAAGAGGATCATCGTCGCGCCCGCCGCGGTCAGCGCGGTCGACGACACCGCATCGTTTCCAGGCGCTTCGAGCAGGGTGAGGCCGGGAAGCACCGCCGCGCCGCCATAGCGACGGACATCGACGAGCGGCACCTGGCCGCCCTTCTGCACCGCGCCCAATGACTTTTCCTCGAGCGTCGTGATCCCGCCCGCGATATTGCCGGGCGAGGGGTTCTCGCTCACCGGCTCGCCGTGGCCGATGAAATATTGCTTGAAATCGCGAACGAGCGCGGCGGCGTCGTCGAACACCGCGCGCGATACGGCGCGGTCCATCAACATTTGCTCGGCACCGAAGATTTCGGGAATTTCGGTCAGCACCACCTTGCCGCCCGCCGCCGCGACCGCATCGGCCATGCGCCCGACCAGCGGGTTGGCGGTGAGGCCCGACAGACCATCGGAGCCGCCGCATTTGACCCCGAGCACCAGCTTCTCCAGCGGCACCTCGGTGCGCGGCGCGTTGGCGCAGGCTTCAACAAGCTCGTCGACCAGCGCGAGGCAGGCGGCCTCGTCATCCTCGACCGCCTGCGCCGACTGGGTTCGGATATGCGTGCGGCGCTCGGCCGGGATCAAATCGAGCAGCGCGCCGAGCTGGTTGCTCTCGCACCCCAGCCCGACGATCAACACCCCGCCTGCATTGGGGTGCTGCGCGAGCGCCGCGAGCAGCGCGCGCGTATGGCCGAGGTCGTCGCCGAGCTGCGAACAGCCGAAAGGATGCTTGAAGGCATGCACCCCGTCGACGCGCCCCGCATGGCGTTCGCCCGCGATCCGCGCGACGCGCGCGGCAAGATTACCGACGCAGCCGACGGTCGGCAGGATCCAGATTTCGTTGCGCGTTCCGACGCGGCTGTCGGCGCGGAGATAGCCCGAAAAGGTCCGGGAGGGCGCGGCGGCGGGCGCTGCGCCGGCGGGCGAGGGCGCATAATGATAGTCGCCGCCGCCGCCAAGCGCGGTCGCCAGATTGTGGCTGTGCACATGCTCGCCGGGCGCGATGTCGACGGTCGCGGTGCCGATCGGAAAGCCGTATTTGACCACCGCCGCGCCGCGCGCGATCGGCGCGAGCGCGATCTTGTGCCCGCGTTCGACGGCGACCGATGCGCGCGGGCCGCCATCGCCGAAGAGCGCCTCGCCCGCAGCGATATCGGCAATCGCGGTCGCGACATTGTCCGCGTCGTGGACGCGGATCGCATGGATTTTTTCGACGCCGGTCATCGCCGCCCGGCACCCGGCGTGGCGAGGCTATTTGTCATACATCCGATATTTGCTTGCCTTTGACACCGGTGTCTCTTACACCGCATCGCGGAAGAGGGAAATGAGAAAGATGCTGGCGACAAGCGATCACGACAATATAGCGCAGGCCCTGATCGACGCGCGTGCGCGAAAGACACCGCTTACCGCCTATCCCGGCGCGATGCCGCAGACGATGGCCGAGGCCTATGCGATCCAGGACAGCGCGATCGCGCTCGACGGCCGCTGCGTCGGCGGCTGGAAGGTCGGGCGAATCGCCCCCGATCTCGTCACCCGCTATGGCGGCAACCGCCTGACCGGCCCGATCTTCGCCGACGAAATCGTGAGTGCCGCCGAACGGCCGGTGATGCCCGTCTATGCCGACGGTTTCGCCGCGGCCGAGGCGGAGGTACTGCTTTGTTTCGGCGAGGTCGGCACGCGCGACTATGATATCGACAGCGTGAAGGGCTGCATTGCCGACGTCCGCACGGGCATCGAGATCGCGAGTTCGCCCTTTCCCGAAATCAACCGCCATGGCCCCGCGGTCACCGCGTCGGACTATGGCAACAACAAGGGGCTGATCCTCGGCCCGCCGATCGCCGATTGGCAGAGTGCCGACCTGATCCGCATGCCGGTCGAAATGGCGATCGACGGCGAAACCGTCGGCACGGCGACGATGGAGGCCATGCTCGACGGCCCCTTCGGCTCGGCGCTGTTCCTGATTGGCATCCTCCGCGCGCGCGGCATAGCTATTCCACCCGGAACATGGGTGTCCGCGGGTGCGATCACCGGTATTCATGAAATCCGGCCGGGCCAGCGTGCCGAAGCAATCTTCGACGGAAAAATCCGCGTCGGCTGCTCGATCAAAAGCTTTTAGAGCAGATAACAGGAGAGGATTATGGCACAGGCATTCGCGGACGGAGGGACGGCGGCGCCGGTGCCTCGGTCGGGGCGTTACCGCTGGCTGATCGTCGCGGTGCTGTTCGCCGCGACCACGGTCAATTATATCGACCGCACCATGCTCGGGCTGCTCGCGCCGACCCTCGGTGACGAGCTCAAGTGGACCGAGAATGACTATGGCAACATCGTCACCGCCTTCCAGTTCGCCTATGCGCTGGGCTTTCTCCTCATGGGCTGGCTGATCGACCGCTTCGGGCCCAAGATCGGCTATGCGATCGCGATATCGATCTGGACCGTCGGCCATGTCGCACATGGTTTCGCCTCCTCGGTCGTCTCCTTCATGCTCGCGCGCGTCATCCTCGGCGTCGGCGAGGCGGGGCATTTCCCCTCGGTCGTCCGCGCATCGAGCGAATGGTTCCCGCAAAAGGAACGCTCCTATGCGATAGGCTGGGTCAACAGCGCGACGACCATCGGCGTCATCCTGACCGCGCCGACGGTCGCGCTGTTCATGCGCGTGCTCGGTTTCGACTGGCGCGAAACCTTCATTTACACGGGTGCCTTCGGCGTCCTGCTGCTGATCCTCTGGCTCTGGCTTTACAGCAATCCGCGCGAGAGCGGAAAGGTCAGCGAGGCCGAACTCGCATGGATCGAACATGATCCGCCCGAAAAGGTTGAGCGGCTGGGCTGGGGCGCCATCGTCACCAAACGCGAGGCGTGGGCGTTCGCGGTCGCCAAATTCCTGACCGACCCGGTGTGGTTCCTGATGCTCTTCTGGCTGCCCAAATATTTCAGCACCACCTATGACGTCGATCTGAAGATCGTGCTGTTGCCGATGATCATCATGTATCTGCTCTCCGACGCCGGCAGCATTCTCGGCGGCTGGGTGTCGTCGAAGCTGATCCAGTCGGGCCACAGCGTCAATTTCGCGCGCAAGGTCACGATGATCGGCGCGGGCCTCTGCGTGCTGCCGCTGCTGTTTGTCACCGGGCTCGACAATATGTGGCTCGCGGTCGTGCTGATCGGCATCGCGCTCGCGGGGCATCAGGCCTTTTCGTCGACGATCCTCTCGATTCCGCCCGACATGTTCCCGAAACGCGCGGTCGGATCGGTGATCGGTCTCGGCGGCTTCATGGGCGGCGTCGGCGGCATGATCATGGCGAAATCGACCGGGCTCGTGCTCGACGCGACGGGGGGCAATTACACGCTCATCTTCGCCGCCTGCACGACCGTCTATTTCCTCGCCGTGCTCGCGGTCCATATCCTGAGCCCGCGCCTCGCGCCGGTCAGCGTTGAAGGCGCGAAATAAGCCGATGCCGCGTCCGCTGCTGCTCTCACCCGACCGCCTTTTTCCGTCCGATCCGGCGCAGCGCGACATCGCGCGCCGGCTCTACGGGGAGGTGGCGGACCTGCCGATCGTCAGCCCGCACGGCCACACCGATCCGGCATGGTTCGCGGGCAACGCGCCCTTCGGCAATGCGGCGGAGCTGCTGCTCCATCCCGACCATTATGTGTTCCGGATGCTCTATTCGCAGGGCATCCCCCTCGACGCGCTCGGCATCCGCAACCCGGATGCCGATCCGCGCGAGAGCTGGCGGCTCTTTGCGCAGAACTACCATCTCTTTCGCGGCACCCCGTCGCGGATGTGGATGGACTGGGTGTTCGCCGAGGCGTTCGGCTTCGACGTGCAATTTTCGGCCGAGACCTCGGACCTCTATTACGACCGCATCACCGAAGCGCTGGCAACCGACGCCTTCCGCCCGCGCGCCTTGTTCGACCGCTTCGGGATCGAGGTGATCGCGACCACCGAAAGCCCGCTCGATACACTCGAGCATCATGCCGCGATCCGCGCCGCCAACGAAAGCGGCGAATGGAGCGGGCGCGTGATCACCGCCTATCGTCCCGACCCGGTGGTCGACCCCGAGTTCGAAGGCTTCCGCGACAACCTCAGGCGCTTTTCCGAGCTGTCGGGCGAGGACGCCTTCAGCTACGCGGGCTATCTCGCCGCGCACCGCAATCGCCGCGCCTTCTTCGCCGAAATGGGCGCGACCTCGACCGACCACGGCCACCCGACCGCGGCGACCGCAGACCTCTCGGACGCCGAAGCGGAAGCCCTGTTCGCGCGTGTCACGAGCACCGACGTCAGCGCCGCCGATGCCGAACTGTTCCGCGCGCATATGCTGACCGTGATGGCGGGGATGAGCCTCGACGACGGGCTCGTCATGCAGATCCACCCCGGCGCCTTCCGCAACCACAACCCCTGGCTGTTCGCCAACTATGGCCGCGACAAGGGTGCCGATATTCCGATGCCGACCGATTATGTCCACGCGCTACGTCCGCTGCTCGGGCGTTATGGCAATGAAGCGGGCCTTACGATCATCCTCTTCACGCTCGACGAAACGAGCTATGCGCGCGAACTCGCGCCGCTCGCGGGCCATTACCCCGCGCTGAAGCTCGGCCCCGCCTGGTGGTTCCACGACAGCCCCGAAGGCATGCGCCGCTTTCGCAGCCAGATGACCGAGACCGCGGGTTTCTACAATACAGTTGGCTTCAACGACGATACGCGCGCCTTCCTATCGATTCCCGCGCGTCACGACGTCGCGCGGCGCATCGACTGCGGCTTCCTCGCGCAATTGGTGGCCGAGCATCGGATGGAGGAATGGGAGGCGGCCGAGCTCGCGGTCGACCTCAGCTATAATCTTGCGAAAGCGGCCTACAAGCTGTGAGACTTTCAAGCCAAACGCCGATCCCGGCGTCCGTGCAGGCACCGGGCTACGACCGGGCGGCGCAGGCGGCGGGGATCGTTCATATCGGCATCGGCGCCTTCCACCGCGCGCATCAGGCCGTCTACACCGACGGTGCGATGGGCGCGGGCGACCGCGACTGGGGCATTATCGGCGTGTCGCTACGCTCGGGCGATGTCGCGGCGCAACTGGGTCCGCAGGACGGGCTCTATACCGTCAGCACGCGCAGCGCAGCGGGCACGCAGCTCCGCCTGATCGGCGCGGTGCAGAAGGTGCTCGTCGCGGCGGACGACAGCCAGGCGGCGATCGACGCGATCGCGTCGCCGCGCACGCATATCGTCAGCTTCACCGTGACCGAGAAGGGCTATCTCCGCCGCCCCGACGGCTCGCTCGACCTTGCTGCGGCGGTCGGGAACCCAAGCCTCTATCGCTTCCTCGCCGCCGGGCTTGCCGCGCGCAAGGCGGCGGGGCTGCCCGGCCTGACGCTGCTCAGCTGCGACAATCTCGCGGGCAATGGCGCGGTGTTGCGCCGTTTGATGCGCGAATATCTTGCGGCCGAGCATCCCGGACTCGTCGATTGGTTCGATGCGAACTGCACCTGCCCCGCGACGATGATCGACCGCATCGTCCCCGCCACGACCGACGTCGACCGCGCCGCCGTCGAAGCCGCCCTCGGCGCGCGCGACGAAGGCGCGGTGGTCACCGAAGCTTTCAGCCAATGGGTGATCGAGGATGATTTCGCCGGCCCGCGCCCGCGCTGGGAGGATGCCGGCGCCGAGCTGGTCGCCGATGTCGCGCCCTATGAGACCGCGAAGCTGCGCATGCTCAACGGCGCCCATTCGGCGCTCGCCTATATCGGGCTGGGGCGGGGGCATGACTATGTCCATCAGGCCATCGCCGATCCGGAAATCCGCCCGGTCATCGACCGGCTGATGCGCGAGGAGGCCGCGCCGACGATCGATGCCGCGCCGGGGCAGAATCTGGCGGCCTATGCCGACGCCTTGCTGGGCCGCTTCGCCAATCCCGCGCTCGACCACCGGCTGGCCCAGATCGCGATGGACGGCAGCCAGAAGATTCCGCAGCGCTGGCTCGAAACGCTCGTGTGGCATCAGGCGCGCGGGACGCGTTGCCCGTCGATCGAGGCCGCGATCGCGGCATGGATCGCCTTCCTGCGTAGCCAACATCCCGTCGATGATCCGCTCGCGGACAAGTTGCGCGAGGCGGCAGCAGGCCCCGACGCGATGACAAGGCTGTTCGGCGAAGGCGGGCTGATCGCATCTGGTTGGCACCCGGCCTAAGCTGGCACCAGTAGTCCCCGACTTTCCCTCACCTCGGCATCGAGCCAGTCGATGAAGGCCCGGATGCGCGGCTGCGGCGCGACGTCGCGGTGGAGCGCAAGCCAGAAGGCACGCGCGATCACCTGATCGCCCCGCACGCGCACCAGCCCGGGATCGCCTGCCGCAAGGAAGCAGGGGAGCACGCCCACCCCCGCGCCGCCCGCAATCATACGCCGCTGCGCGAGGATCGACGACGATCGCACGTTCGCCCGCAATCCCGGCTCGATTTCGCCCAGATAGTCGAGTTCGGGGGCGTAGAGGATGTCGGGCATATAACCGATCACCGGAATCCCCGCGCGCGACAGCGGCGCCGCGGCGACCGCGTCCTGCCAGTCGGGCCGGTCGGCCGGGGCGTAGAGACCGAGGCTGTAGTCCGACAGCTTGCGCGTGATCAGCGGGCCCTTGCGCGGCCGCGCGAGCAACACCGCCATATCGGCCTCGCGCCGCGACGGGTTGAGGAATCCCGACGAAGCGACAAGGTCGATCTCGAGCTCGGGATGCGCCGCGACGAAGCGCGCCAGACGCGGCGCGATGAAGCTGTTGCCGAAGCCTTCGGACACGCTCACCCGCAATTGCCCCGACAATCCTGACTCGCCCTCGCGCCCCGAATGGATGCGCGCCGCCGCCGCCGCCATCGCTTCGGCGTGCGGAACGAGCGCCCGGCCCGCCGCGGTCAGAACGAAACCCGTCGGCGCGCGTTCGAACAAGGTCTGCTGCAGCGCCGCTTCGAGCGCGCTCACCTGACGGCTGACCGTCGTCGCGTCGACATGCAGCGCCGCGCCGGCGCGCGCGAGCGTGCCATGGCGTGCGACGAACAGGAAATATTGCAGCTTGTCCCAGTCCATGAGCTGCAAATACGCAGGATAGTCCTGCAAGTCTATCCCTTGCAATCGCGCCGCAACTGGTCTGTTGCAACGGCAACATCTTTTGGGAGACTCATGCCATGCGACAGATCGACCATCATATCGTCGGCGGTGCCGGCGGCGGCAGCCGCTTCGGCGACGTCCTCGACCCCAACAATGGCGGCGTGCAGGCGCGGGTCGCGCTCGGCGACCGCGCCGTCCTCGACCGCGCGGTGGCGGCGGCGAAAGCCGCCCAGCCCGCGTGGGCCGCGACCAACCCGCAGCGCCGCGCGCGCGTGATGTTCGAATTCAAGCGCCTCGTCGAAGCCAATATGGACGAACTCGCGCAGATGCTGTCGGCCGAGCATGGCAAGGTGATCGCCGATGCCAAGGGCGACGTGCAGCGCGGGCTCGACGTCGTCGAATTCGCCTGCGCCGCGCCGCATGTGCTGAAGGGCGATTATACGATCGGCGCCGGCCCCGGCATCGACGTCTATTCGATGCGCCAGCCGATCGGCATCGGCGCCGGCATCACGCCGTTCAACTTCCCCGCGATGATCCCGCTGTGGATGGGCGCGATCGCGACCGTCGTGGGCAATGCCTTCATCCTCAAGCCCAGCGAGCGCGACCCGTCGGTGCCGGTGCGCCTGTCGGAGCTGTTCCTCGAAGCCGGCATGCCCGAGGGGATTTTCCAGACCGTCCACGGCGACAAGGAAATGGTCGACGCGATCCTCGACCATCCCGACATCGGCGCGGTCAGCTTCGTCGGCTCGTCGGATATCGCGCATTATGTCTATAATCGCGGCGTGGCCGCCGGAAAGCGCGTCCAGGCGATGGGCGGCGCGAAGAACCACGGCATCGTCATGCCCGACGCCGACCTCGACCAGGTCGTGAACGACCTGACCGGCGCCGCCTTCGGCTCGGCGGGCGAACGCTGCATGGCGCTGCCTGTCGTCGTCCCCGTCGGCGAGGACACCGCGAACCGTCTGCGCGAAAAGCTCGTCCCCGCGATCGAGGCGCTGCGCGTCGGCGTGTCGACCGATGCCGAGGCGCATTACGGCCCCGTCGTGACGCAGGCACACAAGGAAAAGGTCGAGGGCTGGATCCAGAAATGCGCCGACGAAGGCGCCGAGCTGGTCGTCGACGGCCGCGGCTTCACCTTGCAGGGGCACGAAGAGGGCTTTTTCGTCGGTCCGACCTTGTTCGACCATGTCACCCCCGACATGGAAAGCTACAAGGAAGAAATCTTCGGCCCGGTGCTCCAGATCGTCCGTGCCCCCGATTTCGAAACCGCGCTCGAGCTGCCGTCGAAGCACCAGTACGGCAACGGCGTCGCGATCTTCACGCGCAACGGACACGCCGCGCGCGAATTCGCCGCGCGCGTGCAAGTCGGCATGGTCGGGATCAACGTGCCGATCCCGGTGCCCGTCGCCTATCACACCTTCGGCGGCTGGAAGCGTTCGGCATTCGGCGACACCAACCAGCACGGCATGGAAGGCGTGAAGTTCTGGACCAAGGTCAAGACCATCACCGCGCGCTGGCCCGATGGCTCGGCGGGTGGGGCTGGCGACGCCGGCAACGCCTTCGTGATCCCGACGATGGGATGATGCCCCGATCGGGCGCATGGTGAAACCACTGGGCCCGGTCGAACATTTCTCCCCGCGAAGGAGAATGACGATGATGCGATGGACGATGCCTGCCGCGCTGCTGCTGCTCGCTGCGTGCAGCGGCGGACAGGATGAGGAAACGGGACCCGAAGCCAGCTCGGATATCGGCCCGCTGCAAAAGGCCGAGCGACCGGCGCCCGCCGAAACGCCTGCGCCGGACGCGGAACCCGAAGCGCCCGCAAAGGAAGAGGCGGGCGGCCAGGTCGACGGCAAGACGATCCCGCCCGCGATCCGCGGCCGCTGGGCGCTGAAGGCGGCCGATTGCGCGGCGAAGCGGGGCGCCGATCTCACCGCGCTCACGATCGATGCGACCAACCTGCGCTTCTTCGAATCGCACGGCGAGCTTGCCGGCGTGCAGAAGAGCGATGCGAGCAGCATCGTCGCCGACTATAAGTTCAGCGGCGAGGGCGAGGAATGGGATCGCCGGATGCAGCTCGACCTCGCCGACGGCGGCAAGACGCTCGTTCGCCGCGATTCGGGCGAGGGTGCCGCTGCCGGTCCGATGCGCTATACGCGCTGCGCCGGTTGACGGCTTTTTGAAAGGGAGACGAAAGATGGACATTCGCTGGATCGCAATTGCCGCCGCCCTGCCGCTCGCCGCCTGCTCGAGCAGCGAAGCGCCGCCCGAATCGACCCCGCCGCCGCCCGAGGCTGAAATGACGTGCAAGGCCGAAGCGGTGCAGAGCTATGTCGGCCAGACCGTTACCCCCGATCTCGGCGCCGCCATACTCAAGGCATCGGGTGCGCGCACGCTGCGCTGGGGCCCGCCGCGCTCGGCGATGACGATGGACTATCGCGTCGACCGCGTGAACGTCATGTACGACGACGCTTCGAAGATCACGCAGGTCACTTGTGGCTGACGCGTCGCGGCGCAATCACTCCTCGGCGTCCCCGTTCGAACCGATCTACGGCTACAGCCGCGCGGTTCGGGTGGGGAATCGCATCGACGTGGGGGGCTGTGCGCCGATCGAGGCTGACGGCAGTTCGACCGTCGGCGATGCGGAGGTTCAGGCGGCGCGCTGCCTGACGATCATCGCCGAGGCGCTCGCGGCGCTCGGCGGGTCGCCCGCCGACGTCGTGCGCACGCGCATGTATATCACCGACCCCACCGACGCCGACCTCGTCGGTCGCGCGCACGGCGCGATGTTCGGCGACATCCGTCCGGCATCGACGATGCTCGTCATCCCCGCGCTGATCCGCCCCGAGTGGAAAGTCGAAATCGAAGCCGAAGCCATCCTAGAGAAATGACCATGACCGACCAGTTCCAGCTTACCGACGACCAGCTCGCCATTCAGGACATGGCGCGCAAATTCACCGCCGACCGCATCACGCCCTTTGCGGCAGAATGGGACGAGAAACATCATTACCCCGTCGACGTGTGGAAGGCGGCAGGCGAGCTCGGCTTCGGCGCGATTTATGTCGCCGAGGAATCTGGCGGTATCGGGCTCGGCCGATTGGAAGCGGCGCTGATCATGGAGGCGATGGCCTATGGCTGCCCCGCTACATCCGCCTATGTCTCGATCCACAATATGGCGACATGGATGATCGACCGCTTCGGCGGCGCCGAGGTCAAGGCGCGTTTCCTGCCCGACCTCGTCAGCATGGAAAAAATTGCGAGTTATTGCCTCACCGAACCGGGTTCGGGGTCGGACGCCGCGGCATTGAAGACGACGGCCAAACGCGACGGTGACCATTATGTCTTAAACGGCACCAAGCAGTTCATCTCGGGCGCCGGCGTCAACGACATCTACGTCTGCATGGTCCGCACCGGCGAAGAGAAATCGAAAGGGATCAGCTGCCTCGTCGTCGAAAAGGACACCCCGGGCCTCAGCTTTGGCGCGCCCGAGAAGAAGCTCGGCTGGAACGCTTCGCCGACGGCGCAAGTGATCTTTGAGGATTGCCGCGTGCCCGCGGAAAATCTGGTCGGCGCCGAGGGTGACGGTTTCCGCTTCGCGATGGCGGGGCTCGACGGCGGCCGTCTCAACATCGGCGCCTGTTCGCTGGGCGGCGCGCAGCGCTGCCTCGACGAAGCGATCGCTTACGCCAAGGACCGCCAGCAGTTCGGCCAACCGATCGCCGATTTCCAGAACACCCAGTTCATGCTCGCCGACATGGCGACCGACCTCGAAGCGTCGCGCGCGCTGCTTTACATGGCGGCCGCCAAGGTCACCGCGAACGCGCCCGACAAGTCGCGCTTCTCGGCGATGGCGAAACGGCTCGCGACCGACAATGGCAGCAAGATCGTCAACGACGCGCTGCAATTGTTCGGCGGCTACGGCTATCTCCGCGACTATCCGATCGAGCGTTTCTGGCGCGATCTTCGCGTCCATTCGATCCTCGAAGGCACCAATCAGGTGATGCGGATGATCGTCGGAAGGGACCTGCTGCGCCAATGACAGACGATGTTTTGATCTCGACCGACGTCCGCGTCGGCCGCATTTCGCTCAACCGCCCCAAGGCGATCCACGCGCTCAACCACGCCATGTGCGAAGCGATGATCGACGCGCTTTTGAAGTGGCGCGACGACGATGCCGTCGAGGCGGTAATCATCGACCATAGCGAGGGGCGCGGCTTCTGCGCCGGCGGCGACATCCGCATGCTCGCGGAAAGCGGTGCGAAGGACGGCAAGGAAGCGCGGCTTTTCTTCCACACCGAATATCGCCTCAACCATCTGCTCTTCACTTATCCCAAGCCCGTCGTCGCCTTCATGGACGGCATCACCATGGGCGGCGGGGTCGGGATTTCGCAGCCGGCGAAATATCGCGTTGCGACCGAACATACGCGCTTCGCGATGCCCGAGACCGAGATCGGCCTTTTCCCCGACGTCGGCGGCGGCTGGTATCTACCGCGGCTCGAAGGGCGCGTAGGCGTATTCCTTGCGCTCACCGGCGCGCGGCTCGACGGCGCCGAGTGCCTCGCGCTCGGCCTCGCGACGCATTATCTGCCGTCCGAAAAGCTTGCCGAGGCCAAGGAACGCATCGCGGTCGATCCCGACCGCGTCGGCGGCATCTTGGGCGAGCTGTCGGTCACCGCGCCGCCCGCCGCGATCACCCAGCATCTGGACAAGATCAACCGCCTGTTCGCGAGCGACAGCTACGAGGATATCCTCGCCGCGCTTGAAGCCGACGGCGGCGAGTGGGCCGAAAAGGAGCTCGCGACGCTCCACGGCAAATCGCCGCAGACGTGCAAGGTTGCGCTCCGCCAGCTCAAGGAAGGCGGCGAGATGCACGATTTCGCGGCACAGATGACGCAGGAATATGCGATCGGCAGCCGGGTCGTCCAAATGCACGACTTCATCGAAGGCGTCCGCGCGCTGATCATCGACAAGGACAACAGCCCGAAATGGGATCCGCCGACGCCGGAGGCAGTCACCGACGACTGGATCGATACGATCTTCGCGCCGCTGGCCGAAAACGAGAAATGGACCCCGCTCACCTAAGCTCGTCACCCCGGACTTGATCCGGGGTCCACGCGGCCATGGATGCCGGATCAAGTCCGGCATGACGAAAATCTGGAGAATGCCGAATGACCTACGAAACCCTCCTCGTCGAACAGCGCGGCGCCGTCACGCTGGTGACGCTCAATCGCCCGCAGGCGCTCAACGCGCTCAATTCGGGCGTGCTGGACGACCTGATCGCGGCCTTCGCGGCCTTCGAAGCCGACGACAGCCAGCGCTGCGCCGTTCTCACCGGTTCGGGCGACAAGGCCTTCGCCGCGGGCGCCGACATCAAGGAAATGGCCGACAAGCCCGCGTCCGATTTCTACCTTGAGGATTTCTTCGCGAAATGGACGAGCGATTTCGTGAAGAAGATCCGCAAACCGTGGATCGCCGCGGTCAATGGCTTCGCGCTCGGCGGCGGCTGCGAACTCGCGATGATGGCCGATTTCATCATCGCGTCGGACAAGGCGAAGTTCGGCCAGCCCGAAATCAAGCTCGGCGTCGCGCCGGGCATGGGCGGGTCGCAGCGGCTGACCCGCGCGATCGGCAAGGCGAAGGCGATGGAAATGTGCCTCACCGGCCGGATGATGGACGCCGCTGAAGCCGAGCGTTCGGGCCTCGTCGCGCGCGTCGTCGAGCATGCGACGCTGGTCGAGGAAGCGGTGAAAACCGCGGCCACGATCGCGGCGATGCCGCCGATGGCCGCGATGGTGAACAAGGACATGGTCAACGCCGCCTATGAGACGACGCTCGACCAGGGCCTCATCTACGAACGCCGCCTGTTCCAGATCCTCGCCGCGACCGAAGACAAGGCCGAAGGCATGGCCGCGTTCATCGAAAAGCGCGAAGGCGTGTGGAAGGGGCGGTAATATGAAAATCGCATTTATCGGGCTCGGCAATATGGGCGGCGGGATGGCCGCGAACCTTGCGAAGGCGGGGCATGACGTCCGCGCGTTCGACCTCAGCGAAGAGGCGCTGGCGCGCGCGGCCGAAGCGGGCTGCGCCCGTGCCGCATCGGCCGCCGAGGCTATCACCGGCGCCGAAGCCGTCGTGACGATGCTCCCCGCGGGCAAGCATGTCGCGGGCGTCTATGAAAGCGACGTCTTCCCCCATGCCGCGCCCGGCACCCTGCTCCTCGATTGCTCGACGATCGACGTCGCGACAGCGCGCGCCAATATCGAAGCCGCAACCGCCAGGGGCCTCGTCGCGGTCGACGCGCCGGTGTCGGGCGGCATCGCCGCCGCCAACGCGGGCACGCTGACCTTCATGGTCGGCGGTACCGATGACGGTTTCGCACGCGCCGAACCGATCCTCGCCAAAATGGGCAAGGCGGTGATCCATGCCGGCGACGCGGGTGCGGGGCAAGGCGCGAAGATCTGCAACAACATGCTGCTCGGCGCCTCGATGGTCGCGACGTGCGAGACGCTTGCGCTCGCGCAGAAGCTCGGGCTCGATCCGCAGAAATTCTTCGACATTGCGAGCGTGTCGTCGGGACAATGCTGGTCGCTGACGAGCTATGCGCCGCTTCCCGGCGTCGGGCCGACGACGCCCGCCGACAATGAGTATAAGGGCGGGTTTGCCGCGGCGCTGATGCTCAAGGATCTGCGCCTAGCCATGGAAGCAGCGGCGAGCGTCGACGCCGAGGTGCCGATGGGAAGGAAGGCGCGCGAACTCTACGAAGCCTTTGTCGAAGCCGACAAGGACGGCCGCGATTTCTCGGCGATCATCCAGACGCTGCAGAAATAGCGGTCGCCCCCGCGAAGGTGGGGGCCGCTGGAGAAGTAGCGTAAGGCCGATAGCGGCCCCCGCCTTCGCGGGGGCGACGGGTCTCAGTAAAAGTCCGCCGTCTCGCCGCCGTCGCGGCGTGTCGTCCGATGCACCTGCGTCGGCGCCTTGCGCTCGCCGGTGCGCACCTCGATCCGCTCTCCGACTCGCCGCACCTCGGCCGGCGCCAATATCCGCGCGCGCGCCACCCCCACAGCGCTGACCTGCGGCGTCGCCACGGGTGCGGCGACCGGCGCGCTGCCGGCAAGCAACAGGAGGGCAAGGGCGGACATGGCGTTCATGCTCTGCCGTAACGGCGGGTCTTGCCAGCGCTTTAACCCTGAATCGCAAGTTTTTGCTCACGCCTGCGGCCGCCTCCGGGCAAAAGAAAGGCCGCCTGCCCCGCAGCGGGACAGACGGCCTCCTTTTCGTGAGCGTGCGCGGGTCAGAAGCCCGACTTCGCCTCCGCTTTCTCCTTGAGCAGCGGCGTGATCTCGAAGCCGTGCTTCTCGAGTGCTGCGACGATCTTGTCGGTGCCCTCCAGCCCCGCCCAGAACATCGGGCCGCCGCGATAGACCGGCCAGCCATAGCCATAGATCCACACGACATCGATATCGCTGGCGCGCTGCGCCTTGCCTTCGGACAGGATCCGCGCGCCTTCGTTGACCATCGGGTAAAGCGTGCGCTCGATGATTTCCTGATCGGTGATCGCGCGCTTCTCGACCCCCGCCTTTGCCCGGAACTCCTCGATGATCTCGGCGACGCGCGGGCTTTCCGACGGATTGCGCTTCTCGTCATAGTCGTAGAAGCCCGCCTGCTTCTTCTGCCCCCAGCGACCCTCGGCGGCGAGCGCGTCGCGGATGCTTTCGATGCGGTTCGGGTCACGGTGCCAGCCGATGTCGACGCCGGCAAGGTCGCTCATCTGAAACGGCCCCATCGGCATGCCGAATTCGACATGGACCTTGTCGACCTGCGCCGGGGTGGCGCCTTCGAGCAGCAACTTCATCGCCTCCATCTGGCGCGGCTTGAGCATGCGGTTGCCGATGAAGCCGTCGCACACGCCCGCGACGACCGCGACCTTGCCGATCTTCTTGCCGATCGCCATCGCTGTCGCCAGCGCATCGGGCGCGGTCTTGTCGCCGCGCACGACTTCGAGGAGCTTCATCACGTTGGCGGGCGAGAAGAAGTGCATGCCGAGCACGTCGCCGGGGCGGTTCGTCGCGGTCGCGATCTCGTCGACATCGAGATAGCTGGTGTTCGACGCGAGGATCGCGCCGGGCTTGGCAATCTTGTCGAGCTTGCCGAAGATGTCCTTCTTGACGTCCATATTTTCATAGACCGCCTCGATGATCAGGTCGCAGTCGGCAAGGTCGTCGAGGCTCAGCGACGGGGTGATCAGCCCCATCATCTGCTCGACCTGTTCGGGCTTGAAGCGGCCTTTCGCCGCCGACGCGTCGTAATTCTTGCGCACGACGCCCAGGCCGCGGTCGAGCGCGTCCTGCTGCATCTCGACGATCGTGCAGGGGATGCCCTTCTGGAGGAAGTTCATCATGATCCCGCCGCCCATCGTGCCGGCGCCGATGATGCCGACCTTTTTGACATCGCGCAGCGCGGTATCCTTGGGCAGGCCGTCGATCTTCGCGGCCTGGCGCTCGGCGAAGAAGATATGGCGCTGCGCCGCCGACTGGCTGCCGAACATCAGCTTCATGAACTGCTCGCGTTCAAAGGCGAGGCCTTCGTCGAAGGGCAGGCGCGTCGCCGCCTCGACGCAGGCGAGGTTGGCGTAAGGCGCCTCAAACCCGCGCCAGCGCTTGGCATTCTTCGCCTTCAATTGCTCGATCACGCCGACATCGCCGAACACTTCGCGTGCGCGCGTCGGGCGCGGGCCGTCGGCGATCTTGGCGCGCGCAAAGGCGATCGCATCGGCGGCAAGGCTGTCTTCGCCCGCCAGTTCGTCGACGAGGCCGAGTTCCTTCGCCTTCGCCGCAGGCAGCGGATCGCCGGTCGAGGTCATCGTCGCCGCGGCTTCGACGCCGACGACGCGCGGCAGGCGCTGCGTGCCGCCCGCGCCGGGCAGCAGGCCGAGCTTCACTTCGGGCACGCCGAGCTTCGCCGAGGGCACCGCGACACGATAATGGCAGACGAGCGCTGTTTCGAGACCACCGCCGAGCGCCGTCCCGTGGATCGCCGCGACGACGGGCTTCGACGCCGCTTCGATGCTGTTGAGCACCGCGTTGAAATCGGGGCCGCGCGGCGGCTTGCCGAATTCGCTGATGTCGGCGCCCGCGATGAAGGTCGCGCCGGCGCAGCGCAGCACGATCGCCTTGACGCTATCGTCGGCGAGTGCGGCGGTGAAATTATCCTCGAGCCCCTGGCGAACGTGCCAGCTCAGCGCGTTGACCGGCGGATTGTTGACGATGATGACGGCGACTTCGCCGTCCTTTTCCATCGTGACGGAAACGGGGGTGTCTTCGGACATGGGAGAACTCCTTGGTCTAAGTGTCAGTCGTCGAGCGCGGCGTGGACAAGCGTCTTGACCTCGCGCCGCACGGGATAGGTGGAGGAGGGCATGAGCTGGGTCATGAAGACCATGCAAATCTCTTCGACCGGATCGACGAAGAAACCGGTCGAAAACATGCCGCCCCAATAAAAATCGCCCGCCGAGCCGGGGATGCCCGCGCGTGCCGGGTCGAGCGTCACCGCAAAGCCAAGGCCAAAGCCGATCCCGGCATTTTCATCCTCGCTGAACACGCCAACGCTATGCCGGGTCAGATCGCCGCCGCCGACGAGATGGTTCGATGTCATCAGATCGAGCGTCTTGCGGCTGACGATCCGCACATCGCCCAATTTACCACCTCCAAGCAGCATCAGGCAGAAACGGTGATAATCGTCGAGCGTCGAGGCGAGGCCGCCGCCGCCCGAATGGAAGCTGCGATCCTTCGCCCAGCGGCTGCGCGCCCCGGCGTCGAAATCCTGCATCTTGTCCTTGGGATGGAAGGCATAGGCGTCGGTCAGCCGGTGCTGCTGGTCGGCAGGCACCTTGAAGCCGGTGTCGACCATGCCGAGCGGGCCAAAGATGCGCTCCTGCAACACGTCGCCAAAGGGTTTGCCCTCGATCCGCTCGATCACCGCGCCGAGCACGTCGGTCGCCATCGAATAATTCCAGTGCGCGCCGGGGTCGAACTGCAGCGGGATCTTGGCGAGGTCGGCGATGAAGCTGTCCATCGTGTAATCGGCGTCGAAATCGTCGATCCGCGCCTTGCGATAGGCCGCGTCGACCGGGGTGCGTTCCTGAAAGCCATAGGTCAGCCCCGACGTATGGCGCAGCAGGTCGACCATGCGGATCGGCTGTGTTGGCGGGCGGGTCAGAAAGGGGACATTGCCGCCGCCCGCAACGAACACGCCGGTATCCCTGAACTCGGGGCAGAACTTCACCAGCGGATCGCTGAGCGCGACCTTGCCTTCCTCGACCAGCATCATGAAAGCGATGCTGGTGATCGGCTTGGTCATGCTCGCGATGCGAAAGATCGCGTTTTCCTGCAACGCCTCGCCCGGGCGCGCTTCGCCGATAACGGACCGGTGCGCAATCTCGCCGCGCCGCGACACGAGTGTCGCCGCATGCGGCAGCCGCCCGGTGTCGACATATTTCGCGGCGAGAAATGCGGGAATGCGGTCGAGCCGCGCGAGGTCGAATCCATGTGTCATGCGGGAAAGCCTATCAGTGCGACGTCTGACCGAGCAACTGGCGCGTCACCGGATGCGAACTGGTAAGGCCGCCGTCGACCGCGATCGCCTGTCCGTTGACATAGCTTGCCTGATCGCTCGCGAGGAACAGCGCGACATTAGCCAGCTCCTCGGGCTGCGCGGCGCGGCGCAGCGGATTGAGCTGGCCGAGCTTGTGCGTGACCTCTTTCGCCTTGGCATAATCGAAGGTCGGCTTGGTCATCCCCGTCTCGGTGAGGCCCGGGCACACCGCGTTGACGCGCACGCCGCTGGTCGACAATTGCTGCGCCGCGACCTTGGCGAGATTGATGACGCCCGCCTTCGACGCCGAATAGGCGCCCGGGCCCGCGCCCGAATTGATCCCCGCGACGCTGGCGGTCAGCACGATCGCGCCGCCGCGGCCCTGATCGACCATCGCCTTGCCGGCGTGCTTCACCATCAGCGCGGGGCCGATCAGATTGACGCGCAACGTCTCGGCCCAGGCGTCGGGGTCGAAATCGAAGATACCGCCCATGTCGCCGATAATCCCGGCGTTGGCGAAGGCGACGTCGAGCGCGCCAAAATTGTCCTTCGCGGTGGCAACCAGCTTGGCGACATCGGCCTCGATACCGGCGTCGATTTCGAGCGCGACGACCTCGCCGCCGGCATCCTTCACCAGCTTGGCGGTTTCATGCACCGCCGCCGTCTTGTCGCCGATCACGAGCTTCGCGCCCTCGGCGGCGAAGCGCAGCGCGCTCGCGCGGCCGATGCCGCTGCCCGCGCCCGTGATGATCGCAACCTTGCCGTCCAACGCGCCCATCATGCGCCTCCTGAAATCGTGGCCCCGCCATCGCACACGATGGTCTGGCCGGTGGTGAATGCCCCCGCCTTGCTGGCGAGGAAAACCGCGGCGCCCGCGATCTCGTGCGGCTCGCCGATGCGCTTCAGCGTCGAGGCGGCGGTCGATCGTTTGAGATTGTCGGGATTTTCCCACAATGCGCGCGCCATGTCGGTGCGCACCAGCCCCGGCGCGATGCAGTTGACGCGCACCCCGCGCGGTCCGAATTCGACCGAAAAATTGCGTGCGACCTGCATGTCGGCGGCCTTCGAAATCCCATAGGCGCCGATGATCGGCGATCCTTTCAGCCCGCCGATCGAGCTGATGATGATGATCGACCCTTCGCCGCGCTCGAGCATTTCGGGCGCGACCATCGAAATCAGCCAGTGGTTCGACAGGATATTATTGTCCATGATCTTGCGGAACTGGTCGTCGTTGATCCCGAGCCCGGGGCCATAATAAGGGTTCGAAGCGGCGTTGCAGACCAGCGCAGTGATCTTGCCGAAGGCGGCGCGCGTCTCGTTCACGAGGTTCTGCAGATCGTCCTTCGACGAGATATTGGCGGCGGCCGAAATCGCGGTGCCGTCGCCGAACTTCGCATTGATCTCTGCTGCGGTGGCGTCGCAAGCATCTTGCTTGCGGCTCGAAATCACGACCTTCGCACCCTGTTCGGCCATCGCTTCCGCCGTGGCTTTTCCGATGCCGCGCGACGATCCGGTGATCAGCGCGACCTGGCCGCTCATGTCGAACAGGCTCATGCGCCGGCCTTCTTCGCGAAGTCCCACGCGCGCTCGGCGAGCGGCAGGACGCGTTCAGACATCGCTTTCGCATGGGCGGACGAGGCGGTGCCGTCGATGACGCGCTTCTTGATCCCCTGCATGATGCCGGCGAGGCGGAAGAAATTATAGGCGAAATACCAGTTCATGTCGGGCACGCCGTCGCGGCCGGTGGCTTGGCAATAGCGCTCGACCACCTCGTCGAGCTCGGGAATGCCAAGGTCCTTGCGGTCGAGATCCATCACCCCCGAACGCCCGCCATTCTCGGTGACCCACGCCATCGCCACGTAAGTGAAATCGGCGAGCGGATCGCCGAGCGTCGACAGTTCCCAGTCGAGCACCGCGAGCACTTCGGGCCGGTCCTTCGCAAAGATCATATTGTCGATGCGGTAATCGCCATGGACGACGCTGGTGCGCGTCTGTTCGGGCAAGGTTGCGGGCAGCCATTCGATCAGCCGCTCCATCTCGTCCATCGTTTCGGTTTCGGACAGCTTGTACTGCTTCGTCCAGCGGTCGACCTGGCGGCCGAAATAATTGCCGGGCTTGCCGAAATCGGACAAGCCCGCCGCTTCGACATCGACGCTGTGCAGCGCGGCCAGCGTGTCGATCATTGCATTGTAGGTGGCGCGGCGGTTCTCGGGCGTCGACCCGGGCATCGATCCGTCCCAGATCGTCTGCCCGTCGACCATGGACATCACATAGAACCAGCTGCCGACCACGCTGTCGTCGGTGCAGAGGCCGTACTGGCGCGCGACGGGGAAGCCCGTCTTATAGAGCCCCGCCTGCACCTTATATTCGCGGTCGACCGCGTGCGCCGACGGGAGCAGCTGGCCGAAGGGCTTGCGGCGGAGGACATAATTGCCCGACGGCGCGCTGATCTTGTAGGTCGGGTTCGACTGGCCACCGGCGAATTTGCCCTGCGTCAGCGGACCTTCGAAGCCCTCGACATGCGCTTCCATCCACGCGGTCAGCTTCGCCTCGTCGAGCACATCGGCGCCCTCGGGCGCGACGGTGCCGCTGAACGCCTTTTGTGCGTCAAGCGTCATTGATCGAACACGATCACCGACCGCGCGGCGTCGCCCTTTCGCATCTTGTCGAAGCCTTCGTTGACCTTGGCGAGCGGGATCGTCTCGGCGACGATGCTGTCGAGGTCGAGCAGGCCGCGGAGGTAGAAATCGACGAGGCGCGGGATGTCGACCGGGAAGCGGTTGCCGCCCATGATCGCACCCTGCAATTTCTTGCCCGAGAGCAGGTCCATCGCGCTCAATCCGACCTTTTCGGCGAGCGGCATCATGCCGAGGATCGTCGCGGTGCCGCCGCGGCGGAGCGACGCGACCGCGAGGCTTGCCGACGCGGGGCGCCCGACGGCTTCGATCGCATGATCGACCCCGCCCTTGGTCAGTTCGACGATCTGCTTCGCGGCATCGTCGGCGAGCGCATCGACCACATCGGTCGCGCCCAGCTTCTTCGCGAGCTCGCGCTTCTCGGGAACCGGGTCGGCGGCGATGATGCGCCCCGCGCCCGCAATCTTCGCGGCGTTGATCGTCGCGAGGCCGACGCCGCCGCAGCCGACGACCGCAACCGTCTCGCCCGGCGTCACCTTGCACGCATTGAAGATCGTCCCCGCGCCTGTCGTCACTGCGCAGCCGATCACCGCGGCGCGGTCGAGCGGCATGTCGGGATCGATCGCGACGCACGCATGCTCGTGGACGAGCATCGTCTCGGCGAAGGCCGAGAGGTTGAGCATCTGGTTGACGATGCTGCCGTCGGGGCGCGTAATCCGCGGGGCGGCGCCCGCCGGCCGCCGCGTGTCACCGCCCATGCACAGCGACATGCGCCCGCTGACGCAGAACTCGCAATGGCCGCAAAAGGCCGACAGGCAGGTGACGACTGCGTCGCCGACCTTCACCGTGCGCACCTCGCTGCCGACCGCCTCGACGATGCCCGCGGCTTCATGGCCGGGGATCGCGGGCAGGGGGTGCGGGTAGGCGCCGTCGATGAAATGCAGGTCCGAATGGCAGAGCCCGCAGGCGGCGGTGCGGATGCGCACCTCGTGCGGGCCGCAGTCGGCGACGACGACATCCTCGACGGACAGCGGCTTGCCCGGCTCGATCAGAATCGCGGCTTTGGTCACAATTTCTCTCCGACTGCTGGTTTTAACGCGAAACGCCGACGTCGCCCGACGAAAAGCCCGGCTCGCTCGCCTCGCTATGCTTGGCAAATTCGATCCGCGCGATCGCACGTTCGTGGACCTCGTCGGGTCCGTCGGCGAGGCGCAGGGTGCGTTGATGCGCATAGGCCTTGGCGAGACCGAAGTCCTCGCTGACCCCCGCGCCGCCATGCGCCTGGATCGCATCGTCGATGATCTTGAGTGCCATGTTGGGCGCCTGCACCTTGATCATCGCGATCTCGGCCGCGGCGGTCTTGTTGCCGACCTTGTCCATCATGTCGGCGGCTTTCAGACACAGCAGACGCGTCATCTCAATGTCGATGCGCGCGCGCGCGAGGCGATGCTCCCAGATGCTGTATTCGGCGACCTTCTTGCCGAAGGCGACGCGCGACTGCAGCCGCTTCGCCATCTTGGCGATCGCTTCTTCCGCCACACCGATCGTGCGCATGCAATGGTGGATACGCCCCGGCCCGAGGCGCCCCTGCGCAATCTCGAAACCGCGTCCTTCGCCGAGCAGCATCGCGTCCTCGGCATTGACGCGGACGTCCTTCAGCTCGATTTCCATATGGCCATGCGGCGCGTCGTCATAACCGAAGACGGGCAGGTGGCGCAGGATGTTCACGCCGGGGGCGTCGAGCGGCATCAGCACCATCGACTGCTGCGCGTGGCGCTTCGCGGCAAAGTCGGTCTTGCCCATCACGATCGCGACCTCGCAGCGCGGGTCGCCCGCGCCCGACGACCACCATTTGCGGCCGTTGATCACATAGTCGTCGCCGTCGCGCTCGATGCGCGTCTCGATATTCGTCGCGTCGGACGAGGCGACGCGCGGCTCGGTCATCAGAAAGGCCGAGCGGATCTCGCCGTTCATCAGCCGCCCGAGATATTTGTCCTTCTGCGCGCGCGTCCCGTAACGGTGGAACACCTCCATATTGCCGGTGTCGGGTGCCGAGCAGTTGAACACCTCGCTCGCAAAGCCGACGCGTCCCATTTCCTCGGCGCACAGCGCATATTCGAGGTTCGAAAGGCCGGGGCCTTCGAATTCGAACGTCTCATCGACATGGTGATGCGCGGCCGACTTGGGCGGCATGAACAGGTTCCAGATGCCGGCTTCCTTCGCCTCGGCCTTCAGATCCTCGACGATCTGGATGACCTTCCAGCGGTCGCCCGCCTTGTCCTGCTCATAATAGGTCGGGACGGCGGGACGCACCTTGCGCTCGATGAAATCGCGCACCCGGTCGCGCCAATAGACCTGCCGGTCGGTGAGATCGAAATCCATCTCCGCATCCTTCCCTTTACGTTCACGTAAACCTTTGGACCGATTCGCCGGCCTTGCCAAGTCCTGCGGTCCGAAAATTACCTCATTTGGTCATCGCGCGCATTTTTCGCTTACGGGTGCGCTCCGCTCGCGTCGGGTTCGGCGCGCGCCGCATCATCGAGCAGCGCCAGCCGCGCCTCGTGGTCGGCGCGCGAGATCGGGAAGCGCCGCATCACGATCAGCCCCACGATCCCGATGACGAGCACCGACAGCATATAGCCGAGCGCCAGGTCGCGCAGCACCGCGACATCGACCTGGCCCGGCTCGGCGTTGGCCGGGAACGCGGCGAAGGACAGGATCATCCCCGCGGCGAAGATACCGATGCCGGTCGCGCATTTCTGCATGAAGAAATATCCGGCGAAAAACAGCCCTTCCGACCGGCGCCCCGTCTCGCTCTGCGACGCCTCGACGACGTCGGCCATCATTGATGACGAGAGGATCATCAGGATGATCGAGAAGCTGTTGCTAACGAATACCAGCGCGAACATTGTGGCGACACTCGGCTTGCCGGGAAGGCCGGGGAAAAAGCCTTGGATCCACGCGAAATAAATGCCGCTGTTGACGGTCAGCGAGATCGCACCGGCCAGAATCGCGGCGTCGCGCTTGCCGAGCTTGGTCGACAGCGGAGCGACCAGCAGAAAGGCCGCGATCATCGTCCCGAACAGCAGGAAGACATAGGCGACCATCTCGCCCTGCGTGAACTGCCAGAAAAAGCTCAGCAGATAATTGTTCATCGAAAAGGTGATGCCCTGATTGACGAAGCCGAACAGCGCCGCGAACACCAGCCACAGAAAAGCCCGGTTCGACAGCGTATCGCGCATGTCGCGCAGGATATGTGACAGGCTCATTGCGGGCTTGTGGTCGGCGAGGTTCGACACCGCGATCCGCTTGTGCTGGCCCGCCGCCGAGATAACGACGGCGCCGAGCATGACGAGCGCGCCGGTCAGCGCATAGGGGAAATAGCCCGCCGGATCGACCAGCCCCTTGGCGCCGCCGAAGAACACGCCATAGGCGAGGACGAGGATCACCAGTCCGCCGCCCCAGCCGAACAGGAAGCGGTAGCGCATCACCGCGGTGCGCTCGTCATAATCGGCGGTGAGTTCGGGGACGATCGCCACCGACGGCACTTCGCACATCGACACCAGCGCGCGCACGATGATCGCGAAGCCGATCAGCCAGGCGACGGTCGCCGCGTCGCTCATTTCGGGCGGGCTCCACAGCGCCATCCACGCGAATGCGAGCGGGAAGGGCGCGATATAGAGCCATGGCAGGCGGCGGCCCCAGCGGCTGCGGGTGCGGTCGGTCAGCTCGCCGATCACCGGGTCGACGAACGCATCGAAAATCAGCGCGACCATGATCGCGATGCCGACGATGCCGGCGTCGAGCCCGATCACCTGATTGTAAAAGAGCAGGAGGAAGGTCGAAAAGCCGTTTTCCTTGACGCCGTAAGCGATGCTGCCGAGCCCGTGCACCAGCTTCAGCCAGACCGGCAGCCGTTCGGTGCGCGGGACCGCGGTCGCCGCAGCGCTCACTCGCTGGCTCCGGCCTTGGCGGCCTCCTCCATCGCGACGAGCGCGTCGAACAGGCCGGGGGCTTCGGGGTCCCACGCGTGGCGCTGGCCGATCGTCAGCCCGCCGTCGACCAGCATATGCGTGCCGGTCATGAAGCTAGACTCCTCGCTCGCGAGATAGGCGACGGCGTTGGCGATATCCTCGGGCTGACCGCCGCGCGCGACGGGCTGCGCGGCCGCGCTCATCCCCGCGATGATCGCCTTCGCCTCATCCTTGTTCGCCTCCGGCACATCGAGCGACGAGGTGAAGATGTTGGTGTTGATGAAGCCGGGGCAGATCGCGTTGACGCGAATGCCATAGCGCGCGAGGTCGGTCGCGGCGACCTTGCTGAGGTGCAGCACGCCGGCTTTCGCGACGGCATAGGCGATCGGCGAATAGCCCGCGCCGAGCGCCGCGACGCTCGCGGTGTTGACGATGCTCGCTCCCTTTCGCCCCTTCATATGCGGCGCGGCGTAACGAATGCCCATCGCGACCGATTTCAGCACCAGGTCCATCGTCCGGTCCCAGCCTTCGGGACTGATCTCGTCGATCGGCGCGCGGTCGCCTGCGGCGGCGGCGTTGTTGAAGACGATATCGATGCCGCCGGCCTTTGCCGCGGCGGCGTCCATCAGCGCCTCGATATCCGATGGCAGGGTGACGTCGCAGCGGACGAAGCTGATCTTGCCGTTCGACTGCTCGGCGAGCGCCTGTCCGCCCGCCTCGTCGATGTCGGCGGCGAAGACATGCGCGCCTTCGCCCGCGAGTTTCAAAACCGCTGCCTTGCCGATGCCCGACGCCGCTCCGGTGACGACGGCAATCTTGCCTGCGAATCGCATTGACCCATTCTCCCGTTTTCTTTTGCCACTTAGCTTAGGCGCCAAAGGTGACGCGTCAACGGCAGTCAAACCGACGCTACGGCGCCGTAACGGCAGGACCGGTTCCCCAAGTTGACGCTTGCGTAAAGCAGCGAAGCGGACGTAGATTTGGGCGCAGAAGAGGAGCCAAAAGGATGAGCGAACTGGACGCGTTCCGCACCGAGGTGCGCGAATGGCTGGAGGCCAATTGCCCCCCCGAAATGCGCGAGCCCGTGCGCGATGAGGGCGACGTCTGCTGGGGCGGCCGCAACTGGGTGTTCAAGAATGACGCGCAGAAGCAGTGGCTCGAAGCGTGCGTGGCGAAGGGCTATACCGTGCCCGACTGGCCGAAGCCCTATGGCGGTGCGGGGCTCACTCCCGAGCAGACCAAGATCCTCAAACAGGAAATGAAGCGCATCCACGCGCGTTCGCCGCTCGACAGCTTCGGCATCTGGATGCTCGGCCCCGCGCTGCTGCAATTCGGCACCGAAGAACAGAAGGTCCAGTATCTGAACCCGATCGCGCGCGGCGAAATCCGCTGGTGCCAGGGCTATAGCGAACCCGGTTCGGGCAGCGACCTCGTCAGCTTGCAGACCTTTGGTGAGGACAAGGGCGATCATTGGGTCGTCAACGGGTCGAAGATCTGGACGAGCTACGCCGACAAGGCCGACTGGATCTTCTGCCTCGTCCGCACCGACAAGACGAACAAATATCAGGGCATCACCTTCATGCTCTTCGACATGGAGAGCAAGGGTGTCACCACCAAGCCGATCCTGCTGATCTCGGGCAATTCGCCCTTCTGTGAAACCTTCTTCGACGATGTCGAAGTGCCCAAGACGCAGTTCGTCGGCGAGATCAACCGCGGCTGGGACGTCGCCAAATATCTGCTCGGCCACGAGCGCGAGATGATCTCGGGCGGCGGTGCGGGCGGCGACATGGTCAGCATCGGCGGCGCCTTCGCGAAGGCGTTCGGCAAGAATGCGGCGGGCGAACTCGACGACCCGATATTGCGCGCCGAAATGGCGGCGTTCGACGTCGATGTCTTCGCCTATCGCGCGATGGGCGAACGCTTCATGGACATGTGGAAGACGGGCCGCGCGCACCCCGCTTCGTCGAACATGATGAAATATGTCGGGACCGAGCTCAACAAGCGGCGTCACGAGTTGGTGATGTCGGGCGGCGGCAGCGACGCGCTCGAATGGGACAGCGAAGAAACCAAGGGCGGCGCGCGTCCGCGCGCATGGCTGCGCACCAAGGCCAATTCGATCGAAGGCGGGACGAGCGAAGTCATGCTCAACGTCATCGCCAAGCGTATCCTCGATTTGCCCGGAGCCTGACCCATGCCTTTGTATCACAATGACGACCAGGCGATGCTCAAGGACAGCGTCGCGCCCTTCGTGGCCGAACAGGCGCCGGTTTCGCATCTGCGCAAGCTCCGCGACAGCGCCGACGCCACCGGCTTTTCGCGCGACCTCTGGGCGCAATTCACCGAAATGGGCCTGCCCGGCATGCTCGTTCCCGAGGCGCATGGCGGGCTCGGCATGGGGCATATGGAGGCGGGCATCGTGCTCGAGGAAATCGGCCGCAACCTGACTCCGTCGCCCTTCCTCGCGACCAGCGTCGGCGCCGTCGCCGCGCTCGCCAAGGCGGGCGGCGCACAGGCGGGGCGCTGGCTCCCTGCAATCGCATCGGGTGAGGCGATCGTCGCGCTCGCGATCGACGAGGGCGCCAAGCACCGCCCCGACCGCATCGCGACGACCGCGACGCGCGCCGGCAACGGATTTCGGTTGGACGGCAAGAAAAGCTTCGTGCTCCACGGCCATGTCGCCGACATGAGCATCGTCGCGGCGAAGACCGATGGCGGGATCACTTTGTTCGCGGTGCCCAAGGATGCCAAGGGCCTCACCGCCGATCCGCGCCGCCTCGTCGACAGCAGCTTGGCAAGCCATGTCACGCTTGACGGCGTCGAGGTCGATGCCGACGCGGTGATCGGCGAGGTCGATGCCGGCGGCGAGATCCTTGACGCTTTGCTCGCTGCGACCCGCACCGGCGCCGCTGCCGAAATGGTCGGCGTCGGGCAGGGCGCGATGGACATGACCGTCACCTACCTCAAGGAACGCAAGCAGTTCGGCAAGCTGATCGGCGAGTTCCAGGGCCTCCAGCACCGCGCCGCGCATCTCTATGGCGAGATGGAAGTCGCGCGCGCCACGGTGATGAAGGCGCAGGAACTGCTCGATCAGGGCAGCGACGGCGCGAAGCTGATGGTCTCGGTCGCGAAAGCGAAGGCCGGCCGCGCCGCCAATCTTGCGGTGCGCGAAGGGGTGCAGATGCACGGCGGCATCGGGATGACCGACGAATATGACATCGGCCTCTATATGAAACGCGATCGCGCGCTCGCCGAGTTCATGGGCGATGTGCATTATCACATCGACCAGGTCGCCCGCATGAACGGCTACTAAAACTAGCCGAGAGTTTCCAAATCCCGTTTGCCCTGAGCTTGTCGAAGGGCCGCCCCTTCCTTTGGGCGTCGCGGGAGAAGAACGGTCCTTCGACAAGCTCAGGACGAACGGAAGAGAGATAGCATTATGAACCTTCAGGATATGTTCGGCCTCGACGGCCGCATCGCGCTCGTCACCGGCGGCTCGCGCGGCATCGGCAAGATGATCGTCGAGGGCTATCTCGCCGCGGGCGCGGCGCGCGTCTATATCTCGGCGCGCAAGACGGCGCAGATCGAGGAAGCCGTCGCCGATTTCGAAACGCGCTACCCCGGCAAGGTCATCGGGCTCCCCGTCGACCTCTCGACCGTCGAGGGCTGCCGCGCGCTCGCGAAGGAACTCGAAGCGCGCGAAGAGCGGCTCGACATCCTCGTCAACAACGCCGGCGCGGCATGGGGCGAACCGTTCGAGGGTTTCCCCGAAGCGGGCTGGGACAAGGTGATGGACATCAACGTCAAATCGCCCTTCTTCCTGACGCAGGCGCTCCACGGGCTGATGAAGGCCGCGGGGACGCCCGAACGCCCGGCCAAGGTCATCAACATCGGCTCGATCGACGGCCAGCGCCTGAACCCTTGGGAAACCTACAGCTATCATGCGTCGAAGGCCGCGATCCTCTATCTCACCAAGCGGCTCGCCGCGCGCCTGGTCAGCGATCATATTCTCGTCACCGCGATCGCCCCCGGCGCCTTCCAGTCGGACATGAACAAGGCCGCGCGCGACCATGGCGACGCGGTCGCCAAGAGCATCCCCGTCAAGCGCATCGGCGTACCCGAGGATATGGCGGGCGCCGCGATCTTCCTCGCGTCAAAGGCGGGCGATTATGTTGTCGGCGATACGATCACCGTCGACGGCGGGCTGGTGCACGGCGATTTGAGGACGAGCATCGACGCCTGATTTCCATCTTCGTCACCCCGGACTTGATCCGGGGTCCACGACGACGGCCGCCTAATGGATCCCGGATCAAGTCCGGGATGACGAGCGCTGTGAAGTTGACTCGCCCATCTCCAAGGTGTATTATGCAACTAATGCACCAAGGAGATCGACCATGCGCCTCGCGTTTCTGATTCCCCCGATGATGCTCCTCGCCGCCTGCGGGTCGGAAGAGAAGAAATCGGAGGGCACCGAAGTCTCGATCAACGCCGAGGGCGATGGCGGCGGCATCAAGATCCAGGCCGGCAAGGACGGCGGCAAGATCCGGATCGGCGGCGACGGCGCCGCGATAAACATCGACGTCCCGGACTTCGTCGACCTCGATGTCGCGGGCGATTTCGACATCGACGGGGTCAAGCTCTACCCGGGCAGTCAGGTGACCAAGGTCGACGTCGATGCGAGCGACAAGGCCGGCGCCGACAAGGCGACGGTCAAGCTCGGTTTCACCTCGCCCGCCGCGCCGACGAAAGCCGCGGACTGGATGGCGGGCGAATTCGCCAAAAACGGCGTCAAGGTCACGCGCAGCGGCGACACGCTCGCGGGCAAGGACAAGGACGGCGCCGACTTCACGATCAAATTCGCCCCCGACGGCGCGAATGCCAAGGGCGAGGTGCTGATCGTCAAAAGTTGACGGGCGGCCCGACACCAGCCTCCGTTCGTGTCGAGCGGGATAGGGTAGGGCCAGGGCTTACCCGCTATTCCTGAGCGCCGTCGCGATCGCGTTGATCGTCAGCTGGATGCCCTCGGCGATGCGCGGATCGGTTTCGCCCGCGCGGTGACGCTTCATCAGCTCGATCTGCAACAGGTTGAGCGGCTCGATATAGGGCAGCCGCAGCCGGATCGACGCCTCGAGCGCCGGATTCCTCTCGAGCAACCGCGTCTGGCCGGTGATCTCCAGCAGCCCGTCGTGCGCGCGGTTCCAGCCATCCTTGATGCGACCGAAGATCGCCTCATGCCCGTCGACTTCGCTCGCCAGCCCGGCATAGCGCGCCGCGATCCCCATGTCGGATTTCGCGAGCACCATTTCCATATTGCCGAGCAGCGCGGCAAAGAAGGGCGAGCTTTGCGCCATGTCGGCAAGCAGCGCCTTGTCGCCGAACGCCGCGAACGCCTCGCCCGTGCCGTACCAGCCGGGCAGCATCGTGCGCGCCTGGGCCCAGCTGAACACCCAGGGTATCGCGCGCAGATCCTCGATCGCCGTGCTCTTCTTGCGGCTCGACGGGCGTGATCCGATCTTCAGCGTCGCAATCTCGGCGATCGGCGTCATCGCGCGAAAGAAATCCTTGAACGCCGGCGTGCCGTAGACAAGGTCGCGATAGGCGGCGAAGGCGGTGTCCGATAGCGCGTCCATCGCGGCCATAAAAGATTCGCTCGTATCGCCGCCAAGGCTCTCGGGCTCGAGGCTCGCGAGCAGGCTCGCCGACACCATCGCTTCGAGGTTCGTCGCCGCGCTGTCGACCGTGCCATATTTGGCGGCGATCACCTCGCCCTGTTCGGTGATGCGGATGCGACCCTGCACCGTGCCCGCGGGCTGCGCGCGGATCGCGGCAAAGGCGCTGCCGCCGCCGCGCCCGACCGCACCGCCGCGGCCGTGGAACAGCTGCATCGCGGTGTCGACCTCGTCGAACACCGGGGTCAGCGCCTGCGATGCCTGATGCAATCCCCAGGTCGAGGTGAAATAGCCGCCGTCCTTGTTCGAATCCGAATAGCCGATCATCACTTCCTGATGCCCGCGCACCCCGACCTGCGGGCCGATTTCGGGCATCGCGAAATAGCGGCGCATGATGTCGGGCGCGCGGCTCAAATCGTCGATCGTCTCGAACAGCGGCACGACCATCAGATTGCTGGCGCCCGCGTCGGTGCCGCTCCGCCACAGCCCGCCTTCGCGCGCGAGGACATGGACCTCGAGCAGGTCGGACAGGTCCTGCGCCATGCTGATGATCCACTGGCAGATCGCATCCTTGCCGAGCCGCGCCCGCACGTCGGCGGCGGCGTGGACGATCGCCAGTTCGCCCGCGGTTTCCTCGCTCCACTGGTGCCAGGGCGCGGCGAGCGGCCGGTCGCTCGCAAGTTCGGCGGTGAGCAGCGCGACGCGCGCCGCTTCGTCGAGCGCCAGATAATCGTCGCACACGCCCGATACCGCCAGCAGTTCGGCGAGCACGCGTTCGTGCACCGCGCTATTCTGCCGCATGTCGAGCGTCGCAAGGTGGAAACCGAACACCTCGACCGCGCGGATCAGCCGCCCGAGCGCGCCGATACCCGCAAGCTGCCCCTTGCCGCTCGCCGACAGGCCGTTCGCGATGGTGACGAGGTCGCGGCGGAAATCGGCGGGGGTGGCATAAGCCTCGCCCTTCAGCGCGGCGGGGCGCGGCGGCGCCTTGCCGGTGATCGCCAGATAAGTGGCCGACAGCCGTGCATAAATGCCCGACAACGCGCGGCGATAGGGTTCGTCGCCGCGGCTCGGCGCGGCGTCGCCGCTCGCTTCGGCCAGCGCTTCTACCGCCTTGGGTACGGGCGCGAGGCTCGACGACACCGACAGCTCGGCGCCGAGCGCATGGACCTGGTCGATATAATGGCCGAGCACCGCGGCGGCGTTGCGCGCCGTCGCCTGCCGCAGCGTCTCGGCGGTGACGAAGGGATTGCCGTCGCGGTCGCCGCCGATCCAGCTCCCGACGCGCAGGAAGCTCGCGGGGCGGACGCCCAGCTCCTTCTCCCAGCGCGCATAAAGCTTGGGCACCACGGGCAGGAAGACGTCGCGCAAATAGGTCAGCGCATTGTCGATCTCGTCGGCGACGAACAATTTCTGCGTGCGCAGCGGCCGTGTTTGCCAGAGGAGAACGACCTGCCGCCGGATCGCGTCCTCGATCACGTCGCCCTCGGGCGTCTCGTCGAGCCCGGCATCGCGCATCCGCATCAGCTCGGCGACGCGGTTCTTGTGGTCGAGCACCGACTTGCGGCGCACTTCGGTCGGATGCGCGGTCAGCACCGGCGCGACGAGCGAGGCGCCGAGCAGCGCGGCGACCGCGTCATCGTCGATCCCGTCGGCTTTCAGCTTTTCGAGCGCCGCCGCGACCGTCGCTTCGGGTTCGGCCGCAACGCCCTGCCGGTCCTCGGCAAGGTTCGCGAGCATCGAAAACAGCATGAAGCCGCGCACGAAGGCGATCGTGTCGTCGAGGCTCAGCGCATCGAGCCCCGGATCGATTGCCTCGGCCCCCGCGATCCCGCGATGCCGGTCGACGCTCGACGAGCGGATATATTCGGTCTGGCGGAACAATTTGTCGCCGCCATAGGCGCGGATGACGTCGCCGAGGATCCGCCCCAAATAGCGGATGTCGGGATTTTGCGAGATCTGGATAGGCGGGCCCATGCGCCGCTTGCTGCACCTGCGAAGGTGCAGGGTCAAGCGGCGCATAGCTATGCGCCTATAAGATCAGTTCGTCTTGACGAGGGTCAGCATGCCCAGATCGATTGCGGGCCGGCCGTCGAACGTAACAGAGTTGCGCGTGTCGGTGATGAACATCAGTCTGCCCGACGCATCGGTGATCCGCGCCGACACCGCATAGCTGTGGCGCGGGTCGAGCTGCCGTTGATCGACGGTCAGCGAGAAGGCAAAGGGCACCTGCCGGCCGTCGGCGGTGAAGCTTTGCCGCGCGATCGTCTTCGACGGTGCGTCCATCAGGCTGACGTCGGCGAGCGTGACTTCGACCTGCGCTGTCGGCGGCAATGCCATGCGCTCGCGATAGGTGATGCTGCCGGTGACCGACACCGGCTGTTCGGCGGGCGGGATCGTCGCGCAGGCGGCGAGAAGGGGGGCGGCGACAGCGCTGACGGCGAGCACGCGGGTGACGCGAACCATGATGTTTCTCCTTTTTTCGATGGTTGGCGCGCGCCTAAAGCCATCGAGGTGAACCCATGCTGTCGCGCCTGCCCATGCGCCGTTCAGCCTTCGAGTTCGACGTCCCAATAGAGCCAGTCGATCCAGCTCGTATGCAGATAGTTGGGCGGAAAGGCGCGGCCATTGTCCTGCAACTGCCAGCTCGTCGGACGCCACGGCTGGCGATAGAGCGGCATATGCGCCTGTTGCGGGGTGCGGCCGCCCTTCTTGAGGTTGCAAGGGGCGCAGGCGGTCGCGACATTTTCCCACGTCGTGCGCCCGCCGAGCCGGCGCGGCACGACATGATCGAAGGTCAGGTCCTTGCCCGACCCGCAATATTGGCACGCGAAGCGGTCGCGCAGGAACAGGTTGAAGCGCGTGAAGGCCGGATGCTCCGACGGCTTCACATATTGGCGCAGCGCAATGACGCTGGGGATCGGCATCGTCCGCGTCGGCGAATGAATCTCGCGTTCGTAATTTTCGACGATGGTGACCCGGTCGAGGAACACCGCCTTCACCGCGGTCTGCCAGGGCCAGAGGCTCAGCGGATAATAGCTCAGCGGCGTGTAATCGGCGTTGAGAACGAGCGCCGGACAGCTATCGGGATGCCGGGCAAGATCGGGATGGAACATGGCTAGGTAACGCTGCCCCCTATGCTGCGCGGGATGGCGCGCCACTGCCTTTCCCGAGTGACAGCATCATTACATGCCGCATCAGATTCTGACGTCAAGGGACTTCTGTCCGCAAGATATGGAATGATTGGCTTTGACTCGGCACAGCATATGGATTCATGGGGGTGCCGATGTTGACGCGTTTCGCCCCGAGCCCGACCGGCGAGCTCCACTTGGGCCATGCCTATAGCGCGGTCCTCGCGCACGCCGCCGCGCGCGCCGCGGGCGGTACATTCCGTATCCGCATCGACGACATCGACGGCAGCCGCTCGCGTCAGGCGTTTGTCGGCGCGTCGCTCGCCGATCTCGCATGGCTCGGGATCGACTGGGACGGGGACCCGGTGCGCCAGTCGGACCGGCTCGGCGACTATGCCGCCGCGCTTGAAAATTTGCGCGCGCGCGCGCTGGTCTATCCCTGCTTCTGCACCCGCGCCGACATCGCCGCCAGCCTGTCGGCGCCGCACGGTCCGTCCGGCGCGATCTATCCCGGCACCTGCCGCGACCTGCCCGCCGCGACACGCGAACGGCGCGTGGCGGACGAGCCGCATTGCTGGCGCCTCGACATGGCGCGCGCGCTTGCCGAAAGTGGCGATCTGCAATGGGAAGAGGCGGGGCAGGGACTTCGGTATGCCGATCCGGCGGCGCACGGCGACATCGTGCTGGCGCGCAAAGATGCGCCCGCGAGCTATCATCTTGCGAGCACGCTCGACGATGCCGCCATGGGCGTGACGCACGTCATCCGCGGCGCCGACCTGATCGCCTCGACCGACGTTCATCGGCTGCTGCAGGCTTTGCTCGGCCTGGCCGTGCCGGTTTATCGCCACCATGCGCTTGTTTGCGGCCCCGACGGCAAAAGACTCGCCAAGCGCGATGCCGCGGCGTCGCTCAAATCGCTGCGCGACGCGGGTGCCGACGGCCGCGCGCTTGCGGCCGATTTAGCGGCCGACAGGCTTCCCACTGGCTATTCGCTGCAAAATCCCTAGATAGGTTCTATGGAAATCCTGCTTGTCCTTGGCGTCGTCATCGCCGCCGGCTTCGTCCTCTTCTCGCTCGCGCGGGGGCTCTTCTATTTCTCGCAGGGCCACCGCGCCCAGATCGAGGGCACCGTCCAGGAAAATCAGGTGATGCAGAACAAGATGATGATGGCCCGCGTCAAATGGCAGGCGATCACCATCATCCTGCTCGTGCTGATCGGCGTTTTTGCTGCCGGAAGCTAAGGCCCGGCGATGGTCAAGCTCAACAAGATCTACACGCGCACCGGCGACGACGGCACCACCGGCCTCGTCGATGGCTCGCGCATCGCCAAGTCCGACGCGCTGATGGCGGCGATCGGCGACGTCGATGAAGCGAACAGCGCGATCGGCATCGCTGCCGCGGCGATCGACGCCACAAGTTACGAAGCCGCGATGCTGTCGCGCATCCAGAACGAGCTGTTCGACCTCGGCGCCGATCTCGCGACCCCGCCCGACATCCAGTTCGGTTTCGGCCCGCACGAAATGGCGCTGCGCATCGTGCCGAGCCAGATCGCGCGGCTGGAGGACGAGATCGACGCGATGAACGACAATCTCGACGCGCTCAAAAGCTTCATCCTGCCCGGCGGCACCGAAGCCGCGGCGCGGCTCCACCTCGCCCGCGCGGTCACGCGCCGCGCCGAACGCGCAGGCGTCGCGGCGGGGGCGGCGCGCAAGCTCAACCCCCTCGCGCTCGCTTATCTCAACCGCCTGTCGGACCATCTCTTCGTGCTCACGCGGCACCTCAACGCCGCCGCGGGCGGCGATATCCTCTGGAAACCCGGCGCGACGCGGTGACCTATTCGGACAACAAATCCCGAATATCGGGCGTTTTTGCGACGCTTGTGGTGATGGTCGGCTTGGCCGCCTCGATCCTGTTCTATCTGATGTGGCTTTTTGCCGACTGGTAAGGTGCTTTTAGCGCGCAATTCGTCACCCCGGACTTGATCCGGGGTCCACCGGCGTCGTTGCAGGAATAGAGGCCGGATCAAGTCCGGCTGGACGAAGGGTGGGCCTTGTTCCCTAAATGTTCTAGACTTTGCCACATGCTGTAACCATAATCGGGTGAACCGCGAAACCGAATCGCTCCCCGGGGAATTGTCTCAGCATGGCCAGCCGCACCGACGCTTCGACCCGCACCGACCTGATCGAGGCGTTGACCCGGCGCTTTGCCGCGACGCGGCGCCTCTCGCTCGATCTCGCGGGGACCCTCTCCGACGCCGACGCGAGCGCGCAGTCGATGCCCGACGCCTCGCCCGCCAAATGGCATCTCGCGCACACGACATGGTTCTTCGAAACCTTCATCCTGCGCGACCATGTGCCGGGCTATGGACTCTTCGACGATCGCTATCCCTTCCTCTTCAACTCCTATTATGAAGCCGAAGGCCCCCGCCACGCCCGCCCGCATCGCGGGCTGCTGACGCGCCCGTCGCTCGACGACGTGTGCGTCTGGCGCGCGCATGTCGATGCCGCGGTCCAGAGCGCGCTGCCCGACCTTCCGGCGAGCGCGCTGGCGCTGGTCCAGCTCGGCATCCATCACGAGCAGCAGCATCAGGAATTGCTGCTCACCGACCTCAAGCATCTTTTCGCGCAAAATCCGCTCGGCCCGGCGGTGTGGGGCGCGCCGATCGCGAGTGAAGTTTGGCAGTTTTCCGCCATGAAATGGGTGAAGGGCGCCGAAGGCGTCGCCGCGGTCGGCCACAGCGGCGAGGGCTTCGCCTTCGACTGCGAAGGTCCGCGCCACGACGCGCTGCTCGCCCCGCACGCGCTCGCGAGCCGCCCGGTCAGCAATGGCGAATGGCAGGAATTCATCGCCGACGGCGGCTATCATACCCCCGCGCTCTGGCTTAGCGACGGCTGGGCGTGGGTGCAGGCCGAGGATGTCGAGGCGCCCGGCTATTGGCAGGACGGGCAATATTTCACCCTCTCGGGCTGGCAGGATATCGACCCCGCCGCGCCGGTGACCCACATCAGCTTCTTCGAGGCCGATGCCTTCGCGAGCTGGGCCGGCGCGCGCCTGCCGACCGAACAGGAATGGGAAGCGGCCGCCGCGCCGCTCGACCCCGACGGCGGACAGCAACTCGATGCCGCCGGGCCAGTCCATCCCGCCCCTGCGGCCGACGACACCGATCTGCAACAGATGTTCGGCAGCGTGTGGGAATGGACCGGCAGCGCCTATCGCCCCTATCCGGGCTTCCGCGCCGCGCCGGGCGCGGTCGGCGAATATAATGGCAAGTTCATGAGCGGCCAGTTCGTACTCCGCGGCGGCAGCTGCGCGACCCCGCGCGGCCATCTGCGCGCTTCCTACCGCAATTTCTTCTACCCCCATCAGCGTTGGCAATTCACCGGCCTGCGCCTCGCGAAGGATCTGTAGGGCCTCCCCAAGCCAAAAGATCGGCTGAGGTTTGAAGCAAATTTGCTCAGTGCAAGGAGGAGCGACGCAGACATATGAAGATATTTCAAGGCGCTGCGACGCAGCAATGGGCAAATTTGATCAAATCCCGAAGGGACAACAAAATGGCTTCCATCTCGTACCAAAAGCCCCTTGGCCATAGCTCTGCTATGCCCTGCGGATCTTTTGGTCCGATATGCTTGCCATTTTGCTGCCTCAGTCGATCTTTTGGCTTGGGGAGGCCCTAACCATGGGTGTTGTGCGCAACCTTCGTCAGGTTTCGGCCGACGACGCCGGCGTCGACATCGCCTTCCGCGCTGACGTCCACGCCGGCCTTGCGCAGCGGCAAAAGGCGATTCCCGCGCGCTGGTTCTACGACGCGACCGGCTCGGCCTTGTTCGAGGATATTACCGCGCTCCCCGAATATTATCCGACGCGCAGCGAAACCGACCTGCTGACGCGCCATGCCGCCGACATCGCCGCTGCGACCGGCCCCGGCCGCGCGGTCGTCGAACTCGGCTCGGGCAGCTCGACCAAGACGCCGCTGCTACTCGACGCCATCGCGCCCGCCGCCTATGTCCCGGTCGATATTTCGGGCGATTTCCTGCGCGACAGCGCGCAGGCCCTCGCGGCGCGCTTCCCGGCGGTGCCAATCTATCCGGTCGAGGCCGATTTCACCCAGCGGGTCGAATTGCCGCGCGAAATCTGCCCGCTCCCGAAACTCGGCTTTTTTCCGGGCTCGACGATCGGCAATATGGTCGCGCGCACCGCGATCGACCTCTTGCGGGGCTGGCGTGCAACGCTCGGCGACGGGTCGCTGATGTTGATCGGCATCGACCGGATCAAGGACATCGGCATACTCGAAACCGCCTATGACGATCCGGCGGGGGTGACCGCGGCGTTCAACCTCAACCTCCTTGAGCGGATCAATCGCGAGCTCGGCGGCGATATAGCGGTCGAGAATTTCAGCCATCGCGCGGTCTGGGACGATGTCCACGCGCGTATCGAAATGCACCTCGTCGCCGCGTGCGACATGGATTTCACGATCGACGGCCGCGCCTATCATATGACGAAGGGCGAAACGATCCACAGCGAGAACAGCCATAAATATGGACCCCGCGACGCGAACCTGCTGCTCCGCGCCGGCGGCTGGACTCCGGTCGCGACATGGGATGATGCCGACCCCGCCTTTGCCCTGATCCTCGCCGAAGCAACCGAGTTCCGCTCCGCCCCCTGACGCTCGCTCTTGACGCCCCTGCCCGAAGCCGTAGGGCCACGGCAGATTTTCAGCGAAAGGGCAGGATATGATCGTCGGCGTTATCGGAGCGGGGCAGATGGGCGCGGGGATTGCGCAGGTGTCGGCGGGCGCCGGCCACGACGTGCTCCTGTCCGACATCGACATCGCCCGCGCCGAAGCGGGCAAGGCAGGCATCGCAAAGGCGCTCAGCCGCCTCGTGGCGAAAGAGAAGATGAGCCAGGGTGACGCCGATGCGCTGCTCGGCCGGATCACGCCCGTTGCCGACCATAGCGCTTTCGCCCCCGCCGACCTCGTCATCGAGGCGGCGACCGAGCGCGAGGAAATCAAGCGCGCGATCTTCGCCAGCGTCGGCGAGCATATATCGGCAACCGCGATCCTTGCGAGCAACACCAGCTCGATCCCGATCACCCGGCTTGCCCAGGCCGCGCCCGACCCGGCGCGCTTCATCGGCGTCCATTTCTTCAACCCGGTGCCGGTGATGGGGCTGATCGAACTGATCCGCGGCCTCGCGACGAGCGACGATACGCTCGCCAAGGTCGAAGCCTATGGCCGCGGGCTCGGCAAGGAGATCGTCCACGCCAACGACGCGCCCGGCTTCATCGTCAACCGCGTGCTGATGCCGCTCATCAACGAAGCGGTCTTCGCGCTCGGCGAGGGCGTCGCGACGATGCAGGACATCGACACCGGCTGCCGCCTTGGGCTCAATCATCCGATGGGCCCGATCACGCTCGCCGACTTCATCGGGCTCGACACCTGCCTCGAAATCATCCGCGTGCTTTACAGCGGCACGGGCGATCCGAAATTCCGTCCCGCGCCCTTGCTCGTCCAATATGTCGATGCCGGCTGGGTCGGGAAAAAGGCCGGCCGCGGCTTTTACGACTGGACGGGGCCGGAGCCCGTCCCGACGCGGTGAGCGGTTCCGACGCCCGGACGCTTGCCTTCTACGCGACCGAAGCGCCGGTCTATTCGGCGTCGGGCCCGTCGGGCGTGTCGCGCCATCTCGATGGCTTCCTCGACCGTCTGCCCGCGGGGGCCGAAATTCTCGAACTCGGTTGTGGCGGTGGCCGCGATGCCGCGCACATGATTGCGCGCGGTTTTGCGGTCGACCCCACCGACGGAGTGGCCGAGATCGCGGCCCAGGCCGCGGCGAGGATCCGCAGGCCGGTCCGGGTGATGCGCTTCGGCGAACTCGCCGCGGTCGATCGCTACGATGCCATCTGGGCATCGGCCAGCCTGCTCCATGCGCCGCGTGGCGATCTTCCCGACGTGCTTGCGCGAATTCATCGTGCGCTGAAACCTGGCGGACAGCATTTTGCGAGCTACAAGGGCGGGGGGCGTGAAGGGCGAGACCGGTTCGGGCGCTATTTCAACTATTTTGCGCGCGAGGAACTCGAATCCGTTTATCGTGACGCCGCGTCCTGGGACTGGCTCGATCTTACCGAAGGTCTCGGCGGCGGCTACGATGGTGTGCCGGGCCCATGGGTGCAAATCACCGTGCGGCGCCCGCAATAGGGGTGGCCGATGGAGCCGAAAGGCATCGGGCGCGTTCTCTATGCGAGAATATAGGGGATAATATGATCATGCGAAACAAGGCCTTGTTCGCTCTCGCGGTCACGCTGCTAACCGGAACCGCATCCGTACACGCCCAGCAGGGAGCGCCCGAAGAGTCGACGATCAGGGACACGGCCAATTCGGTGACCGAACCGTTCGACGGTAAGGAGGTGCCTCCCAAGCTGCTTGAGGTGCAGGGAGATCCCTATTCGCTGGCGGGTCTCGGCAAATGCGCCGCGATCATCGCGGAGGTGAACGAACTCAACGCCGTGCTGGGCCCCGATGTCAACGAGCAGGTTGACAAAGATCGCGCGAAGAAGCGCGAGGAAACCGCCGGTCGCGTCGCCGGCACGGTGGCGGGCGGCATCATCCCCTTCCGCGGGCTGATCGGCGAGGTCACCGGCGCCAATGCCGAACGGCGGCGCTACGCGCTCGCCGTTTACGCCGGGACGGTGCGTCGCGGCTTCCTGAAGGGCGTCGGGCTCGAGCGCGGCTGCAAGGCACCGGCCCGGCCCTGATCCCTGCTCTCAGAGCGGCGTGTAGACGGTGCGGCAGCTTTCGGGCGCCGAACGCTGCGCGGTGTTCCACGTCACCTCATTGCCATTCCGCTGGAGCCGCGCGCCTTTCTTGTTTTCGTAGACCGCGCCACCGGTTGACGGCGTCTGCTTCAACACCATCGATCGCCGGCCGTTGACGCGCACGATGGCCGTGTTGCCGACATAGTCGACCTTCAGCTTCGTGCCGCGATTGCAATCATAGCTGGTGCCGGTGTTGCGCGGCGGCACCGACGAGCAGGCCGCAAGCGCAAGCCCGCGGCGGCGGCCGCGAAAACTGTCGTCAACTTCATTGCCGGTCTCCCCTCAATAGCCCGAACGGACGCACAGCACGTCGGCGAGGTAGACCCGGCCGCTCACCGTTTCCATATGCTCGCGCGCCGACCCGTTCCAGCCGATCGAGCGGCACCAATTGTCCGCCGTCTGCGCCGCGCAATTCGCGGTTGCCGACCCGCGGGCGCAGGCGAGCACGCGATAGTTGCGCTCGGCCGGCTGCGTGTGGAATTCGGCGAAATTGCCGCGCGCGACCTGATCATTGGCGGGCGGGTTGGGGTTCCATCCGCCGCCGCCGCCCGAACCGGCGGGACGTATCGACTGAACCGTGATGCCGCGCAGAACATTGTTCAGCATCGGCGTGTCGCGATCGACCGTCCGGCAGTTCCCGCGATAGCGCGTCCTTTCGCAAAGCTCCCAGCGGCCGCGCGTGACGCGGATCGAATTGACAGGCCAGGAGAGCCGCAGATTCGGCTTTTCCTCGCCGATGAATACCGCGGGGCCGCGATAGCCGGCGTCGCGATAGATCGTCGCCTCAGGCGGACGGTATCGTTCTGTTTCAACGGTCTGGGCGTTCGAGGTGGCGAGGAAGCCCGCCCCTATCGACGCCGCGGCTGCGGCAAGGATCGACAAACGATAAGCGGATTTCATTACAGCCTCCCTGTTGACGAACGCGACCCGGGATTCGTTATGTTCCCGGAATTTACGCCATTGCCAGGTGGCTTGCAAATTCTCCCAAGCGCCGGTTCGCACATGCGATACCGGAACGGCGGTTCAGGGTGCCTTCGTCGGCGGTGCTGATGTGGTGGGATCGGGCGTTACCGCGGTGGGCTCGGGTTCCGGGGTAGCCAGCGGCGGCGCGATCCCCAGCATCAGCCCCGCAAGTGCAGCCGACATCAGGTTCGAGAGGCTGCCAGCGAGGAGCGCCTTCAGCCCGAGCTTGGCGATCATCGGACGCTGATTCGGCGCGAGTCCGCCGGTCACCGCCATCTGGATCGCGATCGAGCTGAAATTTGCGAAACCGCACAGCGCAAAGGTCGCGATCGCGACCGCCGCCAGCGACATGTCGGCTTGCGCCCTGCCGAGGTCGATGAAGGCCACGAATTCGTTGAGCACGACCTTGCTGCCGAACAGGCCGCCGACGGTCGCGCTTTCCTCCCACGGCACGCCCATCAGCCACATCACGGGGCGGAAGATCGCGCCGATGACCGCCTGGAACGACAGATCGGGATAGCCGAACCAGCCGCCGATGCCAGCGAGCAGCCCGTTCGCGAGCGCGACGAGCGCGACGAAGGCGAGCACCATCGCGCCGACCGCGACCGCCAGCTTGACCCCCGTCTGCGCGCCTTGCGCCGCCGCCATGATGATGTTGGCGGGCTTTTCCTCGTCGTGGCTTGCCTCGGGCATGATCACGGGTTCGATGCCGAGGTCCTTGGGATCGTCGGGCATCATGATCTTGGCCATCAATATGCCCCCGGGGGCGGACATGAAGCTCGCCGCGAGCAGATAGGGTAGGAGCTCTTCGCCGATCATGCTCGCATAGGCGCCGAGGATCGTGCCCGCGACGCCCGCCATGCCGACCGTCATCACGGTGAAGAGCTGCGACGGGGTGAGGCCCGCCAGATAGGGGCGAATGACGAGCGGCGATTCGGACTGGCCGACAAAGATGTTCGCCGCCGCGCCGAGGCTTTCGACCTTGGTAATACCGGTGATCTTCTGGATCGCCCCGCCGACCCATTTGATCACCAGTTGCATGATGCCGAGATAGTAGAGGATCGAGATGAGCGAGGCGAAGAAGATGATGACCGGCAGTGCGGCGATCGCGAAGCTGTTGGCGCCCATTTCGGGCGAGGCCAGCGGGCCGAAGATGAAATCGGTGCCCGCCTTGGCATAGCCGAGGAGGTTCGAGACGGCGTTCGACATGGCCTGGATTACCGCGCGGCCCCATGGCGTCCCGATGACGAGCACGGCGAAGCCGGCCTGGAGCAGAAAGGCGGGAATGACGACGCGCAGCCGAATCCACCGCCGGTTCGACGAAAAAAGCACGGCAATCGAAAGCAATGCGACGATCCCAAGCAGACCGATCAGGCGTTCCATGATGTAAATGCGTCCCCCGCAAGTTAATGGGCCTGAATAACGGGCTTTGGCGGCGGGGCAAGAGCCGCGCGTCGAGCCGTGCTTCTCGGACTTTCCACCCTGCGCAAAACCGACTATCGGGCGGCATGACCGAACCCACCTCGGCGGCGTTGCCGCGCACGCTTTCACCGTCGCTCTTTCTCTTTTCGATCGTCTATGGCGGCATGGTCGTGCTCGCGGGCGTGCTAGGGAACAAGCAGGTCGCGCTGGGAAGCTGGCTCGCGGTCGAGGCGGGTATCTTCGCCTTTCTGCTGCTCGTTGCGCTGTCGAGCGCGGTGTCCGAACTCCACGGACAGTCGGTCGCGAATCGGCTGGTGCTTTGGGGCTTCGTCCCGCTCGTCCTGTCGATCATGCTCACGGCGCTGGTCCTCGCGCTGCCCGCATCGCCTGAAATGCAGCCCGAACGGCTCGGGGCCTTTGATATGATCCTCGGCCAGAGCCCGCGCCTGATGGCGGCGGGCATCGTCGCTTATGGGACATCGCAGTTCCTCAACGTCACGATCTTCAGCAAGCTTCGCGGACGCGACGGAGCGGGCACGACCTGGCTCGCGATCCGCGGCGCGATCGCCAGCGCGCTCAGCCAGATCGTCGACACATTGCTGTTCGTCACGATCGCCTTTTACGGCGTGTTCCCGATCGCGAACCTGATGGGCGGGCAGATGCTCGCCAAGGTCGCGCTGTCGGTGCTCGTCATTCCTTTCGTCATCACCGGGCTGGTCGCACTCGGCCGCAGCCTCGATGCGAAGAACGCCGGATGATATCGATGACCGACCCCTCGAAAATGCCTGACCTCCTCGCCAAAGCCGAAACGCTCGTCGAGGCGCTGCCCTATCTGCAGCGCTATGCCGGCGAGACCTTCGTGATCAAATATGGCGGCCACGCGATGGGCGATCCCGAGGCGCAGCGCGACTTCGCCGAGGATGTCGTTCTGCTCAAGGCCGTCGGGATCAATCCCGTCGTCGTCCATGGCGGTGGGCCGCAGATCGGCGCGATGCTGAAACAACTCGGGATTGAATCGACCTTCGTCGGCGGGCTGCGCGTCACCGACGCGGCGACCGCCGAGGTGGCCGAGATGGTCCTCGCGGGCAAGATCAACAAGGAAATCGTCAGCTGGATCGCCGGGCTCGGCGGCCGCGCGGTCGGCATTTCGGGCAAAGACGCGAACCTCGTCCTTGCCGAAAAGGTCGCGCGCACCGAGCCCGACCCCAATTCGGGGATCGAACGCCACGTCGATTTGGGTTTTGTCGGCGAACCCGTCGCGGTCGACCCGACGATCCTCGTCAATCTGACCAACGACAATTTCATCCCGATCGTTGCGCCGGTCGCGCTCGGCGCCGATGGCGCGACCTATAATATCAATGCCGACACGATGGCGGGTGCGATTGCGGGCGCACTCGGCGCAAAACGCTTTTTCCTGCTCACCGATGTCGCGGGCGTGCTCGACAAGTCGGGGGCGCTGCTCACCGATCTCGACCGCCCGGCGATAGAGGAGCTGAAACAGGATGGGACGATCACCGGCGGCATGATTCCCAAGGTAGAGACGTGCGTCGCCGCCGTCGATGCCGGAGTCGAAGCGGCAGTCATCCTCGACGGGCGCATCCCGCACGCGATGCTGCTCGAAATTTTCACTGCCAGGGGTGCGGGGACGCTCATTCACCGCTAAGACCAAGCCAGCGACCTTTCGGCCGGAGACCTTCCTTGTATTTCATGCTTCTCGATATTCTGTCGATCCTGCTCAACATCCTCTGGTGGATTATCATCGTCCAGGCGGTGATGTCGTGGCTGATCGCGTTCAACGTCATCAACACGCACAATGATTTCGTCGGACAGCTCTGGCATGTGCTCGACCGGATCACCGAGCCGCTCTATCGTCCGTTCCGGCGTATCATGCCCGATTTCGGCGGCATCGACCTGACGCCGATGGTGGTGCTGATCCTGCTTATCATCATCCAGGGCCCGGTGATGACCTACCTCTATCGGCTCGGCGTCCAGACCGGGATGGCCTGAGGCATGGCCGGTTCGGTTCCCGCGACCAAAGTGATCGACGGCAAGGCGTTTGCTGCGGGGCTTCGCGCGCGGATCGCCGACGCGGTTCCGGCCTTTCGCGCTGCGACGGGACGCGCGCCCGGGCTTGCCGTGGTGCTTGTCGGCGACGATCCGGCGAGCGCGGTCTATGTCGGGTCGAAGGGCAAGGCGACCGTCGCGGCGGGGATGGAAAGCTTCGAGCACCGCCTGCCCGCGACGGCGACGCAGGAGGAAGTCGAGGCACTGCTCGCCAAGCTCAACGCCGATGAGACGGTCGACGGTATCCTGCTCCAACTCCCGCTGCCCGGCCATCTCGACGAACAGGCGGCTGTCGCGACGATCGACCCCGACAAGGATGTCGACGGGCTGACCCCCGTCAGCGCCGGGCGCCTCGCGCTCGGCATCCCGGGCATGGTGCCGTGCACGCCCTACGGCTGCCTGCTGCTGCTGCAGGACCGGCTCGGCGACCTGTCGGGCAAGGATGCGATCGTCGTCGGGCGCTCGATCCTTGTCGGCAAGCCGATGGGACAATTGCTGCTCGGCGCCAATTGCACCGTGACGATGGCGCATAGCCGGACCAGGAACCTGCCCGATCTCGTCCGCCGCGCCGACATCGTCGTCGCCGCGGTCGGGCGCGCCGAAATGGTCAAGGGCGACTGGATCAAACCCGGCGCGGTCGTGATCGACGTCGGCATCAACCGTCTGCCGCCCGCCGAGGGCGAAGCCAAGGGGCGGCTCGTCGGCGATGTCGATTATGCCGAAGCCGCAAGTGTTGCCGACGCGATCACGCCGGTGCCCGGCGGCGTCGGCCCGATGACCATTGCCTGCCTGCTGCGCAACACGCTCGTCGCGGCGCACCGCCGCGCGGGGCTTGCCGATCCGGAGGGTTTTTGATGCGCCAGCTGCTCGTCCCGGCGCTTGCGCTGACGCTCGCCGGCTGCGCGGGATCGTCCGACGATTTCCGCAACCGGCCGCTCGCCGCCAACCCCAGCGCCTTCATCGCCGCCGAGATCGGCTTCGCGCGGCTCGCGCAGGAAGAGGGCCAGTGGACCGCGTTCCGCGAAACGTCGCACCCTGATGCCGTGATGTTCGTGCCCGAGCGGGTGAAGGCGCAGGACTGGCTGAAGTCGCAAAAGGACCCCGCCGAGGCAGTGAAATGGCAGCCGCACGCGGTCTATGTGAGCTGCGACGGCAATAGCGGGGTCACAACCGGCGCGTGGCAGAAGGGGCCGGCGAACGGTTTCTTCACTACCGTCTGGATGCGCGATAAAAAGGGCCGGCTGAGCTGGATCCTCGACCATGGCGACGCACTGGCGGCGCCGCGCGAAGCGCCCGAGTTCATCGCATCGAAACGGGCGGTTTGCGGTTCGCGGCCCGCGGTGCCGATCGAGGCGGGCGGCGAGGGCGAGGACAGGGTGGTCGGCCTGTCCGGCGACCAGACGCTGAGCTGGACCTCGACCGTTCGCGCCGACAAGTCGCGCCGCGTCACGATCCGTCTGTGGGATGGCAAGGAGATGGCGACCGTCATCGACGATCAGGTCGCGGCGCCGAAGCAGCCATGATCGACCTTTTCGTCTCGGCCTTCGTCACGCTGTTCGTCGTCATCGATCCGCCGGGCTGCGCGCCGATCTATGCCAGCCTGACGACGGGGGCGAGCGCGCAGCAGCGCCGTTCGATGGCGATCCGCGCCACGATCATCGCGGGGCTGATCCTCGTCTTTTTCGCGATGTTCGGCGAAGCTTTGCTGAGCTTCCTCCACATCGATCTCGACAGTTTCCGCATCGCGGGCGGGATCATGCTGTTCATCATCGCGATCGATATGGTGTTCGAAAAACGCACCGAACGCCGCGAGCAGCGAGCCGAAAAGGTCATGGCAACCCCCGAGATCGAGGATGTCTCGGTCTTTCCGATGGCGATGCCGATGCTCGCCGGGCCGGGGTCGATCGCCTCGGTCATGCTGCTCGTGTCGCAGAACAACGGCCTCGACCGCGCTTTCGTCATCTTCGGCGCGCTGCTGCTCGTGCTGTTGCTGACGCTCGCTGCGCTGCTTTCGGCGGGCCCGCTGATGCGGTTAATCGGCAACAAGGGCGAAGCGGTGATCACGCGCCTGCTTGGCGTGCTGCTCGCCGCGCTCGCGGCGCAGTTCGTGATCGACGGGCTGAAGGCGAGCTTCCCGAGTCTCGGATAAAAGGGGCGCCGCCTTTCCGGCGACGCCCTTTCATTCCACGGGAATGGAAACTCTTACTGTGCCGCGTTGACGTCGTTCTGGGTGACCGGCGCGATGCGGATTTCGACGCGGCGGTTGCACTGATAATCGGCTTCGCCGCGTTCGGGCGAGCATTTCAATTGCGATTCGCCGTAACCGAGCGTCGCCATGCGCGCGCGCTGGATGCCGCGGCCGGCGAGATAGTCGGCGACCGATGCGGCGCGGCGTTCGGACAGGCCCTGGTTATAGCTGTCGCTGCCGGTCGAATCGGTGTGGCCATAGACGTCGATATAGGTGCTCGGATATTCGGCGAGCGTCGAGGCGACATTGTCGAGCGCGCTGCGGAACTGCGATTTCACCATCGCGCTGTTGAGGTCGAAGGTGACGTCGCCGGGCATGTTGAGCACGAGCTGGTCGCCCTGACGTTCGACGTCGATGCCCGTGCCCGCGGTGCGTTCGCGCAGCTTCTTTTCCTGTTGATCCATATAATAGCCGACCCCCGCGCCCGCGACCGCGCCGATGCCCGCGCCGACGATTTCCTCGGTGCGGCTGTTCTTGCCGCCGATCAGGTCGCCGAGCAGATAACCGCCGAGCGCGCCGCCGACGCCGCCGATCGCGGCCTTCGATATCTTGCGTTCGCCGGTCACCGGGTCGGTAACGCAACCGGTCAGCGCGATCGCGCCGATGCTGGTCAAAATGGTGAGCTTGATCGTCCTGCTGTTCATTTTTCGCTCCCTTATCCGGCGGATGCCTCTGGTCTTTTGCATGCCGCGCTTCCCTGCCGATAACATATGGCCGGCGATCTGGTTCCCGAATTTGACTGAACGGCGGCTGAGCGGCGCGTTCGACCGTGCGCCATTGTGCAAGGTCGCAGCTTTCGCCTATAGGGAGGCATGACCGAAGCTGACAGGGGCCGGGCGCCGACGCGCCGTACGACCGCCCGATGACCCCTTTTCCCTGGTCGGATGTTGCGATCATCCTGGTCCTCATCCTCCTCAATGGCGTTTTCGCCATGTCCGAACTCGCGATCGTTTCCTCGCGCGACCCGCGCCTCCAAGCAGCCGAAAAGCGCGGCAGCCGGGGCGCGAAAATTGCGCGCCAGCTCGCTTCCGACCCCGGCCGCTTCCTGTCGACGGTGCAGGTCGGCATCACCCTGATCGGGGTGCTGACCGGCGCCTATTCGGGCGCGAGTCTGGGCCAGCCAGTCGCCGACCGGCTCTCGGCGTGGCTGGGGCTCGACGCCGAAAACGCGGAGGCCGCGGGTTTCGCCGCGGTCATCGCGCTCACCACCTATGTCTCGCTGATCGCCGGCGAGCTGGTGCCCAAGCAGTTCGCGCTGCGCGCGCCCGAACGGATCGCGATCATCGTCGCGCCGATGATGTACTGGCTGTCGCGGATCGCGGCGCCGCTCGTATGGCTGCTCGACAATAGTTCGGCGCTGGTGTTCCGCCTGCTCGGCCTCAACCGCGAATCGGAAGACCGGGTGACCGCCGAGGAACTCCACCTGATCGTCGCCGAGGCGTCGAAATCGGGGGTGATCGAGGAAAGCGAGCGCGCGATCATTTCGGGCGTCGTCCGCCTCGCCGACCGGCCGGTGCGCGAGGTGATGACGCCGCGCAAGGATGTCGACTGGGTCGACATCTCGCTCGATGCAAGGGGTGTGCGCGACAAATTGCTCGAAACGCCGCACAGCCGCCTGCCCGTTGCGCGGGGATCGGTCGATGACATCGTCGGGGTCGTTCAGGCGCGCGATATCGCCGCGGCGCTGTTTCAGGGCGAGACGCTCGACCTCGAACAGCTGATGCGGCCGGCGAAAGTCATCCATGACCAGATCGACGCGATGGACGCGCTCGAGGCGCTGCGCGTCGCCGAGGTGCCGATGCTGCTCGTCCACGACGAATATGGCCATTTCGACGGGCTGGTGACGCCCGCCGACCTGCTTTCGGCGATCGCGGGCGAATTCGCGTCGGATCAGGATATCGGCAGCGAGCCCTTTGTCGTCGAGCGCGACGACGGGAGCCTGCTCATCGCGGGCTCGATGCCCGCCGACCAGATGGCCGAGCGGCTCGGCATCGAGCTGGGCGAGGACCGCGACTATGCGACCGCGGCGGGCCACGTCCTCGCGATCCTGAAGCATCTGCCGACCGAGGGTGAAAAGTTCACCGACCGGGGCTGGCGCTTCGAGATCATCGACATGGACGGGCGCAAGATCGACAAATTGCTCGTCACCGAGGTCCGAAAGCCGAAGGATGAGGACGCCGAATAGCGCACGGCGTTCGCGCAATTTACTTCCGAAGTTGTCAAACTTGTCATTCCCCTCGGGTAAAATGATACCCGCGGCTGGACCCACCGTGCCGACGCGCCCGCGGCCGACGGCGAGCAGGCGGGATGGGAGAGGAAGGGATGTCATCCGCCAGTTTGAAGCATGGCGGAGTAATGTAGGAAAGGATTATTCGAGGGGGCGGTGAAGTCCGTTTCGGGGTGGAGAGCGGACCCCTCGTGCACCCCGGCGAAAGCCGGGGCCCAGTGCGAGAAAGCTCAGGATTAGCGTTGGAATGCTGGGCCCCGGCTTTCGCCGGGGTGCACATCTCTATTGGCAATTACCGGCCGAAACCGGTCACTGAGCCTCGTGGCCGCGTCAGCCGATCAGAGTTCGCCCCCGAGCGCCCCATATTTGGCTTCGAATCCTGCCTTATCGCCGCGCGCGAGATAGTCCGCCTGATCGACGATATTGTCGCGCGCGATGCGGCCCTGGAAGGCGCCGAGCTGCGCGTCGACCCGCGCGATGTCGGCGTCGGTCCAGTCGGCGATCTGCTGGAAGCTGGTGACCCCGAGGCCGTTCAGCAGCACGACGAGCTTGGGGCCGACGCCCTTCAGCAATTGCAGATTATCGGTCTTCGCCGCCGATGGTGCCGGGGCGGGTTTGGCCGCGGGCGGCGGGGGAACGGTCGGTTCTTCGGGAATCGCGGCGGCGCCGGCCACCGCCGGTTTGGCCGCCGCTTTTTTTGCCGCGGGCTTGGCGGCCGTTTTCGTTGCGGGCTTCGCAGCGGGTTTCGCCGCCGGTTCCTTGCTCGCCGCTTTCTTCGTGGCAGGCTTTGCGGCGGCTTTGGGCGCCGGAGGGGTGGTTGCAGCGACCGGTTCGACGACGGGGGCCGGTGCAGGCTCCGGAACGGACGGCGCCGGCGCTTCGGCGGCCGGGGCGGGCGCAGGCGGCGGGGCCGTGGGCGGGGTGGGCTGGGGCGCCCGCTCGACCGGTTTGAAGCGCGCGGGCTCGGCGGCGATAATCTCGGGCTTTGCCGGTTCGAGCGGCTTGGCAGGCTTCGCAGGCTCGACGGTCGGCGGCGCAATCTCGGCGGGCTTGGCGCGGCCGAACAGCCACCATAACAGGACGACGGCGATGACGAGGCCGACGACCGCGATAATCCAGTTTTCCTGAAGCCAGATCATGATCTTCTCCGCTTGTGAGTTTCGCTCAGCCTATGCGTGACCGTCTCCTGCGTCCAGCCGCCCGCCACACTATTTCTCGTCATCCCGGCCTTCGCCGGGAATGACGAGGTCGGGTTCTATTCCGCTTCGCGCGCGACTTCGCGCCAGCCGATATCGCGGCGACAGAAGCCGCTCGGGAAATCGAGCTTGTCGACCGCGGCATAGGCATGCGCCTGCGCTTCGGTGACGCTCTTGCCCGTCGCGGTCACGTTGAGCACGCGCCCGCCGGCGGCGACGATCACGCGCTCCTCGCGCGCGGTGCCGGCGTGAAAGACGCGCACGCCGCCCGCCTCGGCGTCGGCGATACCGCGGATCGCGCCGCCCTTTTCGGGCGTCCCCGGATAGCCCTTTGCCGCCATGACGACGGTTAGCGCATAGTCGTGCGAGAAAGCCGGCGCCTCGGCCGCGGCGATGATCCCGGTGGCGGCGGCGTGGAGCAGCGCGGCGAAATCGCCCTTGAAGCGCATCATCAGCACCTGACATTCAGGGTCGCCGAAGCGGCAATTATATTCGATCAGCTTCGGGCCTTCGTCCGTCAGCATCAGGCCCGCGAAGAGGACGCCCACGTAAGGGGTGCCCTCGGTGGCGAGGGTCGCCACGGTCGGGCGGATGATCCGGTCCATCACTTGGGCTTCGAGATCGGCGGTGAGCACGGGGGCGGGGCTGTAGGCGCCCATGCCGCCGGTGTTCGGCCCGACATCGCCGTCGCCGACGCGCTTGTGATCCTGCGCGCTGCCGAAGGCGATGACGTCCTTGCCGTCGGAGAGCGCGAAGAAGCTCGCCTCCTCGCCGGTCATAAATTCCTCGATCACCACCTCGGCGCCCGCGCCGCCGAAGGCGCCGTCGAACATGTCGGCGATCGCGGCTTCGGCATCCTCGCGGCTTTCGGCGATGATCACGCCCTTGCCCGCGGCGAGGCCGTCGGCCTTGATCACGACGGGGATCGCAAAGCCTTCGAGCACGGCGAGCGCTTCCTCGGCGCTGGTGCAGCGGACGTAAGCGGCGGTCGGGATCGATGCGCGCGCGCAGAGGTCCTTGGTGAAGCCCTTCGAGCCTTCGAGGCGCGCGGCGGCGGCCGACGGGCCGAAGGCCGGAATGCCGATGTCGCCGAGGCGATCGGCGAGGCCGGCGACGAGCGGCGCTTCGGGGCCGACGACGACGAAGTCGATCGCGTGCGCCTTAACGAAGGCGATCAGTCCGTCGATGTCGTCGACCGAAATCGGCACGCATTCGGCGTAGAGTTCGATCCCCGGGTTGCCCGGCGCGGCATAGAGCTTGGCGCAGCTTGGCGATTGTGCCAACTGCCAGCTGAGCGCATGTTCGCGGCCCCCCGATCCGACCAGCAGGATATTCATGTCAGTCCCTTTTCCCGATACGGCGTCCGACGATGGCACCGAAGCGCGGCTGTTAGCCGAGGCGGCGCCGGGGGACAATGCGCCTGCCTTGTCGGTCAGCCAATTGTCGGCGGCGATCAAGCGCACGGTCGAGGACGGCTTCGCGCGCGTGCGCGTGCGAGGAGAATTGTCGGGCGCGAAGCGCGCGGCGTCGGGGCATTTCTATGCGGCGCTGAAGGACGACAATGCGCTGATCGACATGGTGATGTGGAAGGGGCAGGCGGCGCGGCTCGCGTTCCGGCCCGAGGACGGGATCGAAGTGATCGCGACCGGCAAGCTCACCACCTATCCGGGGCGCTCCAAATATCAGCTCGTCGTCGATACGCTCGAGGTCGCCGGCGAGGGCGCCTTGATGCTGCTCTTCGAAAAGCTGAAGGCGCGGCTCGGCGCCGAGGGGCTGTTCGACCGCGAGCGCAAATATGACCGGCTACCCTATCTGCCGCGCACGATCGGGGTCGTGACCTCGCCGACGGGCGCGGTGATCCGCGATATTCTCCATCGGCTGGCCGACCGCTGCCCGACGCATGTCATCGTGTGGCCGGTGCTGGTGCAGGGCGACGGCGCGGCGGCGCAGGTCGCGAACGCGATCCGCGGTTTCGATGCGATCGCGCCCGGCGGGCCGGTCCCGCGCCCCGACCTGGTGATCGTCGCGCGCGGCGGCGGCTCGATCGAGGATCTGTGGGCGTTCAACGAAGAGGTCGTGGTGCGTGCGATCGCCGATTGCCGCATCCCGACGATCAGCGCCGTGGGGCACGAGACCGACGTGACGCTCGCCGACTATGCCGCCGATGTGCGCGCGCCGACGCCGACCGCGGCGGCCGAGATGGCGGTTCCGGTGCGCGCCGAGCTGATGTCGCAGCTCGCCACATGGAACGGGCGGATCATCGGCGCGGCGAACCGGCATCAGGCGCTGGCGGGCGAGCGGCTGACCGCGCTCGCGCGCCACCTGCCGAAGCGCGAGGCGCTTTATGCGCCGCAGCGCCAGCGCCTCGACGATGCGGGCGAGCGGCTCGACCGCAGCCAGCGCCACCGGCTAACCATGATTTCGGAGCGGCTGGCGACGCGCGGCGCGGCGCTGCGGCCCGCGCTGCTCGCGCGGCGCTGGGACCGCGACCGTGCGCTGCTCGAAGGGCTCGGGCGACTGCTGACGTCGCTCGACCCGCGCGCGCTCCTGTCGCGCGGCTATGCGATGGTCCGCGATAGCGGCGGCGCGATCGTCACGTCGGCAGACAAGGCGAAGGATGCCGGGCATCTGCGGCTGCAGTTCGCCGACGGCGACGTGCCGGTGCAGGTGGCGGGCAGCGATGGAGCGCCGCCGCCCCCCGCGCCGAAGCCCGCGCGCAAACCGCCCGCCGCGGCACCGGGCCGGGGGCAGGGCGAGCTCTTCTGACGCCGACGCAACGGACCGGGCCAAAGGATCGGGGGGTGGCCGCATCGCGCGATGCTGTTATAACCGGGTCATGACCTGCCGCCTTATGGATAGAGAATCATGCTGATCGCCAGCCGCAACCGCCTCGCCCGCCTGCAATATGGACCGAACGGCTTTCGCGTCCTCGCGCCCGGCGACCATGTGCTGTGCGCGGTGACCGGCGCGCCGATCGGGCTCGACGAGCTGCGCTATTGGTCGGTCGCGCGGCAGGAACCCTATGCCAGCGCCGCGCTGTCGGTGCAGGCCGCACTGGATACCGCGCGCAAGGCATGAGGTCGAAGACGGCGGATCGGCTTCGTAAGGCGGCGGCGCCAGCGCTGGCTGCGTTGCTCGCCGGCTGTGTGCCGTCGGTCGATGCGGGAAGGGAGCCGCTGCCGCCGGCCCTCCCCGAACCCGCGCCGCGACCAACTCTGCCGCCGCCATCCGCGCCGGTGCGCGCCGATTTCGCGCTGCAGGGCATCCCTGAACAGGGCGCAGTGATGGTCGGGCAGGCACCCGACGGCACGCGCACGCTGACGTTCGACGGCAAGGCGATTCCGGTCGCGGCCGACGGGCGCTTCCTGATCGCCTTCGATCGCGACGCCGGGGTTGCGGCAAGGCTGGTCGCGACGCTCGCCGACGGGCGCGAGGTCGTGCGGCCGATCGCGGTCGCGCCGGGTCGCTGGCGGCTCGAGCATATCAATGCGCCTTATCGCGGCAGCGCGCGGAGCGACGCCGATTTCGAACGCCGCCGCCCCGCCGAGCTCGCCCAGATCGCCGCGGCGCGGAGCAAGCAGATCGAATCCGACGGCTGGCGGCAGGCGTTCCGCTGGCCGGTGAAGGGGCGATTGTCGGGCTTCTTCGGTTCGCAGCGCGTCTATCAGGGCAAGCCCGGCAGCTATCACAGCGGCACCGACGTCGCGGTTCCTGCGGGCACGCCCTTCGTCGCGCCCGCCGACGGGGTGGTCGTGCTCGCGGCGGACGCGCCCTTCACGCTCGAAGGCAATCTGCTCATCGTCGATCACGGCATGGGTTTGTCGAGCGCCTTCCTCCATTGCCAGCGCCTCGACGTGAAGCTCGGCGACCGAGTCGTGCAGGGGCAGCGGCTCGGCACGGTGGGCCGGACCGGGCGTGCGACCGGGCCGCATATGCACTGGGGTCTCAAGTGGCGCGATGCGCGTCTCGACCCCGGCAAGCTCGCGGGACCGATCGGCGGCTGAACACCCTCGCACCACCCGCATTTCGTAACCATTGAAACAAAATGTCGCGAATGACGCGATGCAGCATATTGTATTTCGTCGCTTTCCGAGTTTGTTGCAAATACGTCACAATGCGCCGCGAAACGCCCCTTTGCGGCGGGAATTAGCTTTACTCGACATGAACGAAGTTTCATCCCGCACGCTATCGGGGCATCTGCGCGTCGGCTTTGGCCTGTCGCGCTGGGGGTCCGGGTAATTTCAATCCACCAGTAGCAAGGGACTGCACTGTGAAGAAAACCCACTATTCCAAGCTGAAGCTGGGCGCTGCGCCGTTCGTGATGAGCGTCGCCCTGGTTTCGGCTCCTGCCTATGCGCAGGACGCAGCCGTAGAGGGCGCGGCGCCGGGCGAGGAAATCGTCGTCACCGGTACGCTGATCCGCAACCCCAACCTCGAACAGTCGACGCCGGTTAACGTCACAACCGCCGACACGATCGAGCTGAAGCAGTCGAACGTCGCCGAAGAAGTTCTGCGCGAACTGCCCGGCGTGGTCGCCAACATCGGTTCGGCGGTCAACAACGGCAACGGCGGCGCGTCGTACGCCGACCTTCGCGGCCTCGGCTCGACCCGCAACATCGTCCTCCTGAACGGCAATCGCGTCGCTCCGTCGGACGTCAACGGCCGCGTCGACCTCAACAACATCCCGCTCGCGCTGATCGAGCGCGTCGACGCGCAGACCGGCGCGGCGGTGACCACCTATGGCGCGGACGCCATCACCGGCGTCATCAACTTCGTCACCAAGCGCGATTTCGCCGGCCTTGAAGTCACCGCTTCGGAGCAGCTGACCGAACAGGGCGACGGCAACATCTTCCGCGTCGACGCCACGATCGGCGCCAACTTCGACGACGGCCGCGGCAACGCTGTGCTGAGCGTCGGTTACCAGCAGGCCGACGCCGTCTATCAGGGCGCGCGTCCTTTCTCGATCGATCAGGTCGACAGCTACACCGGCGGCACCGGCGGCTCGGGTACGGCGGTTCCGTCGCGCTTCTCGGGCACGCGTCCGATCGATCCGCTGACCGGTCTGCCGAGCACCGATCCGACTGTCGCGAACAACGGCGTGTTCCAGGTCGATCCGGCCACGGGCGCAGCGGTTCCGACCTTCTCGACCTTTAACTTCAACCCGTTCAACATCTTCCAGACGCCGTTCGAGCGCTTCAACATCTATGGCCAGGCCAATTACGAAGTCTCGGACGCGGTCGAAGTCTTTACGCGCGGCATGTTCTCGAAGCAGACCGTGTCGACGATCATTGCTCCGTCGGGTTCGTTCGGCGGTTCGGTGCCGATCAACCTGAACAATCCGTTCCTGCCGACCACGCTGCGCAACCAGTTCTGCGGCTTTGACGTCAATCCGAGCGAAACGGTCTACACCGCTCGCTTCACGCAGGCGGAATGCGACGCAGCCGCAACCGCGACCGGCCGCAGCGATCCGAACTACCGCGAAATCGGTCTTAACAACACGTTCGTGGCATTCGACGTTGATGGCAATGGCACGATCGGCGAAGGCGAGGGCTATTTCAACAACCCGGCCGCGACGCTCAATCGTCGTACCCCCGAAGTCGGTCCGCGTATCAGCGACTATCAGACGACCTTCTTCGACTATCGCGTCGGCGCCCGCGGTGGCATCACCGACACGATCGAGTGGAGCGTCGAAGGCGCCTACGGCGAATCGGAAAATATCCAGACGATTCAGGGCTACACGCTGCAGTCGCGCTTTCGTGAAGCTTCGCTGTCGGATGACGGCGTGACCTGCCAGAGCGGCAACTCGGATTGCGTTCCCGTCAACCTGTTCGGCCCCGAAGGTTCGATCACGCCTGAAATGGCCGATTACCTTCAGGAAAACAGCACCTCGGTCAACCGCACCTCGCTGGCGCAGGTTCGCGCCATCGTCTCGGGCGACCTCGGCTTTGCTTCGCCGATGGCGGTGCAGCCGATCGGCTTCGCGCTCGGCGGCGAATATCGCAGCTACAAGGCGCAGCAGCAGTCGGATCTCCTCGCCAAGACGGCGGGTGAGCTCGGCGGCGCCGGCGGTGCGGCTCCCGACATCGACGGTGCGTATGACGTGTATGAGGCTTATGCCGAAGTCGTCGCGCCGCTGATCGAGGACAAGCCCTTCTTCGAAAGCCTGACCCTCGAAGCCGGCGTCCGTTATTCGGATTACAGCATCCGCGGTGCCGGTGGTTACGACACCTGGACCTGGAAGGCCGGCGGTAGCTGGGAGCCGGGCGCGGGCGTCAAGTTCCGCGGTAACTACAGCCGCGCGGTGCGCGCGCCGAACATCGGCGAGCTGTTCACGCCCGCTTCGACGGTGCTGACCAACCTCGGTATCGATCCCTGCGCGGGCGCGGCTCCGACCACCAACGCCGATCTGCGCGCCATCTGTATCGCGCAGGGCGCTCCTGCCGGGACGATCGGTGTCATCACCAATCCGACCGCGGCGCAGGCGAACATCACCGCTGGTGGTAACCTGAACCTGCAGCCCGAAAAGGCCGATACCTGGACGCTCGGCGTGGTGTTCCAGCCGGACTTCCTGCCGCGTTTCAACGTGTCGCTTGATTATTACAACATCAAGATCAACGACGTGTTGGGCACGCCGCTGCCGGGCGACATCATCGCGGCTTGCTTCGACAACATCACGGCGGCGAGCGCGAGCGACCCGGCCTGTACGTCGATCCGCCGCAACCCGCTCACCGGCGGTCTCGACGGTGACCCGTCGACCACCCCGGGTCTGTTCGGTCTGACCAACAATCTCGGCCGCCTGTACACGGATGGTTTCGACCTTCTGATGAACTACAGCACCGATGTGGGCTTTGCGAGCCTCGACTGGTCGTTCGTCGGCAACTGGACCCGCCATTCGAAGTTCAACGCCAATGTCGCCAGCCCGGATTCGCTCAACCGCGAATGCGTCGGCTACTACAGCGTGAACTGCTCGTTCACGGGTTCGATCCAGCCGGAATTCCAGTTCTCGAACCGCTTCACGCTCGGCTTCGACACCGTCGACATCTCGCTGCTGTGGCGCTGGATCGACGGCGTTCAGTTCGAACCCCAGCAGTTGCAGGACGATCTCGACTTCGCGTTGGCCAATCCCGCCGATTGCGCGGATCCGAACGGGGCCGACCCGGACGGCTGCGTCGTCGACCCGGCGTTCCGCAAGGTCAAGGCGCAGAACTATTTCGACCTGACGGCACGTTTCAACGTCAGCGAGAATCTGGTGTTCACGGCGACCGTGCAGAACCTGCTCGACAACAAGCCGCCGATCCTGGGCAACACGATCGGTTCGACCACCTACAACAGCGGCAACACCTTCCCGTCGACCTACGACGCGCTGGGCCGTCGTTACGCGGTGTCGGCGAAGCTGAAGTTCTAGTCGCTTCACGCTTCGGCAAGAATTGGGGGCGGACAGCGATGTCCGCCCCTTTTTCTATGCGGATGGCGAGGCCGGTTTGACGACCGTTTCGGGGTGGAGAGCTGCCTTAAGCTCCTCCCTGTCGCGCAGCGATGGGGAGGTGGCAGTGCGAAGCACTGTCGGAGGGGCCAATGGCGCACCGTCGCTGCCCCTCCGCCACGCCCTGCGGGCGCGGTCCCCCTCCCCACGGCTTCGCCGCAGGGAGGATTTAACGTCCGCTACCGGTCGTTCCCAATCCTTCGTCATCCCGGACTTGATCCGGGATCCATAGCCTCGCCGAAGTCATGGACCCCGGGTCAAGTCCGGGGTGACGATGTGTGAGAGGCCGCTCCCGGTCGAAAACTGGTCTTTCCGGGGCGCGTCAGCGCACGGGCAACGCCCCAGGAAGCGTCAGCGGGATGTTCGCCTGCCCGGCAACGGTTTCGGCCCAGCCGACGACCTGCGAAATTTCTTCGCCATAGGCGGCCTCGGCAGCCGCGAGGTCGCGCTGTCGTTCGCCCTCCGCGAAAGCGGCGCCCGATTTGCTGTTGCGCGCCAGCGCCGGATGATCGGCGACCATGGAACGGTCGCCCGCGAGGTGCAGATGGTCCATCGCCGCCGCGACCGCCGCGACGGGGTCGCGCGTCAGCGTTTCGCTGTCGAGCGATGCGGTTCGCGTGGGCGCCCAGTCGAGCAGCGCGGCGAAGGCCTGTTGCTGGGCGAGCCAGCCGATCGCCGCGACCTGCAGGTCCGACTGGCGGAAATAATCGCGCGGCTCGAAACCGAGCCCGACGAAGCCATCCGCGAGATAGGATTCGAGCAATTCGCGGCACCACAGACGGCACCACATGCCCTTGCGTGCGACCGACAGCAAAAAGGCGCGGAGCGGCGCGTAAAGCAGGATCGCGCGCGCCTGTGGCCGCAGCATCAGCGCGCCACGCGCCAGCGGATTGAAGATGTTCGACGGCTTGACGATCATCGCCTCGCCGGGCTCGAAGCCGCGCCCCAGCATCGCGAGCGCGCCGTCCATCACCCGGCCGTGATCGCGCGGCGCCGCGCCGCGACGGCGCCAGCCGACCAAGTCGTTGAGCAGTACCGGTTCGGACAGGCTGGCTGCGACGCCCGGCTGGTCGAGGGCATGGGTCAGCATCGTCGAGGCGCAATAGGCCGAATGAAAGATGAAATGGAGCGGCGCGGATGCGGCACCCATCGCGCCGAGGCAGTCGCTGCGGCGCAATATCAACGGCGCCGCCTCTTCGCCCAGATGCGCGTCGATAAGGAACGGAACCGCAGCGCGCGTCTGTCGCGCGACCCGGCGAAAATGGAAGGCGTCGTGTCCCGGATCATATCGATGCGCCAGCCATTCGGCGTCGTCGACAATGGCGGACACGGAGGGCGTTGCGGTCATCAATCGACCTTGCCGATTGGTCTTGTCGATGGCAAGCATGGGCATGACCAGCACATCTCCACCGCTAACGGCGGTTGAAGCGAACCGGCTCGGCATCGCAGCCCTGCAAGCCGGCGACAATGAAGCGGCCGCGCGCCATTTCGGCGCTGCGATCGAGGCGGATCCGCATTCGGGTGCGTTGCAGCGCAACCTTGCCTCCGCATGGCGCGCGCTGGACGATGACGCGCGTGAGCTCGAGGCGCTCGACGCCGCGCTCGCGATCGATCGCCGCGACCTGATGGCGTGGATCCGCAAGGGCGAACGGCACGAAGCCCGCGGCGAAATGGGCGCGGCGCTCGCCGCGTGGAGCGCGGCGATCGCGCTCGGTGCGCAGCTCGACCCGGTTCCGCCGCCGCTTGCGCCACTCCTCGCGCATGGCCAAGCCTTTGTTTCGGGCGCCACCGATACGATGTTCAAGGCGGCGTCGGGCGCGTTCGCGGACATACGCGGCGACCTGTCGGAAATGGAAGCGCGGCGCGGCGAGGCTTTCGTCGCGAGCGCGCTCGGCCGGCGCCGCATCTATCAAAATGAATGCGCGGGGGTCTATTATCCCTTTCTGCCCGCTGACGAATATTTCGACCGCGGCCATTTCCCCTGGCTCCCTGAAATCGAGGCGCAGACCGCTGCGATCCGCGCCGAACTGCAGGCACTGCTCGACGACCCGGGCGAGACGCTCCGCCCCTATGTGCGGATGGAAGCGGGGACGCCCGAAACAATCTGGTCGGGCCTCGACAACCGGCTCGATTGGGGCGCCTGTTTCCTGTGGGAATATGGCGAGCCGAATCAGCCGGTGCTCGACCGCTGCCCGGCGACCGCCGCGGCGCTCGCGGCCGTCCCGGGCGTGCATATTCCCGGCCGCGCGCCCAGCGCCTTCTTCTCGATGCTGAAACCGCACACGCGCATCCCGCCGCACACCGGGGTCACCAACACACGCGCGATCGTGCACCTGCCGCTGATCGTCCCGCCCGGTTGCGGCTTTCGGGTGGGCGGAGAGACGCGCGAATGGAAGGAAGGCACGGCCTTCGCCTTCGACGACACGATCGAGCATGAAGCATGGAACAACAGCGACGAACTGCGCGCGGTGCTGATCTTCGACGTCTGGAACCCGCATATGACCGCCAGCGAACGCGAGCTGCTGCTGCGTTATTTCGCGTCGGCCGATGCGTCGGGCTACGCGGTGCCGCGCTAGGCCCGGCGGGGCCTGTCGCGCTAGAGATTCAGCTTTGCGAAAGCCGCGAGGGCACATAAGATGCAGGGCTTGAGGCTGCGGGCGATGCCTGCGGTAGGAGGACTAGCATGAACCGGATTTTACCTGCTTTCATGGCCGCCACGCTGCTCGCCACGTCGGCGTTCGCCGCCGAGAGCGCGGCGCCCGCCGATCACGCGCCGCCGCCCAAGGCGCCGTCGGCGATGACCCCGACCGAGATCAAGGCACATAATGAGGGGCTGGCGCAGACTCACCCCTATTATATCAAATGCCGCAAGACGCTCGAAATTGGATCGCTCGTGAAGAAAAATCGCGTTTGCTACACCAACGAAAAGTGGAAGCAAGTGATCGCCCAGGGCAATCAGAACGCGCGCGATACCGCCGAAGCGATGGTAGGCAAGGGGTTGAACCAGAACTGATCGTTCACTTGCGCCTTTTGGGGGAACAGATGCGGACGGCCATCATCGGCATCGCACTCATCGCCAGTCTGGCCGCGGGTCCGGGAGGCGCGCAAGAAAGCGAACCTCGCCTCGCCCGGGCGCCGTCGGACATGTCGGGCGCGGAAATCGACGCCTATAATGAAGGGCGGATAGCGAGCGACCCCGACTATATCCGCTGCCGCCGGATCGAGCAGATCGGCTCGCTCGTCAGGAAGCTGCGCGTCTGCAACACCAATGCCGAATGGAAGCGGATCGTCGACAGGGGCAATCAGGACGCCCGCGATTCGATGGAAGCGCTCGCGCGCGGGTGGAGCGTTTCGCAGGAACCGCAGGACCAGTTGGTGCGGATACCGAACCGGCCGCAATGAAGCGAAGGATCTCGTCGATGCTGCATATCGTGACCGCTCTCGCGCTTGCCGCCGCCCCTGCGACGGCCGAAGCCGAAAACCGCCGCGCGCTCGACAAGGCGCCATCGGCGATGACCAATGCCGAGATCAAGGCGTTCAACGAAGGGCTGGCGATGACCCATCCCGACTATATTAAATGCCGCAAGATCGCGGAGATCGGCTCGTGGGTCAAAAAGGCGCGCGTGTGCCGGACCAACGAGCAATGGAAACAGTCGTGGGCGCAGGGCAACCAGAATGCGCGTGACACGGCCGAAGCGATGACGCGCGCGCCCGTCAATCACGCCAACTGACCGGCGCCGCAACTGACCGGCGCCGCAGCGGACCGGTCGACGCGGCTCAGGCCGGCGTCAGTTTCAACGCGCCGTCGCCCTCGTCGACCTTCACCGACGATCCGTCCTTGATCTCGCCTTTCAGGATCAGGTCGGCGAGCGGGTCCTGCAGATATTTCTGCACCGCGCGCTTGAGCGGCCGCGCGCCATACACCGGATCATAGCCGACGCGGCCGAGCCAAGCGCGCGCGGCGTCGGTGAGGTCGAGCGTCACCTTGCGGTCGGCGAGCAATTTCTGGACGCGGGCGACCTGGATGTCGACGATGCCGCCCATATGCTGCTGCGCGAGGCGGTTGAAGAGCACGATCTCGTCGAGCCGGTTCAAAAACTCGGGCCGGAAATGCGCGCGCACCACCTCCATCACCGCGGGCTCGGCCTGCTCGACCGGCGCGTCGTCGGGAAGCGCCGCGATCGCCTGGCTGCCGAGGTTCGAGGTCAGGATGATCAGCGTGTTGGTGAAATCGACCGTGCGGCCCTGTCCGTCGGTGAGGCGCCCGTCGTCGAGCACCTGAAGCAAGATGTTGAAGACATCCGCATGCGCCTTTTCGACCTCGTCGAACAGCACCACCTGATAGGGGCGGCGGCGCACCGCTTCGGTGAGTGTGCCGCCTTCTTCATAGCCGACATAGCCCGGGGGCGCGCCGACGAGGCGCGCGACGCTGTGCTTTTCCATGAATTCGGACATGTCGATGCGCACCATCGCATTGTCGTCGTCGAACAGGAAACGCGCGAGCGCCTTGGTGAGCTCGGTCTTGCCAACCCCCGTCGGGCCGAGGAAGAGGAACGAGCCCAAGGGCCGGTTGGGGTCCTGCAGCCCGGCGCGCGCGCGGCGCACCGCGGTCGAGACGGCGCGCACCGCCTCGTCCTGACCGATCACGCGCTGGCCCAGCGTGTCTTCCATGCCGAGCAGTTTCTCGCGCTCGCCCTCCATCATCCGGTCGACGGGGATGCCGGTCCATTTGCTCACGACGGCGGCGATATCGTCGGCGGTGACTTCCTCGCGCAGCATCGCATTGCCCGCCGCCGCCTGTGCTTCCTCGAGCCGCTTTTCGAGGCCGGGAATGGTGCCGTAGCTGAGCTCGCCCGCCTTGGCGAGATCGCCCGCGCGCTGCGCCTGATCGAGCGCCGAGCGCGCGGCGTCGAGCTCTTCCTTGATCTTCGCCTCGGCGTGGATCTTGTCCTTTTCGGCCTGCCATTTCTGGGTGAGTTCGGCCGACTGCTGCTCGAGATTGGCGAGCTCGGCTTGCAGGCTCGCGAGCCGGTCCTTCGACGCGGCGTCGCTTTCCTTGCCGAGCGCGGCTTCCTCGATCTTCATCTGGATGATGCGGCGGTCGAGGCTCTCGATCTCCTCGGGCTTCGATTCGACCTCCATGCGGATGCGGCTCGCCGCCTCGTCCATCAGGTCGATCGCCTTGTCGGGCAGAAAGCGGTCGGAGATATAGCGGTTCGACAAGGTCGCGGCGGCGACGATTGCGCCGTCGGTGATCCGCACGCCGTGGTGCAGCTCATATTTCTCCTTGATCCCGCGCAGGATCGAGATCGAATCCTCGACCGTCGGCTCGCCGACGAACACCGGCTGGAAGCGCCGCTGGAGCGCGGGATCCTTTTCGACATGCTTGCGATATTCGTCGAGCGTCGTCGCGCCGATGCAGTGGAGTTCGCCGCGCGCGAGCGCGGGCTTCAAGAGGTTCGACGCGTCCATCGCGCCCTCGCCTTTGCCCGCGCCGACGAGCGTATGCATCTCGTCGATGAACAGGATGATCTCGCCCTCGGCGGCTTTCACATCGTCGAGTACGCCCTTGAGGCGCTCCTCGAACTCGCCGCGATATTTGGCGCCCGCGATGAGCGCGCCCATGTCGAGCGCGAGCAGGCGGCGGTCCTTCAGGCTGTCGGGCACGTCGCCGTTGACGATGCGCAGCGCGAGGCCCTCGGCGATCGCGGTCTTGCCGACGCCGGGCTCGCCGATCAGCACGGGGTTGTTCTTGGTGCGGCGCGCGAGGATCTGCACCGTGCGGCGAATTTCCTCGTCGCGGCCGATGACGGGATCGAGCTTGCCCTCGCGCGCGACTTCGGTGAGGTCGCGGGCGAACTTCTGGAGCGCGTCGTAACGATCCTCGGCCGACGCCGTATCGGCGGTGCGCCCGCCGGTCAGCTTGGCGATCGCGGCGTTCAAGGCTTCGGGCTTCACGCCCGCGTCGGCAAAGACCTTGCCCACCGGCGTGCTCGGGGCGAGCACCATCGCGAGCAGGATGTTCTGGACGGCGACATATTCGCTGCCGGCCTTTGCCGTGACCTGTTCGGCCTGATCGAGCAGGCGCACCGCGTCATTGTCGAGCCCCGGCGTCGCTTGCGCTCCTGACCCCGACACGGCGGGCAGCTTGGCGAGCAGCGCGTCGATGCCGGCCACCGCGCGCGCGGTATCGCCGCCGCTGTTGGCGATGAGGCCCGCGGCCATGCCCTGATTGTCTTCGAGCAAGGCCTTGGCGATATGCTCGGGCGCGATCCGCTGATGGTTCATGCGGATCGCGATCGTCTGCGCCGCCTGCAAAAAGCCCTTGGCGCGGTCGGTAAATTTTTCGAGGTTCATTCTGGATAAGCCCCTTTCTCGCCGGGCAAGATAGTGTTGCACTTGTGCAACACAAGGGGCCTTGCGAGGTTCCGCGCGACTCTATGCGTCGCGGCGCGCCCGCCGATCGAGCGGCGGCGCGCGATCCACCCCGCAAATTCGCCTCGACGAACGACAGCCGCTTGCCATCGGACGACATGGCGGTCACAGATGCGCCCGGACCGCCGACGAAGAGGACCCACGATGCTACGACGGATTTTACTGGGCTTTCTGGCTCTGGTCGTCGTTGCCGCCGTATCGCTCGCTTTCTGGGAGCCGCTGACTGCGGAAGCCCCGGCAGCGCCGGCCTTCAAGCCGACCGAGGTCCGCATTGCGCGCGACAATTTCGGCGTGCCGCATATCTTCGGAAAGACCGACGCCGACGTCGCCTATGGCGTCGCCTATGCGCATGCCGAGGATGATTTCTCGACGTTGCAGGAAGTGCTCGCGATGACGCGCGGGCGCGCCGGCGCGATGCTCGGCGAGAATGGAGCGAAGGTCGACTATGCCGCGGCGCTGCTCGATATCCGCGCGACGACGCGGCGCGACTGGCCGCGGCTGCCTGAGGACGTGAAAAAGTTGTTCACGGCTTATGCCGCGGGGCTCAACCATTATGCCGACAAGCATCCGGGCGAAGTGCGGATGTCGGGGCTGTTCCCCGTGACCGGCGAGGATGTCGTCGCCGGTTTCGTGCTACGCTCGCCCTTTTTCTTCGGGCTCGATTCGGTGCTCGGCTCGCTCGTCGAAGGCACCGAGATCGGGCGCGAAGGCGGCCCCGCGCTCGACAAGTCGGGCAAGCTTGTCCCGCGCGAACTGACCCCGGTCGGCACCGACCCGGCCGATAACGGCTCCAATGCGATGGCGGTCGCGCCCGCGCGATCGACCGACGGCGCGACGCGGCTCGTCTCCAACTCGCACCAGCCGTGGACGGGAGGCGTCGCCTGGTACGAGCTGGTCGTCCATTCCCAAGAGGGCTGGGATTTCGCGGGCGCGAATTTCCCGGGCTCGCCCTATCCCTTCCTCGGGCACAATAAATATCTCGGCTGGACCAACACGGTGAACCGGCCCGACCTGATCGACGTCTACAAGCTGGTCCTCGACGACAGCGGCGAAAATTACCGCTTCGACGGCGCGTGGCGCCCGCTCGAGGAAAAGCGCATCTGGCTGAAGGTCAAGTTCGGCCCCTTCGTGCTGCCGGTGCCGCGCACCATCTGGCGGTCGGTCCACGGGCCGGTGGTGAAGAATGAAAAGGGCGCCTTTGCGATCCGCTACGCCGGGATCGATCAGGCGAATATGGTCACCCAATATTACCGGCTGAACAAGGCGAAGAGCTTCGCCGAATGGCGCGCGGCGATGGCGGAGCAGGGCGTGCCTGCGACCAATTTCATCTATGCCGATGCGAAGGGCAATATCGGGCTTTTCTATAATGCGATGTTCCCCGACCGCCCGGCCGGGTTCAACTGGCGCGGGGTGCTGCCGGGCGACACGTCGGCCGATTTGTGGACGAAGACGCTGCCGTTCGACCGCGTGCCCGCGCTGGTCAATCCGCGCTCGGGCTATGTGATCAACGCGAACAACACGCCGTGGGTCGCGGCGGGGCCGGGCGACGAACTCGACGCCGCGGCCTTTTCGCCGCTGCTCGGGATCGAAGACGATATGACCAACCGCGCGGTGCGGCTGATCGAATTGTTCGAAGCGTCGGGGCAGATCGACGAAGCGCGGCTGAAAGCAATCAAATACGACACTGCTTATGCGAAAACCGGCTATGCGAAGGCGTGGATGGACCGGCTGCTCGCGCTCGACACCAAGGATGATCCGGCGCTTGCGCGGGCGCAGGAACTGCTGCGCAAATGGGACTGGACTCTCGACGGCCGGGGCAAGGGCGATGCGCTCGCGCTGATGCTGCTCCGTCCGGCGAACGGCCGCCACTACCAGCGCCGCGCCGCGCCCGATCCGCGCACCGTGCTGAAAGAGACGGTCGCGCACCTGCAGGAACATTTCGACGGGCTCGATCCGAAGCTCGGCACCGTGCTGCGCCTCCGCCACGGCGAAGGCGCGAACCGCGTCGACCTGCCGCTCGACGGCGGCAACGACACGGTACGCGCCTCGACGCTGTGGGACGAGGAGCCCGACGGGCGGCTGAAGGTGCGCCACGGCGACAGCTTCATCATGTTCGTGACGTGGGACAAGGATGGGCGCGTGCGTTCCGAATCGATCCAGCCGTTCGGCGCGGCGACGACGCGGCCCGACAGCCCGCATTACAATGACCAGGCGCCGCTGTTCGTCGCGCACAAATTAAAGCCCGTGCTGTTCGATCCGGCGGCGCTGAAGGCCAGCGGCGCGCGTTTCTATCGGCCTTGAAAGCCCGGAACCACTGTCCTAAACCGTTGATACAGTGCCGTCCGGCACCCAATTGAGCAGGCGCTCGCCTGCGTGCCTTGATCTAGGGGATTTTCATGGCTCGTTTCCATCGTTTCGCTGTCGCCCTTGCGCTGTCGACCTCGCTCGTCGCCGCCGCTCCGGCGCTCGCCAGGGCAAAGGCTGCGGCCCCCGCGCCGACCGCCGACCTCGTCAAAGCAGTCGATATTCCCTACGAAGCCTTCACGCTCGACAATGGCCTCCGCGTCATCGTGCATGAGGATCGCAAGGCGCCGGTCGTCGCGGTGTCGGTGTGGTACCGCGTCGGGTCGAAGCACGAGCCCGCGGGCAAGACGGGCTTTGCCCACCTGTTCGAGCATCTGATGTTCAACGGCTCCGAAAACGCCCCCAATGACTTCTTCGAGCCGCTGCGCCAGGTCGGCGCGACCGATTTCAACGGCACCACCTTCCTCGACCGCACCAATTATTTCGAGACGGTGCCGACCGGCGCGCTCGACCTTGCGCTGTTCCTCGAAAGCGACCGCATGGGGCATCTGCTCGGCGCGGTGACGCAGGAGAAGCTCGATAACCAGCGCGGCGTCGTCCAGAACGAGAAACGCCAGGGCGACAACAATCCCTATGGCCTGCTGCGCTACGAGATTTTCGAAAATCTCTTTCCCAAGGGGCACCCCTATCATCACAGCACGATCGGTTCGATGGCCGACCTCGACGCGGCGAGCCTCGATGATGTGAAGAAATGGTTCGCCGACAATTACGGGCCGAACAACGCGGTGCTTGTCCTCGCCGGCGACATTGATGTGCCGACGGCGAAGGCGAAGGTCGGCGAATGGTTCGGTGACATTCCGCGCGGTCCCGAGATCAAGGCACCCGCGACCTCGCTGCCGACGCTGCCCGCGCCGCTCGCGAAGGAGGTCAAGGATCTGATCCCGACGACGCGCATCTATCGCATGTGGACGATGCCGGGGCTGAACGACGCCGAATCGGTGCCGCTGCAAATGGCGATGTCGGTTCTGGGCGGGCTGTCCTCGTCGCGGCTCGACAATGCGCTCGTGCGCAAGGACCCGATCGCGGTCAGCGTTTCGGCGGGCGCCTCGCCGTTCGAGGATGCGGGGATCGTGCTGGTTCAGGCCGACGTCAAGGCGGGCGTCGATCCCGCGCATGTTGCCAAGAGGCTCGACGAGGAAATCGCGGCCTTCCTCGCGAGCGGGCCGACGGCCGACGAGTTGCAGCGCGCGACCGCCAGCTATCTCGGCGGTGCGATCTCGCAGCTCGAATCGGTCGGCGGCTTCGGCGGCAAGGCGGTGACGCTTGCCGAGGGCGCGCTCTATTCGAACAATCCCGCCTATTATAAAGTCGAGCTCGAGCGGCTTGCCAAAGCGACTCCCGAGCAGGTGCGCGACGCGGCGCGCAAATGGTTGTCGCGCCCGGCCTTTTCGCTGACCTATACCCCCGGCGAGCGCACCGAAGGCGGCGAGCATCGCGGCGGCGCGGTCGTCGCGGCGAAGGGCGCGCCGGTGGTCCAGCCCGACCATTACTGGAATCCGGCGCTCGGCGATGTCGGTCCCGACAGCGGGATCGGTGCGGCGACCTCGATCGCCGACCGGTCGCAATTTCCTTCCGTCACGGGGCTGAAGGCGCTCGAATTCCCTGAGATCGAGCGCGCCAAGCTCAAGAACGGGATCGAGCTGGTTTTCGCGCGCCGCACGACGGTGCCGACGGTCAATGTCCAAGTCAGCTTCGACGCCGGCTATGCTGCCGACCCGCGCAGCGCGCTCGGCACCCAGTCGCTGATGCTCAGCCTGATGGACGAGGGCACGACCAGCCTCGATTCGATCGCCTTTGCCGAAGCGAAGGAGCGGCTGGGGGCGCAGACCTATGGCTATGCCGACGCCGACGAAACCGCGCTCGGGCTGTTCGCGCTCAAGCCGAATTTGCGCGCGTCGCTCGCGCTGCTCGCCGATTATGTGCGCAACCCGGCCTTCGACGCGAAGGAGCTGGAGCGCGTGCGCGCGCAGCAGCTCAACCGGCTCAAGGCCGAACTCAACGAGCCGCGCGCGATCGCCAGCCGCGTGCTGATGCCCGCGCTGTACGGCGCCGAGCACCCCTATGGTATCCCGCCGTCGGGCCTCGGCAATGCGGAGGCGGTCACCGCGGCGACGCGCGACCAGCTCGCGGCCTTCCATTCGGCGTGGATCCGTCCCGACAATGCGCGGATCTTCGTCGTCGGCGACACGACGCTCGCCGAAGTGAAGAAGGAACTCGACACGGCGTTCGGCGACTGGAAAGCGCCGGCAACGCCCAAGCCGACGAAGCATTTCGAGGTCGCGGTTCCGAAGCCGCAGCCGCGCATCCTGCTCGTCGACCGGCCCAAGGCGCCGCAATCGGTGATCCTCGCGGGCAAGGTGCTCGACGTTAAGGGCGGCGACGGACTGGAAGTGCTGCGCGCGGCGAACGACATCTTCGGCGGCAATTTCCTGTCGCGCTTCAACATGAATTTGCGCGAGACGAAGGGCTGGTCCTATGGCGTGCGCACGAGCGTGTCGGGTGAGACGAACCGCGTCAGTTGGATCGCCTCGGCGCCGGTGCAGGCCGACCGCACCGGCGATTCGATCAAGGAGCTGCAAAGCGACCTCAAGGCCTTCCTCGGCGAGAAGGGCGTGACCAAGGAGGAATTGCAGCGTACCGTGAACGGCAGCGTCCGCGAACTGCCGGGCAGTTTCGAAACATCCAGCGACGTGCTCGGCGGGCTGCGCGCGATCGAGAAGTTCGATCGGCCCGACGATTATTACGAGAAGCTGCCCGCGACCTATGAGGCGATGACGCCCGAAGCATTGGATGCGGCGGCACGCAAGGCGCTGAGCACCGACGATCTCGTCTATGTCGTCGTCGGCGACGCCGCGGTGGTGAAACCGCAGCTTGACGGATTGGGTCTGCCCGTGGAAACGGTGTCTCCCGCTAACTAACATCAGTTTCAGTAAGGAGAGCGCAGATGTCCCAAGTCGATGGCAGCTATGATTGCGTCACCAAGTCGCCGATGGGCGACCAGAAGTCGGTTTTCACCGTCACCAGCAACGGCGACAGCTTCACCGGCCAGAATGCCGGCGCGATGGGGTCGCTCGATGTCGAAAATGGCAAGGTCGACGGCAACAAGCTGAGCTGGACCATGAACATGAAGGTGCCGATGCCGATGACGCTCGAATGCGAAGCGACGATCGACGGCGACGCGCTGACCGGCACGATCAAGGCCGGCGCGTTCGGCTCGATGGCGATGACGGGCACGCGTCAGGGCTGACCCGCCAGCATCCGGAAAATGCGAAGGGCCGTCCTGTCGGGCGGCCCTTTTGCTTTGCATAGCAATGTCCTTTCACCTTGGGGGCTATCCAAAGCGGCGGCTTGGGCGCATAGGCTGCTGCCATGCACAAGCCGGCCCAATCCCCCCAACGGAGCCTGCCGGGCGACCGTGAAATGGTGGTCATGATGGCGATGGTTATGGCGCTGAATGCGCTCGCCATCGATTCGATGCTGCCCGCGCTGCCGGCGATCGGCGAGACGCTGGGCGTCACCGTCGCCAACGATCGCCAGCATGTCATCTCGATCTATCTGCTCGGCATCGGTTTCGGATCGCTGCTTTACGGGCCGCTGTCGGACCGCTTCGGGCGCAAGGGTGTGCTCGTCCCGGCGCTCTTCGCCTATCTGGCGCTCTCGATCGGCTGTGGGCTCGCGACGAGCTTCGAAATGCTGCTCGCGCTGCGCTTCGTCCACGGGCTGGTCAGCGCCGCGCTCGGCGTGATCGTCGTTGCGGTGATCCGCGACCTGTTCGCGGGCGACGCGATGGCGAAGCGGCTGTCCTTGATCTTCCTCGTCTTCATGATCGTGCCGATCATCGCGCCGACGATCGGCGCGGGCATCGCCGCGGTCGCCGGCTGGCGCGCGATCTTCATCGTGCTCGCGGTGATGTCGATCGTGATGCTGCTCTGGCTCCGCCGGCTGCCCGAGACGCTCGATCCCGCCGACGTACGGCCGCTCGACTTCAAGACGATGGTCGCGGGCTGGGCGACGGTGACGCGGCACCGCCGCGCCGCGGGTTATATGATCGCATCGGGGATGATGCAGGGCGCGCTCTACGGCTATCTCAACAGCAGCGAACAGATCATCGCCGAGGTGTTCGGGGCGCGGGCGATGTTCCCGTTGATCTTCGCCATCGTCGCGGTCGGCATCGCGATCGCCAATTTCTCGAACGCCGCGATCGTCGAACGCTTCGGCGCGCGTCGCGTGTCGCAGTCGGCGGTCTTCGCCTTCATGGCGACCTCGATCCTTCAGATCGTCGCGGCATTGAGCGGCGCCGAGACCCTGTGGATGTTCACCGCACTGATGATGGTCAACGTCGGCCTCGTCGGCTTCATCGGCAGCAATTTCGGGTCGATCGCGATGGAGGATTTCGGCCATATGGCGGGCGTCGCCTCCTCCTACCAGAGCTTCGCCAAGACGCTGCTCGCGGCGACCGTCGGCGCGACGATCGGGCAGCAATATGACGGCACGACGCTGCCGCTCGCCTATGCTTTCCTGATCAGCGCCGTGGTCGGCCTCGCGCTCGTTTTCTGGGCCGAACGCGGCAAGCTGTTCACGCGTCCGGGAACCGCGCCGCGCACGCCCTTCTGACGTGGGGGCTGCTGCCGCGATAACGGCTGCTTGGGGAGGGGGGCGGACGTTCTCACATCCCGGACTTGATCCGGGATCCTTCCTTCAACGCTGCGAGAATGGATCCCGGATCAAGTCCGGGATGACGATACAAGGGACGGCAGCTTCCGGTCGTAACCCGCCGTCAACCTGTCCGCCGCGCAAGATACACGCCCGCGACCATCAGCGCGATCCCCGCGACGCGCTTCGCGTCGATTGCCGAGCGAATCGCGCCGAACAGGCCGAAATGGTCGATCGTCGCGGCGCTGATCAGCTGGCCGACGAGCACGAAGAAGATCGCGTTGCCGACCCCGAATTTGGGCGCGATGAAGGTCACCGCGATCGCGTAGAAGGCCATGAAGGCGCCGCCGAAATAGAAATGCGCCGGAATGTCGGACGACAACCGCACCTGCCCGAGCGTACCGGTCGCGATCGCGCCCGTAACCGCGATGAGGAGGCCGAGGGTGAAGAGGATCACCGAGGCCGCCATCGGGCTTTCGAGACGCGCGCCGAGCCCGCCGTTCAGGGCGGCGAGGATCGGGATGCCGACCCCGGTCAGGAACATGATCGTGGCAAAGGCGGGGGCGGCGTTGTTTGCGGTCATCGCTGGGTCTCCTTGGCGGCCTGCGCGGCGCGATAGTCGAGGATGGGCAATCCGCCCAATCCCCAATTGGCGGTCTCGACCTCGCGGGTGATCTTGATATGGACATAGGGCATCATGCGGCGCCGTCGGCGGACCAGCCCGGCATGGCGGGAAAATCGGGAAGCGCGGCGATCCGGCGGGTCCAGGCATGGATTGCGGGCCATTGTTCAAGGTCGACCCCGCCGTCGGGAGCGAGCGCGAGATAGGGGCTCGCGGCGAGGTCGGCAATGGTCAGCCGGTCGCCGACCAGCCAATCGCGCCCTGCGAGATGCGCCTCGACCACCGGCAGGATGCGGTCGGTGACGGCGGCCGCGCGGCCCCGATCGACCGACCAGCCGAACAGACGTTCGGCGCGAAGCAGCGCGGGGCCGTTGAAAATCTCGTTCGCCGCATGCGACAGCCACACCATGATCGCGCCGCGTTCCTCGGGCGTACGCCCGTCCCAGTCGCCGGGCCGGTGCCGCGCGGCGAGATAGGCGAGAATCGCCTGGCTGTCGCGCAAGATGAAATCGCCTTCGACATAAACGGGGATCTGCGCCATCGGGTTGAGCGCAAGGAAGGCGTCGGTCGTGCGCGCGGCCGCGTCGGTCGCCCGCTCGTCCCAGCCGAGCCCGAGGAAGGCGAGCGCCATCCGCACCTTGTGAGCATTGCCCGACATCGCGGACGCATAGAGGCGGATCATGTTCAGTTTCCTTTTTGGGCGGCACGCAGAGCGGCGATTTCGGCGCGTAGCTGGTTGATTTCGGCCGCCATCGGGCGAACCGCGGCGGATATTTCGGCTTCGGTGAAACGCGGGGTGATATGCTGCGAGCAATTCCATTCCCAGCCGATCACGTCGACGAAGAAGGCGCGCTCGGGCGTCGCGCGATAGCCTTCCGGCATCAGCGCGGTGACCGCGGCGGGATCGTCGGCGAGCTCGACGATCGCCGCATGGCCGACAAGCTTCAGCCGGTCGCGGTTCGGATAGTCCATCAGGAACAGCGAGACGCGGTCGTTGCCCATCAGGTTCGCGGTGCTGATATATTGTTTGTTGCCGCGATAATCGGCGAAACCGATGCGGTTGCCCGCGATATGGCGAAGGAATCCCGCGGGGCCGCCGCGATGCTGCATATAGGGCCAGCCGTCGGCGGTAACGCTCGCCATATAAAAGCTGTCGCGGAGCGCGATGTAATCGAGCTCCTTCGCGGTCAACGCGTCGGGGGTGCCGTCGGCGCCGGCGTCCATCTTCACATAGGCGGCGCGCGAGCCATGGCGTTCCTGCAGCGCCTTTACCGCGTCGTTGAACAAAGTGTGCCGGTAATTTCGCGCCATCGTCCGCTCCTTTGCGGGCCCGTCGCTAAGGCATTGCAGCTTGAGTGTTAATCGACGAAACTCGAACGAGTTAATTCCGTAAAATGGAACAATCATGGACCGTCTCACCACGCTCGAAATGTTCGTCGCGGTTGCGAGCGAGGGCGGTTTCGCCGCGGCGGCGCGCAAGCTCGGCAGCTCGCCGCCCGCGGTGACGCGCGGGATCGCGGCGCTCGAGGCGCGGCTGGGCGCGCGCCTGTTCCACCGCTCGACGCGCGCGGTCGCGCTGACCGACGCGGGCGCGGCGTTTCTGGAGCAGGCGCGGCGCATCCTCGCCGAGCTGGCGGGCGCCGAGCGCGCGCTGCGCGGTGCCGAGGCCGAGCCGCGCGGGCCGCTCCACCTGACCGCGCCGGTGATGTTCGGGCGGCTGCATGTGCTGCCAGTGGTCGGCGCGCTGATGGCGCAGCACCGTGAGCTTGCCGTGCGCATGATGCTGATCGACCGCAATGTGCGGATCGTCGAGGAGGGAATCGACGTCGCGGTGCGGATCGGACCGCTCGCCGATTCGAGTTTGAAAGCGAAGCGGATCGGCCAGGTGCGGCAGATGCTCGTCGCGAGCCCAGCCTATCTCGCGCGCCGCGGAGCGCCGGCGACGGTCGCGGACCTGGCGGGCCACGATCTGATCGGTACGATGGGGCCACGCTGGACGGCCGAATGGCAGTTCGCGTCGCGGCGCTGGCGGCTCGACGCGCCGCCCCGGCTCGTGCTCAACACCGTCGATAGCGTGCTCGCGGCGGCCGAGGCGGGGCTGGGCATCGCCAACCTCCTCTCCTACCAGCTCGCCGAGGCGGTCGATGCGGGGCGGCTGATATCCTTGCTGGCCGACGAAGCGCCGCCGCCGCTGCCGGTTCATCTGCTGTTCGAGCCGTCGCGCGCGGGCTTGCCCTCGGTGCGCTCATTCGTCGCCGCGATGACGGCACGGATGCGGGCGGCGGGGTTGGATTGAGGGTTGGATGGCTGTGCCTTGGGGCGGGGAGCGGCCATTCGCCCGCTCCCGCCGGGAGAGGGCTTATAACGACCGCAAACGGTAGCTTGCCGTCATCGCCCTATCGGATACGGCCAAAAAGAAAGGGGACCGAAGCCCCCTTTCCCTTTAGCGGTCGAACCGTCAGTTGAACGACGGTGCCGGCGGGACCGGCGGCGGCGGCGCGTCGGGATCGTCTTCATGCACCTCGACATGCCCCAGGCCCACATGGCTGCGCTTGCGGCTGTAGACGAAGTAGACCACCAGGCCGACGGCGGCCCAGATCAGGAAGAGGTTGATGCTCTTCTGGTCGAGATTGAAGAAGAGGTAGAGGCAGCCGAGGATCGCGATCGGCGCCGTGATGTAGATCAGCGGCGTCTTGAACGGACGGTGGCGGCCGGGATCGGTGCGGCGGATCACCATCACCGCGATCGACACCGCGGCGAAAGCGAAGAGCGTGCCCGAGTTCGAGATGTTCGCCAGCTGCCCCACGGGGAAGAAGGCGGCGAACAGCGCAACCGCGACGCCGGTGATGATCGTGATCACATGCGGCGTGTTGAATTTCGGGTGGATCTTCGAGAAGGCCTGCGGGAGCAGCCCGTCGCGGCTCATCACGAAGAAGATGCGGGTCTGGCCGAACATCATCATCAGGATGACCGACGGCAGCGCAAGGCCAGCGGCGAGGCCGATGAGGTTACCGATCTGCGGCCAGCCGATTTCGCGCATCGTCCACGCCAGCGCTTCCTTCGAGCAGACCACCGCCTGATCGCCCATCGCGCCGCACGCCGCGGCAAGTTCGCGGCTGCCGGGTTCGAGCGCATGGCCCGTTGCGGCATCGATGCCGACCGGCTGCGCGCCGACGGTGCCGATGACGCCGGCGGCGACGAGCAGGTAGAAGATGGTGCAGATCGCGAGGCTGCCGATCAGGCCGATCGGCATGTTGCGCTGCGGATTCTTGGTCTCTTCGGCCGCGGTGGAAACCGCATCGAAGCCAACATAGGCGAAGAAGATCGACGCCGCTGCGGCCCCGATGCCGCCGATGCCGAGCGGAGCGAAGGGTTCGAACTTCTCCATGTTCATCACCGGCAGGGCGAGGACGATGAAGAGCGTCAGAGCGGCGACCTTGACCACGACCAGGAAGGCGTTGACCGTCGCGGATTCGCGGGTCCCGATGACGAGCAGCATGGTGACCAGCCCGGCGATGAACATCGCGGGCAGGTTGATCATGCCGCCATCGAACGGCCCGAGCACGTATTTTGCGGGTATATCTATCCCGAAACTATGCTCGATCAGCCCGACGACATAGCCCGACCAGCCGACCGAAACCGCGCCGGCGGCAACCGCATATTCGAGGATCAGCGCCCAGCCGACCATCCAGGCGATCAGCTCGCCCATCACGGCATAGCTATAGGTGTAAGCCGATCCCGAAACGGGCACCATTGAGGCCATTTCGGCGTAGCAGAGCGCCGCGAAGGCGCAGACGAAACCGGCGATGATGAAGCTGATCATCATGCCGGGGCCCGCCTTTTGCGCGGCTTCGGCGGTCAGCACGAAAATCCCCGTCCCGATCACGGCGCCGATCCCTAGCATGGTGAGCTGGAAGGCGCCGAGCGTGCGCGTAAGCGACTTTTTCTCCGCGGTCGCCAAAATGGCATCCAACGGCTTTACGCGGTCAAATAGCATAGTCATCCCCTTGGGAGCGGCTGAACTGCCGCCCGTCTCATGGCGGGGCAGACTAGACGCTCCGCGCGTCAGCGCAACTTAATTTCACGGGTGATGGCCGCTTACCTTACCGTAAAGCGCACACGGTCAATCATTCGGCCGCCTGGATCAACCAGCGCGAGCACATGCGCGCCCGGGCGGGGCAGGATTTGCTGCCCGGCGTCGGCGTCGCCGAGCGGTTTTTTGTCGAGGATCAGCCGGTATCCGGCGACCGATCCGCTGACCGTGACCGCGAGCCGCTGGCGGTCGATCGGGATGTCGGGGTCGAGTGCATAGACGCTGCCGCTGACCGGGCTGGTGATGCGCGGGCGGCGGGCGGCCTGCGGCGCGGCCGCCATCTCGGTTTGCGCGGTGCCGGTGAGGAAATATTCGCGGCGCGGCGGCTCGCGCGTGCCGGGGAGGTTGACCTGCCGCACCTCGACGCTGTTCGGCATTTTCGGCGGCTTGCCGGGGTTCCCTGCATGGAGCGCCATCATCACGTCGCGCCAGACCGGCGCCGCGCCCGAGGTGCCCGACACCGCGCGCATCGAATCGCCCTCGAGATTGCCGACCCACACCGCGACGGTGAAGCGGTCGGTAAAGCCGACGCACCAATTGTCGCGCATGCCTTTCGAGGTACCGGTCTTCGCCGCGGCCCAGAAGGGGAGGCGGAGCGCGCTGTCGGCGCCGAAGGCGTCGGCGCGGGCGGAGGCGTCGGCGAGAATGTCGCCGACGATGAAGGCGGCGGCGGGATTGACGATCGCGCGCGCTTCTTCACCATCTTTGCGCATATCGCCGAAGTGGACGGGTGACCACTTGCCCATATTCGCCAATGTTCTGAAGGCGTTGGCTTGTTCGACGAGCGACACTTCGGCCGAGCCGAGCGCGAGGGAGAAGCCGTAATATTCGCCGTCCTCGACGAGGCCGTGATAGCCGAGCGCCCAAAGGCGGTCGCGGAACTGCTGGACGTCGTCGATCACGAGTGCGCGCACCGCGGGGACGTTGAGCGATGCGGCGAGCGCGTGGCGGACGCTGACCGGCCCCTTGAAGCTGCGGTCGTAATTTTTGGGGACGTAGAGGCCCGAGGCGGTGTCGAGCTGCACCGGGCTGTCGTCGAGGATCGACGCGGCGGTGAGCCAGCCATGTTCGATCACTTGCGCATAGAGGTGGGGCTTGAGCGTCGAACCCGCCTGCCGCCGCGCGTTGGCGCCGTCGACCTGCGCCGCGGTCGATCCGAGGCCGACACCGCCGACATAGGCGAGCACTTCGCCGCTCGCATTGTCGAGCACGACGACCGCGCCGTCGCGGACGCGGTTCGCGCCGAGCCCCGACAGCTGACGGCGCAACGCGACGATCGCGGCGGTCTGGATGCGGCGGTCGATCGTCGTCGTGACGCGCTTGCCGGGCTTGTCGAGCAGACGGACGGCGAGGTGCGGCGCGAGGCCGGGGTCGAAGCGCGCGGCATGTTCGCCCGAGACGAGCGTCGCGGCGGCGGCGCGGATCGCCGAACAATCTTTTGCTTCCGCGATGCGGCACGCGCGGCGGCCGAGTGCTTCGGCATCAGCGGCGGGGTTGGGGAGAAGACCCGCGAAGAGCGCGGCGTCGGTACGGCTCATCTGCGCGGGCTTCTTGCCGAACAGGCTCTGCGCGCCCGCGCCGATGCCCTGCGCCTCGCCGCGCAAGGGCAGGAGGTTGAAATAGGCCTCGAGCATCTGTTCGTGCGACCAGCTCGATGCGAGCGCCTGACCCGCGCGCATCTGGCGGATTTTGGTGCGCCAGTCGCGTTTGCCCGGCTGCGCGAGCGCGGGATCGAGGAAGGCGGCGAGTTGCATCGCGAGCGTCGAGGCGCCGCGCGAGCTGCCGCCGGTTTCCCCCCTTGTCAGGCGCGCGCGGACCGCGCTCGCGACCGCGAGCCAGTCGACCCCGCCGTGCGACCAGAAGCGGCGGTCCTCGGCGTTCACCACCGCGTTGCGGACGGCGGGGCTGATGTCGTTCAGCGGCACCCACGCGAGGCGGCGGCGTTCGAAATCGACGCGCTCGCTGTCGAGGAGCTGGCCGTCGCGGTCGTAGAGCCAGGCCTCGCTGGGGCGCCAGTCGGCGCGGACGGCGGCGAAGTCGGGCATCGCGGGTGGTTTCGTCGCGAGGTGCGCGATGGTGGTGAGGATGAGCGCAGCGAGCGCGAGCCAGGCGAGGGCGTCGAACCAGCGGCGTTTTGGGGACGGATTCATTGTCTAAATTAGAAACTGCTCCCGCGAAGGCGGGAGCCCATCTCCTGCCGGTGCGAACTGGAACCCACCGGAGATGGGTCCCCGCCTTCGCGGGGACACACGGATTGAGGGACGTGATCGATAACTATCACGATCCCACACTCGCCACGGTCAGCGGCGCATTGGGCCACTGGCCGCGGATCGCGGGCGAGTACATCGCCTCGACGCGCGTCGGGGGCAGGGTGAAGCGGCCCGAGCCATTGAGGCGCACGACATATTCGACCGCGTGGGTGCCCGCGGGCATCCAGCCGAAATAGCCGCGCCAGCTGTCCTTGCCGCGCTCGACATAGCTCGGCTGCGCGCCCGATCCGCTGGCCTGCTGGCCGAGCATCTCGGACTGGCCGCCGAGATTGCCGACGATCGTCGCGCCCGGCGCGACCGGATCACTCACCACGACCCAGGTGCGTCCGGCGGCCGCGACGACCTCGATCCGCACCTTGATCACGTCGCCGCGCGTCAGCCGGTCCTTGTTCGCCGCCTTGACGATGCTGACCGAGCGCTTGATCCGGTAGCCGGCGTTGAGAGGTTCCTTGAGCGGGACGGCCGCCTTGACGCTGACCGTGGCCCATGGCGCGCCGCCGCCTTGATGGCTGAGGCTCATCGTCGCCGCGTTCAGCGCGACGCGGAGCGGCGAGACCGGCTCCGCCGGTAGCGGCCAGCTTTGCGACGCGGTGGCGCCCGCGAGGCCGATGTTGGTGACGCCGGTGATCGCGCTCGCGGGATAGAGGGCGGCGAAGCGGCGGACGGTGACCGCGCCCCATGCATTGGCGGGGGTGGTATCCCAATGCCCCTTGCGCTGGCGCTGCGCGACGCCGACCATCAGCTTGCCCGCGTCATCCTCCCAGCCCTTGCGGCCGAGCACGGCTTCCAATGCCTTGATCGCCATTTCGTCGCCGCTCGTCATCATCCACCACGGCGCCCTGGCATCGTCGACGAGGTCGAGGCGCGTGCCTTCATAGACGAGGCGCTTCCTGAGTTCGGCTTCGGCGGCGGTGCGCAGGCCAGCGGCATTCCGCACGCCCGGCGTCTTTTCGAGCGCGACAAGCCAGTCGGCGAGAGTGCCGGTCGCCATGTCGGCGGGCGCGACGTCGATCGCGGCGACGAGGCCCGCGCTCGACGCCTTGTTGCGCGCGAGCGCAGCGAGCGCCGCGATCCGCACGGGGCGGATATCCCACGGACCATAGCCCTTGCGCGTGAGGCGCCCTTCGACGACCGCCTGCAGCGCCTTGACCATCTTGGCCTTCGACGCCTCGGGGATGGCGAAACCGTTCGCGGCGGTCACGCTCATCACATAGGCGGTGAGTTCGATCGACCCGGTCATGCGCTCATTCGGCCAGTAGCGGAGCAGCCCGTCGTCATCGAGATAGGTCGGCATCGCGCCCGCGAGCGCCTGCCAGCGCCCGATGTCGCCCAAGGCCACGGCGCGCGACGTCTGCTGTTCGAAGCAGGTGTAGGGATAGGCGCTCATATAGTCGCGCACCCCGGTGAGCGGCGGCGCGAGCGTGCCCGCGAGCGCGACATCGACATAGCCGCCGGGGAGCGCGCCCGCGGGGATCGCGATCGGCAGCGTCGTGGCCGGGCCGACGCGGAAGAGGCTCGCCGCCCAGGTCTCGATCGGCACCGCGGGTTCGATCGTCTGTTCGAAGACGAGCCGGTCGCGCGCCTTGCCGTCTTTCGCTACGGCCTCGACGGTCCATTCGATCGGGCCCGTCCGTTCGGGCGCGGTCATCGACCAGCTGATCGGCACCGCGCCGCCCGCGGGGATGGTGACGGTAAGCGGCGGCGCGGTCGCGATCGCGGGCGACAGCGTCGGGGTCGCGGTGACCTCCATCGCCTTGTCGGTGCCGTTGCGCAGCGTGAAGCGCGCGTCATAGGTGTCGCCGGTGCGCACCAGTTCGGGCATGCCGGCGAAGACGCCGAGATCCTGCACGATGCGCACGCTCGTCTCGCCAGTGCCGAAATATTGCGAGCCGTCGGTCGCGATCGCGACGAGGCGGAAGCCCGAGAGATTGTCGCTGAGCGGCACGTCAACGCGCGCGCGGCCCTTGGCATCGAGTGGGACATTGCCCTTCCACAGCAGCACGGGGCGGAAGTCCTCGCGCGTCAGCCCCGACAGGTCGCCGCCGCCACCGCCGCCGGGCTCCAAGGCCTTGCGGCCATAGTGGCGCTTGCCGACCACCTGCATCTGCGCGGTCGAGGTGAGAACGTCGAGCGTGCGTTCGCCCATCATCGCCGAGAGGATTTCCCAGCTTTCGTTGGGCGCGAGCTGAAGCAAAGCTTCGTCGACCGCGGCGAAAGCGACATCGGCATTTTTCGGCGCCTTGCCGCCCGGGGTCTCGACCTCGATGTCGACCTTCGCGGTTTCGCGGACCGAATATTTCTCCTTGTCGGCCTTCACCTTGACGCCGAGCTTATGGCCTTCCCAGCCGACCTTGATGCGCGCGATGCCCATGCGGTAGGCGGGCTTGGCGAGGTCGACCAAGGCGGTCGGCGGCGCGCCTTCGCTATTCTCGATCTTGAAGCCGGCCGCACGCTTCAGCTTGCGGAACCAGCTTTCGCCGCCGGTGACGCGGCCGCGCACCGCCATCACCGAGACATAGACGTCGGGCGCATAGGTCGCGGGCAGCTTGACCTTGACGACGGGGTTGGTGCCTTTCAGCGGCACGACGAAGCTCGACAAGACGCCCTCGCGCTCGACCGTGACGAGCGCGGTCGCTTCGCGGAACGGCATGCGGACCTGGAATTTCGCGGTGTCGCCCGCGTCGTAGCGCGGCTGTTCGGCGATCACGTCCATGCGGTCCCCATTGTCGCCGCCGAACCACCAGTCGTCGTCGCCCGCGAGCCACACCGAGCGCACGGCGCGCGCTTCGTTGCCGTCGGCATCCTGCGTGGTCGCGACGACGGTGACTTCGCCCGAGACGCCGGGCGCCATCGCGCAGCTCGCGCGGCCGAGCCTGTCGGTCGTCGCGCTGCACGTCGAGCCGAGGCGCGTCGTGCGCATCTGATTGTCATAGGCGTAGAAGCCGCCGATCAGCCGCCGCCGCGCGGTGATGATCTCGCGGTTGTAGAGCGCGACGTCGACGCGCTGGCCGCGGATCGGCTTACCGTCGAGGTCGAGCGCGATGAAATTGAGGCGCAGATCATTGTCGCGCATCAGCCAGCCGTCGGTCTTGAGCCCGAGCCGGACCGCCGAGGGGTAAAGGGTGATGCGGCGGCTCGAGGTCAGCGTCTCGCCGTTCGCATCCTCATAATCCATTTCGGCGGCCATCAGCGTCGGTTCGGTGATCGGCTGGTCGACCGTGACGCTCGTCGTCGCGCTGCCATTGGCGTCGAGGGTGAGCGGGACCGAGCGCGCGAGCGGCAGGTCGGCCGACGGCGTATCGCCGCTGTCGTCGAGCTGGACGACGCCCTCCTTGACCGGCTGGCCGTCGAAATCCCAGTCGCGATAATCTTCGGGCGGCGACCAGCTCGACCGGAAGTTGGTGCGAAGCTCGACGGGGATATTGGGCGCGGGGCCGCCCGAAAGATAGCCGACGAAGAGATTGAGCGGCACCGCGGCGGGGCGGACGAGCGCGGTTTTCGGCCCGGTGATCGTCGCCGTCATCGTCGGCAGGCGATATTCGTCGACGCGGACCGTCTGGCCCGGCCAGATCGTCCTGTCCTCGCTGTCCTTGTCCTTGGTGACGAAGACGAGCTCATAATCGCCCATCGGCGCCGAGGCGGGGACGTTCCAGACCGTCTCGCCGCTGCCGGTGGCGGGAATCGCGAAGGGCATCTCGAACTCGGTGTCCGAGCCGCGGTGGACGAGGCGCAGCTTGCCTGAAAGCGGTTCGGGGGTGCGGAAGCCGAGGCCGACCGGGCGGCGCAGGATATGCTTCATATGGACCGTCTCGCCCGCCTTGACGAGCGCGCGGTCGAAGATTGTGTGGAGGATGTCGGCCCGCTCCGACCAGCCATAGGGGAGGTCGAAGTCATAGGGGCGGATGCCATTGCCCCAGTCGGTGAGCGTGAAGCTGAAATCGTCGCCCGACCGCGCGCTGACCATCAGGGCATGGCCTTCGCTTTTCGCCATGTCGGGATTTTCTTCGCAGCTCGAATAGGTTTCGGGCTCGGGCAGCGCCGACGGGAAAGCGAGGCGGCCCGCCTTGTCGGCGGTGCCGCGCGCGAGCAGGCGGCCGGTGCAGGCGTCGGTGACGCGGATTTCTGCGCCCCCGACGGGAAGGCCGGTGTCGAGCGCGGTCGCCCACGCGAGCGAGCCTTCGCGGCCCCATTTGAAATGCACCGCCATATTGGTGACGAGCGCGGCGGTCGCGACATAGCGCGTGTCGCGGCGGCCGAGCAGCGCGGCGCCCAATTCGGGGCTCGCGATCTCGACGACGTGGAAGCCCTTTTCGGCGAGCGGGATGCCGACGACCTCGAATTCCTTGCCGCCGCCCGGCGGGGTCAGTTGCAGGTTGCGGCGTTCGCCGCCCGCCGGGGCGCCGACAAACACCGATTTGGTGCCGGTGTAATTGACGGTGACGTCCTTGCCGACGGCGTTTTTTTCCTCGCGATAGTCGGTGTCGTCGGCGTCGTCGACGCGGCGGAGCCAGCGCGCGATCGCGGCGTCGTCGTCGCCGACCCGAAGCGCCGACACGGGCATTTTGAGGTTCGACTGGACGAGGCTGGCTTCGACCCCGCGCACGGTGACGGGCAGCACGCCGCCCTCGCCGGCTTCGAGGATGCCGAATTCGGCGGCGAATTTGACCAAGGGCGGGGCGCGGTCGATGTGGAATTTGAGCGGGAAGTTCGACTGGTTCTGCAGCTTGCGGCCGCTCTGGTCGGTGACATTGGCAGGGAGAACGAGTGTCGCGTCGACATTTTGCGGCAGCGGGCCGGCGAAGCGCACGGTGGTCAGCCAGTCTTCATTCTTGTCGTCGTCGTCGATCCTGGGCGTGAGTGTCTTGCCGTCGGACGTGCTCAGCGTCGCGGCGAGGGCGCTCTCGCGCCGCACCGGCGAGGCGAAGCTCAGCACGACATCCTTGATCGGGTTGCAGCCCGCCTGCGGATTGACGCGGCTGCACGCCATTTTGGCGGTGAAGGCGGGGCGCACGTCGTAATCGAAACGCTGGTCGCGGCCCGCGGTGCGGCCGGGGACGCCGGCTTGCGAAATGCGCGCGTCCCAGACGAGCGCCATCTCGCGTCCCGGCGGCAATGGCCGGCGGCATTTGACCGGGACGATGCGGTCGAGCGCGGCCTCGCGATCGGCGCCCGCGGCGGGGAAACGCTGCGGCAGGCCGGCATCGTAAGTGAAGGACTGGCGCGACCAATTATTGTCGCCGAGGCCGGTCAAAATCTCGGTCGCGGTTTCGCGCGGGAGGACGTCGAGCGGGATCTTCTCGCCGATGCCGTCGACCGCGCAATAGCCGTAGCGGCCGACCGAGGCGCGCTCGGCGGCGACGTTGGTCGCGACGAGGAAGATCTGTTCTTCCTCGATCCCGCCGCCCATGCCGCCGACAAGCACCGCGCGCGCCGAGGGGCCGCCGGTGTCGAGCGCGAAGCGGCTGTTGCCCGCGACCGCGACGCCGCGCGCGGTGGTGAGCCCGTCGCGCAGCTCGACGTGGCAGGCGAGCCCGCCCGGAAGCGGTTTGTCGAATTCGAGCACCCAGGTGCGCGTGTCGACCCAGCGGGACGACGATGGCAATTTGCAGTCATTGGTCGCGGGGGCGGGGGCGCGCGGATCGCCGAGCGGCACCATGTCTTCGGAAAAGCGCAGGGTGAAGCGCGTGATCGTGCCGTCGCCGGTGCCCGAGCTGCCCGGCGTCGCGAGCGTGACCTGCGGCACCGTGTCGGCGGTGGCGGTCGCGGCCATAGCGAGGGTGAGCGGCAGGATCAGCGCCAGTTTCGCCTTGCCGGTCAGCCATGTGCCCAGCGCGCGCCATCCCTTGCCCATCGCTTCGTCTCCCCTTCTGGCCCGGATATCTATCCTGCTGGAAACAGGGGCAAGAGTCCACCCGTCGCCGCGCATCGCGCACGGTTAGTCGCGGCCGGCGAAAATGCTGTGACCGGGGTCACAGACAAAGCGGGATATCAGCGCGCGAGCATCGGGCCGAGCTTCTGTCCGGCGAAGATATGGACGTGGAGGTGCGGGATTTCCTGATGGCTGTCGAGGCCGGTGTTGGCGAGCAGGCGGTAGCCCGGCGCGACGAGGCCCGCATCGCGCGCGACCTTGCCCACCGCGCGGACGAAACCCGCGATTTCGGCGTCGCTGCCGCGCTCCGAAAAATCGTCCCAGCTCACATAAGCGCCCTTGGGGATCACGAGGATGTGCAGCGGCGCCTGCGGATTGATGTCGTGGAAGGCGAGGGCATATTCGTCCTCATAAACCGTCTTCGACGGCAGCTCGCCGCGCAGGATGCGCGCGAAGATATTGCTGTCGTCATAGGGGAGGGTCGCGTCGATCGGCATCGGGAAAGCTCCTATTGGGGACGGCCTGCCTTTTCGGCGTGGCCCGAGGTGCCGTGGCGGCGGCCCAGTTCGGCGGCGATGTCGTTCCACGACAGGCCGCGTGCCGCAAGCAGGATGGTGAGGTGGAAGACGAGGTCGGCCGCCTCGCCGGTCAGCGCGGTGTCGTCCTCGGTGAGCGCCGCGATCACCGTCTCGACCGCTTCCTCGCCCAGCTTCTGCGCGATCTTGCCGCGGCCCTTGGCGGCGAGGCTCGCGACATAGGAAGCCTCGGCGTCGCCCGCCGCGAGACGGTCGCGGACGACCGATTCCAGCCGGTCCAATGCTTCGCCCATCGCGCTCACCATCATCCGATCCTTTCGGACGCGTGCGTAGCGGCGCACGCCGGTCGCGGCAAGCGGGCGCGACGTTCAAAAAATTACCGCCGCGTAAACCATATCGAAACGCCCCGGGGCTAATTTCGGGCGCGCCGGGGGGCGAGATCAACTTCTATTCGAACAAGGATGATGAAAATGGGCACCCGTTCCCAGGTGTTTTCGGCCCAGGTGTTTCTTGCTGCAACCGCCTCGGCGATTGCGTTATCGGCGAGCCCGGCGATGGCGCAGGACGAGGGTGACGAGATTATCGTCACCGGCTCGCGCATTGCGAAGAGCGAATTCACCAGCGCCGACCCGATCCAGGTCATCGACCCCGAGACCGCCAAGCTGCAAGGGCAGGTCCAACTCGCCGACGTGCTGCAGTCGGCACCGGCGGCGCAGGGATCGATCCAGATCACTTCGGCGATCTCGAACCGTTTTGTCGCCAATGGCGGCAATGATGTGCAGACGGTGTCGCTGCGTGGTCTGGGCGCTGAGCGGACATTGGTGCTGATCAACGGTCGCCGCGCGGGGCCGGCGGGGATCCGCGGGTCGGTTGCGCCCTTCGACCTCAACGTGCTGCCGCTTTCGGTGGTGCGGCAGGTCGAGATTCTCAAGACCGGCGCCTCGTCGATCTATGGTTCCGATGCCGTAGCGGGCGTGGTCAATATATTGACCCGCGACGACCTCGACGGGTTCGAAGCGGGCGGTTTCTCGTCGATCACCGAACATGGCGGCGGCGAAAGCTATGGCGCCGATGCGAGCTTCGGCAAAAAATTCGACCGCGGCCATTTTTTCGCGACGGTCGATATATTCCGCCAGCAGAATCTGACGCGCCGCGACCGCGGCTTCCTCTTCTGTTCGGAAGAGTATCTGAAGCGCGAGTCCGACGGCAGCCGCGCCGACATCGTCGATTTCCGCACCGGACGCCCGGCGTGCAGCAGCACGCAGGCGAATATGATCGTGTTCAGCGACTTTTCGGGGGTCGACGAAAATGGTTTCCCGACCTTTAGTCCCGGGCTGATCGCGCCAAACGGGCAGGCGATCTTCGCGGGCCAATATGGCGCCGAATTCGCGGGCGTCGGCATCCCGATCAACGCGTACAACCCAATCGGGGTGTTCGGACCCGACGACTTCTTCGGGGTCAATTTCGACGGCCCGTCGACCGGCGCGCTCAACCAGTTCGAGCCCGCCGAGCAGGATATGGACGTTTTCTCGGGCGTGCGCCGGGTCAGCGCCTTCGCCGAGGGCGCCTATGATGTGACCGATGGCATCACCGCTTATGGCGAATTCCTGTTCAGCAACCGCAAGTCGCATAACAATGGCGTCCAGCGGATCGAGCTTCAGCAGTTCACCGGCGCGTCGATGCTGCCCTTCTTCCTGTGTGATCCGACGCAGTATAATTGCGATCCGGGCGACATGGGCGATCCGCTCAACACCGAATTCGGCGGCAATTTGATCCTGCGCCCGCGCGTGCTGGTGAAGTCCGAAAGCCGGGCCGACGTCGATTATTATCGCGGCGTGCTGGGCCTGCGCGGCGATTTCGGGGCGGGATGGAAATGGGATGTCCATGGCCAGCACAGCCGGTCGGATGCGAGCTATACGCAGGACGTCATTTATCAGGATGCGATCGCGTCGCAGACCTTGCGCACGCGCTCGTGCGCGGGGACGGTGGCCGCGATCCGCGGCGTCGAGTGCATCGACATCGACTTTACCGATCCGCGCGTGCTGCGCGGCGATTTCACGGCGCAAGAACGCGCCTTCCTGACCGGACGCGAGACGGGGCGAACCTTGTTCAAGCAAAGCTCGGCCGAGGCGCTGGTGACGGGCAAGCTGTTCAACCTGCCCGCGGGGCCGGTCGGCGTCGCCTTCGGCGCGAACATCCGCCGCGACGAAATCAACGACACGCCGGGCGAGGCGACGCTTGCGGGCAATGTCGCCAATTTCACGACCTCGGGCATCACCGCGGGGCGCACCGTGTCGAAGGAGGTCTTCGGCGAGGTCGAAGTTCCGCTGCTCGCGGGCGTGCCAATGATCGAGCGGCTGACGCTGTCGGGCGCGGCGCGCTACACGCATGTCGAGGCGACCGCGCGCGGCGGTGCGCAGGACAGTTTCAGCGATACGACGTGGAAGGTCGGCGCCGACTGGGCGGTGACCGACTGGCTGCGGTTCCGCGGCACCTGGGGCACCTCGTTCCGCGCGCCGGCACTGTTCGAGCTCTTCCTTCAGGACCAGACGGGCTTCCTCGGCCAGCCGGACATCGATCCGTGTATCCAGACCGCGGCGCGGCTTGCGGCGGGGGCGATCAGCCAACGCATCTTCGATAATTGCGCCGCCGACGGCATCGCGCCCGATTATGCCGGGGGCATCGGCCCGGCGACGATCGTGTCGGGCGGCGGGCTTGGCCGGCTCGAACCCGAAACCTCGACCGCGAAGACGGTGTCGGTCATCCTGACCCCCGATCTGTCGGGGGCGCTGTGGGGCGGGCTCAAGGCGCGCCTTGCGGTCGATTATTTCGACATCAAGGTGCGCGACGAGATCGCGCTGCTCGGCGCGGCCAACATCCTCAACGGCTGCTATGATTCGGAAAATTTCGCGACCGAAGCCTTTTGCGGCCTGTTCACGCGGACGGCTGCAGGCCCCGACGCGCAGAGCGTCGCGAGCGTCACCGACCGCTATGTCAACATCAGCCGCCAGCGCAATCGCGGCGTCGACCTGTCGCTCGCGGTCGATCAGGACCTCGGCAACCTCGGGTCGCTGGCGTTCCGCGCGCAGATGACGTGGCAGGTCGAGGACAAGGTCGAACTGTTCCCCGGCACCGAAATCGACGACAATGGCAAGATCGGCAATCCGAAGTGGGTCGGCGATTTCAACCTCGGCTGGACGAAGGATGCGTGGACGCTCTTCTACGGGCTCGACGTCACCGGCGCCGCGTCGAACGCGGAGGATCTGCTCCGCGCGCAGGGCGGCGATCCGTGCCGCACCTCGAGCTTCCGTCCCGGCGGGCGCTTTTGTCCCGACGTCAGCGTGCCGGCGACTTTCTATCACTCGCTGTCGCTGAGCCGCGATGTCGCCGACCGCTTCCGGATCACGCTGGGCGTCGCGAACCTGTTCGACACGCCGCCGCCACGCGTGTCGACCGTCGTCACCGCGACGCCGCCGGTGATCGGGCAGGTACCGGCGTTCGGGACGCAGTACGACTATCTGGGGCGGCGCTTCTTCCTCGGCGTGCGCGGGAAGATCTAGAGGCGGGGTTCGGTTTGGGGGCGACGGCTAGGTTCGATCGAACCGGACGTCGTCGCCCCACAATTTGTCCTGAAATCGGACATAATTGCCGCCAGCGCGGCCGTTTTAACCCGATATTAGCTATCCCGCGTCCATAGCGGCGCCATGCAACGGCGGGACCAGAGCCGATACCGCTGGCTGGGGGGCCAGTGTTTGCAGTCTGCGCGAGCCTGTATCATGCTCGTCTGGCTGGCGTTTACGCTTGCCGCCAATCCCGCCTCCGCGCAGACCACCACGACCTACAGCAACACGACCGTGGGCACGATCAACGCCGCGACGACCTGCACCGCCCCGCTCGTGCGCAATTTCACCGTCGGCGCCAGCTATATCGTCGGCGACGTCGACCTTGGCCTGCTCGCGACGCACAGCTGGCGCGGCGACCTGCGCGTCACTTTGCAATCGCCGGCCGGAACGCGCGTCCAGCTCGTCAACGGCGATACCGGCAGCATCGACGGCAATAATTTCAACGTCCGCCTCGACGATGACGCGGCGCAGACGGTCAATACCGACGGCAACGGCACCAATCATTCGAACAGCGCGCCGCCCTATCAGAATGTCTTCAGCCCCAATTCGCCGCTGTCGGCTTTCAGCGGCCAGAACAGCGCCGGAACCTGGCGGCTCGAGATTTGCGACCAATATCCGTCGGCCGACAACGGCAATTTCGTCCGCGCCGACCTTTATCTCACCAGCGTGCCGTCGAGCTATGCCGACCTGTCGCTGACCAAATCGGTCAGCAACGCGGCGCCGGCGTTCGGCGCGAGCATCAACTATGTGCTGAGCGTCACCAATGCGAGCGGGTCGACGCTGACCGCGACCGGCGTGACCGTGCAGGACAATCTGCCCGCGGGGTTCAACTTCACGGGCGCGTCGGGCTTCGGAAGCTATAACAGCGCGACCGGGGTGTGGACGGTCGGCAGCATTCCGGCGGGGGTGACGCGGACACTGACGATCAGCGGGACCGTCGCGGCGACCGCGGGCGCGAGCGTCACCAACATCGCCGAAATCAGCGCCTCCTCGGCGTTCGACTTCGATTCGACCCCCGGCAACGGCGCGGCGGGCGAGGATGACCACGACAGCGCGAGCTTCACCGTATCGGGGACGCGCGTCGCGGGGACGCCGCCGACGCTCGTCTGCCCGGTCGGCACGACGGTGCACGACTGGGACGGCGTCAGCTGGCCCGCGGGCACGACGAGCGGCAGCGCGGCGCTGGCCGCGATCGGCAACGCGAGTTTCAACATCGCGGTCAACGGCGGCAGTTTTTTGAGCAACGCGACCTATGGCGGCCAGTCGCCGACGCGGCAGAATATCGTCACCGGCGGACTGGCGCCGGCGCAATATTCGATCTTCGAGCTCGTCGATTTCACCAGTCAGGCGGGGACCGTCACCACGACCATCGCGCTGCCGACCGCGGTGCCCGGCGCGCAGTTTCGGCTGTTCGACGTCGATTATTCGTCGGGCCAGTTCGCCGACCGCGTGACCGTCACCGGCACTTATAATGGCGCCGCCGTCACGCCCATACTCACCAACGGCACCGCCAATTATGTGATCGGGAACAGCGCCTATGGCGACGCGCTATCGGCCGACGGCAGCGCCGACGGCACCGTCACCGTGACCTTCAACGCGCCGGTGGACAGTATCACCATCGAATATGGCAGCCACAGCCTCGCCCCCGCCAATCCGGGGCAGCAGGGCATGGCGCTCCACGACATCATCTTCTGCCGCCCGACCACCAACCTGACGATCGCGAAGACGAGCAGCATCGTCAGCGATCCGGTCAACGGCACGGCAAATGCCAAGGCGATTCCCGGCGCCCGGATGCGATATTGCATCCTCGTCACCAACAATGGCAGCGGCACCGCGACCGGCATCAACCTCGCCGATCCGCTGCCCGCCGGAACGAGCTTCGTCGCGGGATCGCTGCGCAGCGGCACGAACTGCGCGGGCGCGACGACCGTGGAAGACGATAATGCGAGCGGCGCCGACGAGAGCGATCCGTTCGGCGCGTCGGCCGCGGGCACGACGGTTGCCGCAACGACCGCGACGCTCGTGCCCGCAGCCGCGATGGCGATCGCGTTCGAGGTCGCGATCGACTGACGGCTGGCGCCGATTGCATTCTATACCGGATAGTCTAAATGCGCGGCATGAGCACGCGCACCGCCTCCGACAGCAACGATCCCATCGTCGAAACCCGCGACCAGCTCGCGGCGCCCATGATCAAGGGCGAAAAGCCCAGGGACCGCTGGCGCATCGGCACCGAGCATGAGAAATTCGTCTATCGCACCGCCGACCACCGTGCGCCCTCCTATGACGAGCCCGGCGGTATCCACGACCTGCTCATGGCGCTGACGCGCTTCGGCTGGGAACCGGTGATCGAGGGCGGGAAGGTCATCGCGCTCGCGGGTAGCGACGGCACCGTCAGCCTCGAACCCGCGGGTCAATTGGAGCTTTCGGGCGCGCCGCTCGAGAATCTCCACCAGACCTGCGCCGAGACCGGCCGGCATTTGAAGCAGGTGAAGGAAGTCGGCGCCGAACTCGGCCTCGGTTTCCTCGGCCTCGGCATGTGGCCCGACAAGACGCGCGCCGAGCTGCCGATCATGCCCAAGGGGCGCTACAAGATCATGCTCGACCATATGCCGCGCGTCGGCAGCCTCGGGCTCGACATGATGCTGCGCACCTGCACGATCCAGACCAACCTCGACTATGCGAGCGAGGCCGACATGGTGCAGAAATTCCGCGTCAGCCTCGCCCTCCAGCCGCTCGCGACCGCGCTCTTCGCCAGCTCGCCCTTCACCGAAGGGCGGCCCAACGGGTTCATGTCGTACCGCAGCCATATCTGGACCGACACCGACCCCGCGCGCACGGGCATGCTGCCCTTCGTGTTCGACGAGGGCTTCGGCTATGAGCGCTATGTCGATTATATGCTCGACGTGCCGATGTATTTCGTCTTTCGCGACGGCAAATATATCGACGCCGCGGGGCAGAGCTTTCGCGACTTCCTGAAGGGCGAACTACCCGCGCTCCCCGGCGAGAAGCCGCGCCTCTCCGACTGGAACGACCATCTGTCGACCGCCTTTCCCGAAGTGCGTTTGAAAAGCTTCCTCGAAATGCGTGGCGCCGACGGCGGTCCGTGGAACCGCATCTGCGCGCTCCCCGCGCTGTGGGTCGGGCTGCTCTACGATCAGGGCGCGCTCGACGCCGCGTGGGATCTGGTCAAGGGCTGGAGCATCGAGGAGCAGCAGAGCCTGCGCGACGCGGTGCCCCGCGACGGACTTTGCGCCCCCGCGCCCGGCGGCGGCACCGTCGGCGATCTCGCGCATCAGGTGCTCGACATTGCGGCGGCGGGGCTCAAGGCGCGCGGCGAGGTCAATTCGATGGGCGACAATGAGGTCGGCTTCCTCGAACCGCTCCGCCGCATCGCCAAAAGCGGCAAATCGCCGGCGCACGACCTGCTCGACCGCTATGAGGGACCGTGGAACCACGACCTTTCGAAAATCTACGACGAGCTGAGCTTCTGACGGCGGGGATAGAAAGCTGGACAAGCCCGCCGCGCTCTGGTGAAGCCGCGGGCATGGCCGAGGTCAAATTGCATCCCGACTGGCTCGCCCGCATCGGCGGCGAGTTCGAGCAGCCCTATATGGCGGCGCTGAAGCAATTTCTGGCGGGCGAGCGCGACAAGGGGAAGGCGATCTTTCCGCGCCCGCGCGACTGGTTCGCGGCGCTCGACGCGACGCCGCCACAGGATGTGCGCGTCGTGATCTTGGGGCAGGACCCTTATCACGGACCGGGGCAGGCGCACGGGCTTTGCTTCTCGGTGCAGCCCGGCGTGCGCACGCCGCCGAGCCTCGTCAACATCTACAAGGAAATGAAGAGCGACCTCGGCATCGCCCCCGCGCCGCACGGCTATTTGAAGCACTGGGCCGAGCAGGGTGTGCTGCTGCTCAACAATTGCCTGACGGTCGAGGCGGGAATGGCCGCGTCGCATCAGGGCAAGGGGTGGGAGAAGTTCACCGACGCCGCGGTCGCCGCGGTCGCGGCCGACCCGGCGCCCAAGGTCTTCATCCTGTGGGGCAGCCATGCGCAGAAGAAGGCGGCGAACGTGCCGGGCCTGGAACCCGACGGCCCGCACCTGATCCTGCGCGCGCCGCACCCCTCGCCGCTATCGGCGCATAACGGCTTTTTCGGGTCGCGGCCGTTCAGCCAGGCGAACGCCTTTCTCGAGGCGAAGGGACGCGGCGCGATCGACTGGCGCCTGCCCGACAATCCCGACGCATGAGCGCCGCCGCATGAGCATATTGGCCGATCCGGCGACGCTGGCGATTCTGGTCGTCGCGGTCGTGCTGCTCGGCATGGCGAAGGGCGGGCTCGCCGGGGTCGGCGCGCTCGCGACTCCGCTGGCGGCACTGGTGCTGCCGCCCGCGACCGCGGCGGCGCTGCTGCTGCCGGTGCTGATCGTGCAGGACGTGATCAGCGTCTGGTCGTTCCGCAAGACGTGGGACGGCTGGATCATCGGCTGGATGCTGCCCGGCGCGGCGCTCGGCATTCTCGCGGGCTGGTATTATGCCGAACGGGTGAACGAGGCGCAGCTGATGGCGGCGCTGGGCGCGATCACGCTCGCCTTCGGGCTTTACCGCCTGTGGGTCGAGCGCGGCGGGCGGATCGTCGCGGCGTCGCGGTCGCCGGGCTGGGTCGGCAGCCTGTTCGGCTTCGCGACCGGACTGACGAGCCAGATCGCGCACGCCGGCGGGCCGCCGTTCCAGATGTGGGTGACGCCGCGCCGCCTGCCGCACCTCGTCTTCATCGGGACGAGTTCGGTGCTCTTCGCGCTGATCAACTGGATGAAGGTGCCCGCGTATCTCGCGCTCGGCGCCTTTCCGCACGAGGTCGTCGTCGCGGCGCTGCTGTTGATGCCGCTCGCGATCGTGTCGACGCTGCTGACGGTGCGCTGGATGAAGCGGATGAACCCCGAACGCTTCTATGTGCTGATCTATGCGCTGATGGTGCTGCTCGGCGCCAAGCTGCTCTGGGACGGGCTTTCGGGATGAGCGCGCCGGTCATCCTCGTCGATGCCGACGCCTGCCCGGTGAAGGACGAAATCTATCGCGTCGCATGGCGGCACGAGGTGCCGGTCAAGGTCGTGAGCAACAGCCGGCTGCGCGTGCCCGAGCATCCGCTGATCGAGCGCATTGTCGTCTCGGACGGCTTCGACGCCGCCGACGACTGGATCGCCGAAGCGGCCGATGCGCAGAGCATCGTGATCACCGCCGACATCTTGCTCGCCGACCGCGCGCTGAAAGCGGGAGCCATGGCGCTCGGCCCGAACGGCAAGCCCTTCACCGCGGCATCGATCGGCCCCGCGATCGCGACGCGCGCGATCATGGCCGACCTGCGTGCGGGAATGGACGGCCGGGTCGGCGGACCGCCGCCCTTTTCGAAGGCCGATCGCTCGCAATTTCTGCAGGCGCTCGATACCGCGTTGGTGCGTTTTAAGCGCCAGCCGTAGTTTCTTTCATTTCTTTTCAGGGCTTTGTGAGGTTTTCTCCGGCGAGTGACGGCGATCACGGCCGGGCGCGACCGCGCGCGGCATAAGCCGGGTCATCGGGAAAGACCCGAGCCCAATTCGACGGCTTTGAACCGATTCTGAAAGGAAATGACGATGACCAAGAAGATGATCGCCCCCGTCCTCGCGCTCGCCATCCTCGCTTCGGCGACCCCCGCGATGGCGCAGTCGGCGCAGCCCGCGCAGGGCGGCATGACGCTGACCTCGAACCCGATCCAGATCCTGATCGGCCTGCTGCTTCCCGCGGTGCAGAAGGTCCGCGAAGCCGCAGCGCGCTAGGCCCGACCGGCCTCCTATCCGGGCCGCCCCACCACGGCGGTCCGGAACCACAGCCCTCCCGCCCCTGCGACCCGGGCGGGAGGGCTGTCTCGTTTCCGGGCGGCGCTAGCCCGCGGTGCCCGCCGCCTGCATCTCGGCGATCAGCCCGTTGTCGATCTCTTTCGCGCGCTGGTAGGCCGGGCGTTCGCGAAGCCCGGCGGCATAGGCCTCGAACGCCGGGCGCGGTGCGATGGTGCCGAACTGCAGCCCCCAGTCGATCTGGCTGCCGACATAGACGTCGGCGGCGCTGAAGCGGTCGCCCGCGACGAAGGCCTTGCCCGCGACCGCGCCTTCGAGCGCGTCGAGCGCCGCGGCGAGCGAGCCGAAGCCCGCCATGCGCTGCTGGTCGGCGTCGGGCTCGAATCCGAAATTTTTGGCGGTGATCGCCTGCTCGACGGGGCCCGCGGTGAAGAACAGCCAGCGATAATAATCGGCGCGGTCGGCCGGGTCGGGGGCGAGGCCCTTTTCGGGGAAGGCGTCGGCGAGATAGGCGCAGATCGCGGCGCATTCGGTGACGGTCTTGCCCTTGTGGACGATCGCCGGAACCTTGCCCATCGGATTCACCTTGAGATATTCGGCGTCCTTCATCGTCGTGCCATAATCGAGGATGCGCGGTTCATAGGGCGCGCCGACCTCTTCGAGCATCCAGCGCGCAATCTGTCCGCGCGACATCGGGTTGGTATAGAAAATCAGGTCTTCGGCCATCGCGCTTCTCCCATTGGATTGATTCGGGCAAGAACATATCAAGAACAAGGTTCGACTGCCAGCAGACTTGTTTTGTCATGCCAGCGGGCTAAGGCAAAGCGATGAGCGACGAACGCATCTGGACCGCCGCCGTGCTGGTGATCGGCGACGAGATTCTCTCGGGCCGCACGCAGGACAAGAATGTATCGCAGATCGCGACCTGGCTCGACGTGCAGGGGATTCGCCTCCGCGAAGTGCGCATCGTTCCCGATGTCGAGGACGAGATCGTCGATGCGCTGAACGCGATCCGCGCGCGCTACGACTATGTCTTCACCACCGGCGGCATCGGCCCGACGCACGACGATATCACCGTCGACGCGGTGGCCAAGGCGCTCGGCGTCGGCGTCATCGTCCATCCAGAGGCGCGCGCGATCCTCGAAGGCTATTACAGCAAGCGCGGCGGCGAGCTGACCGAGGCGCGGCTGCGCATGGCGCGCACCCCCGACGGCGCCGAGCTGATCCCCAACCGCATGTCGGGCGCGCCGGGCATCCGCATCGGCAACCTGTTCGTGATGGCCGGGGTGCCGCACATCACCGCGGGCATGCTCGACGCGCTGACCGGCGAGCTTGAGGGCGGCAAGCCGCTCGTCGCGCATACGATCGGCGCCTGGGCGCCCGAAAGCGAGATCGCCGACCTGCTCCGCCTCGGCGAAAAGGAGCATCCGGGGGTCGCGATCGGCAGCTATCCCTTCTTTCGCGACGGCAAGGTCGGGGCGAATTTCGTCATCCGCTCGGTCGACGGCGTCGCGGTCGCGGCGTGCACCCAGATGCTGGTCGCGGGCTTCGATGCGCTCGGCTATGCGGTGACCGACGGCGGCATCTGATCGATCGGCTGCGCGCGCGGCAGGCGGCGCAGCATGGCAATCGCGAGCAGGCCGAAGACGGCCGCGACGATGAAGGCGGCGCCCGGGAAATGCACCGGCGCCTTGTCGGCGGTGAAATAGGCCATTGTCCCGGTGAGCAGCAGCGGCGCGACGAGTTGCCCCAAGCCCATCGCCATCGCCGAAATACCCTGCACCTCGCCTTGGGTCTCCGCCGTCGCGCGGCGCGACATCATCGCCATCAGCGACGGCTGCACCGGCGCCTGCAGCGCGACGGGGATCAGCAGCAGGAAGGCGCCGATCGTCGAGGTGGTGAAGGCATAGCCGATATAGACCGCGACCGCGACGAGGATGCCGAGCGTCGCCGCGTCGCGCTCGCCGAAGCGTGCGACCGCGGGCCCGACGACGAAGACCTGCCCGAGCGCGATCATCACCCCGACCGCGGCGAGGCTCGCGCCGATCATCCCCGGCGTCCAGCCGAGCTGGGCGATGCAGTAGAAGCTCCACGTCATCGGATAGACGAGGCTCGCGATCTGCCACAGCACGAGCACGCCGGCGACGCCGTCCATCCCCGGCAACGCGCGCATCGTCTTCCACGCGCCGAGCGGATTGGCGCGGCGCCAGTCGAACGTGCGGCGGCGCTCGGGCAGCAGCGTTTCGGGGAAGATGAAGAGGCCATAGAGCATGTTCGCGGCGGCGAGGATCGCCGCGACGACGAACGGAGCACGCGGGCTGATCTCGCCGAGGAAGCCGCCGATCGCGGGCCCGGCGACGAAGCCGACGCCGAACGCCGCGCCGACGAAGCCGAAGTTGCGCGCGCGGTCTTCGGGCGCGGTGATGTCGGCGATCGCCGCCTGCGCCGCCCCGTAGCTGCTACCAAAAATGCCCGACAGCGCGCGCGCGACGAACAGCCAGGGCAGGGTCTCGACGATCGTCAGCAGCGCATAATCGACCGCGAGCCCGCCGAGCGCGAGCAGCAGCACGCGCCGCCGCCCGAACCGGTCGGACAGATTGCCGAGCACGGGTGAGGCGAGAAAGGTCGCGACCGCCATGACGAGGCCGATCCACGCGCCGACCTCGATCGCGTGGGGCAGGTCGATGCGCCCGACCTCCATCACGAGCTGCGGGAGCACCGGCATGATGATGCCGAAGCCGACCGCGTCCATGAAGATCGTCGCGACGATGAACGGGATGGTGCGCGAAGGCGTCACTTGTTCTTTTCCTTTGTCCGAGCCTTTGTCCTATTAAGCGCCACCGAACCCTCCTTGATGCGTTGCCGATAGATGAAACTCGAAATCTCCGCCTCCCTAAATTACCGCCTGTTCGAACCCGTCGACCTGATGCTCCAGATCGAGGCCGCGAACGGCGGCGGCCAGCATGTGGAGGACGCCTCGCTCGACCTCGGCGAGCCCGAATCCATTTCGCGCGTCCCCGCGGCCGACGGCATCTGCGACCCGATCTGGCTGCGCGCCGAGGGCGCGCTCCGCGCCCGATATCGCGCGCGCGTCGCGGTCGACCGCCCCGACATCGACCTCGCGTCACTGGCCGAAGTGCCGCTGCACCGCCTGCCGGTCGAGGCGGTGCCCTATCTCAACGAATCGCGCTATTGCCCGTCGAACAAGTTCCACGCCTTCGTCGACCGCCGCTTCGGCGAGCTCGAAGGCGGCGCAAAGATCGTCCGCATGCGCGACTGGATCGAGAGCCGCTTCACCTATGTCGCGGGCACCAGCAACGTCGATACCGGCGCGCTCGACAGCTTCGTCGAGCGGCGCGGCGTATGCCGCGACTATACGCATGTGATGATCGCGCTCGCCCGCGCCGCGCATATCCCGGCGCGCATGGCGAGCGTTTACGCGCTCGGCGTCGAGCCCATGGACTTCCATGCCGTTGCCGAAGTCTATCTGGATGGCGACTGGCATATGGTCGACGCGACGGGGATGACGAGGCCGTCGGGATGCGCGCGCATCTGCATCGGCCGCGACGCCGCCGACATCGCTTTCCTCACCGCCTATCGCGAGATCCAGCTGGTCGAGCAGTCGGTGAAGGTGGAGCCCTATGAAGAGAAGTAAGCCCGGCCGAGCTTTCGTTGATCGCGAAAGTCTGGAGCGGGTGAAGGGAATCGAACCCTCGTCGTAAGCTTGGGAAGCTTCTGCTCTACCATTGAGCTACACCCGCGCGCCGTTTCCGGCCTTTGCCGCCTTCCGGCGCGGCGGTCAATCCTTCAGCGCGCCGATTCGAGGATCGTCTCCATCGCGACGAAGGTCGAGGTGCTCGCGACGTGCGGCAGGCTCGAAATCTTCTCGCCGAGCACTATGCGATAGCGGCGGATGTCGGGGGTGCGGACCTTGAGCAGATAGTCGAAGCTGCTCGCGATCATATGGCATTCCTCAACCTCGGGAATCCGCCGCACCGCGTTGTTGAATTGCTTGAGCGCTTCCTCGCGCGTGTCCGACAGTTTGACCTCGGTAAAGGCGACATGGTCGAGCCCGACCTTGGCCGGATCGACGATCGCGCGGAAACCGGTGATCAGCCCGCTGTCGACGAGGCGCTTCACCCTCTGCTGGCATGGCGTTTTCGAGAGGCCGACCTGTAGCGCGAGTTCGGTAAAGGTGATCCGTCCGTCGCGGCCCAGAATCGCGAGGATCTTGCGATCGAATTCATCCAGTTCGACTGTCGATAAGCTGTTTTTCATGTGAATCGACTAGGATCAATTCGAAGCTTGGTCAATTCGTATATGAAATGCCGATAAACAAGTCGGATCGACTTGCGGCGATATGATATCAGGGCACCATGACCCAAAGCCCCGACCGCGCCCCCCTCCGCACCTTGGCCCGCCGCAGCGAAGCCGACATCGTCGCCGGTCTGCGGACCACGCTTGCGACCTCCCCGGCGAGCGTCGAGGCGGTAACCCGCCGCGGGCTCGAACTGATCCGCAAGGCGAAGGCCGACGGCGAGCGCGAGACGCTCGTCGCGCAGTTGATGAACCGCTATCGCCTGTCGACCGAGGAAGGCGTCGTGCTGATGTGCCTCGCCGAGGCGCTGCTGCGCGTTCCCGACAGCGCGACCGCCAATGCGCTGATCCGCGACAAGATCGCCGGGCGCCACTGGGCCGAGGGCGATGATGACGACAGCCCGCTGGTGGTTGCGCTGTCGGCGCGCGGCCTGTCGCTCGGCTCGGCGACGTTGATGCTCGATGCGATGGGCAGCAAGGCGAACCCGCTGACGCTCCTGAAGTCGATGATCCGCCGCTCGGGCGAGCCGGTGATCCGCCAGGCGGCGCTCGCCGCGATGAAGCTGCTCGGCCAGCAATTCGTGATGGGCGAGACGATCGACGCCGCGGTCAAGCGCGCCGACAAAGAAAAGAGCGAACTCGCGAGTTTCGACATGCTCGGCGAGGCGGCGCGCACCGCCGAGGATGCGCAGCGCTATTTCGACAGCTATGCCGCAGCGATCCGGCGCATCGGCAAGGGCGCGAAGCCCGGCGATCCGCACGCCAACCACGGCATTTCGATCAAGCTGTCGGCGCTGCACCCGCGCTACGAATATCTGCAGGCGGCGCGTGTCCGTGACGAGCTGATCCCGAATGTCATCGAACTCGCAAAGGCGGCGCGCGCGGTGAACATCCCGCTGATGATCGACGCCGAGGAAAGCGACCGGCTCGAACCGCATATGGATGTGTTCGCGGCGCTGATCGACGCCGGGATCGCCGACGGCTGGACCGGGCTCGGCATCGTTATCCAGGCCTATCAGAAACGCGCGCCGGCGGTGATCGACTGGCTCGCGAACCGCGCGCGGGCACGCGGGGTGAAGCTGTCGATGCGGCTCGTCAAAGGCGCCTATTGGGATACCGAGATCAAGCGCGCGCAGACGCTGGGCCTCGGCGACTTTCCGGTGTTCACCGCGAAGCTCCACACCGACCTCAACTATATGCGGTGCGCGCAGTTGCTGCGCGACTATCAGGATTGCATCTATCCGGCGTTCGCGAGCCACAATGCGATGACGCTCGCCTTCGTCGCCGAGCTGTTCGCAGGCGCCGATTACGAGCTGCAGCGGCTGCACGGCATGGGCGAGGGCGCGCATGATGCGCTCGTCGCGCTGTTTCCGCCGCCGCGTCCGGTGCGCGTCTATGCGCCGGTCGGCACGCACCGCGACCTGCTCGCCTATCTCGTCCGCCGCCTGCTCGAAAATGGCGCGAACTCGAGCTTCGTGCATCAATTCTCCGACCCCGACGTCAGCGCCGAACAGCTCGCGGTCGATCCGCGCAGCGTCGCGAGCCCGGCGGCACCCGTCATCGCGACGGGGCTGGGCCTGTTCGATCCGGTGCGACGCAATTCGCGCGGCTACGACCTTGGCGATCCGGGCGTGCCCGAGGCGCTGGTCGCGGCGATCGGCGCGGCGCGGCGCGCCGATCTGGTCGCGGCACCGATCGTCGGCGGCGTCGCGCGCAAGGGCAAGGCGGAGCCGGTGCGCAATCCCGCAACGGGCGCCGTCGTCGGGCAGGTGATCGAGGCCGATGCGGCGGTTGTCGCCGATGCGGTCGCCGCGGCGCGCGCGGCGCACGACAATTGGAGCCTCGCTGGCGGCGCCTTCCGTGCCGAGCGGCTCGAACGCGCCGCCGATCTGCTCGAGGAGCATGACGCGCTCTTCCTCGGCCTCGCGATCGACGAGGCGGGCAAGACGCTCGTCGACGCGGTCGCCGAGGTGCGCGAGGCGGTCGATTTCCTCCGCTATTACGCCGCGCAGGCGCGCGCCGACTTTACCTATCCGGTCGCGCTTCCCGGCCCGACGGGCGAGCGCAACGAGCTGATGCTCGAGGGCAAGGGCGTGTTCGTTTGCATCAGCCCGTGGAACTTCCCGCTCGCGATCTTTTTGGGGCAGGTGTCGGCGGCGCTCGCCGCGGGCAATGCGGTGCTCGCCAAGCCCGCCGAACAGACGCCGCTGATCGCGCACGCCGCGATCGAACTGCTGCTCGAAGCGGGCATCCCGGGCGATGTGCTCTATTACCTCCCGGGCCGCGGCGAGACGGTTGGCGCAGCGCTGACGAGCCACGACGATATCATCGGCGTCGCCTTCACCGGATCGACCGAAGTGGCGCGGATGATCAACCGCAGCCTCGCGGGGCGCGACGGCCCGATCGCGACGCTTATCGCCGAAACCGGCGGCGCGAACGCGATGATCGTCGATTCGACCGCGCTGCCCGAACAGGTCGCGCGCGACGCGGTCGCTTCGGCTTTCCAGTCGGCGGGGCAGCGCTGCTCGGCGCTGCGCCTGCTCTGCGTGCAGGAAGATGTCGCCGAGACGATGATCGAGATGGTCGCGGGCGCGATGGCCGAACTCAATGTCGGCGATCCCGCGATCCTCGCGACCGACGTTGGCCCGATCATCGACGAAGAGGCACGGGCGAATATCGCCGCCTATGTCGCTGAAGCGCGCGCCGCGGGCCGCGTGATTGCCGAGGCCGGGCGGACGAACCTGCCCGCGGACGGCCATTTCGTGCCGCCCGTCCTGATCCGCCTCGACCATGTCACCGATCTGAAGCGCGAGATTTTCGGTCCGGTGCTGCATGTCGCGACGTGGAAGGGCGGCGAACTCGATGCGCTGATCGATGCGATCAACGCCTCGGGCTATGGGCTGACCTTGGGCGTCCACACGCGCATCGACGGCGTCGCGGCGCATATCGCGGCGCGCGCGGCGGTCGGCAACGTCTATGTCAACCGCAACCAGATCGGCGCGATTGTCGGCTCGCAGCCCTTCGGCGGGCGCGGCCTGTCGGGGACAGGGCCCAAGGCGGGCGGTCCGCACTATCTGCACCGCTTCGCCGAGGAAAAGTCGATCTCGACCGACATCACCGCGGCGGGCGGTAATGCGGCGCTGATGGCGGGGTAAATCGCGGACGCGCGTCGGGCGTCCGCTGAAACCACGAGGCCCGATACAGAGTGGACGACTGTCCCGGGCAATACGTCCGAAAGCGTCTCGCGGCAGAATGCCGCGGCGACCCTATGTTCTGGTTGCCCCCCGCAGCGGCGCCCAGATTAACCGTTTCCGGGTGGCGCGCCAACGGAAATTTATGCGCCGGGCACGCCGAGAAGCTGCGCCTGCGCCTTAAGCCGTCCCGCTGCGCCCGGGTTGGCGGCGATGCCGTCCTTCAACGCCTGCGCCGCCTTCGCCGTTTCGCCCAGCGTCATGCGGCTGCGCATCAGCATGATCCAGCGGTCGACGTCGGCCGGATTGGCCTTCAGCTTGGCTTCGAGGCCGCTCACCATGCCCTCGATCATCGCGTCCTGCTGCCCCTTGGGGAGCTGCGACGCGGCTTCCATGTCGGCGCGGCTCGGCCCCGGAATCGCGCGCGCGGCGACGGGCATTTCGTCGGGCGTCAGCGCGCGCGGCTGCGTGGCGGCAAGCCGCCCGGCGACGTCGATTTTGTGGATCTGCCCTACCTGTTCGATCGTGCGGCGCAGGTCCGCTTCCCACGGCGCGCCCTGCGGTGTGTCGGCGAGCAGCGCGAACCAGTCCTCGATCGCGCCCTTATGGTCGCCGCCGATGTCCTTCTTGACCGCGAGGAAATAGCGCGCGCGCGGGTCCTTCGCGTCGAGCGCGATCGCCTTGTCGAAAGCCTGTGAAGCGGCGGCGGGCATCGGGTCGCTGTCGCTCGCCATCACCCGCGCTTCGCCGAGCGCCGACCAGAGTCCCGCCGATTCGGGCGAAAGCGCGACGGCTTTTTCATATGCCGCGATCGCCCCCGCGAAATCGCCGAGGTCGAATTTTGCGGCGCCGAGCGCCGTCCACGCGTCTGCGCTGTCCGGTTCGCGCTGCGTCCGGGCTTCGAGCCCGGCGAGCTGATCGGACGGCGCGGCGGCACTTTCACTGGCGGGACCCGTCGCGGACGGCGCGGAATCGCGCCAGATCGCATAGCCGACCGCCGCCGCGAGCAGCACGAAGGCGGCGATCAATATCGCGCGATTGGTCCGCGTCATGCCGCCGGTCGTGCCCCCCGTCACGTCTGGCGCCATCTTGTTGCTCTCGCTCATTTTTGCCCCTCATTTTACGCGGCACGAAAAATATCGGCTGTGCGCTCCGTCATATTGCCTTTGCTTGGCGATGGTGTAGCCTTTGGCATACAAGGTCGGTCAACGATAAAATCGTCAGGGGTCGCACCGGCTTTCCCAGTCAACAGGGGAGGGGTGCATGGCAGTTTCGGATCACGTCGATTTTGCGACGTTCATGGAAGGCGTGAAGCGGCGCAATCCGGGGCAACCCGAGTTCGTGCAGGCGGTGCAGGAAGTGTCGGAGGACATTTTCGACTTCATCGCCGACAAGGAAGAATATCACGCGCAGCAAATCCTGCGGCGTATCGCCGAACCCGACCGGGTGGTGTCTTTCCGCGTGTGCTGGGAGGACGACAATGGCAACATCCGCGTCCAGCGCGGCTGGCGTGTCCAGAACAACAACGCGATCGGCCCCTACAAGGGCGGGATCCGTTTCCACCCGAGCGTCACCGAAAGCGTGCTCAAATTCCTCGCGTTCGAACAGACGTTCAAGAACGCGCTGACCGGCCTCCCCATGGGTGGCGGCAAGGGCGGGTCGAACTTCAACCCCAAGGGCAAGAGCGTGCGCGAGATCATGCGCTTCTGTCAAAGCTTCATGACCGAGCTTTATCGTCACATCGGCGCGGACATCGACGTGCCCGCGGGCGACATCGGCGTCGGCGGGCGCGAGATCGGCTTCATGTTCGGCCAGTACAAGCGCATCACCAACGAATTCACCGGGGTGCTCACCGGCAAGGGGCTCGAATGGGGCGGCTCGCTGATCCGCACCGAGGCAACCGGTTATGGCGCGGTCTATTTCCTCGCCAACATGCTCGCCGCGAAGGGGCAGGATCTGGTCGGCAAGAGCGCGGTGATTTCGGGGTCGGGCAATGTCGCGACGCACGCCGCCGAAAAGGTCGTGCAACTCGGCGGCAAGGTGCTGACGCTGTCCGATTCGGGCGGTTTCATCCACGATCCCGACGGCATCACGCAGGACAAGATCGACTGGGTGAAGGCGCACAAGACGCATCGCCGCGGGCGGATCGAGGAATATTGCGAAGAGTTCAAGACCGCGACCTTCACCCCCGGCAAGACGCCGTGGGGCGTGAAGTGCGACGTCGCCTTACCCTGCGCAACGCAGAACGAACTGCTCGGCGAGGATGCCAAGACGCTGGTCAAGAACGGCTGCATCGCGGTCAGCGAGGGCGCCAACATGCCGACCAATCTCGACGGTGTGCACGTCTTCAAGGATGCGAAGATCATGTTCGCGCCGGGCAAGGCCGCCAATGCCGGCGGCGTCGCGGTGTCGGGCCTCGAAATGAGCCAGAACAGCGGCCGGCGTGCGTGGAGCGAGGGCGAACTCCAGCAGATGCTCAAGGACATCATGGACGGTATCCACAAGAATTGCCTGACCTATGGTGATCAGGGCAATGGCTATATCGACTATGTGAAAGGTGCTAATATCGCGGGATTCAAGAAGGTTGCCGACGCGATGCTGGCTTTCGGGGTGGTGTAAATCGATCCAGGGCGTAATAAGCGCCGGGTTGGGCAAAAGGGGTACTGCGGATGACGGCGCACGCTGGGAAGGAGCGCGGCGATCGGCCTTGGACGGCATTTGCCGTCCTCGTCGCCATGCTGTGCGCGCTCGCCATTGCGGCGTTCGTCTTTGCGCCGCCCGCGCGCTCGCAGGGCGAAAGCGGCGCGCGCTACACCGGCGTCGCCTCGTGCGCGGGGTCGACCTGCCACGGCCGGATGGAGGGCGACGGCACAATCGTCCGCCAGGACGAGCTGATGAAATGGCAGGAGCCCTCGACCCCCGGCGGTGCGCACAGCCGCGCCTGGGCGGTGCTCAATAACAATCGCAGCCAGTTCATCGCGCGCAATCTCGGCATCGGCGACCCCGCCAAGGCGCAGATGTGCCTCGGCTGCCACAGCACCGCGGGCACCGCGCGCGCGGTACCCGCCGAGGATGGTGTCGGCTGCGAATCGTGTCACGGCCCCGCGGGCGGCTGGCTCGCGAGCCATTATGCCGGGGTCGGCACCAACGCCGATCCCGACCGAGAAATGCGCGACAAGCATCTCGCCAACCTGTCGGCGGGGCTCAAGAAGCTCGAGGACCCCGTGGTCCGTGCGGGCGTCTGCGTCGACTGCCATTTCGGTTCGGCGGCCGACGGCCAGTTCGTCACCCACCGGATCATGGCGGCGGGGCATCCGCGCATTTCGTTCGAACTCGACCTGTTCTCCTCGCTGCAAGCGCATCATCAGGAGGACGCCGACTATGGCTGGCGCAAGTTCGGCGCGCCGGGCCGCCGCACCGATCATGTCCAGATGTGGGCGGTGGGACAGGCGACCGCGATCGAGCGCAGCCTCGCGCTGTTCCAGACGCGGCGCGGGACCGAGGGGATCTTTCCCGAATTTTATTTCCTCGACTGCCACAGCTGCCACCGCCGCATTTTCGATCAGGCGAAGCCGGTGCGGACGGGGCTCGACAACGTCGGGCGGAACCTGCCCGAAGGCATGCCGCCCTATAATGACGAGAATCTAATCATGCTCGCCGCCGCGGCGCGCATGGCCTCGCCCGCGCTCGCCGACCAGCTTGCGGCGCGCACCGCGGCGTTCCACAAGGCGATGGCGAGCGACCGGGCGAGCGCGGTGCAAGCCGCGGCGCAGCTGTCGCAGACGGTCGCGGCGCTGAAATCGGCCTTCGCCTCGCGCAATTTCTCGGGCGCCGACGCCTTCGCGATGGTCGATGCGATTTCGGCGAAGACGATCAGCGACCGCTACACCGACTATTCGGGATCGCAGCAGGCGGTGATGGGGGTTGACACCCTGCTCAACGCGATGGTGTCGTCGGGCCGCATCACGGTGGGCGCAGCGGCGGGAATCCGCGGTGACATCGACCGCGCCTATGCGGCGGTGAAGGACCCCAACGCCTATAAGCCGTCCGAATTCCAGACCTCGTTCGGCAGCGCGGTGCGCGCGATCGGGGCGCTGCGGTAAGATCATGCGAAGCAAGACCTCTCTTTTCCGTTCGGCCGCCTTTGCCGCGACGGGCGCGCTGCTGCTCACCGCTTGCGGCGGCGGCGGCGGCGGAACGCCGACCCCGACTCCCGCCCCCACACCGACACCGACCCCGACGCCGACGGGCGGGCTCTACACCCCGCCCGCCGCCGCGGCGCTGACCACCGCCGACGTCGAACGCGTGCTCGCGCAGGCGATCGCTGAGGCGCAGGCGCGCGGCCTGCCGTCGGTGATCGCGGTGACCGATCGCCTCGGCAATGTGCTCGGCGTCTTTCGCATGAACGGCGCGCGCGCCACCGCGACGACCTCGCCCGCGCCCAATGGCGACAATATCGACGCGCAGAACGTCACCTTCCCCGCCGAGGGGGGCGCGATCGCCAAGGCGGTGACCGGCGCTTACCTCTCGAGTGGCGGCAATGCCTTTTCGACGCGCACCGCGAGCCAGATCGTCCAGGAGCATTTCCCGCCCGCGCCGACGACCGCCGGGCTCGAAAGCGGGCCCCTGTTCGGCGTGCAGTTCAGCCAGCTGCCGTGCAGCGACCTCGCGGCGCGCTTCGGCGCGGCGGGTGCGGCGGCGCTGATCGGGCCCAAACGCTCGCCGCTCGGCCTCGCCGCCGATCCGGGCGGGCTGCCGCTCTACAAGAATGGCGTGCTCGTCGGCGGCATCGGGGTGATGGGCGACGGCGTCTATGGCAGCGATCCCAATATCCTCGATATCGACAATGATCCCGAGGAGTATATCGCGCTCGCGGGGACGCGTGGCTTCGAGGCGCCGGGCACGATCACCGCCGACAAGATTGCCGTCGACGGCACGACCCTGCGCTTCTCCGACGCGACCTTTGCCGGATTGATGACGAGCGGCGGCGCGAGCTTCGCGAGCCTCAACGGCACTGCGGGCAATCTTGTCGCGGTGATCGGCTATGCCAATGCCGCGATCACCGCGGGGATCGCCTATGGTACCGAGGCGTCGGGTATTCGCGCGTCGACCGCGGCCGAATTTTCGAACCGCGACGCCTTTGTGCTCACCGACGGCAGCGGCGCGAACCGCTACCCGATCCGCGCCGGCACCGACGGCGCGAGCAACAGCGCGCCGCTGACCGCCGCCGAGACGCGCGCTGTGCTCGAAGAGGCGTTCGCGGTGATGAGCCGCGCGCGCGCGCAGATCCGCCGCCCGCTCGACAGCCGCGCGCAGGTGACGATCAGCATCGTCGACACGCACGGCGCGGTGCTCGGCATCGTGCGCTCGCCCGACGCGCCGATTTTCGGCACCGATGTCAGCCTGCAGAAGGCGCGCACCGCCGCCTTCTTCTCGGGTGCGCAGGCGGGGGCTGAACTGAACGCCAACGCCAGCGCCGACGTGCGCCAATTCGTCGCCGCGACGCGGACATTCCTGAGCGATCCGGCGGCGCTCACCGGCACGATCGCCTTCGCCGACCGTTCGGGGGGCAATTTGTCGCGGCCCTATTTCCCCGATGGCGAGGTCGGGCGGCCGCACGGTCCGCTGTCGCGCCCGATCGCACAGTTCAATCCTTTCTCGACCGGGCTGCAATCGGCGCTGATCATCGGCAATCTGGGGCAGCATCTCGGCTTTGTGTCGGGCGCGAGTCCGACCGACACGCCGGCGCGCTGCACCACCTTGCCCGACGTCGCGCCGGGGCGGAACCGGCTGCAGAACGGCATCCAGATCTTCCCCGGATCGGTGCCCATCTATCGCGGCAACAGCCTTGTCGGCGCGATCGGCGTGTCGGGCGACGGCATCGACCAGGACGACATGATCAGCTTTCTGGGGACGCACAACGGCGGCGCGCGCGTCGGCGGCATCGGCAATGCGCCGAAAGCGATCCGTGCCGACACGATCGTCGTGGGCGTCGGCGCCGGTGTGCGCCTGCGTTATATCAGTTGCCCCTTCGCCCCCTTCCTCGACACCGCGCAGCAGAATGTCTGCGAGGGGCTATAGGTGATGATGACGGGGGGCAGCCTTTGGCCGATCATCGCGACGCTCGCGGCGCAGGGTGCGCCGGGCGGCGATGTTGCGCCGCCGCCGCCCGCGCCCGAAGAGCCGCCGGTCGCGGAAGACGCCGCACCCGCCGAGCAGCCCGCCGAAGAGCTGATCCCGCCGCCGCCGCCGGTCGACTGGCAGGAAGTGATCAAGGACGACCCGGTCACCCGGATCATCGAGGGTCGCCGCCGTCCCGGCTATCGTCCCGACCTTCCCGATGCGCTGAGCCAGGACAATGTCGGCGCGCTGCGCCCGCCGCCGCCACAGGCCTTTCCCGGGATGGAGGATCAACTGCCGATCCCCGACCGCTGGCGCCTGATCGAGACGTTGGGCGTGGTCAAGGAACGCTGGTTCGATCCCTATAATCAGAATACCTACAAGGGCGACCGGCCGATCGACCGCAGCAAGGTCAAATGGCTGCCGATCAAGGGCGATGACTGGTTCATCGTCGCCAATGCCGTGTCCGACACCGTGTTCGAACCGCGCACCTTTCCCATCCCCGTCGGCGTCCAGACGACCGAGCGGCCGGGCAGCCTCGACGTGTTCGGCAAGGACCGCAGCTTCGTCTTCGCGCAGACCTTCATCGCGGGCGCGGCGCTGATCAAGGGATCGACCGCCTTCAAGCCGCCCGACATCGAATATCGCGTCACGCTCGCGTATCAGGCCAACTATGTCGACGTGCCCGAACGGCGCGTGCTCGACGTGCGCCCGTCGAAGGCGAGCCACCGTTACGACAGCTTCCTGGGGGTGCAGGAACTCTTCGTCGACAAGCATCTCGGCAACACGTCCGACCGCTATGACTTCTATTCGGTTCGCCTCGGCATCCAGCCGTTCCAGAGCGATTTTCGCGGCTTCCTGTTCAACGACAGCCAGCTCGGTATCCGCTTGTTCGGCAATCGCGACAACAACCGCTTCCAGTATAATCTCGCCGCCTTCTGGCGGCTGGAGAAGGACACGAACAGCGGTCTCAACGACATCACCCAGACGCCGCGCAGTGACTTTGTCTTCACCGGCAACCTTTATCGTCAGGACTTTCCGGTCGTCGGGCTGACCAGCCAGATCAGCGTGACCTACAATATGAACCGCGAAAAGAACGACGTGCAGATCGACCACAATGGTTTCCCGGTGCGGCCGGCGCTGCTCGGCGATCTGCGCGGGCGCGAATATGACGTCGTCTATCTGGGTTACAGCGCCGACGGGCGCATCGGGCGGATCAACCTGACCGCGAGTTTCTATGCTGCGCTGGGCGAGGATCGGAACAGTTTCTTCACGAGCAAGCCCGCCGAAATCCGCGCGGGCTTCGGCGCGGTCGAACTCAGCTATGATTACGACTGGATGCGTTTCCGCCTGTCGGGCCTCTACGCGACCGGCGACGGCGATCCCTATAACAGGACCGAAGGCGGGTTCGACGCGATCTTCGAAAACCCGATCTTCGGCGGTGCCGATACCAGCTACTGGATCCGCCAGACGATCCCTTTCGCGGGCGGCGGGCGCGTCATCGCGATCAACGGCCGCAACGGCATATTGAATTCGCTGCGCTCGTCGAAGGAAGAAGGACAGTCGAACTTCAACAACCCCGGCACCGTCTTCGTCGGCGCGGGCGCCGATTTCGACCTGACGCCCGAGTTTCGCGTCAGCACCAATTTCAACCATCTGTGGTTCGAAAATACGTCGAGCCTGCAGGCGCTGCGCATGGAGGGGTCGATCCCCAAGGATATCGGCTTCGACCTGTCGGTGGCGACGATCTGGCGGCCCAAGGCGACGCAGAATATCGTCGGGCGCCTCAGTGCCGCGGTGCTGCTGCCCGGCAAGGGCTTCAAAGATTTGTTCGACAACAAGCAGAAAAATGACGCTTACGTCTCCATCCTCGCCAATGTGATCCTGAGCTTTTAGATGTTGATGCGCAAACTCTTCGCCCTCATCGCCTTCGTGACGCTGTGCGCCGCCTTTGGCGCGAGCGCTGGCCGCGCGGCCGAGGAGGAAAAGCCGCTCAAGATCGAATATCGCTTCACCCCGCCCGCGCCGCGCGAACAGGGCGATGCCGAGGTCGCGGCGAAATCGAACGGCTGCTACTCGTGCCACACGCGCACCGACCAGCCGTCGATGCACGCGACGCCCGCCGTCAAGCTTGGCTGCACCGACTGCCACGGCGGCGATGCGACCTCGCCCGCCGCCTTCGGCAAGCCCGAGCTCGGTTATAAAAATCCCTATAATATCGCCGCGATGAAGGTCGCGCACCCGCAGCCGACCTTGCCCGGCGCGTGGCACGACAGCTCGGCGAACCCCGAACGCAGCTATACCTTGCTCAACAAGGAGGCGCCCGAATTCATCCGCTTCGTCAATCCGAGCGACTATCGCGTCGCGCGCGAAGCGTGCGGCGCGTGCCATCTGGAGATCATCGAGGCGACCGAGCGGTCGCAAATGTCGACGGCGGCGATGTTCTGGGCGGGCGCTGCCTACAATAACGGCATCGTGCCGTTCAAGACGTCGATCTTCGGCGAAGCCTATACGCGCGAGGGGGACCCGGCGTGCGTCCTGTCGCCGTCGTCGCGGCTGACCGCCGAGCAATATAAGGAAGCCTGCAAGCCGTCGTTCGGCTTCGACAAGATTTTGACCGACGCCGAAGCGAAGCGCGGCGCGCTCGCCAAAATCTATCCGCTGCCGCGCTGGAACGTGATGCCGCCGAGCGACGTTTTCCGCGTGTTCGAACGCGGCGGCCGCAACATCAACACGCAGTTTCCGGAAATCGGCCTGCCCAATCCGACCGGTAGCATCCAGCGGCTCGAGGAACCCGGGCGCCCCGACCTCAAACAGTCGAACCGCGGGCCCGGCACCGGGCTGCGCATCGCGATCGCGGTGCTCAACCTGCACAAGACGCGCCTCAACGATCCCTATATGTGGTTCATGGGGACCAACGACCAGCCCGGCGACTATCGCCATTCGGGCTGTTCGGGCTGTCACGTCGTCTATGCCAACGACCGCGAGCCGCGTCACAGCCTGACCTATGCGAAGTTCGGCCGTGACGGCGAGACCGCGACGATTGATCCGACGATCGCCGGCAAGCTGGCGGTCGCCGGCGGCAATGCGCATGGGGGCCACGACGATGCGTCGGCTGGCGCGCCCGCCGACGGGCACGGCGGCGGTCATGGCTCGCTGATCGACCCGACCCGTTCGCACACGCAGGACAACCCGCGGCGCAAGGAGGCGGGGCATCCGATCAGCCATGCCTTCACTCGCGCGATTCCGACTTCGCAGTGCATGACCTGCCACATGCATCAGCCGAACATCTTCCTGAACTCCTACCTCGGCTACACGATGTGGGACTATGAATCGGACGCGCCGCAGATGTGGCCAGGGCCCGAAAACACCGCGCCGCGCCCGCCGGGGATGAGCGACGAGGAATATCGGAAGAAATATAAGCAACAGCGCTATCCGACCGCCGCCGAGGTGCATCAGGTGCTCGAACGCAATCCCGAGGGCGCGGGGCCGCGCGGGCTGTGGGCCGATGTCGAATTCCTGCGCGACGTCTATGACGTCAACGATACAAACAAGGATACGCAGTTCGCCGACTATCATGGGCATGGCTGGAATTTCCGGGGCGTCTTCAAGCGCGACCGGAACGGAAACCTGCTGACCGCCGACGGCAATATGGCGACCTGGGGCACCGACACCGCGAACATCGTCGACCCGAAGGATCCCGAGAAATGGCGCAAGGATTGCAGCCATTACAGCGATGCCAAGGAGCGCGATCTCTGTCTGGCGAGCGCCGATCCCGAAAAGCCCGGGGTCGAGGGCAAGTTCGTGCCGCCCGGCCTCAACCCCGGCAAGACGGTGCATATGATGGACATCCACGCCGAAAAGGGGATGCAGTGCGCTGATTGCCACTTCGCGCAGGACAGCCACGGCAACGGCTATATCCAGGGCGAAGTCGCCAATGCGATCGAGATCAGCTGCAAGGACTGCCATGGCACCGCCGACGCCTTCCCCAACCTTTTGACCTCGAACGTCGCGGCGCGGCCGCAGGGCACCAACCTTGCGCTGCTGCGCAACCCCGATGGGCGCCGGCGCTTCGAATTCCAGTATAATGACGATGCCGAGGTGATCGGCCTGATCCAGCGTTCGATCGTCGATCCGAAGCTCGAATGGCGGGTCAGCCTCGTCAAGCAGGCGGTGACGCCGGGGCCGCATTTCAACGCCAAGGCGGCGCGCGCCAAGCTGATGGCGCGCAGCGGTTCGGAAGACGGCAAATTCGAATGGGGGCCGGGCGTCGCCAAGGAAGACCGCGCGCACGGCGACGACAGGATGACCTGCTTCACCTGTCACCTCAGCTGGACGACGAGCTGCGGTGGCTGCCACTTGCCGATCGAAGCGAATTGGAAGACCAAGTCGCACCATTTCGAGGGCGAGGAGACGCGCAACTTCGCGACCTACAACCCGCAGGTCGCGCGCGACGAGATGTTCCAGCTCGGCCGGCACCAGCTCACCAAGCCCGGCGAACCCGGTCCCGATGGCGAGGTGCGCGGCATCATCACCCCGGTCCGCTCGACCTCGGCGCTGGTCCTGTCGTCGACCAACATCAACCGTGAGCGCATCTATGTGCAGCAGCCGCCGATCTCGGCGGCGGGTTATTCGAGCCAGGCCTTTGCGCCGCATTTCCCGCACACGGTGCGCCGGGCGGAGACCAAGCAGTGCAGCGACTGCCACTTGTCGGCCGCCGATGACAACAACGCCATCATGTCGCAGCTGCTGCTGCTCGGGACCAATTTCGTCAATTTCGTCGGCCTCAACGTCTGGTCGGGGATGGAGGACGGTTTTCAGGCGACGCGCGTCACCGAATGGGACGAGCCGCAGGCGGTGATCGGCAGCTATCTCCACCGCTATTCCTACCCCGATTATTGGAAGCTGCACGTCGATCAGAATGGGCGCGAGCTCAAGAACTGGGTGCGCGGCAAGATCTTCGACAAGAAGGGTTCGGGCGAAACCCACGCGCTCGAGGAATTCGCCAATATCGTTCAGGACACCAGCGGCCGGGTGAACTGCCTCCAGCAGCGCGGCGAATATATGTTCGTGGCCGAAGGCAAGGGCGGCTTCCGCGTCTATGACGTCGCCTCGATCGGCAACAAGGGTTTCTCCGAACGCATCGTCCGCGCGCCCTTCTCGCCGATGGGGCACGACACGCATGTGAAGACGACGAACGCGACCTGCATGGCGCTCGCGACGACGCAGCCGATCAGCGTGTCGCGCAACGAGGCGATCGTGAAGAATTTCCCCGAGAACCACGAACAGGTGATGCACGACATCTATCGTTATGCGGTGATCACCGACAGCGTCGAAGGCCTGATCCTCGTCGATATCGACACGCTCGCCGACGGCGAGTTCCGCAACAACAAGCTGAAGCGCGCGCTGACGTGGAACGAGGGGAATGTGCTCGCGGGCGCGCGGCACATCACGCTCGCGGGCAACATTGCCTATGTGACCACCGACGCCGGGCTTGTGGTGCTCGATCTGACGGTGCCGCTCGAGCCAAAGGTGACGGCGCAATTGCCGCTCCGCGACGCACGCGCGAGCGCGATGCAGTTTCGCTATCTCTGGGTCACCGATGCCGAGGGGGTGAAGCTGTTCGACGTCACCGATCTGGCGCAGCCGGTCGCGGTGCCCGCGGGCACCGTGCGGCTCGCCAATGCGCGCAAAATCTATCTCGCGCGCACCTATATGTATGTCGCGGCAAAGGCCGACGGGCTCGTGATCGTCGATGTGACGCGCCCCGCGGCGCCGATCGTCTGGCCGGGGCTGACCTTCGGCGGCACGATGACCGATGCCGAGGATGTGATCGTCGCGTCGACCAACGCGTCGCTCTTCGGTTACGTCGCCGACGGGCGAGGCGGGATTAAGGTGCTCCAACTCACGAGCCCCGACAATCCGGGGCTCTACGGCTTCTCGCCCAAGCCGACGCCCGAACTCATCGCCTGGGCAAAGACACCGTCGCCGGCGCTCGCGCTGTCGAAGGGGCTCGATCGCGATCGCGCGGTCGATGAGACGGGCGGGCAGATGGCGGTGTTCGGCCGCATCGGCTCGCGTCCGTTCACGCGCGGCGAGATGGAGAAGCTGTTCCTCAACAGCAAAGGGGCGGTCTATAAGGTCCGCGACGAGGTCGACGAGAGCGCGTGGCGACCGCCGCTATTATACGCGGATTGAATGGCGCGGCCTAAAGCCGCTCCGCCTGGACCACGCTGTCCGACGCGCGCAGCGCCGACAGGATGCGCATCACATGCTGGACGTCGCGCACCTCGACGACGACGTCATAGGTGTGGAAGCCGCCCTCGCGGTTCGACAGCCGCAAATTGGTGATGTTCGCCATATTGGCCGCAAGAATCCCCGACATTTCGGCGAGCGTCCCGGGCTCGTTGAGGATCACGATGCAGAGCCGCGCGTTGCCGCCCTCGCTGTCCTCCTGCCAGCGGAGGTCGATCCAGTCGGCGTCGATGCCGTCGGCGAGGCTCGGGCAGTCGATGACATGGACCTCGATTCCTTCGCCCGGGCGCGACAGGCCGACGATGCGGTCGCCCGGCACCGGGTGGCAGCAGTCGGCGAGCTGAAAGGCGACGCCGGGGGTGAGTCCCGCGATCGACACCGCCGCGCCCTGTACGAGCTTGCCGGGCTTGGTCTTCATTTCGGCGGTGATGCCGGGGACGAGCGCCTCGAGCACCGCATTGTCGGTGAGCCGCTGCTTGGCGATCGCGACATAGAGCGCGCTATCGTCGTCGAGCTTCAAGCGCTCACGTGCCGCAGCGCGGGCCTTGTCGCCGACCTTGTTGGGCAGCCGCGCGACCATCTCGTCATACATCGTGCGGCCCAATGCGGCGAGTTCGACCTTCTCCTTCGAGCGGACATGGCGGCGGATCGCCGCGCGCGCCTTGCCGGTGACCGCGAAGCCGAGCCAGGCGGGCTGCGGCGTCTGCTTGTCCGACGACAGGATTTCGACGGTGTCGCCGTTCGAAAGCTGGGTGCGCAGCGGGACGAGCCGCCCGTTGACCTTGGCGCCCACGGTGCGGTCGCCGAGCCCGGTGTGGACGGCATAGGCAAAATCGACCGGGGTCGCGCCCTTGGGAAGCTGGTGCAGGCTGCCCTTCGGGGTGAAGGCGAAGATGCGGTCCTGATACATCGCGATGCGCGTGTTTTCGAGGAACTCCTCGGGATCGTGCGTCTGCTCGAGGATTTCGATCAGGTCGCGAATCCACCCGGCCTGGCCGTCGGGGGTGCTGCCGCCCTGCTTGTACGCCCAGTGCGCGGCGAGCCCGAATTCGGACTGCTGGTGCATGCCGAGGCTGCGGAGCTGGATCTCGATCCGCATATTCTGCTGATGCATGATCGTCGTGTGCAGCGACTTGTAGCCGTTGCGCTTCGGGGTCGAGATATAATCCTTGAAGCGCCCGGGGACCATTTTCCACTTGCGGTGGATCAGGCCCAGCGCGGCATAGCAGTCGGCGTCGGTCGGGGTGACGATGCGAAAGGCGATGATGTCGGTCACCTGCTCGAAGCTGACGTGGCGTTCCTGCATCTTGCGCCAGATCGAATAGGGATGCTTCTCGCGTCCCGACACCTCGGCCTCGATCCCCGCGCCGGCGAGCAGTTCCTTGAACTCGCGGGTGATCGCGGCGACCTTGTCCTTGCCCCCCGCGGTCAGCTTGGCGAGGCGGCTGGTGATCGTCGCATAGGCCTCGGGCTCGAGCTCGCGAAAGGCGAGCAGCTGCATCTCCCGCATATATTCATACATGCCGATCCGCTCGGCGAGCGGCGCATAGATGTCCATCGTCTCCTTGGCGATGCGGCGGCGCTTTTCGGGATTCTTGATGAAATGCAGCGTGCGCATATTGTGCAGCCGGTCGGCGAGCTTGACGAGCAGCACGCGGATGTCGTCCGACATGGCGAGCAGGAATTTGCGCAGATTTTCGGCGGCGCGTTCATTTTCGGTCTGCGCCTCGATCTTCGAAAGCTTTGTCACCCCATCGACGAGCCGGCCGACGTCGGGGCCGAACAGTCGCTCGATCTCCTCGGGGGTCGTCAGCGTATCCTCGAGCGTATCGTGGAGCAGCGCGGTGACGATCGTCTCGCTGTCGAGGTGGAGATCGGTCAGGATGCCCGCGACCTCGACCGGATGGCTGAAATAGGGGTCGCCCGACGCGCGTTTCTGGCTGCCGTGCTTCTGCACGGTGAACACATAAGCGCGGTTGAGCAGCGCCTCGTCGACGTCGGGATCATAAGCGCGCACGCGCTCGACAAGTTCATATTGCCTCAGCATCGTGTCCAATGTCGTTCATGTCGGGGCAATTGCAATGCGAAATTTGTGTGCGCGGCGCCGAAGTCGTTAGCAACTTTGGTAAAGCCCGTTGGAAGCATCGTTCGTCGCGGGTAGGACGATGGGCGAGATGGGGACCCAAACTCTCGATTCGACCGCGCCGCCGCGGGTGTCGATCGTGATGCCCGTGCACAATGGTGCGCGCTGGCTCGCCGAGGCGATCGAGTCGGTGCTGGCGCAGGATTTCCGCGATTTCGAACTGATCCTGGTCGACGATGCTTCGCGTGACGTCTCGCCGGCGATCATGGCGGAAGCTGCGGTGCGCGACCCGCGCGTGCGACTGTTGCGGCTCGATAGGAATGTCGGCCTGCCCGCGGCGCTCAATCACGGCTTTGCCGCGGCGCGCGGCGAACTGCACAGCTGGACCTCCGACGACAATCTGCTCCGGCCTCAAATGCTGGCCCGCCTCGTCGCCGAGCTCGACGCACAGCCTGGTGCCGATATCGTCCATGCCGATTACACCTTGATCGACGATGCGGGCAGGGAAATCGGGCATTCGCGCGTCGGCCCGGTCGACCGGTTGCTCCACGGCAACAATGTTGGCGCCTGTTTCCTCTATCGCGCGCGCGTGACCGCGGCGCTCGGCGGCTATGACACCGCGCTGTTCGGCGTCGAGGATTATGACTTCTGGCTTCGCGCGGCGCGGCACTTCACCTTCTCCACGCTGCACGAGGATCTTTACCTCTATCGCAAGCATGGCGGCAGCCTGACGAGCCAGCGCGCCGAGCATATCCAGGCGCTGACCGCCGAGGTCGTCGAACGCGCGCTGCCCGACGCGCTCCCCGTGCGTAGCCGCAGCGAAATTCTGCTCGGGCTCGCGCTGCGCAGCCAGCATCGCTGGCGGTTCGACCTGGTGCGCCGCGCGTTCCGTGCCGATCCGGCGCATGTCGCGGCGCGGCTGCCCGCGATCGCGCGCTGGTCGCTCGTCGTCGCGCGCAACCGCATCGCCGCCTGAGCGGCCAGGCGAAGTGCCGCCTTTTCCGCGCGCGTTTGAGTTGCGAAATGCAACCAAGGCCCTATATTTTTTTGGCACGTCGGCAGATTTTACGTTAGGGCATTGGGCATGGGAAAATTACGCGAAGTATTGAACGATCTGCACGGGGACAATTGCGCTCTGCCGCTCGCGCTCGAGGCGATGGGCGAGCGATGGTCGTTCATGATCCTGCGCGCGGCCTTCAACGGCGTGCATCATTTCGAGGAGTTCCAGCAGGAACTGAATATCGCGCGCAACATATTGTCGAACCGGCTGTCGAAGCTGGTCGACCATGGCATCATGGCGCGCGAGGTGATGGCCGAGGACCGGCGCAAGGTCCGCTACCAGCTCACCGACAAGGGAATCGAACTGCTCCCCGCGATGATCGCGCTGCGCCAATGGGGCGAAAAATGGGGCGCCGGCGTGCCCTCGACCCCGGTGCTCGTCGATGCGCGCGACGAACAGCCGATCGGCCCCGTCACGCTGACCGCGCACGACGGGCGCGTGATCGGATATAAAGAATTGCTGTGGAAGCACCGGTCCGAGCTGCAGCCGCTGGGGCAGGCGCGCGTGCGCGCCGACAATCCCGCGACGCCGGTCGCGGCCGAATGATGCGCCCCGCCGCCGTCCGCGATCGCGCGCACGGCCACTGACACGGTCATTGACATAGCCAACGCACGGACCCTCATGCCGCTGTTTCGCCTGACTTCGCCCGGGCCCTTCTTCGACAACAAGGTTCGGGCCTTCTGGAATTTGCAGATATTGGGCTGGGCCGCGTGGCTCGGGCTGCGCGGCGTGTCGGGGCTTGCCAATGGACAGGCCTTCACCTTTTTCATCCCGCAGACGATTTCCGCGATCACCGGCTTTTCGCTGACGCTGATCCTGTCGGTCTGTTACCGCGCGCTGATCAACCGCCGCCCGCTCCTGATGTGGGGGGTCAGCTTCGGCCTCGCCGGTGTCGCGACCGCGCTCTGGGCCTTTATCGACGCGTGGGTCGCGCAGATCCAGAACCCGGCGAGCGAGGCCGGCTTCACCAGTCTTCTGCTCGGTGCGATGTATATCGACGCGACCTCGCTCGCGGCCTGGTCGGCGCTCTATTTCGCGATCAACTATTTCCTCCAGCTCGAGGAACAGAATGACCGCGTGCTGCGGCTCGAGGCGCAAGCGGCGTCGGCGCAGCTCGCGATGCTGCGCTATCAGCTCAATCCGCATTTCCTGTTCAACACCTTGAACAGCATCTCGACGCTCGTGCTCCTGAAACAGGCCGAGCCCGCCAACGCGATGCTGTCGCGCCTCTCGGCGTTCCTGCGCTACACGCTCGCCAACGAGCCGACCGCGCAGGTCACGCTGGCGCAGGAGATCGAGACGCTGAAGCTTTACCTCGACATCGAGAAGATGCGTTTCGAGGAGCGGCTGCGCCCCCATTTCGCGATCGATCCCGCGGTTTCGCGCGCGCGTTTGCCGTCGCTTTTGCTCCAGCCGCTGATCGAAAACGCGATCAAATATGCGGTGACGCCACAGGAGGAAGGCGCGGATATCACGATTTCCGCACAGTTGGCCGGTCAAAATGTCCGGATCACCGTGTCCGACACCGGCGCGGGATTGTCAGCCGACCCCACGGACCCCACCACTGGCGTTGCAACGGAATCGACCGGTGTGGGTTTAGCCAACATCAGGGACCGGCTGGCGCAGGCTTTCGGCGATCAGCAAAGGTTCGACGTCCATATGGGCGCTGATGGCGGATTCACGGTGGTGATCGAGTTTCCGTTCCAGCCCGACGGGCAAATGACGATTGGAACCGAACGCACATGACGATCAGAACCATCCTGGTGGATGATGAAAAATTGGCGACCCAGGGCCTGCAACTCAGGCTCGAAGCGCATGGTGATGTCGAAATCGTCGACACCGCACAGAACGGCCGCGAGGCCATAAGAAAGATCAAGACCCACAAGCCCGACCTCGTTTTCCTCGACATCCAGATGCCGGGGTTCGACGGCTTTTCGGTGATCCAGGGGCTGATGGAGGTCGAGCCGCCGCTCGTCGTCTTCGTCACAGCCTATTCGGATCATGCCATCCGCGCCTTCGAGGCGCAGGCGGTCGACTATCTGGTGAAGCCGGTCGAGCCCGAGCGGCTTGCCGACGCGCTCGACCGCGTCCGCCAGCGCCTCACCGAAAAGCGCGGCGCGGCCGAGGTCGAACGGCTGAAGACCGTGCTCGCCGAAGTCGCGCCCGAAGCGGTCGAGGATTATGACGCCGAGGCGCAGCCCGACGCGCACGCCGCCGACCGCTATGAAAAGATGATCAACATCAAGGATCGCGGCCAGATTTTCCGCGTCGACGTCGACAGCATCGAGCGGATCGACGCGGCGGGCGACTATATGTGCATCTATACCGCCGACAACAGCCTGATCCTGCGCGAGACGATGAAGGACTTAGAAAAGCGGCTCGATCCGCGCAACTTCCAGCGCGTCCACCGCTCGACGATCGTGAATTTGAGCCAAGTCAAGCAGGTCAAGCCGCACACCAACGGCGAATGCTTCCTCGTGCTCGGTTCGGGCGCGCAGGTGAAGGTCAGCCGCAGCTACCGCGACGTGGTGGCGCGCTTCGTGCACTGATACTTTCTGCCTGACGGCAGAAGCGGCACCGGCCCGCTCCCCCTCCCGGCCTCCCTAGGTTACTATCGTCGGGGAGGCCGGGAGGGGGAGCGGGCCGGTGTCGCTTCGTTCCCGATAGCGGGAACGGTAGTTAAAGCTGGTGCCCAGTCCGGTCGCGCTTGGTCGCGAGATATTGCTCGTTATATTTGTTCGTCGGCAGCGCGAGCGGAATGCGCTCGACGACCTCGACGCCTTCCTTTTCGAGCCGCGCGACCTTTTCGGGATTGTTCGTCATCAGCCGGATGCGCGGCACGTTCAGCAATTCGAGCATCCGCCCGGCGATCGCGAAATCGCGGGCCTCGACCGGGAAGCCGAGCCTGAGGTTCGCGTCGACCGTGTCATAGCCCTGGTCCTGCAGCGCATAGGCGCGCAGCTTGTTGACGAGCCCGATACCGCGCCCCTCCTGCCTCAGATAGAGCAGCACCCCCCACGGGGCGTCCGCCATCGCATGGAGCGCGGCGTGGAGCTGCGGCCCGCAATCGCATTTGAGGCTGCCGAGCACGTCGCCGGTCAGGCATTCGCTGTGCAGGCGCACGACGGGCGGACCCGCGTCGCGCTTGCCGATGATCAGCGCGACATGGTCCGACGCTTCTTCGGGCGAGCGGAAAGCGACGATCTCGGCGCTCTCGCTCGCGGCGACGGGCAGGCGCGCGCGCGCCGCGATCTCGAGCCGGGCGGGATCGAGCAACGCCGCGACATCGCCGGCGTTGCATTCGGTCTCGGCTTCGCCCGCGACGGCGCGCACGAAGAAGGCGGGGAGCAGGCCGGCGTGGCGCGCCATCGTCATCGCCGCCGCCGCCGCTGCGTCACCGCCGGTCGGGGTGGTGCGGAAGGGGCCCTTGAGCGGGTTGGCGAGATCGAGTGCCGGGTCGGCGATCGCGAGCGCCGCGGCGACCGTGTCGCCCGCGCCGGCGAGCCGCACGGGGCCCGGCGTCGCGGCGGCGCGCTGGTTGGTCAGCTTGAGCGTGACCGCACGCTCGCCCGAAAGGAGCAGGTCCGCGCCGGCGAATGCGGCGCGCGCGGCATCGCGCGCGCTCTCGACCGCGAGCAGGTCGAGCGCGCCGTCGGGCCCCGCGACGCGGAACGGCCAGCCGCGGCGCAGCGCATCGATCGCGCGGGCGGCCCTTCGGGCGCCCCGGTCTTTTGGGGCGTCGTTCAAAAATCGAACTCGGTGATCAGCGGGATATGGTCCGACGGCCGTTCCCAACTGCGCGCCGGCTGGACGATGCGGTGCGACACCGCCTTCGCCATCAGGTCGGGCGTCACCCACATATGGTCGAGCCGCCGCCCGCGGTTCGACGCCTCCCAGTCCTTCGCGCGATAGCTCCACCAGGTGTAGAGCGGTGTCGGCGCTTCGATGAAGTGGCGCCCGAGATCGACCCAGTTCGATGCCGCCTGCAACCGGCCGAGCGTTTCGACCTCGATCGGCGTATGGCTGACGACGTCGAGCAGCGCCTTGTGGTTCCAGACATCGCTTTCGAGCGGCGCAACGTTGAAGTCGCCCGTCAGCACCGTCGGCGTGCCATTGAGCGCCCCCGACCATAGGGTCATGCGCTCGAAGAAGTCGAGTTTCTGTCCGAATTTGGGGTTCAATTCGCGGTCGGGAATATCGCCGCCCGCGGGGATATAGACATTGTCGAGCCGCACGCCCGACGGCAGCGTCACGCCGACGTGGCGTGCTTCGCCATTCGCCTGCCAGTCATATTTGCGCACGTCGGCGAGCGGCACCTTGCTGACGATCGCGACGCCATGGTGCATGCGCTGGCCGTGGGTGACGATATGCTCATAGCCCAGCCGCCGGAACATCTCGGGCGGGAACAGGCCGCATTCGACCTTGGTTTCCTGAAGGCAGAGGATGTCGGGAGCTTCTTCGCGCAGGAATTTTTCGACGATGCCGATGCGCGCGCGAACGCTGTTGATATTCCACGATGCGATGCTGGTGCGAGTCATGGATCGGCTCTATCGGCGCGCGGTTCGGTTCGCAATGCGGTTACTGGCCGGTGCGGCCTTGCCGCGTCGGCGGCCGAAAAACGCGCCGGACAAATTAAACCCCCGTCCCAGGGGCGGTGGAACGGGGGTTCAAGGTCAGCGTTCGTCACGCTCTTGAATGAAGGTGCCTGGCAACCCGGGTGGGGCAACAGGGGGAAACCCAAATCCGGGGCCGTGTTGGCGCCTTCGAGAGTTGGAATAGCGGCTCTTCCCTGTCGCCAAGCTGAACAAAAAGGCGCGCCTGGCGCCGGCCCTGCAGTTCGTCGATAGCTGGCGACGGTTGGTCCGGAAAATCGCGTCGCTCCCGTTCGAGAGCGCCGCCACGCCGGCGCCGACGGTTAACGGCCGCGCCGCTTCGGGCGGGGATCGGTCCAGCGGAACGCCGAATCGGCGACCGCGACGTTGAACTTCTGGTTGCTGAGGTCGATCCGGGTGCGGTTGTTCTGCGAATCGAGCGCGACCCAGCCGCGCAGGCGCAGCCCGCCGGGCGCCGCGCCGTCGCGGACGAACACCATGGTGATCGTGCCATATTCGGGGCGCTTCGGATCCTTGACCTCGACGCTCAGCACGTCGTCGTTGCCGGTCGGCAGGATCTTGGCATATTTCGACAGGTCGCGATCGGGGTCGAGCAGCGCGCCGAGCGGCGAATTCTTCACCGGCCAACTCTGCACCTGATTGACCTCATAATCGATCATAGTCAGCCGGCTGCCGTCGCCGACGATCAGCAGCGGCACGCCCTTTTGATACTGGAAGCGGATCTTGCCCGGGCGCTTGAGGGTCAGCTTGCCCGACACGCGCTGGCCGTTGCGGTCGGTCTGCACGAAGTCGGCGGTCATCGAACTGGTCGATTTGAGGTGCGACTGCACCGACGCCAGCGCGTTCGCCGACTGGGCGATCGCGGGCGCGCCGACGGCGAGCCCGGCGACGGCGGCGGGGGCGAGCATCCAGGCGGAAAAGCGGGTCATCGTCTTCTTGGTCATTTGGCTCTCATTCTCGTTTTTTGACAGCCCGATTTTCGCAACCGGGCATTGAACCCGCGCTGAACCCCGCGGTTAGACGCTGTTCAAGTCTCGGCGCGCGCAAAGGTTCCTCAGCGCGGCTGGCCATATTGATCGGTGAGCACGTCGCGGCGGCCGACATGGTTCGGCGGGCTGACGATGCCTTCCTCCTCCATCCGCTCGATCAGGCGCGCGGCGCTGTTGTAGCCGATGCGGAGTTGCCGCTGGAGCCAACTCGTCGAGGCCTTCTGGCTCTCGGCGACGATCTGGCAGGCCTTGGCGTACATGCGGTCCTCGGCGCTGTCGCCGCCCGCGGGCGCGCCCTCCATCGCAAAGCCGCCGTCCTCGGGGTCCTCGGTGACGCTTTCGACATAGTCGGGGCGGCCCTGCCCCTTCCAGTGATCGGCGACCGCGCGCACCTCGTCGTCGGAGACGAAGGGGCCGTGGATACGCGTGATCTGCTTGCCGCCGGGAACGTAGAGCATGTCGCCCTTGCCGAGCAGCTGTTCGGCGCCCGCCTCGCCCAGGATGGTGCGGCTGTCGATCTTCGAGGTGACGTTGAAACTGATGCGCGTCGGCAAATTCGCCTTGATGACGCCGGTGATGACGTCGACCGACGGACGCTGCGTCGCGAGGATCAGGTGGATGCCCGCGGCGCGCGCTTTCTGTGCGAGCCGCTGGATCAGGAACTCGACCTCCTTGCCCGCGGTCATCATCAGATCGGCCAGTTCGTCGACGACGACGACGATCTGCGGCAGCGGCTGATAGTCGAGCGTCTCTTCCTCATAGACCGGCTGGCCGGTGTCGGGGTCGTAGCCGGTCTGGACGCGGCGGCCGAGCGATTTGCCCTTGGCGAGCGCGCCGCGCACCTTGTCGTTGTAGGATGCGAGGTTGCGCACCGACAGCGACGACATCATCCGGTAACGGTCCTCCATCTGCTCGACCGCCCATTTGAGGGCGCGGATCGCCTTCTTGGGTTCGGTGACGACGGGGGCGAGCAAGTGCGGAATGTCGTCATAGACGCTGAGTTCGAGCATCTTGGGGTCGATCATGATCATCTTCACCTGGTCGGGACCAAGGCGATAGAGCAGCGAGAGGATCATCGCGTTCAGACCGACCGACTTGCCCGACCCGGTGGTGCCCGCGATCAAGAGGTGCGGCATCGGCGCGAGGTCGGCGATCATCGCGTCGCCGCTGATATTCTTGCCGAGGATGATCGGCAGCGCGCCGGTCTGGTCCTGGAACAGCGCGCTGCCGATGATTTCGTGCAGCACCACCGCTTCGCGCTGCGCGTTGGGCAGCTCGATGCCGATGACGGTGCGCCCCGGGATCGGCGCGATGCGCGCCGACAGCGCCGACATGTTGCGCGCGATGTCGTCGGCGAGGTTCGACACGCGGCTCGCCTTGGTCCCCGGCGCGGGTTCGAGTTCGTACATGGTGACGACGGGGCCGGGACGCACCGCGGTGACGACGCCCTTGACCTGGAAATCCTCGAGCACCGATTCGAGCAGGCGCGCGTTGCGCTCGAGCGCCGCCTTGTCGATCTGTCCCGCCGGCCGGTCGGGCGCGGGGGCGAGCAGGTCGATCGAGGGCAGCTGGTAATTGGTGAACAGCTCGGTCTGCGGCTTGGGCCGGGGTTTCGAGGGCGCGCTACGCTGCGCCGGGTCGGCGATCTCGGGCGGGGCGCGGTCGACGGGCTCGGCCACGGCGCGCGGGCGCACGGCGGGCTCCAGCGGGCCCGGCACCCGGTCGTCGGCGCGAGGCGCGCGGACGGGCTCGGCGATGCGGCTGCTGGTCGCGGCGGGCAGCCGGAAGCGCGACGCCCAGCCCTTTTCGAGCCGGAGTGCGCGCCACGCGAGCCACAGCCCCAGCCCCACGAGCAGCAGGATCGTCGCGAAGCGGATCAGCGCGGCGGCGGGCTCGCCCGCCTGCGCGAACAGGGGCGCGACCGCGCCGCCGAGCAGCAGCGCGATGATCCCGCCCCAGCCCGCGGGCAGCGGCGCGTTGGTCGCCGGCGACCAGAGCTCGGCGCCGAGCCCGACGAAGAGGATACCGATAAAGCTGTAGGCGAGCTGGCGCGGCCAATAGGGCTGCGCTTCGCCGGTCCACAGCCGCCAGGCGATGATGCCGAGCAGCGGCAGCAACAGCGCGACGCCGACGCCGCCGATCGACAGGCCGAGGTCGGCGAACCAGGCGCCCGCGCTGCCCATCCAGTTGGCCGCGGTGCCATGCGCCGCGGTGTTGAGCGCGGCGTCGGTGCTGTCATAGGTGATCAGCGCGAGCGTCAGGAACAGCGTGAAGAGCCCGAGCGCCACCGCCGCCGCGATCACCAGCGATCGCGCGATGCTTTGGCGGAAAACGGTACGCCAATCGGCCTTTGCGGGTGCGGCCTTGCGGCTTGCCATGCTCTTGTTCCGGTCCCTGTCAGTTAACCACGGCGATATGCGCATGCGGCGGACTCGTCGTCAAGCAGACCTCGGCAGTCCTTCGGAGTGTGCGCAATAATATCCCAAAGTTCAGGAAAGTTCAGCCCTGTGCATCGCCCTGATCGGAACATCGCCGAGTGCTGGACGCGCCCCGCACCCGCCGCCGTAGTCGCACCCGCAAGCCGGGCAGCAATCGCTTTTATGCGCCAGATGAAAGAGCCGGATTAAGGCTGGCACAGCCGGATAATGTAGGACAGCGTTTTTTTTAAAGGTTGGCGGCGGTTTTTGGGGTGGAGAGCTGACGTCCCCTACATTCGTCATCCCGGGCTTGACCCGGGACCCGCCTTCCTCCTGCTCAACGTCAAAAAGACAAGGCAGGCCCCGGGTCAAGTCTAACGAGCCACGTGTCTCGTTAGAGGGTGACGAGGAAAGAAACATCCTCCCTGTCGCGCAGCGATGGGGAGGTGGCAGCGCGAAGCGCTGACGGAGGGGCCCATAGCGCACCGTCACAGCCCCTCCACCACCGCTTCGCGGTGGTCCCCCTCCCCACGGCTTCGCCGCAGGGAGGGTTTTATGTCCGCAATCCGTCGCAAGCCGCCGTTCTCGTTCCCGGCCATTCACTATCCGATCACGTCCCGAGGCGACGATGGCGAAATTCTTCCCTCCGATCGGGAAAATGTTCTAGGGCAACCACATGAGTGAAACGCTGCGCAGCGATGTCCTGATTTCGGGTGGCGGCCTAGTCGGCCAGGCGCTCGCCCTTGCTCTCGCCCATCACGGCCTGTCGGTCCAGATCGTCGATCCCGCCGACCCGGTGACGACGATAGCTCCCGGCTTCGACGGCCGCGCCTCGGCGATCGCGAGCGCGACCTGGCAGATGTTCGAAGTGCTGGGGATCGCCGATCGCCTCGCCGGTCACGGCTGTCCGATCCGCGCGATCAAGGTGGGCGACGGCGCGCCCGACAGCGGGCGCGGCGGCGAACTCGACTTCGTCACCGCCGAGGGCGACCCGCCGCTCGGCACGATGGTCGAAAACCGCCAGCTTCGCCTCGCGCTCGCCGCCGCGCTCGCCGCTGCGCCGTTGGTGCGGTTCTGGATGCCCGCGACCGTCGTGTCGCGCGCGATCGACGGTCATGGCGTCACGCTGACGCTCGCCGACGGCACGACGCTCGCGGCGCCGCTGCTGATCGTCGCCGAAGGGCGCCGCTCGCCGACGCGCGACGCGACGGGGTTCAGCATCGCGAACTGGTCCTACCATCATCATGCGATGATCGGCGCGGTCGCGCATGAAAAGCCGCACGGCAACGTCGCGCACGAAATCTTCTATCCCTCGGGGCCTTTCGCCCTGCTCCCGCTCGTCGACGACGAACAGGGGCGGCACCGCTCGGCCTTCGTCTGGACGGTGTCCGAAAAGGACGGCCCCGGCTTTGCCAAGCTCGGCGAGCGCGGCTTCGTCGCCGAACTGCAGAAACGCGCCGGCGGCGTGCTCGGCGCGATGGAGCTTGTCGCGCCGCGCATGACCTATCCGCTCGGCTTTCACCACAGCGCGTCGATCGTTGCGGAGCGCATCGCGCTCGTCGGCGACGCGGCGCACGGCATCCACCCGATCGCGGGGCAGGGGCTCAACCTCGGCCTCCGCGACGTCGCAGCGCTGACCGAAGTGCTCGTCGAGGGGGCGCGGCTCGGGCTCGACCTCGGTGATGCCGCGCTGCTCGCGCGCTACCAGCGCTGGCGCGGGCTCGACAATATGATGGTCAGCCTCGCGACCGACGGGCTGACGCGGCTGTTCGGCATCCCCGGGCGCACGGCGGCCGCGATCCGCCGCACCGGGCTCGGCGCGGTGCAGCATATGCCGATGCTCAAGCGCTTCTTCATGGACGAGGCGCGCGGCGAGGCGGGCGACCTGCCGCGCCTGCTCGCGGGTGCCGAAATCTAGGTATTATTACCTAGGCGGCCGGCAGGCTGCGGCTAAGCATGACCGCCTATCCCTACCCACGCGGCAAGCGTGCCGCGGACAGGATGGGGGCAGGGCCATGTCGACAAAAAGTGATGCGCTCGAAACGGCGGTAACCGATTATATCCGGGCGCGGGCGGCGTTCGATGCGGCGCCGGGAGCGCGGGCGCGGTTGCTCGCCGATCGCAGCTTCGCGCGGCTCGCAGCGCTGGTGGCGCCGCGGATCCGCTATTTCACGCGCCGCTATGGCCTCGCCGACGTCGCCGAAGATGCGGCGCAGGCGTGCGCGATCGCGCTCCACCGCGCCGCCGAACATTATGATCCCGCGCGGGCGCGCTTCACCACCTATGTCACCTGGCAATTGCGCGCCGAGTTGCAGGCGCTACGCCACCGCCTGCATGGCGACCAGCGCTGCGCGGGCCGCCGCCATGTCACCGCGACGCTGTCGCTCGACGCCTTGCAGACGGAAGGCATCGACGAGTGGCTGGTCGATCCGGCTGCCGAAATCGAAACCGCGCAGGGCGCCGCCGACAATCTCGCCGCGCGTCTCGCCGACCGGTTGGTCGAGGATTGGGCCGATCGTCGCCGCGCCAGGCTATGCGGCTCGCGCGGCGATGTGCGGCTTGCGGCCGAGAAGGCGCTCGTTCGCCGCCATCTGACGGCAAGCGACGCCGCTGCGCGCCTGCGCGAAAGCGACCGGCACGTCGTGCGCCGCGCGCTCGCCGACATCGCGCATCACGCTCCGCTATTGTAGCGTCGCGCGCCCGTCATCGCTGTCGAAGCGGCCGAAAAATTGCATCAGCTGGACGACCAGCTCGGCGCGCGCGTCGATCGGCGACGCTTCGAGCAGCGCCTGTTTCGCGGCGGCGTCGAACGGGGCGACCTGCGCGATGCCGTTGACGAGCGTCGCATCGTCGAGCTGGCCGACCGAGTCCCAGTCGACGACATAGCCCTGCCGCTGCGCAAAGCGCTTCGCCTCGCGCTCGAGGCTGGCGCGCTCGATGCTCGCGAGCACGGCGTCATCCTCCGCCTCGACTTCGATCTCGGCCTCGACCTGCCGGAAGGGCGTGGTGACGTCGAGTTCGCGGCGGACGCGAAAGCGCGCGACGCCTTCGAGCACCAGGTTGAAGCGTCCTTCGTCGAGCGCTTCGACATCGATGATCCGCCCGACGCAGCCGACGTCGTAAAGCGCCGGCGGCTCGCGATCTTCTTCGCCGGGGATTTGGCGCGGCTGGATCATTCCGATCTGGCGGTCGCGCGCCAGCACCTCCTGCACCATCGCCGAATAGCGCGGCTCGAAAATGTGCAGCGGCAAGTGCAGCCCGGGAAACAGCACCGCGCCGGTGAGCGGAAAGATCGCGATCCGCTGGATAGTCAGAGGCGCGTCGGTGTTCATCAGCCGAAGAGGATCAGCGACAGGCGGCGACGCTGCGCCGCGACCCACGGGTCTTCGAGCCCGACGGCCTCGAACAGCGAGAGCAATTTCGCGCGCGCCGCATCGTCGTTCCATTCGCGGTCGGCGGCGACGATGTGAAGCAGATTGTCGGCGGCAGCGTCGCGCTGCCCCGCGCCGATCTGGGCGCTCGCGAGGTCGAAGCGCGCCTGATGATCGTCGGGGTTCGCCGCGACCGCGGTTTCGAACGCGGCGAGTTCTCCCGCGTCGGGGGCGTCGGCGGCGAGCGCAAGCGCGCTCTTCGCCTGCGCGATCGCGGGATCGGCCGCGATCTCGGCGGGCAGCGCGTCGAGCGCCGCCTGCGCATTCTCGACATCGCCCGTCAGAATAAGTGCGCGAATCAGCCCGCCGTGCGCCGCGGCATTGTCGGACGCCATCTCGACGATCTGCGCAAAGATGCTCGCGGCGCGCGCGCCGTCGCCTTCGGCGAGCACGCTTTCGCCCATGTCGATCAGCGGCGCGATCTCGACCGCCAGATCCTTCGCCGCGCTTTCGATCGGCAGCTGCGCGAGCAGCTGGTCGAGAATCGCCTTCAGCTGGCTTTCGGTGCGCGCATTGGTCAGGTTGGCGACCGGCTGGCCCTGAAAGATCGCATAGACGGTCGGGATCGACTGGACCTGGAACTGGCCGGCGATGAAGCGATTCGCATCGACGTCGACCTTGACCAGCACGACGCCCTTGTCTGCGTAATCCGCAGCGACCTTTTCGAGCACGGGGCCAAGCTGCTTGCACGGCCCGCACCATTCGGCCCAAAAATCGAGGATGACGAGGCTGGTCATCGACGGGTCTACGACATCCCGGCGAAACGCTTCGACGGCTTCCTTTTCCTGCGGGTTCAGACCGAGAGTGGCCACGAAAGGGGTGCTCCTTATATATCTGTGAGTCCCGGCGCCGGACCGCTCCCACCCCCGGCCTCCCACAGGCTATCATCAAATGGGAGGCCGGGGGTGGGAGCGGGCCGGCGCCGCTTCCGCGCAAGCGGAAAGGACTCTTGCCCCGCTTATGTGGGATTTATGGCCGATATGCCAACCCTTCGGAGAAAATGAGCAATCAGGGCTTGCCGAGTCAAAAAGCCGGTGCTAATCGCCCGCCTCACCCGCTGGAGCCGACCGGTTTCCAGCCGCCAGAGCGGGCGTAGCTCAGGGGTAGAGCACAACCTTGCCAAGGTTGGGGTCGAGGGTTCGAATCCCTTCGCCCGCTCCATCGCCGTTTGTGCGACGTACTTCTCCAAACTACTCGATCATACGACTGAGATGGGCTTTAAAACCCTGTTGTCTCCAGCAAATTCGGGACGAAGGTTTGGGTCCCGAACGCGAGTGTTTGAGCAGCCGACTTAAAAAATATAGGAAAATCATAGAGCTATACGCGTATCACGTCGCATGCGAGGCAAATTCTGTCTCCACATAGTCTCCATGTGGCTCAGTTTCGGGGTTGTCCGCTAGGCGCCCGATGTCGGTCGTTGTCCCCCTAAGAATTGGGCACCCGAAAGCGGCCGTTTCTTAGTTGCGAGAGCCATGGTGCGCCGCTGCGAATAACGCCGGATTATAGAATATTGAACATATGCAGGGCGAGCCACAGCAAAGACAGACCGGCAAGGGCGCCCAGAAACCAGCCTTCTTTGCGCATTTCCCCTCCGATCACTGGCCAATTATGACACCTGCAGCCACCGTTGTCATAATTCAAGCGCGATGATGTCGGCGTCCATCTGGCCTACCGGATTAAGCCTTAAGGACTAGATCGCGGCCCTTGACCATTTGGGGCGGGGATGGTGCACTCCTTGCAGGGGAACAAGGTGCGCATATTGATCGTCGAAGACAATGCGCGGATAGGCGCTTTGACCGCCGAAGGCCTTTCGGCCATGGGGTTTTGCTGCGATATCGCGCCGACGCTTGCCGAAGCATCGGAACTGCTTGCGGCGACGAGTTATGACGTCGTTGTGCTCGATCTTGGCATGCCCGATGGCGACGGGCGAGCGTGGCTGATGGTCGAGCGCGCGCAGGAGCTTGCGACGCCGGTGATTATGCTGACTGCGCGTTCCGCCCTAGGTGACCGTATCGATGGCCTCGATGCCGGTGCCGACGATTATCTGATCAAGCCCTTCGCCGTCGAGGAACTGGCTGCCCGCGTCCGCGCGTTGCTGCGTCGACCGGGGGCCCGTTCGAGCGCGCTTCTCGCGGTGGGACAAATCCAGTTCGACACGATTGCGCGAACCGGGACCTGCAGCGGCGAGCCGCTGCATCTCAGTCAGCGCGAAGCCGCGCTGCTCGAACTGATGATGGTCAAGGCGGGCAGCGTCGTCAGCCGCGACCAGATCGAGGCGTCGCTCTATTCTTTCGACGATCCGGTTACGCCCAATGCCATCGAGGTGCTGGTATCGCGGGTCAGGAAGAAGCTGGCGACGCTGGGCGCACACGATCAGCTCGTCACCCTTCGCGGCGTCGGCTACCTGATGATCGAGCCCATCGGCGGATGACGGGCGGACGATCGATCATTGCTGAGCTCCGCTCGGGTTTCGCATGGATGGCGGCGGCGGGCAGTATCGTGCTTGCGGCTTTTCTCGTCGTCGATTTCGAACTGCTCCGGGCCGAAATCCGTGCAACATACGGACGTATCGGTATCGCGCACGAGGTCATCGACCATGTGATATTCCCGATCATCGTCCTCCTCGCCCCGCTGGCGATCGCGACCCGGTGGTTGATCGGCCGCGCGCTTCGCCCGCTGCACGACGCCGCCGACCTCATTCACCAAGCAACGGGCCGCGAACGGGGTTTTCGCGTTAGGCTTGCCGATTTTCCGACCGAAGCTCTGCCATTCGCCGAAGCGGTCAATTCACTGCTTTCGCGGCTCGACGATGCGGCGCGGCGGCAGGAAGGGTTCGCCGCCGATGTCGCGCATGAATTGAAGACGCCGCTGGCGGTCGCGATGCTCGAACTCGAACGGATCAAGACCGCCGATACCGACCGGGTGACCGCCGATCTCGCCGCGATGAACCGGCTGGTCGAACAACTGCTGGTGCTCGCGCAGCTCGATGCCTATGCGGCCGCGCCGCAGCCGTTCCGGCCCGTCGACCTCAACGAGCCCGCACTTGAAGCGATCAAGCTTTGTGCGGTCGATGCCGCGCAGAAGGGGGTAGCGCTCGCCTATCGCGACGAAGGCGCCGCGCCGGTCATGGGCCGTATCGAAGCCATTACCGCGGCGCTCCGCAATCTTGTCGAAAATGCCGTCCGGGTAACTGCGGCGGGCGGAGAGGTGGTGATCATTCGCGGGCCGGGACCAAAAATCCGCGTCGCCGACGGCGGACCCGGGATTGACCCCGACAGGCTGGTGGCCTTGTCGGACCGTTTCCGGCGCGGCGAACATGCCAGTTTCGGCGGCGCCGGCCTGGGCCTGTCGATCGTCGCACGGATCATGGAAGTTCATGGCGGAACGATGCGCTCGCTCCCCGATGAGCCATCGATCGAACTGGATTTCGGAGCAAGTGTAGCATCCTGAGACAGGTCCGGGCGTCGTAAGCTTTCTGTCAGCAAAATCCGATAGGATAGGAGGCGAAGGATTCGGTGGGGGCCGAACCTCGCGACGGACTGGCTCAAGAAAAAATAAGGCGAGCAGCTATCCGGCGTTCACAGCGGGTCGCAACCGTTGATGGACTGTGGGGGGAAAGATTTTGTCGGCTGTATTGACGGCGCTGGTGTGGGAGCGGCAATTGCTTTGCCGGAGCGGGCTCGCTTCCATTGTTCGGCGCGAATTCGCAAACATCGAGGTCGCGACCGCGAGTGACGCCGATCAGGCGCTGGCTTGGCTGGCGGCGACCGATGCGCCCGGCTTGTTTATTCTCGACGGCGGAATCGACCTGGCATCCGTGGTGCCCCATGGCATTCGCGGATTGCGTCGGCGTTACCCCCGGCTCACACTGGTGATCGTCGACTGGCGACGCGATCGCGACGCCGTACTCGGTGTCATCGGCGAAGGGGCGCACGGCTTTATCCCGAAGGATATGGAGCAGGATGAAATGCTCCAAGCCTTTCGGCAGGTGCTCGCGGGGCAGGTTTATGTCCCGCCGATCGTCAGCGACGTTGATACGGACATGTCGGTCGCCGGCTCTTCCGGTTCGCAGCACGTATCGATCACCAGCCTGACCGAACGGCAGCGCGAAGTCCTGACCCACATGTCGATGGGCAAATCGAACAAGGAAATCGCCCGCTCGCTCCGTATCTCCGAAAGCACGGTCAAAGTGCATGTGGCGGCTGCCTTCCGCCTCCTCGGCGTTCGCAACCGCGTCGGGGCCGTGGCGATGATCCAGGGCCGGAGCGGCGCATCGGCGTTCATGCGCGATCATCTGCTCGGCGCGCGCCGGGCGTACGAGCCGCGCAAACACGCCTTCGGTTGAAATACCGGAAAGCTAATCAAGCTGCACGATTTCGGCGTTCCAGTTACTTGTGCCGCAATCATGGCCGAAAGTATTAGATAGTCTCGCCAGATCGATAATACCGAGGACTCATGGAGACCCGTTTTGGGCTAATACCGAAAGCCCAATCGACTCCGGCGCCTAGTTTTTTTTAAGCTTTCATTAAGTCGTCGGGCGAGTCCATTACTCGTGACGTTCGGCGCTGCTGGCGGGGCCGCACCAGCTCTATGTTCAACCTTTCGTCCGCACGAATTTTTGCGGATGAGGCCGCTCGCGCCTGGTTCGCGGGGGGCAGGACCGGAGACGTGACATGGTAAAGCTGACTCAACATGACCTCAATTTCATCCTCCAGCAGATCGAGATCGCTGAGGAGCATAACCGGCTGGTGCAGGAAGAAGGGATGGATACGGGTGAGGCGCTGCGCCTGCTCGTCGACAATCCGCTCTTGCCCAACGGGCTGCGCACCGTCGATGGCAGCTTCAACAATCTTGTTCCCGGCCGCGAGCTTTGGGGTGCGTCGGGCGAGGCCTTTCCCCGGCTGACGACGCCGAACTGGGTCAACGAAAGCGACGATTCGATCATCTTCGGCGCGGGATCGCCGGGGCAGATCACCTTCACCGACGGCAATTACGGCGAAAACGGGCCGCCTTCGGGGCCCGGCGGCCTTGGCGGCGGGACGCTGGTCGACGCCGATCCGCGCACCATTTCGAACCTGATCGTCGACCAGACGCTGAACAATCCGGCGGTGATCGCCGCGGCGCTCCGCCTCGCGGGGCATCCCGAAGGCGAAATCATGGACGGCATCGCCGCCATCAGGTCGGCGATGCAGGCGCACCCCGACGCGCTCGAAGGGCTGGCCGGGGCCAATCTGGCGCTGACGGGTGCGCAGGAAGCCTATAATCAGGCGGTCGCAAACCTGATCGCCGAGACCGATCCGGCCGCCATTCCCGCCCTCATTGCCGCCGTTTCCGCCGCTGCTACGGCGCAGGCCGAAGCCCAGGTCGCGGTCACTGCGGCCGAGGACGCGGTCGAGGTCGCCGAAGGCGTGCTTTCGGCGACTCTCGACGACTATGGCGTCGAGATGGATGGCAACAGCGTCCTCTTGCGCAACGTGTCGCCTGACGAGGGCCTGTCGGCATCCTACAACGGCTGGTTTACTCTCTTTGGCCAGTTCTTCGATCACGGCCTCGATCTAGTCTCCAAGGGCGGCAACGGCACGGTCTACATCCCGCTCCAGCCGGACGATCCGCTCTATAACCCCGACAGTCCGCACACCAATTTCATGGCGATGACGCGCGCGACGGTGGGCGAAGGGGCGGGCAACGTCACGACGCCGTGGGTCGACCAGAACCAGACCTATACGTCGAACGCCTCGCACCAGCTGTTCCTGCGCGAATATGAAATGGTGGACGGCAAGCCCGTCTCGACCGGCCATCTGCTTGAGGGTGAGCGCGGCATGGCGACCTGGGCCGACGTTAAGGAACAGGCGCGCACCATGCTCGGCATCGAACTCACCGATGCCGACGTCACGCAGGTGCCGGTCTTCCGGATGGATCCCTATGGCGAGTTTATCGGCGGCCCCAACGGCTTGCCGCAGATTCTCGCCGCCTTCACGCCTGAGGGCGAGCCCATCTATATCGAGGGCAACCTCGCGAGCCCGATCAATCCGTCGGCGATCCAGCTTCCCGTCGGCACGGTGATCATGGGGTCGGGCGGCGACAATGTGATCGAGGCGGGCGAAACCGTTTCGGCGGCGCGCACCGGCAATGCCTTCCTCGATGACATCGCCCATGCTGCGGTGCCGGTCGTCGCCGGCGGCGTGCTGCAACAGGATGCCGACGATGCCGTCGGCTATTCGGGCGGTTTCAACACGCGCGGTCAGCAGACGCAATATGACGACGAAATGCTCGACGCGCACTACATCACGGGTGACGGGCGCGGGAACGAGAATATCGGTCTGACCGCGGTCCACCACGTATTCCACTCCGAACACAACCGGCAGGTCGACGAGATCAAGAAGACGGCGTTCGAATCCGGCGATCTCGCGTTCCTGAACCAGTGGCTCGCCGTCGACGTGACGAGCCTTCCCGCGACGGTGGACGGGCTGGTGTGGGACGGCGAACGCCTGTTCCAGGCGGCGCGCTTCGCGACCGAAATGCAGTATCAGCACCTCGTATTCGAAGAGTTCGCGCGCAAGATCCAGCCCGACGTCGACATCTTTCTGGTCGAGCCCGATGTCGAGCTGAACCCCGCGATCTTCGCCGAGTTCGCGAACGTCGTCTATCGCTTCGGCCATTCTATGCTGAACCAGACGGTCGACCAGCAGAACGCCGACGGCAGCGTCACCAACATGGAATTGTTCGACGCCTTCCTCAATCCGCTGGCGTTCGGATCGGACACCGTCGACCACCGCGAGGCGGCGGCGGCGATCGTGCGCGGCATGACGATGCAGGTGGGCAACGAGATCGACGAATTCGTCACCGACGTGCTGCGCAACCAGCTTGTCGGCATCCCGCTCGACCTCGCCGCGCTCAATATCGCGCGCGGCCGCGACACCGGCATGCCGACGCTCAACCAGGCGCGCGAACAGTTTCAGGATATGGCGACCGGCGACACGCTGCTGCGGCCCTACACCAGCTGGACCGACTTCGCGCTCAACATGCGCAACCCCGAATCGGTGGTCAATTTCATCGCTGCCTATGGCACGCATGCGACGATCACGGCCGAAACGACGATCGAGGGCAAGCGTGACGCCGCGATGGCGCTCGTCTTCGGCGGCGAGGGCGCGCCGGGCGACCGGCTCGCCTTCCTCAACGCGACCGGCGCCTATGCGGGCGGCAGCCTCGGCGGACTCAACGACGTCGATCTGTGGATCGGGGGGCTTGCCGAAAAGAAGATGGCGTTCGGCGGGATGCTCGGATCGACCTTCTCCTTCGTCTTCCAGATGCAGATGGAAAATCTGCAGGATTCGGATCGCTTCTATTATCTGTCGCGCACGCAGGGCCTCAACCTGCTGACCGAGCTCGAAAACAACTCGCTCGCAAAGATGGTCAAGAAGAACACCGACCTCGATGGCTTCGCGCTGCCGGCGGACATCTTCTCGACCCCCGATCACATCCTCTACATGGATTATAACAAGCAGCTGGCGATGACGAACACCGCCGATCCGACGCACGAAAATGCCGTGCTGCAGGGCATCTCCAGCCTGGTCGAGCGCCGCGATGTCGATGGCAACGGGGTGGCGGAATATATCCGCTACAACGGGCTCGATCATATCGTCATCCAGGGCACCAACGCCAACGACCATATCGTCGCGGGCGGCGGGGACGACACCGTCTGGGGCGAGGATGGCGACGACCGCATCGAGGCCGGTTACGGCGTCGACAGTATCAACGGCGGAGCGGGCGACGACATCATCACCAGCGCGGGGACCGATATCGGCGCCATCTCGGTGCTGAAAGGCGAGAGCGGCAACGATGTCATCGTCGACGGCACCGGCATGTCGCTGATCTTCGGCGGCGACGGGAAGGACTATATCGTCTCGGGCTTCGACGACGGCGAAATCCGCGGAGGTCAGGGCGACGATTTCATCTATGGCGGCGACGGCATGGGCATGCTCTTCGGCAACGAGGGCAATGACTGGGTCGAAGGCGGCGCTGGCTTCGACTTCATCGCCGGCGACATGGCCGAACTCTTCTTCAACTCGACGATCATCGGCCACGACGTGCTCAACGGCGGGCAGGGCGATACCGACTATGACGCCGACTCGGGCGACGACATCATGTTCGGCGGCGAGGGCATCCAGAAGAATATCGGCATGTGGGGCCACGACTGGGTGACCCATCAAGGACAGTCGAGCGGTGTCGACGCCGACATGCGCGTCGACATCTTCACGACGCTGCCCAACGAAGTGCTGCGTGATCGTTTCAGCCAGGTCGAGGCGCTGTCGGGCTGGAACGGCAATGACGTGCTGCGCGGCGACGACCGAACCGGTGCCGATGCCGAGGGCGGCACGACGACCGATCCGACGCCCGAAACGGGTTTCCGTTACAACGAGCTCAATCAGGCTGGCATCGACCGGATCGCCGGACTGTCGGAGATCATCACGCCCGATCTGATGCAGACGTTGCCCTATTGGGCGACCGGATCGTGGGAAGACGGGGCGACCGGCATAACCGAAGCGGTCTTCGTCGGTGGCAATATCCTGCTCGGCGGTGGGGGCAACGACACGATCGAGGGCCGCGGCGGCGACGATGTGATCGACGGCGACCGCTATCTCAGCGTCAAGCTGACCGGCGTCACGAAGGATGGCATCGACTTCAGCGTTACCAGCATGGAAGATTCCGTGACGCTCGGCGGCGTCACCAAGTCGCTGACAAGCTGGATGATCGACGGCCGGATCAATCCGGGTACGATGGAGATCGTCCGCGAAATCCTGTCCGGCGACAGCGGCGAGGATACCGCCGTCTTCTGGGACGTGCTCGAAAATTACGCGATCACGAGCAATGGTAACGGCGGGCTGCGGATCGAACATGTCGACCAGACCGGCGGGGCGATCGACCCCGTCACTGGCCGCAACCGCGAATCCGATGGCATCGATCAGGTCTATAATGTCGAGTGGCTGCAGTTCGGCGACCAGCGGATTTCAACCGCCGGACTGATCAACACGCCGGCGACCGGTGCGCCGGTGATCAGCGACCTCACGCCGACCGAAGGTCAGGCGCTGACGGCGAATGTCGGCTCGATCCAGGACGAAAACGGTCTCGGCACCTTCGGCTATCAGTGGCAGGTTTCGAGCGACAATGGGGCGACCTGGAATAACGTCGTTACTGGCGGGACCGGGGCCTCCTTTACCCCGACCGGCGGTCAGGTCGGCGGTCTGATGCGCGTCAGCGTCAGTTTCACCGACGGTGCAGGGCATCAGGAGACGCTGGTTTCCGCACCGACCGGTGTCGTCGGCGATAATTGGGACGCGATTCCCTTCCTCGCCAACACGTTCAACGGCACCGCCGGCGATGATATCGCCGACGGAACGAACGGCCTGTTCGGAGCGGGTGCCGCCGATACGCTCAACGGCAACGGCGGCAACGACATATTGAGCGGTGCGGGCGGAAACGACATGCTGAACGGCGGGGCGGGCGATGACCGGCCCGACGGCGGCGCAGGAAATGACGTCGCGGTCTTTGCCGGAAATGTTGCCAATTTCGCACTGGCGTCGAATGGCACCAATCTGGTCGTGACCGACCTGACGGGTGCCGAAGGCACCGACACGCTGAGCGCGATCGAAACGCTTCGCTTCGCCGACACCAACTATAGCGTGGTGGCGGGAACGGCAGCGAACAACGCCAACCTCAACGGCGCGTCCGGTGCGGCTGGATCGCAGGCGGTGTTCGGCTTGGCCGGCGCGGACTCGCTCAACGGCGGCGGCGGCAATGACTTGCTGGTCGGCGGCCAGGGCAATGACACGGTGAACGGCGGGGCCGGCAACGATACCGCCTATTGGTCGGTCGGCGACGGCCGCGACTTCGTCAATGGTGGGGCGGATACGGACACGGTCAAAGTCGTGGGCGATGCGAGCGCGGAAACCTTCCGCATCTATTCGCGCGCCGCGGCGCTGGCGGCGGGGCTGACGGGGCTCAATGCCAATGCCGAGATCATCATCACGCGCAACGGCACCACCAACGCCGCCATCATCGCCGAACTCGACAATATCGAGGAGATCGTTATCAACGGCCGCGGCGGTGGCGATACCTTCCTTCCGATCGGCGACTTCGCTCCGACTAGCCTGTCGACCAGCACGATCACGATCGAGGGTAGCGACGGCGACGATGTCGTCGACATCGGCGCGCTCCAGTCGGCGCACCGCGTCGTGTTCAAGTCGAGCGGCGGCGACGACGTGATCCTGGGCCAGATGCGCGATCAGGATCGTTTCGAACTCGCCGACGGCAAGACCATCGACGATTATACGGCGACCGAAAATGCCGACGGCAGCACGACGCTGTCGACCGAAGGGCACAGCGTGACCTTCTTTGGCACCACCGCCAATGCGGGAGGCGCGCCGGCATCGGATGATGACGACGATCACGATCGGGACGACGACGATCATGGCGCGCCGCCGCCTGCGCCGACAGGTCACGGTACCTCCGGCAACGACCATCTCGTTGGAACGGCGGGCGACGATGTTCTGAACGGCGGTTCGGGCGACGACGAGCTGGAA